>OBIR01000003.1_pt1 | contig 420539 bp, 361 predicted proteins | sample 1481701 | NCBI WGS metagenome assembly OBIR01 (sample SAMN05831938, study PRJEB22555) | human gut metagenome | isolation source: Skin biopsy | host: Homo sapiens | reverse complement strand
CTGGGCGACTACTACCGCCAGACGTACGCGTCCAAGCCCGACTGGCAGGGCCTCTGACCCGACGGGTCGACGACACCTCGCGGGAGCTCCCGCGACACCGAGCCGCCCGTCGGCGCGCGGTCCACGCCCCTGGACCGTGTGTCGGCGGGCTTCGTCGTCTCCCGTCCCCGCGGCCCGTGGTCCGCGCGGCGGGTGTCGCACGGCGCGCGGACCTGCCGCGGCGACGGCCGCCCGACGTGTGGGCGTCGCGACGTAGACTTCACTCCATGATCGAACTCCGCGCGAGCACGCCACCCGGGGGTCCCGAGGACCCGTTCCGGACTCCTGCGACCGAGCCGACGACCGGCACGTCGACCGGGGTGCTCGAGCGCGAGGAGACGCGCGAGCAGACCGAGCCCGGCGACCACGAACGCTTCGCGCACTACGTGCGCAAGGAGAAGATCATGCAGTCGGCGCTCTCCGGCAAGCCGGTGATCGCGCTGTGCGGCAAGGTCTGGGTGCCCGGCCGCGACCCGAACAAGTTCCCCGTGTGCCCCACGTGCAAGGAGATCTACGAGGGACTGCGAGACCCGCAGGACGGCGAGGGTGACTCCGGCAAGTGAGCGCGGAGCACCACACGACGTCCACCGGTCACTCCGCCCCCGACTCCCGTAGCAGGACCTCGCCGCCGGCACCCCAGAGCCCGTCCTCCGCGGCGGCGTCGCACCTCTCGCCCGCGTTCCCGCGGCGCGCCCCGTGGGGCTCGGCGTCCAAGCTGCGCGCCTGGCAGGCCGAGGCGCTCGAGCTGTACCGCACGCGCGCGCCGCGCGACTTCCTCGCCGTCGCGACGCCCGGCGCGGGCAAGACGACGTTCGCGCTGCGTGTCGCGACCGAGCTCCTGGAGCAGGGCGTGGTGCGGCGCGTGACGGTCGTCGCCCCGACCGAGCACCTCAAGCACCAGTGGGCCGACGCGGCGGCGCGCGTCGGCATCCGGATCGACCCGAACTTCCGCAACAGCCAGGGCCGGCACGGCGCGCACTACGACGGCGTCGCGCTCACGTACGCGCAGATCGCCGCGAAGCCGGCGCTGCACGCGGCGCGCACGACGGCCGACCGCACGCTCGTCATCCTCGACGAGGTGCACCACGGCGGCGACGCGCTGTCGTGGGGCGACGCGGTGCGCGAGGCGTTCGAGGACGCGACCCGGCGCCTCGCGCTCACGGGCACGCCCTTCCGCTCGGACACCGCGGCCATCCCGTTCGTCGAGTACGAGCGCGGTCCCGACGGCATCCGACGATCACGCGCCGACTACACCTACGGGTACGGCGACGCGCTGCGCGACCACGTCGTGCGTCCGGTGCTGTTCCTGTCCTACTCGGGCAACATGCGCTGGCGCACGAAGGCCGGCGACGAGGTGAGCGCGCGTCTCGGCGAGGCGCTCACCAAGGACATGACGGGCCAGGCGTGGCGCACCGCGCTGGACCCGAACGGCGAGTGGATCCCGTCGGTCCTCGCGGCCGCGGACAAGCGGCTGACCGAGGTCCGGCGGGCGATCCCCGACGCGGGCGGCCTCGTCATCGCGACCGACCAGACGGACGCGCGCGCGTACGCAGGCCACCTCGCGCGCATCACCGGGAAGTCGCCGACGGTCGTCCTCTCCGACGACGACGGCGCGAGCAGCCGCATCGAGGAGTTCTCCGACGGCGACGCGCGCTGGATGGTCGCCGTCCGCATGGTGTCGGAGGGCGTCGACGTCCCGCGGCTCGCGGTCGGCGTGTACGCGACCTCGACCGCGACGCCGCTGTTCTTCGCGCAGGCCGTCGGACGGTTCGTGCGTGCCCGCAAGCGCGGCGAGACGGCGTCGGTGTTCCTGCCCAGCGTGCCGCACCTGCTCGAGCTCGCGAACGGGCTCGAGATCGAGCGCGACCACGCGCTGGACCGGCCGCTCACGGCGGAGGAGCAGGGGGAGGGGTTCAACCCCGAGGACGCGCTGCTCGCCGAGGCGAACCGCGAGGACAAGGCGTCGGGCGAGCTCGTCCAGGGCTCGTTCGAGGCGCTCGAGGCCCAGGCGTCGTTCGACCGCGTGCTGTTCGACGGCGGCGAGTTCGGCACGGGCGCGGACGTCGGCTCGGACGAGGAGCTCGACTTCCTCGGGCTGCCCGGGCTGCTCGACGCGGACCAGGTCACGACCCTCCTGCGCCAGCGGCAGGCCGACCAGATGAGCGCGCGTTCGCGCACCACCCAGTCCGCGGAGCGCGAGCGCGCCGAGATGGACCACCGGCGCGCCGCGGAGCTCCGCAAGGAGCTCCAGCAGCTCGTCTCCGCGTGGGCGCGCCGCAGCGGGCAGCCGCACGGGTCGGTGCACACCGAGCTCCGGCGCCGCTGCGGCGGGCCCGAGGTCCCGCTCGCGACGGTCGAGCAGCTCGACGCCCGGGTCGCGACGGTGCGCGGCTGGTTCGTCGGGAAGCGGTAGCCCCGGCGGCCGGACGCGCCCGCCCGGCCGCGACCGGGTCGCGGCCCGGGGAGAGTCAGGACAGCGTGTGCACGACCGTCGGGATCGCCGGGTCGCCGGCGGAGAGGCGGCGCGCGCCGCGGGGCAGCTCGGCGCGGGCCTCGCGGTGGCGGTGCGCGGCGTTCTCCACGCCGTACGACCCGACCCAGCGCGAGTCGACGGCGCCGTCGACGACGAGGGGCACCTGGAGCCGGCGCAGGTCGACGTCGTCGGGCTCCCACTCCTGCACGGCGAGGTCGGCACCCGTGACGACGACCTCCTCGACCGCGCGCCCGTCGGCGTCGTAGCGGCGGGCGGCGCACTTGCGTCCGCCCGTGCTCGTCTTGGCGGTCGACGCCTTGGCGACGGGCTGGAGCACGCCGCTGGAGTCGGCGCGGGCGACGAGCTTGTAGACCATGCCGCACGTGGGGGCGCCGGAGCCGGTGACCAGGGACGTGCCGACGCCGTAGGAGTCGACGGGCGCGGCGGCGAGCGACGCGATGGCGTACTCGTCGAGGTCGGAGGTCACGGTGATCTTCGTGTCGTGCGCGCCGAGGGCGTCGAGCTGGCGGCGCACCTCGACGGCGAGGACGCCGAGGTCGCCGGAGTCGAGGCGCACGGCACCGAGGTGGCCGCCGGCCGCCTCGACGGCGTTCTCGACGCCGCGGCGCACGTCGTAGGTGTCGACGAGCAGCGTGGTGCCGGGGCCGAGGGACGCGACCTGCGACGCGAAGGCGGACTTCTCGTCGTCGTGCAGGAGCGTGAACGCGTGCGCGGCGGTGCCGATGGTCTCGAGGCCGTACCGGCGGCCCGCCTCGAGGTTCGACGTCCCGGCGAAGCCGCCGACGACGGCGGCCCGCGCCGCGGCGACGGCCGCTTGCTCGTGCGCGCGCCGCGCGCCCATCTCGAGGCACGGGCGCTCGACGGCGGCGCTCGTCATGCGGGACGCGGCGGACGCGACGGCCGAGTCGTAGTTGAGGATCGACAGGACGAGGGTCTCGAGCAGCACCGCCTCGGCGAACGTGCCCTCGACCGTCATCACCGGCGACTGGGGGAAGAAGACCTCGCCCTCGGGGTACCCGGTGATCGTGCCGGTGAAGCGGTAGCCGGCGAGGAACTCGAGGGTGCGGTCGTCGACGACGGACTGCGCGTGCAGCCAGTCGAGCTCGGCCGCGGAGAAGCGGAACGACGACAGCGCCTCCAGGACCCGCCCGGTCCCGGCGAGGACGCCGTACCGCCGACCCGGCGGGAGGCGGCGCGTGAAGACCTCGAAGAGGCAGTGCCGGCCCGCGGTGCCGTCGGCGAGCGCCGCCTGGAGCATCGTCAGCTCGTAGCGGTCGGTGAGGAGCGCGGTCGACGCGCCGGGCTGGTACGTCGGCTGGTACGACACCCGCTGCGTCGGCGAGGCGGAGGGGGCAGCGCTGTCGGTCGCGGGGAGGGCGACGCTGCCCGGGTCGGCGAGGCTCATGCGGAATACCGTAGGGCAGCGACCGCCGCGGTGGGCGCCGACAGGCCCGCGAATAGAGTGGTGACGTGAGACCCCACCCGATCTTCACCCGCCCCGCTGCCGCGCGGGCGTCCCTGACCGTGCCCGAGGAGGCGGTCCGCACCGAGGAGGGGACCCGGCTCGACAGCCCGTGGGTCACCCTCGTGTGGAACGACCCGGTCAACCTCATGAGCTACGTCGCGTACGTGTTCGAGTCGTACTTCGGGTACTCCACCGCGCGCGCCCACGAGCTGATGATGCAGGTGCACCAGGAGGGCCGGGCCGTCGTGTCGACGGGCGACCGCGAGCGGATGGAGGTCGACGTGCAGGCGATGCACTCGTTCGGGCTGTGGGCGACGCTCCAGAAGGACGGCGAGCAGTGAGGCCGTTCCGCGCGGAGGCGCACGGGTACGTCGCCGAGCTCGAGCCGTCGGAGCGGATCGTGCTGGCCCAGCTCGCGGGCGACGTCGCGCAGATGCTCCAGGAGGGCGTCCCCGGGCGGGCGTCGGACGCACCGGGCCGTGCGGTGCCCGACGACGCGTGGTCGCCCCCGGGCTGGACCGGCCCGATGCCCGGAGGCGGCGGGTCGGACGCGACGCCGCCGCCGGACCCGGCCGTGCGCCGTCTGCTCCCGGACGCGTCGGACGACGTCGAGGTGGCGCACGAGTTCCGGCGCTTCACGCAGGACGACCTGGCGGCGCGCAAGGTGGGACGGCTGGTGCTGCTCGGCCGGATGCTCGTGGACTCCGAGCCGGCCGAGGCGGCGCCGTTCGTCGTCGGGCGCGAGGAGGCGGAGGACGTCGCGGGCGCGCTGACCGACGTGCGCCTCGTCCTGGCCGAGCGCCTGGGGCTGCGGACGGACGAGCAGGTGGAGGGCCTCTACGACGAGCTGGACCGCGAGGGCGACGACGGCCCCGACGACGGCGAGGTGGGCGGTGCGCCGCGCCGCTTCCTCGTGAGCGTGTTCCTCCTCACGGGGCTGCTCCAGGAGTCGCTCGTCGACGGCATGCTCGCGGACCTGCGGGCGGGGCGCGGCGGTCCGCGCCCCGAGCCGCGGGACTGAGCGTGCCCGGGGCCTGTGGGCGCTGCCACAGCCACGTACGCGTGGTTCGGGGCGCCTCGCGCGGGACGGCGACAGTAGGCTCGGCCGGGTGAACGACGCTCCCATCGGGATCTTCGACTCGGGCGTGGGTGGCCTGACCGTGGCTCGCTCGATCCTCGACCAGCTCCCCAACGAGGCCCTCCTCTACATCGGGGACACCGCGAACAGCCCGTACGGGCCGAAGCCGCTCGCGGCGGTCCGGGCGATGGCGCTGGCGATCATGGACCAGCTCGTGGACGACGGCGTGAAGATGCTCGTCATCGCGTGCAACTCCGCCTCGTCCGCGGTGCTTCGCGACGCGCGCGAGCGGTACACGCAGCGCCACGGGCTCCCGGTCGTCGAGGTGATCCTCCCGGCGGCGCGCCGCGCCGTGGCCGCGACGCGGTCGGGCCGCATCGGCGTCATCGGGACGCGGGCCACGATCACGTCGCGCTCGTACGAGGACGCGTTCGCCGTGACCCCCGGCCTGACCCTGACGACCCAGGCGTGCCCCGAGTTCGTGCCGCTGGTCGAACAGGGCGTCACGTCGGGCCCCGAGGTGCTGGAGGTCGCGCACCGCTACCTGGACCCGGTGAAGGCCGCGGGCGTGGACACGCTCGTGCTCGGGTGCACGCACTACCCGCTGCTGACGGGCGCCATCTCGTACGTCATGGGCGACGAGGTCACGCTCGTGTCGAGCGCGGAGGAGACGGCGAAGGACGTGTACCGCACGCTCGTCGCGCACGACCTCGAGCGCTCGCGGGACGCGGGGCCGCCGCGGCACCGGTTCCTCGCGACGGGGAGCGCGGAGCCGTTCGAGCACCTCGCGCGCCGGTTCCTCGGTCCCGAGGTGCTGAGCGTGGAGGCGGCCTGATGCGTCTCGTCACGGTCGGGTGCTCCGGGTCGTTCGCCGGCCCGGCGTCGCCCGCGTCGTCGTACCTCGTCCAGGTCCCCGCCGCGGAGGCCGCGGCCGCGGGCTTCGAGGCGCGCGACTGGAACGTCGTGCTGGACCTGGGCAACGGGTCGCTGGGCGCGCTCCAGCGGTTCGTCGACCCGCTCGACCTCGACGCGGTAGGGCTGTCCCACCTGCACCCGGACCACTTCGTCGACGTGTGCGGCCTGTACGTCTACCTGCGCTACCACCCGGTGCGCGGCTCGACCCGCACGGGCGTGCCGAGCCGGCTCACCGTGCTCGGCCCCGCGGGCACGGCCGCCCGCATCGAGGCGGCGTACGGCGCGGAGCCGGGCGACGGCGTGACGGAGGAGCTCGACGTGCGCACGTGGGAGCCGGGCGCGCCGGTCCGGGTGGGCCCGCTCGTCCTCGAGCCGTACCGCGTGTTCCACCCGGTCGAGGCGTACGGGGTGCGCGTCACCGGGCCGTCGACGCTGCGCCCGGGGGAGAGCGCCGTCCTCGCGTACACGGGGGACACGGACGCGTGCGACGGCGTGGTCGAGCTCGCGCGCGACGCGGACCTGCTGCTGTCGGAGGCGGCGTTCCACGAGGGCCGCGACGACGGCGTCGAGCGGGGCATCCACCTCACGGGGCGGCGCGCGGGCGAGGTCGCGACGGCGGCGGGCGCGCGCCGGCTCGTGCTCACGCACCTGCCCGCGTGGAACGACCCCGAGCGCTCGCGCGCCGAGGCGCGCGAGACGTACACCGGCCCGGTCGACGTCGCCACGACGGGCGCGGTCTTCGACCTCTGACCGCTGAGCGCGGGGACGGGTCGCCGTCGGCCCCGTAGACGCGACCATCCACCGCGCTCAGCGGTGGGCCGGGGGTCGGTAGGGTGGCGGCATGACCATCCCCTCCTCGTCTCCGGGCACGGCCGCGCCCCTCCGCGCCGACGGCCGCACGCCCGACCAGCTCCGCCCCGTGACCATCACCCGCCACTGGCTCGACCAGGCCGAGGGCAGCGTGCTCGTCGAGTTCGGCCGCACGCGCGTGCTGTGCGCGGCGTCGTTCACCGAGGGCGTGCCGCGCTGGCGCAAGGGGTCGGGCGAGGGCTGGGTCACCGCCGAGTACGCGATGCTGCCGCGTGCGACGAACGAGCGCAGCCAGCGCGAGTCGGTCAAGGGCAAGATCGGGGGGCGCACGCACGAGATCTCGCGCCTCATCGGCCGGTCCCTGCGCGCGATCATCGACGTCTCCGCGCTCGGCGAGAACACGATCGTGCTCGACTGCGACGTCCTCCAGGCCGACGGCGGCACGCGCACCGCCGCGATCACCGGCGCCTACGTCGCGCTCGCCGACGCCGTCGCGTGGGGCCAGCGGCACGGCCACATCAAGGGCGGCAAGCCCGTGCTGACCGACTCCGTCGCGGCCGTGAGCGTCGGGATCATCGACGGCACGCCCATGCTCGACCTCCCGTACGTCGAGGACGTCCGCGCCGAGACGGACATGAACGTCGTCGTCACGGGCTCCGGGACGTTCGTCGAGGTGCAGGGCACCGCGGAGCACGCCCCGTTCGACCGCGCCGAGCTCGACGCGCTGCTCGACCTCGCGGTGGCCGGCACCGCCGACCTCACCGCGATCCAGCGCGCGGCGCTCGCGGCGGACCCTCGATGAGCGGCACGTCCGAGACGGCAGGCGTCGTCGTGCCCGACGGCGCACGCCTCGTCCTCGCGACGCACAACCCGGGCAAGATCGCCGAGCTGCGCGCGATCCTCGCGGCCGAGCTCGACGCGCACCCGGGGCTCGAGCTCGCGCCGGAGGCGATCGTCGGCGCGGGCGACGTCGGCGCGCCCGAGCCGGTCGAGGACGGCGTGACGTTCGCCGAGAACGCGCTCATCAAGGCGCGCGCCCTCGTCGCGGCCACCGGGCTGCCGGCCGTCGCGGACGACTCCGGCCTCGCCGTCGACGTGCTGGGCGGCGCGCCGGGCATCTTCTCGGCGCGCTGGGCGGGGCGGCACGGCGACGACGTCGCGAACCTCGAGCTCCTGCTCGCGCAGCTCGGCGACGTGCGTGCCGAGCACCGCGCGGCCGGTTTCGTGTGCGCGGCGGCGCTCGTCACGCCCGACGGCACCGAGGTCGTGCGGACGGGGGAGATGCGCGGGACCCTGCTCACCGCGCCGCGCGGCGCGAACGGGTTCGGCTACGACCCGATCCTCCTGCCGGACGAGCAGCCCGGTGCGGGGACGGCCCGCTCGGCGGCCGAGCTGAGCCCGGCGGAGAAGAACGCGATCAGCCACCGCGGCAAGGCGTTCCGCGCTCTGGCGCCGGACGTCGTCGCGGCGCTCTCAGCGCGGTAGGGGGCGGCCGGCGAGCTCGCGCTCGCGGCGTCGGCGGTCGCCCGGCCGCAGCACGCCGACGAGCGCGACCACGCCGCGCCAGCCGAGCATCGTCACCGCGAGGAACCCGAACGACACGAGCTGGAACGCCGGGGCCACGCCTTGGTCGGTGAGCACGCGCAGCAGGACGCCCAGCGCCCAGGTGCAGCCCCAGACCACGACGCCCGTCGGCCACAGGGCCCACGGGCGGCGCCACGCGCGCGTGACGAGCCAGCCCAGCGCGGCGCCCGCGGCGAACGGCCACGCCACGACGAGCAGCCGGGTCAGACCCTCGTCGGCGGAGTGCGTCGCGAGGCCGCCGGTCGCGAGCGCAAGGACGCACGCGACGTCGGCCAGCGCGGCGAGCACGACGAGCCCGGGGCGACGAGGACGCGGTCCGGTGGGCGCGAGGTCGGTCATGCTCCCGACGGTACCCCGCCCGCGGGACCGTCCCCGCACGGCCCGGACCGGCCCCGGCGGGTCGATCCCGGGACGCGGAGGGTCGATCCCCTGGAACATAGGGTGGTCCCCGTGCACCTCGCCGCCGACGACCTCGCCTTCGCCTACCCAGGACGCCCCGTCCTCGACGGGGTCGGGCTGCGCGTCGCCGCGGGGACGCGGCTCGGGGTCGTGGGGGAGAACGGCACGGGCAAGTCGACGCTCCTGCACGTGCTCTCCGGCGACCTCGCACCCGCCCGCGGGGAGGTGCGCCGCGCGGGCTCGCTCGCGCTCGTCGAGCAGGAGCTCGCCATCGCGCCGGGCCAGACGGTCGGCACGCTCGTCGCCGCGACGCTGAGCGGGCTGCGGGCGGTCGCCGCCGAGCTCGAGGCGGCGGCCCGGGACTTCGACCACGAGGCGGGCGACCTCGCCGAGCTCACGGAGATCCTCGCCCGCGCCGAGCACCTCGCCGTGTGGGACGCGGACCGCCGGGTCGACGTCGCGCTCTCGCGCCTCGGTGCGTGCCGCGACCGGGACCGCGAGCTCGCGACCCTGTCCGTCGGCGAGCGCTACCGCGTGCGGCTCGCGTGCCGGCTCGCCGAGCGCGCCGACCTGCTCCTCCTCGACGAGCCGACGAACCACCTCGACACCGGCGGGATCGACTTCCTCACCGGCGAGCTCGTCGCGTGGCGGGGCGGCGTGGTGATGGTCACGCACGACCGGCAGCTGCTCGACGACGTCGCGACCGAGATCCTCGACCTCGACCCGGCGATGGACGGGAAGCCGGTGCTCTACGGGCAGCCGGGGTACCTCTCCTACCGGTTCGCGAAGAACCAGGCGCTGCACCGGTGGCGGCAGCGGTTCCGGGCGGAGCAGAAGCGTGCGGAGAAGCTCGCCGCGGTGCTCGACGCGTCGTACGAAGGGCTGTCCGACGAGTGGCGCCCGCCCAAGGGCAGCCAGAAGCACCGCCGCGCGACGCGCGCCCGGATCCACGTCAAGGCCGCGGACCGGCGCCTCCAGCAGCTCGAGGCCGAGGCCGTCGAGGTGCCCGTGCCGCCGCTCCAGCTCGTGTTCCCCGAGCTCCCCGCGATGTCGCCCGGTTGGGAGCCGGGCGACCCGGTGCTCGAGCTGCGCAGCCCGCGCGTCGGGCCCGACGGCGGCGCGCGCCTCGACCTGCCCGGGACCCGGGTCGCGCTCCCGCCCTCGGGACGCCTCCTCGTGACCGGGCCGAACGGCAGCGGCAAGTCGACGTTCCTCGCCGCGCTCGCGGGCCTGGTGCCTCTCGACCGCGGCACGCGGTCCGTGGTCGACGGCGCGCGGCTGGGCGTCGTCGCGCAGGAGGGCCCGGCGCTGCCCCCGGAGGCGGAGGACCGCACCGGGTTCGACGAGTACGCGCGCGAGGCGCTCGACCTGCTCGACGCCGGTCGCCTGGACCCGGACCATCTCGTGCCCGTCGCGTTCCTCGGCCTGCTCACGGAGGAGGACCTGGAACGCCCGCTGCGCGAGCTGTCCGCGGGGCAGCGGCGACGGTTCGACCTCGCTCGCGCGCTCCTCGCGGCGCCGCACGTGCTGGTGCTCGACGAGCCGACCAACCACCTGTCGATCGACCTCGTCGACGAGCTCACCCAGGCGCTGCGCGTCACGCCCGCGGCGGTCGTCGTGGCGACGCACGACCGCCGCATGCGCGAGGACCTCGACGACTGGCCCCGGCTCGAGCTCGGCTGACCCGCAGCGCCCTCAGCGCCGGACCGGCCGGAGCGTCGTGGCCAGGGGGCGGGCGGGCCCGGCTGGTCAGCGGCCCTCGGCCGGGCTCTCCGCCGGGACGAGCACCTTGCCCAGCGCGCGACCCCACGCGCGCGCCCGGTCGAGCTCGCCGTCGTCCAGGGGTCCCTCGACGTCGCCGACGTAGAACGACGCGGACGGGACGACGAGCCGGAACCCCGCGCGGCGCATCGCCCTGGCGGCGCCGCGGGCTGCCGAGCCCGGGAGCGAGCGGACCTTCGTCGCGCGCGTGTCGAACGTCGCGGCGAGCCGCCCCTCCTCCTGTGGCGGGAGGGACTCCACCCACTCGCGCAGCCCGGTGGCCCGGTCGGAGACCGGGCCCGTCGCGCGCTGCACCGCCTCGGCGCGGGTCGCGGGGCGCGTCATGCCCAGGGCGTGCGTCGGGCCGCCGGCGACCACCAGCTGCACGTGGCGCAGGGCGTCCGGGTGGGCGGCCGGGTCGGTCACGTCGACGACCTCGACGCGCACCGTCTCGCACAGCCCCTCCGCGATGGCCTGCGCGACGCGTTCGCTGTTGCCGTACATCGACTCGTAGACCACTGCGGCGTCCATCGCGCTCACCCCTTCGTCGACCGCCCGTCCGGACCGGACGGGTCCCCTCCCTCCAGCGTCCGGCTCCGAGGGCGCGAGGCCCAGGGCCGACGGGAACGAGCGTGCGGGCCCTTGGTCCCGGGCGCACTGCCGGGGCGCGAGAGGGTCAGGGCGCGGGGCGCAGGCGGGAGTCGACGAGACGCACGACCCACGCGAGGGCGAGGAAGACGACCGCCACGACGGCGGTGTTGACGAGCGCCCGGCCGAGGCCGAGCTCGCCCACGTCGAGGAACGGGTAGGGGTACCAGCTGACGACGGCGCCCCGGACGAACGTGTACGCGATCCACGCGAGCGGGTACGCGACGGACCACCAGACCGTCGCGGCGTCGACCCGCGGGCGCGGGCCCACGAGTCCCCACGCGGCCACCGCGAGCAGCGGCGCGACGAGGTGCAGCAGGAGGTTCGAGACCTGGCCGGCGCTCGTCAGGTCCTGCAGACCGCGCAGCACGGTGTTGTAGACGATCCCGGTCACCGCGATGCACAGCAGCGCGTCGAGGCGCGCGACGCGGAAGACGGTCCCGTCGCGCGCGGGTCGCGCCGCGAGCAGGACGGAGACGACCCCGACGAGCAGGTTCGACTGGATCGTGAAGTAGGAGAACAGGCGCACGAGGCGCTCGGCCTGGCTCGAGGCCGTGCCGGGACCGTCGACGAGCGCGATCGCGACCTCCAGGACGACGCCCGTGAGCGCCGCGACGGCGACGAGCGTGTGCAGGGTGCGGGCCACGACGTGCCGGCCCGCGTCGACCCGGACGCCTGGCGCGTCGGTCACGGCAGGCGGCCGACGTACGCCATCGCCTGGCGCAGCAGCACCCCCTGGCCGCCGCGCATCTCGAGCTGGACCTCGTCGCTGCACGCCTGCTCGGGCGTGAGCCACGCGAGCTCGAGGGCGTTCTGCTGCGGCCGGCAGTCGCCCGTCACCGGCACGACGTACGCGAGCGAGACCGCGTGCTGGCGGGGGTCGTGATAGGACGTGATGCCCGGCGTCGGGAAGTACTCGGCGACCGTGAAGGGCTGCGGGGACGCGGGCACCTGCGGCAGCGCGACCGGGCCGAGGTCCTTCTCGATGTGGCGCAGCAGCGCGTCGCGGATGCGCTCGTGGAACATGACCCGCCCGGAGACGAGGGCCCGCGTCATCATGCCCTCGGGCGTCACGCGCAGCAGGAGCCCGACCGCGACCACGTCGCCCGAGTCGTCGACCCGGACGGGGACGGCGTCGACGTAGACGAGCGGGAGCTGGGCGCGCGCGACCGCGATCTCCTCGGCGCTGAGCCAGCCCGCGGGGCGCGGGTTGTCGTGGGAGAAGTCGTCGGGCGGGAAGTCGGCGGTGTCGGTCACGCGACTGTTCTACCCCGAGCGGTGCGGCGGGGCGAGTCCGCCCCGGGCGCCACTGCCCGGTCGTGCGGCCGTCACGCCGTGCCGGGCGCCTCGGCGTGCGGCTCGGAGACGCGCGCCACGATCTCGACGAGCGCCTGCTCCGCGACCGGTGCGGGCAGCACCTCCATGAGGGCCATGAGCGGGGCGAGGCGGTCGGGCAGGACCGACGCCAGCGGCCCCCGGTCGTCGTCGCCCTCGGGCCCGCCGTCGTCCGCGGCGAGCACCCCGACGAGCGCGCCCCACATCTCGTCGGCGGTGGGGGCGTCGGCCCTCGGTGCGAACTCACCGGCGAGCGCGGCGAGCACCCCGCTCACGTCGGGGCGCCCGGCGCCGCGGACGGCGTCGGCGCCCGCGCCGAGCGCGGCGACGAGGCCGTCGAGACCGGCCTCGGTGACGGGCGTGATGGTGAGGTGGGTCGTGTGCGGCAGGCGCGTGCCGTCGTCCTGGACGAGCCCGGGCTGCGGCTGGAGCACCCACCCGAGGGACCGGACGGCGTCGGCCCAGAGGTGCGGGTCGACGCGCCGCTCGGGCGGCACGGACCCGTCGGTCGCCACGGCGACGAGCGGGCCGGTGGGGCGGCCGACGACGCGGAGCCCGTCGATCGCGTCCACCGCCGCGCGCAGGGCGTGCGTCGCGCGCACGCACCGCGCGGTGAGGGCCGTGTACCCCGCGGTGCCGAGTGCCTGGCTCACGGCCCATGCGGCGGCGAGCGGCGCGGCGGAGCGCGACCCGGACAGCGTGGGGTTGACGACCGGGTACCCCGGCCAGCCCGTCGTCGCGAAGAACTGCCGGCGCTGGCGGTCGCGCCCGCGCACGAGCAGGACGGACGCGCCCTTGGGCGCGTAGCCGTACTTGTGCACGTCCGCGGAGATGCTCGTCACGCCCGGTACGGAGAAGTCGAACGGCGGCACCGCCTCGCCCCCGGCCGCGGCCCAGAACGGCAGCACCCAGCCGCCGACGCACGCGTCCACGTGCACGGGCACGCCGCGCGCGGCGGCGGCCTCGGCGACCTCGGCGACCGGGTCGACGACGCCGTGCGGGTACGACGGGGCGGACACGACGACGAGCGCGACGTCGTCGGCGTCGAGCGCCGCGACGAGGTCGGCGGCGGCGGGCGTCCCCGTCGCCGGGTCGACGGGGACGAGCGTGAGGTCCACGTCGAGGTGCTGAGCGGCCTTGCGGAACGCGGCGTGCACGCTCACGGGGGCCACGACGCGGGGGCGCACGTCCGGGTGCTCGGCGCGGAACGCCTCGCGCGCGATCTTCACCGCGAGCAGGCAGCTCTCCGTCCCGCCGGACGTCACCGAGCCCACGACGGCGTCGGGCCCGTCGGCCGGGCCGTGCAGCATCGTGCGCGCGAACCCGAGGAGCTCGCCCTCCATGACGGCGACCGACGTGAACGTCGTGGGGTCGAGCCCGTTGACCGGCTGGACGGCCCGCGCGGCGGCGGCGGCGAGCTCGTCGAGCTCGGCGAGACCGGGGTCGTAGACGTAGGACAGGACGCGTCCGCCGTGCGTCGGGGCGTCGGCCGCGCGGAGCGCGGCGAGCCGGTCGAGGATCCCGTCGGTGCGCAGCGGCACCTCGTCGGCGGGCCGCGGCAGGGCGCCGGGGGCGGTCGATCCCGCGTCAGTCACGGGCTCGGTCGGTCGGGGCGTGGTCACGCGGCAGCTCCGGTGCTGTGTCGTCGATGTCCCCCCTGCGCAGACCGTATCGCACGAGCGGGACGAGGCTCAGCAGGACGAGCGCGGCGGGCACGACCGAGAAGGAGAGCGCGATCCCGTCCACCGCGGCGGCCGGCTGGGCGACCGTCTCGCCCGCCCGCGTGGACACGTACCCGGTGATCCCGAGGACGAGCGAGAGCACCGCGGCGCCGAGCGCCATGCCCGTCGTCTCGCCCGCCGTCCACACGCCGCCGAAGGCGCCGCCGCGGCCCTCGCCGTGCGTCCGCGCGTCATGCGCGATGGCGTCGGGGAGCATCGCGAGCGGCAGCGCCTGCATGCCCGCGTACGCGACGCCGGCGAGCGCGGTGGGGACGTAGACCCACGCACCGGGTGCCCACACGAGCGGGACCATCCCGAGCGCGGCGACCGCGAAGAGCACCGTCGCGACGACGAACCCGCGCTCCTTGCCGTCGCGGCGCGCGAGCCGGGTCCACAGCGGCATGCAGAGCAGCGCGGGCGCGACGAGCGCCGCGAAGAGGTAGCTGACGGCCGCCTCGTCGCGCAGCACGTACCGCGCGACGTACGCCGCCCCGGCGAGCATGAGCCCCGTCGCGACGGCCTGGAGCACGAACGCGGCGAGCAGCGTGCGGAACGGGCGCGAGCGGCGCAGGGCGTCGACCGCCTCACGCACCGCGAGGGTCCAGGCGCGCGACGCCGAGGCCGGCGCCGTCGAGCCCGTGGCGGTGCCGGGTGAGGCGGTGGTCGCTCCGGCCGAGGCCGTGGTCGTGCCGGCCGGGGGAGCGGGCGTGCCGGCGCCGCGGGGTGCACGCGGGGCGACCCGCGCGGCGACGAGCATCCCGGCACCGATGACGGCACCCGACACGACGCCCATGACGAGGTACCCCGTCGTCGAGTCCCCGCCTCCGCGCAGCGCCGGTCCGCCCGCCCCGAACAGGAGGATCGCGAACGCGAGCGTCGCGACGCGCCACGCGAGCAGGCGGGTGCGGCCGTCGTACGTGGGGTCGAGCTCCGCGGGGAGCGCGATGTACGGCACCTGGAACAGCGAGAACGCGGTTGCGGCCAGCAGGAACGCGACGAGCACCCAGATCGCGGCGGCGGTCGGGCCCGCGGCCGCCGGGACCGCGAACGTCAGCGCGAAGAGCACGGGCAGCGTGAGGGCGCCCAGCGTCATGAAGCGACGGCGCGACCCGGTGCGGGCCAGGTCGCGGTCCGACCCGTAGCCGATGAACGGGTCGACGACGACGTCCCACACCTTGGCGCCCGTGACGATGAGCCCGGCGGCCGCCGCAGGCACCGCGAGCGCGTCGGTGAGGTACACGAGCAGGACCAGGCCGGGCAGGGTGCCGAACCCGCCGGTGCCGACGGACCCGGCGGCGTAGCCCGCGATCGTGGTGCGCGAGAGCCGGTGCGCGGTGGTGTCGTGCGTCACAGGGGCAGCGTAGAGGGTGCGCCGGCCGGACCTGCGCGGTCGTGCGCGGGGAATACTCCGGGCAGGGTGTGTGCTCTACGTAGCAGACCCCCAAGCCCCCAGGAGGAACATCCATGGCCACGCAGACGCTCACCGAGTCCACGTTCGAGCAGACGATCAAGGAGAACGACATCGTCCTGGTCGACTTCTGGGCCGACTGGTGCGGACCGTGCAAGATGTTCGCGCCCGTCTTCGAGGCGTCGTCGGAGGAGAACCCGGACGTCGTGCACGGCAAGATCGACACCGAGGCCGAGCGCGGCCTGGCGGCCGCCGCCAACATCACGTCGATCCCGACGCTCATGGCGTTCCGCGAGGGCATCCTCGTGTTCTCCCAGCCCGGCGCGCTCCCGGCCCCGGCGCTCAAGCAGGTCGTCGACGCCGTGAAGGGCCTCGACATGGAGGACGTGCGTCGTCAGATCGCCGCGGCGAGCGACGGCTCCCCGGCGCAGGACGCCTGAGCCTGCACGACACCACGACGGCCCGGCACCCTCGGAGGGTGCCGGGCCGTCGTCGTGTCATGGGCCGTCTCGCGCGCGGGCGCTGCGTGGCAGGTGTGGAGCCGGTGCCCGTACCGGCAGGGGGCAAGTGGTGCGGGCACCGGCTCTGCCACCACGGTAGACGCCGAACTGGACGGTCGTCCAGGTCGGGTGCGGGTGAATCCGGGGAGTGCTGCCGCGCCGTCACGACGGGGACTCCGGAAGGGCCGGGGAGGGTGCGCGAGGCGGGACTCGAACCCGCACGTCCGAGGACACCAGGACCTAAACCTGGCGCGGCTGCCAGTTACGCCACTCGCGCGCGGTGGTCAGTCTACGGCGCGGGCGGCGCGGCCCTGGCGGCCGGTGCGCGTCGCTCGACGCGCACCGGGCCAGGGCGGCGCCGCCCGGGTGCGCTACCTCGGGTCGATGCCGAGGTCGCGACGGAGCTTCGCGACGTGGCCCGTGGCCTTGACGTTGTACTGCGCGAGCTCGACCTTGCCCTCCGGGTCGACGACGACCGTCGAGCGGATGACGCCCACGACCGTCTTGCCGTAGAGCTTCTTCTCGCCCCACGCGCCGTACGCCTCGAGGACGGACCTGTCCTCGTCCGACACGAGCGGGAAGGTCAGGTGCTCGGCCTCGACGAACGCGGCGATCTTGTCGACCGGGTCGGGGGAGACGCCGACGACCGAGTACCCCGCGCCCTGGAGCGAGGCGAGGTTGTCGCGGAAGTCGCACGCCTCCGTCGTGCAGCCGGGCGTGCCGGCCGCGGGGTAGAAGTAGACGACGACGTGCTTGCCGCGCAGGTCGGAGAGCGTGACGGTGCTGCCGTCGGCGGCGGGCAGGGAGAAGTCGGGAGCGGTGTCGCCGACGGTGAGGCGCGTGGACATGGATCTCCTTCGGTCCGGCCAAGGTGTGGTTCGAGCGTAGGTGAGGGTGGGCGGCACCGGTAGCGTTGTCGCTGTGAGCAAGACGACGTCCGCCCCCGCCACCGCCTCGTCCCGCCCGTCGCCGTCCCGGTCGGCCGCCCGCGACCTCCCGATCCGGATGCTGCACGACCGGCTGCTCGTGGACCCGGAGGTCGACGCGAGCGAGCGGCAGAGCTCGGCGGGGCTCGTCATCCCCGCGACGGCCGTGGGCCCGAAGCGGCTCGCGTGGGCCGTCGTCGTCGCGGCCGGTGAGCACGTGCGACAGGTCGCGGTGGGGGACCGCGTGCTGTTCGACCCGGACGAGCGCGCCGAGGTCGAGCTCGGCGGCAAGGACCTCGTGCTGCTGCGCGAGCGGGACGTGCACGCCGTCTCGCAGGAGGTCGAGGAGGACGGCCCGACGGGGCTGTACCTCTAGCCGGGGCCGCTGCGCGGGCTCGCCGGGCCGTGTCGCCGACGTCACACGAGGGCGGGCGGAACGGATTTTCCCGGCGCGCCCGCGGCTGCTAGTGTTTTCTCTCGCGCGCCATTAGCTCAATTGGCAGAGCAGCTGACTCTTAATCAGCGGGTTCGGGGTTCGAGTCCCTGATGGCGCACCACCACCGATCGGGCCGTCCGCATGGCGGGCGGCCCGAGCCGTGCCGGTCGAGAGCCGGCACGGCGGGCGGGCCCGGTCTCCTCGCGGAGATCGGTGGTCCCGGCCGCTGGTAGTGTTCACTCTCGCGCGCCATTAGCTCAATTGGCAGAGCAGCTGACTCTTAATCAGCGGGTTCGGGGTTCGAGTCCCTGATGGCGCACCCTTCCTGACCAGGCCGTCCACCTCCGGGTGGGCGGCCTTCGTCGTCCGCCGCCCGGGCGACCCGCCCTCCCGCTCCCGTGCCGGTCGCCCGCCGCAACCGTCGCCGTCCGTTTCGCCGGAGTTCGCCCGCTGCCGTCCTCCCGTTCACCCCCGCCGGGAAGGGTCCGGTGCGGGCGTCGTCGCCGCTCGGCAGCGGCGCCCGTCGACCCGTTCGCCACGGAAGGGAACCACGATGGACACGTCCGTGCCCACGCACAGGACTTCGCGACGCGCCGAGAGACGCACCGACAGACGGACCGACGGTGGGGCGCGGCGCCGCGCCACGGTCGCCGGGGCGCTCGGGGCGGTGCTGGTCGCCGGCCTGCTCGCGCCCGGCGCCGCCGCCGCGACCGCCCCGGGAGCCTCCCCGACCCTCGACCGGACGGCCGCCCGGTCCACCGGGGCCGGCCCGGAGACGCGGCCGGTGCTGAGCCCGACGACCGGCACGTTCCTCGACGGCACGGTGCGCGTCGCGGCCGACCCGGTCCGCGCGGGCGACGCCGTCACGGCGCTCGCGGTCGACGGCACCGCCCTCGACGCCTCCCCGACGCCCGCGACGGCGCGCCTGCTGTTCGACGTCGGCAGCAACTCGATCGAGAAGCGGTACGGCAGCCACGTGCTCGTCAACGGCGAGCGCCTCGAGCTCGACCGGGACATGGTGTCCGAGCGCGTCGCGCTCGACGTGCCCGCGCGGTGGCTCGTGCCGGGCGAGAACCGGGTGCGGTTCGTCGTCGGTGCGGTCACGACGTCGTGCGGCACGAACTACGACGACTACGACCTCACGGACGTGTCGCTCGAGCTCCTGGGCGAGACGGCCGACGGCTCCGCCAACAGCTTCTCCTACGCGTTCGGCGACGGCTCGTGCGGCACGAACACGGCGCGCGTCCTCTCGGCGGACCTCACGTTCGACCTCGACCAGGACCCGGCCGCCACGACCGGCCTCGCCGCGGAGCTCGACACCACGACGCTCGAGAACGGCGCGCACACGCTCACCGCGACGACCGCGTCGGGCGCGACCGCGACGAGCGCGGTCACCGTGAACAACGGCGCCCCGGGGGCGCCCGTGATCCGCCCTGCGGACGGCGCGCTGCTGCACGGCCCGCAGACCGTGCTCGCCACGCCGCCCGCCGGGGGCGAGCCGCCCGTCGGCATCGAGCTGGACGGCGCCCCGCTGACCACCGTCGCGACGCTCGGCACCGGCTCGTCGCGGTTCGTCTTCACCGTGGGCTCGAACTCGATCGAGGCCCGCTACACCAACCACCTGCTCGTCAACGGGCAGCGCATCGACCTCGTGGACCGCGACTACGTGAGCGAGACGGTCCGGATCGACGTCCCGAACGCCTTCCTGTCCCCGGGTCGCAACGTCGTGCGGTTCGTCACGGGCACGTACCCGACGGCGTGCGGCGACAACCGCGACGACTTCGCCATCTCCGGGATCGCGCTCGACGTCACCGACGGCACGGCGACCGGCGTGGGCATCGCGCCGTCGTACTCGATGGGCGACGGAGACTGCGGCACGAGCACGACGAAGCCGCGCGAGGTCGACCTCGCGTTCGACGTGACGCGCGACGCCGACGCGCCCGCGACCGGCCTGCGGGCCGACGTCGACACGACGACGCTCGCCGACGGCGAGCACACGATCACGTCGGCGACCGCCGCGGGTGCGGCCGCGCGCCGGACGGTGACCACCGACAACACCGGTCCCGCGATCGTGTCCAGCACGCCGGCGGCGGGCGCGGAGCTCGCGAGCGCGACGAGCCTCGCAGTCGAGCTCGCGGACGCGTCCGGCGTCCTGTCCGGGCCCGACGTCACGCTCGACGGCGAGCCGCTCGAGCTCGGCGCGCCCGTCGGCCCGGGGCTCGCCCCGGGTGCGCACACGCTCGTCGTCACCGCGACGGACGTGCTCGGGAACGCGAGCACGCACGAGATCGCGTTCACGAGCCTCGGCGTGCCCGACGTCCCGACCGACCTCGCGCCCGCGCACGGCACGCGCGACGTCGCGGGGAGCGTCGACCTGTCCGCGCGCGTCGCGGCGCCCGGCGGCGGCGACGTCACCGCCACGTTCTCCCGCGCCGACGTCACCGCCCCCGCGCTCGTCGCGCAGGGCGAGTCGGCCGAGGTCCCGACGACGCTCCCGGTCGAGGGCGAGCAGCCCGCCGCGGCGGACGCGCTCGCCCCGGGCGACGACCTGACGCTCGACTCGCCCCGGAGCCGCGACGTCACCTACCAGCGCTTCGAGCTGCCCGCCGAGGGCTCGACCGCCGGCCAGGTCGTGCGCTGGGAGGGCGTCGTCGACCCGCAGCGGCTCGCCACGCTGCACGTGTGGGACGGGGAGCGGTGGGAGCCGCTCGCGTCCGCGCGCGGCGCGGTCGAGGGCACGACGTCGCTGAGCACCGTGCTCCGCGACGGCGCCGCCACCGACGGGACCGTGCACGTCCTCGTGACGGGCACCGACCCCTTCGCGGACGACATCGCCGCGGGCGGGTCGCGCGACGAGACCGACTTCGCGCCCCGCGAGGACTACGACTTCTCCCTGGTCCACCTGACCGACACGCAGTACCTCACCGAGGGCGCGGTCGAGCAGGAGACGGCCGAGGAGCGCGCGGTGTGGGCGCAGGCCTACACCGACCTCACGCAGTGGGTCGTGGACAACGCCGAGGAGCGCGGGATCGCGTACGTCGGCCACACGGGCGACGTGAACGAGAACTACACGCGCCTGCCCGCCGACGACGCGATGGCCGCCCAGATCCGGGGCGAGTACGCGTTCTCCTCGTCCGCGCAGCAGATCCTCGACGACGCGAACATCCCGAACGGGGTCCTCGCCGGCAACCACGACAACCTCACGGGCCAGGACAACGGGCCCGGGGCGCTGTTCAACGAGTTCTACGGCCCCGAGCGCTACGAGGCCCTGTCCGCGCGGTGGGAGGACGCCTCCTACGGCGGGCCCTGGCGCGAGGGCGACAACCAGAACCACTACGACCTGTTCAGCGCGGGCGGGCTCGACTTCGTCGCCGTCTACCTGTCGTACGGGGTGACGGACGAGGAGGCCGCGTGGGCGGACGGCGTCCTCGAGCAGTTCCCCGACCGCAACGCGATCGTGCTCACGCACGACTACCTCGTGCCGAGCTCGAACCCCGACGGTCGAGACTCCGAGATCTCGACGCCCGACGGCCGCCTCGTGCACGCCAAGGTCGTCGAGCCCAACCCGAACGTCTTCCTCGTCCTCGCGGGGCACCGGCACGGCGTGGGCATCAACGTGCGCCAGGACGTCGGGACGCCGGGCAGCGGGGTCGTCGAGCTGCTGGCCGACTACCAGTTCTACGAGGTCACGGCCGAAGAGGCGGGGCTCACGGAGATCGGCGGCTACGCGCCCGACGAGGGCCTGCGGCTCGGCGCGAGCTTCCTGCGCCTGCTCCAGTTCGACGTCGACCGCTCCGAGATGATCGTCGACACCTACTCGCCGTGGCTCGAGAACTTCGGCGCCACCGAGTACGACGACGAGCAGCGCTACGACGGCCGCGAGGACGACTTCACCGTCCCCGTCGACCTCACCTCGCGCGTCACGAGCCTGGCGACCGACGCCGTGTCGCTCTACGCGCCGGGCGAGGAGGTCGGCAGCGTCACGGTGCCGTCGGGGGAGGTCGCGACCGTCACGTGGGACGGGCTCGAGCCGGGCGCCGCGCACGCGTGGACCGTCACGGTCACCAGCGCGGGCGGCGGCACCGCCGTCTCGCCGGTCAGCACGTTCACCACGGCGCCCGCCGAGGACGGCCTCGTCGTCGAGACGACGGCGCGAACGCAGTGCCTCGCCGGCACGGCCTACGTCGCCGTCCGGGCCCGCAACGCGGACACCGTCCCGGTCGACGTCACGCTCAGCACGCCGTTCGGCGAGCGCACCGTCACGGGCGTGCGACCCGGCGCGTCGGCGTACCAGGCGTTCTCCGTCCGGGCGTCCGACGTCGCGGCGGGCGCCGCGCACGTCGGCGCGAGCGGGGACGGCCGGTCCTTCGCGGCCGACGCCGCGTACGACGCGCTCGCGTGCGGCTGACACGGCGCTGACGCGCTGCCGACGCGCCGCTGACGCGGTGCCGACGGCACGAGGGCGGCCCCCGGACCGGACGGTCCGGGGGCCGCTCCGTCGCTCGCCCGGCTGCCGGGGGAGCGGGGACGGTCAGACGGCGGCCCACCCGCCGTCGCTGTGCAGGACGGCGCCCGAGACGTTGGCCGAGTCGTCCGACAGGAGCCACGTGATCGCCGCGGCCAGCTCGTCGGCGCTCGCTGCCGGCGGGACCGTCGTCGCCATGACCGGTCCGAGCCGCTCGCCCGCGTACTGCGAGCGGAAGGGCGCCTCGATGCTCGTCGCGACGGCCCCGGGGGCCACGACGTTCGCCCGCACGCCGCGGGGCGTGTAGAAGAACGCGGTGCTCTTCGTGAAGCCGATGACCGCGTGCTTCGACGTCGCGTACGCGGTGCCCGACGCCGACGCGCGCGAGCCCGCCTCCGACCCGACGTTGACGATCGAGCCCTTCCCCGCCTCGAGCATGAGGGGCAGGACCGCGCGCGTGAGGCGCATGACCGCGGTGACGTTGACGGTCATGACGAGGTCCCACGTCGCGTCGTCGACCTCGGCGCTCGGCAGGAAGCCGTCCATGATTCCGGCGACGTTGGCGAGGGCGTCCACCCGGCCGCCCGCGGCGGCGACCACCGCGTCGACCGTGGTCTGCGCGCTCACGTCGCCCGCCACGGTGACGAGAGCGTCCGTGCCGACGTCGGCGACGAGCTTGTCGAGGCGGTCCTCCCGCACGTCGGTGGCGACGACGCGCGCGCCCTCCGCGAGCAGCCGCTCGACCGTCGCGCGGCCGATGCCGGCGCCCGCGCCGGTGACGATCGCCGTGCGGCCCTCGAACCTGCCCGGGACGTGGTTGCTGACCATGACGGCTCCTTCCGTCCGCGCCGGCACTGCCGTCGACCGGCGTCTGCTCCCATCCCAGCGCCCGCGCGCCCGCGCGCGCGAGAGCCCATCGTCCTCGCCCGGGCGCCGGTGGTCCCGAGCGTGCGGGCGGGGGTAGGGTCGCCCTCGTGACGCACCCGTCCGTGACCCCCTGGTGGCCGGCCGCCTGACGGCCGGTGACCTCATCCGGCCGTGCCCCGACGACGTGGGCGGCCTCGGTGAACCCGGTGCGCGCGTCGTCGGCCCAGCGGCCGTCCCCCTGAGCTGGAGCCGAGCATGACGACACCGCAGACCCCGCCGACGGCCCTGCCCGTCCGGTCCCTCGAGCCGACGGGCGCCGAGGTGCCCTCGACCGTCCCGACGCACTGGTACAACCTCGCGGCCGACCTCCCCGAGCCCGTGCCCCCGCACCTGCACCCGGGCACGCGCGAGCCCCTCACGCCCGACGACCTCGCGCCGCTGTTCCCGCTCGCGCTCGTCCAGCAGGAGGTGACGACGGAGCGCTACGTCGAGATCCCGCAGACGATCCGCGAGATCTACGCGCTGTGGCGGCCGTCGCCGCTCGTGCGCGCGCGACGCCTCGAGCGGGCGCTGGGCACGCCGGCCCGGATCTACTACAAGTACGAGGGCGTGAGCCCGGTCGGCTCGCACAAGCCGAACACCGCCGTCGCGCAGGCGTACTACAACGCGCTCGAGGGGACCACGAGGCTGACGACCGAGACGGGCGCGGGCCAGTGGGGCGCGTCGCTGTCGTTCGCGGGCGCGCTGCTCGGGCTCGACGTCGAGGTGTGGCAGGTGCGCGCGTCGTACGACGCCAAGCCGTACCGGCGCGCGCAGATGGAGGTCTACGGCGGGATCTGCCACCCGTCGCCGTCGGACCTCACGGAGGCAGGGCGCGCGATGCTCGCCGCGGACCCGGAGACGACCGGCTCGCTCGGCATGGCGATCAGCGAGGCCGTCGAGACGGCCGCGAAGGACCCCGCGGCGCACTACGCGCTGGGCAGCGTGCTCAACCACGTCATGCTGCACCAGAGCGTCATCGGCCAGGAGGCGCTCGTCCAGCTCGACGAGGCGGGCGAGGGCGCGCCGGACGTCGTGTTCGGCTGCGCGGGCGGCGGGTCGAACCTCGCGGGCCTGACGTTCCCGTTCCTCGGCCGCAACCTGCGCGAGGGCACGACGACGCGGCTCGTCGCGTGCGAGCCGGCTGCGTGCCCCTCGCTCACGCAGGGGGAGTACCGCTACGACTTCGGGGACGTCGCGGGCCTCACGCCGCTGCTCAAGATGCACACGCTCGGCAAGGACTTCGTCCCGCCCGCGATCCACGCGGGCGGCCTGCGGTACCACGGCATGTCGCCGATGGTGTCGCACGCGGTGCACCTCGGGCTGATGGACGCCGTCGCCGTCGACCAGGACGAGGCGTTCACGGCCGGGACGCTGTTCGCGCGCAGCGAGGGCATCATCCCCGCGCCGGAGTCGACGCACGCCGTGGCGGCGGCGGTCGCGCACGCGCGCGCGGCGACGGAGCCCGAGGTGATCGTCCTCGGGCTGTCGGGCAACGGGGTGCTCGACCTGCCCGCGTACGCGGCGTACGTCTGACGGGCCGGGCGCCTCGCGCGGCACGACCCCCGCGCGAGGCGCCCGTACCCTGGTGCGGTGCCCGAACCGACCCCCGAGACCCTCGACGAGCCCGTGACCGGCGCCCCCTCCGCGACCCCGGGGACCGGCGACGCCCCACCGCGCTACCGCACCCAGCCCGTGTCGTTCGTGCGGCGCAGCGGTCGCCTCGCGCCGCGCCAGCAGCGTGCGTGGGACGCGTACCGGGACCGCTACGTCGTCGACGTGCCGCGCGACGTCGCGCGGACGTCCGTGGACCCGGACCACGTGCTCGACGTCGCGGCCACCTTCGGACGCGACGCGCGCCTCGTCGTCGAGATCGGCTCGGGCCAGGGCGAGGCCGTCGTCGCCGCCGCCGAGCGCGAGCCGGGCACGGACTTCCTCGCCGTCGAGGTCTACGCGCCCGGGCTGGCCCAGACCGTGCTGCGCGCGTCGCAGCGCGACCTGACGAACGTGCGGCTCGTCCAGGCGAACGCGGCCGAGGTCCTCGCCACCACGCTGCCCGCGGGGAGCGTCGACGAGCTCTGGGTCTTCTTCCCCGACCCCTGGCACAAGTCCCGCCACCACAAGCGCCGCCTCGTGACGCCGTCGTTCGCGGCGCTCGCCGAGCGCGTCCTGCGCGCGCCGGGGGAGGGCGACGACGGCCGCCCCGGCGGGACGCTGCGGCTCGCGACCGACTGGGCCGAGTACGCGGAGCAGATGCTCGAGGTGCTGGACGCCGCGCCGGGGCTGCGCAACGTGCACGGCCCGGGGAACGCCGCGCCGCGCTTCGAGGGCCGGGTGCTCACGGGGTTCGAGCGCAAGGGCGAGGCCGCGGGCCGCGTCATCACGGACCTGGAGTACGTGCGCGTCTGACCCGCGGCACGGCCTCGCGACCGGCCGCGCGCGGTCCTTGCGGACAACAGTGATCTACGGCACATTGTGCCGGGGGTGGAAGGTCGCCCCGGGCACGCAGCGTCGCGTGCGGTCGCGTCGACAGGCGACCGTCCGCGGGGTGCGGGCTCTCTGTCTGTCCACGGAATGAGCCAACGGAGGCGTCATGACCGACGTGACGGCCGCCCCCGGACCGGGGCCCGCCGAAGAGACCGACTACCAGCGGGTGCAACGCTCGCCCGAGTTCCAGGACCTGCGCCGACGCTTCCGGAGCTTCGTGTTCCCGATGACCGCGCTGTTCCTCGTGTGGTACTTCGTCTACGTGCTGCTGGCGAACTACGCGCACGACCTGATGAGCGTCCGGGTGTGGGGGAACGTCACCGTCGGGCTCCTCCTCGGGCTCGGCCAGTTCGTGTCCACGTTCGCGATCACCATGATCTACGCGCGCTGGGCCAACAAGCGCTTCGACGCCCAGGCGGACGAGCTCCGCCGGGAGATCGAGGAGGACGAGCTGTGAGCGCGCACCTCCTGGCCGCCGAGGCCACGGACGTCGGGAACCCCGTCGTCAACGTCGCGATCTTCGCCGTCTTCGTCGCCGTGACGCTCGTCATCGTGCTGCGCGCGTCCCGGCAGAACAAGTCCGCCGCGGACTACTACGCGGGCGGACGGTCGTTCACCGGACCGCAGAACGGGACCGCCATCGCGGGCGACTACCTGTCCGCCGCGAGCTTCCTCGGGATCTGCGGCGCCATCGCGATCAACGGCTACGACGGGTTCCTCTACTCCATCGGCTTCCTCGTCGCGTGGCTCGTCGCGCTGCTGCTCGTCGCCGAGCTCCTGCGCAACACCGGCAAGTTCACGATGGCCGACGTGCTGTCCTTCCGGCTCAAGCAGCGGCCCGTGCGCATGGCGGCCGCGCTCGCGACCCTCGCCGTCGTGTTCTTCTACCTGCTCGCGCAGATGGCCGGGGCCGGCGGCCTCGTGGCGCTGCTGCTCGGCGTCGACTCCACGGCGGGCCAGAGCGTCGTCGTCGCGGTCGTCGGCGCGCTGATGATCCTCTACGTGCTGGTCGGCGGGATGAAGGGCACCACCTGGGTCCAGATCATCAAGGCCGTGCTGCTCATCGCGGGCGCCGCCGTCATGACCGTGTGGGTCCTCGCGAAGTTCGGCTTCAACCTGTCCGACCTGCTCCAGGGCGCGATCGACAAGGCGGGCCCGGGCGGCGAGGCGCTCATCGAGCCCGGCAAGCAGTACGGCGCCACCGGCACCACCAAGCTCGACTTCCTGTCGCTCGCCCTCGCGCTCGTGCTCGGCACCGCCGGCCTGCCGCACGTCCTCATGCGCTTCTACACCGTGCCCTCCGCCAAGGAGGCCCGCCGGTCGGTCGTGTGGGCGATCTGGCTCATCGGCATCTTCTACCTGTTCACCCTCGTGCTCGGGTACGGCGCGGGCGCGCTCGTGGGGCCGGAGACGATCAGCTCCGCACCAGGGGGCGTGAACTCCGCGGCACCCCTGCTCGCGTTCGCGCTCGGCGGCGAGATCCTCCTCGGCTTCATCTCCGCCGTCGCGTTCGCGACCATCCTCGCCGTCGTCGCCGGGCTCACCATCACCGCGGCGGCGAGCTTCGCGCACGACATCTACGCCAACGTCATCAAGCGCGGCGAGGTCAAGCCCGACGGCGAGGTCAAGGTCGCGCGCATCACCGTCGTCGTCATCGGGATCCTCGCGATCCTCGGCGGCATCTTCGCGCAGGGCCAGAACGTCGCGTTCCTCGTGGCGCTCGCGTTCGCCGTCGCGGCGAGCGCGAACCTGCCGACCATCCTCTACTCGCTGTTCTGGAAGCGGTTCAACACCGCGGGCGCGCTGTGGAGCATGTACGGCGGCCTGATCTCGTGCGTCGTGCTCATCGCGTTCTCTCCCGTCGTGTCCGGGAAGGTCGACCCGGTGACGGGCGCCAGCCTGTCGATGATCAAGAACACGGACATCGACTTCGCGATCTTCCCCCTGAGCAACCCCGGGATCGTCTCGATCCCGCTGGCGTTCCTCCTCGGGATCGTCGGGACGCTCCTCAGCAGGGAGAAGCCGCACCCCGAGAAGTTCGCCGAGATGGAGGTGCGCTCGCTCACCGGGGCGGGCGCCGAGAAGGCGACGGTGCACTAGCCCGACGGCGACCCCCGCGGCCTGTGCAGGACGCCCCCGGTCCCGACCGGGGGCGTCCGCGCGCGCGGCAATTCCGTCGCGCGGCGCGCCGACGACGCCGTACGGTCGCGCCGTGACCTCCGCTACGCCAGCCCCCGCCGTCCCGGGCGGGGAGACTCCGGTCCTCGTCGTCACCGGGGCGATGGCCTCGGGGAAGTCCACGGTGGCCGACGCGCTCGCCCGCACCTTCCCGCTCGCCGCGCACGTGCGCGGGGACCAGTTCCGGCGGTTCGTGGTCAGCGGCCAGGCGTCGACGGCGCCGCCCCTGTCCGCCGCGGCCCGGGCCCAGCTCGACCTGCGGCAGACGCTCGCGGCGCAGGCGGCCGACACGTACGCGGCCGCGGGCGTCACGGCCGTGGTCCAGGACATCCTGCTCGGTCCCGACCTCGCGCGGTTCACGGCGCGCGTGCGCACCCGGCCGTGCTACGCCGTCGTGCTGACGCCGGACGCCGCGACCCTCGCCGCTCGCGACGCCGGCCGCCACAAGCAGGCCTACGGGGCCTGGACCCCGGAGGAGTTCGCCGCCGCCGCCCGCGCGACCCCCGGCGGGCTGCACGTCGACACGACCGGGTGGACGGTCGCGCGGACCGTCCGGCACGTGCTCGACCGGCTCGACGAGGCACGGGTCGCCTGACCCGCCGCCGCACCGCCGGGCGGCGACGGGACCCTCGCGCGAGGATGGGGTCCATGACGTCCGAGGCGCAGCAACCGACCACTCCTGACGAGACCTACGACGTGATCGTGATCGGCGGCGGGCCCGTCGGCGAGAACGCCGCCGACCGCGCGTCGCGCACCGGCCTGAGCGTGGCGCTCGTCGAGGCCGAGCTCGTGGGCGGCGAGTGCTCGTACTGGGCGTGCATGCCGTCCAAGACGCTCCTGCGCCCGGGGGCCGTGCGGGCCGAGGCGCGGGGCGTCCCGGGCGTCACCGTCGGGGACGACCTCGACGTCGCCGCCGTCCTCGCGCGCCGCGACCAGATGGTCTCCGACTGGGACGACTCCGGTCAGGTCTCCTGGGTCGAGGGTGCGGGCCTCACGCTCGTGCGCGGGCTCGGGCGGATCGTCGGCCCGCGCCTCGTGGAGGTCGTCGCCGAGGAGCCCGACGCCGACCCGGACGACCTCCCGCGCACCCGCCGGCTCGCGGCCCGCCACGCGGTGATCGTGGCGACCGGCAGCGTGCCCGTCCTGCCCGACGTCCACGGGCTCGCGGACGCGAACCCGTGGACGAGCCGCGAGGCGACCGCGGTCGAGGACGTGCCCGAATCGCTCGCGATCGTCGGCGGGGGAGTGGTCGCCACCGAGATGGCGGTCGCGTTCGCCGACCTCGGGGCACGCGTGACCGTGCTGTCGCGCGGCGGCCTGCTCGGGCGCACCGAGCCCTGGGCGGGCGAGGCGGTCGCCGCGTCGCTGCGGGACCTGGGAGTCGACGTGCGGCTCGGCGTGTCGACGGAGGCCGTCGAGCTGCTGCCCGACGGCGGCGCGCGCCTCGCCCTCGCGGCCGCCGGTCCCGCGTACGGCGGGGACGCGCCCGACCTGTCGCCCGTCACCGCCGAGCGCGTGCTCGTCGCGACCGGTCGCGTGCCGCGTACGCAGGACCTCGGCGTCGACTCCGTCGGGCTCGCGCCCGGCCGCGCGCTGGACGTCGACGACACGATGCTCGTCCAGGGTCTCGGGCCGGACGCCGGCACCGGGTGGCTGTACGCGGCGGGCGACGTCACCGGTCGCGTCGCGACGACCCACCAGGGCAAGTACCAGGGCCGCGTCGCGGGCGACGTCGTCGCCGCGCGCTTCGGCGACCCCGACGCCGAGGACGCCCCGACCGCGGGCGAGCGGCCGCCCGCCGTCGGCGCCGACCCCGAGCCGTGGTCGCGGTTCGCCGCGACCGCCGACGCCGTCGCCTCGCCCCAGGTCGTGTTCACGCGGCCCGAGGTGGCGGCCGTCGGGCACACCGAGTCGTCCGCGCGCGACGCGGGCCTCGACGTGCGCGTCGTGCGCTACGACCTCGCGAACATCGCGGGCTCCTCGGTGCGCTCCGCCGACTACGCGGGCAGCGCGCAGCTCGTGGTCGACGCCGCGCGCGAGGTCGTCGTCGGCGCCACGTTCGTGGGCCCCGACGCGGCGGAGATGCTGCACGCCGCGACGATCGCCGTCGTGGGGGAGGTCCCGATGCGCAGGCTGTGGCACGCCGTGCCGTCGTACCCGACGGTGAGCGAGGTGTGGCTGCGGCTGCTCGAGGAGTACGGGCTGTAGGGACCACCCGGCGCAGGCCCGGCGCCCGCGCCGCGGCCCGGTCGCCTAGGCTCGGGGGCGTGACGACCGAGAACACCGCCCCGCGCGTCGCCCTCGCGACGTGCTCCGTCCTCCCGCAGCTCGACCCCGACGACGCGCCGCTCGTGCGGGCGCTCGACGCCCGGGGCGTCGCGGCGCAGCCCGCCGTCTGGGACGACCCCGACGTGGACTGGGCCGCGTTCGACGCCGTCGTCGTGCGCTCGACCTGGGACTACTCGGCCCGGCGCGACGAGTTCGTCGCGTGGGCGAGCCGGGTCCCCCGCATCCTCAACGCGGAGCAGGTGCTGCGCTGGAACACCGACAAGGGCTACCTGCGCGAGCTCGAGGGCGCGGGCATCCCCGTCATCCCGACGCTGTGGCTCGACCCGGCGCGCAACCTCTCCTCGCGCGCGATCCACACGCGCCTGCCCGCCCAGGGCGACTTCGTCATCAAGCCCGTGGTCAGCGCGGGCGCGAAGGACACGGGCCGGTACCAGGCGGGCGAGGCGCACTCGCGCGGGCTCGCGATCCAGCACGCCAAGAACCTGCTCGTCTCCGGGCGCGAGGTCATGGTGCAGCCCTACGTGACGAGCGTCGACACCGCGGGGGAGACGGGCCTCGTCTTCGTCGACGGCGAGTTCTCGCACGCCGTGCGCAAGAACGCCCTGCTCACCGGCCCGCACCGCCCGACGCGCGGCCTCTACCAGCAGGAGGAGATGAGCCCGTTCACCGCGTCCGACGAGCAGCTCGACGTCGCACGCCGCGCCCTCGCCGTGGCGGCCGACGCCGTCGGTGGCGGGGACCCGGCGAGCTTCCTCTACGCGCGCGTGGACGTCGTGACGGGCAACGACGACGGCGGCGTCGTCGTCATCGAGCTCGAGCTCACCGAGCCGTCGCTGTTCCTCGCGCTCGCTCCGGGCTCGCTCGACCGGTTCGCCGACGCGATCGCGGCTCGCGTCGCGCGCTGACCCGCGCCACCGGGCGGCCGAGCAGGACGACCCGCAGCGACGCGGCGATGCGTCCTCGGCGGTGCTGCTCCGGCCCCACGCACGACGACGGCGGCCCGTCCCGGAACCGGGACGGGCCGCCGTCGTGCGACGCGGGCCCGCTCAGGCGAGACCGTTCTCCGAGAGCCAGTCGGCGGCGATGTCCTCGGGCGAACGCTGGTCGACGGTGGACTCCACGTTGAGGGCGACGAGGCCCTCGGGCGTGAGTGCCTCGCTCACCGGGTTGATGACGTCCGCGATCTCGTCGGCGATGTCCGCGTTGACGAGGGGCACGACGTTCGAGGCGAGGAACAGGCCCTCCGGGTCCTCGAGCGTGACGAGCTTCTCCGTCTGGATGCGCGGGTCCGCGCTGAACACGTTGGCGATGTTCACGGTCCCGGCGACGAGGTCCTGGACGGTCGTGTCGCCCGTCGCGACGAACGACACGTCGACCCCGTAGACGTCCTTGAGCCCCTGCGGGCCGTAGGGGCGCTGCTCGAGCTCCGCAGGGCCGCCGAGCGTGAGCGGCACGTCGAGGCCGGCGAGGTCGGACAGGCTCGTGAGGTCGTTCTCCGTGGCGAACGCCTCGGTGACGTTGTAGGAGTCCTGGTCTGTGGCCGTCGACTGGTCGAGGACCGTGAGGCCGTCGGGCAGGGCCTCCTGGAGCGCCGCGTACACGTCGTCGGGCGACGTCGCCGTGGTCTCCGGGTCGAAGAACTGCAGCAGGTTGCCCGTGTACTCCGGGAAGAGCTGCACCTCGCCGCTCTCGAGCGCCGGCATGTACGCGTCGCGCTGGCCGATCGAGAAGTTGCGCTCGACCGTGAAGCCCTCGGCCTCGAGCGCCTGCGCGTAGATCTCCGCGATGATCTCGTTCGAGTAGTAGGCCTGCGAGCCGACGACGATCGTGTCGGACGAGGCGCTGCCGCCGCCGTCGGAGCTCGTGGTGTCGTCGGCGAGCGGGTCGGACCCGCCGCCGCAGGCGGTGAGGGCGAGGACGGCGGTCGCCGCGGTGGCGACGAGGGCGGCGGTGCGTCGGGTGGTGCGCATGTGTCTGCCTTTCTGAGGGCCGTCCCGAGGACCGGGAGGGGTCGGTTCGACGCGTGCGGCGGGGGAGCGCCGTCCGCGTCAGGCGGTGGTGGGTTCGGGGGCGCGGCGGCGCCGCCGGGACGGGGAGTCCTCCGCGGACCGGCCCGCCGTGACGCCGCGCGGCACGACGAGCCGTTGGAGGATCGCGAACAGCGCGTCGAGCACGACGGCCAGCACCACGATGACGAGGGCCGCACCGAGGATCTGGGAGAAGTCGCGGATCTGGATGCCCTGCACGATGTAGAAGCCGAGTCCCCAGTTGCCGACGTAGCCGGCGAGCGTCACGGTGGCGACGACCTGGAGCGTCGCGGACCGCAGCCCGCCGATGAGCAGCGGGAGCCCGAGCGGCACCTCGGCCTGGAACAGCACCTGGCGACCGGTCATACCGACGGACCGGGCGCCGTCGACCACGCGCCGCTCGACGGCCTCGATACCGGCGTACGCCCCCGCGAGGATGGGCGGGATCGCGAGGAGCACGAACGCCGTGACCGACGCGGCGACCTTGTGCGTCACCCCGAGCACGAGCACGAGCAGCAGGACGAGCCCGAACGAGGGCACGGCGCGCGCCGCGCCCGAGAGGGCGACCGCGACCTCCCGCCCGCGCCCGGTGTGGCCGATCGCCCAGCCCGCGGGGATCGCGATCGCCGCGGCGATCAGGACCGCCACGAACGTGAACGCGAGGTGGGTCCAGATCGCCTCGGGCAGCGGGAGCGCGGCCGTGAGCCGGTCGGGGGAGAAGATCCAGGCGACCGCGTCGGAGAAGACGTTCATGCGCGCACCTTCCGGGACCAGGGCATGACCGCTCGTCCGGCGAGCACGAGCAGCAGGTCGACGAGCAGGGCGATCACGACGACGGCGACGACGCCCGAGAGGATCTCGGCGACGATCTGTCGCTGGTAGCCGTTGGTGAATAGGTAGCCGAGGTTGTCGATCCCGATGAGGATGCCGACCGTCGCGAGCGAGATGGTCGAGACGGCCGTGACGCGCAGCCCGGCGAGCACCACCGGGCCGGCGAGCGGGAGGTCGACCTGCCAGAAGCGTCGCCACGGCCCGTACCCGACGGCGAGGGCCGCCTGCCGGACGGTCGGGTCGACCGACGCCAGGGCGTCGGCGACGAACCGCGTCATGATCGCCACCGCGTAGATCGTCAGCGCGACGACCAGGTTGACCTCGGACAGAAAGCTGATGCCGAGGAGCGGCGGGAGCAGCGCGAAGAGCGCGAGCGACGGGATCGTGTAGAGCAGCCCGACGAGCGTGAGCACGAGACCCCGCGTGAGGCGGAACCGGAACGCGAGCCAGCCCAGCGGGATCGAGACGACGAAGCCCAGGACGATCGGCACGACGCACTGGCGCAGGTGCTCGACGGTCAGGCGGCCGATGAGGTCGAGGTTGTCCAGGACCCAGGTCATGCGCCGTCCTCGGGGGCGTCGCCGACGAGCACGCCCTGGGTCCGGCCCGCGCCGTCGACGAGGACCGTGCCGTGGTCCGTCCGCTTCGTGCGCAGCGCACGACGGCCGCGCTCGGCGCCGATGAAGCTCGCGACGAACTCGCTCGCGGGGTTCTCGAGGATCTCGCTCGGGGACCCGATCTGCGCGATCTGCGCCCCCTTCTCGAGGATCACGACCTGGTCGCCGAGCAGGAAGGCCTCGTCGACGTCGTGCGTGACGAAGACGACCGTCTTCTCCAGCTCCCGCTGCAGCCGGATGGTCTCGGTCTGGAGCTCGGCCCGCACGATCGGGTCCACCGCGCCGAACGGCTCGTCCATGAGCAGGATGTTCGGGTCCGCGGCGAGCGCGCGAGCGACGCCCACGCGCTGCTGCTGGCCCCCCGAGAGCTGGCTCGGGTAGCGGTCCGCGAGCGCGCGGTCGAGTCCGACGGTGTCGAGGAGCTCGAGGGCGCGCTCGCGCGCCTGTCGCCGGGGCGTGCCCTCGAGGCGCAGGACCGTCGTCACGTTGTCGACGACCTTGTAGTGGGGGAGCAGCCCGCCGTTCTGCAGGACGTACCCGATGCTGCGCCGCAGCTTCACCGGGTCGCGGTCGAGGACGGAGCTGCCGTCGATCTCGATCGTGCCCGACGTGGGCTCGACCATCCGGTTGATCATGCGCAGGAGCGTCGTCTTGCCGCTCCCGGAGGAGCCGACGAGCACCGTGGTGCGGTGGGGTGGGATGACGAGGTCGAAGTCGGCGACCGCGGCCGTGCCGTCGGGGTACGTCTTCGTGACCGATCGGAACTCGATCATGGGGTGCTGCCTCCCGACAGTCGGTGAACGGCCTCCACCCAACCACGACCGCGGTTCGGCTCGTCGAGCGCAGTGCCGCGCGTCTCCCAGACCGTACGACGAACCACCGACACGCCGCACCCGGACCACCGGGCCGTCCGCCCCGACGGCCCGCTCCGTGCCCGGCCCCGTGGCCCGCTCGACCCCGCGTCCGAGCGGCGGGCCCGGATTCGCCCGTGACGCGCGTCACGCCCCGTCCTATCGTGGCGCTGTGCCGCACCTCGACGCCCTCCTCGCCTTCGCGCTCGCCTCCCTCGTGCTCGTCGCGATCCCGGGCCCGAGCGTGCTCTTCGTCGTCGGCCGCTCGCTCACGCTGGGCCACCGCGGCGGCGTGCTCAGCGTGCTCGGCAACGAGCTGGGCGCGCTCACGCTCGTGGTCGCGGTGGCGCTCGGGGTCGGGACGGTCGTCGCGACGTCGGTCGCGATCTTCACGGTCGTCAAGCTCGTCGGTGCCGCGTACCTCGTGTGGCTCGGCGTCCAGGCGATCCGCCACCGGCGCGACGGGACCGTCGCCGTCGACGACGCCCCCGTCCGCGAGCCCTGGTGGCGCGTGGTGCGGCAGGGCTACGTCGTGGGGGTGACCAACCCCAAGACGATCGTGTTCTTCGTCGCGGTGCTGCCGCAGTTCACCGACTTCCACGCGGGCCGCGTGCCCGGGCAGATGATGGTGCTCGGGCTCGTCTTCACCGTCATCGCGTTCGTGTGCGACAGCGTCTGGGCGCTGGCAGCGGGCGCGGCCCGGTCGTGGTTCGCGTCGTCGCCCCGGCGCCTCGGCACGGTGCGGGCCGCGGGCGGCGGGATGATGATCGGCCTCGGTGGCGTCCTCGCCGTCGCGTCGCACCGCGCGCCGTGAGCAGCCCGGAGCGCGCCGACGGAGGGCGCGTCGGGCCCGGGACGCGACGAGGGCCGGTCTCCGTGCGGAGACCGGCCCTCGCCGTCTGGGGTGAGTAACGGGACTTGAACCCGCGACCCCCTGGACCACAACCAGGTGCTCTACCAGCTGAGCTATACCCACCATGTGAGCCGTGCTCACGGACCGGCGCCTGGAGCACCGGCCGTCGAAAAGTGTACCCGGTCCGCGGGGTGCTCCTGGACGCCTTTCTCGCGTCAGGCCTCGCCGGCCCCTGTGACGGTCGCCACGGCCGGGTCGTCGGAGGCGTCCGCGCCCTCGGCGGGGCGCGTGCGCCCCCGGGTCACGCTCGTCGTGACGACCTGCTCCGCGATCTTGCGGGCGGTCGCCGAGTCCGGCCCCGGCGCGGGCACGAAGACGGCGGCGCGGTAGTAGCGCAGCTCGTCGATGCTCTCGAGGATGTCGGCGAGCGCGCGGTGCCCGCCGTGCTTCTCGGGAGAGGAGAAGTAGGCGCGCGGGTACCAGCGGCGGGACAGCTCCTTGACGGAGGAGACGTCGATGATCCGGTAGTGCAGGTGGCTCATGAGGGCCGGCATGTCGCGGTCGAGGAACGCCTTGTCGGTCCCGACGGAGTTCCCCGCGAGGGGCGCCTTCCCGGGCTCCGGCACCCAGGTGCGGACGTAGTCCAGGACGCGCTGCTCGGCCTCGGCCAGCGTCAGGCCCTCGTCGAGCTCGTCCAGCAGGCCGGACGTCGTGTGCATCTGGCGCACGAAGTCGCCCATCTGCTCGAGCGCCTCGGCCGGGGGGCGGACCAGGACGTCGACCCCGTCGCCGAGCACGTTGAGCTCGGAGTCGGTGACGACCGCGGCGACCTCGACGAGGGCGTCGGCGCCCAGGTCGAGCCCGGTCATCTCGCAGTCGATCCAGACGATGCGTTCGTTCGCGTTCACAGGGCTCACGCCCACAGCCTAGTCGCGCACGAGGAAGGCCCCGGCGGTCCGGTCCACGGAGGGTCCGGACGGCCGAGGCCTTCGACGGGTCGCGCTCTCGCCCGGCGGGGTGTGCCCCCGGCGTGACGAGCGCTCGGTGCGCGTCATGCGGTGCGGCGCGACAGGCGGGCCTGCCGGGTGTGCGCCGGGACGCGGGTCGTGGTGCGGCGCAGCTGCGACCGGCGCAGGGTCTGCTCCTGCAGCTGCTCGCGACGGCTGAGGGCCGCCACGTCGTACGTGATCAAGGGATGCATGGTGCTGCTCTCGTGACGCTGGGTTCGTGGGTCTGGCCGGACCCTCCACCGCCCGGTACGGACCGGACGGACGCCACCGCGGTGTGTGCTCATACGACCACGCCGGGCGCCGGGGACGCACGGGTTTTTCGCCAGGACCGCCCGGGGCTCGTCCGGTCCGTCGGAGGGTCGGTCCGGGACCGTGCCGCGCTGCGTCGTCGGCTCGCGTTCCGTAGCCTCCGGGGATGGGTGCGACGACGAGCGGGTCGAAGGAGGGCACGTCGCCGCGGGCGGTGCTCGTGAGCGTCTGGCCGGGGGTGCTCCTGGTCCTGGTCGGCGTCCTGGGCTTCGCCGGACTGCTGGACTCCGTCCGGGAGCGGGACGACCTCTGGCGGTTCGACGAGCCGCTGCTGGCCTGGATGGTCGCGCACCGGACTCCCGTCGCCACGGGGGTGCTGACGGTCGTGACGAACGTGTTCGGCCCGTTCGTGCTGCCCGTCCTCGTGGCGGTGGGGTGCGTCGTGTGGGCCCGCCGCTCGGGGACGTGGTGGGAGCCGGGCCTGCTCGCCGGGGCGATGGTGCTCGCGACCCTCGTCTCGAGCGTGCTCAAGGCCGTGATCGCGCGACCGCGCCCCCCGGACGTCTCGATGGTCGTGGCCGGGGTGGAGCGGTCGTTCTCGTTCCCGTCGGGCCACACGATCGGCGCGGCGACGCTCGTGCTCGTCGGGGGATACCTCGTGTGGCACCGCCACCGCGACGCGCGCGTGCTCACGGTCTGGGTCGTGGCGTCGGTGCTCGTCGTCGGGACCGTGGCGCTGAGCCGCCTCTACCTCGGGTACCACTTCCTCACGGACGTCCTCGCCGGGCTCTGCCTGGCCGTGGCGGTGCTCGGCGTCGTGGTCGCGGTCAGCCGGGTGCACGACCTCCGGGCCCGACCGGAGGCACCGCCGCGACCCGTCGAGACAGCGCCCGACGACGCTTAGAAGAGAACTCTTGCGCAAGATATCTTTCGTGACGTAGCGTCGTCGCCATGACGACCGCTGCCGACCGCCCCGCGCCGGGCGCCCCCGAGAGCACGACCCCGCCGGAGCCCGTGGTCGCGACCGACCCGGCGAGCATCCGCGCCCTCGCGCACCCCCTGCGCCTGCGGATCCTCGCGCTGCTCGACGACGAGGGCGAGGTCACGGCAACGCGCTGCGCCGGGGTCACGGGCGAGTCGGTCGCGAGCTGCTCGTTCCACCTCCGCATGCTCGCGAAGTACGGCTACGTCGAGGCCGCCGAGCGGCGCGGCAAGGAGCGCCCGTGGCGGACGGTCGGGCGCGGGCGCCAGACCCGCTTCGACCCCGACGTGCCCGAGTCGCTGCCCGCGGCGAGCGCCGTGGCGGACCTCGTGCTCGGCCAGGAGGCGGCGCGCGTGCGGGCGTGGCTCGCCGGCGCCGCGGCGGAGGACCCGCGGTGGCTGCTCGCCTCCACGCTCAGCTCGTCGTCGTTCTACGCGACGCGCGAGGAGCTCGACGCGCTCGCGCGCGAGGTCGAGGCGCTCACCGACCGCTTCGCCGGGCGCTGGGAGGACCCGGCGCTGCGCCCCGAGGGCGCGCGACCGGCGCGGCTGTTCGCCGTCGTCAACGCCGACCCGCCCCCGGACCCCCGGTGACTGCGCCGTCCGAGCCGGCGGCCACGGACCAGGCCGCGGCACCGATGTCGACCGCAGCGCCGACGTCGACCGCCGCGCCGACGGCGACCGGGGAGAGGGCGACCGGGGCGTCCGCGCCGCAGCGCGAGAGCACGACGCCGGGACCGGACGCACGGGCGGCGCTCCGCGGGCGCCCCTTCCGGCTGCTCTCCGTCGCGTGGGGTTTTACCAACTTCGCCGACTCGGTGCTCGCGATCATCCTCGCCGTGTGGGTCAAGGACCTCACGGGATCGAACGGTGCGGCCGGGCTCGTGTTCGCCGCGCTGGGCCTGCCCGCGCTCGCGTCGCCGTTCCTCGGCCAGCTCGCCGACCGGGTGTCCCGCCGCCGGATGCTCGTCGCGACGTACCTCGTCGGCGCGGCCGTGCTGCTTGCGCTCCTCCTCGTCCGCGGCCCGGGACAGGTGTGGCTCGTGCTCCTCGTGACGGTCGTGTACTCGGGGGTCGGGTTCGCGACGTCCGCCGCGCAGTCCGGGCTCGTGCGCGACATGCTGCCCGACGACGCGCTCGCCGCCGCGAACGGCCGCCTCACGACGATCGACCAGGTGTTCCGCCTGCTCATGCCCGTCGTCGGCGCGGGCGCCTACGCGATGGCGGGCGTGTGGCCGCTCGTCCTGGCCGCGTCGGGCGCGTTCGTCGTCGCGGCCGCGGTGGTGGCGCGCGTGCGGGTGCGCGAGACACCGCCGGCCGACGAGCGCGAGCCGTACCTCGCCGAGGTGACGGCGGGCTTCCGGCACCTCGCGCGGACGGCCCCGCTCGGCGTGCTCACCGTCGCCCTCGGCGTCGCGTTCGGGGCGGTGGGCCTGCTCAACGCCGTGAGCCTCGCGATCGTCGAGGACGGCCTCGGCCTGCCCGCCGCGCTGCTCGGCCCGGTCTCGTCCGTCCAGGCCGTGACCGCGATCGTGGCCGGCCTCACCGCCGCCCGGCTCGCGGCCCGGTGGGGCGCGCAGCGCCTCGTCGCGCTGGGGCTGGTCGTGCTCGCGCTCGGCATCGTCCCGGCGACCGGCACGAGCGTGGTGGCGGTCGTCGTCGGGCTGGGCGGCGTCGGCCTCGGCGTCACGTGGGCGATCGTCGGGTTCGTCACCGAGCGCCAGCTCCGCACGCCGCCCGCGCTCCAGGGCCGGGTGGCCGCGGCGAGCACCATGCTGCTCAACGTGCCCCAGCTCCTGCTCACCGTGGTGGGGGCCGCGCTCGTCGGGGTCGTGGACTACCGGGCGCTGCTCGTCGTGACCGTGGCGGGCATCGCCGTCGCCGCGGCGCTCGCCCTGCGCGGCCGTCGCGCCGTCGTCGGCGCACGCTAGCGGGACGGACCGGCGGGCACAGCGGCGGGAGCGCAACGGCGGGGAACACCGGCGAGGCGCAGCACCGGGACCGCCGGCGAGACGACGCCGGGGCGGCCTCAGTCGTCGAGGCCGCGGGCGCGCAGCGCGTCGCCGAGCGCGTCCGCCTGGCGCAGGACGCCCACCACGAGCGGGACGGCGAAGGCCCGGACGTCGTGCTCCCGGCCGCGCGCGCGGCACGCGTCCCGCACGCGCTGCGCGAGCGCCGCGACCACCGGGACGGAGCGCACGGCGAGCGACAGGACGAGCGCGACCCGGCCGACGTCGACCCCCACGCGGCCGAGCGGGCGCAGGCCGCGCTCGATCGCCGCGAGTACCGCGGCCGTCCGGGTCGTGAGCAGCACGAGGCCCGCGAGCGCGACGAGCGCCACGAGGCGGGTCGTGAGGACCACCGCGGCGGCGGGACCGAGCGCGAACCACTGCACCGCGAGGAGCACCGGCACGACGAGCCGCAGCGGTCGGACCTGCTCCCACGCCGCGCGGGCCCCTACCCCCGCGAGCGCGTAGAGCGCCGCGACCACGACGACCACGACCCCCACCGCGACCGGTGACGACACGAGCAGCACCGCGCCTGACGCCGTCGCGAGGCCGACGAGCTTCGCCCCGGCCGGGAGGCGGTGCAGCACCGAGGTCCCCGGCCGGTAGCCGCCCGGCGTCATCCCGGCCCCGCGTCGACCAGGCGCCGGTAGTGCGCGACGGCCGGGCCCGGCGCGTCGTCCGCGACGACCCGCCCGCCGTCGACCACGAGCACGCGGTCCATCGCGTCCATGAGCGCGAGGTCGTGCGAGACGAGCACGACCTGCTGGGGGAGGGACGCGAGCTCGGCGGCGACGCGGCGCGTGTTGCGCAGGTCGAGGAGCGTGGTCGGCTCGTCGGCCACGACGAGGCGCGGTCCCGCCGCGAGCACGGAGGTGAGCGCGAGGAGCTGCTTCTGGCCGCCCGAGAGCAGGTGCGCGGGATGGTCCGCGTGCTCGGCGAGGCCGCGCGCGGCGAGGGCGCGCCGCACGACCGCGGCGCGCTCGTCCGCGGGGACGCCGCGCAGCGAGTACGCGACGTCCTCCGCCACGGTCGGCATGACGATCTGCGCGTCCGGGTCGGTGAACACGAACCCCACGCGCCGGCGCACCGCCGCGCCCTGGCGGCGCGTGTCGAGGCCGTCGACGAGCACGCGCCCCGCCGTGGGCACGACGAGCCCGTTGAGCAGGCGGGCCAGGGTGCTCTTGCCCGAGCCGTTCGCCCCGACCACGCCGACCCGGTGCTCGCGCAGCTCGAGGCTCACGCCGCGCAGGACGTCGCGCTCGCCGAGCCGCACGTGCACGTCCTCGAGCCGCACCACGCACCCCCCGGCGTCGTCCTCGATGGGGGCGTCCGGTGCGGGCGGCGCGGCGTCGGCCGGGCGGTCCCGTCGTCGCCCCCGCACGGCGCGCGCCGTGCGCGCGATCACCGTGTCACCTCCACGAGCACCGCGACGCCCTGGCCGCCGCCGACGGCCGCCGTCGCGAGCCCGAGCGTCCCGGCCCGCGCGCCCCCGCGCACGAGCCGGGAGAACAGCCGGACCACGGCCACCGCGCCGCTCGCGCCCCACGGGTGGCCCAGCGCGAGGGCGCCGCCGTCGGCGCACACCCGGGCGTCGTCCACCGGGTCGCCCAGCGGGTCGAGGCCGAGCGCGCCGGTGACCGCGAGCACCTGGGCTGCGAACGCCTCGACGACCTCGACCGCCGCGAGGTCGTCGAGCCGCGCGCCGGCGCGGTCGAGCACGGCGCGCACCGCGGGCACCGGGCCCCACCCGGGCAGCGCCGGGTCGCAGCCCACGGTGGCCGACGCGACGACCCGCAGGCCCGCGAGGCCCAGGTCGCGGCGCACCGCCTCGGGAACCACCGCGACGACCGCGGCGCCGTCGCTCACCGGGCTCGACGTCGCCGCCGTGACGGTCCCGTCGGGGGCGAACGCGGGGGAGAGGCGTGCGACGACGGCCGGGTCGAGGCGGCGCGCGCGCTCGTCGCGCTCCAGGGCACGGCCCGGCGGGCCGACGCGCACGGTCTCGGCGGCGAACCGGCCGGCGTCGTGCGCCGCGCGGGCGCGCGCGTGGCTGCGCACCGCGTACGCCTCCTGGCGCTCGCGGGTCACGCCGCGGCGCCGCGCGAGCTCGTCGGCCGCCGCGCCCATCCCCGGGTCGGCCCACGGCACGGGCGCGAACGCCGCGCGCGCGTACGGGACGTCGCCCCAGGGCGTGCGGTGGGCCCGCGCGGGCGAGCGCGTCGCACTCTCGGTGCCGCCCGCGAGGACGAGCGCCGCCTCGCCCGCGCGGACCTGCTGCGCCGCGACGAGCACGGCCGCGAGGCCCGACGCGCACTGCCGGTCGACCGTGAGGCCGGGCACGCCGACGCCCGCTCCGGCGGCGAGCGCCGCGACGCGCGCGACGTCCCCGCCGGGGCCAGTGCAGCACCCGAGCACGACGTCCGCGACGTCACCGTCGACGCCGTGCGCCCGCGCGTCGTCGAGGGTCGCGCGTAGCGCCGCGGCCGCGAGGTCCACCTCGGTGAGCGCCCGGTGCCCGTGGCCCGCCGTGCCGACCCACGTGCGGCGCGCAGCGACCACCACGGGCGTCGCGTCGGGCGCGCCGTTCGTCGCCCCGAACATCCGCCGGCTCACCGCAGCGGCTCCAGGCCCGACCGCGCGAGGTCCGTCCCGCCGAGGGCCTCGCTCACCGCGCCGCGCGCGGGCTTGCCCGACGGCGTCCGCGGCAGCGCGCGCGTGCCGTACCAGCGCCGCGGCCGCTGGGCCGGCGCGAGCGCCGCGCGGGCGACCCGCTCGAGGTGCGCACGCAGCCCCGACCGGTCGTCGCACTCCACGACGGCGGTCACGACGGCCCCGAGGCGCCGGTGCGCCGTCCCGAGCACGACGACGTCGCGCACCCCGGGCACGGCCCGCAGCACGACCTCGACGTCCTCGGGCACGACCGTCGAGCCGCCCGAGAGGATCGCGCCGTCGCCCCGGCCGCGCAGCACGAGCGGCTCCGGGCCCGGGTCGGCGAGGTCCCCGACGGTGTGCCACGCGCCGTCGCGCCGCAGCGGCCCCGTGGCGCGCGCGAGGTAGCCGCGCGACACCCACGGCGAGCGGACCCACACCTCGCCGACGCTCGCCGACGGCAGGGGGCGCACCGCCAGGTCCACGCCGGGGAACGCGCGCAGCCCCGACCCGTCGGGGTCGTAGGCGACGAACGACAGCTCGACGGCGCCGTAGTACGCGAGCACGTCGACGCCGAGGCCCCGCGCCCGCTCCCGCGCCCCGGGCGCGAGCGACGCCCCGCCGACGACCGCGTGCCGCAGTCGGGACGGCGCGCCCGCGGCGACGGCGTCGAGCACGTCGTCGAGGACCTGCGGCACGAGGTGCACGACGTCGCTCGTCGCGAGCGCCGCCGTCGTCGCGGCCGGGGTGCGCGTGAGGACGGCGCACGCCCCGACGGCGAGCGTGTGCACGGCGGCGAAGCAGTACAGCGACGACGCGAGCGGGCCGGGGACGAGGACGGTGTCCGTGGCTCGCAGCCCGAGGAGCCGCGTGACCGCGTCGAACGACCCCGCCCACGACGCGCGCGTGCGCACGACCGCGCGCGGGCGGCCGGTGCTCCCGGACGAGAACCCGGCCCACGCGAGGTCGTCGGGACCGGGGACGTGCGGTGGCGTCGGCTCCGCGCCGTCGGCGGTGCCGGTCCCGCGCGGCAGCGGCACCTCGACGAACGTGCGCGGCGCGAGCGTGCGCAGCACCTCGGCGCGGTGGGCGCGCGGCCAGGCGGCGTCGCACACGAGCGGCGTCGCGCCCAGGTGGTCGACGGCCAGCACCGCCGTGAGCAGGTCGAGCGGGTCCGGCAGCGACACGGCGACGAGGTCGCCCGGTCGCGTGCCCGACGCGCGCAGGTGCGTCGCGCCCACGCGCACGTCCGCGGCGAGCGCGGCGTAGGTGCGCGACCGCTCGGGCGTGCGCAGGGCGGGACGGTCGCGCGCCGCCGGGTCGGCGGCGTGCGTCAGGACCTGGTGGGCGACGGGCACGCGGACACTCTCGCAGGTGTTCAGGAGACGGGGCGGCCGTCGGCCGCGGCACGGTCGCCGCGGCCGGTGCGCCCGACCGGACGGGCCGCGGGGTAGGCCCGCACGACGCCCACCGTGATCGCGGCGGCGGCGAGCGCCTTGAGCAGGTCGCCGGGCAGGAACGCGAGCGAGAGCTGCGCGGTCGTGGGCAGCGGCACGCCCGTGACGAGCGCCTGCACCGGGATGCCGACGGCGTAGACGACCGCGATCCCGCCGACGACGCACGCGACGAGCACGGGCGCGAACGTGACGCGCCGGAGCCGGTCGACGAGCAGGCCGACGACGGCCGCGCCGGCGAGGAACCCGACGAGGTAGCCCGCGGACGGCCCGACGAACGCCCCGAGCCCGCCGCGCCCGCCCGCGAGGACGGGGAGCCCGGCCGCGGCGAGCGCGAGGAACGTCGCCACGGCGAGCGAGCCGCTCCACGCGCCGAGGATCGCCCCCGCGAGCATGACGCCGAGCGTCTGGAGCGTCACGGGCACCGCGTTGCCGAACAGCGCGATCGAGCCGGGCAGACCGAGCGCGGCCAGGAGCGCGGCGAACGTCGCGACCCGCGCGGCGTCGCCGGCGTCGAGCGCGAACCGGCCGCGGCGACGGTCGGGCACGTCCCGCGGTGCGGCGCGCAGCACCTCCGGGGCGGTGGGCGCCGTGGCGGGCGGGGTGGCGGCGGGCGTCTCCGTGCGGGCGTCGGTCATCGCGGGCTCCCTGCTGTCGGTGGTCGGGCGTGTCCACTCTGGCCGGGACGGCGGTCGTCGGGCGACGGCGCTCGCGACCACCTCCGCGGCCCGCCGTGCACGGATCGCACAAGGCGTTGGAGGGATCCTCCAACCGCGCCGGGGCGCGGGCGCGGGGTCGGTGTGGGAGCCGCACAACGCGGCCTGCCCGGCCGGGCGACACGGCTCGTCGCACCTCTTGGCACTCTCGGGGTGAGAGTGCTAAAACAGGAGCTGTAGCCGCCCGCGGGGTGCCTGCCTCGCGGGAGCACCGACCGGTCCCGGACCGTCCGGGACCGTGCGACGAGGAGGTGAGAGGTGTGGCTGCGATGACCGACCCCTTCACGAGCACCTTCGACGCGATGGACCGTCTCGTCGGCCAGCTCGCGTCCGGCGCCCGCGCGACCGCCGCCTCGGCGGCCTCGGGCGGCATGCCGCTCGACCTGTTCCGCGCCGGGGACCACTACGTGCTGACGATGGACCTCCCGGGCGTCGACCCGGGCACGATCGACGTGTCCGTCGAGGACCGCACGCTGACCATCCGCGCCGAGCGCAGCCCCCGGACCGACCCGGACGTCCAGTGGCTCGCCCGCGAGCGGCCGTCCGGCACGTACGCGCGCCAGCTCACGGTGGGGCGCGGCCTGGCGCTCGACAAGATCACGGCGTCGTACGAGGACGGCGTGCTGACGCTGACGATCCCGGTGGCCGAGGAGGCCCGGCCCCGCCGGATCGAGGTCGCGCACCGCGCGGGCGGCGCGGCGACCCAGATCACGGCCGAGGCCGAGCCTCAGACGTCCGAGGGCTGAGCCCGGCTCACGCCTCGCCCGGGAGCGCCTTGCGGACGACGAGGCGCGTCCACGCCCCGAGGTACACGCGGTCCCCGTCGGCCAGCTCGCGTCGCTGGCCGGCGGGGATCGGGTCCGTCGGGAGCGGTTCGCCCGCGGGGCTCACGTAGGTGCCGTTCGAGGACTGCAGGTCCTCGACCCACCAGCGCTGCCCGTCCGTGCTGAGCTGGCAGTGCCGTCGCGAGACCCCGGTGTCCGCGCCGCAGTCGACCTGCGGGTGGATGCCGCGCGAGACCGACGGGCGCCCCACGAGCACGCTGCGCTCGCGCAGCACGACCAGCCCCGGCAGGCCCGCCGACGGCATGGGGTCCTCGGGCTGCTGGGCCGCGTACCAGTCCGGGTCGATCCAGATCTCGACGACCCACTGGTCCGGCCCGGGCACGGGCGGCGTCGGCAGGTGCGCGCCCGACGGCGCGGGGCCGGCCGGGTCCGCAGACGCACCGGCGGGCTGCTCGCCCGTGCCCGTCCCGGTGGCCGGCGTCGACGCCGGAGCCTCGAGCGGCGCGGAGGCGCCCGGCGGCGGGGTGGCCGCGGACGCCGGGGACGCGGCCGGAGCCGGGAGCGGGGGCGGCGTCACGCCCGACGCGAGGCTCGCCTCCGGTGCGGCCGGGGGAGCGGCGGGTGCGGCCGGGGTGGCCGGCGTGGGGCGCGACGGCGGGTCGAGCGAGAGCGCCGACGCAGGCTCCACCGGGTCGGGCAGGGCGCCGGTGGTGAAGTCGTAGCCGCAGTTCTCGCAGAACAGCGCGCCGGCAGGAGCGGGCGAGCCGCAGTTCGGGCACTCGAGGGCCTGCGCCGGTGCGGAGGCCCCGCCCGGAGCAGGAGACGCCGCGCCCGCCGCGGGCGCCGCGGGTGCCGACGCCGCGGCGATGGGCTCGCCGCACACGTCGCAGTAGTCGGTCGACTCCGAGGGGTGCCCGTTGGGGCAGACGACGGCGCTCACCGACGCACCCGCGTCGTCTTCGTCGAGGCGGTGTCGAGCGCCATCTCGTCGAGCGTCGAGGTGTTGCGCTTGAGCCGCACGGTGCCGTGCTCCTCGTCGTCGATCTCGACGACCTTGCGCAGGCGCGACGTCGCCTCCTCGTTCCCCGTCTGCTGCGCGAGCTGGACGGCGCGGCCGAGCTTGACGGTCGCCGTCGCCTCGTCGCCCGACGCCTTGGCCGCGAGGCCCTCCTGGATCGCCGCGGCGAGCTCGGTCTGGCCGGTGTAGTGCGCGACCTCGGGGTTGATGCGCGTGGTGAGCGACTCGTCGTCGGACCACTTCGCCTTGACCAGGCCCGAGGACACGACCTCGCCGTTCACGGCGAGCTGGACGCGCGCCGCGAGCTGCTCGGAGCCGACGGGCTTCGAGGCCACGCGCACCGCGACGTGGTAGTCGCGCGACTCGTCGCCCCACGACCCGGTCGGGTACGCGCCTGTGAGCGGGTTGACCTCGGCCCGGCGGTGCGTGAGGTCCTCGACGGTCGGGGCGACCTGGCGCACGAACAGCACCTGCGAGCCCTGCGGGGCCCACACGCGCAGGTCGGCCGAGGCGACGCCGCGCGCCATCGACGTCTGCATGAGCTTCTCGAAGTCGGCGGCGATCTCGTTCGGGTCCGCGATGAGGTCCACCGTGCCGAGCAGCGCGGTCGAGATCTCGCGCAGCTCGTCGACCTGCCAGCGCGAGCCGACGCCGCGCGCGTCGCACTGGAAGTGGCCCGTGACGTCCCGCACCGCGGCCGAGAGGTTGGCGCGGGGCTCGGACTCGTTCTTGCCGTCGGTGAGCAGGATCGCGTGCCGCTGCGTCGCCTGCGGCACCGTCGCGAAGAGCTGGTCCGCGAGACGCAGCCACGTGCTCATCGCCGTGCCGCCGCCGGGCGTGAGCATCGAGATCGCGCGCTTCGCCTCGGCGCGCGCGCCCGGCTCCATCTGCACCATGGCCATGCGGGCGTTCGGGTAGGGGAACGCACGGTTCGCGACGTGGCTGCCGCCGACGATCGCGAACCACGTGCCGTCGAGGATCTGGTCGACCGCGACCTGGGCCGCGTGCTTCGCGGCCTCGATGTTGCGCCCCGACATCGACCCCGACGTGTCGACCATGATGATCTCGGCCACCCCGCCCGCGCCGCCGGCGCTCCCCGCGCTCCCGGCGCCGCGGCACGTCACGGTGACGATCGCGTGGACGTCCGTCGCGCCCTCGGACAGGAACTCGTTCTGGTAGACCTCGGCGGCGAACTCGGCCATGGGGGCTCCTTCGGTGGTGCGGGTGTTCGTGCAGGCTATCGGGTCGTCGGGGCCCGACGCGCGGTGCGCGTCAGGCCGTGGCGGGGTCCGCCGGGGGCGGCGGCGGGGTCGCGGACGACGCCCGGGAGAACCGGGCGAGCGTCGCCGTGATGTTGTCCCGGCCGCCCTGGGCGTTCGCCCAGTCGACGAGCGCGCCCGCGAGCACCTGCGGGTCGTCGCCGACGCGGTCCTGCGTGCTGCGCACGAGGGCCGCCAGGTCGGCCGCGGGGGAGCAGTAGTTCCACAGGCCGTCCGAGCACACGAGCAGCCAGCCGTCGCGGTCGGGCAGGGTCGCGGCCGTGCGGGCCACCGGGTCGGGGGCGTCGGGGCCGAGCCAGCGCGTGATCGCGTGCGCCTGTGGCGACGTCTCCGCCTGGGCGCGCGGCACGCCCTGCGCGATCATCTCCTGCGCCCACGAGTCGTCCACGCTGAGCTGGTGCGCGTCGCCGTCGTCCGGGATCCAGTAGGCGCGCGAGTCGCCGACCCAGCCCGCCACGACGAGCGGTCCGTCGACGACGGCCGCGACGAACGTGCACGACGGCGGGTTCTCGCGGTCGGCCATCGTGCCGACGGTCGCGAGGATCGCGTCCTGCGCGGCGCGCGACGCGTCGCCGAGGAGCGCGGACCACGCGCCCATGCGCGCCGAGGCCTCGCCGGTCACAGGGTCGGGCCCGTCGGGGCCGCGCGCCGCGAGCACGTCGCGCGCGGCGCGCGCCGCGGCGAGGCTCGCGACGTCGGAGTCGGGCGCGGAGGACACGCCGTCGCACACGACGAGCGCCGCGAACGCCCGCTCGGCGGTCGCGGACGGGCTCGCCGCCAGGGCCATCGCGTCCTCGTTGCGCGAGTGCCGCACGCCCCGGTCGCACACGCCGGCGACCCAGCTCGCGGGCCGCTCGGCCCAGTGGTCGCGCTCCGACGCCGCGGGCTCGCCGCACTCGGTGCAGTACCCGTCCTCGGCGACCCGGCCGCCGCAGCGCACGCAGGGGCGCGCGCCGCTCTCGGTGCCGTCGGTCTCGGCGGAGGCCTCGCCGGACGGCACGGCGGTCCCGGTGTCGGTCCCGGCGTCGGGACCGGGCCCGCCGTCGCCGGTCCCGGCTGCTGCGGGGTCCGTCGCGGCGTCGGTCGCGAGGTCCGCGGCAGCTCCGGTCCCGGCGGCCAGGTCCGTCGCCGTCGGGAGCGGGGCGAGCGGGGTTCCGCACGCCTCGCAGAACCGGGCGCCCTCGGGCGACGGCTCCCCGCACGCCGGGCACGCGAGCACGCCGCTCGGCTCCGCCACCGTGCCGCCGGGCACCGGTGGTGCGGGCACGGGCGCCGGGGAGTCGCTCATCGGATCGTCCACCGGCGCACCTCGTTCGCGCGGTCCACGAGCGTGATGCGCTCGTCCCGCGAGTCGGTGAGCGACGCGAGCTCGCGGTACGCGCCCTCGAGCGCGTCGCGCAGCGCGGGCTCGTCGGCGGGCACGCCCGCGATGCGCGTGGTCGGCTCCGGGCCGGAGGCCGTCACGGTGTCGAGCGCGGAGCGCAGGACGCCCACCGCGAGCTCGGCCCGCTCGCGCGGCGCGATCGCGACGGTCGAGACGCTCGCCATGGCGTCGGCGAGCGCGGGCAGCCCGCGGCCCGAGGCGGCGAGCAGGTGCGCGCGGAGGGTGCGGGACTCGACGTACGACCCGCGCGTCGGGCCGACGAGGTCGAGCGCGTGCAGCGCGCCGTCGAGGTCGCCGCGCGCCTCGCGCACGCGCATGAGCCCGAACGCGGCCGGCGCGGTGTAGTTCGCGTCGGTGCGCGCGCAGATCACGTAGAGCGACTCGGCGATGTCGGGCTCGCCGCTCAGCTCGCAGGCCGCGGCGAGAGCGAGCTTCGGCGCGAGCTCGCCCGGCACCTGCCCGTAGACGGCGTTGAAGGACGCGCGCGCCGCGACCGGGTCGCCCTGCGCGAGCTCGCCGAGGCCGCCGATCCACGCGGCGCGCCACTCCCACGGGTCGTCCGCGAGGATGGTCGCGATCGTGTCGCGCAGCACGTCGAACCGCTCCGCCTCGATCGCGGCGCGCGCCCGGGCGAGGCGCACCTCGACCGTGTCCTCGGGCGCGTCGGCGAGCGCGGCGAGGCGCGCGTCCGGGTCCACGACGTTGACCCCGGCGAGCCAGCTCGCCATGGGGTCGTGGTCGTCGCGCCGCAGCGTCGGCAGCTCGTCCCAGGCGAGCGGGCGGGACGCGACGTCCGCGACCGGCGCCTCGAACAGGACCGAGGCCGCGGAGTGCAGCGCCGGGTTGCCCGGGCCGGCGTCCGCCGCCACGACCTCGCGCAGGACGCCGAGGAGCTGGGTGCGCATCTCGTCCGCGGTCGCGAACCGGTCGGCCGGGTCGAGCGCGCACGCCTTGGCGAGGAGGCGGTAGAACGAGTCGTACTGCTGGAACACCGGGGTGTCCGCGACGGGCGGGAGCGACGCGACGTACGTCGTCGTGTTCCCGCGGAAGTCGAGGACGAGCGTCGCGAGGGTGCGGCCGATCGTGTAGATGTCGGACGCGACCGACGGCCCGACCTCCGCGACCTCGGGCGCCTGGTAGCCGACGGTGCCGAAGATCGCGGACGTGAGGTCGTCGGTGCGGCGCACGCCGCCGAGGTCGATGAGCTTCACGCCGTCGCCCTGCTGGATGACGTTCTCCGGCTTGAAGTCGCAGAACAGCAGGTTGTGGTCGTGCAGGTACGCGAACGCGGGCAGGATCGCTAGTACGTAGGCGAGGGCCTGGTCCACGGGCATCGGGTCGATGACGCCGTTGTTGTCCTCCCGGCGCTGCTGGAGGATCTCCTTGAGCGACTCGCCGCCGACGTACTCCATGACGGTGTAGCCGGCGCCGTCGTGCATCGCGAAGTTGTAGATCTCGACGATGAGCGGGTGCTCGACCTCCGCGAGGAACTGGCGCTCCGAGATCGCCGCCGCGTAGGCGTCGGGGTCGCCGGAGTTGAGCAGGCCCTTGAGCACGACCCACCGGCCGGACACGTTCTGGTCGCGCGCGAGGTAGATCCAGCCGAGGCCTCCGTGAGCGAGGCAGCCCACGACCTCGTACTGCCCGCCCACGAGGTCGCCCGGCTTCAGCTGCGGCGTGAAGTCGAAGCGGTTGCCGCAGTGGGGGCAGAACCCGGAGGTGCGGCCGGGCTGCCCGTCGCGCCCGCGGCCCACCTTCTCGCCGCACGCGGGGCAGAAGCGCTTGCGCTCGGCGACCTCGGGCACGGCCATGACGGACTGCAGCGGGTCCCGGACGGGCACCGACGGGACCGTCGTGAGGCCCGCGCCGAGGCCTCGGCCGCGCAGGCGCGTCGAGGACGTCCCGACGCGGCGGGTCGCCTTGGAGCCGGTCGCGGCGGTGCGCGCGGAGCCGAGCGCGGTTGACGCGAGGCGGCTCGAGCTCGTGCGGCCGGTGCGCGTGGAGCGCTCGGCGTCGGGGTCGCCCGCCCCGGCGGTGCCCGGGCGGCCCTGCACGAACCCGGTGCCGAGCATGGCGGACGGCGAGGCGGCGGCCGCGCTCCCGGGCGCGGGCACGCCGGTGGTGCCGCTCGCGGCGGGCGTCGGCGTGGTGCCGGAGCCGCCCGCGGGCGCGCCGCAGACGTTGCAGTAGCCGTCCTCGATGGTGCCCGGGCAGCCGGGCTCCGAGCACGGGACGGTCGCGGTGGTCGTCACGACGACGCTCCTTCCGGGGTGGGCAGGTCGCGGGTGAGGAACTGGTACTGCTCGACGAGGAACCGCGCGAGCGTCACGTCGCACGGCGTCGTCTCGACGGCCTCGCGCGCCTCGGCGAGGCCCGAGCGCACCGTGGGGGACGCCGAGCGGCCGTTCGCGTCGGCCCGCGCGGCGAGCCGCTCCAGGCTGTACCGCAGCTCGGCGCGGGCACGCAGGGGACGGGTGTAGGCGTCCTCGACGGTCTCGACGGCGCGGGCCACGGTCGCGAGCCGGGCCGCGTAGGCGTCGAGCTCGAACCGCGAGTCGGGCACGGGGCCGAGGCGCGAGACGTCGGGGACGGCGAGCCGCGGCGGGTGCGCGATCTCGCGGCGGCAGCGCGCGACGAGCTCGCGCAGCGCGGGCTCGCGCGCCTCGAGCGCGGCGCGCTGCTCCTCGGTGCGGGCGCGGTCGCGGCGCAGCTCGCGACGCTGCGCGGACGCGACGATGAGGTCGCGCTCGGCGCGCGCGACCTCGGTCTCGAGCTCCGCGAGCGGGCCCGACACGTCGGCGCCGCGCGCGGCCTGCGCGACGAGGTGGTCGAGGCGACCGCGGAGGGTCTCGACGCGTCCGCGCGCGTCGACGTCCGCGCCGGCGAGGTCCTCGCAGCGCACGAGCTCGGCGCGCACGCCGCGCAGCCGCGCCACCTGGTCGGCCGTGTGCGGGTCGAAGGACAGACGCGTGCGCAGCTGCACGACGAGCGCGTCGCACAGCTTGACCGCCTCGACGAGCGAGACGAGCGCGGCGCCCGAGCCCGAGTCGAGCCGGCCCCACAGGAGCTGGGAGATCTTCTCGCGCGCGACGGCGTCGGCCCGGCCCGAGTCCCACACGGGCCGGATCTCGTCGGCGCGCGAGCGGATCGCCTGCCACAGCGACAGCGCGAGCACGAGGTCGGCGGTGTAGGCGTCGGGCGTCGCGGCGGCCTGCGCGGCGGCGTCGAGCCGGTCGAGCTCGGTGCGGCGCTCGTCGAGCCAGGTCTCGAGCGCGCCGAGGTACGCCAGGAGGTCGGCGGCGGGGATCGCCTCGCCGAGCCGTCCCGGCGCCTCGGGTGCGGGGGAGCGCGTCACGGCGTGCGGCCGTACACCGCGGCCGGCGGGGTCGGGGCCGGGCCGAGGCCGCCGAGCCACTCGCCGTAGATCGCGGCCCAGCGCCCGTCGGCCTTCATCTGCTCCAGCACGCCGTTGACGAACCGCACCATGTCGACGTTCTGCGCCGGGATGCCGATGCCGTAGGGCTCGTCGCTGATCGCCTCGCCGACGACCTTCGCGTACGGGTCCTGGGCCGCGAAGCCCGCGAGGATCGTGTCGTCACCCGTGATCGCGTCGACCTTGCCCTGCTGGAACAGCACGAGGCACTGCGTGTGCGTGGTCGCCGGGACGGGCTCGATGCCGGAGAACTGCTCGAGGCGCGTGAGCGTCGTCGTGCCCTCGGGCGCGCACACGCGCTGTCCCTCGAGGTCCGCGATCCCGTTCGCGGTCGAGTCGCGCGTGACGAGCACCTTCTGCCCCGCGTGGTAGTACTCCGCGGAGAACGCGATGGACTCCCAGCGCTCGCAGTTGATGGTGAACGCGCGCGCGACGAGGTCGACCTCGCCGTTCTCGAGCACCTCGAGCCGCTGCCCCGACGTGATGACGCGGAACTGCAGCCGGTCGGGGTCGCCGAAGATCGCGCGCGACACCTCGTGCAGCACGTCGATGTCGAAGCCCTCGATCTGGCCGGACAGCGGGTTCCGCGCGCCCATGAGCAGCGTGTCCGCCGAGACGCCGACGACGAGCGTGCCGCGGTCGCGGATCGCGGCCATGGTGCTGCCGCCGGGCAGGGCGTCCGGGCCGGGCAGCGCGCCCTCGGGCGCGTACGAGGCGAGCGGGTCGGTGCACTTGGCGGGTGCGGCGGGCGCCGCGGGGGACTCCGCGGCCGACTCGTCCTGCGGGGTGGTCGTCAGGCGCAGGTCCTCCGCGCCGGACGGCCCGGAGCACGCGCCGAGCGTCAGCAGCGCGACGAGCGCCGAGGCCAGCCCGGTCGTGACGACGCCGGCGCGGCGCGCGCGCGTGCCGGTGCGGCGGGTCCCGGCGGGCCGGGCGTGGGGGGCGGGCGTCGTGGTCACCGGTACTCCTCCAGTCGTGCCGTCACGCCGCGCCACGCGAGCAGCGCCGCGACGAGCCCTGCCGCGAGCAGCAGCCAGCCCGCGACGGTGGCCGTGGTCGCCGCGCTGTCGAGGCGGTCGCTCGTCGCGGCGGCGTGGGTCTCGATGTCGTCGCGCGCCGCGGCCGAGAACGCGTCGAACGCGGCGTTGGGGCTCTCGGGGTCGGTCGCGGTCGCGAGGGCGACCGCGTCGTCCCACTGGCCCGCGTCGTCGAGCGCGCGGATCTCGGCGTGCCGCGCGACCCAGGCGTCGAGCGCCTGCGCCGTCGTCCCGTCGAGGTTGCCCTCGGCCGCCGCGGTGTCGAGGCGTGCCGCCGCGTCGTCCGTCGCGGCGACGAACGACTCCTCGTACGTCTGCCCCGAGCCGCGCTTGATGAGCGTGAACGCCTCCATGGACTTCGCGTCGTTCGCGAGCGAGTACGCCTGCGACGCGGCGAGCGTCGCGGCGTACGGGCCGGTCCGCACGTCGTGCGCGCGGGCGCTCGCCTGGGAGAGCAGGACCGTCGAGACGACGCCCACGACGAGCAGCACGGCCGTGGCGACGGCGAGCCCCACGTTGAGCACGCGGTGCGTGCGCCGCGCGAGCCAGACCTGGCTCGCGAGAAGGACGACGAGGGCCAGCAGGCCGGCCGCGAGCACCCACAGCGCGTTGCGCACGCCCGAGAAGTCCGCGGCGACGCGGTCGGCGTCGTCGAGCACGACCTCGTCGAGCGCGGGGAGCATCTGCTCGCGCAGGATCGTCGAGGCCTGGTCGAGGTACGCGGACCCGACGGGGAAGCCCTGCCGGTTGGTGGCGCGCGCCTGCTCGACGAGGCCCGTGTAGACCGTGAGGTCGGCGGCCACCTGGCCCAGCAGCGCCGCGTCCGCCTCGTTGCTGCCCGAGAGCGTGGCGAGGCGGTTCGCGGCCTGGTCGACGAGCTCGTCGTACCGCGCGCGCTGGTCGGCGGGCTCGAGGCCCCCGACGAGGAACGCCCCGGTCGCGGTCGCGTCCGCGGCGACGAGCGCGTTGCGGACCTCCTGGACCCCGACGAGCTGGGCCGCGTCCTCGCTCGCCGCGGCGAGCGCGCGCGACTGGAGGTTGCCGGCCTGGAACCCGAGGACGCCGAGCGCGAGCGCGGCGACCACGCACAGCGCCATGACGAGGCGCAGCTTGCCGGGCGTCCGTCGCAGCGCGCCGCGCGCGCGGGACACGGCGGCGCTCTGCGACCCCTGCGGGACGACGGCGCCCCCGCCCGGGGCGGTCAGGGCACCGCCCGGCGCGGGTCCGCCGGCCGGGACGATCTGCTGGCCCGCCGGGCGGACCGGGGTGGTCGTCATGCGTTCTCCTCGGCGCTGGAGGGTGCGGTGTCTGGTGCGTCGTCGGTGCCGTCGGTGCCGTCGATGGTCTCGGTGGCAGAGGGCTCGGCCGGCGCGTCCTCGGGTGCGGGCGGCTCGAGCGTCGCGAGGAGCGCGGGAGCGCCCTCGCCGTCCACGAGGTCGACGGGCAGGAGCAGGCGCAGCTCGTCGATCGTCGGGGCGTCGACGTCCTTGAGCCGCCACGCGTGGCGCGCGATCGCGGCGTCGAGCACGTTGCGGGCCCAGCGCGCGTTGCCGAACCCCTCGGTGCGCGGCTGCGCCGCGGCGAGCCGGGCGAAGACGTCGAGCGCCTCGGGGGTCGGCTCGAAGTCCGCCCGGGAGGCCATGCTCGCGAAGATGTCGCGCAGCTCGGCGTCGGCGTAGTCCTCGAACGTGATGGTCGTGGAGAACCGCGACTCGAGGCCGGGGTTCGTCGCGAGGAAGTCGGCCATCGGGCCGGGGTAGCCCGCCACGATGACGACGAGCTCGTCGCGGTGGTCCTCCATGTCCTTGACGAGCGTGTTGATCGCCTCGGCGCCGTACTGGTCCTCCGCGAGCCCGTACGCCTCGTCGACGAACAGGACGCCGCCGAGCGCGGTCGCGACGACCTCCGACGTCTTCACGGCCGTCTGCCCGAGGTAGCCCGCGACGAGCTCCGAGCGGTCGACCTCGACGAGGTGGCCCTTCTCGAGCAGCCCGAGCGCGCGGTAGATGCCCGCGACGAGCCGCGCGACCGTCGTCTTGCCCGTGCCCGGGTTGCCGAGGAACACGAGGTGACGCGTGAGCGTGGGGCGGGTCAGGCCCGCCTCGGTGCGCAGCTTCTCGACGCGCAGGAGCTCCGTCTGGCGGTGGATCTCGTCCTTGACGCGCGTGAGGCCCGTGAGCGCGTCGAGCTCGGCGAGCAGCTCCTCGATCGAGCGCGCGGGCTCCTCCTCGACCGCCGCCTCCGCGGCGGTCTCCGTGGCCGTCTCCGCGCTCCCGGCGGTCGCGCCCGCCGTCGTGCCCGACGCCGGGGCGTGCGTCGTGCCGGACGGCGCGGCTCCGCCCCCGGTCCCGCGCGCGCCGAGCGCGTCGAGGATCGACGCGACGGACGGGACCTCGGGGGCCGGGCTGCGCAGCGCGTCGAGCGAGCCCTGCGCGGCGAGCAGGTCGCCGAGGTCGAACGGGTCCGCGCCGCCCGTCGTGCGGGGTGCGGCGAGCGGGCCGCCCGCGGCGGGCGCCGCCGTCGGGCCCGCCGGCGCGTGGCCGACAGCGGGAGCGGCCACCGGGCCGGCTCCGGCCTGCTGGACCGCGGCCGTCGAGGCGGCGGCCCCGGCGACGTGCGGGCCGGGGGAGCCGAGGCGCGCAGCCGCGCGGGCGACGTCGGCGAGCGCCTGCCCGTACGCCGTCGCGTGCTTCGAGCGCGCCGCCCCGAGGGCGGCGAGGACGTCGGTCGGGGACGTGCGCCAGCGCCGGGCGCTCGACGCCGCGGTGAAGAACGCGCCCGTCGCCGCCGGGTCGTGGCCCAGCGCGGCGAGCCACGCCGCCGGGGCGCCCGGGGAGGACTCGGCGACGGCCGCGGCGAGGCGCGCGCCCTCGTCGCGGGCGGCCTCCTCGTCGACGCCCGCGGCACGCGCGGCGGCGTCCAGCGCGTCGAGCGCCGCCGCGAGGGTCGGGGTGTCCGGGGTGGTCACGGTGCCTCCAGTCGTCCGGGCTCCGACGGCGGACCCGGCTGCGGCGTGCCCCGGCCCGCGCCGGGGTCGAGCGCGATCGACGAGTCGCGGAACTTCTCCGCGAGGAACGCCCCGTGCGCGACGAGGGCCGCGGCGTCGGCCCGCGACACGGCGTCGGAGATCTTGTCGAGCGTCACGCCGAGCAGGTCGAGCTGGTCGCACAGCAGCATGAGCGACGTCTTGCCCTGCGCGACGACCCGCCGGTCGGCGAAGTCGCGCGGCAGGCGCAGGTAGGCGCCGACGGCCTCGGGCAGGTAGCTCGTCGCCGTCGCGACGACCGTGTGCGCCTGCTGCGACCCGCCGCCGAGGCGGTCGAGGCGCGGGACCATCTCCTCGACCGTGCCGGTGATGCGGTGCACGCGCGCCGTCACGGCGGGCGGCACGCGCCCCTCGATCTGCTGCTCGACCCGCTCGACCGACGCGAGGATGTCGGTCGACGTGGGCGGGGCCGGCAGCTCGTGCTCGGGCTCGGGCGCGGAGGACCGGCCGCCGAGGCGGCCGATCACGTCGGAGAACCAGCCCATCTAGCTCGGGGTCCGATCTGTGGTGCGGGGAGGGGTGGTCGGGGGACGGCGCGTCACAGCCGGCCGATGTCGAGCGAGCCGCTGCCCGCCTGCGACTGGTCGGAGCGGCGCGCGCGGTCCAGGTACTCGTTCGCCTTCGTCGTCTCGGTCTCCAGGACGCCGATGGTCTGGGCCATGGAGTCGAGCGCCTGCGTCTTGAACGTCGAGATCGAGTCGAGCGTGGCGTAGATGTTCGCGAACGCCTGCTGGAGCTGCGGGAGCCCGACGGTCGCGCTCGCGGCCTGCTGCTGGATGCTCGCCGACTGGTCCGCCAGCATCTTCGAGGTCGACGCGATCATGTTCGACGTCGTCGTGTTGAGCGCCGTGATCTGGTCGAGCACGAGCTTCTGGTTCGCGAGCGCCTGCGCCACGATGACGGCGGTGCGCAGCGCCGAGATCGTCGTGGTCGTCGCGCGGTCGACGCCCTTGATGAGCTCGAGGTTGTTCTTCATGATGATGTCCATCGCGAGGTAGCCCTGGATGGACACCGCGAGCTGCGTGAGCAGGTCCTGGTGCTTCTGGCGCACGTAGAACAGCACGTCCTCGCGCAGCGCCTGGGCCCGCTCCGGGTCGCTCGCCTCGATCTCCGCGATCTTCGTGGACAGCTCGGTGTCGAGGCGCTCGGCGATGAAGATGTACTGGTTGAGCCGCGCCATCGTGTCCCAGAGGTTCTGCTTCTCCAGGTTGAGCGCCGCGTTGTCCTTGCGGAGCTCGTCCTGGCCGTTGTAGAGCGACTGGACGATCGCGTTGAGCTGCTTCTGCGAGCTCTCGTAGCGGCGGAAGTAGTCCTGGAGCTTCCCGCCGAACGGGATGAGGCCCAGGAACTTCTTGCCGACGCTCGCCTCGCTCGGGTCGAGGTCCTCCACGGTGCGGCGCAGCTCGAGCAGCGACTTGCTCACCTTCGAGCTGTCGGACACACCGCCCTCGCGCAGCTCCTTGACCGGCATCTCCAGCATGCGGTTGGAGACGTCGGCCGCGGCGCGGATGTCCTTGTCGCCCATCTTGCGGACGTCGTCCGCCTTCGCGCCGAACTCGGGGGAGCGGGTGTCCGTGGTCAGGAGCTGGTCGAGGTAGGACGACACCTTCGACTCGAGACCCGGGATGGCCGCCTCGTCGATGCGCGGCGCGAGCGCCGGTGCCTGGGTCGCCGCGACGGGCTTGACGGGCTCCGGGGCGCTGAGCGTGAGCGTCTCCGTCGGGGCGGGGGGCTGGAGCGGTGCTGCCTCGGTCATGTCGGTCCTTCGCTCGTGCGTGCCGTCGGACGCCGTCGGTGGCGGGTGGAGGACGCCCTCGCGGGCTCCCCCTCGACCCGGGCGAACCGGGTGGAACCGGCCTGCGCCGGTCGGGCGAGTATATCTACGACCGGTGGCCGGATCTTTACCCTTTCCGGGGATCGGGAGGGTGAGAACTCCCCATGTCAGACCAACGTTCGGGCGGCCGGCGAGTTCCGCCGCGGGATCGCGCGCGCCCGTTCCGGGGACGCCCGGCGGTGCCGGACGTGAGCGGGACCCGGACGGCTGACGAGCCCTGGTCGCGGCCCACCTGCGCCCGTCGGTCGCTCAGGGTCGGTGAGCTGGTCCTTGCGATCCGTCGACGGCACGAGGCTCCCGCTCCTGCCGGTCGGACGTGAAGGCCTCGATCACGAGCTCCGCCGCGCGCACGTTCTCCTCGGGCACGTGCTCGTCGTAGAACCAGGTGCGCTCCTCGCCGTCGGGGGCGACCCTGATCGGAGCGACCCCGTCGCGGCGTTGGTCCGTCCGTCCCAGGGGCGGCTAGATGAGTGCAACGAGTGCCGCACACACCGCACCGCATGTGCCGGCCCCGAGAACGGCCCATCGCTCGAAGGCCTCTCCTGTCGCCGACGCCGCACCTCTGCGCCGACCCGACCTGCTCCTTCTCTCGAGGAGCTCGATCACGAGCACCAGCACGGCGAACGCGCCGCAGGATGTCCAGGCGTAACCGCGCCCGAGCGGGGATCCCAGCAGGACGGCGAAGCCGACGAGCCATCCTCCAAGACCGACGAGGATGAAGAGCGCCCCGACCACGTACATGGCAGCGATGGAACGTGGCCCACGGAGCGACTTGACCCAGTAGCTTCCCACCCCGAAGAAGCCTAGTCCGCAGAGCGTCAGCCCTGTCGCGACAAGGGCCTGGACGACGACCATCGACGACCTCCTCACCACAACAACATCGCACGTTGCAGAAGGTCTAGCGCGTCTGCCGAACATGATCGTGGTCCGTCCGTCCCGTCCGCACGAGTACGGCTAGGCCTCGGTGCACTCCTCGCCGTTCGACGCAGCAGATTGCCAGCGGTGCGCACTCCGGCGTGCCTCAGTGGTTGGGTGTTCGAGTCGTAGAACTGCTGGGACTCCGACGGTTCTGCGTGGTGCCCCGAGCAGGACTCGAACCTGCAACCTACGGATTAGAAGTGCCTCGACCCGCCTCGAAGCGTCGTGTAGCGCATCGTGCCTCCGAGTTGTATCGGTGCAGATGGAAGGACATTCTGCGAGACTCCGTCGGTCGTCGGGTGTAGCCGAGGATAGCTCGTCAGAGCCCGGGGTTGCTACGGATCTGCAACGCATCCTGACCACGCGTCGAGCTCACATGGGCGGGCTCGTCCCCGCAGGCAGGTCACACGGACGCCCCGCGACTCACCCGACCGAAGGGTATCCACTTCGGTTGCTGTTTAGGTATCGTCGGCCATGTGACCCCACGAGCCCCGTACCGCCACGCACCTCTCATCTACGTCATCTTGCAGGTGACGCATCCGGTCAGCATGCCCATCGGCAGAGGGGAGGAGGCCGCGCTGAAGGCGAAGTTCGCCGGGCGCCTCCCCCTGACCAGTCGCGAGCAAGTGACTCAGTTCGAGATGCAAGCGCGTGCGGACGGCGGCCAGCCAAACACGCGTGCGTTGACCGAGGAGCACCTGCGGCTCAGCGCGCGCGACAAGCGCACGTCGGTGACGTACGCGCCGAGTTCGATCACTATCGAGACAACCAAGTACGAAACCTGGGACGACCTGCGTGCTCTTGCAGAGACCGGTCTCGCAGCCCGCATGGACGTTGCGCCAGTTGACGGCGTGGAGCGGATCGGGCTGCGCTACGTTGACGAGGTGCGTATCCCGGGCGACGAGCGTCCTGACTGGCGATCCTGGATCGAGCCGCAGCTCGCACCCCCTGCTCTTGAGGTGGCTGCAGGGGCTCTCGTCGTTCAACAGCAGCAGTCGGTCGTCCAGTACGCGACAGAACGCGCCGGCGTTAGCGTAGTGCTCCGGTACGGTGCTGTAGACGGACCCTCGGTCATCCAGGCCATCCCCCTCGTTCGACCGGAGGCGCCGTCTAGTTCGCCGTTCTTCCTTGTTGACACCGATGCTTCGTGGACGCCTGGGCCAGGTGCGGAAGTTCCGCCTCTCGATCCCGGTAGTGTTCTGGCAGAGGCTGACGTTCTCCACAGTTACGTCAAGGAATTGTTCGAAGCTTCGCTTACGGACCAACTGCGCTCGGAGGTGCTCGATGCAGAATGAGGGCTATGTCATTGAGGACGTAGTGACAGGGGGTAGTCATCCTTTCCGGGAGCGTCCCATTCCTGCGACATCTCGACTTGCAGAGTCGTCAGATATTCACCGGCGGTTGCAGGATCTCGCCCCAAGGGCTGCTGAACTTCGTCGCCAAGAGTTGGTAAGAGACTGGGCTGACGAAAAGTACGCGCAGGCTGCGAGGGGGGAGTCCGAGCTTCTTCGCGAACTTGCGGACTATGGCATGGCCTGGCGCGACGTCGCCAGGCTGGTTGGGGTCAGTGTTCCTGCGGTTCAGAAATGGCGCCGCGGCGCGGGGATGACCGGAGAGAATCGACTCCGCCTGGCTGGGGTGGTCGCGCTGCTGCGTTGCCTGGAGCGCAAGATGATCAACGCTCCCGTCTCTTGGCTTGAGATGCCAGTGCTTAGCGATGTCTCCGTGACGGCGATGGACATGCTGGCAGTCGATCGTGTCGACCTGGTTCTCGAACTCGCGACCGACGACCCAATCCTGGGCCACGATCGCACCCGCGTGCTGGACGAGTTCGAGCCCCGTTGGCGCGAGACGCGAGTGGACGACAAGTTCGAGGTGTTCGAGGCCTCGGACGGGCTGTTGTCGATCCGGCCTAGGCAGTAGCAGTTGACTGACATCGTTCTTGAGACGCCTGACCGGCCAAAAGACCTGTACCTCGCGCGCGGCGACGAGGTCGAAGAACTCGCCGAGCGTCCCCTCTTCACGGGAGACTTGCTTGAGATCGAGAGCGGCGGAGTAATTGCGCTGCTTCAGCATCCGTGCTCGATGAGGCAAGGCCAGAAGTTTCGTCCGAATCTCCTCGTAGCCGAGGTGATTCCGTGGACGCAGCCGGTCCCGGACGACTGGACCACCCACATTAAACGGATGGTTCTTCCGGATGCACGGCCGGAGGGAGCAGTGTCGGTCGAATTTGATAGTGCACAAATAATGGCATCTGAAGTCGTTGAGCGCGCCGCGCGAGCCGTGATTATGTCACCTCGCGGGGTAAACCTGCTTCTTCAGCGCTGGGTGCACCACCTCACACGGGTGGTTGTGCCCTCATGGCGGATTCACCAAGCGATTGCGGCGCAGCATGAGGAAGCGGATTTCATCGGTGAGGCGGTCGGGGATCTGGTCGCATCTGGCATTGATCGGGTAGATGCAAATCGGTTGGTCGATGAGTGGCTGGATTTCAAGGAAGATGGCAACCGGCGCCGCGCGGGGTTCGCAGACCCTCAGGCGCACAGCGACCTCCGCCGAGATATCCGCCAGGCAGTCCGGGAGTGGCAAGCGGCTAGTTCAGCGGACGATGCGTAGATGCGCTCGGCCGGTACCGATTGGGCGAGCGTCCGTAGTCTTCGTCGGCCGAGGCTTGCGCCTGTCGAGCGCAGCGAGGATGTCGTCCGCGGCCGTCTCGTCGAGGTGCCCGTAGCGCTGCGTCGTGACGGGGGAGACGTGCCCGAGCAGCTTCCCGACGCGAGCGAGCGGTACGCCGTCCTGCAGTAGCCAGGAGGCGTAGGTGTGGCGCAGGTCGTGGGGGCGCACGTGGCCGACGTCGGCGGCCTTCACGGCCCGCGCCCAGTCCTTCGAGAACTTCGACTGATCGACGATCGTCCCGTTGTCGGTCGTGAGCACGAGCGGGGACCGGCATGCCGGCCCGGTGTGCGGATACCCGCACGTGCCGCCGCTCGGGTCGCTGGCCGAGCTCGACGGCCAGTGGATCCCCACACGCCCTTACGTCTGGACCGGTGATCAGTGGCAGCCCCTCGGCTGACCACGCACGCGACCGCGCCCCGTCCTCCTCCGGGAAGGCGGGGCGCTTCGTCGTGCCCACGGTCAGGCGCTGCGCGGCGGCGCCGCATTGCGCGCGCGCCTTCGCCGCGGCGAAGGCGGCGTGTGGGCGACACCTAGCTGCTCGGTACTATTCGGCCGGCATGTCGGCGTTGTCGGCGCTGGCCTGGGTGACGTCGGGGAACGGGAAAGAGAGGGCGCCCGTGCTCAATCGTTGCGGATCCACCCCTTGCTCGGCGGCCCTCGCCTCGGCGCACGCTTTGATCTCGTCGTGTGACCGTGGAAGGGTGGGCAAAGTCAGCACAGGACCATAGTCGAGGCGGGCTAGGCTCAGGGGGTCGATGATGCCATCGCCCATCTGGACGAGAATGACGCCCTCCGCCCATCTGTAGTGGCGGTCGACTTCCTTGCGGACAGCGCGAATCCACTCGTTCAGCTCGAGCGTCAGAGTGTCAGCGAGCCACCACGTAGCAACCATGCCGAGCTGAGTCTCGTGAAACAACTCGGCGTAGAGCTCATCGTCCCAGGCTCGGAGGTTCTTCTCGCCTCGGACTAGGCGGAGGCTCTTCTCCTCCGCTCCGGTGGGTTCAAACGCTTCCGCGATGTGGTCGGTCAGGAGGCGAATCACTTGCCAGACGCGTTCGCTCGCCGCCGCCAGGAGCGGATAATCGTCAGGCCAATCCTTTGCCAGGAGGAACGCACCCGTTTTGGCGATCGTCTCGAAATGGTCTGTGCTGAGTAAGGGGACAGGGCGTGTCAACTGCCAGTAGGCGAAGGGCCAAATGGTAAAGAGGGGGTCCTCGATTCGCTGGACGTCCGCAGCAACCAAGATTTGCGTCTCGAGGACGCCGGCCTCGCTCTGGCTCATCCGCTCACGGACCAACTTCTCGTGATCCGCCTTCAGTTTCTCGATCCTCTCGACCGGCCACCTGCGCACATCGTCCTTGTCGATGACCGTGTGATGAGTCGGACATAGCAAGATGAGGTTGGCGTAACTATCCACCTCTGCGTACGCGGCGTCGTGGCGCGCCGAGTCTGCCCTCTTTCCACGAATGTGCGCTTCCTCGCCCACGATCAGCCCAGCTTCGGTCAGTGCCTCACGGGTGATCTCATCTTCCGCCGGAATGAGTTCAGTCCAGCAGTCGGTAAAGGCGCAACGATTGCCCGAGCGCCCCCAGAGCGCCTTGCGCGGCACGACGTTGATGCTCACTCGAGTCAAACCTCCCTGAGTGGCCCGCGCTCCGGCCGTATCAACCTGATCGGCCGGGTTTAGAACCACGACGAAAGTGTGCCTAGCCGCCACGCCACGGCGCGCGGAAGCCGATTGTGCTGCACGGGCGAGAGCATATGGCGTCAGAGGCGCGCTGGACGAGGGGTTCCGGGCTGATTCACCCGCACGTCCTGTGCTCGAACTGTGGACACGCGCGCGCAGACGCTTGTCCGGCCCAGGCCGAGCTCCTCAGCGATCGAGCGCCCGGACATGTCCGTCGTCAGGGCGAGACGGTCGATCTCCTCGAGATGTTCTGCCACGCGTCCGCGGCGGGCCGCCCGTACCGTCCGGACATCGTCCGCGGGTTCGCTGTCCGTCCGGGTGTCCCGTACCTCGGTGTCCGCGGCCTGCGGGTCGGGCGCGCGGTCGACGATGAGCGCGGTCGGCGGGACGTCGCCGACGACGGTGGGCCTGTCCGCCTGTCCGCCTGTCCGGCGTTCGCGACGGACGTCCTAGTGTCCGCGTCCTCTTCCACGGCGGTGTCCGTGAGTGGACCGAGGGCGACCCCGGCGACGACGTGGGCGGCGGCGAGCCTCATGAAGGGGAACCCAGCGGCGAGGGTAGCGCCGACGATGCCTTGCCAACCCTGAGGACCCGCGTCCCAGGCGTGGGCGGCGTTGATCGTGGATGAGGCGGTCGTGAGCGCCCAGACGAGCGTCCAGGGCAGGCGCGCGCTCAGGCCGCGGTGGGTGCGGAGGAATGCGGCGATGACGTACCCGAGCATGGCGACTTCGAGCGCGACGGGGACGAACCAGGCGAGGCGGGCGGGGATCGCGGCCCACGGTGCGGCCGCGGAGACGCCGGCGAACGAGAGCATGAAGCTCGCGGACGCGACGGCGACCAGGACGACTAGCAGGCCTGCGAGCACGAGGCGGTTGTCGGGGTTGATCCGAGCGGTCGTCGTTGGGCGGGGCATGGTGGTCATGGTGCGGGGCCTCTCGTGCGTGGTGGTCAGCGGGCGGTGCGACCGCGCCAGGCGATCGCTTTGACGGCGGCGACGCTCTCGGGGTTCGGGGGAGCGGCCGCGTGGGCGGCGTCGTCCTCGGCAAAGAGGTCGCGCGTGACGGTCGTCGGGCAGTCGGCGGTGCGGGGCGCGGGCGGCGGCGTCGGCCTGGTCTGCGCCAGCGCGGTGAGGCGGTAGCGGAGCAGGCCCGGGCCGCGGGCGCCGGTGAAGTCCTGTGCGGCGAGTTCGCGGGCGACGTCGTCGGGCGTCCACCCGGCGGTGCGCAGCTCGCGGGCGTGACGGCGGACCGCCGCGGCCGTCAGGCCGCGGGCGAGGGGGCGGGTCCGGATCTCCTCCACCACCCCGTCGAGCAGGGCGTTCCGCTCGTCGGTGCCGTCCCCGACGACGGCGAGCGGCCTGGTGGGGGGATGGGGCAGGGGATACGACAGGGGATCGGGGTCGGCAGGCGACACCCTTTCGTCGTGAGGCGACACGAGTCCGTCGCGACCCGACACGAGTCGCGGCGCTCGCGGCTCGTGCGCCTCGTGCTTGAGGACGTCGACGTCGTCGGCCTGGTCCTCGCGCTCGACTGCGCCGGGCACGGTGAGCGCGTAGCGGGCCGTGGAGCCGCGCACGCCGGCCGAGGTGAGGGTGAGCCACCCGGTGTCGCGCAGGCGCCGCACGGCGGCCGTCGTGGCCGTCCTGCCCAGGCTCGTGCGTACCTGCAGGCGCTCGGCCGCGACCCACACCCGGAGCGGGCCAGTGGAGGCGTGGTCGGCATAGGCGAGGGCGACGAGCTTGTCCGTTGCCCTGAGGTCGGATGCCCACACGGCGTCGCGCCAGGCGTGCACGTGTCGGCGTGCGGGCGACGTCGCGTCGCCCGAGGGGTGGAGGGGGTCGCTGGTAGCGTTGGCGAGAGCCATCTCGGAGGGTCCTGTCCTCTGGTGGTGGTTAGGCCCCGTTCGGTGTTAGCGCACCGGCCGGGGCCGTTCTGTTGGTGAGGTCTATGGGGTCGCGAACGACCGAGATCGGGTGAATTGCGTGCACCCTGTGCGTGCCGGAGCCCCGTGCGTGAAGTCGGCGATGAGGCCCGCGACGGTCGGTGCCGCGCGAGGCGTCAACAAGGAGGAGGGGAGGGGCGCCCGTGGCGCGCGTTGCAACGCATGTGCAACGTAGGGCCGAACAACCGTTCGACCAGAGAAACGTTCTCGCAAGTCAGGAGTGGTGCCCCGAGCAGGACTCGAACCTGCAACCTACGGATTAGAAGGCCGTTGCTCTATCCATTGAGCTATCGAGGCGCGCGCCCATCGTAGTGGGAGCCGGGCGTGCTCGGGAGGTGGGGCCGCGGTGGTGGAGCCGCAGGTCGGGTGGTCGTGCGTCGTCCGGCGCGTGCGTTTGGCGGGGCCCCCGACAGCGGTCACTATGAACCAGTGAGAACCCCAGACGCCGCCACGAGCGACGCGAGCGCCACCTCGGCCGGCCGGTCGCCGGGCTCGTGGCGTCCCGCTCAGGCGACCGAGGAGCTCGGTGTCACGGTCTTCGACGTCGCGCGCGACCTGCGCCGCGACGTGGCGGACGTGCGCCTCCCGCTCGCGATCGACGGCGCGACCGAGGCCGACGCCTCGCGCCGCCGTCTCCTCACCCAGCTCGACGAGCACCTGCTGCCGCGGCTGCGCGAGCTGTCGTCGCCCGCGATCGTGGTCATCGCGGGGTCGACGGGGGCGGGCAAGTCGACGCTGTACAACTCGCTGCTCGGCGAGGAGGTGTCGCAGGCGGGCGTGCTGCGGCCCACCACGCGCGAGCCGGTGCTCGCGTTCAACCCGCTCGACGCGGACGTCATCGTCGAGGGCCCGGTGACGCGCGTGGCGCGCGTGATCGACCACGACGGCGTGCCGCGCGGCACGGGCCTGCTCGACGCCCCGGACCTCGACTCGCTGCTGTCGGAGAACCGCGACACGGCCAGCCTGCTCCTCGAGGCGGCGGACCTGTGGCTGTTCGTCACGACGGCGTCGCGCTACGGCGACGCGCTGCCGTGGCAGGCGCTGTCGGGCGCGAAGGAGCGCGGGGCGAGCGTCGCGATGGTCCTCAACCGCGTCCCGCGCGAGACGCTCACGACGATCCGCGGCGACCTGCTGCAGCGGCTGCGCGACCACGGCATGGACGGCGTGCCGCTGTTCGTCGTGCCCGACGTCGGCCCCCACGAGGGCCTGCTCGACCGCTCGGTCGTCGCGCCGGTCGCGCGCTGGCTGACGATGCTCGCGGGCCCGGACCGCTCCCGCGCGGTGATCGTGCGCACGCTCAAGGGGTCGCTCGCGGCCCTGCCCGACTGGGTCACCGGCGTCTCGGACGCGGTCGAGGAGCAGGTCGAGGCCGCGGCGGACCTGCGTTCCGCCGTCGAGCGTGCGCTGCCGCCCGTGCAGGAGACCGTGCGCCGCACCGCGCTGGACGGTGCCGTCGCGCACGGGTCGCTCGAGGCGCGCTGGGCCCAGGTGACGGGTGCCGGGCGGGTCGACCGCGTCAAGGTGCGGGGCGGCGTCGTGCGGTCGTCGCGCCGCCGGGGCCGCGCGCGCGACCTGGTGCTCGCCCCGCTGCTCGACGAGACGCGCGACGCGGCGCGGCGCACGCTCGCCGCGGACGGCGTCCTCGCGTACGAGGCGCTGCGGGCGGCGCTCGACGGCGACCGCCCGCTGCCCGGCGGGGCCGACGTCCTGCCCGCCGAGGACGCCGCCGCCGCGCGCCGGGAGGCGTCGGCCACGACCCAGGTGCAGCAGTGGGCGACGCGCGCCGAGCACGTGGTGGCCGCGCTCGGGGCGCCGTCGGCGTCGGAGGCGGGCCGTGCCGCGGTGAAGGCGTTCGGGGAGACGGGCGTCGCGGCCCTGCTCCTCGCCGGCGCGGCAGGGAACGACGACGCCGCCCGGCTCGTGCGCACCGTGCTCGCGGACGAGGGCGACGAGGCGGTCGCCGCGCTGCGCGACGACCTCGCCGACCGGGCCGCGACCATGGTCGAGCGGGAGGCCGAGCCGGTCCTCACGACGCTCGCCGACCCTGCGCTCGCCGCGGACGCCGCCGTCGGCCTGCGCCTACGACTCGCCGAGCTGAGGAGGCTCATGTGACGTCCCACGACGCCCAGCTGCGCGCCCGGGTCGACGACCTCGCGCGCGCGGTGGACCTCGCGGGCGACCGCCTCGACCCCGCCGTCGCGGCCCAGGTGCGCGACGCGATCGGCGGCGTGCGCGAACGGCTCGCGCTCGGCGTCGACCACACCGTCGTCGCGCTCGCGGGCGGCACCGGGTCGGGCAAGTCGAGCCTCTTCAACCGGGTGTCGCGCCTCGACTTCGCGGACGTCGGCGTCAAGCGGCCCACGACGGCCCGGGTCACGGCGTGCTCGTGGAGCGACGCCGCGACGGCGCTGCTCGACTGGCTCGACGTCGACCCGGAGCGTCGCATCACGCGCGACGGCGAGCTCGACGCCGAGGACGAGTCGGCGCTCGGCGGTCTCGTCCTGCTCGACCTCCCGGACCACGACTCGATCGAGCCCGCCCACCGCGCGGTCGTCGACCGGGTGCTGCCGCTCGTCGACCTGCTCGTGTGGGTCGTCGACCCGCAGAAGTACGCCGACGACGCGCTGCACTCGGGCTACCTGCAGAAGTCGACGGGGCTCGAGGGCTCCATGGTCGTCGCGCTCAATCAGATCGACACCGTCCCCGAGGCACGCCGCGCGTCGCTCGTCGAGGACATGGACCGCCTCCTGCAGGAGGACGGGCTCGACGGCGTCTACGTCACCACCGTCTCCGCGCGCACCGGCGAGGGCCTGGACGAGCTGCGGTCGCTCCTCGAGCAGGCGGTCGCGCGACGCAGCGTCGCCGCGAGCCGCGTCGCGGGCGAGCTCGACCGCGCCGGGGCGCTCCTGCTGGAGCAGCTCCCGGGCGACGTCCCGTGGACGATGAGCACGGCCGTCGAGGAGGAGGTCGACGCGCTCGCCGACGCGACGGGCCTCGCCGCGGTCGCGGGTCAGGTCGGCGCGGCCGTGCGCAACGGGTACGGGCGGCCCGAGTTCTCGCCGCCGCAGCCCGACGCCGTCGCCCTGTCGCGCTCGCGCTGGCTCGCGCGCGCGGGGCGCTCGCTGCGGTCCGGCTGGCAGAAGGCCCTCGACGAGGCCGTCGCGCCGTCTCCGCGCGTCGCCGAGGCGACGCGGTCCGCGCTCGCGAAGATCCCCCTCGACACGCGCGGGCCGTCGTCCTCGCGCCCCACGCGGCGCGCGGCCTGGTCGGCGCTCGCGGTCGGGGTCGTGGCGGGGGTCCTCGCGGTGCTCGGGTCGCTGCGCGTGCTCGACCTCGGGCGCACGCTCGTCACGGTGTGCGCGGTCGTGGCGGCGGTCACCGTCCTGGGCGCCGTGGTCGCGTTCCTCGTCGCGCTCCAGGTGCGGCGCACGCTCGCCCGACGCCGGGAGCAGCAGGTCCTCGCCTCGGGGCGCGGCGCGATCGAGCGCGTCGTGCAGGACGCGATGGGCCGGCCCACCCAGGAGCTCCTCGACCTGCACCGGCAGGTGCGCGAGCTGGCGCAGTCCGCGCGGGACAAGACGCCCGCCGCGCCGCTCACCGGGGCGCTACGGCTACCCCCAGGCATGGACGGCGCAGGCTCGTCCACAGGCGAGGGCCCGACGCCGGACGGCACCGCCGCTCCCACCGCACCCTGAGGCGGTGGCCGGGACCAGCCCGGCCGTCGACCTCAGGAGGAACCATGCCCGGTGACGTCACGGTCACGCTGTCCGGCTTCGTCGCGACCACGCCCACGCTGTTCCGCTCGCAGTCGGGCAACGACTTCACGAGCTTCCGGATCGCCCAGACCCGGCGCTACCTCGACCGCGAGCGCGGCGAGTGGGTCGACGGCCGCACGCTGTGGTTCACGGTCAAGGCGTGGAAGAACACCGCGCGCAACGTCGCGCTCTCGCTCCACAAGGGCGACCCGGTCGTCGTCACGGGCCGGCTCTCGCTCGACGAGTGGGACGGCCCGGACGGCCCGCGCACGAGCCTCGTCGTCGAGGCGACGGCGCTCGGCCCCGACCTCACGCTCGGCGAGGCGCGGTTCACGCGCACGGTGCACCGCCGCGACGACGACGCCACGCGCCGCACCGAGGGCGGCCCCGCCGACGCGGTCGACGGCGTCCCGCCCGCTGCGGCCGGCACGCTCGACCCGAGCGGCGTGCCTGACGCCGCGGGTGGGGGCGAGGCGGGCGCGGGGCCGGGCGACGGCGGCGGTGAGCCCGTCCCCGGCGAGCCCGTCCCCGGCATGCCCGTCCCCGGTGGGCCCGTCCTCGACGAGCCCGCCGACGACGACCCGTGGGCGGCGGCGGACGTCGGCGCGGCGCTGGGCGGGGAGCCCGGCGCGGTGGGTCCCGCCGACGACCAGCGCGTCGCCGCCGCGTCCCCTGCCACGGGCGACTCCGGCGCCGCGCCCGTCGGGGACGGCCCGCGCGGCGTGGACAGCCCGCGCGGCACGGACGGCCCCGCCCGCGCTCGTGCGCAGCGTGCCCGCACCGCCCGGAAGGGGAGCGCGACGGCGGCCGCCTGAGCCGTGGGACGGGACGGCGTCGTGACCTTCGACCGGTCGCGGCGCCGTCGGGCGCGTCCCGGCGGCCCGACCGCGTAGGCTGAGTGGTCGACGAATCCCGTACCTCTCCCGACCGAAACGGTGGAACGACAGGCTGTGGCTGAGTTCATCTACTCCATGTACAAGGCGCGCAAGGCGCACGGAGACAAGGTCATCCTCGACGACGTCTCCCTGAACTTCCTGCCCGGCGCCAAGATCGGCGTCGTGGGCCCCAACGGCGCCGGGAAGTCCACGATCCTCAAGATCATGGCCGGCCTGGACACGCCGTCGAACGGTGAGGCGCGCCTCTCCCCGGGGTACAGCGTCGGCATCCTGCTCCAGGAGCCGCCGCTCAACGAGGAGAAGACGGTCCTCGGCAACGTCCAGGAGGCCGTGGCCGACATCCTCGCCAAGAAGCAGCGCTTCGACGAGATCTCCGCGCTCATGGCGGAGCCCGACGCGGACTTCGACGCGCTCCTCGCCGAGATGGGCACGCTCCAGGAGGCGATCGACGCCGCCGACGCGTGGGACCTCGACTCGCAGCTCGAGCAGGCGATGGACGCGCTGCGCTGCCCGCCGCCGGACGCCGACGTGTCGGTGCTCTCCGGTGGTGAGCGACGCCGCGTCGCGCTGTGCAAGCTGCTGCTCGAGAAGCCGGACCTGCTGCTGCTCGACGAGCCCACGAACCACCTGGACGCGGAGTCCGTGCTCTGGCTCGAGCAGCACCTCGCGACGTACCCGGGCGCGATCCTCGCCGTCACGCACGACCGCTACTTCCTCGACCACGTCGCGGAGTGGATCTGCGAGGTCGACCGCGGGCGCCTCTACCCGTACGAGGGCAACTACTCGACGTACCTGGAGAAGAAGCAGGAGCGTCTGCAGGTCCAGGGCAAGAAGGACGCCAAGCTCGCCAAGCGCCTGAAGGACGAGCTCGAGTGGGTCCGCTCGAACGCGAAGGGCCGCCAGACCAAGTCGAAGGCGCGTCTCGCCCGCTACGAGGAGATGGCTGCCGAGGCCGAGCGCACGAGGAAGCTCGACTTCGAGGAGATCCAGATCCCGCCGGGCCCGCGCCTGGGCAACCTGGTCCTCGAGGCGTCGAACCTCCAGAAGGGCTTCGACGGGCGCCAGCTCATCGACGGTCTGAGCTTCACCCTGCCGCGCAACGGCATCGTCGGTGTCATCGGCCCGAACGGCGTCGGCAAGACGACGCTGTTCAAGACGATCGTCGGGCTCGAGCCGCTGGACGGCGGCGAGCTCAAGGTCGGCGAGACCGTGTCGATCTCCTACGTCGACCAGTCGCGCGGCGGCATCGACCCGAAGAAGACGCTGTGGGAGGTCGTGTCCGACGGCCTCGACTTCATCAAGGTCGGCAACGTCGAGATCCCGTCGCGCGCGTACGTCGCGTCGTTCGGGTTCAAGGGCCCGGACCAGCAGAAGCCTGCGGGCGTCCTGTCCGGTGGTGAGCGCAACCGTCTCAACCTCGCGCTGACGCTCAAGCAGGGCGGCAACCTCCTGCTGCTCGACGAGCCGACGAACGACCTCGACGTCGAGACCCTGGGCTCGCTCGAGAACGCGCTGCTCGAGTTCCCCGGCTGCGCCGTCGTGGTATCCCACGACCGGTGGTTCCTCGACCGCGTGGCGACCCACATCCTCGCGTACGAGGGCACCGAGGAGAACCCGGCGAGCTGGTACTGGTTCGAGGGCAACTTCGCCTCCTACGAGGAGAACAAGGTGGAGCGTCTCGGCGCGGAGGCGGCCCGCCCGCACCGTGTGACGTACCGCAAGCTCACGCGCGACTGAGCGACCGTCGTCGTACGGATCGGCCACGACGCCGGGCGGGACCCGTTCCCGCCCGGCGTCGGCGCGTTCGGGCCCGTCCTGACCGGCCGAGCCGGCGGGAAGGTTGTGCCGTCGGGCTCGCGAGCCGTCGGCCCGTCCAGACCTCCAGGCGCCCCGCCGTCAGGACCTCGGCGGCCCAGCGGGACGGACGGTCCTCGCCGTCCGTGGCTGCTCGGCGACGCGGAAAGGCGTTGACGCCGCCCGTCGGAGGTCGCGAGGATCCCTCGGCATGACCCTCGACCTCGCCCCCTCGCGCGTGCGCCCCTCCTGGCCCGACCTCCCGGCGGCGGTCCGCGCCGCCGTCGAGACCCGGCTGGGTGCCGGCGTCTCGGGCTGCACGAGCCACGACGGCGGCTACTCGCAGGGGCTCGCGTCGACGCTCCGGACCGACGCGGGCGACGTGTTCGTCAAGGCGGTCGGGCCCGAGCACCCCTTCACCGCCGACCTGTACCGGCTCGAGGCGCGGACCGCGCGGGCCCTGCCCGCCGGGACGCCGGCGCCCGCGCTCCGCTGGGTGCTCGACGACGACCTCGACGGTGCGGGGACCTGGGTCGCGCTGGCGTTCGACGCCGTACCCGGCCGGGCCGTCGCCACGCCGTGGCGCGACGACGAGCTCGCGGCGGTCGCGGACCTCGCCCGCCGCATCGGCGAGGTCGAGGTGCCCGCCGACTCCCCGCTCCCGCGCTTCGCGGACACGGTGGAGTGGCGCGAGTGGGAGGACCTCGCGGACCGTCGTCCGGCGGGCCTGGGCGCGTACGACCCGTGGGTCGCGGCCCGCCTCGACGGCCTCGCCGCGCTGGCGGAGGCGTGGCCCGAGGCCACGGCGGGCGACCACCTCGTCCACGGCGACCTCCGGGGCGACAACACGGTGCTCGTCGACCGTGCCGCCGTCGCGGTCGACTGGCCGTGCGCCGCGCGGGGTGCCGCGTTCTGCGACGCGGTCGGCATGCTCCCGGCCGTGCAGGTCGAGGGTGGTCCGCCGCCCGAGGAGGTGCTGCGGCGTCACCCTCTGCCGCGCCACGTCGAGCCCGACGCCGTGACCTCCTACCTCGCCGCGCTGACCGGCTACTTCCTCAAGTCCTCGCTCGACCCGGCGCCGCCAGGGATCCCGCACCTGCGCGCGTTCCAGCGGGCGCAGGCCGAGGTCGGCGTCGCGTGGCTCCGCCACCGCCTGGGGGAGTGACCCTCCGCGAGACCGGCTCGTGCGGTCGCGGTCGACCCTCGCAGGGGCGGTCTCGACCCGTGCGCGTCGATCTCGCCGGGTGCGGGGGACGGGCCTGCCGTGTCCCATCGGGCCTGGCCAGCGGCATTCCGGCAGACTGACGGGATGACGGCCAGCGGTGACTCCGGAGACGACGCGGTCCGTCCGGACGCGTCGACCCCCGACGGCCTGCGCTCCGACGGCCCGCGCCCCGACGGCCTGCCCGCCGACGGCCCGCGCGCCGGTGGGGTCGCGGCGGGCGCCTCGGCGACCACGGGGCTCGTCGAGGCGCTGGAGATCCTGCGGGGGCGGCTCGCCGCCACGCGGCTCCCGCTCGACCTGCCCGGCGCGGCGCTCGCGCGCGAGGACCTCGGCCTGGCGGTCCACCAGCTCGACGACTACCTGCTGCCCCGGCTGCGTTCGCACGCGGCGCCGCTGCTCGTCGTCGTCGGCGGGTCGACCGGAGCGGGGAAGTCGACGCTCGTGAACTCGCTCCTCGGCGAGCACGTCTCGGCACCCGGCGTGCTGCGCCCGACGACGCGCGCGCCCGTCCTCGTCCACCACCCGCTCGACGAGCGCTGGTTCTCGACCGACCGCGTGCTGCCCGGGCTCGCGCGCGTGAGCGAGCACGGCGCGCGGCCCGCAGCCCCCGGCACCCCGACCGGCACGGCGACCGGTCCCGGTAGCGGGACCAGGCCCGGCGAGCCCGCCACGCCGCCCGACCCGACGCGCACGCTGCGCCTCGTCGCGAGCGACGCGCTGCCGCAGGGCCTCGCGCTCGTGGACGCGCCCGACGTCGACTCCGTGGAGACGGCGAACCGCGAGCTCGCCGCGCAGCTCCTCGCCGCGGCCGACCTGTGGCTGTTCGTCACGACAGCCGCCCGCTACGCCGACGCCGTCCCGTGGGACCTCCTGCACCGTGCCGCCGAGCGCCGCGCGCAGGTCGCGATGGTCCTCGACCGGGTCGACCCGGGCACCGAGGCCGTCGCGGACGACCTGCGCCGGATGATGGACGAGAACGGCCTCGACGCCGCGACGCTCTTCGTCGTGGGGGAGTCCGAGCTCGTCGACGGCTTCCTCCCCGAGCGGGCGGTCGCCGCGGTGGCGTCGTGGCTCTCCGCGCTGGGTGCGGACGGCGACGAGCGGGACCGGGTCGCGAGCGCGACGCGCGACGGGGTCGTGGACGACCTCGTGCGCCGGGCGGTCCTCGTGGCGGGCGCGGCCGACGCGCAGGCGGCGTCGGACGCGCGCCTGCGCGGCGTCGTCGAGCGCGCGTACGACGAGGCGGCGACGACCGTGGACGCCGCGACGAGCGACGGCGCGCTGCTGCGCGGCGAGGTGCTCGCGCGCTGGCAGGACTTCGTGGGCACGAGCGAGCTGTTCCGCTCCGTCGAGCAGGGCGTCGGCCGGGTCCGCGACGCGCTCGCGGCGTTCTTCCGCGGGCGTCCGGCGCAGGCGCCGCAGGTCGAGCAGGCGATCGCGCACGGGCTGGAGGCGGTGATCCTGGACGCGACGGACGTCGCGGCCGAGCGCGCCTACGGCGGGTGGCGCGCGGACCCCGCGGGGTCGGCCCTGCTCGACGGGCTCGACCTGGCGCGGTCGTCCGCGGGCGTGCGGGCGCGCGTCGCGGAGGAGATCCGGGGCTGGCAGTCCGACGTCCTCGACCTCGTGCGCGAGCAGGGTGCGGGCAAGCGCGGCGCCGCGCGGGCGCTGTCCTTCGGGATCAACGGGCTGGGGCTGAGCCTCATGGTCGTCGTGTTCGCCTCGACCGGCGGCCTGACGGGCGCCGAGGTCGGGATCGCGGGCGGGACGGCGATCCTCGCGCAGAAGCTCCTGGAGGCCGTGTTCGGCGACGACGCGGTGCGGCGCCTCACGCGGACCGCGCGCGAGCGGCTCGCGGAGCGGGTGCGCGTGGTGCTCGACGACGAGTCGCTGCGCTACACCGCGCAGCTCGACGCCCTCGGGACGGCCGACGCCGACGAGACCGCCCGCTCGGTCCTCGAGGCGGCGCGCGCGGTCGAGGCCGCGGCCCGGGTCGAGCGGTCCGCACGCCCCGCCGTCGCGGCCGGTGCGGACGGCGGCCGGACCGCCGTGGGTCGGCACGCCGCGCGTCTCCTGCGCGGCGCGGGGTGGACCCCGCCGCCTCCGGACGAGTCCGCGGTCGCGCCGGGGGACGAGGCGGCAGAGCCGGCCCGGCGGCCGGGGTTCTGGCGCCGCCTGCTGGGGGGTGAGCAGGCATGACGATCGACCTCGCGGCGCGCACGACCGCGCTGGAGACCGCCGTGCGCGCGGGGGAGGGGCGCGTCGACGCCGACCTGCTCGCCGACGCGCGGACCGTCGTCGCCCGCGCGCGCGAGCGGGCCGGGCTGTCGGCCGACCACACCGTCGTCGCGCTCGCGGGTGCGACCGGCTCCGGCAAGTCGTCGGTGTTCAACGCGCTCGCGGGCACCGAGCTCGCGACGGTCGGGGTGCAGCGGCCCACGACGTCCCACCCGCTCGCCGCGGTGTGGGGCGCGTCGGGACCCGCCGCCGGCCCGGCGGGACCGGCCGCCCTCCTCGACTGGCTCGAGGTGCGGCGACGGCACGAGATGGGCACCCCGCTCACCTCCGGGGACCCGGGCGACGCGCGCGCGGGCGGCGGCCTGCGCGCGCTCCTGCGCGGTCGCCGCGCGGGCGAGCTGACGAGCGGCCTCGTGCTGCTCGACCTGCCCGACCACGACTCGGTCGTCGTCGAGCACCGCGTGCGCGCGGAACGCCTCGTCGAGCGCGCCGACCTGCTCGTGTGGGTCGTCGACCCGCAGAAGTACGCGGACGCCGCGCTGCACGAGCGCTACCTGCGCCCGCTCGCGGGGCACGGGTCGGTCGTCGTCCTCGTGCTCAACCAGGTGGACCGGCTCACGCCCGCCGACGCCGACGCGTGCCTCGCCGACCTGCGCCGGCTCGCGGCCGAGGACGGGCTCGCCGACGCGCGCGTGCTCGGTGTCTCGGCCCGCACCGGCCAGGGCCTGGACGAGCTGCGGGGGCTGCTCGCGGACGCCGCGGCCCGGCGTCGTGCGTCCAACGACCGGCTCGCGGCCGACGTGCGCGCGGTCGCGCGCCGCGTCGCGGCGGCGTGCGGGGAGCCCGTCCCGGAGCGCGCGGCGCGACGGGCACGTGACGGCCTCGTCGACGCCCTGGAGGCCGCGGCGGGCGTCCCGACGGTCGTCGCCGCCGTGCGCGGCTCGGCCGTGCGGGACGCGCGCGCCGCGACGGGCTGGCCCGTGACGCGCTGGGTCGGCCGGTTCCGGCCCGACCCGCTGCGCCGCATCGGGCTGCGCACCGGGCCCGCCCCGGGCTCGGCGCGCGCGCGGGCGGCGAAGGAGCTGGGCACGGCCGAGACCGCGAGCCGGCCCGAGCTCGCGCGGACCTCGCTCCCGGCGGTCGGTGCCGCGCTGCGGGCCGGCGCGCAGACGGCGGTGCGCGACTACGCGGCCGAGGCCACCGCGGGCGTGCCGGACGACTGGGCGCTCGCCGTGCGCCGTCGGGCGTCCGAGGGCGCGGCGGACCTCGCCGACGCGCTCGACCAGGCCGTCGCGGGGACCGAGCTCGAGGCGGCCCGCCGTCCGGTGTGGTGGCGCGTCGTCGGCGCGTTCCAGTGGCTCGTGCTCGCGGCGCTCGTCGTGGGCCTGCTGTGGCTCGCCGCGCTGTGGGGGTTCACCTACCTGCGCCTGCCCGAGCCGCCGACGCCGGTCCTCACGCTCGGCGGCCCGGGCGCCCCGGAGCTGCCGTGGCCGACGCTGCTCGCCCTCGGCGGGATCGTCGTGGGCGTGCTCGTCGCGCTCGTCTCGCGCGCCGCGGCCGCGGTGGGCGGACGACGGCGGGCGGCGCGCGCCCGACGGCGGCTGCGCGACGCCGTCGGCCAGGTGGCCGACCGGCTCGTGCGGCTCCCCGTGGGCGAGGAGCTCTCCGCGCTCGCGAGCTGCCGCGCCGCGGCCCTCGTCGCCGCGTCCTGACCGCCCCGCCCCCTCCTGGCGCCGAGCACGAGGTTGCTGTCGTCCTGGGCGCCAGGACGACGGCAACCTCGTGCTCGGCGTGGAGGGGCCTCGTGGTCGGCGGGCCGGTGGAGAATGGACCCGGTCCGGTGACCGGGGCATCTGTCCCGCCGGTCGCGCCGGGCCGCACCGTCGAGCGAGAGGACCCTCCATGACCCGTCTGCACGTCCCCGTCTCCCTGCGGTGGTCGGACCTCGACGCGTACGCGCACGTCAACAACGTCGAGATGTTCCGCCTGCTGGAGGACGCCCGCATCACCGCGTTCTGGACCCACCCGGACGCGGGCGAGGACGCCTGGCCGACGGCCGTCCTGGAGACCGGCCCCCACGCGACGAGCCACACGCTCGTCGCGCGCCAGGAGATCGAGTACCTGCGCCCGCTCGGCTTCACGCGCACGCCCGTCCGCGTCGAGCTGTGGATCGGGCACCTCGGCGGGGCCAGCCTGGAGGTCTGCTACGAGGTGCACGACGGCGCCGCGCGCTTCGAGCGCACCGGCCCCACCTCGGGCGGGGCGCCGTACGCGAAGGCCGCGACGACGATCGTCGTGGTCGACGCCGCGACGGGCTCGCCCCGGCGCATCAGCGAGGCCGAGCGCGCCGCGTGGGAGCCGTTCGTCGAGGAGCCGCTGACGTTCCGCCGCCGCCGCTGAGCCCCGGAGCGGCGGCGTGCGTCGCCGTTCCGGTCAGCCCGGCTCTCGGTCGTCCCGCGGCCGGTCCGCGGAGGGGCGACCGCTGCGCGCGGCGCGCTCGGCGGCCTCGGCGACGTTGCGCTGCATCCCGCCGAACACCACGCCGTGGAACGGCTTGACGGCCCACCAGTAGAGCTGGCCCGCGAGCCCGTGCGGGTGGAACAGCGCGCGCTGCGCGAAGTAGGTCCGGCCCGGCCCGCTGGCGTCCTCCGGCGAGGGCCCCGGGGCGTCGGGGTCCGTCGCGTCGGGGAGCTCGGCCGCCGCCTCGTCGACGCGCAGCTCGAGCCACGCGAGGCCCGGGAGCCGCATCTCGGCGCGCAGCAGGAGCCGACGCCCGGGCTCGATCGCCTCGACGCGCCACCAGTCGAGCTCGTCGTCCACGCGGAGGTAGCGCTCGTCGCGCCGGCCGCGGCGCAGGCCCGGCCCGCCGACGACCCGGTCCATGAGGCCGCGCACGCGCCACGCGAGCGACCACGAGTACCAGCCGCCCTGCCCGCCGATCTCCTCGATCACGCGCCAGAGCACCTCGCGCGGCGCGTCCACGACGGTGCGGCGCTCGTCCACGTAGAGCGAGCCGCCCGCCCAGTCGGGGTCGCTCGGCAGCGGGTCCGACGGCGCACCCGGCACCGACGCCGACGACCAGCGCGTCGTGACCTCGCCGTCGTGGATGCGCTCCAGCGCGAGCTCGACGGCCCGGTCGAACCCGATGAGCCCCTCGGGCGGGTCGGGGACGTACTGCGCGATGTCGTGCTCGTGGCACACGACCTCGTGCTGGAGCGACTCGACGAGGGGGCGGGCGATGCCGCTCGGCACGGGCGTGACGAGGCCGACCCAGTGCGACGACAGCCGCGGTGTGAGCACCGGCACGCTGACGATGCGCCGCCGGGGGAGGTTCGCCACGCGCGCGTACCGCTGCATCATGTCGCGGTAGGTGAGCACGTCGGGGCCGCCGATGTCGAAGCCGCGCGACACGTCGTCGGGCATCGAGGCCGAGCCGACGAGGTAGCGCAGCACGTCGCGGACCGCGATCGGCTGGATGCGGTTGTCGACCCACTTCGGGGTCGTCATGGCCGGGAGCCGCTCGGTGAGGTACCGCATCATCTCGAACGACGCGGAGCCGGAGCCGAGGATGACCGCGGCGCGCAGGACGGTCGTCGGGACGCCCGACGCGAGCAGGATCTCCCCGACCTCCTTGCGCGACGCGAGGTGCGGCGACAGCTCGCCCTCCGGGACGTCGGGGAACAGCCCGCCGAGGTAGACGATGCGCCGCACGCCGGCCTCGCGCGCCGCGCGCGCGAACGTCAGCGCGGTGCGCCGGTCGCGGACCTCGAACGTGCGCCCGGTGCCGAGCGAGTGCACGAGGTAGTACGCCACGTCGGCGCCCTGGAGCGCCGCCCGGATCTGGTCCAGGTCGCTCGCGTCCGCCTCGACGAGCTCGACGTCGTCCGCCCACTCGCGGCCCGCGAGCCGCTCGGGGTGCCGGGCGAGCGCACGGACCTCGAAGCCGGCGCGGAGCAGCTCGGGCACGAGCCGCCCGCCGACGTACCCGGTGACCCCGGTGACCGCGGCCCTCATCCGAGGAGCTCCAGGACCTCGCGCTCGGCGCGCGTCTGCGAGCGCGTCGACCCGATGGTCTCGCCCCGCTCCCACAGGTCGAACAGCCGCGGGTCGATGTACGACGACCGCGCCACGGCGGGCGTGTTCCCGAGCTCCTCCGCGACGTCCTTGACGATCCCCGTGACGACCCGGCGCCGGGCGCGCTCGGACGCGGGCGCCGTGCCGGCGTCGGCCAGGGCGCGCGCGGCGAGCACCGTCGCGTGCCACGTGCGGAAGTCCTTGGGCGTCGCGTCGTCGCCCAGGCGCTCCTTGATGCCGGCCTGGACGTCGGCGCTCGTGACGTCGTGCCACACCGCGCTGCCGGTCGCGTCCGCATCGCGCCACGCGAGCAGCTCGACGCCGCCCCGGCGCCGCTTGAGCGTCGTCACGAGCTCGGCGACCACCGGGTCGTCGACGATCACGTCACGCACCTGGCCGGACTTCGCCGGGTAGTGGAAGTGCACGCTCCCGTCGCGGCGGACGCGCGCGTGCTCCTTGCGGATCGTGGCGAGGCCGTAGCTGTTGTTCTGCTTCGCGTAGATCTCGCCGCCCGCCCGGAAGTACGCGAGGTCGAGCAGCCGGAACGCGAGCGCCAGCACCTTGTCGCGCGGCATGCCGGGGAGCTCGAGCTCGCGCGCGACCCGGCGCCGGGCGGCAGGCAGGCGACGGCCGACGTCGAGCACGTGGTCGTGCTTGCGGCGGGCCCGCCGCACCTGCCACTGCTCGTGGTAGAGATACTGGCCGCGCCCGGCGAGGTCCCGGCCGAACGCCTGGATGTGCCCGTTGGGATACCGGCAGATCCAGACGTCGGACCACGCGGGCGGGACGGCGAGGCGCTCGCAGCGCGCGACCTCCTCCTCGTCGGCCAGGGGCAGGCCCTCGACGTCGAGGAACACCCACGCGTCGCCCTTCGGGCGGCGGGTGTACCCCGGCGAGGTCACGGTCACGCGGCGCAGTCGCACCAGGACAGTGTCGGGCCGACGCGCGTCCGTCGCCCGTCAGAGCGCGGGGAGGCGGACCATGCCCTCCTGGGCGATCGACGCGACGAGCGTGCCGTCCTGCGCGAACACCCGCGCGGCGCCGAGCCCGCGGCCGCCCTGGGCGCTCGGGGCCGACTGCACGTAGAGCAGCCACTCGTCCACGCGCACGTCACGGTGCCACCACATCGCGTGGTCGAGGCTCGCGATCGACATGTCGGGCGTGACCCAGCTCGTGCCCGCCTGGCGCAGGATCGGCTCGAGCATGACCTGGTCGCACGCGTACGCCATGAGCGCTCGGTGCAGCAGCTGGTCGTCGCCGACGTCGCCCCGCGCCCGCATCCACACCATCTGGTGGTCCTTGGGCTCGTGGTCCGGGTGCAGGTAGAGCGACCCGCCCACGTGCCGCAGCTCGAACGCCGAGTGGTGCGACCAGAACCGCGCGATGGGGTGGTCGATGCCGCCGAGCACGTCGAGCGCGGACGGCACCTCTTCGGGGGCCGGGGCGTCGGGCATCTCGGACGCGTGCTCGATGCCGCCCTGCTCCTCCTGGAACGAGGAGATCATCGACAGGATCGGCTTGCCGTGCTGGATCGCGTGCGTCCGGCGGGCGCTGAACGAACGCCCGTCGCGCAGCCGCTCGACCGCGAAGTCGATCGGCACGTCGAGGCCGCCGGGTCGCAGGAAGTACCCGTGCAGGGAGTGGGGGAGCCGGCCCTCGGGGACCGTGCGGCCCGCGGCGAGGACCGCCTGCGCGAGCACCTGCCCGCCGTAGACGCGGCCCGTCGGCTGGTGCACGGAGACCCCGCGGAAGTGCTCCGGGTCGGCGGCCGACCCGTCGCCGTCGCCGACCCGCTCGAGGCGCAGCACGTCGAGGAGGTGGTTCAGCGGGTTCGGGACCTGCTCGCGCGGGGCGGCGTCCGACGTCGGGCCGGGGGAGGCCGAGGAGGTCGACGGCGGGGTGGGCTCGGGGGTCACGGGTGGGGGCTCCTTCGCTCGGGCGGCGGGTCGGTCAGTCCTCGAAGGTGTTGAGGAGGGAGTGCGCCGCGCGCTCCAGATAGTCCCACAGCGTCGCCTCCTGGATCGGCGGCAGGTCCAGGGTGTCGACGGCGGCGCGCATGTGCGCGAGCCAGCGGTCGCGCGCGTCGGGGTTGACCTTGAAGGGCGCGTGCCGCATGCGCAGGCGCGGGTGGCCGCGCTGCTCGCTGTACGTCGTCGGGCCGCCCCAGTACTGCTCGAGGAACGCGGTGAGCCGCCAGCGCGCCGGGCCGAGGTCCTCCTCGGGGTACATGGGCCGCATGACCGGGTCGTCCGCGACGCCCTCGTAGAACGCGTCGACGAGGCGCACGAACGTCTCGTGCCCGCCGACCTCGTCGTAGAACGTGCGGCTCGGGCGGACCGGCGCGGTCGCGCCCGCGGGGCCGGCCGGCGCGCCGTTCGACAGGCCGGCGACGGGCAGCGTCGGGCGGGGGGTGGGCTCGGTCGTCACCGGGCCATCATCGCACCGGCCGCGGCGCGCTCCCGAGCCCGGAGCCGCCGCCCGGTACGGTCCGGGCGCACGTCACAGCCCGAGCTCGGCGAGCACCGGCAGGTTCTCGCGGACGACGGCGCGCGCCTGGGCCGCGCTCTCCGCGTCGACCGCGAGGCGCGCGAGCCGTCGGCACTCGTCGACGTCGACCTCGCGCAGGAGCGCCGCGACGTCGGGGATCGCACGCGCTGTCATGGACAGCGACGACACCCCGAGCCCGACGAGCACGACGGCGAGCACCGGCTGGGACGCCGCCTCGCCGCACACGCCCACGGGACGGCCCTGCTGGGCCCCGCCCGCGCACGTCGCCTCGACGAGCCGGAGCACGGCGGGCTGCCACGGGTCGCTCAGCTCCGCGAGCGACCCGAGGAGGCGGTCCGCGGCCATCGTGTACTGCGTGAGGTCGTTGGTGCCGATCGACGCGAACGCCGCGCGCGCGAGGATCGGCCCGGAGAGCAGGGCGGCGCTCGGGACCTCGACCATGACGCCCGCCACGTCGAGGCCGTGCGCGCGGCAGCGCTCGACGAACCACTCGGTCTCCCCGACGGTCGAGACCATGGGCGCCATGACCCACACCTCGGCCTCCTCGGCCGCGGCGGCCTGCGCGATCGCGTCGAGCTGCTGCTCGAGCAGCTCCGGCCAGCGCGCGGCGGTGCGGAGCCCGCGCACGCCGAGCGCCGGGTTCTCCTCGTCGTCGACGGTGAGGAAGTGCAGCGGCTTGTCCGCGCCGGAATCGAGGGTGCGGATCACGACCTTGCGCCCGCCGAACTCGCGGAAGACGGTGCGGTAGGCGGCGACCTGCTCCTCGACCGTCGGCGGCTGCTCGCGGTCGAGGAAGCAGAACTCGGAGCGGAACAGCCCGACGCCCTCGGCGCCGGACGCGGCCGCCGCCGCGGCGCCCGCCGGGTCGCCGACGTTCGCGAGGAGCTGCACGCGGTGCCCGTCGCGCGTGCGGCCCGTGCCGTCGAACGTGCGCACCTGCTGCGAGCGGGCCCGCGCCGCGGCCACCTGCTCGGGCGACGGGTGCACGACGACCGTCCCGGCCGCGCCGTCGACCAGCACGACGTCCTCCGGTGCGAGCGCCGCGCTCGCTCCCGTGGCCGCGACGACCGCGGGGATGCCCTTGGCGTTCGCGACGATGGCGGTGTGCGACGTCGGCCCGGCGCCGTCGGTGACGATCGCCAGCACGCGCGCGGGGTCGAGCGCGGCCGTGGCCGACGGCGCGAGGTCGTACGCGACGAGGACGAACGGCTCGGTGTGCTCGGGCACGCCGGGCGCGGGACGGTCGGTGAGGGCCGCGACGAGCCGGTCGCGGACGTCCGCGACGTCGCGGGCGCGCTCGGCGAAGTACCCGCCGAGCTCGGTGAACTGCCGCACGACCTCCTCCGCGGCCTCCCACACCGCGCGCTCGGGCACGAGGTGCTCGTCGAGCACGCGCCGCCGCGCGTCGGCCGCGAGCGTGGGGTCGGCCGCCATGGCTGCCGTCGCCTCGAGGACGTCGCGCGCGTCGCCGTCGGCGGCGTCGGCGGCGCGCTGGAGGTCGCCCGCGACCTGCTCCGCCGCGGCGTCGACGCGCCGCGCCTGCGCCTCGTGGTCCTCGCGCGGACCCATGCGCAGCCCGGGCGCCGGCTCGTCGATGGCCTCCGGCATGAGCACCACCGGCCCGACGACCGTGCCGGGGCACACGCCGATGCCCGTGATGACCTGCCGTGCCTCGTCCTCGGTTCCGCCCGTCACGACCCTCGCTCCTCGTCCGCCTCGGGCGTGCGACCCGGGTGCCCGGGCCGGTGCGCACGCGTGCCCGTCACGGTCCGACCGCCAGGCGCCGCGCACGTCCCTGTTGCGGGGGCGTTGCGGGGCCGCGTCGATCCGGTGACAACCTCGCCAGGAGACTAGGCTGTTCCGCAGACGGACCTGCCCGAGCCGTTGGTGCAGCTGGCCGACGCCCACGGCGTCGCGTCCGACTTCTGGGACTTCGACGGGACGCGCCGCCAGGTCCGGGCCTCGACCCTCGTCGCCGTGCTGGAGGCCCTCGGCGTCCCCGCGTCGTCCCCGGAGAAGGTCGCCGTCAGCCTCGAGCACTCGCGCGACGACGCGTGGCGGCAGATGCTGCCCCCGACCGTCGTCGTCCGGCAGGGCGACGCCGTGCCGGTCCCCGTGCACGTGCAGGACGGCGCCGCCGTCGACGTCTGGGTCGAGCTCGAGGCCGAGCAGGGCCGCACCGGCGTCGCCGGGCACCACGCCGCGCGCGCTCCCCGGGAGCGCCGCGACCTCGGCCAGCTCGACGTGTTCGTCGAGCCGCGCACCGTCGACGGCCGGCGCGTCGGCCGCGCGACGTTCGAGATCCCGGCCGACCTGCCCCTCGGGTGGCACGACCTGCACGCCGAGAGCGACGGCGCCCACGCGCGCGCGACGCTCGTCGTGACGCCGCAGCGGCTCGAGCTGCCCGCCGCGGTCGCGGAACGGCGCGCGTGGGGCTTCATGGCCCAGCTGTACTCGGTGCGCTCGCGCGCGTCGTGGGGCGTCGGCGACCTGGCCGACCTCGCCGACCTCGCCTGGCTCGCCGCGCACGAGGCCGGCGCGGACTTCGTCCTCGTCAACCCGCTGCACGCCGCCGAGCCGCGCACGCCGATGACGCCCTCGCCCTACCTCCCGACGAGCCGGCGCTTCGTCAACCCGCTGTACATCAGGGTCGAGGACATCCGCGAGACGGGTTACCTGTCCGCGGCCGACCGCTCGCTCGTCGAGTGGGCGTTCGACCCGGTGCGCGACCTCGACACCGACCCCGGGCCCATCGACCGCGACGCCGCGTGGGAGGCCAAGAAGGCGGCGCTGGAGGTCGTGTTCACCGCGCCCCGGTCCACCGCCCGGCAGGCGTCGCTCGACGCGTTCCGCGCCGAGCAGGGCAAGGGGCTCGAGGACTTCGCCACGTGGTGCGCGCTCGCCGACCACTACGGCGACCGGGACTGGCCGCCCGGCGCGTCCGACCCGAACGGCCCGACCGTCGCGGCGCTGCGCGAGCAGCTCGCCGACCGCGTCGAGTTCTACTGCTGGCTCCAGTGGGTCGCCGACGAGCAGCTCCGCGTCGCGCAGCGCACCGCGCGCGAGGCGGGGATGTCGGTGGGGATCATGCACGACCTCGCGGTCGGCGTGCACCCCGAGGGCGCCGACGTCTGGTCGCACCGTGGTGTGCTCGCCACCGGGGTGTCCGTCGGGGCGCCGCCGGACATGTACAACCAGCAGGGCCAGAACTGGTCCCAGCCGCCATGGCACCCGCGGGCGCTCGCGCGGGCCGGGTACGCCCCGTACCGCGACATGCTGCGCACCGTCCTGCGGCACGCGGGGGCGATCCGGATCGACCACGTCATCGGCCTGTTCCGGCTGTGGTGGATCCCGGGCGGTGCGCGCGCCGACGCGGGCGCGTACGTCCGCTACGACCACGAGGCCCTCGTCGGCATCCTGTGCCTCGAGGCGCACCGCGCGGGCGCGATGGTCATCGGCGAGGACCTCGGCGTGTTCGAGCCCTGGGTGCGTGACTACCTCGCGGACCGCGGCGTCCTCGGCACGTCCGTCCTGTGGTTCGAGAAGACCGACGACGGCCGCCCGCTGCCCCCGGAGGACTACCGGCGCCTCGCGCTCGCGACCGTCACGACGCACGACCTGCCGCCCACGGCCGGGTACCTCGCGGGCGAGCACGTCGAGCTGCGGGACCGTCTGGGCGTGCTCACGGAGGACGTCGCCGACGTGCGGCGGGCCGCGCGCGCCGAGCGGGACGCGATGATCGCGTTCCTGCGCGAGCGCTCGCTCGTGGGCGAGGACCCGTCCGAGCGCGAGCTCGTCGAGGCCCTGCACCGCCTCGTCCGCAGCGCCCCGGCGGTGCTGCTCGGCGTCTCGCTGGCCGACGCCGTGGGGGAGCGCCGCTCGCAGAACCAGCCGGGCACGGACCAGGAGTACCCGAACTGGAAGGTGCCCCTCGGCGACTCGTCGGGCAACCTCGTCCTGCTCGAGGACCTCTTCGACTCCGCCCGCCTGCGCTCGCTCGCCAAGGCGATGAACGACTCTCTCTGACCGGCCGAGCCGGCCGAGCCGGCCGAGCAGGCCGTCCTGGCCCGTCCTGGCCGCCGCACGCGCCGGGATAGCCTGCTCGACGCGCCGGCACCCCCTGGTCGAGGACCCGCGCGGTCGTGAGGGGTGCTGGCCGAGGGGTCAGGCGTCGGCGGCCTGGGCCGCGAGGGCGCGCTCGACGCCGGCGAGGTTCTCCACCACGAGCCGGCGCAGCGCCGGGGCGGCGTCGGCGTTGGCGTCGAGCCACTCCTGCGTCGCGTCGCGCAGCACCGTGCTCGCGAGCGGGGCCGGGTAGAGGCCGGTGACGAGCGCCTCGGCGATGTGGTACGACCGCTGGTCCCACAGGGGGAGCAGCGCGTCGAAGTACGCGCCGACGAGCGGGGCGAGCGACTCGGGGTCGTTGACGTGCTGGAAACCGAGCGTGGTGGCGCGGACGATCGCGTTGGGGGCGTCGTCCGAGCCGACGAGGCGGTCGAACGCGGCGCGCTTCGCCGCGGCGGTGGGCACCGTCGCGCGGGCCCGCGCGGCGGACTGCTGGCCCGTCGCGGTCGAGTCGGCGTCGAGCGTCGCCTCGATCTCGGCGTCGTCCGCGAGGTCGAGCAGGACGAGCCCCTCGAGGATCTCCCAGCGCAGGTCGGTGTCGATCTCGAGCCCGTCGAGGGCGGCGGAGCCGTCGAGCAGCGACCGCAGCGCCTCGCCGTGCGCGGGCGTCGACGCGAGGTGTGCGAAGAACTTCACGAGCTGGAACTGCAGGTCCGAGCCGGGGGCCGCGTCCTGCGCGAGCGACCAGAGCACGTCGCCGACGTGCGCGAGCGTCTCCTCGCGGCGCTCCGGGGCCACGTACGTCTTCGCGGCGAGCGCGAGCTGGTTGAGGGTGGTGCGGATCGTCGTCGACTCGGTCTCGCGGGCGATGTTGCCCAGCACGAGGCGCACGTAGTCGCTCGCCGGCGTCTCGCCGTCGCGCGTCGCGTCCCACGCGGAGCCCCAGACGAGCGAGCGGGCCAGCGGGTCGGCGAGGTCCGCGAGGTGCTCGGTCGCGACCTGGAGCGACGCGGGGTCGAGGCGGATCTTCGCGTACGCGAGGTCGTCGTCGTTGAGCAGGACGAGCTGCGGGCGGTCGAGGCCGAGCAGCTCGGGGATCTCGGTCCGCGGGCCGGCCACGTCGACCTCGGTGCGGTGCACGCGCGTGAGCACGCCGTCAACGAGGTCGTAGAAGCCGATCCCGAGCCGGTGCGGGCGCAGCGTCGGGTGGTCGGCCGCCGCCGTCTGCACCACGGAGAACGTGGTGAAGCGGCCGTGGGCGTCGAGGTCGAACTCGGGCCGCAGGGTGTTCACGCCCGCGGTCTCGAGCCACAGCGCGGACCACTCGGTGAGGTCGCGGCCGCTCGTGGCCTCGAGCTCGACGAGCAGGTCGCGCAGCTCGGTGTTGCCCCACGCGTGCTTGCGGAAGTACGCCGCGACGCCGGCGAGGAACTGCTCCTTGCCGACCCACGCGACGAGCTGCTTGAGCACCGACGCGCCCTTGGCGTAGGTGATGCCGTCGAAGTTGACGAACACGTCCTCGAGGTCGTTGATCGTCGCGACGATGGGGTGCGTGGAGGGCAGCTGGTCCTGGCGATAGGCCCAGGACTTCTCCATCGCGGCGAAGGTCGTCCAGGCCTCGCGCCACTCGGTCGCCTCGGCGGTCGCGAGCGTCGACGCGTACTCCGCGAACGACTCGTTGAGCCACAGGTCGTTCCACCACTTCATGGTCACGAGGTCGCCGAACCACATGTGCGCGAGCTCGTGGAGGATCGTCACGACGCGACGCTCCTTGACCGCGTCGGTGACCTTGGACCGGAAGACGTACGTCTCGGTGAACGTCACGCACCCGGCGTTCTCCATCGCGCCCATGTTGTACTCGGGCACGAAGAGCTGGTCGTACTTGTCGAACGGGTACGGGTGCTCGAACGCGGACTCGAAGAACGCGAAGCCCTCGCGGGTCTTGTCGAACACGTAGTCGGCGTCCATGTGGTCGGCGAGCGACGCGCGGCAGAAGACCCCGAGCGGGATCGTGCGGCCGTCGGACGACGTGAGCTCGCTGCGCTCCACGACGTACGGCCCTGCGACGAGCGCGGTGATGTACGACGAGATGCGCGGCGTCGGCTCGAACGCCCAGCGCGCGACCTCGACGTCGCCGGCGCCGGTGCCGGTCGGGTCGGCCTTCGTGCCGAGCGCCTCGGGTGCGGGTGTCGGCTGGTTGCTCACGACCTCCCACGCCGCGGGCGCGGTGACCGTGAACGCGAACGTCGCCTTGAGGTCGGGCTGCTCGAAGACGGCGAACACGCGCCGCGAGTCCGGGACCTCGAACTGCGTGTAGAGGTAGACCTCGCCGTCGACCGGGTCGACGAACCGGTGCAGGCCCTCGCCCGTGTTGGTGTACGCGCAGTCGGCGACGACGCGCAGCTCGTTGTCGGCCGCGAGGCCGTCGAGCGCGATGCGCGAGTCGGCGAACACCTGCGCCGGGTCGAGCGCACGGCCGTTGAGCACGACCTCGCGCACGGTCGGCGCGACGAGGTCGACGAACGTGCTCCCGCCCTCGGTCGCGGTGAACCGCACCACGGTCGTCGACGCGAACGTCGTCGCCCCCGTCGTGAGGTCGAGGTCGACCTCGTAGGACTGGACGTCGACGATCGCCGCGCGCTCGCTCGCCTCGGCGCGGGTGAGGTTCTCTCCGGGCACTGCATCTCCTCGGTCTCGTGGTCGGGCCGGTCGGCCTCGACGGCGGCCTGTGGGCCACGGACGATCATCCCACGCGTGCCCGCGCCCGCTCCCGGGAATACGCTGCGGTCGCGCGGTGTCGGAACGGGGTGGGGACGCCGTCGGCCCGGCCGCCGCGCCCCGGCGACCCGGACCCCGGGCGCGCCCGACGACGAAGGAGACCGCCCCGTGACGCTCACCGCGACGACCGACCCCACCGCGACCGAGGACGACCTGCGCGTCGCCGACTTCTGGTTCGACCCCGTGTGCCCGTGGGCGTGGATGACGAGCCGGTGGATGGGCGAGGTCGAGCAGGTGCGCGACGTCACCGTCCGCTGGCACGTGATGAGCCTCGCGGTGCTCAACGAGGGCCGGGACCTGCCGGAGGAGTACCGCGAGCTCATGGCCAAGGCGTGGGGCCCGGTGCGCGTGGTCACCGCCGCGCGCGTCGAGCACGGCGAGGACGTCGTCAAGCCCCTCTACGACGCGATCGGGACGCGCCTGCACCCGGGCGGCCGCACGGACTACGACGCGGTGCTGCTCGAGGCGCTCGCGGAGGTGGGCCTGCCCGCGACGCTCGCCGACGCCGCGGGCTCCGACGCCTACGACGAGCAGCTGCGCGCGTCGCACGCCGAGGGCATCGGTCGCGTCGGCGAGGACGTCGGGACGCCCGTCGTCGCGTTCGGCGGGACGGCGTTCTTCGGTCCCGTCGTGACGCCCGCGCCGAAGGGCGAGGCCGCCGGGCGGCTGTGGGACGGGTGCGTCCTGGTCGCGAGCACGCCGGGCTTCTTCGAGCTCAAGCGCACGCGCACCCAGGGTCCGGTCTTCGACTGACGTCGGGCACGGCGCCGCCGTCGCGCGGACGCCGTGCGGACGTCGTGCAGACCCCGGGGGCGAGGGCGTCGTGGGGCTCCCGGGGTTCGACCGGTGCGGGTGGCTCGTGCCATGCTTCGTCAGTTCGCGGGCGGTTCCAGGAGCGCCCGCCGCCCGGTCGCGCCGGGCGAGTCCGCCGAGGAAGCCCGCGAGGAGCCGAGCATGTCCCCGAACGCACCCGTGCCACCGCCGCCGCCGCCCCCCGGCGGCGTCCCGGGGGCCGCGGTCGGTCGTGACGACGCCCAGCCGACCACGGCGTTCGCCCCCGTGCCCGCGCACGCGACCTCGGGGCCGCCCTCGTTCGCCCCGACGAGCGGCCCGACGGCCCAGGCGCCGCGCGCGACGCCCGCGGACGGCCAGCCGACCGTCGTCGCGTCGGCGGCGTCCTTCCAGGCGACGACGGTCCAGCACGTGACGCCGATCACCCAGCTCCCGACGGCCGCGCAGCCCGCGGTCCCGGCGCCCTCGCCGTCACCGGTGCCGCCGCAGCGCGTGCGCTACGCGACCGAGCAGAACGGGTTCGGCGTCGCGGCCCCGGTCGGGACGGCCGCGGGCCGTCCCGGCTACGCGCCGGGTGACACGGCAGCCGGTCACGCCGCGGCCGGTCCGTACGCGGGCGGGACGGCGGCGTACGAGCCGACCGCCCAGCCCGCCTACGCGGCCGCCACGCCGCCCGCGCAGCAGCCCGCCTACCACCCGCCGGCCTCGGCAGCCCCGGCCGCCGCCGCCCCGCGAGCCTCGTCGGGAGGGACGGGCGCCCCGTCCGGCCCGTCGACCGGTCGGCGCGACGGGCGCGGCGGGGACGGCGGCGGTCGCGGCTCGAACCGGCTGGGCGCGGGGTGGATCGCGTTCATCGTCGTCGACGCGCTGCTCGTCCTCGGGGCGATCGTCTTCGCGATCTCGCTGCTCGGCGGCGGCGACGAGGAACCGCTCGGCGGGGCGTCGACGTCCCCGGCGGCGACCGCCACGGACGGCGCCGAGGAGCCGGCGCCTGCCGAGCCCACGGTGTCCGAGACGTTCGCGTCGGAGTCGCGGAACATCACGTGCGAGGTGACCGACGTCAGCGCGACGTGCGTGATCGCCCAGCTCGGCACGCAGCCCGCCCCGGTCGACGGGTGCGACGGCACGGTCGGCTACAAGGTCGTCCTGGACGCCGACGGCAGCGTCGACCAGCCGTGCGTGCCCGCGGCCGAGCAGCCGCAGCCCGCGCCGGGGGACACCGCGATCCTCGACTACGGCACCTCCAAGACGGTCGGCCCCTTCACGTGCGACAGCGCCGAGACCGGCATGACGTGCCGCGACGACGCCACGGGCAAGGGCTTCACGATCGCGCGCGCGGGCATCCGGACGCTCTGACCGGCCCGACCACCACGCAGGAGGGCCCGCGGCGGGACGACCCGCCGCGGGCCCTTCGTGCGTCCGGGGTCACCAGATGCGCACGCGCTCCTCGGGGGCGAGGTAGAGCGCGTCGCCCGGCTGCACGTCGTAGGCGTCGTAGAACTCGTCCACGTTGCGCACGACCCCGTTGCAGCGGAACTCGTTGGGCGAGTGCGGGTCGGTCGCGATGCGGCGCACGACCTCCTCGTCCCGGCCCTTCGACTGCCACACCTGGGCCCAGCCGAGGAACACGCGCTCGATGCCCGTGAGCCCGTCGACGACGGGCGCCTCGTCCAGCGGACGGCCGAGCGCGATGCGGTAGGCCTTGAGCGCGATCGACAGGCCGCCGAGGTCGCCGATGTTCTCGCCGATGGTCAGCGCGCCGTTGACGTGCGGGCCGTCCTCGCCGAGCTGGGCGGGGCGGTACGCGTCGTACTGGGCGACGAGCGCCGTCGTGCGCTTCTCGAACTCCTCGCGGTCGCGCGCCGTCCACCAGTCCTCGAGGCGGCCCGCGCCGTCGTACTTGGAGCCCTGGTCGTCGAAGCCGTGACCGATCTCGTGGCCGATGACCGCGCCGATGCCGCCGTAGTTCACGGCGTCGTCGGCCTCGGGGTCGAAGAACGGGGGCTGCAGGATCGCGGCGGGGAAGACGATCTCGTTCATGCCCGGGTTGTAGTAGGCGTTGACCGTCTGCGGCGTCATGAACCACTCGTCGCGGTCGAGCGGGCGCCCGATCTTGCCGAGCTCGCGGTCCTGCTCGAACGCGTGGGCGCGGCGCACGTTGCCCACGAGGTCGTGCGCGTCGACGACGAGCGCCGAGTAGTCGCGCCACCGCACGGGGTAGCCGATCTTCGGCGTGAAGGCGTCGAGCTTGGCGAGCGCCTTCTCCTTCGTCTCGTCCGTCATCCAGTCGAGCGTCGTGATCGACTCGCGGTAGGCGGCCACGAGGGTGGCGACGAGCTCCTCCATGCGCGCCTTGTGCGCGGGCGGGAAGTGCCGCGCGACGTACTGCGCGCCGACGGCCTCGCCGAGCGCGCCCTCGACGACGGAGACGGCGCGCTTCCAGCGCTCGCGCACCTCCTGCGCGCCCGACAGGGTGCGCCCGTAGAAGTCGAAGTTCGCCTCGACGAGGTCGTCGGAGAGGTACGGCGCCCGGGCGGTGACGAGGTGGTACACCATCCACAGCTTCCAGTCCTCGAGCGGCTCGCTCGCCCAGAGCTCGGCGAACCCGGCAGCGAAGTCCGGCTCGCGGACCACGACGTCGTCGAGCGAGCCCTGCGGCGCGCCGAGCGCGAGGACCCACGCGCGCCAGTCGAACCCGGGGGCCTCCTCGACGAGCGCGGCGAGCGTCCGCGGGTTGTACGTGAGATCGGCGTCGCGGTCGCGCACGACGTCCCAGTGCTTCGCGGCGAGCCTCGTCTCGAGCGCCACGATCCGCTCGGCGGCGTCCTCGGGCGACGCGCCCCACGTCTCGGACGTGACGCCCGCGAGCGCGAGCATGCGCGCGACGTGCGGCACGTACTTCTCGCGCACGGGCGCGTACTGGTCCTCGCGGTAGTACGCCTCGTCCGGCAGGCCGAGCCCGGACTGGTAGAGGTAGGCGACGTAGCGCTCGGGGTCCTTCGCGTCGTTGTCGACCCAGAAGCCGACGGCGCCCGCGCCGCCCGTGCGCTGGAGGGCGCCGAGCGCCCCGGTGAGCTCGGCCTGCGTCGTGGCGGACGCGATGAGCGCGAGGTCGGGCTGCAGCGGCGTGGTGCCGAGCGCCTCGATCCGCTCGGTGTCCATGAAGCTCGCGTAGAGGGCCCCGACCTTCGCCGCGTCCGGCCCGACGTCCGCGCCGCCCGCCGCGACCTGCTCCCCGAGGTCCGTGATGATCTCGCGGACGTGCACCTCGGCCTGGTCGTGGAGCGCCCGGAACGCGCCGTCCATCGCGCGGTCGGCGGGGATCTCGTGCGTCGCGAGCCAGCGGCCGTTGACGTGGCGGTACAGGTCGTCCTGCGGGCGGACCGCGGGGTCCAGCGCGTCGAGGTCGATGCCGGAGCGCGCCGCGTCGGCCGGGCCGGACGAGGACGGAGGCGTGGACGTCGGGGAGGTCTGTGTCATGCGTCTCAGGCTACGGCCTCACCCCGGCGGCGAGGGGGCCCGCTGGGGCATGATGAGCCCATGCGCGTTCACATCGCCGCGGACCACGCCGGCTACGAGCTCAAGACCCATCTCGTCGAGCACCTGGGGGCGGCGGGTCACGACGTCGTCGACCACGGTGCCCACACCTACGACGCGCAGGACGACTACCCGTCGTTCTGCTTCGCGGCGGGCGAGGCGGTGGCGGCGGAGCCCGGCTCGCTGGGCGTCGTCATCGGCGGCTCGGGCAACGGCGAGCAGATCGCGGCGAACAAGGTCGTCGGCGTGCGCGCGGCGCTCGCCTGGAACCTGGAGACCGCGCGCCTCGGGCGCCAGCACAACGACGCGAACGTCGTCGCGGTGGGCGCGCGCCAGCACTCGGTGGACGAGGCGGTCGCGCTCGTCGACGCGTTCCTCGCGGAGCCGTTCAGCGGCGACCCGCGCCACCAGCGCCGCATCGACCAGCTCGCGGCGTACGAGGCGGCGCGCGGCACCTCGGCCTGACGTGCCCGAGGGCCACACCGTCCACCGCCTCGCGCGCGCCTTCGGCGAGCTGTTCGCGGGCGAGCCGCTCGCGGTGAGCAGCCCGCAGGGCCGGTTCGCCGCGGGAGCCGCCCTGCTCGACGGCCGCGTGCTCGTCGCGAGCGAGGCGTGGGGCAAGCAGATGTTCCTCGGCTTCGCCGGGCCGGGCGGCGCGTCCGACGACGTCCGCTGGCTCCGCGTGCACCTCGGCCTCTACGGGGCGTGGACGTTCGCGGGCGACGGCAGCACCGCCGTCGTGCACGCGATCGGCGCGCCCCGGCGCCGGATCGGCGAGCGCGAGACCGTCCCGGCGGCCCCGGGTGGTACGCCGTCGCAGAGGCCCGACGACGCCTGGTCGCCCCCTCCGCCGCGTGGCGCCGTGCGCGTCCGGCTCGTCGGCGCGCACGCGGTCGCGGACCTCACCGGCCCGACGGCGTGCGTGGTCGTCACGGACGACGAGAAGCGCGCGGTCGAGGACCGGCTCGGGCCGGACCCGATCCGCGACCCGGGCCCGGGCGAGCCCGACCCGCGCGACGCGTTCGTCGCCGCGGTGCGGCGCTCGCGCAGCCCCGTCGGGCTGCTCCTCATGAACCAGGACGTCGTCGCGGGCGTGGGGAACATCTACCGCGCGGAGGCGCTGTTCCGGGCCGGGCTCGACCCGATGCGCCCCGGTCGCGACGTGCCCGCGGAGGACCTGCGGACCCTGTGGGACGACCTCGTCGTGCTCATGCACGACGGCGCGCGCACCGGCGCGATCGTCACGACGCGCCCCGAGCACCGCGACGACGGCGCGGGGCAGGCCCCCGACGAGGCGGCGACCGGGCGGCGGCGCGTGCGGCAGAACACGGACGTCGCTCCCGACGCCGTGCCCGCGGACGAGGCGTTCTACGTGTACCACCGCGACGGGCTGCCGTGCCGGGTGTGCGGCACGCCGGTGCTCCTCAAGGAGCTCGCGGGGCGCAACCTCTTCTGGTGCGGCGTCTGCCAGACGTGACGGCGGGCGCACCCGGGACCCGGGTGCGCCCGACCGGTCAGAACACCCAGCTGCACACCGGGGCGACGGGCCAGCCGAGGGCCGCGCTCGTGCGCGCGAGCGCGCCGGGGGAGTGCTCGGTGACGAGACCTGCCGCGCCGAGGGCCGCGAGCGACGTCCCGCCGAGGTAGGCGGCGCCGAGCTCGCGCACGTCGAGGGAGACGTCCGCCGCGTCGTCGGTCCGCTCGGCCGTCGCCGGGCCGAAGGCCTCCGCCCGCAGCCGCCAGCGCCCCGCGTTGTCGGGCAGGCGCTCGTCGGTCACGTGCAGCACGACGTCGACGTCCGCCGCGTACCGGCGCGCGGCGAGCGCGCCGGGCACGTCCACGACCCGCACCCAGAGGTTGTCCGCGAGGCGCGGCGACGCGGAGCGCGGGTCCACGAGCAGGCTCGTGACGACGTCGTCCACCGGCAGCATGAAGGGCGTCACCTCGTGCGTGAGGTCGAGGTCGGTGAGCACGCCCCACAGCGCGCGGGCGGCCGCGGCGTCGAGCGCGACGACCTCGCCCGTGCTCACCGGGCCGCGCGGGCCCGTCGCCTCCCAGGAGAGCTTGCGGTGGAAGCGCGCGTACCCGCGCGGCTCGCCGTCGAGCTCGACGATCGCGATGCGCGTGGGCTCGCGGTCCTTGCGCCAGACCTTGGCGTCGTCCCAGAACGTCGCCTGGAGCTCGGGGGTCTCGCGTGTCGCCCACCCCGGACGGTTGATGCCCGCGCCCTGGCCCGTCGGGTCGGCGCCCGCGCGCTCGTGGATCGTCGCGACGAGCTCGCCGTGCCGCGCGCGGTCCGCGCGCTCGATGCGGACGGTGTGCCGCTCCGCGCCCGGGACGTCGCGCAGCGCGACGCCGCGCGGGACGGTGAGGCGCACGTCGTCGGCCGCCTTGCCGTACCCGAACCGGCCGTAGATCGCGGCCTCCGCCGCGAAGAGCGCCGAGACCGGCTCGCCCCGCTCGCGGCACCGGGCGAGGTGCGTGTCGATCATCGCGCTGAGGATGCCGCGCCGCCGGTGCGCGGGGTGGACGCCCACCCAGGTGAGGCCCGCGACCGGAGCGGTCGCGCCGGGGACCGGGAAGCGCGCGAACGGGTACGACGCGTGCATCCCCACGAGCTCGCGCCGCACGGGACGCGCGCCGTCGACGGGCGGCGCGTCCGCGTCCTCGCGCTCGACCGTCACGCCGAGCGCGCGCTCCCACGTGAGCGGGAACGGGAGGTCGACGAGCTCGTCGACCTCCACCGGCGAGGGGAACGTCGTGGTGTCGAGGTCGAGCACGTCGCGCAGGTCGGCGGACGTGAGGGGGACGAGCTCGTAGCCGTCGGGGAGGCGTGCGGGTCGGTGGTCGCTCATGCCCCTGATCCTCCTGTCCCGGGCCGTGCTCGCGCCAGGACATTCGCGACGGCTAGGGTCGGGCGCCATGGCACGACGCACCCCCGGACGCGGCGGCGACGACCGCGCCGACCCTCGCGCCCTCGCCCAGGAGTACGCGACCGCGGTGCTCGACCTCGTGCGGCGCGTCCCGCCCGCGCGGGCCATGACCTACGGGCTCGTCGCGGAGATCGTCGCGGAGTCGCTGGGGCGGGGCGGCCCGCGCCAGGTCGGGCAGGTGCTCGCCGGGTCGTCCGGGGTGGACGACGACGGCACCCCCGTGCCGTGGTGGCGGATCGTCAACGCGGCGGGGTCGCCGCCCGCGCAGCACCTCGACGCGGCGCTCGCGGAGCTCCGCGCCGAGGGCTGCCCGCTGTCGCGCGACGGGCGTCGCGTGGACCTGCGCCGGGCGGTGTGGTTCCCCCGCGCCGACGGCTGACCGCGCGGCGCCGGGCCGGTCAGCCCGGGGTCGGGGCCGCGAGGAGCGGGGCGAGCGTCTGCACGGCCGTCGCCTCGCCCTGGACGAGGAGCGTCGTCACCGCCGTCTCGCGCCACGCCGCGAGGTCGCTCGCGATCTTCTCGGGCGGGCCGACGAGCGCGACGTCCTCGACCATCGCCGTCGGGACGGCGGCCGCCGCGAGGTCCTTGCGTCCCGCGAGGTAGTGCGCCTGGATCTCGTCGCACGCCTCGGCGTACCCGAGGCGGTCGAGCGCGTCGCGGTGGAAGTTCGCCCCCTTGGCGCCCATCCCGCCGACGTACAGCGCGAGGAACGGGCGCACCTGGTCCGCGGCCTGCTCGACGTGCTCGCGCACGACGACGGGGACGGTCGCGCTCACCTCGAACGCGGACTCGGGCGAGCGCTCGGGCGAGCGGCGCGCGAAGCCGTCCGCGAGGAGCTCGCGGAACGTCGCGTCCATGCGCGGCGAGTAGAACAGCGGGAGCCACCCGTCCGCGATCTCGGCGGCGAGCGCGATGTTCTTCGGCCCCTCGGCCGCGAGGTGGATCGGAAGGTCGGCGCGCAGCGGGTGGACGGTCGAGCGCAGCGGCTTGCCCAGCCCGGTCCCGACGCCGTCGGGAAGGGGGAGGGGGTAGTGCGGGCCGGACGACGTCACGGGCGCCTCCCGGCGCAGGACGTCGCGCACGACCTGCACGTATTCGCGGGTCCGTGCGAGCGGCTTCGCGTACGGCTGGCCGTACCAGCCCTCGACCACCTGCGGCCCGGAGACGCCGAGGCCGAGGACGAACCGGCCGCCCGAGAGGTGGTCCATCGTCAGCGCGGCCATCGCCGTCGCGGTCGGGGTGCGCGCGGAGACCTGCGCGACGGCGGTCCCGAGGCGGATGCGGGTCGTGCGCGAGCCCCACCACGCCAGCGGCGTGAACGCGTCGGAGCCGTAGGCCTCCGCGGTCCAGACCGAGTCGACGCCGAGGCGGTCGGCCGCGACGACCGCGTCCTGGATGCCGTCGGGGGGACCGGCGGACCAGTAGCCGGTGTGGATGCCGAGGCGCATGCGCGCTCCTCCTCGTCGAGGGTCGTGGTGCCGGGACCGGCTGCCACGGACGGGCGGCTGCGGCCGGCGGTGAGCGGGCGGTACCCGAGGGCGCACCGGGCAGGGGGTATCCGGTACGCGCGGTCTCAGGTACCGCCCACGACCACACTAGCCGATCCGGGGCCGCCCCCCGGCGTCCTCCTCAGATGACGTACTCGATGAGGAGCGAGGGGTCCTCGACGGCCTCCCGCGCGGCGGGCGCGCCCGCCGGCATCCGGACGGTGGCCGGCACGCCGACGGCGACCGCGCCCGCGGGCACGTCCTTGACGACGACGGCGTTGGCCCCGACCTGGACGTCGTCGCCGACCCACACCGGCCCGAGGATCTTCGCCCCGGCGCCGACGACGACCCGGTCGCCGAGCGTGGGGTGCCGCTTGCCCCGCTTCATCGAGCGCCCGCCGAGCGTCGACGTGTGGAACAGCACGACGTCGTCGCCGACCACGGCCGTCTCGCCCACGACGACGCCCATCCCGTGGTCGATGAACAGCCGTCGGCCGACGCGCGCGCCGGGATGGATCTCCACGCCGGTGAGCGCGCGCGCCGCCTGCGACACGAGCCGCGCTGGCAGGCGCAGCAGCGGCTCGCGCCACATGCGGTGCGCGAGCCGGTAGGCCCACACGGCGTGCACGCCGGGGTACGCGAGAGCGACCTCGAGGCGGCTGCGCGCGGCGGGGTCCCGCCGTCGGGCCGCCTCGAGGTCCTCGCCGAGCACGCGCACGAACCGGCGCAGCCGGTGGCCGGCCGTCCGTGCGCGGGGGTGGGGGTCGGTCACGTCAGTCCAGCAGGTCGGCGTAGAGGACGGAGGACAGGTAGCGCTCGCCGAACGACGGGATGATCGTCACGATGAGCTTGCCCGCGTTCTCGGGACGCGCGGCGAGCTGCAGCGCGGCCGCGATCGCGGCGCCCGAGGAGATCCCGACGAGCAGACCCTCCTCCTTGGCGGCGCGGCGCGCGTACTCGACGGCGGTCTCGGCGTTGACGTCGATGACCTCGTCGTAGACCGAGGTGTCGAGGATCTCCGGCACGAAGTTCGCGCCGATGCCCTGGATCTTGTGCGGGCCGGGCTGGCCGCCGTTGAGGATGGCCGACTCCTCCGGCTCGACGGCGACGATCTGCACGCCGGGCTTGCGCTCCTTGAGCACCTGGCCGACGCCCGTGATGGTGCCGCCCGTGCCGATGCCCGCGACGACGATGTCGACCGCGCCGTCGGTGTCGGCCCAGATCTCCTCGGCCGTCGTGCGGCGGTGGATCTCCGGGTTCGCCTCGTTCGCGAACTGGCGGGCGAGGATCGCGCCCTCGCGCTCGGCGACGATCTCGTCCGCGCGGCTGACCGCGCCCTTCATGCCCTCGGAGCCCGGCGTGAGGATGAGCTCGGCACCGAACGCGCGCAGCAGCGCGCGGCGCTCCTTCGACATCGTCTCCGGCATGGTCAGCACGACGTCGTACCCGCGCGCCGCACCCACCATCGCGAGCGCGATGCCGGTGTTGCCGGACGTCGCCTCGACGATCGTCCCGCCCGGCTTCAGCTCGCCGGACGCCTCGGCGGCGTCGATGATCGCGACGCCGATGCGGTCCTTGACCGAGTTGGCGGGGTTGTAGAACTCGAGCTTGCCCACCACGGTGGCGCCGAGCCCCTCGGTGAGCTTGTTGAGCCGGACCAGCGGGGTGTTGCCGACGAGCTGCGTGACGTCGTCGTAGATGCGTGCCATGTCTTCCTCTTCTGTCGACGGCTCGGGGTGAGCCGGGTGGGGGTACCGATGGGGAGCGGGGCGCGCCCGGTGGCCGGGGTCCAGCGTCTCGCGGGGGCGGCGCGGGCGCGCGCGGGCGACGGGACGGGCTCGGGCGGGACGAGGGGCGTGCGCGGGCGTGCCGGGGCGCGCGGGGACGGCCGTCGTCAGCAGCAGCCGAGACAGCGACAACAGGAGGTGCGCGGCGCGGCGCGGTGCAGCGATGCAGGACGCGCGGTCGTCGCGGTCATTCCTCGCTCCTCCTGGTCGGTCGCGCCGGGGGAGTCGCCCGGAGCTCCGGGCGGGCCGACGGCGCGCGTGCCCCGAGGCTATCGGTCCGTGGCGCGGCCCTGCAACGCCGTCCGCGGGGCCCAGGAACGACGACGGGCGCCTCGCCGGGGAGGCGGGGCGCCCGTGGGGTCGTGGGACGAACGGAGCGGGCGACGGGAATCGAACCCGCGTAGCCAGTTTGGAAGACTGGGGCTCTACCATTGAGCTACGCCCGCGCGGGCCTCGGCTCGCCCGGCGGTCGGCCTGTGCGGCTGCCCGGGACGGCGTGCCACCGACCTGCGGCCGCCACCCTAGCAAACGTCGGCGGGCCGCCCGTGCCGCGGCGTTCCCCACGCGGCGGCCCGTCGGTCGCGCCCCGTCCCGCCAGTACACTTGCCCCTGGTCCGCCCGCCGTGGCGGACGACGGGGTGTGGCGCAGGTTGGTAGCGCGTCCGCTTTGGGAGCGGAAGGTCGCAGGTTCAAATCCTGTCACCCCGACCTTCGCGCGGCGCCCTGCGGGGCGCCGCGGGACGTCGTCGACGTCCGGGCCGCCGTGGCGGTCCCGTCCCGGGAGGTGCCCGTTGACCCCGTCCTCCGCGACCGCCGGTCCGGCAGCCCGCGTGACCCTCGCCGCGCTCGTCGCCGCGGGCAGCGGTGCGGTCCTCTCGCTCCAGGGACGCCTCAACGGCGACCTCGGGGCCGCGGGCACGGGGCCCGTCCTCGCCGCGTGGCTCTCCTACGTGGGCACCCTCCTCGCGACCGTGCTCGTGGTGGTCGCCCGCCGCCGCGTCCGGTCCACGCTCACCGTCGTGCGCTCGTCCGCCTCGTGGTGGTGGTTCGCCGTCGGGCTGTGCAGCGTGCCGATCGTCGTCGCGATGGCCGCCGGGATCCCCCTCGTCGGGGTCGCGGTCGCGTCCGTCTGCTCCGTGGCCGGCCAGACCGTCGCCGGGCTCGCGCTCGACGCGCGGGGCGTCGGCCTGCCCGCGCCGCTGCGGCTCACGCCGCGTCGTGCGGGCGCCGGCCTCGCGGCGCTCGCCGGTCTGGGCATCGCGGTGCTCGGGAGCAGCGCCGGCGGTCCCGGGTGGGCGGTCGTCGCGGCCGGTGCGGCGCTCTTCGTGGGCGGCGCGGTGCTGTGCGGGCAGCAGGCGGGCAACGGCCGTGTCACGCAGCTCACGGGCGACCCGGTCGTGGCGACCCTCACCTCGGTCACGGGCGGGCTCGCCGGGATCACGCTCGTGTGCGCGCTCGGCGTCCCGTTCGGCGTGCTCGACGGCGTCGTGCTGCCCCCGCAGTGGTGGCTCTACCTGGGCGGGCCGCTCGGGACGGTCGTCACCGTCGCGGCCGCGTTCGCCGTGCGCCACCTCGGCACGTTCGTCCTGACGCTGACCGTCGTCGGGGGCCAGATGGTCATGGCGGTCCTGCTCGACGTGCTCGGCGTCGTGGGGCTGCGCTGGCCGACCGTCGTCGCGACCGCGGTCGTCGCGCTCGCGGTGCTGCTCGTCGTGCCCCGGCCGGGACCACGGCCCGGGTCGAGGTGAGGATCGGGGTCGGGATCGAAGTCAGGATCGGTTCAGGATCGCGGACAGACCCGCGCGTCGGGCGCGCTTGACCGCTCGCGTACGATGGGACGGTTGCCCGTACGCCCGCGTGCGGTGCCGTCCCCGGCCGCCCGCGGCCCGCCCCGATCAGTTGGAGATCATCGAAGTGAAGAGCGCCGTCGAGACCCTGGACCCCACCAAGGTCAAGCTGACCGTCGAGGTGGAGTACGACGAGCTCAAGCCGAGCATCGACCACGCCTACAAGCACATCGCGGAGCAGGTGAACATCCCCGGCTTCCGCAAGGGCAAGGTCCCGCCCCGCGTCATCGACCAGCGCGTCGGCTGGGGCGCCGTGATCGAGCACGCCGTCAACGACGCGCTCTCCGGCTTCTACCGCCAGGCCGCGAGCGAGGAGAACCTGCGCCCCCTCGGCCAGCCCGAGGTCGAGGTCACCGAGATCCCGGCGAAGGCCGGTGAGGGCCAGCTGGTCTTCACCGCCGAGGTCGAGGTCCGCCCCGAGATCACGCTGCCCGCGCTCGACTCGCTCGCGATCACCGTCGAGCCCGCCGAGGTCACGGACGAGGACGTCACCGAGCGCCTCGACGCGCTGCGCGAGCGCTTCGGCACCCTCGTCGGCGTCGACCGCCCCGCGGCCGAGGGCGACTTCGTCGTGCTCGACCTGAAGGCCGAGATCGACGGCGAGGAGGTCGACTCCGTCTCCGGCGTGAGCTACCAGATCGGCTCTGGCAACATGCTCGAGGGCCTCGACGAGGCGCTCACCGGCCTGTCGGCCGACGAGACGACCACGTTCAACGCGCCGCTGGCCGGCGGCGAGCACGAGGGCAAGGAGGCGGCGGTCACCGTCACCGCCACCTCCGTGAAGCAGCGCGACCTCCCCGAGGCCGACGACGACTTCGCCCAGCTCGCCTCCGAGTTCGACACGCTCGAGGAGCTCACGGCGGACCTGCGCGAGCAGGTCGCGAGCATCAAGACGTCGAACCAGGCCGTCGCCGCGCGCGACGAGCTCCTCAAGGCGCTCAACGACGCCGTCGAGATCCCCGTCCCCGCGGGCGCCGTCGAGGCCGAGGTGCACCGCCACCTCGAGTCCGAGGGCCGCCTGGAGGACGACACGCACCGCGCCGAGGTCACGGTCGAGGCGACGGACGCCCTGCGCAACCAGATCCTGCTCGACACCCTCGCCGAGCAGCTCGAGATCAAGGTCGCGCAGAACGAGCTCCTCGAGTACCTCGTGAGCGCCTCGCGCCAGTACGGGATGGACCCGAACCAGTTCATCCAGTCGCTCGACCAGGGCGGGCAGATCCCCGCGATGGTCGGCGAGGTCGCGCGCTCCAAGTCGCTCGCCGTCGCGCTGCGCCAGATCGAGGTCAAGGACACCGCCGGCAACGTCGTCGACCTGACCGAGTTCATCGGGTCGGACGACGAGGACGCCGCCGCGGACGAGCCCGTCGAGGACGTCGCGGGCGAGCCGGTCGAGGAGGCGCTCGTGGACGACTCGGCCGCCCCCGCCGCCGAGGCGCCGGTCGAGGACGACGAGAAGGATGCGACGAAGGCCTGACGCGTCGCCGGCCCCGGTCGGACGGTCCCCACGACGGCCCGCACCCTCCGCGCGAGGGTGCGGGCCGTCGTCGTCGGCGAAGGGCGTGGTGCCCGGTGCGCCGTCAGCGAAAACGCGGCCTGCCGGGACGAACGGCGGGCACGGACCGCGTTAGGGTCACTGCAGCACGGCTGGACCGGGACGCCGTCCCGGCCGGCCAGGGCAGCGCAGGCGGGGGCGACCCGCGGGAGCGACGAAGGAGATGGATGTGAACGAGCTGTACCTGCCGTCCGACGCGACGGCCCCGGTGAACCGCGCCGAGGGTCCGGGCCTCGGACTCAACGACTCCATCTACAACCGGCTCCTCAAGGAGCGCATCATCTGGCTCGGCTCGGAGGTGCGCGACGAGAACGCGAACGCCATCTGCGCCCAGATGATGCTGCTCGCCGCGGAGGACCCGGACAAGGACATCTGGCTCTACATCAACTCGCCCGGCGGCTCGATCACGGCCGGCATGGCGATCTACGACACGATGCAGTACATCCAGCCCGACGTCGCGACGATCGCCATGGGCATGGCGGCGTCGATGGGGCAGTTCCTGCTGTCGTCCGGCACCAAGGGCAAGCGGTACGCGACGCCGCACGCGCGCGTCATGATGCACCAGCCGTCCGGCGGCATCGGCGGCACGGCGACCGACGTGCGCATCAACGCGCAGCTGATCATGCACATGAAGCAGGTGCTCTCCGAGCTCACGGCCGAGCAGACCGGCAAGCCGCTCGAGCAGATCCTCAAGGACAACGACCGGGACAGCTGGTTCACCGCGCAGGAGGCGCTGGAGTACGGCTTCATCGACCACGTCGTCACCAACGCGTCGTCCGTGACCGGCGGCGGCGGCACCACGGGTTCCTGACCCCGCACCGGACACCAGACTTCACCGAGGAGAACCCGTGAGCTTCAGCGCCGAGTCCCAGTACCTGTCCACCGCCCAGCGCCTCGCCGGCCCCGCGGCCCGCCCCGGCGGCATCGCCCTGCCGGGCGGTGCGCCGTCCGCCCGCTACGTGCTCCCGCAGTTCGAGGAGCGCACCGCCTACGGCTTCAAGCGCCAGGACCCCTACACCAAGCTGTTCGAGGACCGCATCATCTTCCTGGGCGTCCAGGTCGACGACGCGTCCGCGGACGACGTCATGGCCCAGCTCCTCGTGCTCGAGAGCCAGGACCCGGACCGTGACGTCATCCTCTACATCAACTCGCCGGGCGGGTCGTTCACTGCGATGACCGCGCTCTACGACACGATGCAGTACATCAAGCCCCAGATCCAGACGGTCTGCCTCGGCCAGGCGGCCTCCGCCGCGGCCGTGCTGCTCGCCGCGGGCCAGCCGGGCAAGCGGCTCGCGCTCCCCAACGCGCGCGTGCTCATCCACCAGCCCGCGATGGAAGGTGGCGGCTACGCGCAGGCGTCCGACATCGAGATCCACGCGAACGAGCTCATCCGCATGCGCGAGTGGCTCGAGGACACCCTCGCGCTGCACTCGGGCAAGTCGGTCGAGCAGGTCCGCCAGGACATCGAGCGCGACAAGATCCTCACCGCCGAGCAGGCGAAGGAGTACGGCCTCGTGGACCAGGTCCTCGAGAGCCGCAAGGCCGTCGCGGTCAACAAGCCGTGACCCGGTCCGCCTGACCACGCGCCGCGCCGCCGTCCCCGCCGGGGTCGGCGGCGCGACACGTTGCACCCCGTGCGGAGAGCCCACCTGACAACGGGGGCCCTGTGGTGTGGAATGGGGAGCAGGACCCGCTCGGCCGTGCCCGGGCCCCGCGCCGTCGAACCCGACGGGCGGAGGACCGGTCACCGGGACAAGGAGACGCGTAGTGGCTCGTATCTCAGACGGTGCCGACCTGCTGAAGTGCTCGTTCTGCGGCAAGTCGCAGAAGCAGGTCAAGAAGCTCATCGCGGGCCCCGGCGTGTACATCTGCGACGAGTGCATCGACCTCTGCAACGAGATCATCGAGGAGGAGCTCGCCGAGGCGACGGAGCTCGGTCTCACGGAGCTGCCCAAGCCCAAGGAGATCTTCGAGTTCCTCGAGCAGTACGTCATCGGCCAGGACGCCGCGAAGCGGGCCCTGGCCGTCGCCGTCTACAACCACTACAAGCGCGTGCAGGCGGGCGAGCAGGCCAAGCCCTCGAACCCGGACGACGCGGACTACGTGGAGCTGGCGAAGTCGAACATCTTGTTGATCGGTCCGACGGGGACGGGCAAGACGTATCTGGCGCAGACGTTGGCGCGGATGTTGAACGTGCCTTTCGCGATCGCGGACGCGACGGCGCTCACCGAGGCGGGGTATGTCGGTGAGGACGTGGAGAACATTCTGCTGAAGCTGGTGCAGGCGGCGGACTTCGACGTGAAGAAGGCTGAGACGGGCATCATCTACATCGATGAGATCGACAAGGTGGCGCGGAAGGCGGAGAACCCCTCGATCACGCGGGACGTGTCGGGTGAGGGTGTGCAGCAGGCGTTGTTGAAGATCATCGAGGGCACGTCGGCGTCGGTGCCGCCGCAGGGTGGTCGTAAGCATCCGCACCAGGAGTTCATCCAGGTGGACACCTCGAACGTGCTGTTCATCGTGGCGGGGGCTTTTGCGGGGTTGGACGACATCGTGGCGGCGCGGGCGCGCAAGCGGGGTGTGGGGTTCGGTGCGCCGATCGAGACGGGTGCGGGGGAGGACCTGTTCGCGCAGGTGCGCCCGGAGGATCTGCACCGGTTCGGGTTGATCCCGGAGTTCATCGGGCGCCTTCCGGTGATCGCGTCGGTGGCGGCGTTGGACCGGGAGGCGTTGGTGCGGATCCTGACCCAGCCGCGGAATGCGTTGGTGAAGCAGTATCAGCGGATGTTCGCGATCGACGGGGTGGAGCTGGAGTTCACCGCGGGTGCGGTCGAGGCGGTCGCGGAGCAGGCGTTGTTGCGTGGGACGGGGGCGCGGGGGTTGCGCGCGATCATGGAGGAGGTGTTGCAGCAGGTGATGTTCGACGTGCCGTCGCGTGATGACGTGGAGCGGGTCGTGATCACGCGCGAGGTCGTGCTGGACAACGTCAATCCCACGATCGTGCCGCGCACCACGACCGCCCGCGCCCGCACCCCGCGCGAGAAGTCCGCCTGACCCCGACGACCGCCGACCAGGCGATGTAGCGCGGCCGAGCAGGTGGTCCCGGTCCGTCCGGTCACCCGGACGCACCAGGACCACCTGCTCAGCCCGTGCGGCGGGGCGGGGGTGGGGCTTCAGGCGTCGGCGCCGACCTTCGAGCCGTAGAGCGTGTCGATCGTGTCGGCGAAGTCGTCGATGACCAGGCGGCGCTTCACCTTGAGCGACGGCGTGAGGTAGCCGTTCTGCTCGGTGAAGTCCGTCGTGAGCACGGTGACCTTGCGGATCGACTCGGCCCGGGAGACGGCCTCGTTGGCGTGCGCGACGGCGCGGTCGAGCGCGGCGAGCACGTCGGCGTCGTGCGCGGCCGTCTCGACGTCCATCGGACGCAGGCCGTGCGTCGCGAGCCAGCCCGGCAGCATCTCGGCGTCGAGCGTGACGAGGGCGCCGATGAAGGGGCGCTGGTCGCCCACGACGACGACCTGGCTCACGAGCGGGTGCGCGCGCAGCCGGTCCTCGAGCACGGCCGGCGCGACGTTCTTGCCGCCCGCGGTCACGATGATCTCCTTCTTGCGGCCGGTGATGCGCAGGTAGCCGTCGTCGTCGAACGCGCCGAGGTCGCCGGTGCGGAACCAGCCGTCCTGGAGCGCCTCGGCGGTGAGCTCGGGCTGGTTGCGGTAGCCGCGGAAGATGTGGTCGCCCTTGACCAGGAGCTCGCCGTCCGCGTCGATGCGCAGCGACGTGCCGGGGAACGCGGGCCCGACCGTCCCGATCTTCGTCAGGCCGGGCAGGTTCACGGCCGTGGGGGCCGTGGTCTCGGTGAGGCCGTAGCCCTCGAGGATGCGCAGCCCGACACCGCGGTAGAAGTGGCCGAGCCGCTCGCCGAGCGGCGCGCCGCCGGAGATGGAGTACGTGAGCCGGCCGCCCATCGCGGCGCGCAGCGTCGAGTAGACGAGCCGGTCCGCGACGGCGTGCTGGAGGCGCAGCCCGAGCGCGGGGCCGCCCGGGGCGTCGAGCGCCCGGGACCAGGTGATGGCGACCTTGGCCGCCCAGTGGAAGATCTTGCGCTTGGCGCCGGTCCCGGTCTTCTGCTCGGCGGTGTTGTAGACCTTCTCGAACACGCGCGGCACAGCGAGCAGGAACGTCGGGTGGAACGAGCCGAGGTCCGCGACGAGGTTCTTCGTGTCCCAGGAGTGCGCGAGGACCGCGTTCGACGCGACGACGACGACCTGGATGAACCGGGCGAACACGTGCGCGAGCGGCAGGAACAGCAGGGTGCGGGCGCCGTCGGCGTCGAGGATCTCGGCGAGGCCGGCCCGGCCGTTGAGCGCGAGGTGCACGAAGTTGCGGTGCGTGAGCTCGACGCCCTTGGGGCGCCCGGTCGACCCGGACGTGTAGATGACCGTCGCGAGGTCGTCGACGCGCTGCGCGGCCCGACGGCGCTCCACGTCCGCGGCCGGGACGTCGGCCCCGGCGGCGCGCAGGGCGTCGACGGCGCCGTCCTCGACGACGAGGACGTCCTCCAGGCCGGGCAGGCGGTCGCGCACGGTCGCGACCTCGGCCGCGTGGGCGGCCGTCTCGACGACGGCGAGCCGGACGCCCGCGTCCGACAGGATCCAGTGCACCTGCTCGGCGGACGACGTCTCGTAGACGGGGACGGGCACGGCACCCACGGCCCAGGCGGCGAAGTCGAGGAGGGTCCACTCGTAGCGGGTGCGCGACATGATGGCGACGTGGTCGCCGGGCTCGATGCCGCGCGCGAGGAGGCCGCGGGCGACCGCGACGACGTCGTCCTCGAACTCCTGCGCGGTGACGCGCTCCCACGGACCGTCGGCGGTGGTGCGGCGCTCGACGAGCGTCGCCCGGGGGTCGCGCGCGACACGGTCGGTGAGGAGGGTGCTGATGGTCGCCGTGGGGGAGACCTCGACGAGGCTCGGCGACGTGTGTTCCGTCATGAAACTCTCCGCTGAGTGGGACGGTAGGGAGGGACGGCGAGCCACTTTACTCCGTACTCCGAGTATCGAGTTCCTCGACGCCCGACGGGCACCCCTAGGATCGGTGGGTGACGAACGACCCCGGGCAGCCCGCCGTCCCCGACGAGATCCTCCGCCTGCGCGACAGCATCGACAACATCGACGCGGCGCTCATGCACCTGCTCGCGGAGCGGTTCAAGTTCACGCGCCGCGTGGGCGAGCTCAAGGCGCAGGGCGGGCTCCCGCCCGCCGACCCGGACCGGGACAGCCAGCAGATCGCCCGGCTCACGGGCATCGCGAGCTCCGCCGGTCTCGACCCGGAGTTCGCCGAGCAGTTCCGCGCGTTCATCGTCCACGAGGTCATCCGCCACCACGAGCGCATCGCCGCCGAGCACGCCGCCTCGGGCGAGGGGACCCCGGTCCTCGACACCTACTCCTGACGGCCCGGGCGGGGTCCGGAGGCCGGCGCGAGGCGCCTCCCGGGCCCGACGCGCGGTGGCGACCCCCGTCGATCTGACGGACCCTGGTGGGGACCCAGGGCGGGCCCCCGGCGTCGGCACCGCCGCGTCGGGCGGCCCTCCCGCCACGCCGACGGACGTCATGAGGTGTTCGCATGAAGATCGATTGGCTCAAGCCCCTCCTCGGCCATCCTGGCCCCTTCGCGACGGTGTACATCGACGCGACGCGCGCCAACGAGGCCGGGGACCGCGAGGTCGAGAACCGCTGGAAGGGAGTGCGGCGCCAGCTGCACCAGGAGGGCGCGCCGGACGCGGTCCTCGACGACCTCGAGGAGGTGGTGCTGCGGCCGACGCGGGTCGGGGGCACCCACGGGCGCGTGCTGATCGCCGACGACACGGGCGTGCTCGTCGACCGGGTCGTCAAGGACCCGCCGGCGCTCACGAAGGGCTCCTGGGGGCCTGTGCCCGCGCTGCTGCAGGCGGCCCGCGCGGCGGACGAGTCGGTCGACTACGTGCGCGTCGTCGTCGACCGGCAGGGCGCGGACCTCACGTGGTCCGTCGCGGGCGGCCACCTGCCCTACTCGGAGCCGGAGACGGTCGAGGGCGGCCACGACGTCATCAACAAGGTCCGCACGGGCGGGCTCTCGCACAAGCGCATCGAGTCCCGCGCGGAGGACTCCTGGGAGCGCAACGCCGAGGCGGTCGCCGCGGAGCTGGAGCGCCAGGCGGCCGAGTACCGGCCCGAGCTCGTGCTGCTCACCGGTGACGTGCGCGCCGTGCCGCTCGTGCGGGGCGCGCTCGGGCACGCGATCTCCGAGCTCGTGGTCGAGGTCCCGGGCGGCGGCCGGGGCGCGGGCATCAACGAGGCCTCGTTCGAGGCGAACGTGGCCGACGCGCTCGACAGCTACCGGGAGCGTCGCCGCGAGAAGGTCCTCGCGGAGTTCCGCCAGGAGCAGGGCCGTGAGTCCGGCGCGGTGACGTCCGTGGAGGACGTCGTCGCGGTGCTCGCGCGCGGCCAGGTCAAGGAGCTCGTGCTGGCCGACGAGTACGGGCAGGACGGCGCGCTCGACGACCGCTCGCTGTGGATCGGGCCCAGCCCGCTGCACATCGCGGCGACCCGCGAGGAGATCGAGTCCCTCGGCGTGACGGACGGCCTGGAGAAGCTGCCTGCCACGGTCGCGCTCGTGCGGGCCGCCGTCGGGCAGGACGCCGGGCTGACGTTCGCGCCCGAGGGCAGCGTCGAGCTCATCGAGGGCGTGGGCGCCACGCTCCGCTGGGCGGACGAGGGGACGCCGCGCGAGGTCGCGGCGACGATGTCCGGCGACGACTCGCGACTGCGCGGCGAGATCATCTAGGCCCCAGCCACCGACGACGACGCCCTTCCCGGCCGCGGCCGGGGAGGGCGTCGTGGTGCTGTCGTCGTGCGGGTCAGCCCTTCTTGCGGGCCTCGGGCTCGCCGAGCTCGGAGGAGACGACGACGATCCCGCCCTGGACGGCCGGGTCGCCCTGGCCCTCGGCCGCCGCGACGAGGTCGAGCGTGCCGGTGACGCGCCCACCGTTGCGGACGTCGACGACGGACGCCTCGACGCCGGGGAGCGACGCCGCCGGCACCGCGACCTGCGCCGCGAGGATCGGGGTGCGCATCGACACCTTCGCCTCGGACTTGATCTTGCGCAGCGCCGCGAGCGCGTGGCCCGCCGCGGTGAGGACGGCCGGGTCGGCGTCGCCCGCGGCCGAGCGCGCGACGTCGGGCGTGGGCCACGGTGCGCGGTGGATCGAGCCCTCCGACGCGCGCCACCACGACCACACCTCTTCCGTCGCGAACGGCACGAACGGCGCGAACAGGCGCAGGAGCGTGTCGAGCGCGATGGCGAGCGCGACGCGCGCGGACCGGGTCTCGGCGGAGACGTCGGAGGCCGCGGCCCCGGCGCCGTACGCGCGGTCCTTGACGAGCTCGAGGTAGTCGTCGCAGAACGTCCAGAAGAACGTCTCGGTGACCTCGAGCGCGCGCGTGTGGTCGTACGCCTCGAACGCCTCGGTCGCCTTCTCGACGACGGTCGCGAGGCCCGCGAGCATCGCGCGGTCGAGCGTCTCGGTGACGAGCGCCTGGTCGAGGACGATCTCGCCCGTCCCGGTCTCGGCGTCGACCCCGAACGACAGCGCGAACTTGGACGCGTTGAGGATCTTGATCGCGAGGCGACGGCCGATCTTCATCTGCCCGACCTCGAACGCCGCGTCCGTGCCGAGGCGGGCCGACGCCGCCCAGTACCGCACGGCGTCCGACCCGTGCTCCTCGAGCAGGCCCATGGGCGTGACGACGTTGCCCTTGGACTTCGACATCTTCTTGCGGTCGGGGTCGAGGATCCAGCCGGAGATCGCGGCGTTCTTCCACGGCAGCGAGCCGAACTCGAGGTGCGAGCGCACGACCGTGGAGAAGAGCCACGTGCGGATGATGTCCTGGCCCTGCGGGCGCAGGTCCATGGGGAAGACGCGCTCGAACAGGTCGGGGTCGACCTCCCAGCCGCCCGCGATCTGCGGCGTGAGCGACGACGTCGCCCACGTGTCCATGATGTCGTTCTCGCCGACGAACCCGCCCGGCACGCCGCGCTGGTCCTCGGTGTACCCGGCCGGCACGTCGGACGACGGGTCGACGGGCAGCGCGTCCTCGGACGGCACGATCGGGTGGTCGTGGTCGACCTCGCCCGACTCGAGCACGGGGTACCACAGCGGGATCGCGACGCCGAAGAAGCGCTGGCGCGAGATGAGCCAGTCGCCGTTGAGACCGCCGACCCAGTTCTCGTAGCGCACGCGCATGAAGTCGGGGTGGAACGCGAGCTCCTTGCCGCGGTTCAGCAGCTCCTGGCGCAGGTCGCGGGTCGTGCCGTCGGCCGTCGTCCAGTCGCGGCCGCCGTTGCGGATGTACCACTGGCGCGACGTGACGATCTCGAGGGGCTTGTCGCCCTTCTCGAAGAAGTTCGCCTTGCGCTGGGTCGGCACGGGCTCGCCGTCGAGGTCGCCCGCGTCGCGCAGCGCGTCGACGACGACCTGGCGCGCCGAGAACGTCGTCTTGCCCGCGAGCTCGGCGAACACGCCCTGGCCGGCGTGCGAGGTGATCCAGTCCGGCGTCTCGCGCGTGATCCGGCCGTCGCGCGTGATGATCGAGCGCGTCGGGAGCTGCAGCTCGCGCCACCACTGCACGTCGGTGAGGTCGCCGAACGTGCAGCACATCGCGATGCCCGCGCCCTTGTCGCGCTCGGCGGCCGGGTGGGCGAGGACGGGCAGCTCGACGTCGAACAGCGGCGAGCGCACCGAGGTGCCGAACAGGTGCTGGTACCGCTCGTCGTCGGGGTGCGCGACGAGCGCCACGCACGCCGCGAGCAGCTCGGGGCGTGTGGTCTCGATGAGGACGGGTGCGCCGTCGTCCGGGGTGCCCGGCGCGACGCGGTGGAACGCGACCCTGTGGAAGTGGCCCGGGTAGTCGCGCGCCTCGAGCTCGGCCTGCGCGACGGCGGTCTGGAACGTCACGTCCCACAGCCCGGGCGCCTCGGCCTGGTACGCCTCGCCGCGCGCGAGGTTGCGCAGGAACGCGCGCTGCGCCGCGGTGCGGGACCGCGCGTCGATCGTCTGGTAGTGCTGCGCCCAGTCGACCGAGAGCCCGAGCCGGCGCCACAGCGCCTCGAACTGCTTCTCGTCCTCGGCCGTGAGCCGCTCGCACAGCTCGATGAAGTTGCGGCGGCTCACCGGCACCTGGTCGGCGGCCTTGACGGACTTGCCCTCGCCGCCCTCGTGCGGGGGCTCGAAGCCCTCGACGTAGGGGAGCGTGGGGTCGCAGCGGACGCCGTAGTAGTTCTGGACGCGCCGCTCGGTCGGCAGGCCGTTGTCGTCCCAGCCCATCGGGTAGAACACCTCGAGGCCGCGCATGCGCTGGAACCGCGCGACGACGTCGGTGTGCGTGTAGGAGAACACGTGGCCCACGTGCAGCGAGCCCGAGACGGTCGGCGGCGGGGTGTCGATGGAGAAGACCTGCTCGCGGGTCTTCGAGCGGTCGAACGCGTACGTCCCCTGCTCGGCCCAGCGCGCGTCGTAGGTGTCCTCGAGCCCGTCGAGGCTCACCCGGTCGGGTACTCCCGCGACCACCGCGCGGACGACGTCACCGGCTACGTGCCCGGCGGAGGAGGTCGTTGCTGCAGCGGGTTCGGCCGCGCCCGTCGGCGCGTTCGTCGGGAAGTCGCTCATGGTCGCCCATTCTCCCAGATCCCGCGGCCGTGCCGGACGCCGTCTCGGCGTCCGGCGGGCGTCGAGGCGGCCGTCCGCGGCGTGCGGACCGAGACGGGTCGAAGGTCCCTGGGTCGAATAGTCATCGAGTCGTAATCTGCACGCAAAGCGACAGGTGCTCGTGGGCGCACCTCGACCCGATCCCCGCGCCGACCCCTGGAGCACCCATGACCGCCACGACCACCGACCGCACGCGCGCCGACGGGGCGATCCCGCCCGGCGTCGTCCTGCCGCCCGCCCTCGCCGCCGCCCTCGCGGCGTGCCCGCGCCTCGTCGTCCCGGCGTCGCGCGACGAGCTCTACCGCCTCGCGCTCGGGCCCGACGGCGGACCGCGGTTCGCCGTCGAGTACGACGCCGGGGGCGAGCGCGTCGTCGAGGCGGAGGTCGTGCGGTGCCGCAACGGGATCGCGGTGAACTACCCCGAGGACTACATGCGCCGCCGGGACCCGGACTGCATGCGGATCGCCGACGACCTGCCGACCGACAAACCGCGCTACCGGGACGTCTTCGGTGCGGAGTTCGGCCCGGTCAAGGACGAGACGCTCGCGTGGCTCGCCGCGCAGGAGCTCGTCGTCGTGCCGTTCCGCGCCGGGGGGCGCACGCACGGCTACCCGTCGCTCGCCGTCTGCCCCGTCAACGCGGCGTTCTTCGCGCTCGCCCTCGTCGACCTCCAGGGCTGGGCCACGTTCGACGAGCTCGGCCCGTTCGCGCCGCGCTCGATCCTCTACGTCGCCCCGCCGCTGCGCCACACCCGGTTCGACGGGCGCCAGGTCGTCGTGCACGACCGCTCCGAGACGCTCCACGAGGTGTTCGCCTACAACCTCTACCCCGGGCCGAGCGCCAAGAAGGGCGTGTTCTCGGTCCTGCTCGACGTCGGCGAGCGGGAGGGCTGGGTCACCGCGCACGCGTCGTCGGTCCGGGTCACCACGCCGTACGAGAACGAGACCGTGATCATGCACGAGGGCGCCTCGGGCGGCGGCAAGTCGGAGATGTGCCAGGACCTGCGCCGCCAGGAGGACGGCAGGATCCTGCTCGGCACGAACGTCGTCACGCGCGAGCCGTACGTCATCACGCTGGGGGAGACGAGCGCGCTCGCCCCCGTCACCGACGACATGACCCTGTGCCACGCCGCGCTCCAGACCGGCGACGGCCGCCTCGTGGTGACCGACGCCGAGGAGGGCTGGTTCGTGCGCGTCGACAACCTCACCGGGTACGGGCAGGACGCGCACCTCGAGCGCGCGTGCATCCACCCCGACGTGCCGCTCGTGTTCTTCAACATCGACGGCGTCCCCGACGCGACCGTGCTGCCCTGGGAGCACTCGCTCGACGCCGACGGCCGGCGGTGCCCCAACCCGCGCGTCGTCGTGCCGCGGCACCTGCTCACCGACGTCGCCGGGCCGGCCGAGGTCGACGTGCGCACGTTCGGCGCCCGGATGCCTGCCTGCACGCGCGACCACCCCACCTACGGGATCATGGGCATGACCCACGTGGTGCCCGCGGCGCTCGCCTGGATCTGGCGGCTCGTCGCGCCGCGCGGCGACAAGAACCCGTCGATCGGCGAGTCCCGCACGGCGACGGAGGCGCTCGCCCACGGCGGCATGGTCGCCGAGGGCGTCGGGTCGTACTGGCCGTTCGCGACGGGAACGAAGGTCGCGGCGGCGAACCTCCTGCTGCGCCAGCTCGTGGAGACTCGCCGGACGCGCTACGTGCTCACCCCCAACCAGCACATCGGCGCCTACCGGGTGGACTTCGCGGCCGAGTGGCTCACGCGCGAGTACCTCGCGCGCCGCGGCGGGGGCCGGCTGCGGCCGGACGAGCTGACGCCCGCCCGCTGCCCCCTGTTCGGCTACACGCTCACGGAGATGAAGATCGACGGCCAGCTCGTGCGCCCGACCTTCCTGCGGCCCGAGCTGCAGTCCCAGGTGGGGGTCGAGGCCTACGACGCCGGGGCGCGGATCATCACCGACTTCTTCGCGAGCGAGCTCCGGCAGTTCCTCACCGACGACCTCGACCCGCTGGGTCGCCGGATCATCGAGGTCTGCCTGCGCGGCGGCTCGGTCGAGGAGTACGCGGACCTGACGCCGCTGTACGTCTGACGCGCCCCGTCCGGTCCTCGCCCGGCGAGGACCGGACCGGTGCGGGACGGGCGCCGGCGCCCGCTCGCCCAGGACGGTCCGCGGAGGGTTAAGGTCGGCCCATGGGTCTGACGATCGGCTACGCCGCCATGCTCGAGCAGTTCCACCCGACCGAGGCCGTCGCGCTCTCGGCCTACGCGGAGGAGCACGGCTTCTCCGGGACCATGGCGGCCGACCACTTCCAGCCGTGGGTCCCGGCGCAGGGCGAGTCGTCGTTCGTGTGGAACGTGCTCACGGCGCTCGGCGAGCGGACCCGGGGCGACCTGGGCCCCGGGGTCACCGCGCCGACGTTCCGTTGGCACCCCGCGATGGTCGCCCAGGCGTCCGCGACGCTCGCCGCGATGTACCCCGGCCGGCACTGGCTCGGGCTCGGCTCGGGCGAGGCGCTCAACGAGCACGTCGTCGCGGGCTACTGGCCCGAGGCGCCCGAGCGCATCAACCGCATGTTCGAGGCGATCGACGTCATCAAGAAGCTGTTCCAGTCCGGGCTCGACAACAAGGACGTCAAGCACTCCGGGCAGTTCTACAAGATGGAGTCCACGCGCCTGTGGACCATGCCCGAGGTCGCGCCGGAGATCCTCGTCGCGACCGCCGGTCCGGTGACCGCGAAGCGCGCGGGGCGCCACGCCGACGGCCTCATCACCGTCGGGGCGCCGCTCGAGAAGATCTCCATGCTGTTCGGCAAGTTCGACGACGGCGTGCGCGAGTCCGGCCGCGACCCCGAGGCGATGCCCAAGGTGCTCCAGCTCCACCTCTCCTGGGCCGCGACCGACGAGGAGGCGCTCGCGAACGCGATGACCGAGTGGCCCAACGGCGGCATGAAGTTCCCCAAGGCGGACATCCGCTCGCCGCACGACTTCGAGCAGATGGCCAAGCTCGTGCGCCCGGAGGACTTCGAGGGCCGCATGGTGATCTCCGCCGACCCGGACGAGCACCGCGCGTACATCCAGAAGTTCGTCGACCTCGGGTTCGACCGCATCTACCTGCACAACGTCGGCCGCAACCAGCGCGAGTGGATCGAGGTCTTCGGCCGCGAGGTGCTCCCGAAGCTCGCGCGATGAGTGAGCACGACGCCGCACCTGGCGGGCCCGACGGCGGCGCGGGCCCCAGCCGGTCCGCGCGCCTCACGGTGTGGGCGCCCGAGGGCCTCGGCGAGGTCCGGCCGGGCGACGACCTCGTGGCGCTCGTGGGCGACCTGCTGGCGGGGGAGGCGCTCGCGGACGGCGACGTCGTCGTCGTGACGAGCAAGATCGTCTCGAAGGCCGAGGCCCGCGTCGTCGCCGCGGCGGACCGCGAGCAGGCGATCACGGACGAGACGGTGCGCGTCGTCGCGACGCGCGAGCGTCCCGGCCAGCCGCCGCTGCGCATCGTCGAGAACCGGCTCGGCCTCGTCATGGCCGCGGCGGGCGTCGACGCGTCGAACACCCCGGAGGGCACGGTCCTGCTGCTCCCGCTCGACCCCGACGCCTCCGCGCGGGCGCTGCGCGGCGCGCTCCGCGAGCGGTTCGGCCTCGACCGGCTGGGCGTCGTCGTGACGGACACCTCCGGCCGGGCGTGGCGCGACGGCCTCGTCGACATCGGCATCGGGGCCGCGGGCGTCGTCGTCGCGGAGGACCTGCGCGGGGGCGTGGACTCCCACGGGCGGCCGCTGTCGGTGACCGTGACCGCCGTCGTCGACGAGGTGGCGGCCGCGAGCGAGCTCGTGCGCGGCAAGGCGGCGGGCCGGCCCGTCGCCGTGGTGCGCGGGCTCGGCCGGTACGTCGGGAGCGAGGACGGTCCGGGCGCCCGCGTGCTCGTGCGCGGCTCCGGCGACGACCTGTTCCGCGAGGGCAGCGCCGAGGCGTACGCCCGCGGGCAGGCCGACGCGCGCCGCGAGCAGGAGGGCGACGCCGCCCGGGAGGCCGCGTACGCCGACGGCTACCGCGCCGGGTTCGCCGAGGGGTACCGCGAGGGCTCCGGGAACGAGCCGGTCGCGGACTGAGGCGGGGCGCGCCCGCGGCGGCGAAACCCCTGGCGTGCGCCCCGTCGTCGCCGCTAGCCTGCCCGGATGCTCCCCTCCGACTGGATCGCGCACCGCCGCCCCGACGACCGCGAGCACGTGGGCTGGATCCGCCCCGAGGGCGACGCCTGGGTGGCCGTGTCGCTGCTCGGGCACGAGCTCACCGGCCCGGTCGACTGGCTCGAGGCCGAGGAGGCCCTCGACTCGAGCAGCCTCGCGTGGCTCGCCGACGTCTGGATGCTCGAGCAGGACGACGCGCCGCCGCTGCGGGTCCGGCTCGTCGAGGTCACGCCGGACGGCGTCGTCGTGCAGACGGACGACTTCGGGGCGATCGACGTCCCCGTCGAGCGCTACGACCTCCCGTGGCCGCCCCCGCCCACGCTGCGGCCGCGCCGGCCCGACGACCCGGACGGGCGGACGCTCGCGGGCTGACCCGAGTCGGCGTCGTGCGCGGACCCGGCCCAGGAGCCGAGCTCGGGGTCGACTGCGGGTGGCGCGCTGCGATCATGCGGTGCGGATCGTCGGAGGTGACCGCTACGGTCGCGTCATGACTGACGACGCCACAGCGGTGCGCGACCTTGCGCTGTCCACCCTCGGCCTTCCGGAGACCTGGGAGGAGCCGCAGGGCTACCCGGACTCGCTCGCGCTCTCGGCGATCGACGCCGTCTACTCCCTCCGGGCCCATTACTCGGGAGTGGTCAACGTGCTGGACCGATACCGTGCGCTGCGCCGCGCGCAGGGTGCGGATCCTTACCAGGATTCGGGTCCCGCGCTGCTCGCCGTCATCGACGGGGCAGGAGGTCCTGTCGCGGCGTCGACCACCCTCTTCAACGAGGCCAAGGCGCCCGGCGTCACGCCTCCGCTGCTCAAGTCGGTCGTGCTCGCCCACGCCGTCGCGGCCCTCCACAGGGTCGGGATCGCCACCGCCGCCGACCTGCGGGACGCGACGCCGTCGCGCCTCGCGGCGGGCCGCACGGCCTGGCTCGCCGTCGCCGGTGTGGGACCGGTCGCGTGGGACTACCTCCAGATGAACGTCGGACGGCAGAGCGTCAAGGCCGACACCATGGTCTGCCGCTTCGTGACGCGTGCGGTCGGCGCGCCGACCACCGTGAGCGTCGTCCGCGCCAAGGCGGCGGTGCAGCAGGCTGCCGACCTGGTCGGCGTCCCGTACCGGGCCCTCGACCACAGGATCTGGCGGGCCGAGTCCGGGCGCGACCGAGCCGCGGTCCCGGCGGGCTCACGGCCCGGTCAGCCCGCGTCCGTCGTGCCCTCGTAGAGGCCGATCTGGTTCCCGTCGGCGTCCTCGAACGCGGCCCACCACGAGGTGGGGCTGATCTCCGACTTCTCCAGCACGACCCGCCCGCCGAGCTCACGGACCTTGGCGAGCGTCTCCTCGATGGAGTCGACCTCGACGTAGCTGCGCGGGCTCGTGAAGCCCTCGGAGCGCGGGGCGAGGCCGCCGCCGCTGATCTTGTTCGGGGCCTGCCACATGGGGTAGCCCTCGAAGCCGGGCACCTCCGCGATCTCCCAGCCGAAGAGCTCGCCGTAGAACTGGGTGGCCCTGCCGTTGTCGCTCACCGGGATGTCGATGTGCGTGATGTCTCCGTGCGCCATGGTTCCTCCCCGTGCCGGTGACGGGCGGACACCCGCCGGGCACCAGCCTAGGGACGGCGGTGCCGCACGCACCAGGGCCTGGGGCGGACCGCGCGACGGGGGTCAGCGCTCGTCCGGCGCGGGGGAGCGCTCGGCGGCGGAACCCTCAGGCTCCACCTGAGGGTCCGCCCCGGGGACCGCGCGCTCCGCCGGGGCGGCGCGGTCCCCGTCCGGCACGGCGTCGGCGGCGGGAGGGGAGCCCGCGCCGCGCAGGTCCTCGGCGGGCCGCGGCGCGTCGTCGCCGGAGAGCCACCGCAGCCAGCCCGAGCCCGGGTCGGGCTCCAGCACGAGCGCCCGGACGAGCAGCGTGAGCGGGATCGCGAGGATCGCCCCGAGCGGCCCGATGACGAACGTCCAGAAGACGACGGAGACGAAGCTCAACGTGAGGCTGAGGTTCACCGCGTCGGCGACGAACTTCGGCTGGACGAGCACCTGGAGCACGACGTTCACCACGCAGTAGACCGCGACGACGGCGAGCGCGAGCTGCCAGCCCCCGACGACGAACGCCATGACGACGGGCGGCACGAGCCCCAGGACGAAGCCGATGTTCGGGATGAAGTTCGTGACGAACGCGAGGATCGCCCACACGGTCGGGGCCGGGACCGACAGGAGCCACAGGGCGACGCCGTCGATCACGGCGACGACCGCACCGAACGACGCGTTGACCACGAAGTAGCGCCGGACCCCGCCGCTGAACCGGGTCGCCCGGTCGACCGTCGCGGCGCGCTCGGCGCCGAACACCGAGCCGGCGGTGGAGTACCGCGCGGCGTCGGCGGCCATGAAGATCGCGTAGGCGAGCACGAAGAAGAACGCGGTCGCGATGCCCAGGGCCATGCCGGACACGTTGCCCGCGAGGCTGACGACGCGTCCCGGGTCGAGCCACGACGTGGCCGCCTCGGCGATGTCCGTGTCGATGCCGACCGCGGCGAGCTGGTCCACCACGTCGTCGACCGCGCGCACGAGGGCCGGGAGGTACTCGCGGACGAGGTCCACGAACCGGACGCCCGCGAACGCGAGCATCGCGACGAGCGCCGCGAGGATGAGGTACGCGACCGTCACGACGGCGGACGTCGCGGCCCACCGCGGCCAGCCCCGGCGCTCCAGGGGGAACCGCACGGGGTGGCAGATGATGACGATGACCGCCGCGAGGAACATCGGGGCGAGGGCCTCGCGGGCGGCGTGGACCCCGGCGAGGACGACGACGCCCGCGGCGAGGGCCAGGAGCGTGCGCGTGGCGGGAGGGAGCCCCGGGGCGGGAGGCGTCGTCGTGGTCACGCGCCGACGATAGCCGCCGGGGTGCGTCGCGCACCCGGGCGTCCGCGCGTGGCGCGGCGGGTCAGCCCTTCGCGGCCTTGGCCGCGGCCTTCTGGGCCTTCTTGAACGTGCGGACCTCGGCGAGCGACTCGGGGCTCGTGACGTCCGCGATGGACCGGCGCGAGCCCTCGTCTCCGTAGTGACCGGCGGCCTCGCGCCACCCCGCGGGACGCACGCCCCGCTGCTTGCCCAGGAGCGCGAGGAAGATGCGCGCCTTCTGGTCGCCGAACCCGGGCAGCGCCCGCAGGCGCGCGAGCACCTCCGCGCCCGTCGGCTCGCCGTCCGCGCCCGGCGCGGTCCAGATCCTGGTCGCGTCGCCGTCGTACTCGTCGACGACGACGCGCGCGAGCTCCTGCACCCGGCCCGCCATCGAGCGCCCGTAGCGGTGGATCGCGGGCGGCGTCGTGGCGAGCGTGACGAACGCGTCGGGGTCGGTGTCCGCCACGGTGCGCGGGTCGATCGAGCCGAGGCGGTCGCGGATCTTGCGGGGCCCGGCGAACGCGTGCTCCATCGGGTACTGCTGGTCGAGCAGCATCCCCACGAGGAGCGCGAACGCGTCGTCGCTGAGCAGCGCGTCCGCGTCGGGGTCGCCGGTGATCCAGAGCTGGTCGGTCATGCCCCCATCATGGCAGCCGGCTGCCCGGGTGCCCGGCGCAGCCGTCCGGTCCGGAACTCGTCGACGCCCGCGCGCCGGAGGATCGCGCTCGTCCAGCCGGGCAGGAGCCGCAGGCCGTCCGCGCCGATCACGCGACGCACGTCGTCGACGGCGTACTCCACGCCGCGCCGCTCGAGGACGAACTCCCCGGCCGCCTCGACGTTGCGGACCCAGTCCACGTCGGGGCCGTACGTGAGGGCGAACGCGACGCGGACCGGACCGGTCGGGTCGTCGCGGTAGGCGAACGCGAACACCGGGGTGCGGTACTCCCGCCCGCTGCGCCGCCCGACGTGGCGGACGACGGCCATCGGCCCGACGCCCGTCGCGACGCGGAGCACGACGGGGTTGAGGAAGCGCCTGTTGCTGCGGGTCACCCAGCGCGGGATCGGCATGGGCCCATCGTCACCCGGCGTGCCCCCGGACCGCGACCTATCGTGGCGGCGTGCCCACCCGACTCCTCCTGCTCAGCGACACGCACGTCCCGGTCCGCGCCCGGGCGCTCCCGGACCAGGTGTGGCGCGCGGTCGACGACGCGGACGTCGTCGTGCACGCAGGCGACTGGGTGAGCGTCGACCTGCTCGACGCGCTGGAGGCGCGCGCGGCACGCCTCGTCGGGGTCGCGGGGAACAACGACGGCCCCGACCTGCACGCGCGCCTGCCCGAGGTGGCGCGCGCCACGGTCGAGGGGCTGCGGCTCGCCGTCGTGCACGAGACGGGCGGGAAGGACGGGCGCGAGCGTCGCGCCGACGCCGCGTTCCCCGACGTGGACGTGCTCGTGTTCGGGCACAGCCACATCCCCTGGGACACGACGTCGCCGGGCGGCCTGCGCCTGCTCAACCCCGGCTCGCCGACGGACCGCCGTCGGCAGCCGGTCGGGACGTTCCTCACGGCCGTCGTCGACGACGGCGCGCTGCGGGACGTCGAGCTCGTGCCCGTCGCGCGCTGAGTGCTCACGCCGCGCCGGCGCGCGCCCGGTGCTCCGCCGGGCTCACGCCGCGCACGCGCTTGAACGCGGCGCTGAGCGCGAACGGCGTCGCGTACCCGACGGCGCGCGCGACCGCGGCGAGCGTCGCGTCCGGCTCGAGGAGGAGGTCGGCGGCCAGGTCGAGCCGCCAGCCGGTGAGGTAGCCCATCGGCGGCTCGCCGACGAGCGCCGTGAAGCGGCGCGAGAACGCCGCGCGCGACAGCCCCACCTCCCGCGCGAGCGCGTCGAGGGTCCAGGCACGCGCCGGGTCGTGGTGGATGAGCCGCAGCGCGGCCCCGACGACGGGGTCGGCATCGGCGCGGTACCAGCCCGGCGCGTCGTCGCGCGAGAGCCAGGTGCGCAGGCACGAGATGAGGAGGAGGTCGAGGAGGCGGTCGAGCACCGCCTCCTGCCCCGGGAGGTCCTGCACGACCTCCCGGGCGAGCATCTCCACGAGCGTCCCGTCCACGTCCCCGCGGCGCAGGACCACGCGCTGGGGCAGCACGCGCAGCACCCGGCGCCCGACCTCGCCGTCGAGGGGGTACGTGCCCGTGACGATGACGGTCTCGCCGTCCGGGTCGTTGCCCCACGACCGTACGCCGAGCACGGTCATGGGGGAGGGGCCGCCGTCGACCGCCCGGCACATGTCGGACGCCGGGCCGACGACGACCTGGGGCGCCGTGGTCGGCGCGTCGGCGACGACGTAGTGGTCCGGGCCGCGCAGGAGCACGACGTCGCCCGCGGCGACGTGCTCGCCCGGGTCGGACGACGTGCCCCCGGCCCCGGGGCCGACCCACCCGGACCCGCGCAGGACGGGGACGATCGTCAGCGGCGCCTCGTCCTCGATGCGCATGCCCCACGGCGCGCGCAGGTGGCTCCGCAGGAGGAAGGCCCCGCGGGCGCGCGGCCCGTCGAGCAGCCCGGCGACGACGTCCATCGCGCCAGCGTACGCCGGGGCGCGGCGAGACGATCGCGTATGCGTGCGAGCCGGTCGGCCATGGAACGTCTCGCGGCGCGACGGTTGGGTGGGACCCGTACCGCTCCATTACTCGCACCTCGGGAGACACCATGCCTGCCTCGACCCCGCCCACCGCCGCACCGTCGGCGGCGCCCGCCCGCACGTCGGCACCGACCGCCGCACCGGCACCTGCGCCCGGCACCGTGCTGGTGCTCGGCGCGACCGGCAAGACCGGCCGCCGCGTCGCCGACCGGCTCGACGCGGCCGGCGTCCCCGTGCGCCGGGCGTCGCGCTCCGGCGACGTGCGCTTCGACTGGGACGACGACGCCACCTGGGGGCCCGCGCTCGCGGGCGCCGCGGCCGTGTACGTCGCGTACGCGCCCGACCTCGCGGTCCCCGGGGCCCCGGAGACCGTGGCCCGCCTCGCGGCCCGCGCGCGCGACGCCGGCGCGCACCGCCTCGTGCTGCTCTCGGGGCGCGGCGAGGAGGAGGCGCAGCGCGCGGAGGAGCTCGTCGGCGCGGCGTTCCCGGCGCGCACCGTCGTGCGGTGCGCGTTCTTCGACCAGAACTTCAGCGAGAGCTTCCTCCTCGAGCCCGTGCTCGACGGCGTCCTCGCGCTCCCGGTCGACGACGTCGCGGAGCCGTTCGTCGACCTCGAGGACGTCGCCGACGTCGCGGTCGCGGCCCTCACGGACGATGCCCTCGCGGGGCGCGTCCTCGAGCTCACCGGGCCGCGCGCGCTGACGTTCCACGAAGCGGTCGCGGAGATCGCCGCCGCGAGCGGGCGCGACGTCCGCTACGAGCCCGTCGCCATGGAGGCGTTCGTCGCGGGCCTTGCTGCGGCCGGGCTGCCCGACGACGTCGTCGACCTCATGCGGTACCTCTTCACCGAGGTGCTCGACGGGCGCGGGACCCCCGTGACCGACGGCGTCCGCGTCGCGCTCGGCCGCGAGCCGCGCGACTTCCGCGAGTACGCGGCCCGCGAGGCGGGCGCGTGGGCCGCCGGTGCCGGCACCCGCACGGTGGAGAGCACGCCATGACCGCGTTCGCGACCCTCGTCGTGGCGGCCGCCGTCGCGACGGGGCTCGCGGGCGGCGTGCTCTTCGCGTTCTCGACGTTCGTGATGGGCGGGCTGCGCCGCCTCTCGCCGGGCGAAGGCGGCGCCGCGATGGTGGCGATCAACCGCGACGCGCTCCGGCCCCCGCTGATGCTCCTGCTCGCCGCGAGCGTCCTGCTCCCCGCGGCGGCGGCCGTCTTCGGTCTCGTCGGCGACGTGGCCGGGGCGGGGTGGGCGCTCGCGGGCGCGGTCGTCGCGCTCGTCGGGATCCTCGGCGTGACGGCCGTGGGCAACGTCCCGCTCAACGAGCGGCTCGACGCCGCAGCCCGCGAGGGCGACCTGGCGGCGGCGTGGACGGCGTTCCTGCCGCGCTGGCTCGCGTGGAACCACGTGCGGACGGTGGCCGGTGCGGCGTCGAGCGCGCTGCTCGGCCTCGCGCTGGTCTGAGGTTCGCGGATGCCCGCGCCGGGTCCGGCCGCGGAATAGCCGCGGCCGGGACCCGGTTGCGCACGACATGAGCGACGTCACAGCGGCCGTGCCGGCCGACGAGCAGGAAACCGTCCGTCGGGTCCTGGAGGGCACCGAGACCTGGGCCGTCGTCGGCCTGTCGAACAACACCGCGCGCGCCGCGTACGGGGTCGCGCGCGTGCTGCAGCAGCACGGCAAGCGGGTCGTGCCCGTGCACCCGTCGGCGGAGACCGTCCACGGCGAGCAGGGGTACGCGAGCCTCGCGGACGTCCCGTTCCCCGTCGACGTCGTCGACGTGTTCGTGCGGTCCGAGCTCGCGGGCGACGTCGCCGACCAGGCGATCGCGATCGGCGCGAAGGCGGTGTGGTTCCAGCTCGACGTGATCGACGAGGACGCCGCGCGGCGCGTGCGCGACGCGGGCCTCGACATGGTCATGGACCGCTGCCCCGCGATCGAGCTGCCGCGCCTCGCCGCGGCCGAGGAGGCCTGACCGTGCCCGCGGTCGACAGCACGACGCGCCTCGGCTCACGCGCTGCGGCGCGGCTCGCCGACGAGCAGGTCGTGTGGCTCGTCACCGTGGACCCGCACGGCACGCCGCAGCCGACGCCGGTCTGGTTCCGCTGGGACGGCGCCGACGAGGTCGTCGTGAAGTCCCAGCCGCGCACGGCCAAGCTGCGCAACGTCCGCGCGAACCCCCGCGTCGCGGTGCACCTCAACAGCACCCCGTCGGGCGGCGACGTCGTCGTGCTCACCGGCACGGCGTCGGTCGACGACGACGGTCTCTCGGCCGCGGAGCGCGCGGCGTACGACGCGAAGTACGACGACGGCATCCGCGGCCTCGGCACGACGCCCGACGGCTTCCACGACGACTACGCCGTGACGCTGCGCGTGCGCCTCGAACGACTGCGCGGCTTCTGAGGGTTCCTCAGGCCGGGGGCTCGAACGTCAGCACCGGCCTGCCGGTGCGCGGGTGCGTGAGGACCTCGCACCGCACGCCGTAGACGGGGTCCAGCACGTCGGGCACGAGCACGTCGTGGACGTCGCCCGCCGCCACGACGCGGCCGTCCGCCAGCACGACGACGTGGTCGCACGTCTGGGCCGCGAGGTTGAGGTCGTGGAGCGCGGCGAGCACGGTGACGCCGTCGTCCGCGAGGTCGCGCAGGACGCGCATCGTGTCGAGCTGCGCGGCGATGTCGAGATGGTTGGTCGGCTCGTCGAGCAGCAGGAGGGCGGGCTCCTGCGCGAGGGCGCGCGCGAGGTGCACGCGCTGGCGCTCGCCGCCGGAGAGCGTCGCGACCTCGCGGTCCGCGAACCCCGCCATCCCGACGCGGGCGAGCGCCGCGCGGGCGAGGTCGCGGTCGGTCGCGGAGTCGCCCGCGAGGAGCGACCGGTGCGGGATGCGGCCGAGCAGCACGGCGTCGAGCACGGAGAGCGGGAGGTCGGTCGTCGCGTCCTGCTCGACGAGCGCGAGCACCCGCGCCCGCTGCCGGCGCGGCAGCGCGAGCAGGTCGGCGCCGTCGAACCGCACGCGGGCGCCCTCCCCGCCCAGGTCCGCCGACGGCGCCCGGACGCCCGCGAGCACGCGCAGGAGCGTGGACTTCCCGGAGCCGTTTGGGCCGAGCAGCCCGCTCACCGCACCCGGGGGCGCGGTGCAGTCGACGCCGTCGAGGACGAGGCGACCGTCGACCGACCACGACACGCGCTCCGCGTCGAGCCCGGCCGTGCCCACGACGGCGGGGGCGCTCACGCGGTCCTCCGTCCGCGCCACAGCAGCAGGGCGAACACCGGGGCGCCGATCGCGGCGGTGACGATGCCGACGGGCAGCTCGCGCGGCGCGAACACCGTGCGCGCGAGCGTGTCGGCCCAGACGAGGAACGTCGCGCCGAACAGCGCGGAGAGCGGCAGGAGCAGCCGGTGCCGCGCGCCGGTGAGGAGCCGGACCGCGTGCGGCAGGATCAGGCCGACGAACCCGATGGACCCCGACTGGGACACGAGCGCGCCGGTGAGCAGCGCGACGCCCACGAGGAGCGTCCAGCGCACGCGCGCGACGTCGACCCCGAGCGCGGAGGCCGCCGTGTCGCCGAAGGTGAAGGCGTCGAGCACCGAGCCGGTCGACGCGAGCAGCGTCCCGAGCACGAGCGTTGCGCCGCCCGCGACCGCGACCGAGGTCCACGTCGCGCCCGCGACGGAGCCCATGAGCCACGACAGGATCTCGCGGTAGGAGTCGCCGGTCGCGGACCAGAAGATGACGAAGCTCGTCGCGGCCGCCGCGAGCTGGCTCACCGCGAGCCCGGCGAGCACGGTCCGCGTGGGCGTGAGCGCGCCGAGCGCGCCCGCGAGCCCGAGCGCGGCGACGAGCGCGAGCACCGCGCCGCCGAAGGCCGCGACCGGGAGCAGGACCGTCCAGCCCGCGACCAGCACGAGCACCGCGCCGAGCGACGCGCCGGACGACAGCCCGAGCAGGTAGGGGTCGGCGAGCGGGTTGCGCGTGAGCGACTGCATGACGACGCCGCACACCGCGAGCCCGGCGCCCACGGCCGCCGCCGTGAGCACGCGGGGGAGCCGCAGCTGCCACACCATGCCGTCCTGCAGGGCGCCGAGCGGCTCCAGGCCCAGCGGCCCGCCGAGCCCGAGGTGCGTCGCGACCGAGCGCCACACCTCGCCCACGGCGAGGTCCGCCGGCCCGATCGTCACCGTGACGAGCACCGTCGCGACGAGCGCGACGACGCCGGCCGGCACCCACCAGGCCGCGCCGCGCCGCGCGCGACCGGCCGGGCCGGTGCCGTCCGGGCGACGGTCGGCCGCGGCGGGCGCGGGCCGGGTGCGCAGGGTCGTCACAGGTCGAGCGCCTCCAGCTGCGCGGCGAGGTCGACGACGGCGTCGACGTTGCGCACGCCCGCCTCGGTCGCCGGGAACGGGATCGTCAGGTAGCGGCCCTCGCGGACGGCGGTCATCTCGGCCGTGGCCGGGTTGGACTCGAGCCGCTCGATCTTCGCCTCGGCGGTGTTCCAGGCGGCGTCGACGAGGACGAGCACGTCCGGGTCGGCGGCGACCGCCTCCTCCCACGCGTACGACGTCCAGGTGTCGTGCACGTCGCCCGCGACGTTCTCGAGCCCGACGGCGTCCATGATCATCTGCGGCGCGCCGATGCCCGCCCCGACGTACGGGATGTCGTCGCCCGACGAGTACCACAGGGCGGTCAGGCCGCGGTCGTCGCGGACGACGCCGTCGAGCGTCGCGCGCTGCTCCGCGACGAGGTCCGCCGCGGCGTCCTGCGCGTCGAAGATCGTGCCGACCTCGGTGATCTCGGCGAACACGTCGTCGAACGTCAGCGGATCCGGCATGTACTCCGGCGCCTTGCACGCGGCGGGGGAGACGTAGGTCGCGACGCCGAGCTGCGCGAGGGTCTCGCGGTCGCCGGCGCCGTCGGCCGTGAGGTTGGACTCCCAGCCCGCGTAGACGAGGTCGGGCTCGGTCTCCAGGACCGCCTCGGCACCCGGGACCTGGTCCGAGAGCGGCTCCACGACGGCGGGGACGTCCGCGGCGGCGTCGGCCAGCGAGTCGGGCACCGGCCCGTCGGCGAACGCGCTCGCGACGATCCGGTCGCCGAGCCCGAGGGCCAGGAGCATCTCCGTGGTGCTCGACTTGATCGTCACGACGCGCTCGGGCGCGGCGTCGAACGTCACCTCGAACCCGCAGTCGTCGAGCGTGAGCGGGTACGCGGTGCTCCCGGGCGTGCTCGACGACGTCGCGCCGCCCGCAGAGGTCGGGTCGCCCCCGGGCGTCGTGCCGGACGAGCAGGCGGCGAGCACGAGGGCGACGGCCGACGCGCCGACGGCGGCGCGGACGGGTCGGCGGGAGACGGGGGACGGCGTGAGGCGCGAGGGCACGGAGCTGCTCCGGGTGCGAGGCGGGGAGAGAGCCGGACGGCGGCCCCCGGGCGGGGACGCGGGCTCTCCAGGGTCGGACGCGCCATCTCGCGTCGGGCGGACCCGCGACCCAAGGACGAGGTCGCTCCGGCGAACGATCGAGGGGTTCGCGGTCCGTCGTCCAGCCTACACACGCGACCGTGACAGAGTGTGCGTCGTGACCGAGACGTCGTACCTGCCCGCCCCCGCCCCTGCGACCTCGCCCCTGCGCGCCGTGGTGACCGGCGCGTCGTCGGGCATCGGGGAGGCGTGCGTGCGGTTCCTGCGCGCACGGGGCTGGGACGTCGTGGCGTTCGCGCGCCGCGCGGACCGGCTCGCCGAGGTCGCGGAGCGCACGGGCGCCCACCCCGTGGTCGGCGACGTGACCTCCGACGACGACGTCGCGCGCCTCGTCGCCGAGGCAGGTGCACGCGGGCCCGTGCACGCGCTGCTCAACATCGCGGGCTTCGGCCTCGGCGTCGACCCGGTCGACGAGGCGAAGATCGACGAGTGGCGCGCGATGTACGAGACGAACGTGCTCGGCACCGTGCGCGTGACCCGGGAGTTCCTGCCGCTCCTGCGCGCGTCGCGTCGCGGCGACATCGTGCTCATGACGTCGACCGCGGGCCACGACACCTACGTCGGCGGCTCCGGCTACGTCGCGTCCAAGCACGCGCTGCTCGGCGTCGCGAAGACGCTCCGCCTCGAGCTCGTGGGCGAGCCGATCCGCGTCATCGAGATCGCGCCGGGCCTCGTGCACACGCCCGAGTTCTCGCTCAACCGCTACCACGGGGACCAGGCGGGGGCCGACGCCGTCTACGAGGGCGTCGTGGACCCGCTCACCGCCGACGACGTCGCCGACGTCGTGACGTTCGCCGTCACGCGCCCGCACCACGTGAACATCGACTCGCTGATCCTGCGGCCCGTCGCGCAGGCCTCCACGTACTCCCTGTGGCGCGCGCCGCTCGTCCCGAAGGGCGTGGAGCCCGCGCCCGACGCCGACGCGTCCGCCCGCTGACCCCGACCCGTCCGGGAGCGGCGCCGCTCCGAACCGAGGATGGCGCCCGGGGTCGGCCCGGCGTCTACTGGACCACGGGAGGACGCGCATGACGGGGCAGCGACAGGCAGCCGGGAACGCGGGTGCACGGGCGGCGCTCGCGGGCGTCGTCGCGGCGGCCGCCGGGTTCGCCGTCGCCGAGCTCGTCGCGGCCGTCGTCGCGCCCGGGTCGAGCCCGTTGTTCGCCGCCGGGGCGGGGGTCGTCGACGCGGTGCCGGGGCCCCTCAAGGACTGGGCCGTCGCGACCTTCGGCACCGCGGACAAGGCGGTGCTGCTCGGGGTCATGGGCGTCGTGCTCGCCGCGGGCGCGGCGTTCAGCGGCTGGCTCGAGCTCCGCCGCCCGCCAGCCGGCGCGCTGCTCCTCGCCGCCGTCGGGTCGGTCGGGGCGCTCGTCGCCGCCACCCGGCCGGGCGGGGACGTGGCCTGGGCGCTGCCGAGCCTGGTCGGCGTGGGGGTCGCCGTGCTGCTGCTGCGCGCGACGCTCCGGACGCTGCGCGGCCCGGCCGTATCCTCCGGCTCCGACGACGCGACGACGACGCCCGGCGGCCTCGACCGCCGCCGGTTCCTCCTCGTCACGGGACTCGCCGCGGCGGCGGGCGTCGTCGCGCTCGCGACGTCGCGCGCGGTGTCCGCCGGCTCGCGCGCCGTGACGGCAGCGCGCGACGCGCTACGGCTGCCCGCCCCCGCGACCCCGGCCCCCGCCGTCCCCGCCGGGGCGGACCTGCGCGTCCCCGGGCTCGCGCCGTACGTCACCCCGAACGCGGACTTCTACCGCATCGACACGGCGCTGCGCGTGCCGCAGGTCGACCCGGCGTCGTGGACGCTGCGCGTCTCGGGGCTCGTCGACGACCCGTTCGAGATCACGCTCGACGAGCTGCTCGCGCTCCCGCTCGTCGAGCACGACCTCACGCTCACGTGCGTGTCCAACGAGGTCGGCGGGGACCTCGTGGGCAACGCGCGGTGGCTCGGGTACCCGGTGCGCGAGCTGCTCGCGCGCGCGGGCGTGCAGGACGGCGCCGACATGGTGCTCTCCACGAGCGCCGACGGGTGGACGGCGAGCACGCCGCTCGACGCCCTCACCGACCCCGACCGGGCGAGCCTGCTCGCCGTCGGGATGAACGGCGAGGCGCTGCCGGCCGAGCACGGGTTCCCCGCCCGGCTCGTCGTGCCCGGGCTGTACGGCTACGTGTCCGCGACGAAGTGGGTCACCGAGCTCAAGGTCACGACCTTCGCCGACGACGTCGCCTACTGGTCCACGCGCGGGTGGTCGGAGCGGGGACCGATCAAGCTCGCGTCGCGCGTCGACACCCCGCGCGACGGCGCGGCCGTGGACGCGGGGGACGTCGTCGTCGCGGGCGTGGCCTGGGCCCAGCACACGGGCGTCGAGGGCGTCGAGGTGCGCGTGGACGACGGCCCGTGGCGCGCCGCGACGCTCGCCGCCACGGTCGGCCCGGACACGTGGCGGCAGTGGTCGTACGCGTGGGACGCGACGCCGGGGGAGCACCGGCTGACGGTCCGGGCGACCGACGCCCACGGGCGCACCCAGACGGCCGACGTCGCCCCGCCCGCGCCCGACGGAGCGTCGGGCTGGCACGAGGTCGCCGTCCGCGTCCGGTGACCGGCCCGGCCCGTGCCTGAGACCGGGGGGCAGGCGAGGGGCCCGGGTCCCGGGTCCCGGGTGGACCGGAGGTTGTCCCGCGACGGGCGTGCTGGCACCATGTGCGGGTGACCTCCGCGCGCCCCACGAGCAGCACGCTCGTCCTCGCGCGCCCGCTGGTCCGCGCCGCCACCTGTTGTTGAGGGCTCGCGGCGCCCTGCGCAGCCTCGACCTGGTGTCCGCGAGCAGCCTCCCGCCCCTCCCTCCCTGCGACGGGGCGTGACGGTCGCCGGTCCCGCGCCACGGCTCAGCGATGAGTCCGACGCCACGACCGGGTCTGCACCCACGGACGCCAGCCGAGCACAGGACGCGAGACCACCATGTACGTTCCCCCGCACTTCCCCCGCTACCGCCCGACCACGGTGCCGTCGTCGGCACCCGCCCTCCCCGCCGCTCCCGCCCCGTCGGCCGCCGCCGGGCCGCCGCTCACGCTCGAGTGGCTCGTCGCGCGCGACATCGACGCCTACACCGCGCGCCGCCGGGCGGCGGCTACCATGGAGGCACAGGCGTCGACCCGGCCATCACCGGCGAGCCTCCGGAAGAACGGGACCCGCGCCGCGGGGCAGGCCTGACGGCCCGCGACAGGTCCTCACTAGACCCGGACGGGTGGGCCCGTCACAGCCTGCGACGAGCGGTCGGCGACCGCCCGTGGTGCCCGACGCCGTCGGGCACCTGCGGGCACGGCGCCGGCAAGCGAGGTGGTACCGCGGCGAACCCGCCCCAGGTGGGGGAGTCGTCCTCGCAGGAGAGCACGACCGACCCGTACCACCACGGCGGACACCCCGCCGACCGCTACCTCACCGGAGTCCTCGAGACCATGGCCTACCCGCTGCACCGCGCACCCTCGTCCGCCGCCGACGCGCACCCCGGAGCCGCGTTCGGCGTCCCCGCCTCCCCGGACCTGCCCGCGATCGAGCGCGAGGTCCTCGCCTACTGGGAGGCGGACGACACGTTCCGCGCCTCGGTCGAGCGCAACCCCGCCGGGGAGAACGGCAGCAACGAGTTCGTGTTCTACGACGGCCCGCCCTTCGCCAACGGCCTGCCCCACTACGGGCACCTGCTCACGGGCTACGCGAAGGACGTCGTGCCGCGCTACCAGACGATGCGCGGCAAGCACGTCGAGCGTCGCTTCGGCTGGGACACGCACGGCCTGCCCGCCGAGCTCGAGGCGATGGACCAGCTCGGGATCAAGACCAAGGAGGAGATCCTCGAGCTGGGGATCGAGCGGTTCAACGACGCGTGCCGCGCGTCGGTGCTCAAGTACACGAGCGAGTGGCAGGACTACGTGACCCGCCAGGCGCGCTGGGTCGACTTCGAGCACGACTACAAGACGCTCGACCCGACGTTCATGGAGTCGGTCCTGTGGGCGTTCAAGCAGCTCTACGACAAGGGCCTCGTCTACGAGGGCTTCCGCGTGCTGCCCTACTGCTGGAACGACCAGACGCCGCTGTCCAACCACGAGCTGCGCATGGACGAGGACGTGTACCAGGTCCGCCAGGACCCGGCGGTCACCGTCGGCTTCCGGCTCGAGACGGGCGAGCTCGCGCTCATCTGGACGACGACGCCCTGGACGCTGCCGTCCAACCTGTTCGTCATGGTCGGCCCCGACGTCGAGTACGTCGTCGTGGAGTCGTCGTTCACGGGCGTCAAGGAGCGCTACGTGATCGCCGCGGAGCGCCTCGAGGCGTACGCGCGCGAGCTCGCCGACGAGGGCGTCGAGGACGTGACGACGCAGGTCGTCGAGCGGCTCACGGGCGCCGACCTCGTCGGGCGGTCGTACACGCCGCCGTTCTCGTACTTCGCCGGGCACGCCAGCGCGCACCGGGTCGTCGAGGCCGACTTCGTCACGACCACGGACGGCACCGGGCTCGTGCACAACGCCGGCGCGTTCGGCGAGGAGGACAAGGTCGTCTCCGACCGCGAGGGCGTCGAGCCGGTGCTGCCGGTCGCGTCCGACGGCAAGTTCGTCTTCCCCGTCGTCGACTACGAGAGCCTCCAGGTCTTCGACGCGAACGCGCTCATCATCGACCACCTCAAGGGCCGCACGCGCCACGACGCCGCGGCCGCGCAGGGGGAGGAGACGCCGGACCTCCCGCTCGGCGCGACGAGCCCCGGCACGGTGCTGCTGCGCCGCGAGTCGTACGCGCACTCCTACCCGCACTGCTGGCGCTGCCGCAAGCCGCTCATCTACATGGGCGTGTCGTCGTGGTTCGTCGCGGTGTCGAAGTTCAAGGACCGCATGGTCGAGCTCAACGAGCAGATCTCGTGGACGCCCGACCACATCCAGCACGGCCAGTTCGGCAAGTGGCTGGAGAACGCGCGCGACTGGTCGATCACGCGCAACCGGTTCTGGGGCAGCCCGGTGCCCGTGTGGCGCTCGGACGACCCGCAGCACCCGCGCGTCGACGTGTACGGCTCGTTCGCCGAGATCGAGCGGGACTTCGGCACCCTCCCGCGCAACGAGAAGGGCGAGCCGGACCTGCACCGGCCGTTCGTCGACCGCCTCACGCGCCCCAACCCGGACGACCCGACGGGCCGCTCGACCATGCGCCGCGTCGAGGACGTCATGGACGTCTGGTTCGACTCGGGGTCCATGCCCTACGCGCAGGTGCACTACCCGTTCGAGAACACCGACTGGTTCGAGCACCACAACCCCGGCGACTTCATCGTCGAGTACATCGGCCAGACGCGCGGCTGGTTCTACACGCTGCACGTGCTCGCGACCGCGCTGTTCGACCGCCCGGCGTTCCGCTCGGCCGTCTCGCACGGCATCGTGCTGGGCTCCGACGGCCGCAAGATGAGCAAGTCGCTGCGCAACTACCCGGACGTCAACGAGGTCTTCGACCGCGACGGCTCCGACGCGATGCGCTGGTTCCTCATGAGCTCGCCCATCCTGCGCGGCGGCAACCTCGTCGTCACCGAGGACGGGATCCGCGACGCGGTGCGCCAGGTGCTGCTGCCGCTGTGGAGCACGTACTACTTCTTCACCCTGTACGCGAACACGTCGAAGGCTCAGGCGCGGGCGGGCGAGCCCGTCGAGCCCGCCGGGTACGTCGCGCAGAAGGTGGCCCCCGAGCGCGTGGCCGGGCTCCCGGCCCTCGACCGCTACCTGCTCGCCCGGACCCACGACCTCGTCGTGCGCGTCACGGGGCAGCTCGACGCGTACGACATCGCCGGCGCGTGCGAGACCGTGCGCGAGCACCTCGACGTCCTGACCAACTGGTACGTGCGCACCCAGCGCGACCGGTTCTGGGCGGAGGACGCCGACGCGTTCGACACGCTGTACACGGCGCTCGAGACGCTCACGCGCGTCATGGCGCCGCTCGCCCCGCTGCTCGCGGAGGAGGTGTGGCGCGGCCTGACCGGCGGGCGCTCGGTCCACCTCACGGACTGGCCGGCGTCCACCGAGGAGGTCGGCGAGCGGTTCGTCGGCGAGGACGGCTCGTCCGCCGTGGCCGTGCGTCACGTCCCGGACGCGTCCCTCGTCGCCGACCCGGCGCTCGTCGCCGCGATGGACGAGGTCCGCGCCGTCGCGTCGGCCGCGCTCGGCCTGCGCAAGGCGCACCAGCTCCGGGTGCGCCAGCCGCTCGCGCGGCTCACGGTCGTCGTGGACGACCCGGGAGCGCTCGCGCCGTACACGGACCTGCTGGCGCGCGAGCTCAACGTCAAGGCCGTCGAGCTCGAGTCCACCGACTCGGACGCCGCGGAGCGCTTCGGCATCACGCAGCGCCTCGCGGTCAACGCCCGCGCCGCGGGCCCGCGCCTGGGTCGCGGGGTCCAGGCCGTCATCAAGGCGGCGAAGGCCGGTGCGTGGCGCGTGGACGACGCCGGGGAGGTCGTCGTGACGACGGACGACGGCGACGTCGCGCTCCTGCCCGCGGAGTACGAGCTGACGACCGTGGTCGCCGACCGCGGCGTCGCCGAGGGCGACGCGCCGAGCGTCGCCGCCGCGGTGCTCGCGAGCGGCGGGTTCGCGGTCCTCGACCTCGCGCTCGACGACGCGCTGCTCGCCGAGGGCTACGCGCGCGACGTGATCCGCGACGTGCAGGACGCGCGCAAGGCCGCCGGGCTCGACGTCGCCGACCGCATCCGGCTCTCGCTCGACGTGCCGGGCGAGTGGCTCGTGGCCGTCGAGGAGCACCGCGACCTCGTCGCGCGCGAGACGCTCGCGGTCGAGGTCGTCGTCGAGACGTCGCCGACCGACGTGCGCTCCGTGCGCGTCGAGAAGGCCGACGGCACCGTCCCGGACGCTGGCCCCGTCGAGGAGGCGAACCTGTGAGCGCCGCACGCAAGGACCCCGGCGCCGCACGACGGCAGAGCGCGAAGGACGCCCGCGCGGCGGCGGAGGACGCCGCCGCGCAGGCGGACCTCGAGCGCGTCTACCAGCACATCGTGTCCCGTGCCCCCGAGCACGACTTCGACCCGACGATCGACCGGGTGCGGCGCCTGTTCGAGCTGCTGGGCGACCCGCAGCACGCGTTCCGGACGATCCACCTCACCGGGACCAACGGCAAGACGAGCACCGCGCGCGTCGCCGAGCGGCTCGTGCGCGAGCACGGCCTGCGTACCGGCCTGTTCACGAGCCCGCACCTGACGAGCGTCACCGAGCGGATCGTCGTCGACGGCGAGCCGCTCTCGGCGCGCCGGTTCGTCGAGGTGTGGGAGGACGTCTACCCCTACGTGCAGGTCGTCGACGCGGAGCTCGCGGAGACCGGGCAGTCGCAGCTGAGCTTCTTCGAGGTCCTCACGGGCGTCGCGTTCGCCGCGTTCGCGGACACGCCCGTCGACGTCGCGATCGTCGAGGTCGGCATGGGCGGCGAGTGGGACTCGACCAACGTGGTCGACGCGGAGGTCGCCGTCGTGACGCCCGTCGCGCTCGACCACGAGCGGTGGCTCGGGAGCACGCTCGAGGAGATCGCGACGGTCAAGTCGGGCATCGTCAAGGAGGGCGCGACCGTCGTCTCGGCCGCGCAGCGGCCCGAGGTCGAGGAGGTGCTGCGGGCCCGGGCGGAACGCGTCGGCGCGCGCCTGCTGCGCGAGGGCGTCGACCTCGACGTCGCCGCGCGCCAGGTCGCGGTCGGCGGCCAGCTCCTCGACCTGCGCACGCCCGCGGCGCTCTACACCGAGGTGTTCCTCCCGCTGCACGGCGAGCACCAGGCGCACAACGCGCTGCTCGCGCTCGGTGCGGTGGAGGCGTTCCTCGGCGGCCGTGCGCTCGACGGCACGCTCGTCGAGGCGGCGTTCGCGGACGTCACGTCGCCGGGCCGGCTCGAGGTCGTGCGGTCCAGCCCGACCGTCCTCGTCGACGCGGCGCACAACGCCGCGGGGGCCGAGGCGCTCGCGACGGCGCTCGGCGAGGCGTTCGACCTGCGCCACCTCGTCGGCGTGGTCGCGATCATGGCCGACAAGGACGCCGAGCCGCTCCTCGCGGCGCTCGAGCCGGTGCTCGCGGAGATCGTCGTGACGCGCAACAGCTCGGAGCGCTCGGCCGACCCGACGGAGCTCGCCGAGCTCGCCGCCGACGTCTTCGGCGAGGACCGCCTGCACAGCACCGAGCGCCTCGACGAGGCGCTCCAGGTGGCGGTCGACCTCGTCGAGCGCGACGACGCCGTGGGCGTCGGCACGGGCACGGGCGTCCTGGTCACGGGCTCGGTCGTGACGGTGGCCGACGCGCGCGTCCTGCTCGGTCGCGGCTGACGCCCGGACGCCGCGCGGCGCGCGGCGGCCGGGTGTTTGATGGAGGCGACGACGGCGGTGGGCACGCCGGGCGCGCCCTGTCGGCGTCGCGGGGGCTGTCGGCGCCCGGAGCACCGGGCGCACGGACCGATGGAGGGATGACCGGTGAAGAAGCTGCTCAACGATCCCCAGGACGCGGTGACGGAGTCCCTCGAGGGCTTCGGCCAGGCGCACGCCGACCTCGTGCAGGTGCACCTCGCGCCCCCGTACGTGTCGCGCGCCGGCGGCGCGGTGGCCGGCAAGGTCGGGCTGGTCTCGGGCGGCGGCTCGGGCCACGAGCCGCTGCACGCGGGCTTCGTCGGTCCGGGGATGCTCGACGCCGCGGTGCCGGGCGCGGTGTTCACCTCGCCGACGCCCGACCAGATCGTGCCGGCGATCCTCGGCGCCGACTCGGGCGCCGGCGTGCTCGCGATCGTCAAGAACTACACGGGCGACGTGCTGAACTTCGAGACGGCGGTCGAGCTCGTCGAGGCCGAGGGCACCCAGGTCACGAGCATCCTCGTCAACGACGACGTCGCGGTCGAGGACTCGCTCTACACCGCGGGCCGGCGCGGCGTGGCGGGGACGGTCGCGGTGGAGAAGATCGCGGGCGCGGCGGCCGAGCGGGGTGACGACCTCGGCACCGTGACGGAGATCGCCGGGCGCGTCGTGGCGAACGTGCGCTCGATGGGCGTCGCCCTCACGGCGTGCACCGTGCCGCACGTGGGCAGGCCGAGCTTCGACCTCGGCGACGACGAGGTCGAGATCGGCATCGGGATCCACGGCGAGCCCGGGCGGCACCGGATCCCGCTCGCGTCGGCGGACGAGATCACGCAGCGGCTGGTCGATCCCGTGGCCGACGACCTGGGCCTCGCCGACGGCGAGGACGTGTTGCTGTTCGTTAACGGAATGGGCGGTACCCCGCTGTCCGAGCTGTACGTCGTCTATCGTCAGGCGAGGAGGCTGCTCGAAGGGCGCGGCGTACGCGTGACGCGCTCGCTCGTCGGCAACTACGTCACGTCGCTGGAGATGCAGGGTGCGTCGGTCACCGTGCTGCGCCTGGACGACGAGCTCACCGCCCTGTGGGACGCTCCCGTCCACACGGCCGCGCTGCGCTGGTGAGCGGGTGCCCTTTCGTGCAGTCTCCGGGAGCCGGCGCACCGCCGGCTCGACGGCGAGGAGAGGTGGGGCATGACGCTGGACGTGGCCTGGGCCGAGCGATGGACCCGGCTGAGCGCGGAGCGGATCGCGGCGGCGCGGGACGAGCTGACGGAGCTGGACCGCCAGATCGGTGACGGCGACCACGGCGAGAACCTCGACCGGGGTTTCCGCGCGGTGGTCGCCAAGCTCGACGGGGCGGCCGACGGCGAGCAGCCGCCCGGCCAGATCGGCGACGTGCTCAAGCTCGTGGCCACGACGCTCATGTCGTCCGTCGGCGGCGCCTCGGGTCCGCTCTACGGGACCGCGTACCTGCGCGCCGCGAAGGTGACCGGCCTCGCGGAGCTCGACGCGCACGGCGTCGTCGCCCTGCTCGAGGGAGCGCTCGAGGGCATCTCCGCGCGCGGCAAGGCGCAGGTCGGCGAGAAGACGATGGTCGACGCCTGGCAGCCCGCGGTCGACGCGGCGGAGGCCGCGGCCGACGCGGGCGGCTCGACGGCCGACGTCCTCGCGGCCGCCGCCCGGGCCGCGCGCGAGGGCGCCGAGGCGACCGCGCCGCTCGTGGCGACGAAGGGTCGGGCGAGCTACCTCGGCGAGCGCAGCGCGGGCCACCAGGACCCGGGCGCGACGTCGACCGCGATCCTGCTCGAGGCCGCGCGCGACGCGGCGGCGGCGTGAGCGGCGTGGCCGGACCGGTCGGCACGCGGGCCCGGGTCGCGCTCGTCCTCGTCTCGCACTCGCAGCGCCTCGCGCAGGGGGCCGTCGAGCTGTCCGCGCAGATGGCGCCCGGCGTCCTGCTGCTCGCGGCGGGCGGGACGGACGACGGCGGCCTCGGCACGAGCTACGACCGCGTCTCCGGCGCGATCGAGGAGGCGCTGCGCGTCGCGGACGGCGTCGTCGTGCTCGCGGACCTGGGCTCGGCCGTGATGACGGTCGAGTCGGTGCTGGACCTGGAGGACGGCTTCGACGGGCGCGTGCTACTCGCGGACGCGCCGTTCGTCGAGGGCGCCGTCGCGGCGGCCGTCACCGCGCACGGCGGCGGCGACGTGGCCGAGGTCCTCGCGTCCGCGGAGCACGCGGGCGGCACGTTCGCCGTCCCCGCCGCGGCATCGGAGGCGGGGGAGGAGAACCCTGCGGACGGCGCCCCGCCGGCGGGGGAGGCCCGCGCCGTCGTGACGTTGCGCAACCCGCTCGGCCTGCACGCCCGGCCCGCCGCGGTGCTCGCGCGCCTGGTCGCGGGGTTCGACGCGAGCGTCGCGATCGACGGCGTCAACGGGGCGAGCGTCCTCGAGCTCATGAAGCTCGGCGCGACCGGCGGGCAGGAGCTCACGGTCACGGGGGAGGGCCCGCAGGCCGCGGACGCCGTGCGCGCGGTGGTCGAGGCCGTGGAGGGCGGGTTCGGAGAGGTCTGACGCCCACGCCGGTGTGACCTCCGTCACCCGATATTGCAGTTGATGCAAAATTGCAGAGGATGCAAGAATGGTCCTCGTGCCGACGACTCCGCCTGACGTGCCCGATCGCCCCTCCGTGGCCGAGCGGGCGGCGGCGTGCGTCGCGCCGTCGCCGGGCGGGCTGCGGGAGCGCAAGAAGCGCGCGCGCCGCGAGGCCCTCGTCGACGCCGCGCAGACCCTCGTCCTCGACCGCGGCCTCGACGCCGTGACGGTCGAGGACATCTGCGCGGCCGTCGGCGTCTCGCCCCGCACGTTCTTCAACTACTTCCCCGCGAAGGACGACGCCGTGCTCGGCCTCGAGGACTTCTCGGTCCGACCCGACGTCGTCGCGGCCTTCGTCTCCGGCGGCCCGACGGGCGCGCTCCTCGACGACCTCGAGGTCGTGGTGGCCGACGTGCTCGCGCACGAGGTCGTCACCCCCGAGCGCATGGCGCGCACGCTCGAGCTCGTGCAGCGCGAGCCGCACCTCGTCGCGCGTCACGTCGCGTGGGTCGAGGGCCACCGCGCGGAGCTCGTCGAGATGCTCGTCGCACGTCGCGCGGTCCGGCCGTTCGTCCCGGACCCCGAGCTCCTGGCGCTCGTCGTCATGAGCCTCCTGCGGGCGAGCACGGTCGAGTGGCAGCAGCGGGGCCGGGAGGGCGAGCCGGTGGACCACCTGCCGGGCGTCGTCGACCAGCTCCGCGCGCTGCTCCGCGACACGCGCGCCCCCGATCCCGCGGCCCCCTGACCGCAGCCCCTCGCCCCGCGCGAGGACACCACCGCTCGGGTCTCCCACCCGACCTCCCGCACCTCACCAGCCCCCACCCGACGACGGGCCGCGCCCGTCGGCGTGCGCCCGTCCGTCCCGACCGAACCGGATCCTCATGGCCTCCTCCACCGCAGCACCACCCGTCGACGGCGGCAAGCCGCTCGTCGTGCTCACCCCGCGCACCGTGTGGGTGATCTTCGGCGCGCTCATGGCGTCGATGTTCCTGTCCTCGCTCGACCAGTCCATCGTCGGCACGGCGATGCCGACGATCGTCGGTGAGCTCCACGGCGTCGAGCACCAGGGCTGGGTCATCACGGCCTACATCCTGGCGATCGCCATCGTCATGCCGCTCTACGGCAAGTTCGGCGACCTCTGGGGCCGCCGCTGGCCGTTCCTCGTCGCGATCGGCCTCTTCACGGTGGCGTCGGCCGGCGCCGGGTTCGCGCAGTCGTTCCCCGAGCTCGTCGCCTGGCGCGGCGTGCAGGGCCTCGGCGGCGGCGGCCTCATGATCCTGTCGCAGGCGATCATCGCCGACATCGTCCCCGCCAAGGACCGCGGCAAGTACATGGGCCCCATGGGCGCGCTCTTCGGCATCGCCGCGGTCATCGGGCCGCTCCTCGGCGGCTGGTTCACCGAGGGCCCGGGCTGGCGCTGGGCGTTCTGGATCAACGTGCCCATCGGCGTCGCCGCGTTCGTCGTGGCGTGGGTCGCGCTCAAGCTCCCCTCGCACCGCGCGGGCCGCAAGATCGACGTCGCGGGCATCTTCTTCCTCGTCGTCGCCACGTCCGGCATCGTCCTGGTGACGAGCTGGGAGTCCCTGACGACGTCGTCGGGCTACGACTGGTCCGACCCGTGGCTGCTCGGCCTCGTCGCGGCCGTCGTGGTGTCGGTCGTCGCGTTCGTCCTCGTCGAGAACCGCGCCGAGGAGCCGCTGCTCCCGCTGCACCTGTTCAAGAACCGGACCTTCACCATCGCGACGCTCATCGGCCTCGTGCTCGGCATGGGCATGTTCTCGGCGCTCGCGTTCCTCCCGACGTTCCTGCAGATGTCCACGGGCGCCGGGGTCACCGAGTCCGGGTTCCTCATGCTCCCGATGATGGTCGGCGTCATGATCACGGCCATCGGGTCCGGTATCGCCATCACCAAGACCGGGCGGTACAAGATCTACCCGGTGGTGGGGCTCGCGATCACCGCGGCCGGGATGGTCTGGCTCACGCGCATCACGGGCGACATGTCGATGTGGCTCTTCGGCGCGATGATCTTCGTCATGGGCGCCGGGATGGGCCTCGTCATGCAGACGATCGTGCTCGCCGTGCAGAACTCGGTCGACCCGCACGAGATCGGGACCGCCACGAGCGCGAACAACTTCTTCCGCGAGATCGGCGCGGCCGTCGGGACGGCGCTGTTCAGCACCATCTTCACGTCGCGGCTCGCCGACAACCTCGAGGGCGTGTTCGCGGGCGTGCCCGGCGGTGCGGCCCCCGCTGGCGCGGAGGGCTCCTCGCTCACGCCCGAGATGGTGCAGCAGCTCCCGGAGCCGATCCACACGGGCGTCGTCGACGCGTTCACCGACGCGCTCGCCCCCGCGTTCTGGTACCTGGTCCCGCTCGTCCTCGTCGGGTTCGTGCTCGCGCTGTTCCTGCGCGAGGTCAAGCTCTCCGACGTCGCCGGGATGGTCGCGCGCGGCGAGGCCGTCGCCGACCACGGCGACCTGCGCGAGGACGCCCCCGTGACGGGCGAGGCCGACGGGGCCGCGGTCGTCGTGCCCGCGGGCGGCGGTGGACCGGACGACGAGCGCCCCGGGAGCCGGGAGCGCGACGGCGCGCCGGTATCCTGACCGGGTGAGCACCTCACCGTCGCAGCCCGCCGCGCAGCCGTCCCGCCACGGCCGCGCGGCGGGCCCGGTGCGCCCGTCCCCGGGCGACCGCATCAAGCCCAAGAAGCCCGCGAAGGTCCAGTTCGCGTCGACCACGCTCCTGCTCGAGGCGTTCCTCGTCGTGTTCGCGACGCTCGTGGCCTACGGCCTGCGCGACGTGCCCTACTCGCGCGGCCCGCTCGAGCTGCCCTCCGCGACGTCGATCTGGGTCGTGGGCGGGGTGCTCGCCGTCGTGCTCGTCGTGCTGTCGCGCATGGTGGGCACGCCCGGCGGGTACGTCGCCGGGTCCGTGGTCCAGGTGCCCGTACTCGCGCTCGGGCTGGTCGTGCCCATGATGTTCCTCGTGGGCGGCCTGTTCGTCGTCCTGTGGATCGTCTCGATCCGCCTCGGCGGGCGCATCGACCGCGAGCGCGCGGCCTACGACGCCGAGCACCCCGAGACCGCGCCCAACGCCGGCTGACGGCGCGGCGCGCGCGGCCCCGCGGCCGCCCGCCGGGCGCGGCGTACCGGCCTGCGGCCGGTAGGCTCGGCGACCATGACCGACGTCGCACCCGCACTGACCGAGACCATCGAGCGCACCCTCATCCTCGTCAAGCCCGACGGCGTCCGCCGCGGCCTGTCCGGCGAGATCCTCCGGCGCGTCGAGGCCAAGGGCTACACGCTCGCCGCCGTGCGCCTGCTCGACGCGACGCCCGAGCTGCTCGCCGCCCACTACGCCGAGCACGAGGGCAAGCCGTTCTTCCAGCCGCTCGTCGACTTCATGCTCTCGGGCAAGATCCTCGCCGTCGTGGCCGAGGGCCAGGGCGTCGTCCCCGGCTTCCGCTCGCTCGCCGGCGCGACCAACCCGACCGAGGCGCTGCCCGGCACGATCCGCGGCGACCTCGGCCGCGACTGGGGCCTCAAGGTCCAGCAAAACCTCGTGCACGGGTCGGACTCGCCCGAGTCCGCCGCGCGCGAGATCGCGCTCTGGTTCCCCGAGCTCGGCTGACCCGCACGCGCACGTCCGCCCCGTCCCGGGCCTCCGGGGCGGGGCGTTCGCGTGCCCGCCGCGGTGTGCGCGGTCCGCCACGGCCGGTCGCGGACGTCCGCAGGATCGTGGGAACGCCGCACTAGGCTCGGTTCCGTGCACCTCAAGACCCTGACGCTGCGCGGCTTCAAGTCGTTCGCGTCCGCGACGACGCTGAGCTTCGAGCCCGGCGTGACGTGCGTCGTCGGGCCGAACGGCTCGGGCAAGTCGAACGTCGTCGACGCGCTCGCGTGGGTGATGGGGGAGCAGGGCGCCAAGACCCTGCGCGGCGGCAAGATGGAGGACGTCATCTTCGCCGGCACCTCCGGCCGGCCCCCGCTCGGGCGCGCCGAGGTGTCCCTGACGATCGACAACACCGACGGCGCCCTGCCGATCGACTACACCGAGGTGACCATCTCCCGCACGCTGTTCCGCAGCGGCGGGTCCGAGTACGCGATCAACGGCAGCGCGTGCCGCCTGCTCGACATCCAGGACCTCCTCTCCGACTCGGGCCTCGGCCGGGAGATGCACGTCATCGTCGGCCAGGGGCAGCTCGACGCCGTCCTGCGCGCGACGCCCGAGGACCGCCGCGGCTTCGTCGAGGAGGCCGCGGGCGTCCTCAAGCACCGCAAGCGCAAGGAGAAGGCGCTCCGCAAGCTCGACGCGATGCAGGCCAACCTCACGCGGCTCGCGGACCTCACGACGGAGATCCGGCGCCAGCTCGGCCCGCTGGGGCGGCAGGCGGAGATCGCGCGCAAGGCCGCGACGATCCAGGCCGACCTGCGCGACGCGCGGGCCCGGCTCCTCGCCGACGACCTCGCCCAGCTCACCGCGACGCTCGAGCAGGAGATGGCCGACGAGGCGGCCCTGCGCACGCAGCAGGCGGAGGTCGAGCGCGCGCTCGCGACGGCGCGCGACACGCTCGGCCGGCTCGAGCGCGAGGCCGCGGAGGCCGCGCCCGCCCTCGGGGCCGCGACCGACGTCTGGTTCCGGCTCTCGTCGCTGCGCGAGCGGCTGCGCGGCACGCGCACGCTCGCCGAGGAGCGCGTGCGTCTCCTCGGGCGCCCCGAGGCGGCGCCCCGCGGGCAGGACCCGGACGAGCTCGAGGCGCAGGCCGAGCGCGTGCGCGCGACCGAGGCGGAGCTCGAGGCGGAGGTCGCCCGTGCGCGCGACGCGCTCGCCGCCGCGGTCACCGACCGGGAGAGCGCCGAGCAGGCCGCGGGGGAGGCGGAGCGGGCCGTCGCGACGCTGCTCCGCGGTGCCGCGGACCGCCGCGAGGGTCTCGCGCGGCTCGCGGGGCAGGTCGCGGCGCAGCGCACGCGCGTCGAGGCGGCGGAGGCCGAGATCGGACGGCTGCGCGAGTCGCTCGCGGAGGCCGAGCACCGGGGCACGCAGGCGCGGACCGAGTTCGCGGTGCTCGAGACCCAGGTGGTCGGCGCCGAGGAGGGCGAGGAAGGTCTCGACGCCGAGCACGAGGCCGCGGCGGACGCGGTCGAGCGCACGAGCGCCGCCGTGACCGGCCTGGAGGCGGACGCGACGGCCGCGGACCAGGAGCGCGCGACGTGGAGCGCGCGCATCGAGGCGCTCGAGCTGAGCCTCGACCGCAAGGACGGCGCGGGCGCGCTGCTCGCGGCGGACGGCGTCGGCGTCGTCGGGTCGCTCGCGGCCCTGCTCGGCGTCGAGGCGGGCTACGAGGACGCGGTGGCCGCGGCGCTGGGCCCGGCCGCCGACGCGGTCGCGGTCGAGTCGGTCGACGCCGCGGTCGACGCGCTGCGGTACCTGCGCACGGAGGACGCCGGGCGCGCGGGCCTCGTCGTGGCGACCGCGGAGCCCGGCCCCGGCCCTGCCGCCGTCGACCTGCCCGACGGCGCGCGCTGGGCCGTCGACGTGGTCACCGCCGCCGGGGGCGTCGGCGAGGCGGTGCGGTCGCTGCTGGCGGGCGTGGCCGTCGTCGACGACCTGGGCCAGGCGCGCGCGCTCGTGGCGCGGCACCCGGACGTCGCCGTGGTGACGCGGGGAGGGGACCTCCTCGCGACGACGCGCGCGTGGGGCGGGTCGGCGTCGGCGCCGAGCGTGCTGCACCTGCAGTCGGCGCTCGACGAGGCGCGCACCGCGCACGCCGACGCGACGGCCCGCGCCGAGCGTGCCCGGTTCGCGCTCGTGGGCGCGCGCGAGGCGGCGCAGGAGGCGCGCGCCCGGTACGAGGACACGCTCGACCGGCTCAACGAGTCCGACGCGCAGCTCGCCGCGGTCGCGGAGCAGCTCGGGCACCTGGGCGCGACCGCGCGCTCGGCCGCCGCGGAGGCCGAGCGCGTGCGCGCGTCGCTGGAGCGGGCGTCCCAGGGTCTCGACGACGCGCGCGAGACGCTCACGGAGCTCGTCGAGCGGCTCGAGGTCGCGGAGGCGGCGCCGGAGCAGTCCGAGGACGCGGTGGCGGAGGCGAGCGCCGAGCGCGACCGCCTCCTCGCGCGCGCCTGGGCGGCGCGCACGGCCGAGACCGAGGCGCGGCTCGCCCTGCGCACGAGCGAGGAGCGCTCGCGGGCGGTCGCGGGCCGGGCCCAGTCGCTGGCCCGGGCGGCCGCCGCGGAGCGCGACGCGCGCGAGCGGGCCGCGCGGCGCGAGGCGGCGCGGGTGCGGCAGGCGGGCCGAGCGTCCGCGGTGCGCGACGGCGCGACGCTCGCCCTCGCCGCGATCGACCGGTCGCTGGCCCGGGCGGGCGCGGAGCGAGACGCCGCGGAGGCGGCACGGGCCGAGCGCGACACCGCGGTGACCGCCGCGCGCCGCGAGGTCGACGACCTGGCGGCGCGCCTGCGCGAGCTGACCGACGTCGCGCACCGCGACGAGGTGGCGCGCGCCCAGCAGCAGCTGCGCATCGAGCAGCTCCAGGCACGCAGCGTCGACGAGCTCGGGCTCGACCCGGCCGTCCTGGTCGAGGAGCTCGGCCCGCACCGCGAGGTCCCCGTCCCCTCCGACGACGACGAGCCCCGCACGGTCCCGTACGACCGCGCCCAGCAGGAGAAGCGCCTGCGTGCCGCGGAGCGTGACCTCGGCCGCCTCGGCAAGGTGAACCCGCTCGCGCTCGAAGAGTTCGCCGCGCTCGAGGAGCGGCACAAGTTCCTCGCCGACCAGCTGGCCGACCTCAAGAAGTCGCGCGCCGACCTGCTGGAGATCGTCAAGGAGATCGACGAGCGCGTCGAGCGGGTGTTCTCGGACGCGTACCGCGACACCGCCGAGCAGTTCGAGCGCGTGTTCGCCCGCATGTTCCCGGGCGGCGAGGGGCGCCTGGTCCTCACCGACCCGGACGACATGCTGACCACGGGCATCGAGGTCGAGGCCCGTCCCGCGGGCAAGAAGGTCAAGCGCCTGTCCCTGCTGTCCGGCGGCGAGCGCTCGCTCACGGCGGTCGCGCTCCTCGTCGCGATCTTCAAGGCGCGGCCCTCGCCGTTCTACGTCATGGACGAGGTCGAGGCCGCCCTGGACGACGTGAACCTCGGCCGCCTGCTCGAGATCTTCCGCGAGCTCCAGGAGGACTCGCAGCTCATCGTCATCACGCACCAGAAGCGCACCATGGAGATCGCCGACGCGCTCTACGGCGTGACGATGCGTGGCGACGGCGTCACGACGGTCATCAGCCAGCGCATGTCCGAGGCGCGCGAGGAGGTCTCCGCCTGACCGGCGCGGGGCGGTCCGTCCGCCTCGTCCGCACCTGGGCGGAACTTCCAGGATCGTTGCAATTCCGGGCCTTGTGAAGATGTGGTGCTGATCGCCGAGCCGCGGCGTGGCTGCGGTCGCGACGCGTTCCGGCGCCCGGATACTGGAGGGCATGGTCTGGATGTTCGTGTGGCTGGGGCTCACGCTCGGCGTCGCCGCCGTCGTGTTCCTGTTCGCGAGCGTCGTTGCGCGCGCCGAGGCGCAGTCGACCGGTGCGACGGGTGACCGACGGGACGGCGAGCAGGGGATGCGCGCCTTCTGGCGCGACTTCCGCTCGGGGCTGCGGCGGCGTCGCCGCCGCGGTGACAACCCGGGCCAGCACGTCGCGACCGTGCGCATGCCGCGGCCGGTGGACACGAGCATCGACGACTTCTTCACGGCCACGCAGGTGTCGTCCAACGCGTACGTCGACGCCGAGGAGCTCACCGACGTCCTGCACCGCGCGCGCGAGCGCGTGCGCCCGCTGCACCCGGGGGAGCGTCCTCCCGAGGCGTGAGCACCGCGTCGGTCTGAGAGACTTCCGGGGTGAACGACCTCCTCCCGCTCTGGATCGTCCTCGGCGTCCTCCTGGTCGTCGGCCTCGTCACCGCCGGGACCGTGTCGGTCCGTCGCCGCGGTCGTCGCGACCTGGTCGAACCTCCGCCCACCGCACCCGCCGCGCCGCCCGCGACGGCTCCGGACGCCGTCGACGCGCCGCCCGGCACGGCGACCGTGGAGGCGCCGCCGGAGCCCGACGTCGCCGCCCCGCCCGCGCTCGAGCGCCCGGAGCCGGTCGGTGGCCGGCTCGTCCGGCTGCGCGAGCGCCTCGCGCGCTCCGGGTCGCCGCTCGGTGCCCGCCTGCTGTCCGTCCTCTCGCGGGACCACCTCACCGAGGACGACTGGGACGAGCTCGAGGAGACCCTCCTCCTCGCGGACGTCGGCGCCGGGCCGGCAGGCGAGCTCATCGACGCGCTGCGCACCAAGGTCCGCGTCCTCGGGGTGCGCGACGCCGCGAGCGTGCGCGACCTCCTGCGCACCGAGCTCGTCGCGCTCGTCGACCCGACGCTCGACCGCTCGCTCGCGACGTCCCCGCGCACCGCCGAGGACGGGTCGACGGTGCCCGCCGTCGTGCTGGTCGTCGGCGTGAACGGCACCGGCAAGACGACGACCGTCGGCAAGCTCGCGCGCGTGCTCGTCGCCGAGGACCGCAGCGTCGTGCTGGGCGCTGCCGACACGTTCCGCGCCGCGGCCGCCGACCAGCTCGAGACCTGGGGCTCGCGCGTCGGCGTCCCGACCGTGCGGTCCGACCGTGACGGCGCCGACCCGGCGGCGGTCGCGTTCGACGCGGTGCGCCGCGGCCGCACCGAGGGTGCGGACGTCGTGCTCGTCGACACGGCCGGGCGCCTGCAGAACAAGCAGGGCCTCATGGACGAGCTGGGCAAGATCCGGCGCGTCATCACCAAGGAGGCCCCGCTGTCGGAGGTGCTCCTCGTGCTCGACGCGACGACGGGGCAGAACGGCCTCAACCAGGCACGCGTCTTCGGCGAGGTCGCGGGCGTCACGGGCATCGTCCTGACGAAGCTCGACGGCACCGCGCGCGGCGGCATCGTCGTCGCGGTCCAGCGCGAGCTGGGCGTGCCCGTCAAGCTCGTCGGCCTGGGGGAGGGGCCCGACGACCTCGCCCCGTTCGACCCGGAGCAGTTCGTCGACGGGCTCCTCGGCGCCTGAGGCACGGGCGCGGCCGGGCGCGACGCCCGGCCGCAGTGCCCGGCAGGGTGCCCGGCCGGGTGCCGGTCCGGGTCGCCCGCCGGGTCACGGCGCGATCACGGCGCGATCACGGCCCGGTCGCGGCGCCGGGCTCCGGGCGCCCGCGCGGTGCGACGAAACCGAACGTTTACGTCCAGCCTGCCCTTGTCACGCCGGCGTAACGCGGCGACACCGCCGGGGAAACCCGCCCGCACCACCGTAGTCCCCGACCGGCCGCCCGGCCGGCGAGGGGAGATGATCCGATGGAGTGGGACACCGGGGCGACCGCGTGGATGCTGACCTCAGCATCCCTCGTGCTCCTGATGACGCCCGGACTGGCGTTCTTCTACGGCGGCATGGTCCGCGCCAAGTCCGTGCTGAACATGATGATGATGTCCTTCGGCGCGATGGCCGTCGTGGGCGTCGTCTACGTGCTGTGGGGCTGGTCCATGTCCTACGGCGAGGCCGGCACGGGTGGCCTGTTCGCCAACCCGTTCGCGCAGTTCGGTCTCTCGGGGGCGATCACGGACGCCGACGGCAGCGCCGTCGCGAGCACGCTCGGCAACTACCCGAACGTGGTCGACGTCGCGTTCCAGGTGACGTTCGCGATCATCACGGTCGCGCTCATCTCGGGTGCGCTCGCCGACCGCGTCAAGTTCGGCACGTGGCTGACGTTCACGGCGATCTGGGTCACGGTCACGTACTTCCCGCTCGCCCACATGGTGTGGGGCGGCGGCTTCCTCTCGGCCAACGAGAACGGTCTCGCCGCGAAGGTGTTCGGGGTGACCGACGGCGCCGCCACGGTCGCACCGATCGACTTCGCGGGCGGCACCGTCGTCCACATCAACGCCGGTGTCGCGGCGCTCGTGCTCGCGCTCCTCATCGGCAAGCGCAAGGGCTTCGGCACCGAACCGATGCGCCCGCACAACCTGCCGTTCGTCATGCTGGGCGCGGCCCTGCTGTGGTTCGGCTGGTTCGGCTTCAACGCGGGCTCGGCGTTCGGCGCGAACGAGACGGCCGGCCTCGCCTGGATCAACACCACGAGCGCCACGGCGGCCGGCATCATCGGCTGGCTCGTCACGGAAAAGATCCGCGACGGTCACGCCACGTCGCTCGGCGCCGCGTCCGGCGTCGTCGCTGGCTTGGTGGCGATCACGCCGGCGGCCGGCGCGCTCAACCCGGTCACGTCGATCGTCCTGGGCCTCGTCGCCGGCGCGCTCTCCGCGCTCGCGGTCGGCCTGAAGTACCGCTTCGGCTACGACGACTCGCTCGACGTCGTCGGCGTCCACCTCGTCTCCGGGCTCTGGGGTACCGTCGCGATCGGCTTCCTCGCGACCGACACGGGCCTCTTCTTCGGGGGCGGCGCGCAGCAGCTCGTCGTCCAGGTGCTCATCGCGCTCGTCGCGATCGTCTTCACCGCGATCACGACGACGGTCATCGGCCTGATCCTCAAGGTCACGATGGGCTGGCGCGTGAGCGAGGACGCGGAGGTCGGCGGCATCGACCTCGCGGTCCACGGCGAGACGGCGTACGAGTCCATCCAGCAGGGCAGCGTCATCAGGGAGGTGCGGGCATGAAGCTCGTCACGGGAATCATCCAGCCGCACCGGCTCGACGACGTGAAGTCGGCGCTCGAGGCCGCGGGCGTGCGGGGCATGACGGTCAGCGAGGCCAGCGGGTACGGCCGCCAGAAGGGCCACACCGAGGTCTACCGGGGCGCCGAGTACACGGTGGACCTGGTCCCCAAGGTCCGCATCGAGGTCCTCGTCGACGACGCCGACGCCACCGCGGTCACCGAGGTGATCGTCAAGGCGGCGCAGACCGGCAAGATCGGCGACGGCAAGGTCTGGACGGTGACCGTGGACGACGTCGCCCGGGTGCGCACGGGCGAGCACGGCCCCGGCGCCCTGTGAGGAGACGGACCCTCGGATGACCCACCACGCCGACACCCCGACCACGGGCGGGGTCGCAGGGGGATCGGCGGGGCGCCCGGCAGGGCCGGGAGAGCACGGCACGCAGGTCCCGCACCCCGACGGGGTGCGGGACCTGCGTGCGCGGATGCTCGACGTCGCGCGGTCCATGAGCGGACCGGGCCGCAGCGGGGTCGCGCGCCGCGCCGCCGTCGTCGACCTCGTCACGTCCTCGCTCGCGGGCCTCTGGCTCGAGGCGACCGACGGCGTCGCGCCCGAGGGGCTCGCGCTCGCCGCGGTCGGCAGCCTCGGGCGGGGCGACATGGGCCCGGCGAGCGACCTCGACCTCGTCCTCGTCCACGACGGCCGCACCCACACCGCCGACGACGTCGCGCGCGTCGCCGAGCGGCTCTGGTACCCGCTGTGGGACGCGGGCGTCGACCTCGACCACGCGGTGCGCTCCCTGTCGCAGTGCCGCCAGGTGGCGTCGAAGGACGTCCCCGCCGCCGTCGGGTGGCTCGACGTGCGCGCGGTCGCGGGGGACGCGCTCGTCGTGCACCGCGCGTCCTCCGCGGTGCTCACCGACTGGCGCTCCGCGTCGCGCCGCCGCCTGCCCGACCTGCTCTCCTCGACGCGCGAGCGCGCGGAGCGGTCCGGCGAGCTCGCGTACCTCATCGAGCCCGACCTCAAGGAGTCGCGCGGCGGCATCCGGGACGCGGTCGTGCTCTCGGCGCTCGCGGCGACCTGGCTCACCGACCGCCCGCACGGGTCGGTCGACCGCGCGCACTCCCACCTGCTCGACGTCCGCGACACGCTCCAGGTCGTCACCGGTCGGCACACGAGCCGCCTGCTGCTCGCCGACCTCGACGAGGTCGCCGCGCTGTCCGGGTACGACGACCCCGACGAGCTGCTCGCGAGCCTCGCCGCGGCGGGCCGCGAGATCTCCTACGCGCTCGACACCACGGTCCGCCGGGCCCGCCAGGCGCTCCAGCGGCCGTCGGTCGCCCGGCGCCCGGTGCTCGTGCGGGGACGTCGCGCGGCGCCGCGGCTGCGGCCGGTCGGCGACGGGCTCGTCGAGCACGACGGCGAGCTCGTGCTCGCCGTGGACGCCCACCCGGAGTCGGACCCGCTCCTGTCGCTGCGCGCCGCGGCGACCGCGGCGCGCACGGGCCTGACGCTCTCGCCCGTGTCCGTCGCCAGCCTCGCGCGCTGCCCCGCCCTGCCGGAGCCGTGGCCGCGCGCCGCGCGGTCAGCGTTCCTCGCCCTGCTCGGGTCCGGCCAGGCCCAGGTCGCGGTGTGGGAGGCGCTCGACCTCGCGGGCGTCGTCACGACGTGGATCCCCGAGTGGGCGGGCGTGCGCAACCGGCCGCAGCGGGCGGCCGTGCACCGGCACACCGTCGACCGGCACCTCGTCGAGGTCGTGGCGCGCGCCGCGCGCGCCCGCAAGGAGGTCGAGCGCAGCGACCTGCTGCTGCTCTCCGCGGTGCTGCACGACATCGGCAAGCGGGCCGGCGCCGCCGACCACTCCGTCGAGGGCGCGCGGCTCGTGCCCGCGATCCTCGGCCGCATGGGCTTCGAGCCGGACGTCGTGGCCGACGTCGAGCGCCTCGTGCGCCACCACCTCACCCTCTCGCGCCTCGCCGTGAGCGAGGACCCCGACGACCCGGCAACGGTCGCGGAGCTCGCGGACGCCGTCGACCACCGCGCCGACCTGCTCGTGGTGCTGCGCGCGCTCACGGAGGCGGACGCGTCGTCGCTCGGCCCGAGCGCGTGGACGGCATGGCGCGCGCGCCTCGTGGACGACCTCGTGGGCGAGACGCTCCGTGCGCTGGGCGCCGTGCCGGGGGGACCGGGCGCCGCCGGGTAGGCTGGACCCTCGCGGACGGCCCGTCCCGTGCCCGCTCCACGTCTGCCGGGGAGCGGGGACGACGGAGGGCCGACGCGCACGAGACTTCCGACGACTGGTGAGGATGACGCGGTGTTCAACACGCTGTCGGACCGACTGACTTCGACCTTCAAGAACCTGCGTGCGAAGGGCCGGCTGTCCGAGGCGGACATCGACGCGACGATCCGGGAGATCCGGCGCGCGCTGCTCGACGCCGACGTCGCGGTGCCCGTCGTGCGCGAGTTCAGCGCGACCGTGCGCGAGCGCGCGCTCTCGGCCGAGGTCTCGGGGGCGCTCAACCCGGCGCAGCAGGTCGTCAAGATCGTCAACGAGGAGCTCGTCGGCATCCTCGGCGGCGAGAGCCGCGGGCTGCGCTTCTCCAAGACGCCCCCGACCGTCATCATGCTCGCGGGCCTCCAGGGCGCGGGCAAGACGACGCTCGCGGGCAAGCTCGCCCTGCACCTGCGCGAGCAGGGGCACACGCCGCTCCTCGTCGCCGCCGACCTGCAGCGCCCGAACGCCGTCACCCAGCTCTCGGTCGTCGCGGAGCGCGCCGGCGTCCCCGTGTTCGCGCCGCACCCCGGCAACCAGAGCGGCGTCGAGGTCGACGACGTGATCGGCGACCCGGTCGCCGTCGCGCGCGAGGGCGTGGAGACGGCGCGGCAGCGCCAGCACGACGTCGTCATCGTCGACACCGCGGGCCGCCTCGGCCTGGACGCCGTCCTCATGCAGCAGGCGTCGGACATCCGCGACGCCGTGCAGCCCGACGAGGTCCTGTTCGTCATCGACGCGATGATCGGTCAGGACGCCGTCGCGACCGCGAAGGCCTTCGAGGAGGGCGTCGACTTCACCGGCGTCGTGCTCACCAAGCTCGACGGCGACGCGCGCGGCGGTGCCGCGCTCTCCGTCCGCGGGGTCACCGGTCGCCCGATCCTCTTCGCGTCCACGGGCGAGAAGCTCACCGACTTCGAGGCGTTCCACCCGGACCGCATGGCGTCGCGCATCCTCGACATGGGTGACGTCCTCACGCTCATCGAGCAGGCCGAGAAGGCGTTCGACGCCGAGCAGGCCGCGAAGATGGCCGAGAAGGTCGCCACGGGGCAGGACTTCACGCTCGCGGACTTCCTGGTGCAGATGCAGCAGATGAAGAACATGGGCTCGATGAAGAAGATGCTCGGCATGCTGCCCGGCATGGGCCAGATGCGCGAGGCCATCGAGAACTTCGACGAGCGCGAGGTCGACCGCATCGAGGCCATCATCCGGTCGATGACCCCCGCGGAGCGGGACAACCCGAAGATCATCAACGGCTCGCGGCGCGCGCGCATCGCCCGCGGCTCCGGCGTGACGACGAGCGACGTGAACCAGCTCCTCGAGCGCTTCGCGGGCGCGCAGAAGATGATGCGGCAGATGAGCCGTGGCGGCGGCATGCCGGGGATGCCGGGCATGGGCAGCCTCCCGGGCATGGGCGGCAAGAAGGCGCGGGGCCGCCAGGCGCCGCAGCGCAAGGTCAAGGGCAAGTCGGGCAACCCGGCGAAGCGGGCCGCGCAGGAGCGCGCGGCCGCCGCGCGCGCGGCGGGGGAGCTCACCGGTCCCGCGGCGCCGTCGGGCTCCGCGTTCGGCGTGGGGGGCACGGACGCGCCGTCCACTCCGACGCCGGACGACCTCCAGCTCCCGCCCGGCTTCGAGAAGCTGCTCGGCGGCCGCTGAGCCGCGGCCGTCCCGGACGGCCGTCCTCGAGCCCGGGTGCGACCCGCAGCCGCCCGGGCGCTAGGTTATGTCCGTGGCACCGCCCGGTGCCGCACCGCGCCCCCGACCGGGCCGTCTCCCCGTCCCGTCCGTCCTCACCCAGGAGCCGCATGTCCGCGCTGGAAGGCCCCACGCTGCACGTCCGCGGCCACGTCATCGTCGGCGACGACCGCGAGGTGGGCGACCTGTGGGTCAAGGACGGGCGGATCAGCCTCACCCGGCCGTCGGCGCAGGGCACCAACATGGTCGAGCTCGAGGGCTGGGCCCTGCCCGGCCTCGTCGACGTGCACTGCCACGTCGGGCTGGGCGCCCAGGGCGCCGTCGACGCGACGACCGCGCAGGAGCAGGCGCTGACGGACCGGGACAGCGGGGTGCTCCTGGTGCGCGACGCCGGCTCGCCGCTCGACACCCGGTGGGTGCACGGCCGTCGCGACCTGCCGCGCCTCGTGCGGGCGGGGCGCCACCTCGCCCGGCCCAAGCGCTACCTGCGCCACTACGGGCTCGAGCTCGACGACGTCGCCCAGCTCCCCGAGGCCGTGCGCCGCGAGGCACGCCAGGGCGACGGGTGGGTCAAGATCGTGGGGGACTGGATCGACCGCGACCTCGGTGCGCAGGGCGACCTGCGGCCGCTGTGGCCCGACGACGTCCTCGCCGAGGCGGTCGCGGCCGCGCACGCCGAGGCCGCCCGTGTGACCGTTCACGCGTTCTCCGACGAGGTGATCCCGTCGCTCCTCGCCGCGGGCGTCGACGGCATCGAGCACGGGACGGGGATCCACCCCGACCTCATGTACGAGATCTCCGAGCGCGGCGTCGCGGTCACCCCGACGCTGCTCCAGATCGGGCAGTTCGAGAACATCGCGCGCCAGGCGGACGCCCGGTACCCGGTGTTCGCGGCGCGCATGCGGCGCCTGCACGAGCGCCGGTACGAGCAGGCCCGGGCGCTGTACGAGTCCGGCATCCAGATCCTCGTCGGCACCGACGCGGGCGGGACGATCGGGCACGGCCGCCTCGCCGACGAGTGCGCCGAGCTCGTCGCCGCGGGCATCCCCGACGCCGCCGTCGTCGCGGCCGCGAGCTGGCAGGGCCGCGAGTACCTCGGCTACACGTCGCTCGTCGAGGGCGCGTCGGCCGACTTCGTCGTCTACCCGCAGGACCCGCGCAAGGATGTCGGCGTCCTGCGCGCCCCCACCGCCGTCGTGCTGCGCGGCGAGATCGTCGCGCCCGCCGCCTGACGCGGTCCGGCGCCGCCCGCAGGTTGGTCGATGCCCTCGCCGTCTGGCACAATGTCCCGGTACTCGGCGTGCCCCGGCCCCTCTCTCCGGCGCGTGCCGTGTCCTGAACCCCTTCCTCGTCCTGTCCCCACGGGACGATCGCGGGTTCGCCCGAACCAGAACCAGGAGAGACCACCACTGTGGCCGTCAAGATTCGTCTGAAGCGTCTCGGCAAGATCCGTGCGCCGTACTACCGTGTCGTCGTCGCCGACTCGCGCACCAAGCGCGACGGTCGTGTGATCGAGGAGATCGGCAAGTACCACCCCACCGAGGAGCCCTCGTTCATCGAGATCACCTCGGACCGCGCCCAGTACTGGCTCGGCGTCGGCGCGCAGCCGACGGAGCAGGTGCTCGCGCTCCTCAAGGTCACCGGCGACTGGCAGAAGTTCAAGGGCCTGCCCGGCGCCGAGGGCACGCTCAAGGTCAAGGGCGAGAAGGTCGACCCGACCGCCGCCATCGAGGCCGCCGCCGCGGACGCCGAGAAGGTCAAGGCCAAGGCTGCCGAGAAGAAGACCGAGGCTCCGGCCGAGGAGACCGCCGACGCGGCCGACGAGGCCGCTGCCGACGAGCAGGCCTGATGATCGCCGAGGCCCTCGAGCACCTCGTGCGCGGCATCGTGGACAACCCGGACGACGTCCGCGTGGCCACGAAGACGCTGCGTCGCGGTGACCTGCTCGAGGTCCGGGTGCACCCGGAGGACCTCGGCCGCGTCATCGGTCGCGGCGGGCGCACCGCCCGTGCCCTGCGCACGGTCGTCGGCGCGCTCGCGACCGACGGGCCGGTCCGTGTCGACGTCGTGGACGTCGACCGCCGCTGAGGCCCGCACCGACGACGCCCCGCGAGGGGCGACGGGCAAGGCCCGGCCCGCCACCGGCGGGCCGGGCCTTCCTGCGTCCGTCGCCGGAGGACCGGCGTGCACCGTCCCATCCAGCACCACACGAGGAGTCACGACGATGGAGCTGACCGTCGCGCGCGTCGGCAAGGCGCACGGGCTGCGGGGCGAGGTAGCCCTCGACCTGCGCACCGACGACCCCGAGGAACGCCTCGCGGTGGGTGAGCGTCTGGAGACGCGGCCCGCCGACGCCGGCCCCCTGACCGTCGCCACCGTGCGCGTCCACCAGGGCCGCTGGCTCGTCGGGTTCGAGGGCGTGCGCGACCGCACGGGCGCCGAGGCGCTGCGCGGCGTCGAGCTCGTCGTCGAGGCCGAGGCGTCCGACGAGGAGGACGCGTGGTACCCGCACGAGCTCGCCGGGCTGCGCGCCGAGGGGACGGACGGCCGCGTGCTGGGCCGCCTCGAGGGCCTCGAGCACCTGCCCGCGCACGACGTCCTCGTGCTGCGCGAGCCGGACGGCGCCCGCACGCTCGTGCCCTTCGTCCGGCAGATCGTGCCGGTCGTCGACGTGGCCGGCGGCCGGGTCGTGCTCGACCCGCCCGGCGGGCTGCTCGCGTCGGACGCGGAGCACCTGGAGGTCGCGGCGCCGAGCGCCGGCGACGCGGCGGGCGGGCCAGGGCTGCAGGACGCCTCCACCGACGGCGAGGCCTGACGTGCGGATCGACGTCGTCACGATCTTCCCCGACTACCTCGCCGCGCTGGACCTGTCGCTCGTCGGCAAGGCCCGCACGGCCGGGATCCTCGACCTGCGCGTCCACGACCTGCGCGACTGGACGACGGACCGGCACCGCACGGTCGACGACACGCCGTTCGGCGGCGGCGCGGGCATGGTCATGCGCCCTGACGTGTGGGGCCGGGCGATCGACGACGTGTCCGGTCTGTCGACCGACGCGGTCGCGGGAGAGGCGAGCGCGGTGCACCTGGTCGTGCCGACGCCGTCGGGCGCGACCTTCACTCAGCGCACCGCCGAGGAGCTCGCGACGGAGGAGCACCTCGTCGTCGCCTGCGGACGCTACGAAGGCATCGACGCGCGCGTGGCCGAGCACTACCGTGCCGCCGGGATGCGCGTCAGCGAGTTCTCGATCGGCGACTACGTGCTCAACGGCGGCGAGGTCGCGGCACTGGTGATGATCGAGGCCGTCGGGCGGCTGCTGCCGGGCGTCGTGGGCAACCCGGAGTCGCTCGTCGAGGAGTCGCACGGGGCCGCGGGGCTCCTGGAGTACCCGGTCTACACGAAGCCGCCCGAGTGGGACGGCCTCGAGGTGCCCGACGTCCTGCTGTCCGGGCACCACGCCCGGATCCGGCGCTGGCGCAGGGACCAGGCCCTGCGTCGCACGGCCCGCCGCCGCCCGGACATGGTGCGCGCGCTCGACGTCGCAGCGCTCGACCGGCACGACCTGGAGGTCCTCGCGGGGGCCGGCTGGGGCGTCGTCGACGGCCACCTGGAGCGCACCGCCCCGGCCGACGGCTGAGCGGGGACCCTCCCGGCGCGCGCCCGCGGCCCGCGAGGACTGCCGCCCGGGCCGACGGGTGTGGCAGAATGGTCGATCGGTGTGTGCCGCCCCGGACCTCTGCCACAGGGGAGCCCGCGCCCGATCCTCGGGCGGACTGGCACGACGGACCCGACGGCCGCGAGGTCGACGACCGTCCACGCGCAGCACGGCACACCCCACCGATACGACGACGGCCCGGTCTGCCCGGGCCACGAGCACGCGTCCGACCTGTGGCGGGCGAGGAGAAGCACCATGCACACGCTGGACAGCGTCGACGCAGCATCGCTGCGCAGCGACGTCCCGGAGTTCCGCCCCGGTGACACGCTCAAGGTCAACGTCAAGGTCGTCGAGGGCACCCGCTCCCGCGTCCAGGCGTTCCAGGGTGTCGTCATCGCCCGTCAGGGCAGCGGCGTCCGCGAGACGTTCACGGTCCGCAAGATCAGCTTCGGCGTGGGTGTCGAGCGCACGTTCCCCGTGCACTCGCCGTCCATCGAGTCCGTCGAGGTCGTGACGCGCGGTGACGTGCGTCGCGCCAAGCTGTACTACCTGCGCGCGCTGCGCGGCAAGAAGGCGAAGATCAAGGAGAAGCGCGAGACCGCGCCCAACCGCTGATCGGCTGTCGGCGACACCGCCGCTCCGCTCGTTCCGACGGCGGCCGTCCCTCCCGGGACGGCCGCCGTCGGCGTACCCGGGGGGCGCTGTCCGCGGGCCGGTTCCGTTTCCCGGATCGCCCCCCGAGGTGGCATTGTGAACGCGTGACCGACAGCGCCCCGCCCCGCGGCCCGCACCCCGACGCCGGCACCGAGCGCGCGGCGCTCGGCCCCGAGGACGACGGGCGCCCCCCGCACGGCCAGCACCTCGCGGCCGAAGGGGACGAGGTCGCCCCGCGCGAGCGTCCGCGCAGGTCGTCGCTGCTGCGCGAGACCGCGATCATCGTGGTCAGCGCGCTGGTGCTGTCCCTGCTCATCAAGACGTTCCTCGTCCAGGCGTTCTTCATCCCGAGCGCCTCGATGGAGGACACGCTCGTCGAGGGCGACCGCGTGATGGTGTCCCGCCTCGTGCCCGGCGCGTTCGACGTGCACCGGGGCGACGTCGTCGTGTTCAAGGACCCGGGCGGCTGGCTGCCGCCGCAGGAGCCCCAGGACCAGAGCGCGGTGTCCGAGGCGGTCCGTGCGGCGCTGACGTTCGTCGGCCTCCTGCCGCAGGACACGGGGGAGCACCTCATCAAGCGCGTCATCGGCGTGCCGGGCGACCACGTCGTGTGCTGCGACGCCGAGGGCCGCGTGAGCGTCAACGACGTGCCGATCGACGAGACGTACATCAAGCCGGGGTCGATCCCCAGCCAGGACGCGTTCGACCGCACGGTCCCCGCCGACATGCTGTTCGTCATGGGCGACAACCGGCAGAACTCCCTGGACTCGCGCTACAACACGGGCAAGCCCGGAGGCGGGTTCGTGCCGATGAGCAACGTCGTGGGGACGGCGTTCGTCAAGGTGTGGCCGCTGTCGCACGTCGGTCTGCTGCGTAACCCCGGCGACGTGTTCGCCGACGTCCCCGAGGTGGAGCCGTGACGCTCGACGCCGTCGCGCGTCCGGAGCCCGCGCGGGCACCGGCGCGCCGGGCACCCGCGCGTCGTCGGCCGGACCTGCGCCAGGAGCGCGCCATGCTGCGCGACGGCGCGCGGCTCGTCGCCGGGATGGACGAGGTCGGTCGCGGCGCGCTCGCCGGGCCGGTGTCGGTCGGGGTCGTGGTCGTCGACCTCGCGACGAAGCCGTGCCCGCCCGGGCTCACGGACTCGAAGCTCCTCACCGCGGCGGCGCGCGAGGCGCTCGTGCCCCTCGCGCGGTCGTGGTGCGTCGCGTGGGCGGTGGGCCACGCGGGTCCGGCCGAGATCGACGCGCACGGGATCGTGGGCGCGCTGCGGCTCGCGGGCCGCCGTGCGCTCGCCCAGGTGCGCCGGACGGTCGGCGACGTCGACGCGGTCCTGCTCGACGGCAAGCACGACTGGCTGAGCCGCCCCTCGGCGGTGGACCTCTTCGAGGCGTTCGACCTCGACCCGCACGACGACGTCCGGCTCGTCGACCCGCGCGTGCGCACGCTCGTCAAGGCGGACCTGCAGTGCGCGTCGGTCGCCGCCGCGAGCGTGCTCGCGAAGACCGAGCGCGACGGCCTCATGACGAGCCTGGCGCGCCAGTACCCCGCCTTCGGGTGGGACCAGAACAAGGGCTACGGGGCGGCGGCGCACGTCGAGGCCCTGCGCGAGCACGGCCCGACGCCGCAGCACCGGCGGTCCTGGCGCCTGCCCGAGCGCGGTGACGAGGGCATCGGCGTCCCGGCGTACGGCGACCCGGTCGACGTGCTCGAGCTCGACCCCGAGGCCGGTCTGCCGACGAGCTGACCGGTGTCCTCCGTCCGGTCCGGTGGCCGCCGATGGTCCATGATGGAGCCGTGAGCGCCGAAGACCTGGAGAACTACGAGACCGAGATGGAGCTCGCGCTGTACCGCGAGTACCGCGACGTGGTGGGCCTGTTCTCGTACGTGGTGGAGACCGAACGCCGCTTCTACCTGGCGAACCAGGTCGACCTGCAGGTGCGTTCCGCCGCCGGTGAGGTCTACTTCGAGCTGCGGCTCGCCGACGCGTGGGTCTGGGACGTGTACCGCTCCGCGCGGTTCGTGAAGTCCGTGCGCGTCGTGACGTTCAAGGACGTCAACGTCGAGGAGCTCGCGAAGGCCGAGCTCCAGCTCTGACGCCGTTTGTGGCCGTGCACAGGACCACTGGCTGACGGCGGTCCCACAGGCCGCCCGGCGCCCCTGGCGCCGCTCCCGCGCCGTGCCCCATGGTGGGCCGCGGAGGTGAGCCCATGGGAGCGAACGACGCCGTCGGGCGGTACGGGGAGAAGGTGGCCGCGGCCCACCTGGTCGAGGCGGGCTGGACGCTCCTCGACCGCAACTGGCGCGGGACGCGCGGCGAGCTCGACGTCGTCGCGCTCGACGGCGACGTGCTCGTGGCCGTCGAGGTCAAGACCCGGCGCGGCACGGGGTTCGGGCACCCGGCGCAGGCCGTCACGCCCGCGAAGCTCGGCCGTCTGCGCCGGCTCACGGGGGAGTGGCTCGCGACGCACGACGTCCGCGCCCGGTCGGTCCGGATCGACGTCGTCGCGGTCCTCGTGGCGCGCGCCGGCGCGGCACGGGTCGAGCACCTCGTCGGGGTGAGCGCCTGATGGGGCTCGGGACCACGCGCGCGGTCGCGCTCGTCGGGCTCTCCGGCCACGTCGTCGAGGTGCAGGCCCACCTCGCGGCGTCCGTCCCCGGCTTCGTCCTCGTCGGGCTGCCGGACACCGCGCTGAGCGAGTCGCGCGACCGCGTGCGCGCGGCCGTGACGTCGTCGGGCATCGCGTGGCCCCAGCGCAAGGTCACGATCAACCTGTCGCCGGCGGCGTTGCCCAAGTCCGGGACGGGCTTCGACGTCGCGATCGCCGTCGCACTGCTCGCCGGTGCCCAGGTGCTGCCCGCGGGTGCGGCGGACGGCGTCGTGCACCTCGGCGAGCTGGGCCTCGACGGCCGGCTCCAGCCCGTGCGCGGCGTCCTGCCCGCCGTGGCGGCCGCGGTCGCGGCCGGGTTCCCGGACGTCGTGGTGCCGGCGGCCGACGTGGCGGAGGCGCGCCTCGTGCCCGGGGCGCGGGTGGTCGGGGCGGCGAGCCTCGCGGACGTCGCGCGGCTCCACGGCGCGTCGCTCGAGGGCGCGGACGAGTCGGCCGCGCCGGTCGTGGTCCCGCGCCCCGTCGTGCCGGTGGCCCGTCCGGGGGATCTCTCGGAGGTCGTCGGCCAGGACGAGGCGCGGCACGCGCTCGAGGTGGCGGCCGCGGGCGGCCACCACCTGCTCCTCGTCGGGGCGCCGGGCGCGGGCAAGACGATGCTCGCGTCACGGCTTCCCGGGATCCTGCCGGACCTCACGGAGAGCGAGGCGGTCGAGGTCACCGCCGTCCACTCGGTGGCCGGGGTGTTCGACCCGGGCGCGGGGCTTGTCCACCGCCCGCCCTACGAGGACCCGCACCACACCGCGACGCCCGCCGCCATCGTCGGCGGGGGCAGCGGCCTGCCCCGACCCGGGGCCGCGTCGCGGGCGCACCGGGGGGTGCTCTTCCTCGACGAGGCGCCCGAGTTCGGTGCGCGCGTGCTCCAGACGCTGCGCCAGCCGCTCGAGCACGGCGAGCTCGTCATCCACCGGGCGGGCGGGACGGCGCGCTACCCCGCCCGCTTCCAGCTCGTGCTCGCCGCCAACCCGTGCCCGTGCGGCCAGGGCGTCGGCAAGGGGCTCGAGTGCACGTGCTCGTCGGTGGCACAGCGACGGTACTTCGGTCGGCTCTCCGGCCCGCTCCTCGACCGCGTGGACGTGCAGGTCGAGGTCCGGCCGGTGACGCGGGTCGAGCGCGCGCGAGCCGCCGCCCCCGAGCCGAGCGCGGTCGTCGCGGCCAGGGTCGCCGCGGCCCGGGAGGCGGCCGCGTCCCGGCTCGCCGGCACGCCGTGGCGCACGAACGGCGAGGTGCCCGGCACGTGGCTGCGCGAGCAGCTCGGCCCCGACGCGGGCCTCCTGGCCGACGTGGACCGCGCGCTCGACCGCGGCACGCTCAGCCTGCGCGGCGCGGACCGCGTCCTGCGCCTCGCCTGGACCGTCGCGGACCTCGCCGGCCGCGCCGCGCCCACGAGGGCGGACGTCGGGACCGGGCTCGCGCTGCGCACGCGGGGCTACCGTGCCTGAGCGAGGGTCCGGGGACGGGCGCCCTGTGTTCGACGTCCACGACGAACGCCTCGCGCGCGCGGCGTGGTCGCGCGTCGCCGAACCGGGGGACCAGGTCGCGGTCGCGCTCGTCGACCAGCTCGGCGCCGGTCCGGCGCTCGAGTGGCTCCACGAGGCGGCCCGTGACCCGGCCGGCGCGCGCCGCGCACTGGTCCGGCTCGCCGACGACGGCGCGCCGGGCGGCGCCTCTCCGGCACGGGAAGGTCCGACGAGCGTCCCCGCGGTCGGTGGCTCTTCGGGCACAGGCGAGGACGAGCCCGACCCGGCGGTACGGTCGACCGACCGGCGCGCGGCTGAGCACCACGCGGTGGGACGGTCGACCGACGCACGCGTGGCGGACCACGACCCGCGCGCCCGGTCTGTGGCGCGGCTCCTGCGGGCCGTCGGGCGCTGGGCTCCCCGCCTCGACGGGCTGGACCCGCGCCGCGAGCTGCGTGTGCTCGAGCGCCTCGGCGGCACGCTCGTCGTGCCGGGCGACGACCGGTGGCCGTCCGGCCTCGACGACCTCGGGCCCGTCCGCCCGCTCGCGCTGTGGGTGCGGGGGAGCGCAGCGGTGCAGGACCTCGCGGCGCGCTCGGTCGCGGTGGTCGGCGCCCGCGCCTGCACCGACTACGGCCGCCACGTGACGGGCGAGATCGCAGCAGGCCTCGCGGCGCGAGGGTTCACCGTCGTGTCCGGGGGCGCGTACGGGATCGACGCGGCGGCGCACCGGGCGGCGATCCTCTCGGGCGGACCGACGGTCGCGTTACTCGCGGGGGGCGTGGACCGGTTCTACCCGGCCGGGAACGTCGAGCTGCTCCGCTCGGTCGTCGAGTCGGGCGGCGCGGTCGTCTCGGAGGTCCCGCCCGGGTCCGTCCCGAGCCGGGTGCGGTTCCTGCTGCGCAACCGGCTCATCGCGGCGTTCGCGCGGGCGACGGTCGTCGTCGAGGCGGCCTGGCGCTCGGGCTCGCTGAGCACGGCGTCGCGCGCCGCGGAGCTCTCGCGGCCGGTCGGTGCCGTGCCGGGCCCCGTGACGTCGATGGCGTCGACCGGGTGCCACCGGCTGCTGCGCGACGGCGTGGCGGTGTGCGTCACCGACGCGGACGAGGTCGTCGAGCTCGCGGGCGACCTCGCGCGGGACGCGGCACCCGCCGCTCCCGCCGCGACCTCGTGGCGCGCACCCCACGACGCCCCGTACGACGACCTGGACCCCGTCGAGACGCGCACGTGGGACGCGCTCCCGCTGCGTGCGGGAGCCTCGACCGAGGCGATGGCCCGCGCCGCGGGTCTTGCCGTGGCGGACGTGGTCGGTGCGCTCGGAAGGCTCGAGGCCCGGGGGCTCGCCGAGCGGGCGCCCGGCGGCTGGCGGCGCGTGCGTGAGCCATGAGTCATGGGCCGTGCGAGGTGCGCTGAGCGTGCGTGGGCCCTGAGCGGCGAGCAGAGCGGAGCGCCTCCCCGGGCCAGGGCTCGCCGCGCGCGAGACTGGGGGCGTGACACGAGCAGACACCTCCGAGGAGCACCCCGCGCACGAGCGCGTCGCGGAACCCGCCGTCGCGCTGCCCGAGGCGATGCGTGCGGCGCTCGCGGACTTCGCGGTGCACCTCGAGGTGGCACAGGGGACGTCGGCGCACACGGTCCGCGCCTACACCGGCGACGTCGAGTCGTTGCTGCGGCACGCCGTCCGCCACGGCGCGGCGGCCCCGCGCGACGTCGACCTCGCCGCGCTGCGTGCGTGGCTCACGACGCAGTCGGAGCGCGGGCTGGCCCGGGCGACCCTCGCCCGACGCGGCGCGGCGGCGCGCGCGTTCTTCGACTGGGCGCGGCGCACGGGGCGCGTCGACTCCGACCCGGCGGCGCGGCTCGCGAGCCCGCGCGTGCCCCGCACCCTGCCGACCGTCCTCGCGGTCGACGCGGCGGCGCGCCTGCTCGACGACGCGCGCGAGGCCGCCGTCGACGGCGAGCCGGCCCGGTTGCGCGAGTGGGCCGCCGTCGAGCTCCTCTACGGGGCCGGGATCCGCGCCGGGGAGCTCGCGGGGGTCGACGTCGACGACGTGGACCTCGCGCAGCGCGTGGTCCGGGTGCTCGGGAAGGGCGACAAGGAGCGCGTCGTGCCGTTCGGCGTGCCGGCGGCGCGCGCGGTGAGCCGCTGGCTCGACGTGGGCCGGCCCGCCCTCGTCACCGCGCGCTCGGGCCCCGCGCTCCTGCTGGGCGACCGCGGCGGACGCTGGGGGCAGCGGCAGGTCCGCGAGGCGGTGCACCGCCTCGCCGCGGCGGCGGGCGTCGACGACGTCGCCCCCCACGACCTGCGGCACAGCGCCGCGACGCACCTCCTCGCCGGGGGCTCGGACCTGCGCAGCGTGCAGGAGATCCTCGGGCACTCCTCGCTCGCGACGACGCAGCGCTACACGCACGTGACCGCGGAGCGGCTGCGCACCTCGTTCGAGCAGGCGTTCCCGCGCGCCTGACGGGACGCGCGATCCGGCGTGATCCGCCGTGAGACCGCCGCGGCCCGCCCGGTCAGTCCTCCCGGAGGGGCAGCAGCACGATCGGTGGCCGGTCGCCGAGGAGAGCCAGCGGGTCGAGGTAGCGCTCGCCGCGCCGCACGCCCCAGTGCACGCACGTGGCGGCGCAGTGGCTCCCCGCAGCGCTCTCCGCGGCCTGCACCGTGCCGAGCACGGACCCGGACGTCACACGCTCGCCGCGCCCGACCGACGCCGTCACGGGCTCGAGCGAGGTGCGCAGCCCGTCGTCGTGCAGGACGACGACCACGTCGCGCCCCGCGACGGGCCCGGTGAACGACACCACGCCGGGGGCGGGGGAGCGGACGGTCTCCGCAGGGGCGGCCGCGAGGTCGACGCCGCGGTGCCCCGGGAGCCAGTCGTGCTCGGGCGGGTCGAACGGCGCGAGCACGCCCAGGTCGGCGACGTCCCGGTCGAGCGGGGGAACCCACCCGCTCGATGCGGCTCCCTGCCCGGGCCCGGGAGCCGACGCCGCTCCTGCCACGGGTGCGGCGAGGACCACGAGCGCGCCGAGCACGAGGGCGGCGCCGCGGACCCGGGCACGACGCGTGGTCGTGCCGCCGGACGGCCCGACGGCCGGATGCTCGGGCAGGTGGTCGGTCGTGCGGCCGGACGGCCCGTCGGCGAGACGGACCGCACGGCGGGCGGGCGGGTGAGCGGACGGGAGACGAGCGCGGTCGAGGGTCACGGGGTCAGGGTGCCGGAGTCACGTCGACGGGCGCGGACGCGGCGGGCTCGGCTGTGGACGAGCTGCCCGCACGACGGCGCGCGACGGCGGCTGTGGTCGGCCCTGCCGTCGGGTAGACTTGCCGCTGCGACCGGCGCGTTCGCCGTGCCCGGCCCGAGGGACCACCTCGGCCGAGGACGGAGCCGGTCGACTTCGCGCGTCACGTCCTCGCCCTCGTCTCCCGGTCCGTCCGGGTCGGGGTGGGGCCGCGTCCGGCGTCGGTCCTGCTCGCACCGTCCACGGTGCGTCGCAGGCGTCGGCACGGGTGGCGCCAGGGGTGCGACCACCAGGGTCGTCACCGACAACCGCACCGCGGTCCGTCCCACGGGAGGGGCCGCCAGAAGCGTGCGCGCACCGGGTGGATCCCGGGCCGCACGGCGAAAGGACGTGTCATGGCCGTCGTGACCATGCGCCAGCTCCTCGAGAGCGGTGTCCACTTCGGGCACCAGACCCGCCGTTGGAACCCGAAGATGAAGCGTTTCATCTTCACCGAGCGCAACGGCATCTACATCGTCGACCTCCAGCAGTCGCTGTCGTACATCGACCGCGCGTACGAGTTCGTCAAGGAGACCGTCGCGCACGGCGGCTCCATCCTCTTCGTCGGCACCAAGAAGCAGGCCCAGGAGCCCGTGGCCGAGCAGGCCGCGCGCGTCGGGATGCCCTACGTGAACCACCGCTGGCTCGGCGGCATGCTCACCAACTTCACCACGGTGCACAAGCGTCTCCAGCGCCTCAAGGAGCTCGAGGAGATCGACTTCGACGACGTCGCCGGCTCGGCGCTCACGAAGAAGGAGCTCCTCGTCCTGCGTCGCGAGAAGGACAAGCTCGCCCGCACGCTCGGCGGCATCCGCGACATGGCGAAGGTCCCCTCCGCCGTGTGGATCGTCGACACGAACAAGGAGCACCTCGCGGTCGACGAGGCGCGCAAGCTCCACATCCCGATCGTCGCGATCCTCGACACGAACTGCGACCCGGACGTCGTGGACTACAAGATCCCGGGCAACGACGACGCGATCCGCTCCGTGACGCTGCTCACGCGGGTCATCGCGGACGCCGTCGCCGAGGGTCTGCTCCAGCGTCACTCGGGCCGTTCGGGCGCCGAGGCCGAGGCGGGCGCCTCCGCCGAGCCGCTGGCCGAGTGGGAGCGCGAGCTCCTCGCCGGCGCCGAGCAGCAGCTCGAGGCGGACGAGAAGGCCGCCGAGGCGAACGTCGAGGCCGCCGCGGCCGAGGGCGTGGCCGAGGCTGCCGCCGAGGTCGCCGCCGAGGAGCCGGGTGACGCCACCGCCGAGGTCGTCGAGGAGGCCGCCGCCGAGGCTGCCGTCGTCGCGGACGCCGAGGCCGTGGTCGCCGACGCCGAGGCCGACGAGACCAAGTGACGTCCCGGGGTGCGCGACGGGCGACCGTCGCGCACCCCGTGCCGTACCACCGGCGTACCGGGCACCCACGCGGTGCCGCCAGCACGTCGCTTGTGACGAAGTACCCGTGACGAACCACGAGTGAGGAACCACCATGGCGAACTACACCGCCGCTGACATCAAGGCCCTGCGCGAGCGCACCGGCGCCGGCATGCTCGACGTCAAGAAGGCTCTCGACGAGGCGGGCGGCGACGCGGACAAGGCGCTCGAGATCATCCGTGTGAAGGGTCTGAAGGGCGTCGCCAAGCGCGAGGGCCGCTCGACCTCCGAGGGCCTCGTCGCCGTCGACATCCGCGACACCGAGGGTGGCCAGGTCGCGACGCTCATCGAGCTCAACTCCGAGACGGACTTCGTCGCGAAGAACGACACGTTCATCTCCCTCGCGGACCGCGTGCTCAAGGCCGCGGCCGAGGCCGGCGCGCGCGACGCGGACGCGGCGCTCGCCGCGGACGCGGACGGCGAGACCGTCCAGCAGGTCATCGACAACCAGGCCGCGACGCTCGGCGAGAAGATCGTCCTGCGCCGCGTGACCCGCGTCGCGGGCGAGCGCGTCACCGCGTACCTCCACCGCACCGCGCGCGACCTGCCGCCGTCGATCGGCGTCGTCGTCGCCACGGACGCCGCGGGCGAGGCCGTCGCGAAGGACGTCGCGCAGCACGTCGCCGCGATGTCCCCGACGTACCTCTCGCGCGACGAGGTCCCGGCCGAGACGGTCGAGAACGAGCGCCGCATCGCCGAGGAGACCTCGCGCAACGAGGGCAAGCCCGAGGCCGCGCTGCCGAAGATCGTCGAGGGTCGCCTCAACGGCTTCTTCAAGGACGTCGTCCTCGTCGACCAGCCGCTCGCGAAGGACCCGAAGAAGACGGTCGGCCAGGTCGTCTCCGAGGCCGGCGGCACCATCACGGAGTTCGTGCGCTACCGCGTCGGCGCCTGACGCCCCCGTCGGCCCGGACCCGTCGTCTCGTGGACGGCGGGTCCGGGCCGACCGCGCACCCGGGCCCGGCCCGGGCGCGCGACGACCGCCGACGTGCCGCACCATCAGGTGGACGACGGCGGAGCAGGACCACCCCGCCCCACCGGGCCAGGACGAAGGACAGGTGTCGACAGTGACGGCAGGCGAGCAGACCGAGCCCCGGACGGGGACCGAGCACCGGCGGGTGCTCCTCAAGCTGTCGGGCGAGACGTTCGGCGGCGGGCAGATCGGCCTCGCGCCCGACGTCGTCCAGCGCGTCGCCCAGGAGATCGCGGCCGCGGTCGAGCAGGGCGTCCAGGTCGCCATCGTGGTCGGTGGCGGCAACTTCTTCCGCGGGGCGGAGCTCTCCCAGCGCGGGCTCGACCGCGCACGTGCCGACTACATGGGCATGCTGGGCACGGTCATGAACTGCCTCGCGCTCCAGGACTTCCTCGAGCAGGCGGGGGTGAAGACGCGCGTGCAGACCGCCATCGCGATGGGCCAGGTCGCCGAGCCGTACATCCCGCTGCGCGCGATCCGGCACCTCGAGAAGGGCCGCGTCGTCATCTTCGGCGCCGGCGCCGGGATGCCGTACTTCTCGACCGACACGGTCTCCGTGCAGCGCGCCCTCGAGACGCACTGCCAGGAGGTCCTCATGGGCAAGAACGGCGTGGACGGCGTCTACACGGCGGACCCGCGCACGGACCCGTCGGCCACCAAGCTCGACCACCTCACGTACACCGACGCGCTCGTCAACGACCTCGGGGTCATGGACGCGACGGCGCTGAGCCTGTGCCGGGACAACGACGTGCGCATGCGCGTGTTCGGCATGAGCGAGCCGGGGAACGTCACGCGCGCCCTGGTCGGCGAGAATATTGGCACACTGGTCACGACCGACTGACACCGGTGCGACCAGGCCGGTGATCCCGGCCACGACCGCACGGACCGACCCACGACGAACGACGAAGGAGCACTGGTGATCGACGAGACCCTCCTCGAGGCCGAGGAGAAGATGGACAAGGCCGTCGAGGTGGCCAAGGAGGACTTCGCCGCGATCCGCACGGGCCGTGCGAACGCCGCGATGTTCAACAAGATCACGGTCGACTACTACGGCGCCCCGACCCCGCTGCAGCAGCTCGCGTCCTTCACGGTGACCGAGGCGCGCACGATCCTCGTCTCCCCGTTCGACAAGAGCTCGATGACCGCGGTGGAGAAGGCGCTGCGCGACTCCGACCTCGGGGTGAACCCCTCGAACGACGGCAACGTCGTCCGGGTCGTGCTGCCCGCCCTCACGGAAGAGCGCCGTCGTGACTTCGTGAAGCTCGCGAAGTCGAAGGCGGAGGACTCGCGCGTCGCGATCCGCAACGTCCGCCGTCGGGCGAAGGAGGAGCTGGACCGCATCGCGCGCGACGGCGAGGCCGGCGAGGACGAGGTCGCGCGCGCCGAGAAGGAGCTCGAGGTCCTCACGAAGGCGCACGTCGACCAGGTCGACGCGCTGCTCGCGGGCAAGGAGAGCGAGCTGCTCGAGGTCTGAGCACCTCGTCCGGCGAGCTCCTCCACGCACCGATGACCGACACCTCCTCGACGGCCGCAGGCGAAGGCACGACCGCGGCGCGCGCACCCAGGGCGGGCCGCAACCTCCCCGTGGCGATCGCGGTGGGCCTCGGCCTGCTCGCGCTCGTCGCGGTCAGCCTCGCCTTCCGGCCCGAGCTCTTCGTGCTGCTCGCAACCGTTGCAGTGGGCGCGGCGCTGTGGGAGCTCGCCCAGGCGTTCCGGCGCCGCGACCTGCACCTCCCGCTGCTCCCGCTCCTCGTGGGCACGGTCGGCATCCTCGTCTCCTCGTACTACTCGGGGCCCGAGGCGTTGCTGGTCTCCTTCATGCTCACCGTGGCGGGGGCGGTGGTGTGGCGCGTGATCGACGGGTCGGGCACGGCCGCCGTGCGCGACGCCGCCGCAGCGACCTTCGCGGCGGCGTACCTGCCGTTCATGGCGGGCTTCGTCATGCTCATGCTCGCCGCGCCGGACGGTCGGGTGCGGGTCCTGCTCTTCATCCTGCTCGCGGTGGCGAACGACGTCGGCGGGTACGTCGCGGGCGTCCTGTTCGGGCGGCACCCGCTCGCCCCGTCCGTCAGCCCCAAGAAGTCGTGGGAGGGGCTCGCCGGGTCGTTCGTCCTGGCGACCGCCGTCGGGGTCGTCGGCGCGGTGGTGGGCCTCGGCGCGAGCCCGCTGCTCGGCGTCGCGCTGGGCGTCCTGGCCCCGCTCACGGCGACGATCGGCGACCTCGCCGAGTCCATGATCAAGCGGGACCTAGAATTGAAGGACATGGGGTCGCTCCTGCCCGGCCACGGAGGCATCCTCGACCGGCTCGACTCCATGCTCCTCACCGCCCCGTTCGTGTACGTGCTGCTCGCCCTGGCCGTCTGACGGCCCGGCTCACGGCGCGGCGCACCCGTCCGCACCGCCCCCCACGCTTGGACCTCCTCATGACCGTCCGTTCCGTCCGCCCGTCCGCGGAGTCGAAGCCGCTGCCGCTCGTCATGTCGGCCCCGCGCCGCGGCAAGCCGCCGCGCCACTTCGCCGACCTCGCGCCCGAGGAGGTGCGGGACGTCGTCGTCGAGCTCGGCGAGAAGCCGTTCCGCGCCAAGCAGCTCGCGACGCACTACTACGCGCACCTCACGCGTGACCCCGAGGCGATGACGGACCTGCCGAAGGCGACGCGCGACGTGCTCGCCGAGGCGCTCTTCCCGCCGCTGCTCACGGCGGCGCGGCGCATGGAGGCCGACGGCGGCACGACCGTGAAGACGCTGTGGCACCTCTTCGACGGCGCGAAGGTCGAGTCGGTCCTCATGCGCTACCCGCAGCGCTCGACCCTGTGCGTGTCGAGCCAGGCGGGCTGCGGCATGGCGTGCCCGTTCTGCGCGACGGGGCAGCTCGGCCTGACGCGCAACCTCTCGGTCGCGGAGATCGTCGAGCAGGTGCGCTCCGCGGCCCGGTCGCTCGCGGACGGCGAGATCCCCGGCGGCCCGACGCGTCTCAACAACCTCGTGTTCATGGGCATGGGCGAGCCGCTCGCGAACTACAAGGCCGTCATGGGCACGGTGCGCCGTCTGGTCGCCCCCGCGCCCGACGGGCTCGGGATGTCCGCCCGCAACATCACGGTGTCGACGGTCGGGCTCGTGCCCGCGATGCGCAAGCTCGCCGACGAGGGGATCCCGGTGACCCTCGCGCTGTCGCTGCACGCCCCGGACGACGACCTGCGCAGCGAGCTCGTGCCGATCAACACCCGGTGGAGCGTCGACGAGACGCTCGACGCGGCCCGGCACTACTTCGAGGTCACGGGCCGCCGCGTGAGCATCGAGTACGCGCTCATCAAGGACATGAACGATCACGCGTGGCGCGCCGACCTCCTGGGCGAGAAGCTCAACGCGCGCGGCCGCGGCTGGGTCCACGTCAACCCGATCCCGCTCAACCCGACGCCCGGATCGATCTGGACGGCCAGCGACCCTGCCGTCGAGGCGGAGTTCGTGGCACGATTGCGCGGTCACGGGATCCCGACGACGATCCGTGACACCCGCGGCAGCGACATCGACGGCGCCTGCGGGCAGCTCGCTGCAGAGGAGGACGAGTGAGTTCGCTGTTCACCACGGTGTCGAAGACCCGGAACGGGTACGACCCCGAGGAGGTCGACGACTTCTTCGAGCACGCTCGTGACGTCTACGAGGGCCGGGTGTCGGAGCGGCTCACGAGCACCGAGATCCAGGCGTCGGTCTTCGACCTGGTCCGTGGCGGCTACGACACGCACGAGGTCGACGCTGCCCTCGACCGGCTCGAGGGCGCGTTCATCGCGCGCCAGCGGGCCGAGTACGTCGCGGCGCACGGGCAGCAGGCGTGGATGAACGCGCTCGCCGAGCGCGCGCGGACGCTCTACGGGCGCCTCGGTCGCCCCGACGGCGAGAAGTTCGCGCTCGCGGAGCGCGGCAAGCCGGCCTACGACATCGACGACGTCGACGACCTGTGCGACCGGCTCGTCGCCTACTTCGACCGCCAGGTCCCGATCACGGCGGCCGAGATCCGGTCCGCGACGTTCGGCCGGGCGCGCGGGCGCGAGGGCTACGCGGAGGGTCCGGTCGACGCGTTCTTCGCGCGCGCCATCGAGGTGCTGCTCGGCGTCGAGTGACGACGCCCCACCGCGTGAGCCTCGATCCCCGGGCGACGTCGATCCGTCCGCTGCGCCGCGCGGTCGCGTCGCTCGCGGCGTTCAACGCCCGCCACCCCTGGAACCACAACGAGCACTTCCACGGCTGGGTCGTGCGGCGAGTGCCGCACGACGCCCGCGTCGTGCTGGACGTCGGCTGCGGCGCCGGCGTGCTCCTGGGCCGGCTGCGGGCCCGGGTCGCCGAGGTGCACGGGATCGACGCCGACGCGGGCATGGTCGCCCAGGCCCGGGCACGGCACGCTGCGGACCCCGCCGTGACGGTGCGCCGGCTCCGGTTCGACGACGTCCGCTCGCCCGACGACGTCCGCTCGCCCGACGACGTCCGCTCGCCCGACGACGTCCGCTCGCCGGGCGGGACGCCCGGGCCGGGGGCCGGTTCCCTGTGGCACCGCGGGTACGACGCGGTGACGATGGTCGCGGTGCTGCACCACCTCGAGCTCGACGAGGCGCTCCGGCACGCGCGGGACCTCCTCGCACCGGGCGGCCGTCTGCTGGTCGTGGGGCTCGCCCGGGTCGCCACGCCCCGGGACCTCGCCGTCGACGTCGCGTCCGCGCTGCTCAACCCGCTCGTGGGCCTCGTGAAGCACCCCCGCCGCGCCCGGCCCGAGGACTCTGGCCCCGACGCCCCGGACATGCCCGTCCGAGACCCGCGGCACACCGTGGACGAGGTCGCCCGCACGGCCCGGGCGCTGCTGCCGGGCGCGCGCGTGCGCCGTCGGCTGTTCTTCCGGTACACGCTCGAGTGGACGGCACCGCGCTGACCGGACGACGACCCGGTGCGGTGCCACGCACCGCCCGCGGCCTGGAAGGATGGGAACCATGCCCGACGGACCTGCACCCACCCCGCGCACCGTGACGATCCTCGGCTCGACCGGGTCGATCGGCACGCAGGCGATCGACGTCGTCCGGTCCCACCCCGACCGGTTCCGGGTCGAGGCGCTCTCGGCGGGCGGGGGCGACGTGGACCTGCTGGCGCGCCAGGCCGCCGACCTGGGCGTGCGCGCGGTCGGCGTGGCGGACGCGACCCGTGCGGCGGCCCTGGCCGAGGCGCTGTCGGCGGCCTGCGCCGGTCGCGAGGAGGTCCCCGAGGTGCTCGCCGGACCCGATGCCGCGGCCGAGCTCGCGGCGCGGGGGAGCGACGTCGTCCTCAACGGGGTCACGGGGTCGGTGGGCCTCGGCCCGACGCTCGCCGCGCTGCGCGCCGGGTCGACGCTCGCCCTCGCGAACAAGGAGTCGCTCGTCGCCGGGGGAGCGCTCGTCCGCGCGGCCCAGCAGCGCCCGGACCAGATCGTCCCGGTGGACTCCGAGCACTCGGCCATCGCCCAGTGCCTGCGGTCGGGGACGCGACCGGAGGTGCGCCGGCTGATCCTCACCGCCTCGGGCGGCCCGTTCCGCGGCTGGGAGGCCGACGCGGTCAAGGCCGCGACCGTCGACCAGGCGCTCGCGCACCCCACCTGGGCCATGGGTCCGGTCGTCACCGTGAACTCCGCGAGCCTCATGAACAAGGGCCTCGAGCTCATCGAGGCGCACCTGCTCTTCGACGTCCCGGCCGACGACATCACGGTCGTCGTGCACCCGCAGTCCGTCGTGCACTCCATGGTCGAGTTCGTCGACGGCTCGACGATCGCGCAGGCGTCGCCGCCGGACATGCGCCTGCCCATCGCGCTCGGGCTGTCGTGGCCCGACCGGCTCGACCCCGTGACGCCGCCGTGCGACTGGTCCGCCGCGACGTCGTGGACGTTCGAGCCGCTCGACGACGCGGCGTTCCCCGCGGTGAACCTCGCGCGTGCGGCCGTGGCGGCGAGCGCCACGCACCCGGCGGTGTACAACGCGGCGAACGAGGAGGCCGTCGCGGCGTTCCTCAGCGGACGCGCAGGTTTCGGTGACATCGTGGCGACGGTCGAGCGCGTGCTCGCGGCGCACGACGGAACCCCCGCGGACGCGCTGACGTTGGAGCACGTGGCGGAGGCGGAGACCTGGGCGCGCGCGCGAGCCCACGAGCTGCTGGACCGCCGGTGACGAGCAACCGTCGGGGCGGGACGACCGCCCTGGACGTCGAGAGGGAGCAGAGGGAACGATGGCCACGCTGATCGGCATCCTGGTGATCGTGGTCGGGATCGTCGTCTCGATCGCGCTGCACGAGGTCGGGCACATGGTGCCCGCGAAGAAGTTCGGCGTCCGCGTGAGCCAGTACATGGTCGGCTTCGGCCCGACCCTGTGGTCGCGCACCAAGGGCGAGACCGAGTACGGCCTCAAGGCGATCCCGCTCGGCGGCTACGTGCGCCTCGTGGGCATGTACCCGCCCGCGCCCGCGGGCGCCCGCCCCCGCGGCAGCGGGTTCTTCTCCCAGGTCGTGGCCGACGCGCGGGACGCCAGCACGGAGGAGATCCGGCCGGGCGAGGAGCACCGCGCGTTCTACAACCTCTCCGCGCCCAAGAAGGTCGTCGTCATGCTCGGCGGCCCCTTCATGAACCTCCTCATCGCGTTCGTCCTCATGGCGATCGTGTGCGTCGGCATCGGCCTGCCCGCGGTCACCACCACGGTCGGCTCGGTGAACGCGTGCGTCCCGTCCGCCGTGACGGACGAGGAGCAGGAGTGCGCCGCCGACGCCGACCCCTCGCCGGCCGCCGCCGCGGGGCTCCAGCCGGGCGACACGATCGTGGCGTTCGACGGCGAGGACGTCACCTCGTGGGACCAGCTCTCCGGCATGATCCGGGGCGCCGCCGGGCAGGCCACGCCGGTCGTCGTCGAGCGCGACGGCGAGCAGGTCGACCTCACCATCACGCCGGTCGACGTGGAGCGCCAGGTCGTCGCCGAGGACGGCACGCCTGTCGTCGACGACGACGGCGAGCCCGTCACGAAGCCCGCCGGGTTCGTCGGGTTCGCGCCGACCGTCGAGCGCACGCCCGCCGGGATCGGCGTGGCCGCGGAGGCCACGTGGCAGCAGGTGAGCGGCACGGCGGGCATCATCGTCACCCTGCCGGTCAAGGTCTACGAGGCCGCCCAGGCCGCGTTCACCGACGCGCCCCGCGGGCAGGACTCCGTGATGAGCGTCGTCGGGGTCGGCCGGGTCGCGGTGGACGTCGCGGGCGCGGAGAGCCCGGTGCTCGACCGCGTGGTGACCATGCTCCTGCTGCTCGCCGCGCTGAACGTCGCGCTGTTCGTCTTCAACCTCATCCCGCTCCTGCCGCTCGACGGCGGGCACGTGGTCAACGCGCTCTACGAGGGAGCCAAGCGCACCGTCGCGCGCGTCCGCGGTCGCCCGCGCCCGGGACCGGCCGACCTGGCGCGCATGATGCCGGTCGCGTACGTGATGTTCGTGGTCCTCGTCGGCGTCGGTGCCCTGCTGATCCTCGCCGACATCATCGACCCCGTCCGCCTCACGTAGCCCGGCGCGTCGTCCGAGGCCTCTGCTCCACCGGTAGTCGTGCGTGGAGGTGCCGCGAAGATGTGCGGGACCGCGCGGGAAGGTGACGTCCCGGACACCCGGCGGTGCCCCGTTCGACGCTCGCCGGGGGATACTAGGGGCGTGAGCGTACCCATCAGTCTCGGAATGCCTGCCGCGCCGCCGCCGGTCCTCGCGCCGCGCCGCAAGAGCCGCAAGATCAAGGTCGGCAAGGTGGACGTCGGCGGCGACGCGCCGATCAGCGTCCAGTCCATGACGACGACGCCGACGACGGACATCAACGCCACCCTCCAGCAGATCGCGGAGCTCACGGCGTCGGGCTGCGACATCGTGCGCGTCGCGGTGCCGAGCGCGGACGACGCGCTCGCCCTGCCGGCGATCGCGAAGAAGTCGCAGATCCCGGTGATCGCCGACATCCACTTCCAGCCCAAGTACGTGTTCGCCGCGATCGACGCGGGGTGCGCCGCGGTGCGCGTGAACCCGGGCAACATCCGCAAGTTCGACGACCAGGTCAAGGAGATCGCGAAGGCGGCGTCCGACGCGGGCGTGTCCCTGCGCATCGGCGTGAACGCCGGCTCCCTCGACCCCCGCCTGCTCGCGAAGTACGGCAAGGCGACGCCCGAGGCGCTGGTCGAGTCGGCCGTGTGGGAGGCGTCGCTGTTCGAGGAGCACGGCTTCCACGACTTCAAGATCTCCGTGAAGCACAACGACCCGGTCGTCATGGTGCGCGCGTACGAGCTGCTCGCCGAGGCGGGCGACTGGCCGCTGCACCTCGGCGTGACCGAGGCCGGCCCCGCGTTCCAGGGCACGATCAAGTCGGCCACCGCGTTCGGCGCGCTGCTGAGCAAGGGCATCGGCGACACGATCCGCGTCTCGCTGTCCGCGCCCCCGGTCGAGGAGGTCAAGGTCGGCAACCAGATCCTCCAGGCGCTCAACCTGCGCCCCCGCAAGCTCGAGATCGTCTCCTGCCCGTCGTGCGGCCGCGCCCAGGTGGACGTGTACACGCTCGCGGAGAAGGTCACGGCCGGGCTCGAGGGCATGGAGGTGCCCCTGCGCGTCGCCGTCATGGGCTGCGTCGTCAACGGCCCGGGCGAGGCGCGCGAGGCGGACCTCGGCGTCGCGTCGGGCAACGGCAAGGGGCAGATCTTCGTCAAGGGCGAGGTCGTCAAGACGGTCCCCGAGTCGCTCATCGTCGAGACCCTCATCGAGGAGGCGCTGCGCATCGCGGAGACCATGACGCCGGAGAACGACGCGCAGGCCGGCCCGCCGGTCGTCACGGTCGGCTGACGCCCTCGTGAGCCGCTGGCGCCCGTCCGTCCCGGCACTGCGGCCACGGGCGCGCGCCGGGTCGGGCGACGACGCGGCCGAGCGGGCCCGCGTGCTCTCCGACGCGGACGTCCCCGAGGCGCTCGCGGTGTGCGCGGGCGACCCGGTCGCGTCGACGCTCGCGGCGGCGCGGCTCGCCGTCGCGCAGCACGCCGGCCTGCACGCCGCGGGCGGCCAGGCGTGGGGCTTCCCCGCCGTCGGTCCGCTCGAGGCGGTGTGCTGGGCCGGGGCGAACCTCGTGCCGGTCGTCCCGGCGTCGCTCGACGCCGACCGCGCCCGCACGGCGGTCGCGGCGTTCGCCGCGCTCGCGCGGCACGCGGGGCGGCGGTCGTCGTCGGTCGTGGGCGAGCGCGACGCCGTCCTGGCGCTGTGGGACCTGCTCGCCCCGCACTGGCCGGCGCCGCGCGAGATCCGGGCGAACCAGCCGTCGCTCGCGATCGACCGCGACCCGGACGTCGAGCCCGACCCGCACGTGCGCCGCTCCGTCCCGGCGGAGGTCCCCGTGGTGCTGCCCGCGTGCGTGCGCATGTTCACCGAGGAGGTCGGCTACTCGCCGGTCGAGGGCGGGGGCCGCGCGTACGAGGAGCGCGTCCGCTCGCTCGTGCTCGCGGGCCGGTCCTTCGTCCGCATGGCCGCGGAGCCCGGCCGCTCGCCGCACGTGGTCTTCAAGGCGGAGCTCGGCGCGGTGACGCCGCGCGTCGCGCAGGTGCAGGGCGTGTGGGTCGACCCGCGGTACCGCGGGCAGGGGATCGCCGCTCCGGGGATGGCCGCCGTCGTGCGTCTCGCGCGCGGGCCCGGGCCCGCGGACGCGGCGCGCGGTGCGGCGCCTCCCGTGGTCTCGCTGTACGTCAACGACTACAACGCGGCCGCGCTCGCGACGTACCGCCGGGTCGGGTTCGAGCAGGTCGGGACCTACGCGACCGTGCTGTTCTGACGGCGCCGCCCCGCAGGGCGCGCCCCGCCCGGCGGGTCCTCACTTGAGCAGGCGCGACATCCGCCGGTCGGCGAGGACCTGGCCCCCGGTCTGGCACGTCGGGCAGTACTGGAGGCTGCGGTCGGCGAAGCTGACCTCGCGCACGGTGTCGCCGCACACGGGACAGGGCAGACCCGTGCGCCCGTGCACGCGCATCCCCGCGCGCTTCGCGTCCTTGAGCTCGGCGGCCGGCTTGCCCGACGCCGCCGCCACGGCCTCGGCGAGCACCTCGCCCACGGCGGCGTGCACGCGCGCGACCTCGTCGGGCGTGAACGAGCGCGTGAGCTTGAACGGGCTCGTGCGCGCCGCGTGCAGGATGTCGTCGGAGTAGGCGTTCCCGATCCCGGCGATCGACGACTGGTCGCGCAGCAGCCCCTTCACCTGCTGGTTGCGCGCCGCCATGAGCGCCCCGAGCGCCTCGGGCGTGAAGGCCGGGTCGAGCGGCTCCACGCCCAGCGTCTCGATCGCCCGGACCTCCTCCGGGTGCCGCACGACGTGCACCGCGAGCCGCTTGCGCGTCCCGGCCTCCGTGAGGTCGAACCCGGAGCCGTCGTCGAACCGCACGCGCAGCGCGAGCACCGCGGCCTTCCCGCCACCGCTGCCGCCGAGGCGCGGGCGGACGGGCGTCGTCGGGGCCTTCTCGGACCAGCGCAGCCACCCGCCCCGGGCGAGGTGGAACACGAGGTGGACCTCGGCGTCGGGCCCGGGCACGCCGGTCCCGACGCCGGTCTCGGCGAGCACGAGGTCGAGCCACTTGCCGTGCCGTCGGGCGCCCGTGACGACCCGCCCCACCAGGGCCGAGACCGGCGGGTCGAACGTCTTGAGCGCGGCGATCTGCGCGACGTCCGCGGCCACGACGGTGCGACCGGTCGCGCGGTCGTCGAGGAACCGGGCGAGGGCCTCGACCTCGGGCAGCTCGGGCATGGGGACATCCTCCCCGCCGGTAGGGTGGGGCGCATGTCTTCCGTCACGTCCGGCGCGCCCGCCGCGGCCTCCACCCGCGTCCGGGGCGCCGACCTCCTGCGCCTGTCCACCCTGTTCGTCCGGACGCTGCGCGAGGACCCGGCCGACGCCGAGGTCGCGAGCCACCGGCTCCTCGTGCGGGCGGGCTACATCCGTCGCGCCGCCCCCGGCATCTACACCTGGCTCCCGCTCGGCCTGCGCGTGCTGCGCAAGGTCGAGGACGTGGTCCGCGAGGAGATGGCGGCCGCGGGCGCGCAGGAGGTGCACTTCCCGGCGCTGCTGCCCAAGGAGCCGTACGAGGCGACGGGCCGCTGGACGGAGTACGGGCCGAACATCTTCCGTCTCAAGGACCGCAAGGACGGGGACTACCTCCTCGCGCCCACCCACGAGGAGATGTTCACGCTCCTCGTCAAGGACCTGTACTCGTCGTACAAGGACCTGCCGCTGACGATCTACCAGATCCAGACGAAGTACCGCGACGAGGCGCGTCCGCGCGCGGGCCTCATCCGCGGGCGCGAGTTCGTCATGAAAGACGCGTACTCGTTCGACACGACGGACGAGGGCCTCGAGCGCTCGTACGAGGCGCAGCGCGCGGCCTACCGGCGCATCTTCGACCGGCTCGGGCTCGAGTACGTCATCGTCGCCGCCACGTCCGGCGCCATGGGCGGGTCGCGCTCCGAGGAGTTCCTCACCCCGACGGCGATCGGCGAGGACACGTTCGTGCGCTCGCCCGGGGGCTACGCCGCGAACGTCGAGGCCGTCGTCACGCCGGTGCCCGAGGCGGTCGACTACGCCGACGCCCCGGCCGCGCACGTCGAGGACACGCCCGACACCCCCACCATCGCCTCGCTGGTCGAGCTCGCGAACGCGCGCTACCCCCGCGAGGACCGCGCGTGGACGGCGGCCGACACGCTGAAGAACGTCGTGCTCGCCCTGACGCACCCGGACGGCCGCCGCGAGGTCGTCGTCGTCGGGCTGCCGGGCGACCGCGAGGTCGACCTCAAGCGCGTGGGCGCGGCGTTCGAGCCCGCCGAGGTCGAGCCGGCCACGGACGCCGACTTCGCCGCCCACCCCGAGCTCGTCAAGGGCTACATCGGCCCGCAGGTGCTCGGCCCGAACGCGCGCCGCGAGGCACCCGCGGACGGCGACGCGTCCGACGCGTCGGCGGGGGAGACCCCCGAGCGGCACTCGGTGCGCTACTTGCTCGACCCGCGCGTCGTCGCCGGCACGCGCTGGATCACCGGCGCGAACGCGCCCGGCCGCCACGTGTTCGACCTCGTCGCCGAGCGCGACTTCGCCGCCGACGGCACGGTCGAGGCCGCGGAGGTGCGCGCGGGCGACCTCGCGCCCGACGGCTCGGGCCCGCTCGAGCTCGCGCGCGGCATCGAGATCGGCCACATCTTCGCGCTCGGCCGCAAGTACGCCCAGGCCCTCGGCCTCACGGTGCTCGACGAGAACGGCAAGCAGGTCGTCGTGACGATGGGCTCCTACGGGATCGGCGTCACGCGCGTCCTCGCGGCGCTCGCGGAGGCGAACCACGACGACGCCGGGCTCGCGTGGCCCGCGCACGTCGCGCCCGCGCAGGTGCACGTCGTCGCCACGGGCAAGGACGCGAGCGTGTTCGAGGAGGCCGAGCGCCTCGCGACCGAGCTCGCCGGCCGGGGCGTCGAGGTGATCTACGACGACCGGCCCAAGGTCTCGCCCGGCGTGAAGTTCAAGGACGCCGAGCTCCTCGGCGTGCCGCTCCTGCTCGTCGTGGGCCGCGGCCTGGCCGACGGCGTCGTCGAGGTCCGCCCGCGCGCGGGCGAGGCGGCGCAGGTCGCCGTCGAGGACGCCGTCGAGCACGTCGCGGGCCGGGTCGCCGAGCTCCTCGGCTGACCGTCCGCGCAGCCTCGGGGCGCCCCGGTCCGGACCTCCGGGCCGGGGCGCTCTGCTGCGCTCACGGCCGTGCGGTGTGGCGCTCCGGTGCGCGCTGCGCGGGGTCGTCGGTGCACCAGGGCGCCCGCGGGAGCCGGCGTCGCGCCCGTGCGTGCGAGCCGGGCGCGTTCAGCCTGCCGTCTGCTCCGGCAGGCCCGGGAACGCGACGGGCGCCTCGCCCCACGCGACGGCGCTCGCCCACGCGTCCGCGAGGAGCGCGACGGCCTCGGTCCGGGACGTCGGGGCCGCCGCGGCGACGAGGCTCGCGTACGTCTGCGCGAGCCCCGACTCGACCTGGCGCGCGAGCGCGGCCGTGTCCGTGCCGTCGGGCAGCGCGTAGGCGACGCGACGCGGGTCCTGCGGCGTCCCGTCGGTGCCCGCGGCGAGGGCCCAGCCTTGCGCGCGGGCGCGGTGCTGGGCGGCGCGCGCGACCGCGGCGGTGCGCACGTCGCCCTCCGACTGCGCGGCGCGCACCTCGTAGCCGTACCCGGCCGCGTCCTCCGCCTCGACGAGCGTCGCGAGGTCCGCGGCGCCGACCCCGCCGGGCGCCTCGTCGACGGGCGGCGGATCGGCGAGGCCTGCCGCGGCCGTCGAGCCCGTGGCCGCGGCGAGCCGCTGAGCCGAGACGTGCTCCGAGGCGGCGACCGACGCGAGGAGCCGCGCGAGCCGGGCGTCCGGCGAGGCGTCGGCCGCCGCGCCCGTGCGCCCGGCCGCGCCCACGAGCGCGGTGACGACGTCGTCCGTCGTCGCGGTGCCGGGGGCGGGCGTGCCCGCCGCGTCCGTGCTCGTCCCCGTGGTCCCGGGGTCGGACGTCGTCCCGTCCGCGCCCGGGGCGGCGGTACCGGTCCCCGGGGCGTCGGTTCCGGCCTCGCCCGCGACGTCGCCCTCGGGCTCCGCGGGGTCCTCGAGGCCCGAGTCGTAGACCCCGCCGAGCGCGTCGACGTGCTGCTCGGCGAACGCGGCGGCCTCGCCGAGCACCGCGAGCGCGGCCGGGTCGGTCACGCGCGGCGTGACGTCCGCCACCAGCGCGGCGACCGCGAGCGCGTCGTCGACCGCCCCGGAGCGGAGCACCTCGACCGTGTCGGGGGAGGGCTCCGTGGGCGGCGGCGTGTCCAGCCGGACGCCGCACCCGGCCGCCAGGACGCCCGTCGCGAGCACCGTGACGACCGCGAGCAGACGGCCGGCACGGGCCGCGGGACGGGTCCGCCGGGCTCGGGGGGCGGCGTCGGCCGCGGTCGCGTGGGGAGTCATCGGGGGCGATGATGTCACGTCCGGGGCCCGCGAGTCGTTAGGCTGGTCCCCGTTCCGACGTCCGGCGAGCGGGGCTCGGAGCACCCGAGACAACAACACACCGGTCGTCTGGCGTACCCGGCGTGGGACACGGACAGGAGCTGAGTCATGGCAGGGCAGGCGGGCGGTCAGTCCGGCAGAGGGTCCGGAGGCGACGCGGCGGCGCACGCGCTCCGGGAGAGCGTCCGCGAGGCGGTCGAGCCCGCGGTCCGCGACGCCGGGCTCCACCTCGAGGACGTCACGGTGTCGCGCGCGGGTGCCCGTTCGGTGGTGCGCGTCGTGCTGGACCTCCCCGACGACGTCGAGGGCAGCCTCGACCTGGACGCGGTGGCCGAGGCCACGCGCCCGATCTCCGCGGCGCTGGACACGGTGGACCCGCTCCACGGCGCGTACACGCTCGAGGTCTCGACGCCGGGCACGGACCGTCCGCTCACCGAGCCGCGCCACTTCCGGCGCGCCCGCGGCCGTCTCGTGCGGCTCGTCCTGGCCGACGGCGGCACGCTCGAGGGCCGGCTGCGCTCCGGTTCGGCGGTCGAGACCGAGCTGGTCCTCGACGTCCCCGGCGCGCGCGGCGCGGTGACGGAGCGCGTGGTGCCGCTCGCCGACGTCGTGCGCGGCGAGGTGCAGGTCGAGCTCAAGCGCGCCCTCGAGGCGGACCTGCCCGAGCTCGACGGCTCCGCCGACGAGACGACCGACCACGACGAGGAGGCCTGACGATGGACGTGGACATGAGCGCGCTGCGCCTGCTGGAGCGCGAGCGGGACATCAGCCTCGACGTGCTCGTCGCGGCGATCGAGCAGGCCCTGCTCTCGGCGTACCACCGCACCCCCGACGCGTACACCCGTGCGCGCGTCGAGCTCGACCGCAAGACCGGCCACGTGACGGTGTGGGCGCGCGAGGAGCTGCCGGCTCCCGCGACCGACGACGAGGACGCCCCGCGCGGCCCCGTCGAGTACGGCCCCGAGTTCGACCACACGCCCGCCGACTTCGGGCGCATCGCGACCTCGACCGCACGTCAGGTCATCGTCCAGCGCCTGCGCGACGCGGAGGACGACCAGATCCTCGGCACGTTCCGCGGCAAGGAGGGCGAGGTCCTCGCGGGCGTCATCCAGCAGGGCCGCGACCCGCGCGTCGTGCTCGTGGACGTGGGCGGCACGGAGGCCGTGCTCCCGCCGCACGAGCAGGTCCCCACGGAGGAGTACGTGCACGGCGAGCGCCTGCGCGCCTACGTGCTCGAGGTCGCCCGGGGAATGAAGGGCGCGCAGATCACGTTGAGCCGCACGCACCCGAACCTCGTCCGCAAGCTCTTCGAGCTCGAGGTCCCCGAGGTCGCCGACGGCTCGGTGGAGATCACGGCCATCGCGCGCGAGGCGGGGCACCGCACCAAGGTCGCCGTCCGTTCGCGCGTCCCGGGGCTCGGCGCCAAGGGCGCGTGCATCGGGCCCATGGGCTCGCGCGTGCGCGCGGTCATGGCGGAGCTCCACGGCGAGAAGATCGACATCGTCGACCACAGCGACGACCCGGCCCAGTTCGTGGCCAACGCGCTGTCCCCGGCGCGTGTGTCGTCGGTCACGGTGGTCGACGAGGTGGCGCGCGCCGCGCGCGTCGTCGTCCCGGACTTCCAGCTCTCCCTCGCGATCGGCAAGGAGGGGCAGAACGCCCGCCTGGCCGCGAAGCTCACGGGGTGGCGCATCGACATCCGCTCGGACGAGGGCGGCGCCCCGGCCGAGGGGTCGGACGGTGCCGCTCCCGCAGGTCCTCGCGCTGCCGACCGGTAGCCGCGGGGCGTGGGACGGTCACGGATGACGGACCGGCGCGGTAGACTGTCATCGACCGGGCCGCGAGCCCGCACCTCGACCATGCCCCCGGACTCCACGACCCGCCCCGTTCCCACGGGATCGGGTCCGGTCCGCACGTGCGTCGGGTGCAGGCAGCGCGACCTGCGGTCAGCTCTTCTCCGTCTGGTCCTCGACCGGTCCGGCGCGGGCACCGACGAGCCACGGCTCGTGGTGGACGCCGGGCGGTCGCTGCCGGGTCGCGGTGCGTGGCTCCACGCGTCGACCCGGTGCCTCGAGACGGCGGAACGCCGGCGGGCCGTCCCGCGGGCCCTGCGTGTCGCCGGGCCCCTCGACCTCGCCGCGGTCCGCGCCGTGATCGAGGCCCGTCCGGGAGAGCACCTCTGAGCCATGCGTCACGGCCCCGTCCGTACGGGGCCGCCAGCACGACACGTCGACAAGGAAGCGGGTTAGAAGCCGATGGGCACCCGATGAGTACCCAGCGATGAGCACCCAGCACTAACGACGGTCCTCCCTGTCCGGGGCGGGCCGAGACAGGAGAGTTGTGGCAAAGGTCCGCGTCTACGAGCTCGCGAAGGAGCTCGGGGTGGAAAGCAAGACCATCATGACCAAGCTGACGGAGCTCGGTGAGTTCGTCCGCTCGGCATCCTCGACCATCGAGCCACCGGTGGTCCGCAAGCTGCGCGACGCCTTCCCCGCCGGGGGCGGCGGCGCGAGCAAGCCCGCGGCACCCGCCGCGCGTCCGGCCGCGCCGAAGCCGGCTCCGAAGCCGGAGGTCAAGGCCGAGCCGGCCGCGCCGGCTCCGCAGGCCCCGCAGGCCGCGGCCCCCGCCGAGCCGGCCGCGCCGGCCCCGAAGGCTCCGGCACCCGCGGCGCCGGCCCCGAAGGCTCCGGCACCTCAGGCTCCCGCGGCGCAGCGTCCGACGCCCGCGCCCGCGCAGAAGCCCACCGCATCGCCCAAGCCGGGCGGCGGCACGAACGCGCCCGCCCCGCGCCCCGGTGGCTCGGGCGGACGTCCCGGCGCACCGCGTCCGGGGAACAACCCGTTCGCGACCAGCCAGGGCATGCCCCGGCAGGGCGGCCCGCGCCCGGGCGCCCCGCGCCCGGGGAACAACCCGTTCGCCCCGAGCCAGGGCATGCCCCGGCCCGGGTCGCGTCCCGAGCGCACCGAGGGTGCGGCGGCGGCGTCCGGCGAGCGCTCGGGCGGTCCTCGCCCGGGCGGCCCGCGTCCCGCGCCGCGTCCCGGCGGCCCGCGCCCCAACCCGGGCATGATGCCCGGCCGCACCTCGATCGGCCGTCCCGGTGAGCGTCCTGCTCCCGGTGGTCGTCCCGGTGGCGGTGGCGGCGGTCGTGGCGGCGGCTTCGGCGGTCGTCCCGGTGGTGGCGGCGCTCCCGGCGGTGGCGGCGGCTTCGCCGGCCGTCCCGGTGGCGGTGGCCGCGGTGGCGCCGGTCGTGGCTCGACGCAGGGCGCCTTCGGGCGCGCCGGCGGTCGCCCGGTCCGTGGGCGGAAGTCGAAGCGCGCGAAGCGCCAGGAGTTCGAGCAGATGCAGGCGCCGTCGCTCGGCGGCGTGCAGGTTCCCCGCGGGAACGGCTCGACCGTCGTGCGGCTGCGTCACGGCTCGTCGCTCAACGACTTCGCCGACAAGATCGACGCGAACCCCGCGAGCCTCGTGACCGTGCTGTTCCACCTCGGTGAGATGGCCACGGCGACGCAGTCGCTCGACGAGGACACGTTCGGTGCCCTCGCGTCCGAGCTCGGCTACGTCATCGAGATGGTCTCGGCCGAGGAGGAGGACCGCGAGCTGCTCGGGTCGTTCGACATCGACCTGGACGCGGAGCTCGAGGCCGAGGGCGACGACGAGCTCGCCGCCCGCCCGCCGGTCGTCACCGTCATGGGTCACGTCGACCACGGAAAGACCAAGCTCCTCGACGCCATCCGCCAGACGGACGTCGTCGCGGGCGAGGCCGGCGGCATCACCCAGCACATCGGTGCGTACCAGGTGCGCCACGAGCACGAGGGCGTCGACCGCGCCATCACCTTCATCGACACCCCGGGTCACGAGGCGTTCACCGCCATGCGTGCCCGTGGTGCCCAGGTGACGGACATCGCGATCCTCGTCGTGGCCGCGGACGACGGCGTGATGCCGCAGACCATCGAGGCGCTCAACCACGCCCAGGCGGCGAACGTGCCGATCGTGGTCGCGGTGAACAAGGTGGACAAGGAGTCGGCGAACCCGGCCAAGATCCGCCAGCAGCTCACCGAGTACAACCTGGTGGCCGAGGAGTACGGCGGCGACACGATGTTCGTCGACGTGTCCGCGAAGCAGAACATGGGCATCGACGACCTCCTCGAGGCCGTCCTGCTCACGGCCGACGCCTCGCTCGACCTGCGTGCGAACCCCGACAAGGACGCGCGCGGCGTCGCCATCGAGGCGAACCTGGACAAGGGCCGCGGCGCCGTCGCGACCGTCCTCGTCCAGTCCGGCACGCTGCACGTCGGTGATGCGATCGTCGCCGGCACGGCCCACGGCCGTGTCCGGGCGATGTTCGACGAGCACGGCAACGCCGTGACCGAGGCGGGCCCCGCCCGTCCGGTCCTCGTGCTGGGTCTCGCGTCCGTGCCGAGCGCGGGCGACACGTTCCTCGTGGCGCCCGACGAGCGCACGGCCCGCCAGATCGCCGAGAAGCGCGAGGCTGCCGAGCGCGCCGCCCTCCTGGCCAAGCGCCGCAAGCGCATCAGCCTCGAGGACTTCACGCAGGCTCTCCAGCAGGGCAAGGTCGAGACCCTCAACCTCGTCCTCAAGGGCGACGTGTCCGGTGCCGTCGAGGCCCTCGAGGACGCGCTGCTCAAGATCGACGTGGGCGACGAGGTCGAGCTGCGCGTCATCCACCGCGGTGTCGGTGCGATCACGCAGAACGACGTCAACCTCGCGACGGTCGACAACGCGATCATCATCGGCTTCAACGTGAAGTACGGCGAGCGCGTCGAGGACCTGGCCGAGCGCGAGGGCGTCGACGTCCGCTTCTACTCGATCATCTACCAGGCGATCGAGGACGTGGAGGCCGCGCTCAAGGGCATGCTCAAGCCGGAGTACGAGGAGGCCCAGCTGGGCACGGCGGAGATCCGCGAGATCTTCCGCTCCTCCAAGTTCGGCAACATCGCCGGCTCGATCGTCCGGTCGGGCGAGATCCGCCGCAACGCCAAGGCGCGCGTCCTGCGCGACGGCAAGGTCGTGGGGGACAACCTCACGGTCGAGTCGCTCAAGCGGTTCAAGGACGACGCCACCGAGGTCCGCGAGGGCTTCGAGTGCGGTATCGGTCTGGGCTCGTTCAACGACCTCCAGGTCGGCGACACCATCGAGACGTTCGAGATGCGCGAGAAGCCGCGCTCCTGACGCTCGTCACGCCCGGGGGCGGTCACGGTCATCGTGGCCGCCCCCGGGCGTTCGTCACCCCGCGGTCGTCATCACCCGCAGTCGTCAGTCAGCACCCCACCGCGGTCACCCACCCGGCCGGTGGGCGCCGTTCGACGTACGGTCGTCGGGACCGTCGCCGGAAGGCTCGGCACGAAAGGAAGAAGACATGGTCGACCACCCCCGGGCGAGGAAGCTCGCCGACCGCATCAAGGAGATCGTCGCGCAGATGCTCGACACGCGGATCAAGGACCCGCGCCTCGGGTTCGTCACGGTCACGGACGTCCGTGTCACCGGTGACCTGCAGAACGCCTCGGTGTTCTACACCGTCTACGGGACGGACGAGGAGCGGGCCGGGACGGCCGCCGCGCTGGAGAGCGCGAAGGGCCTCATCCGGTCGGAGGTCGGCAAGCAGACCGGCATCCGCCTCACGCCGGCGATCGAGTTCCACCTCGACGCGGTGCCCGAGACGGCGGCGCACCTCGACGCCGCGCTCGTCGAGGCCCGCCGGCGCGACGCCGAGCTCGCCGCCCTGCGCGAGGGCAAGCCCTTCGCCGGGGACGCCGACCCGTACCGCACGTCGGAGGACGCGGACGCCGTCGCCGACGACGACCGGGCCTGACCGCGTGGGCGCACGCCCGTCCGCGACCGACCGTCGGGAGCGACGCCCCGTCGCTCCCGACGGTCTCGTCGTCGTCGACAAGCCCGCCGGCTGGACGAGCCACGACGTCGTCGGCCGTGGCCGACGCCTCGCCGGCACGCGCAAGGTCGGCCACGCGGGCACGCTCGACCCCATGGCCACGGGCGTGCTCGTGCTCGGCGTCGGGCGCGCGACGAGGCTGCTGACGTACGTCGTCGGCGCCGACAAGGACTACGACGCGACGATCCGCCTCGGTGCGGCGACCACGACCGACGACGCGGAGGGCGAGGTGCTCTCGCGGGCGGACGCGTCCGCCGTCGTGCGGGCCGACCTCGAGGCGGGGGTCGCCGGCCTCACCGGCGAGATCCTCCAGGTGCCGAGCACGGTGAGCGCGATCAAGGTCGACGGGCAGCGCGCGTACGCGCGGGCCCGCGCGGGCGAGGAGGTCGCGCTGGCGGCGCGGCCCGTCGTCGTCTCGCGCTTCGACGTGCTCGCGGTGCGGCCCGTGGCGCCGGGGGAGCAGGGCGTCCGCGACGACGCGCCGCCCGCGCTCGACGTCGACGTCACCGTGACCGTGTCGTCGGGGACGTACGTGCGCGCGCTCGCGCGCGACCTCGGGTCGGCGCTCGGCGTCGGCGGCCACCTCACGGCGCTGCGGCGCACGCGGGTGGGCGGGTACGGGCTCGACGTCGCCTCGACGCTCGAGGAGCTCGAGGCCCAGGCGGACCGCGACGGCGTGCTCGCGACCCTGCCGCTCGCGCAGGCGGCCCGTGCGACGTTCCCCGTGCGGGAGCTGACCCCGGAGCAGGCGACCGCGCTGTCGTACGGGCAGTGGGTCGACGCGAGCGGGACGCCCGGCACGACGGCGGCGATGTCCCCGACGGGCGAGCTCGTGGCGCTCGTGGAGGACACCCGCCGCGGCGGCAAGGACCTCGCCCGGCCGGTCCTCGTGCTCGCTCCCGCCTGACGCGTCCGGTTCGGCGTCGTGCCCGGGGCGTGGCAGTCTTGTCCAGCGCGGTCCCGGTGCCTCCCCGTCCGGTCCGCCGCCCCCCGTCGGCACGGGCGGCCGCCCCGGGCGGCACCCGCGGCCTTCCTGCTCACCTGAGGAGTTCTCGCGTGCACCTGTGGACGGACCTGAGCCAGGTTCCCCCGGGTTTCGGCCCGTCGGTCGTGACGATCGGCAACTTCGACGGCGTCCACCGCGGGCACGCCCAGGTGCTCGGGCGCATCGTCGACCTGGCGCGCGAGCGCGACGCCCGCGCCGTGGCCGTGACGTTCCACCCGCACCCGTCGGCCGTGCACCGCCCCCAGAGCGCGCCCGAGCTCATCACGGGCATCGCGGACCGGGTCGAGCTGCTCGCCGCGACGGGCCTGGACGCGGTCCTGCTCGTGGAGTACACGCTCGAGTTCGCGCGGCAGACGCCGGAGGAGTTCGTGCGCGCCTACCTCGTCGACGGCCTGCACGCGGGCGCCGTCGTCGTCGGGCACGACGTCCGCTTCGGCCGCGACAACGCGGGCACCATGGAGACGATGGTCGCGCTCGGCGCGCGGTACGGCTTCGACGTGGTCGCGATCGACGACGTCGGCCAGCACCAGGGCGTGCCGGTCACCGACGAGGAGACGCCGGGCGACTCGCAGGTGCGTTGGTCCTCGACGGGCGTGCGCGCGCTGCTCGCGGCGGGCGACGTGCGCGAGGCGGCCCGCATCCTCGGCCGGTCCCACCGCGTGCGCGGCACCGTCGTGCACGGCGACGCGCGGGGGCGCGAACTGGGTTTCCCGACGGCCAACCTCGGCTCGATCAGCGGCATGGTCCCGGCCGACGGCGTCTACGCGGGCTGGCTCGAGCGACCGCAGCTCGCGGGCGCCGATCCCCGCCACGCGGACGTGCGCCTGCCGGCGGCGATCTCGATCGGCACCAACCCGACGTTCGACGGCGTCGAGCGCCGGGTCGAGGCGTACGTCCTCGACCGTGCGGACCTTGACCTGTACGACGAGGACGTGGTCCTGGAGCTCGTCGAGCGGCTGCGCCCGACGCTGCGCTTCGACGGCATCGAGCCGCTCGTGGCGCAGATGCACGACGACGTCGCGCGCGCCCGGGAGATCCTCGCCGCCCCGGGCGGGGAGCCGGTCGCGACGACGCCGGGCGCCTGACCGTGGCCGCCCCGGCACCCGTGCTCGAGGCGCGCGCGCTGCGCGTCGGCTACGCGGACGTCGCGGTGTGCGCGCCCGTCGACCTCGCCGTGGTGCCGGGCGAGCTGGTCGTGGTGATCGGCGCCAACGGGAGCGGCAAGTCGACGCTCCTGCGCACGCTGCTCGGTCTCCAGGCGCCGCTCGGCGGTGCGGTGCGCGCGTTCGGGCGCGACGTGGACGAGCGCGAGCGCGACTTCCGGGCGCGCGTCGCGGGCGTGCTCGACGACGACGCGTTCTTCCCGGCGCTCACGGTCCGCGAGCACCTCGTCCTCGTCGCGCGAGGGCACGGCGTGCCGGGGGCCGGGGCCGTCGTGGACGAGCTGCTCGACCGGTTCGGGATCGCGGAGCAGGGTCGGTCGCTCCCGTCGGCGCTCTCCTCCGGCCAGCGGCGACGCTTCCTGCTCGCCTCGGGCTTCGTGCGGCCCCGTGAGCTGCTCGTCCTCGACGAGCCCGAGCAGCGGCTCGACCCGGGGATGCGGGAGCGCCTCGCGGCGCTGCTCGTCGAGGACGCGCGCAGCGGCGTGGCCGTGGTCCTCGCCACGCACGACCCCGAGCTCGTCGAACGCACGGGCGCGCGCGGCCTGCTGGTCGACGACGACCGGTGCGTCCCGCTCGCCCCGGCCGACGTCCACGCGGCGCTCCTGGCGGTGCGCTGACCGTGCCGCACGGAGCGAGCGCGCTGCGCTCCGACCCGGACGAGCTGCTGACCGGTCGCGAGCTGCGCCGTCTCACCGCCCGTGCCGCGGCCGCGCGGGCCGACGCCGGGCCGGGCGAGATCGTCGTCGACGTCGCCTACGCCGTGGTGTCCGTCGCGCTGGCGACGGGCTGGGTCGTCGGGCTCGCCTCGATGCTGCGCTCGACGCTCGCGACCGCCGCGCCGGCGGGCGGGCCGCCCGTGCTAGGACCGGGGGCCGTCCAGGCGCTCGGCACGACGGCGCTGCTCGCGTTCCTCACAGGCACCGCCGTGCGCCTGGGCCCGGTCGGCGCCGGCGGGGGCGGGGTGCGGTGGTGGGTGCCGACGCCCGCCGACCGGCGGGGTCTCGTGTCGCCGTCGTTCGCGCGCGCCGTCGTGCTGGGTGCCGGGCTCGGAGCGCTGGGGAGCGCCGTCGTCGCGGTCGCGGCCGGCCTGGACGCGGTGCCCGCGCTGCGGGCCGGTGCGACCGGCGGCGCCCTCGGCCTGCTCCTCGTCGCGGTCGCGGGACTCGCCCAGCCGTCGGCCCGCGCCGCCGGGCTGCTCGCGCGGGCGAGCGACGTCGCGGTCGCGGCCGTGCCGGTCGTGGGTCTCGCGCTCGTCGTCGCCCGACGACCGGGTCTCCCGCCGCTCGGTGCGCCGCTCGTCGTCGTGCTCGGTCTGCTCGCCGTCGCGGCGCTGCTCGTGCTGCGGTGGTGGCGCGGGCTGGAGTCCCTCGGCGCGACGGTGCTGCGCGCGCAGAGCGCGGTCGCGGACCAGGTGGGTGGCGCCGTGCTGTCCTTCGACACGCGCGACCTCGGCCGGGCTCTGCGCCGGGCCGGCGCCGCCCGGGTCCGGGTGCGTCGGCCGCACCGGTTCGCCGCGGTGCGCGGTCCCGTCGGCGCGGTGGTCGCGGCCGACCTCGTGCTGCTGGGCCGCAGCCCGTCGGCGCTCGCGCAGCTCGTCGGTCTCGCCGCCCTCACGGTCGTCGCGCAGCAGGTGCCCGGCCTGGGCTCCGGCTTCGGTCTCTTCGCCCTGCTCGTCGCGGCGGGCCTCGGCGCGGCGGTGCTCGGCGCGGAGGGGGCGCGCACGGCCGAGATGGCCCCGGTCGTCGACGCGCTCGTGCCCCTCCGCGCGCGCTGGGTGCGGCTCGCGCGCGGCGTCGTCCCGACGCTCACGGCGACGGCCTGCCTCGTCGCCGGCGCGGCCCCGCTCGCGCTCGGGACGGGGGACGCGCGCTGGCTCGGGGTCGCGGTGCTCGCGGCGGTCGTCCAGGGCGCCGCCGCCGTGCGCAGCGCGTACCGCGAGCCGCCGGACTGGGGCGGGCCGCTGCTCGCGACACCCTCGGGCGGTCTGCCGACGGGCGCCGCGGCCGTGCTGCGCAAGGGGCCCGACGTCGCGGTGCTCGGCACGGTCCCGCTCGGGGTCGCCCTGCTCGTCGGTACGCCCGGGTGGGGCGTCGTGGTGGCCCAGGCGCTGGCCGCCGTCGTGGCGGTCGCGGTCGCGACCCACGTGCGCGCGGTCCGCTGACCCGACGGCGGCCCGAGCGCGTCCTCAGGCCGCCGCGGGCGCCGGGACGAGGCGGCCGTCCGCGAGGTGGACCCGCGCGTCGACCGGGTCGAGCGTCGCCTCGTCGTGCGAGACGAGCAGCGTCGCCGCGTCGAGCTCGCGCGCGAGCCGCACGACCAGCTCCACCACCTGCACGCCCCGCTCGTGGTCGAGCGCCGACGTCGGCTCGTCCACGAGCAGCACCTCGGGGTCGTTCATGAGCGCGCGGGCGATCGCGACGCGCTGGCGCTGCCCGCCCGAGAGGTGCTCGGGCCGGCGGTCCGCGCGGTCGGCGACCCCGACGGCGTCGAGCAGCGCGAGGGCGTGCGCACGGCGCGACGCGGGGGAGCGGCCCCGGAGGTGGCTCATGAGCTCGAGCTGCTCGAGCACGGTGAGCGACGCGACGAGCTGCGGCTGCTGGAACACGAGCCCGATGCGCTCGCGGCGCAGCGCCGCCGCCCGGTCGGCCGCACGCCGCGCGCGCCGCCGGCCGCGCCGTCCGGCCGCGTCCCCGCGCTCGGGGTCGAGGTCGGCGTCGAGCGGTGCGCTGACGACGTCGGGACCCACCCGCACGACGCCCGCCGTCGGCGGCGTGAGCGTCGCCGCGACGGCGAGCAGGCTGGACTTGCCGGCACCGGACGGGCCGAGCAGCGCCGTCGTGGTGCCCGAGGGCACGGTGAGGGAGACGTCGTCGACGGCGACGAGGACGCCGTCGCCGTCGGGGTAGGTGAGACGGACACGGTCGAGGACGAGGTCCACGGGGAGCTCCTGAGGGTCGGTACGGACGAGAGGGAGAAGGTCAGCGGGCCGCGAGCGCCGCGTGCGGGTCGACGCGCGCGACGCGCGTCACGGCGAGGACCGCGCCGAGGCCGCCGAGCACGACGAGCACGACGGCCGGCACGAGGGTCGTCGAGAGGTCGACCACGACCGGCATGAGCTGGGACGCGAGCAGCCCCGCGCCGGCCGCGAGCGCCGTGCCGACCCCGACGCCCACGCCCAGCACGACGCCGGCCTGGCCGATCGCGTCGCGCAGCAGGTAGCGCGTCGAGGCACCGAGCGCGCGCAGCACCGCGACGTCGCCCGCGCGCTGGATGGTCCAGACGGTGAAGAACGCACCGACGACGAGCGCGGAGATCGCGAGGAGGAAGACCTGCATGAGGGTCAGGGAGAGGTTCTCGGCGGTGAACGACGAGATGGCCGAGCGCGCCTCGCGCGGCGTCGCGGTCACGGTGCCGACGCGGGCGTCCGTGGCGGCGAGCACGTCCGCGGTCGGGGGGTCGTCGCCGAACCGCAGGGTGACGACGGTGGCCACCTGCCCGCCCGCCGCGTCGTCGGTCGAGGTGCCGTCGGTCGAGGTGTCCGCGGGCGAGGCGCCGCCCCGGGCGCCGACGGCCTGCCAGTCGTCGAGGGACACCCAGACGACCGGCGTGTGCGCGTAGTCCGCCTCGACGTCCGCGACGGCGGAGACCGTCAGGTCGAGCGGCCCGGCGTCCACCGGGTCGCCCACGCCGGCACCGAGCGCGTCGGCCGCGCCGCGGGACAGCACGACGGCGCCGGGGGAGACGTCGGCGCCGCCGTCGTCGGTGCCGGGCACGAGACCCGCACCGGGCCGCACCCCGAACGCGGTGACGGCGGCCGTCGCGTCGCCGGACGCGCGCACGGTCGCGACGCCGAGCGGCTCCGCGGCGTCGACCCCGGGGACGGCGGCCCAGGCGTCCGTCTGTGCCGCTGTCACCTCGGACTCCGTGAAGGTGGGGGACGCGCCCTCGGCCGGGGGCGCGAAGGCGACGCGATCGACCGGCAGGTCGGTCACCGCGGAGGTGCTCGCGCGGCCGAGGCCCGCGGTGAGCGCCGCGAGGAAGGCGACGAGGAACGTGATGAGCGCGACGACGACCGTCATGAGCGCGAAGCGACCGCGCGCGTGACGCAGGTCGCGCAGGGCGAGGAACACGGGGAGACCTCCGGGGTTCGAGGGCAGCGAGTGGGACAGAGTGCGGGGGCGGGGACGCGCTCCGGCGAGCACGAGCGGTCGTGCGTCGCAGGACCCGTCCCGACGTCCCGTCCACCGTCCCGCGTCCGCGCGCGCCCCGGATCACCGGCCCGACCGGTCCTGGGGCGCCGCAGGGACGAGCCCGGGATCGACCGTTCGGACGATGCCGGGCCGCGGCGCCGTGGCTAGGGTGACGGCGTGACCCCGCCCGGACCCGAGCCCGCCGAGCCTGCCGCGCTCGCGGGCCGTGCTGCGCCGACGGGCCGTGCGTCGTCGGGCCGTGCATCGGTCGACCGTGCGACGTCGGCGGCCGGTCGCGTCGCGCCGGTCGTGCCGGCCGCGACGCGGTGGCTGCGGCGCGGCCTGGACGTGCTGCTCGTCGGGCTGGTCGCGCTCGCGGTCGCGGGCGCGCTCGTCACGTCGACGGCGCGGGGCGTGGGCGCCGTGCTGCTCGGCGCGGCCCTGCTCGCGCTGTACGTGGTGGGCCGTCGTCGCGTCCCCGTGCCCGTCGACGTGCGCGCGCCGCGCGGTGCGTGGTGGCCCGCGGGCGCGTGGGTGACCGGTCTCGTGGCCCTCTGGGTCGGGCTGTCGCTCGTCACGACGACCGCCGTCTGGGTCGCGTTCCCCCTGATGTTCGTGGCGATGCACGTCCTCGGCCCGCGCCGGGGCCCGGTCGCGGTCGCGGTGGTCGTCGTGCTCGTCGTCGGCGTCATGGCCACGTGGACCGCGCGCGTCGCGCTGCCGTTCGTGCTCGGGCCGGCCATCGGCGGGGCCGTCGCGGTCGTCGTCGTCCTCGCGCTGGAAGCGGTCGTGCGGGAGTCCCAGGAGCGCCAGCGCACGCTCGACGAGCTCGTGCGCACCCGCGACGAGCTCGCGGCGTCGGAGCGGGAGCGGGCGGTGGCGGCCGAGCGCGAGCGCCTGGCGCGCGAGATCCACGACACGCTCGCCCAGGGGTTCTCGTCCGCCGAGCTGCTCCTGCGCGCGGCCCGGACCGCGCTCGACGCCGGCGACGCGGAGACCGCGCGCGGGTACGTCGAGCAGACGCGCGAGGTCGCCCGGCACAACCTCGCCGAGGCGCGCCGCGTCGTGCGCGCGCTGGCGCCGGCCGACCTCGCGTCGTCGAACCTCGTCGGGGCCCTGCGCCGCGTCGCGGACCGGGCGTCCGGACGCGCCGCCGAGGGCGGGCCGCGCGTCGTCGTGCGGGTGAGCGGCGAGCCCGTCCCGCTGCCGACCGAGGTCGAGGCCGCCCTGCTGCGCGTGGCGCAGTCCGCGCTCGCCAACGTCGAGCGGCACGCCGGTGCGACGCGCGCCGCCGTCACCGTGAGCTTCCTCGCGGGCACCGGGCCGGGGGACGACGCGGTCGCGCTCGACGTGGTCGACGACGGGCGCGGCTTCGACCCGGACGCCGTCCCCGCGCCGGCGGCGGACCGGCCCGGCGGCTTCGGCCTCGGCGCCATGCGCGCGCGGGTCGCGGACCTCGGGGGCACGCTGTCCGTGGAGTCCGCGCCGGGGGCGGGCACGGCGGTGGCCGCGTGGGTGCCGCTCGCGGCGACGACCGGGACCCGGTCGGGCGCGGCTGCCGACCACCGGGCCGACGACCCGGCCGACGACCCGGCCGACCGCCCCGCCGACCGCCCGGCCGACACCCGGACCGAGACCGACGCCTGCACCGAGGAGGAGCGATGACCGGGACCGCCGTGGACGTCGTCCTCGCGGACGACCACCCCGTCGTGCGGACCGGCCTGCGCGCCGTGCTGGAGGCCGAGCCGGACGTGCGGGTCGTCGCCGAGGTCGGCTCCGCCGAGGAGCTGCTCGCGCGGCTGCGCGGCGGGCTGCGGGCCGACGTCGTGCTGCTCGACCTGCAGTTCGGCCCCGGCCGCCTCGGGGGCGTGGACGCGGTCCGCGAGATCGTCGCGACGGACGGTCCGCCCGTGCTCGTCGTCACGACCTACGACGCGGACGCCGACATCCTCGCCGCGGTCGAGGCGGGCGCTCGCGGATACCTGCTCAAGGACGCGCCGACCCACGAGCTCGTCGCCGCCGTGCGCGCGGCCGCGGCGGGCGAGGTCGCCCTCGGCCCGGCGGTGCAGCGGCGGCTGCTCGGCCGGCTGCGCAGCCCGGGCACGGCGCTCACGGCGCGCGAGCTCGAGGTCCTCGCGCTCGTCGCCGAGGGGCGCACCAACGACGAGATCGCGCACGAGCTGTTCCTCTCGCGCGCGACCGTGAAGACGCACCTCGTGCACGTCTACGACAAGCTCGGCGCGCCGTCGCGCACGGCCGCCGTCGCCGAGGCCCGGCGCCGCGGCCTCCTGCGGGGCTGAGCCCGGCCGGGCCGTCGCGGCGCGTCCGCGGGGTCCTCGCCCGAGACGTCGTGCGGGCGTCGTCGGGACCGTCCTCGAGACCGTCACCGCACCGTCCTGCGGGCGCTGCCCGGCCGTGTCACGACACCGGCGCAGGTCCCTCCCTCCGGGTGAGCGGCGCCGTCGTGCACGGCGCCCAGGCGGCCGCGCGGTCCTCGGGCTGCGGCCCGGGGGCGGTCGCACCCGTCCCCGCGCGCGCAGCCCGCGGGGGCGCCGGCGGCCCGCCGCGCGGGCCGCACGAAGACCTCCGACAGAGAGGGCAGAGCCATGGAGGCTCAGCAGCAACCGGCGGCTCCCGTCGCCGAGACCGTCGTCGACGACGTCGCACCCGACGCCGTCGACCAGGCGTCCACCCCGGTCGGCCGGACCGTCCGCAGCGTCGGGCACGGGTCGGCCGTCGTCCCCGACGAGGTCGCGACCGACGCGGACGTGGACCCGGCGGAGTCGGACGCACCGCTCCTGCCCGCGGCCGAGGCCGCGGTGGCGCGGGACCTCGAGCACCACCGGTACGACTCCACGACCGCGTTCGACTACCTGTTCCCGCAGCTCGCGGAGCGCTTCCCGCGGTTCCACCTCCCGGTCGGGAACGGCGCGACGGCCGCGACCGTCGCCGCGCTGAAGACGCTCGGGGCGGCGATGGTCGCCCGGCCCGTCACCCCGCCCGGGCAGCCGCCGCGCAGCCTCGACTCGCACGTGCCGGCCGTGTACACGTACTGGGGCCAGTTCATCGACCACGACATCACGCTCAACACCAACGGCCCCGACACGACGACGGGCCGGGACGGGGACCAGGCGCTCGGCGACGTCGACGCCGTGCCCTTCCAGGTCTTCGCGCCGTGGGTCGTGGTGCGCTCGCTCCACAACGGGCGCCACCCGGCGCTCAACCTCGACTCCCTGTACGGCAGCGGGCCGCGGTTCGAGGGCGAGCGCGGGTACCGCACGACGCGCAGCGAGGCGTCGTACGTGCCGGGCTCGGCGAAGCTGCGGCTCGGCCGCATCTCCACCGAGCCGCTCGTCATCCCCGGCGGACCCTCGTTCTCGCTCGTGGCGCCCGGCGACGACGCGCAGCGCGACCTGCCGCGCGACGACGGCGGCGCGCCGCTGATCCCGGACGGGCGCAACGACGAGAACCTCGTGGTCGCCCAGCTCCACCTCGCGATGATCCGGTTCCACAACGCCGTCGTGGACTGGGTGGACGACGCCGAGCCCTGGACCCGGCTCACGGGCGGGGAGCGCGGCGTGTTCGAGCGCGCGAGCCAGCTCGTGCGGTGGCACTACCAGTGGCTCGTGGTCAACGACTACCTGCGCACCCTCACCAAGCCGGGCGTGCTCGACGCGACGCTCCTGCGCGACACGTCGTTCTTCCGGCCCCGGTACCCGATCTCCATGCCGCTCGAGTTCGCGGTCGCGGCGTTCCGGTTCGGGCACTCGATGATCCGCGACTCCTACGACTTCAACGTCAACTTCACGGGCCCGCCACCCGCGAACGCGAGCCTGACGCAGATCTTCCAGTTCACGGGCAACGGCGGCAGCCTGCGTTCGGGACCCCAGGGCACCCCGGTCCTGCCGTCCAACTGGCCGATCGAGTGGGCGCGGTTCGTCGACAAGGGCGACCCGCGGACGTTCCGCGCGGCCGAGAAGATCGACACGTTCCTCGCGCCGAGCCTGGGCACGATGGTCAAGGAGGGGAACCTGCCGCCCGAGCCGCCCGCGCACACGCCGGCCCAGCTCGTCGCGAGCGCGCTCCAGAAGCAGCTCGCGCAGCGCAACCTGCTGCGCGGCTACATGCTCGCGCTGCCCACGGGCGAGGCCGTCGCGGCGGCCTTCGGGGTCGTCCCGCTCACCCCGGCCCAGCTCGAGGACCGGGCGGGCGACGACGTGAAGCAGGCGCTCGCGGCCCTCCGGGACGGCGACCACGGCGGCACCCCGCTGTGGTACTACGTCCTCAAGGAGGCCGAGCTCCAGGGCGACGGCAGCTTCCTCGGCGAGGTCGGCAGCCGCGTGCTCGCGGAGACGTTCGTGTACCTGCTGCGGCAGGACGACACGTCGTACGTGCGCACGAGCAACCACTGGACGCCCGCGCAGGGCGTGCACTTCGAGGACGGGTCGCTCGTCCTCACGCTGCCGGACCTGCTCCGGTTCGCCGGGGTGCTGCCCGACGCCGCGGGCCGGTTCCGCGGTGACGGCACGGCCGGGCACGACGGCGCCCCCTGAGGCACGACGCGCGGTCCGGCCGGGACGACGGGACCGCGGCGGGCGACGGCGCGTCCACCTGGTAAGATGGATGCGCCGTCTGACCGGCCGCGGACAGAGAGAGCCCGGGAGATCCGTCCCGGCGCACCGCGCAACGAACCCGAAGGAGAACCGTGCCGCTCGACACTGCCACGAAGCAGCGCATCATGACCGAGTACGCGACGAGCGAGGGCGACACCGGTTCGCCCGAGGTCCAGGTCGCGCTCCTCACGCAGCGCATCAAGGACCTCACCGAGCACCTCAAGGAGCACAAGCACGACCACCACAGCCGTCGTGGTCTGCTCCTCCTCGTCGGCCAGCGCCGTCGCCTGCTCGGCTACCTGCAGAAGGTCGACATCAACCGCTACCGGAGCCTCATCGAGCGCCTCGGTCTGCGTCGCTGACACGACACCGCCAGCCCGGTCCCTGCGGGGACCGGGCTGGTCTGGTGTGATGTACCCGTCACACCCCGGCTGAGCACCACCCAGCCGCACACCACCCACCGCGCCGCCGGCCTCTCGTTCGGTCCTCGGTAGTGGCTCACGGACCCCCACGGCACCGTCCTCGGACGGACCGGTGCGGGAACCGCCGTGGACCTCGATCGAAGACCGCCGAGCGTCGAGTGCGACCGGAGCCCCTGCGCCACGCGCCGGGGCGCGGACCGGAACCCTCGACAGGGCTACCCGGGCGGCGCTTCGAGAAAGGGAGGGCACCCGTGGAGGGTCCCGAGATCCAGTTCGCCGAGGCCACGATCGACAACGGTCGCTTCGGCACCCGCACCGTCCGGTTCGAGACCGGGCGCCTCGCTCGTCAGGCCGCCGGCTCCGTCGCCGCGTACCTCGACGACGAGACCATGCTCCTGTCGGCCACGACGGCCGGCAAGCACCCCAAGGAGCAGTTCGACTTCTTCCCGCTGACGGTGGACGTCGAGGAGCGCATGTACGCCGCGGGCCGCATCCCCGGCTCGTTCTTCCGCCGCGAGGGTCGCCCCTCGACGGACGCGATCCTCGCGTGCCGCCTCATCGACCGCCCGCTGCGCCCGCTCTTCGTAAAGGGCCTGCGCAACGAGGTCCAGGTCGTCATCACGGTCCTCGCGCTCCACCCGGACGACGCGTACGACACGCTCGCGATCAACGCCGCGTCGGCGTCGACCCAGATCTCCGGCCTGCCGTTCTCCGGCCCGGTCGGCGCGGTCCGCATCGCGCTGGTCGACGGCCAGTGGGTCGCGTTCCCCAAGTACTCCGACAAGGAGCGAGCGGTCTTCGACATGGTCGTGGCCGGCCGCGTCGTCGGCGACGACGTCGCGATCGCGATGATCGAGGCCGAGGCGACCGACGGCGCCTGGGGCCTCGTCAAGGACGAGGGCGTGGCGGCGCCGACCGAGGAGGTCGTCGCCGAGGGCATCGAGGCGGCCAAGCCGTTCATCAAGGCGCTGTGCGACGCGCAGTCGGCGCTCGCCGCGCAGGCCGCGAAGCCCGTCAAGGAGTACCCGGTCTTCCTGGACTACCAGGACGACGCGTTCGCCGCGGTCGAGGCCGAGGTCGCGACGGACCTGCGCGAGGCGCTCGCCGTCGCGGACAAGCAGGACCGCGAGAACCGTCTCGACGAGATCAAGAACGAGATGGTGGGCAAGCTCCAGGCCGGGTTCGACGGCCGCGAGAAGGAGCTCTCCGCCGCGTACCGCGCGCTCCAGAAGAAGCTCGTGCGTCAGCGCGTGCTCACCGACGGCGTGCGCATCGACGGTCGTGGGCTCGCGGACATCCGCACCCTCTCGGCCGAGGTCGAGGTGCTGCCGCGCGTGCACGGCTCCGCGCTCTTCGAGCGTGGCGAGACCCAGATCATGGGCGTCACCACGCTGAACATGCTCCGCATGGAGCAGCAGATCGACTCGCTCGGTCCGGAGACGCGCAAGCGCTACATGCACAACTACAACTTCCCGCCCTACTCGACCGGCGAGACCGGCCGCGTGGGCAGCCCGAAGCGCCGCGAGATCGGCCACGGCGCGCTCGCCGAGCGTGCGCTCGTGCCGGTGCTGCCGAGCCGCGAGGAGTTCCCCTACGCGATCCGCCAGGTGTCCGAGGCCCTCGGTTCCAACGGCTCGACGTCCATGGGCTCCGTGTGCGCCTCGACGCTCTCGCTCCTCAACGCGGGCGTGCCGCTGCGCGCCCCCGTCGCGGGCATCGCGATGGGCCTCATCTCCGACACGGTGGACGGTGAGACCCGCTACGCGGCGCTCACCGACATCCTCGGTGCCGAGGACGCGTTCGGCGACATGGACTTCAAGGTCGCCGGCACGCGCGAGTTCGTCACGGCCATCCAGCTCGACACCAAGCTCGACGGCATCCCCGCCTCGGTGCTCGCCGGTGCGCTGACCCAGGCGCGCGACGCGCGCCTGACGATCCTCGACGTGCTCGCCGAGGCCATCGACGTGCCCGACGAGATGTCCCCGAACGCCCCGCGCGTCATCTCCGTGAAGGTGCCGGTCGACAAGATCGGCGAGGTCATCGGCCCCAAGGGCAAGATGATCAACCAGATCCAGGAGGAGACGGGCGCGGACATCTCCATCGAGGACGACGGCACCGTGTACATCGGCGCCGTCGACGGCCCGTCGGCCGAGGCCGCCCGCGCGGCGATCAACGCGATCGCCAACCCGCACGTCCCGGAGATCGGCGAGCGCTTCGTCGGCACGGTCGTCAAGACGACGTCGTTCGGCGCGTTCATCTCGCTCTCCCCGGGCAAGGACGGTCTGCTGCACATCAGCCAGATCCGCAAGCTCGTGGGCGGCAAGCGCGTCGAGAACGTCGAGGACGTGCTGTCCATCGGCCAGAAGGTCCAGGTCGAGATCGGCGAGATCGACCCGCGCGGCAAGCTCTCGCTGCACGCCGTGGTCGAGGACGAGGCTCCGGCCGACGCTCCCGCGACCGAGGACGCGGACGCCTGACGTGCCGTGGGACCTTCCGCTCGTCCCGGCGGGTGACGCCGGGGCCGAGCTGACCGCCGGGCAGGACGGCGCGACGATCCGTCGCTCCGTCCTGCCCGGCGGGGTCCGCGTGCTCACCGAGTCGATGCCGGGCCTGCGCTCGGCGACGGTGGGCGCGTGGGTCGGCGTCGGCTCGCGCGACGAGACCGACGGCCACTTCGGGTCGACGCACTTCCTCGAGCACCTGCTGTTCAAGGGCACGGCCCGCCGCTCCGCGATGGACATCGCCGAGGCGTTCGACGCCGTCGGCGGCGAGGCCAACGCGGCGACGGGCAAGGAGCACACGTGCTACTACGCGCGCGTGCTCGACGCCGACCTCCCCATGGCGGTCGACGTCATCACCGACATGGTGACGTCCGCGCGCCTGGACCCCGACGAGCTCGAGACCGAGCGCGGCGTGATCCTCGAAGAGCTCGCGATGAACGACGACGACCCCTCGGACGTCGTGCACGAGGAGTTCGCGGCGGCGGTCCTCGCCGGCCACCCGCTCGGGCGGCCCATCGGCGGTACCCCGGACACGATCAACGCCGTGCCCCGGGACGCCGTGTGGGAGCACTACCGCTGGCACTACCGCCCCGAGACGCTCGTCGTCGCGGCGGCGGGCGGCGTCGACCACGACACGCTCGTCGACCAGGTCGGAACGGCGCTGCGCGACGGCGGCTGGACGCTCGACGCGTCGGGCGCACCCCGCGCGCGGCGCGACCCCGCGGACCCCGCCCTGGCGGGCGTCGGGGCCGCGAGCGTCGAGCTGTCGGTCCACCGGGCGGTCGAGCAGGCGAACGTCGTCATCGGCGGCACCGGTCTCGCCGCGACGGACGACCGCCGCTTCACGCTCTCCGTGCTCAGCGCCGTCCTCGGCGGCGGCATGAGCTCGCGGCTCTTCCAGGAGATCCGCGAGCGGCGCGGCCTCGCGTACTCGACCTACTCGTTCGCGTCCGGCCACGGCGGCATCGGCACGTTCGGCCTCTACGCCGGGTGCGCGCCGTCGAAGGTCGACGAGGTGACCGCGCTGCTGCACAGCGAGCTCGACCGCCTCGCGGCCGACGGCATCACCGGCGCGGAGCTCGACCGCAGCATCGGCCAGCTCTCGGGCGGCATGGTCCTCGGTCTCGAGGACTCCGGCTCGCGCATGAGCCGGCTCGGCAAGGCCGAGCTCGTCTACGGCGAGCTCCTGAGCGTCGAGGAGTCGCTCGACGCGATCCGATCCGTCACGGCCGACGACGTGCAGAAGCTCGCCGACGACCTCGCGTCGCGCCCGCGCTCCGTGGTGCGCGTCGGGCCGTTCGGCGACTGACCCCGCCTCCACGGCGTCTCGCGGCGGCCGTCCTCCTCGCGGAGGGCGGCCGCCGTCGTGCTGTGGGCAGACCCACTGCCCGGTGCGGCGGACGCGGCACCGGTCGACGCGCGCTGCGGCGATAGGGTGACGGGCGTGAGCGAGCAGAGCACCCCCGCGCCCGATCCCGCACCGACCGCCCCCGGCAGGGAGCCCGGTCGCCCGCTGCGGGTCGCCGTCCTGGGCGCCGCCGGACGCATGGGCGCGACCGTCTGCGCCGCCGTCGAGGGCGCGGCGGACCTCGAGCTCGTCGCGCGCCTCGACGCGGGCGACGAGGTCGCCGCCGCGACGCTCGGCGGCGCGGACGTCGCCGTCGACTTCACGGTCCCGGCCGCGACCGAGGCGAACGTCCACGCGCTGATCGACGCGGGCGTGCACGCCGTCGTCGGGACCACGGGCTGGACGGAGGAGAGCCGCGGTCGCGTCGTCGCGCACCTCGGTCGTGCTGCCGCGGCGGGCGCGCCGGGGCTCGGCGTGCTCATCGCGCCCAACTTCGGGCTGTCCGCAGTCCTCGCGATGACGTTCGCCGCCAAGGCCGCGCGGTACTTCGAGTCGGCCGAGGTGATCGAGCTCCACCACCCGGACAAGGTCGACGCGCCGTCCGGCACCGCGCGGCACACCGCCGCGGCGATCGCCGCCGCACGGGCCGACGCCGGTCTCGGGACGGGCCCGGACGCGACCGAGACGGGCTGGGAGGCGCGCGGCGCCGACGTCGACGGCGTGCGCGTGCACGCCGTCCGTCTGCGCGGCCTCGTCGCGCACGAGGAGATCCTGTTCGGCAACACGGGCGAGCAGCTGGTCATCCGGCAGGACTCGTTCGACCGGGTCTCGTTCATGCCGGGCGTCCTGCTCGCGGTGCGCGAGGTCGTGGGCCGGCCCGGGCTCACCGTCGGCCTCGAGAACGTGCTGGACCTCGCGTGAGCCTGCCCGGCGGGTCGACCGGCCCGGACGGCCCCGGGCCCGGGGACGGCGGCTCGCGTGGCCGGTCGCGCGCCGGGCGCCCGTGGAAGGCGATCGTCGGGGCGGTCCTCGTCACGGTCCTGCTCGCGCTCTACGTGTGGCAGGTCGCGGGACGGTCCGCGGCCCTCATCGGCACGGGCGAGCCCGTGGCCATGGCGATCGGGGCCGGCGTGCTCGTGCTGCCGCTGCTCGTCGTCGGCCTCGTCGGGCGCGAGTTCCTGCTCGCCGGGACCGTGCAGCGCATGGCCGACGACCTCGCGGACCGCGGCCGCCTGCCCGTCGACGACCTGCCGCGCTCGCCGGGCGGCCGGATCGACCGCGACGCCGCCGACGCGGCCTTCGGCCCGTACCGGGACGCGGTCGACGCCGACCCGACGAGCTGGGAGGCGTGGTACCACCTCGCGTTCGCCTACGACGCGGCGCGCGACCGCCGCCGCGCGCGGGAGGCGCTGCGCAAGGCCGCGGCGCTCTACCGCGCGCGTCGTCGGGCCTGACGGCCCCCGGGCACGCGCGTCACAGGCTCGTCCAGCAGTAGAGCCGGTGCCCCGCGTCGTCGGCGCGGACGCACAGCGCCGCGAGCCGGTGCAGCGCGTCGGCGAGGTCCGCTGGGTCCGACCCCTCGAGCTCCTCCGTCGCCGCCCACCGCACGGCGACCTCGTCGAGCGCGGCGGGCGTCGCGGAGGCGAGCGCCCCCACGAGCACGTCCGTCACGGAGACCACCCACGGCCCCTCGTCACCCCCGGTCGCGACGAGCGAACCGTGGCGGGCGTCCGCCGTGACCTCGGCGTACGGGCGGTCGGTGAGCAGGCTCGCCAGGGTGCCGAGGACGACGAACGGGTCGATGCCCTTGAGCTCCACGGTCGCGAAGCCCGGCTGCGTGGTCAGCGGGTCGGGGGAGGCCGGTCCGGCCTGCGCGGCGAGCGCGGCCCGTGCGTCGTCCGGCGCGGCGAAGTAGTCGGTGAGGATGCCCATGGCGGACGATCCTCGCAGGTCACGGGGACGAACGGGTCACGGGCGTGTCACGGCTGCGTGACGCGGGGTCCCGCGGTCCTCAGATCTCGGCCGTCCAGCGCCGCTCGACGACGTCCCGGAGCCCGGTCGCGAGCGTCCGGGTGCGCCCGTCGGGACCGAGCCCGGACCCGGCGAGGAACGCCTCGCGCGCGGCGTCGCCGTCCAGGACCCACGTGACGACCTCGTCCGCGCCGTCGCGCCGCAGCCGGTCGACGGCCGCCGCCAGCAGGCGCGACCCGTGCCCGCCGCGCTGGTGGCGCGGCTCTACCTCGAGCGCGAGGACCTGGCCGGGCGCGACCGCGGCGAACCCCACGACGTCGGCCCCCGCGCACGCGACGAGCACCGCGAAGCCGGGACCGGGCGGCGAGGAGATCGCCGCGGCCCACTGCTCGCGCATCCGCACGGTGTCGAGCGCGTCGAGCACGTCGTCGCCGAGCACGTCGGCGTGCGAGGAGCGCCACGCCCCGACCTGGATCGCTGTCATCGCGACGTCGTCGCCGGGCACGGCAGGGCGGACGGAGACGTCGGCGGTCTCGCGGAAGAGGCTCACGGGTTCACCCTACGAGACCCGGCCGGGCGCCGGGACGGCCTCAGCCCCAGCCGAGCGCGCGCAGGCCCGCGGCCGTGACCGCGGCGAGGACCACGACGACGATGAACGGCGCGCGCAGCGCGAGCGCGACGGCCGCGACGCCCAGCGCGGGCAGGCGCGCGTCGACGACGAGGGCCTGCCCGTCGCCGACGGTCTGCACCGTGACGAGCGCCGCGAGGAGCGCGGCGGTGACGAGCGCGGCGGTGCGCGCGACGCGCTCGTCGGCGAGCCAGTGCTCGGGCACGAGGTGGCCTGCGAGCTTGAGCGCGAAGCACACCGCGGACGCGGTGAGCACGACGACCCAGACGGTCGCTGAGGTCACGAGGGCTCCTCTCCGCGGGGACCGGCCGCGGTCCCCGCACGGTCGGCGGCCCGGCGGCGCCGCGCGTCGACCTGACCGATGACGACGGCGACCGCGGCCGCCGCGAGCACCGGCACGCCGCCCGGTGCGACCGGGACGAGCGCCGCCGCGACGACCACCGCCGCGGCAGCGGTGAGCTGCATCGCGCGCGTCGCGAGCCGCGGCCACAGCAGGCCGAGGAACGCGGCCGCCGCGGCGGCGTCGAGCCCCCACGCGCGGGGGTCGCCCAGCGCGTCGCCCGCGAGCGCCCCGACGAGCGTCATCGCGTTCCAGAGGACGAAGATGCCGACGCCCGTCCACCAGAACCCGGCCCGGACGGCGCGCCGGGACCGTTGCGCGGTCGCGACGGCGGTCGACTCGTCGATCGTGAACTGCGCCGCGACGACCTTGTGCCACGAGCGCAGCGCGAGCAGCGGACCGAGCTGCGCGCCGTAGAGCGCGTTGCGGACGCCCAGGAAGCCCGCCGTGGTGATCGCCGCGACCGGCGCGCCCCCGGCGCCCACCACGCCGATGAGCGCGAACTGCGAGCCGCCCGAGAACATGAGCAGGCTCAGCGCCATGGTCTGCGCGACGTCGAGGCCCGCGACGACCGACAGCGCACCGAACGAGATGCCGTACAGGCCCGTCGCGACGGAGACGGACACGGCCTGGCGGACCGCGGCGCGGACCTCGTCCTCGACGGCCTGCTCGGCCACGTGCTCGACGGCGTCCGGCACCTCTTCGACGTCCGGCACGCCGACGACGTCCGGCACGTCCGCGGCGTCCGCCCGCGCCACCTCGGGCGCGGGGTCGGCGCGGGGGCGCGGGACGTCGTCGGGCCGGCTCATGCGTGCGGGTCGGCCGGGCCCTCGCCCGCGGCGGCGGCGTTCGCCGCGCGCTGGTGCGCGGTGAGGGACATGCGGTCGATGAGCGCGAGGGCGAGCGCCGAGAGGACGAACGCGAGGTGGATGAGCGTCTGCCACATGAGCTGCGTCGGCGTGTACCGGCTGCTGTCGATGAACGTGCGCAGCAGGTGGATCGACGAGATCCCGACGATGGACATCGCGAGCTTCGTCTTGAGCACGTTCGCGTTGACGTGGCTCAGCCACTCGGGCTGGTCGGGGTGGCCCTCGAGCCGGATGCGCGAGACGAACGTCTCGTAGCCGCCCACGATGACCATGATGAGCAGGTTGGAGATCATGACGACGTCCACGAGCCCGAGCACCGCGAGCATGATCTCCTCGGCGCCGAAGCTGACCACCTCGTGCGTCGCGTGATCCGTCGCGCGGCCCGTGAAGCCGCCCACGACGAGCAGCCACAGCTCCTTGAGGAACTGCCACACGTAGACCACCTGGGCCACGATGAGGCCGAAGTACAGCGGCGCCTGGAGCCAGCGCGACGCGAAGATCATGTACCCGACGGTGGTGACGCGGGCGCTGGGCGAGGGGACGTTCGGGCTGGTGGTCAACGCGGGCGTCGAGGGCACGGGCGTGGGCTCTCCGGGAGTCGGTGACGGCGGACGGCGACGACCGTCCGGCACGCGGGGCACCGGTCACCGGTCGTCACCGGGGCGTCAGGGTACCAACGCCGCGTGAGGGCCCCGCAGGCCCGCCCGCCCTGCCGGTGACGAGGACGGTCCACCCGCCCGTCGAGCACGGGGACGGCGACCGGGATCGTCGGATCCCGGTCCGTGACCCCGTGCTCGGCGGCGGCGGCGGGGGAGAAGGGAGAAGGGAGGGGGCGACGTCAGAGGGCGACGTAGACCGTCTCCAGGTACTCCTCGAGGCCGGCCTCCCCGCCCTCGCGACCGAGGCCGGACTGCTTGAGCCCGCCGAACGGGGCGCTCGCGTCGGAGACGAGGCCGCGGTTGACGCCGATCATGCCGGCCTCGACCTCCTCGGAGACGCGCACGGCCCGGTCGAGCGACGTCGTGTACGCGTAGGCGGCGAGCCCGTACTCGGTCGCGTTCGCGAGCGCGATGCCCTCGTCGTCGTCGCCGAACGCGACGACGGGGGCCACCGGGCCGAAGATCTCCTCGGTGACGACGCGCGCGTCCGGGTCGACGCCCGACAGGACGGTGGGGGAGTAGAAGTACCCGGGGGAGCGGGGCCGCTCCGCGCCGGTGAGCACCTGGGCCCCGCCGTCGACGGCCGCGTCGACGAGCTCGGCGACCTTGTCGACGGCCTTCGCCTCGATGAGCGGCCCGACCTGCGTCCCGTCCTGGGCGCCCGGCCCGACCCGCAGGTCCGCGAACGCGGCGGCGAGGCGCTGGGAGAACTCCCGCGCGACGGCGTCGTGCACGAGGAAGCGGTTCGCCGCCACGCAGGACTGCCCCGCGTTGCGGAGCTTCGCGACGACGGCGCCCTCGACCGCCGCGTCGAGGTCGGCGTCCGCGAAGACGAGGAACGGGGCGTTGCCGCCGAGCTCCATCGAGGTGCGCAGCACCTGGGCGGACGCCTTCTCGAGCAGCGTGCGCCCGACGGGCGTCGAGCCGGTGAACGACAGCTTGCGCAGGCGCTCGTCCGCGAGGAGCGGCTCGGTGACGTCGGCGGCGCGCGACGACGGGACGACGTTGACGACGCCCGTCGGCAGCCCGCGGTCGGCGAGCTCGGAGCGGATCACCTCGGCCACGAGCGCCGTCGTGAGCGGGGTGAGCCGCGCGGGCTTGACGACGACCGTGCACCCGGCGGCCAGCGCCGGGCCGATCTTGCGCGTCGCCATGGCGATCGGGAAGTTCCACGGCGTGACGAGCAGCGCGGGCCCCACGGGTCGGCGGAAGACGAGCTGGCGGTTGCCGCCCGCGGGCGCCGTCCGTGCGAGCCCGTCGGCGCGGACCGCCTGCTCCGCGTACCAGCGCAGGAAGTCGGCGCCGTAGAGCACCTCGGCGCGCGCCTCGGCGAGCGGCTTGCCGCACTCGGCCGTGATGAGCGCCGCCACGTCGTCGGCCCGCGCGACGACCCGGTCGTAGACGGCGCGCAGCACCTCGCCCCGCTCGCGCGGGGGCGTCGCGCGCCACGCGGGCGCCGCACGGTGCGCGGCGTCGAGCGCGCGCAGCGCGTCCGCCGGGCTCGCGTCCGCGACGTCGAACAGCGACTCCTCGGTCGCCGGGTCCTCGACCTCGAAGGTCCGCCCGCCCTCCGCAGGACCCCAGTGGCCGTCCACGAGCAGCCCGGTGGGCACGTGGGCGACGAGCGCGGGGGAGAGGTTCGACGTCGAGGCGGGGCGGGACATGCTCCGAGTATCGCCCTGGGGGTCGCGGGGACGCACCCGGGCGAGCGGTGCGGAGCGCCGGGCCCCCGCCGCGTACGCCGCCCGGCCGCTGCCGGACGGGCGCGGTGCGACGACCCGCCGCACGGTAGTTTGTGCACATGGTCCTTCCCGCCACCCCCGCGCGCCCGTTCGGTGCCGTCCTCACGGCCATGGTCACCCCGATGACGCCCGACGGCGCCGTCGACCTCGAGGCGGCGGCCCGGCTCGCGAAGCGCCTGGTGGACGACGGGAACGACGGCCTCGTGCTGAGCGGCACGACGGGCGAGTCGCCCACGACCCACGCCCCCGAGAAGCAGGACCTCGTGCGCGCCGTCGTCGAGGCGGTCGGCGACCGCGCGGCGGTCCTCGCGGGCGCCGGGTCCAACGACACCGACCACGCGCTGCGCATGGCCGAGCAGGCCGCCGGGGCGGGGGCGGACGGGCTCCTCGTCGTCACCCCGTACTACTCGCGCCCCGGCCAGGAGGGCGTCTACCGCCACGTCGTCGCGATCGCCGAGGCGGCCGACCTCCCCGTCATGCTGTACGACGTCCCCGGCCGCACCGGGGTGCGCATCGCCCCGGACACGTACGCGCGCCTCGCGGCGCACGAGCGGGTCGTGGCGACCAAGGACGCGACGGGCGACGTCTACGCCGCCGCGAAGCTCGCGGCATCGACGGGCCTCGCCTTCTACAGCGGCGACGACGGGCTGCTGCTCCCGTTCCTCGCGCACGGCGCCGCGGGTATCGTCTCCGTGTCGGCGCACGCCGTCGCGCCGCAGTTCGCGGAGGTCGTGCGCCGCTTCGACGCCGGCGACCCGGCGGGCGCGCTCGCGGTCTTCCTCACCACGACGCCCGTCATCGACGCGCTCAACGGTGCCGGCTTCCAGGCCGTCATGGCCAAGGCCGCCGTCGAGCTGCTCGGCGTCACCGACAACCGTTTCCTGCGCCTGCCGAACGTCGCGGCGACCGAGGACGACGTCGCGCTCGTGCGCGACGCCCTCGCCGCCGCGGGCGTGCTCGCGGGCGCGACCACCGCGGCAGACGCTGCCGCACCCACGAACTAGCGAGGGCAGGAGCCCTCGAAACCCCCGGCTCAGCCACGACAGGAGGCCCCGTGAGCCATCCCCACCCCGAACTCTCCCTGCCTCCCGAGCTCCCCGCCGGAGGGCTGCGCATCGTCGCCCTCGGCGGTCTCGGTGAGGTCGGCCGCAACATGGCCGTCCTCGAGTACGACGGGCGCCTGCTCGTCATCGACTGCGGCGTCCTCTTCCCCGAGGACAACCAGCCCGGCGTCGACCTCATCCTCCCGGACTTCGACTACATCGCGGACCGGCTGGACGACATCGAGGCGATCGTCCTCACGCACGGCCACGAGGACCACATCGGCGCCGTGCCGTACCTCTTGCGCCTGCGCCGCGACATCCCGCTCGTCGGGTCGCAGCTCACGCTCGCGTTCGTCGAGGCGAAGCTCAAGGAGCACCGCATCTCGCCCGTGACCCTCGCGGTCAAGGAGGGGCAGGTCGAGCAGCTCGGCGTGTTCCGCTGCGAGTTCGTCGCCGTGAACCACTCGATCCCCGACGCGCTCGCGGTCGCGGTGACGACCGGCGCCGGGACCGTGCTGCACACGGGCGACTTCAAGATGGACCAGCTCCCGCTCGACGGGCGCATCACCGACCTGCGCGCGTTCGCGCGCCTGGGCGAGCAGGGCGTCGACCTGTTCATGGTCGACTCGACCAACGCCGAGGTGCCCGGGTTCGTCACGCCCGAGGTCGAGATCGGCCCGGTGCTCGACAACGTCTTCGCCGCCTCCGAGAAGCGCATCATCGTCGCGTCGTTCTCGTCGCACGTGCACCGCGTGCAGCAGGTCCTCAACGCCGCGCACCACCACGGCCGCCGCGTCGCGCTCGTCGGGCGCTCGATGGTCCGCAACATGACGATCGCGTCCGAGCTCGGGTACCTCCACGTGCCCGAGGGCGTGCTCATCGACCTCAAGAAGGTCGACTCGCTGCGCGACGACGAGATCGTGCTCATGTGCACGGGTTCGCAGGGCGAGCCGATGGCCGCCCTGTCGCGCATGGCGAACGGCGACCACAAGGTCCAGGTCGGCCACGGCGACACCGTCATCCTCGCGTCGTCGCTCATCCCGGGCAACGAGAACGCCGTCTTCCGCATCATCAACGGCCTCACGCGCCTCGGCGCGCGCGTCGTGCACGGCGGCAACGCCAAGGTGCACGTGTCCGGCCACGCGAGCGCGGGCGAGCTCCTCTACTGCTACAACGTGCTCAAGCCCAAGAACGTCATGCCGGTGCACGGCGAGGTCCGCCACCTCGTCGCCAACGGGGCGCTCGCGGTCCGCACGGGCGTGCCGGCCGACCGCGTCGTGCTCGCCGAGGACGGCGTCGTCGTCGACCTCGTCGACGGGCGCGCGTCCGTCGTGGGTGCCGTGCCGTGCGGGTACGTGTACGTCGACGGGTCGAGCGTCGGCGAGATCACGGACGCCGAGCTCAAGGACCGCCGCATCCTCGGCGAGGAGGGCTTCGTCTCCGTGTTCGCCGTCGTCGACTCCGCGACGGGCAAGGTCCTCGCGGGGCCGCAGATCCTCGCGCGCGGGTTCGCCGAGGACGACAAGGTGTTCCAGGACATCCAGCCCGAGGTCGTCAAGGCGCTCGAGGACGCGATCGCCGGCGGCGCGACGGACACGCACCAGCTCCAGCAGGTCATGCGCCGCGTCATCGGCCGGTGGGTCTCCAACCGCCTGCGCCGTCGTCCGATGATCGTCCCGGTCGTCGTCGAGGCGTAGCCTCCGCGACCGGCGTCGGACCGGTCTCCGCCCAGGTCGGGGCGCCAGTATGCTGGCGCCCCGACCAGCGCAGGAGGCACCCTTTGACGCACCACGACCCCTCCGGGGTCCCGCCCTACGGACAGCCCGGCGGCCCCGTCCCCGGACAGCCTTCGGCGCCCGGCCGGCCGGTACCGCAGTACGGCGCGTACGGCGCCGCGCCCGTGCCCGCGTACGGGCAGGCTGCGCCCCCGCCCTTCGGCTCCACCGGACCGACGCCGCTCTCCGCGCCCGCGTACGGGCAGCCGACGGCCCCGGTGTACGGCGCGTACGGCGGCGGGTACGGCTACGTCCCGAGACCGCCCGTCCCCGGCGGCCTCGCGACGGGGACGATCGCGCTCGCGGTCGCGGTCACCGCCGTGCAGGTGCTGGCCTGGGTCACGTCGTTCGGCGCGGCCGAGGAGTTCGAGCGCGCCGCCCGCGCCGGCACCCCGAGCGCCGAGGTCCTCACCGGGTACGACGCCGTGGGCCTGCTGCTCCTTCCCGTCCAGCTCGCCGCGGCGGTCGTGACGTGCCTGTGGCTGTGGCAGAGCCGCGTGCTCGCCGAGGCCGTGTCGCCCGCGCGCGGGCACGCGCGCAGCCGGGTGTGGGTCTGGCTCGGGTGGATCGTGCCGGTCGTCGCGTTCTGGTTCCCGTACCAGGTGGTGCGCGACGTGCGCGCCGCGACCGTCGTCGCCCCGCGCCGCGGCCTCGGGTGGTGGTGGGCCGGGTGGCTCCTGTGGAGCGTCGCGACGAACGTCGCCACGCAGCTGACGACGCTCTCCTCGGCCGGTGCGGCCGGGACCTTCGCGCTGCTGCCCGTCGCGGAGACGGTGGGCACCGCGGGCCTCGTCCTCGCGCTGGTCCTGTGGGTGCGCACCGTCCGCGAGATCACCGCGGGCCAGCGTGGCGCGGTGGGTGCCGACGCCCGGTGACCATGTGGGCGCTCGCCGGGGACGGACGCGCGGTCCGGCTTTCCCGGGGCTACGTCGCCGCGCCGCGCCGCACGAGCCCCGGACCGACGGCGGCGAGCGTCGCGGCGTAGCGCGCTGCCCGGGCGTCGTCCCCGCCGGGCACGAGGCCCGCGAGCTCGAGCGAGACGAGGCCGTGCACGAGCCCCCAGAGGCCGAGCGCGACGTCGGCGGCACCCGCGTCCTCCGGGACGAGGCGTGCGACGGCGTCGCGCAGCACGCGGAACGTGGGCTCCTCGACCGCCTCGTGCCGGCCCGGTCCCGGCGGGACGCCGCGCGCGAACATCACGGCGTAGAAGTGCGGGTCGGCCAGCGCGAAGTCGCGGTACGCGCGACCGAGGGCCGCCAGGTCGGCAGCGGGGTCGTCGGTGCGGGGGACCGTCGCGAGGCGTGCGGCGAAGCGCCGGAAGCCCTCCGCGGAGACGGCGGCGACGAGCTCGTCGCGGCTGCCGAAGAGCGCGTACACCGCCGACGCGCTCGTCCCGGCCTCGGTCGCGACCGACCGGACCGTCACCGCGGCCTCCCCGTGCGTGGAGACGACGCGCGACGCCACGTCGAGGAGGCGGTCGCGCAGGGCGTCGTCGTGCAGTCGGGGTCGTGCCACGCGCCGAGTCTAGGGGCCTTGACGAGCGTTCGCGAACGATGTTCTATAACAGTGTTCGCAAACCGGTGCGCGAGCTCTCGCGCCGCCCCCTGGAGGTCCCCGTGCTCGAGCTCACCGACGCCGCCCGCCTCACCGCCGGCATCGTCCTCCTCACCGTCGTCGGCATCGAGTCCGGCGGGGCGTTCCTCGTGCGCGTGGTGACGCGGCGGGTCCCGGCCACCGGGTTCCAGACGTCGTTCTTCCGTGCCGGGCACGCGCACGCGGGGGTGCTCGTGATCCTCGGCCTCGTCTGCCTGCTGCTCACGGAGGCCACCGGCCTCGCCGGCCCCTGGCGCTGGCTCGCGGCGACCGGCGTGCTCGTCGCGGCGATCCTGCTCCCGGCCGGCTTCTTCCTGTCGGCCGTCGGCCCCGGTCGCGAGACGCCGAACCGGGCCGTCGCGCTGCTGCCCGCGGGGGCCGTCGTCCTCGCGGCGGGCGTCGTGACGCTCGCCGTCGGACTGTTCCTCGGCTGACCGACCCCGGGAGCCCGACGTGGGTGGCTCTCGCTACGGTTCCGGCATGACCACCGCCGAGGACTTCGTCCCGCTCGACCCCGTCCGTCTCGTCACGCTGGCGCAGGGGTGGAGCATCATCTACTCGCCCGGCGGGCCGGAGTGGCGCCTCCACCAGGGTGCGCTCGAGCGGCACGGCGTCGAGGGTTCGGGCGACGACTTCTCCGGCGCGCTCCAGGCCACGCTGACCGACCACGAGCCCGACGTGCTGAGCGCCGTCGGGGTCGACCCCGAGGGCGGCATGGTGAGCGTCTACGGCTCCGACCTCGACGCCCTGCACGTCGCGGCGCGGCACCTGCACCGCCTCGTCACCGACGAGCAGGCCCTCGACGCGGCGCTCGCCCGGTCGGTCGAGCTCGGGCTCGACGACTGAGCGCGGAGCGCGGCGGGTCCAGGAGGCCTCGTGTCGTCGGACCGCGGCTCCGCGATCCGGGCACGACCGCTCGGGCGGCCTCAGCGCGCGCGCAGCGCGGCGAGCTGCTCGTCGTGCCACGTCGCGACGTAGCCGGTGAGCCGGTCGTCGGCCACCACGGCGTCCGTGTGCACGACCGCGTGCTCCAGCGCGTCGAGGTAGGCGCGGTCGGCCGCGAAGCGCGCGGCGACGGCGGCACGGCCGACCGCCGGGCTCCCGTGGCCCGGGACGAGCGCGTCGACGTCGCGCGCCGCGAGCTCGAGCGCGTCGAGCGCCCCGCGGTACGTGCGCACCGGGTCGCGCGACCCGGTGTCGACGAGCGGCACCTCCACGTCCGAGAGCATGTCGCCCGCGAGCAGCACGCCCCGCACGACGAGCGCCGCGTGCCCCGGCGCGTGGGCGTCGTGCTCGACCACGACGACGTCGGTCTTCCCGTCGGCCCGCGCGCCGGGCCGCTCCTCGGCCTGACCGGGGGTCGGTGCGGTCGGCCACGGCAGGCGTCGTGCGCCGCGGGGGAGCGGCGTGAGCGCGCCGACGAGCGTCGGGTCGTGGCCGGGCGCTGCGGCGTCGGTCGCGGCGACCAGGTCCGTTCCCCGCGACCGGACGGCGTCGGCGCCGCGGGCCGTGGCGTAGCGCGGGGCGTCGCCCAGGGAGCGGGACCACAGCACGTGGTCCCAGTGCGGGTGGGTCGCGAACCCGGCCGTCACGCGCCAGCCGCGACCGTGGACGGCGGCGGCCAGCGCCTCGACCTCCTCGACCGTGACCGCGGGGTCGACGACGAGCGCCGCGCCGTCGGGCGCGACCACGACCGTCGACGTCGTCGCCCAGATCGTCGCGGTGGCCACCCAGACCCCCGGGCGGACCTCCACGAGGTCGCGCGCGTGCGCCTGCTCGCCGTCCGTGGTCGCGTCGGCGGTGCTGCGCCGCACGCCCGCGTGATCGTCCATCGGTCCTCCGCTCGTCCTCGCGGGACCGGGTCGCGGGCACGTGCCCGACCCCAGGTCCGCGGGGGACACGCGCCCCGGGGTCCCGGGCGCCGTCGTCCCTCGCAGGTAGGTTAGGACCACTATGGCGACCCGCACGTCCCCGCAGGCACGTCGGACCGCGAGCAACCGCACACCAGCGCCCCGCACCGCGGCGCGCGGCGGTTCGTCCACGGCCCGCGGCACGTCGCGCGCCGGAACCGGTCGCGGACGGTCCTCCTCCTCCAGCGCGCGCCGCCCGGCGCGTCGCCCGGCGGCAGGGCCGCCGTGGCCCGTCCGGGCGGTTCGGGGGGTCTGGCTCGGCGCCGCGCACGGCGTGGGATCGCTCGTGCGCACCATCGGAAGAGGAGCAAGAGAGCTGGACCCGGCACACCGGCGCGACGGCGTCGCGTTCACCCTCATCGCCCTCGCGGTCGTCGTCGCGGCCCGCGAGTGGTGGGGCATCCAGGGCACGTTCGGCAAGGTCGTCCACGGCGTCGTCGCGGGGACGTTCGGTCTCGCCGGCGTCGCGGTCCCGGTCCTGCTGCTCTGGCTCGCGGTGCGCATCATGCGGCACCCCGAGCGCGCCCAGGCGAACTCGCGCGTCGCGATCGGGCTCACGCTCATCGTCGTGTCCGTGTGCTCCCTCGTGCACATCTCGGAGGACCTGCCCGCGCCGCGGGACGGCTTCGCGGCGGTGCAGGACGCGGGGGGCATCGTCGGCTACCTGGCGGCCACGCCCGTGACCGCCGGGCTGACGCCGTGGTTCGCCGTCCCCATCTTCCTGCTCCTCGGGTTCTTCGGGCTGCTCGTCGTCACCGCGACGCCCGTGCACCGCATCCCGAGCCGGCTGCGCGGCCTCTACGACGTGCTCACCGGCAACCACCGCACCGAGGACGACGCGCTCGACGAGGACGGGCTCCCGCTCGCGGAGGGCGTCTCGCGCCACGACGGCAGCGAGCCGCCGACGGGTCGCCGACCGCGCAAGCCGCGGCGCACCAAGGCGCAGCGCGCGGCGGAGGCGGCCGAGATCGAGAAGCCCGAGGGCGGCTTCTCGGGCGACGAGGCCTTCGAGACGGCCGCGTTCCTCGACTACGAGGACGACGCGCCGCGCGGCCGGGGGAAGAAGCGTCGCGCGGAGGAGCCGGCCGCCGGCACGGCCGCCACGGAGGTGGTCCCCGCCGTCGGGCAGGGGGCCGCGCAGGACACGGCGGCGGCCGCGATGGGCGCGGTCGCGCCCTCCCCGGAGGACGGCGTCGGCAGCGTGCCGCCGCCCCCGCCCGGCCCGATGCCCCGGGGCGTGCAGCCCATGCTCGAGGGCGACACGGTCTACCTGCTCCCGGACGAGGACGCGCTCGTCAAGGGCGCGCCGCACAAGGTGCGCTCCGCCGCGAACGACCGCGTGGTCGAGGCGCTCACGCAGACGTTCGAGCAGTTCGAGGTCGACGCGAAGGTCACCGGGTTCACGCGCGGCCCGACGGTCACGCGCTACGAGGTCGAGGTCGGGCCCAAGGTCAAGGTCGAGCGCATCACGTCGCTGTCCAACAACATCGCGTACGCGGTGGCCAGCGCCGACGTGCGCATCCTCGCGCCGATCCCCGGCAAGTCGGCCATCGGCATCGAGATCCCCAACACGGACCGCGAGACGGTCGTGCTCGGCGACGTCCTGCGGTCGTCGGCCGCGCGGCGCACCGAGCACCCCATGGTCATGGGCGTCGGCAAGGACGTCGAGGGCGGCTACGTCGTCGCGAACCTCGCGAAGATGCCCCACATCCTCGTCGCGGGCGCGACGGGCGCGGGCAAGTCGAGCTTCATCAACTCCATGATCACGTCGATCCTCATGCGATCGACGCCCGAGCAGGTGCGGCTCGTGCTCGTGGACCCCAAGCGCGTCGAGCTGACGATCTACGAGGGCATCCCGCACCTCATCACGCCCATCATCACGAACCCGAAGAAGGCCGCCGAGGCGCTCGACTGGGTCGTCCGCGAGATGGACGCCCGCTACGACGACCTCGCCGCGTTCGGGTTCAAGCACATCGACGACTTCAACGCCGCCGTCCGCGCCGGCAAGGTCAAGCCGCTGCCCGGCTCCGAGCGCAAGATCGCGACGTACCCGTACCTGCTGGTCGTCGTCGACGAGCTCGCCGACCTCATGATGGTCGCCCCGCGCGACGTCGAGGCCTCGATCCAGCGCATCACGCAGCTCGCGCGCGCGGCGGGCATCCACCTGGTGCTCGCGACGCAGCGCCCGTCGGTCGACGTCGTGACGGGCCTCATCAAGGCGAACGTGCCGTCGCGGCTCGCGTTCGCGACGTCGTCCCTCGCGGACTCGCGCGTCGTGCTCGACCAGCCCGGCGCGGAGAAGCTCATCGGCCAGGGCGACGCCCTGTTCCTGCCCATGGGCGCGGCCAAGCCCATGCGCGTGCAGGGCGCGTGGGTCTCGGAGTCGGAGGTGCACGCCGTCGTCGAGCACGTGAAGAGCCAGCTCAAGCCCGTGTACCGCGAGGACGTCACGCAGGCGGCCACGAAGAAGCAGATCGACGAGGACATCGGCGACGACCTCGACCTGCTGCTCCAGGCGGCCGAGCTCGTCGTGACGTCGCAGTTCGGCTCGACGTCGATGCTCCAGCGCAAGCTGCGCGTCGGGTTCGCCAAGGCGGGTCGCCTCATGGACCTCCTGGAGTCGCGCGAGATCGTCGGACCGTCCGAGGGGTCCAAGGCCCGCGAGGTGCTCGTGACGCCCGAGGAGCTGCCGTCGGCGCTCGCCCTCATCCGGGGCGAGCCCGCGCAGGACGTCTTCGACGGCCAGGCGCCCGCCGCGGCCCCCGCGCCCCCGGGCGCAGGGGGTGGCCACGACTACGGCGAGGGCACCGACGGGCACATGCCCCCTGTCGCGACGGAGTACCACGACGGCGCCGACGTGGAGTCGGGCTGGCGGTGACCCGGGCGGCCGGTGGTGCCGCCGACGGTCGGCGCACCCCGGACGACCCCCTAGGCTGGTGACGTGGTCAACGCCGTCCCCTCGCCGTGGAACTCCGCGAACCTCGTCACCATGGCGAGGATCCTGCTCGTCCCGTTCTTCGCGTGGGCGCTCCTCGTCGACGGCGGGGAGTCCGTCACGTGGCGCCTCGTCGCGACGGGCATCTTCGTCCTCGCCGCCACGTCGGACCGCCTCGACGGCTACCTCGCGCGGCGCTACGACCTCGTCACGGACCTGGGCAAGCTCCTCGACCCGATCGCGGACAAGCTGCTCGTGGGGACCGCCCTCGTGCTGCTGGCGTGGCCGCTCGGCGAGCTGCCGTGGTGGGTCCCCGTCGTCGTGCTCGCACGCGAGCTGGGCGTCACGCTCCTGCGGTTCGCCGTCCTCAAGTACGCGGTCATGCCCGCATCCCGCGGCGGGAAGCTCAAGACCGTGCTGCAGACCGTCGCGATCACGCTCTTCGTGCTGCCGCTCGCGCACCTGCCGGCGTTCGTCGGCGTCGTCGCCTGGATCGTGCTCGCCGCGGCCATCCTCGTCACCGTCGTGACCGGCCTGGAGTACGCGTACCAGGGCTGGCGCCTGCGCCGCGACGCGGTGCGCGCGGCCCGCATCGTCGAGCGGGGTCCGAGCACGGACGGCGCGCCCGTCTCGTGACCGACGCTCCGGTCCCGCCGGGGAGCTCGTCGGTCACCGGCCCGGACGTGCGGCCCGACGTCGTCGAGCTGCTCGGCGCTCTGGAGGCCCGCGGGTGGACCCTCGCGACGGCCGAGTCGCTCACGGGCGGCCTGCTCAGCGCGACGATCGTCGACGTGCCCGGCGCCTCGCGCGTGCTCCGGGGCGCCGTCGTCGCGTACGCGACCGACGTCAAGGAGTCGGTCCTCGGCGTCGACGGCGGCCTGCTCGCCGCGCACGGGGCCGTGCACCCGGAGGTCGCACGCCAGATGGCCGAGCGCGTGCGCGACGTGCTGAGGGCCGACGTCGGGGTCGCGACCACGGGCGTCGCGGGCCCCGACCCGCAGGACGGCCGGGCCCCGGGCACTGTCTTCGTCGCCGCGAGCGGACCGGGGGGCACGGAGGTGCGAGAGCTGCACCTGGCGGGCGACCGCGCGGCCGTCCGCGCCGCCACCGTGGCCGCCGCGGTGGCCCTCGCGCGCGCGGCGGTCGGGCCCCGGCCACCGACGGCGTGACGATCCCCCCTGCCGGGTGAAATCGTCGGTGGGAGCGTCGGCCGCCCGGCCAGGCGTGGACCGGGCCGGAGGCGTCGTGGAGACGTCGTGAACGTGCCGCGGGGGAGCGGCCGGGAGGCCCGGCGCGGGAACAACACCCCACGTCGCGACGTTGCACAGCACGTGATCGCCAACAGGACCGTCAACCGACCGGTGGGACGCACGGACAACGCGCCCGCGCCCCGTCCCGCACGGGGCACCGGCGACGTGAGCGGACCGCGGGCGGGGTACGGTAGGACGACCCCGTCACGCGGGGCAGTGAACAGGAAGACCGGCACGAGCAGTTCGCGCACCCAGGTGGGGGCCTCTCCGGCTCCCGGGGGCGCACGGGACACGGAAGGGGGTCGCCAGATGATTGTTCTTCGACGAGAGATCGGGGACGTGCTGCGAGACGCTCGCCAGCGACAGGGGCGCACCCTGCGAGAGGTGTCCTCCGCCGCACGGGTCTCGCTGGGCTACCTCAGCGAGGTCGAGCGCGGTCAGAAGGAAGCGTCGTCGGAGCTCCTCGGCTCGATCTGCGAGGCGCTCGACATCCCGATGTCGTTGGTGCTGCGCGAGGTCAGCGACCGGGTCGCCGTCGCCGAGGGTCTGCTGATCCCCGACACCATCCCGGCCGACTTCGCGACGGCCGTGCTGGGTCGCCAGCATCCCGAGGGCACGGCACGCCGCGAGGACCTGCAGCCCGTCGGCTGACGGTCGGGCCGGGACCGGCCGCACCGGGAGCGGGGGCAGCGACGCCCGCCGTCATCCTGCTGCGGGCGGTGCCTGGCAGGTCGGACACCAGAAGATCGGACGGTCGTACGGGGGCTCGTTCGCCGTACCTTCCGCGACAGGCGTGCCGCACACGTGGCACGCCTTTCGTGTGCGCCCGTGCACGTGCCGCACGACGCCGGCGCGCGGGTCGAACCCGTGCCGCACGGTGCGCTGCATGAGCGTGCGCGCCGTGAGCAGCAGCCCTTCGAGGTCCTCGACGTCGCGGACGGGCGTCCACGGGTAGACGTGCTCGGCGAAGAGCGACTCGGCCGTGTAGATCGTGCCGATGCCGGCGACGAGGTGCTGGTCGAGCAGGGCCTCCGCGACGGGCACGCCCGTCGCGGCCCGCTCCGGCCGGTACCGGGGGCCGCTCCCGCCCGCCGCGTCGTCGGCCCGCATCCGCGCGGCCGCCTCGGGCAGCCCGGTCTCCGGGAAGTCGTCGCCGAGCACGTCGGGACCGAGCGGACCGACGATCACGCGCTCGTCCGCGGTGCGCAGCACGTGCAGCATCCCGATCCGGTTCCCGACCGCCGTCCACCACTCGTTCGCGAGGACGACGCGCACGTTCGGCTCCGCCCCGCGAGCGTCGTGCGTGCCCGTCCGGGCGAGCCGCCACGACCCCTCCATGCGCAGGTGCGTGTGCAGGGACCGGCCGTCGTCGAACCGCGTGAACAGGTGCTTCCCGTAGGCCCGGTTCCCGACGACCGTCCGCCCGACCAGGTCGATCTCCGCGGCGCTCGGCCACCGCAGGTCCGAGCGGACCAGCACCCGGTCCTTGAGCGCCTCGTCGAGGCGGGCCGACACGAGACGCAGGATGTCACCCTCGGGCACGCGACCGCCCCCCGCGTCCGGGCACGCGCGACGACCGCCGCACGTCAGGCCGCCCGCAGGCCGCGCGGCGTGGCGCGGAAGCCGGCGTCGAGCAGCGCGCGCACCGCGTCGTCCGCCGGGGTCCGGGCCGTGCCGGCACCCGCCAGGGCCTCGACGCCGTCGACGCGCTGCACCACGATCTTCCCGAGCGTGCCCGCCCGTACGGCGCGGACCAGCGCCGCGCTCGCCTCGGCGAGCCGCGGGCCGTCCACGAACGACAGCACGGACCGCCCGCCGCGCTCGACGTAGAGCGCGAGGTCGCCGTCGCTCAGCACGACGACGGCGCCCGCCTTGCGGCCCGGGCGGTGACCGCGCGAGCCCTCCCCGGTCGTGCCGTCCGTGCCGGGCGCGCCGGGTGCGCCCGGTCCGGTCGACGGGCGGGCGGGCCACGGCAGCGCCGCGCCGTAGGGGTTCGCCGGGTCCGTCGCGGCGAGCAGCACGGCGCCGGGACGCGGACCGCCGCGCGACGTCCGCGCGTCGGGGAGCGGGGCGAACGGGTCGGTCGCGGCCGCCGCGGCGTCGGCCTCGAGCGCGCGCTCGCGGTCCTGCGCGTCGGTCCGGAGCTGGTCGACCGCGCCGGGGAGCGCGAACTGCGAGCCGCCGAGGTGCTCGACGAAGTACCCGCGCCGCGCCGCCCCCGTGGCCTCCAGCTCGCTCAGCACGCGGTACACCGCGCGGAACGACCCCGCGACGCCCTCGGCGGGCGCGACGGCGCGCGTGAGCACGCCGTGGCGGTCGAGCAGGACGCGGGCGAGCGCGTGCGCCCGGCGGGTGGGGTCGGGCTCGCGCGGGGGCAGCGCCGACCACCGACCGGCGCCGCCGCGCAGGGCCGTCTCGGGCGACGTCGGCGGCCGCAGGCCCGCGAACCGGCCGCGCGCGAGCGGCCGGGCCCGCGCCGGGGCGCGCGGCGCGCGGTGGGTCCCCCCGGCGGCACCGAGCCGTGCGCGCAGCGACCCGAGGCCGTCGTTCGTCACGTGGCCCGACCACACGAGGTCCCACAGCGCCTCGAGCGTCGGGACGGTCTCCGCGCCGGCGCGCTCGGCCAGCCGCGGGAGGAAGTACCCGCCCGAGCCCTCCAGCAGGTCGAGCAGCGTGGCGTGGAGGCCGGTCTCGGGCGCCGGGCCCGGGTCGGGCAGCGTGAGCGGCGCCCACTCCGCGAGGTGGAGGCTGACGAGACCGTCGCCGCCGCCCGAGCCGGGCAGCGGGGCGTGCCCGCACCACACGACCTCGCCGGTCGTCGTCAGCTCGTCGAGCATCGTCGGGGTGTAGTCGCTGACGCGCGCCGGGAGCACGAGGGTCTCGAGCGCCGAGGCGGGGACGGCCGCGCCGGAGAGCTGCTCGACGACGCGCAGCAGCCCGTCGACGCCGCGCAGCGCGCCGAGACCCTGCCAACGCGGGAGGAAGACGCCCAGCGTCTCGGCGGGGACGGGCTCCACCTCGGCGCGCAGCGCGGCGAGCGAGCGCCGGCGCAGGACGCGCAGCACCTCGGCATCGCACCAGTCGTCGCCCGTGCCGCCGATCGCCTCCGGCCGCAGCCGCCCGCGCACGACGAGCCGGGCCGCCTCGAGCCGCTCGAGCGTCTGCACGACGACGGCGACGCCCAGCCCGAGGCGTGCGGCGAGGTCGGCGGCGGTGAACGGGCCGTGCGTGCGCGCGTGGCGGCGCACGAGGTCGCCGAGCGGGTCGGGGACGGGCTCGGTGAACACCTCGGGGATGCCGACGGGCAGCGCGACGCCGAGCGCGTCGCGCAGGCGGCCGGCGTCCTCCACGACCGCCCACTGCTGCGCGCGCTCGGGCGCGACCCCCGCGAGTCGCACGGGCATGATGCGGCGCGCGGCCTCCAGCTCGCGCAGCCAGGCCGCGACGTCGGTGCGCACGTCCTCGCGGGTCCGCGCCGCGACCTCGGCCTCGGTGAGCGGGCCCAGCCGGCGCAGGACGTCCCACACGTCCTCGGCGTGGCGCGCCTGCCGCTCGGGCGCGAGCGCGCCGAGCTCGGCCTCGGTCCGCTCGATCTGGGCGGGGTCGAGCAGGTCGGCGAGCTGGGCCGCGACGCCGTCGCCGCCCAGCAGCTCGGCGAGGAGGGTGGGGTCCAGCGACAGCGCGGCGGCGCGGCGCTCCGCGAGCGGGGCGTCGCCGTCGTAGAGGAACTGCGCCGTGTACCCGAAGAGGAGGGACTGCGCGAAGGGCGACGGCGTCGGGGTCGTCACCTCGACGAGGCGCACGCGCCCGGCGGCGAGGTCGCGCATGAGGTCGGTGAGCGCCGCGACGTCGAAGTCGTCCTGCAGGCACTCGCGCGCCGCCTCGAGGACGATCGGGAACTCCGGGTACTCCGACGCCACCGACAGGAGCTGCGCCGAGCGCTGCCGCTGCTGCCACAGCGGCTGGCGCCGGTCCGGACGACGCCGGGGCAGCAGGAGCGCGCGGGCGGCGGCCTCGCGGAACCGTGACGCGAACATCACCGACCCGCCGAGCTCGTCGCGCACCGCGTCGAGCACGTCGTCCGGGTCGAGGAGCAGGTCCTCGACGCCGACGACGGGTGCGTCCCCGCCGAGGCCGCCCGAGCCGTCGGTCGCTCCCTCGAGCCACGAGTCCCCGGTGTCCGGGAGCCGCAGGACGATGCCGTCGTCGGCGTGCATCGCGGCGGCGTCGACCCCGTAGCGCTCGCGCAGGCGCGCGGCGAGCACGAGCGCCCACGGCGCGTGCACCTTCGCGCCGTAGGGCGAGTGCACGACGACGCGCCAGTCGCCGAGCTCGTCGCGGAAGCGCTCGACGACGACCGTGCGGTCGTCCGGGACGCGCCCGGTCGCGTCGCGCTGCTCGCGCAGGTAGGCCAGCAGGTTGTCGCTCGCCCACGCGTCGAGGCCTGCCGTGCGGAGCCGGTCGGTCGCGGCGTCGGGGTCGGTGGCGGCGAGCGCGTCCGTCTCGCGCACCCACGCGCCGAGCGCACGGCCGAGCTCGGCGGGTCGGCCGGGGGAGTCGCCCTTCCAGAACGGCAGCCGCCCCGGGATGCCCGGCGCGGGCGTGACGAGCACGCGGTCGGGCGTGATGTCCTCGATGCGCCACGTGCTCGACCCGAGCGTGAACGTGTCGCCGACGCGCGACTCGTAGACCATCTCCTCGTCGAGCTCGCCGACGCGCTTGCCGCCGCGCGGGGCGCGGCCGCCCGCGGTGTCCGGGTCGCCCGCGACGGTCCCGGTCCCGGCGTCCGTCGCGAGGAACGCGCCGTACATCCCGCGGTCGGGGATCGTGCCGCCGCTCGTCGCGGCGAGCCGCAGCGCGCCCGGCCGCCCGGTCAGCCGGCCCGACGCGCGGTCCCACACGATCCGCGCGCGCAGCTCGCCGAAGTCCTCGCTCGGGTAGCGGCCCGCGAGCATGTCGAGGACGGCGTGCAGCGACGCGTCACCGAGGTGCGCGTAGGGCTCGCTGCGCCGCACGAGCGTCGCCAGCTCCGCGACCGTCCACTCGTCGACCGCGACCATCGCGACGACCTGCTGGGCGAGCACGTCGAGCGGGTTGGCGAGCACGTGGAGCTCCTCGATGCCGCCGGAGCGCATGCGCTCGGCGACGACCGCCGACGGCACGAGGTCGCCCCGGTGCGTGGGGAACACCACGCCGTGCGACACGGCCCCCACCTGGTGGCCCGCGCGCCCGATCCGCTGCAGGCCCGACGCGACCGAGGGCGGCGCCCCGACCTGCACCACGAGGTCCACCGCGCCCATGTCGATGCCGAGCTCGAGGCTCGACGTCGCGACCACCGCGGGCAGCCGGCCGTCCTTGAGCTCCGTCTCCGTGCGCGTGCGCTCGGCCCGGCTCATCGAGCCGTGGTGCGCGCGGGCGATGACGGGCTCGACGCCCGAGCTCGCGCCCGACTGCGCCTGCACCTGCGCCGCGGTGACCGTGCCCGGGTCGAGCACGTCCTCGCCCTGGCGCTCGGCCCACAGCTCGTTCATGCGCGCCGTGAGGCGCTCCGCCCCGCGGCGCGAGTTCGTGAAGACCAGCGTGGAGCGGTGGTCGGTGACGAGGTCGACGACCCGCTCCTCGACGTGCGGCCAGACCGACGGGCGCGGCGGCCGGACGTCGGGCGCGCCCGTCGGGCGCGACGTCGCCGGGCCCGTGAGGTCGCGCTCGCCGGGGGGCAGGGGCGGCAGGCCGCCGTCCGACCGCGACCCGGCGTCCGGCACGAGCGCCGCCGTCCCGAGGTCGGAGAGGTCCGGGACGGGCACGACGACGTCGACCTCGATGCGCTTGCTCGACGGCGGCTGCACGACGACGACCTCGCGCCCGCCCTCGGCCTCGGGCCGGTGCCCGCCCAGGAAGGTCGCGACCGCCTCGACGGGACGGACCGTGGCCGAGAGCCCGACGCGCTGCGCCGGGGGCCGCTCGTGCGCCTCGAGCAGCGCGTCCAGGCGCTCGAGCGACACGGCCAGGTGGGCGCCCCGCTTGGTGCCCGCCACCGCGTGGATCTCGTCGACGATCACCGTCTCGACGCCCACGAGCCCCGCGCGTGCCTGTGACGTCAGCACGAGGAACAGCGACTCGGGCGTCGTGATGAGGATGTCGGGCGGGTGGGTCGCGAGCCGGCGGCGCTCGCTCGTGGGGGTGTCCCCGGTGCGGGTGCCGACGACGACGTCCGGCACGTCGAGCCCGAGCCGCACCGCGGCCTGGCGGATGCCCGCGAGCGGCGAGCGCAGGTTCCGCTCGACGTCCGCGGCGAGCGCCTTGAGCGGGGAGACGTAGACGACGCGGCAGCGCGCCTCGCGAGCCGGGGCCTCGTCCGGGGGCGCGGCGAGGATCCGGTCGAGCGACCAGAGGAACGCGGCGAGCGTCTTGCCCGAGCCCGTCGGGGCGACCACGAGCGCGTGCCGGTCGCTCGACACGGCCTCCCACGCACCGGCCTGGGCGGCGGTCGGCGCGTCGAACGCGCCCGAGAACCACGCGCGCGTGGGCGCGGCGAAGCGGGCGAGCGGGTCCGAGGTCACGCGCCCATTCTGGGGGTGCCCACCCACACGCGCCCGCCGCAGCGTGCCGGCGCCCCGGCGGCCCGCCCGTGCGCCTCGGTGCGACCGGGTGCGAACCCGGGCGACGCGGTGCGGCCCGCGCGTCCCGGCGCGCGACCGGGCGGCCACGGATCCGTGCAAGGCTTGGTCCGTGCGCTACCGCGAGTTCTCCGAGCTGGTCGACGAGGTGTTCGGTGCGGCCCTGGGCCGCGCCTACGTGCGCGAGCAGGTGCTGTCCGCGCTCGACGACCGGACCGCCGCCCAGGCGCTCGAGGACGGGGTCGAGCCGCGCGTCGTCTGGCACGCGCTGTGCGACGCGCTCGACGTGCCCGACGCGCGGCGCTGGGGGAACGACGACCACCGCCAGGCGCCGCCGCGCCGCTGACCGGCCCGGCCCCGACCTGCGCGGCCCAAACCTGCCCCGACCTGCTCGGGACCCGGGGACGCCCGAGGGGCGCACCCCGCCGTGCCCCGCGATGATGGCGGCATGAGCGTTCCCGCCCGCGGCCGCCTCGCCACGCTGCGCCTCACCGCCGCCGACGTGCGCGGCGCGGCCTGGTCGCTCGTCTCGACGGCGGCCGGGCTGGGGCTCGCGATCTGGGTCGTCCCCGGGGTCGAGGTGACCAACCCCTGGTCGCTCGTCCTCGCGGCGCTCGCGGTGGCGGTGGGCGACGCGCTGCTGCGGCCGGTGCTGCGCGGGGTCGCGCGCCGGTCCGGCGTCGTCGGCGCGCTCGTGTCGGGCGTGGTCGCCCAGGTCGCGGTCGCGTGGGCCGCGCTCACCTACCTCCCGGGGTTCCGCAGCGGGACGTGGACCGACGTCCTCGCCGTCCTCGTCATCGCGGCCGTGCTCATGGCGCTCGGGCGCTGGGTCGTCGGGGCGAGCGACAACGAGTACGTGATCGGGGACCTGCTCCGGCGCGCGCGACGCCAGGCGGGCGTGCCCCGGGGAGCCGCCGCGGGCGCCGCCGCGGAGCGCCCGGCGGGCCTGCTCGTCGTCCTGCTCGACGGCGTCGCGCGCCCCACGCTCGACTACGCCCTCCAGGCCGGCCTGGCCCCGACGCTCGCGCGGTGGCTGGGCGACGGCACCCACCACCTCACGACGTGGTGGGCCCGCGTGCCCGCGACGACGCCGGCCTCGACCGTCGGGCTCCTGCACGGGTCGACCGAGCACGTCCCCGCCTTCCGGTGGTGGTCGCGCGCGCTGGGGCGGCTCGTCGTGACGAACCGGCCCGCGGACGCGGCGGTGGTCGAGGCGCGCACGAGCGACGGCGCGGGTCTGCTCGCGGGCGGCGGCGTCGCCGTCTCGACGATGTTCTCCGGGGACGCGGCGACGAGCCTGCTCGTCATGAGCCGGGCGCGCGAGGGCCTGGGGCCCGGGCAGATGTTCGTGCACTTCTTCGCGAGCCCGTTCGTCCTCGTGCGCGCCGTGGTCGTCGCGCTCGGCGAGCTGCTCAAGGAGCTCTACCAGGGCTGGCAGCAGGCCGTGCGCGGCGTCGAGCCGCGCGTCTCGCGCCTCGGCTGGTACCCGGTGCTGCGCGCCGTGACGAACGTCGTGCTCCGCGACCTCAACACGACGCTCGTCGCGGAGCAGCTCGTGCGCGGGGCGCCCGTCGTCTGCGTCGACCTCGTGGACTACGACGAGATCGCGCACCACGCCGGGCCGCTGCGGCCGGAGTCGCTGCGCGCGCTTGAGGGCCTGGACCGCGTCGTCGGGCTCTGGGAGCAGGTCGCGGCCGTCGCGCCCCGGCGCTACGACGTCGTCGTGCTCTCGGACCACGGGCAGTCGCTCGGCCCGACGTTCGAGCAGGTCACCGGGCGGTCCTTCCTCGACGAGGTGCGACGCCTCATGGCGCTCGACCCGCCTGTCGACGGCGCTCGTGCGGACGACGACGGCCGCGCGCGGGACGGCGCCGCGCCCGCCCGGGGTGAGGGACGACGTCGGGCGACGGCCCCGGACAGCGAGGCGTGGGGCCCTGCCAACACGGCCCTCAACGCGCTGCGGCCCGGGCAGCCGGACGCGCAGGCGGGCCGCATGCTCGTGGGCCCGGACCGCTCCGAGCGCCGCGCCGACGCCGCACCTGCCCTGCTCGAGCTGCCCGAGGTCGCGGTCGTCGGGTCGGGCAACCTTGGGATGGTGTGGTTCCCGCGCGAACCGCGGCGCCTCACGGGCGACGAGGTCCGCGCCCGGTGGCCCGCGCTGCTCCCGGGGCTCGTCGCGAACCCCGCGGTCGGCGTCGTCGTCGAACGAGGCCCGCGCGGGGAGGTCCGGGCGCACGGCCAGGGCGGGTCGCGCGACCTGCTGACGGGCGAGGTCGTGGGCGCCGACCCGCTCGCGTCGTTCGGGTCGCGTGCGGCGGCGGACCTCGTGCGCGTCGCCGGGCTGGAGGACGCCGGGGACCTCGTGCTCGTCTCGAGCGTCGACGAGGTCGGGATGGTGCACGCGTTCGAGGGTCTGGTCGGGTCGCACGGCGGCCTCGGCGGGGCGCAGAACCAGGCTGTGCTGCTGCACCCCGCGCACCTCGCGGTGCCCGACGACGAGCTCGAGGACGTCGACGGCACGCCGATGCTCGTCGGGGCGGAGGCGGTGCACCGCCGGCTCGTCGCGTGGCTCACCGACCTGGGGGTACGGCCGCCGGTGGCCGAGGACGCGCCGGGCCGGGGGAGCGGCGCGTGAGCGTCACCGTGACGTGGCTCGGCCACTCGAGCGCGGTCCTCGACCTCGCCGCGACCCCCGGCGGGCCGACGGTGCGGCTCGTGACCGACCCGCTCCTGCACCGGCACGCAGGGATGCTGCGCCGGCGCGGCGAGCAGCCGGCCCCGGTGTGGCGGGGCGGCGACGCCGTCCTGCTGTCCCACCTCCACCACGACCACGCCGAGCTGCGGTCGCTGCGGCTCCTCGGCGACGTGCCGGTCCTCACGGCGCCCGCCAACGCGCGGTGGCTGCGCGGCAAGGGGCTGCGCGGCGTCGGGCTGGGCGACGAGTGGCACGCGGTGGGTCCGCCGGGGGCCGGGGTGGAGACGCGGCTCGTCACCGCGGTGCACGGGCACCGGCCGATGCCGCACCGGCCCAACGCCGCGAACGGTCACCTCGTGCGGACCACCGGTCCCGACGGTCTGCGCGTGTGGGTGGCGGGCGACACCGAGCACCACCCCGGGATGGCGCACCTCCCGGCCCTCGCGGGCGGTCCGGTGGACGTGGCCCTCGTGCCGGTCGGCGGGTGGGGGCCGCGGCTCTCGGGCGGGCACCTGGGCCCGGTGCAGGCCGCGCGGGTGTGCGCCGAGGTCGGGGTGCGGGTCGCGGTGCCGGTGCACTGGGGGACGCTGCACGCGCCGGGCGGCCAGCACCTGCCGCGCGGCTGGATGGACCACGCGGGCGCGGCGTTCGAGGCGGCCGCGCAGCGCGAGGCGCCCGGGACGCGGGTCGTCGTGCTGCGGCCCGGCGAGTCGTGGTCCGCGGACGACGACGGGTGAGCCCGCGACTCGCGGACACGCCGGGGCGCGTTCCGTGATCGAACACGTGTTCGGCTAGAGTTGTGCACAGGGCGCGCTCCGGCGGGCCCGGGACGCCGGTCCGGCACGACGGTCCCCAGGTCCGGGGCTCGTCGGCACCGCGTGTCGGTGGCTGCCCGTAACGTCGGGCCACAACGAACAGATGGACGTCGAACCGAAGGTGGACTGACATGCCCGCACCCGCAGACCGCGAGAAGGCGCTCGAGGCAGCCCTCGCCCAGATCGACCGGAGCTTCGGCAAGGGCTCCGTCATGCGCCTCGGCGAGGAGGGCCGTGCCCCCGTCGAGGTCATCCCCACGGGCTCCATCGCGCTGGACATCGCGCTCGGCATCGGCGGCCTGCCGCGCGGGCGCGTCATCGAGGTGTACGGCCCGGAGTCCTCCGGAAAGACGACCGTGGCGCTCCACGCCGTGGCCAGCGCCCAGCGCGCCGGCGGCATCGCGGCGTTCATCGACGCCGAGCACGCACTCGACCCGGAGTACGCCAAGAAGCTCGGCGTCGACACCGACGCCCTGCTCGTCTCCCAGCCGGACACGGGGGAGCAGGCGCTCGAGATCACGGACATGCTGATCCGCTCGGGCGCGCTCGACATCATCGTCATCGACTCCGTCGCGGCCCTCGTGCCCAAGGCGGAGATCGAGGGCGAGATGGGCGACAGCCACGTCGGTCTCCAGGCCCGCCTCATGTCGCAGGCGCTGCGCAAGATCACCGGTGCGCTCAGCGCGTCCGGCACGACCGCCATCTTCATCAACCAGCTCCGCGAGAAGATCGGCGTGTTCTTCGGCTCTCCCGAGACGACGACCGGTGGCAAGGCGCTGAAGTTCTACGCCTCGGTCCGTCTCGACATCCGCCGCATCGAGACCCTCAAGGAGGGCACCGACGCGGTCGGCAACCGGACCCGCGTGAAGGTCGTCAAGAACAAGATGGCGCCGCCGTTCAAGCAGGCCGAGTTCGACATCCTCTACGGGGTCGGCATCTCCCGCGAGGGTGGCCTCATCGACATGGGCGTGGAGCACGGGTTCGTGCGCAAGTCCGGGTCGTGGTTCACCTACGGCGGCGACCAGCTCGGGCAGGGCAAGGAGAACGCGCGCTCGTTCCTGCGCGACAACCCCGACCTCGCGAACGAGCTCGAGAAGAAGATCAAGGAGAAGCTCGGCGTCGGGGCCAAGATCGACGCACCGGCCGACCCGGCCGCCGGCGTGACCGTCGCGGCCGACGCCGCCGTGGCCGCTCCGGCCAAGGCGACCGCCGCGGCCGGCAAGGGGAAGAAGTCGCCGTTCTGATCGGCGAGCAGGACGGGGTCGAGGGCGCCGAGCCCGTCGACCCGTCCGCGGAGGACGACGGGCGCCGCTCCGGCCGCAAGGCCGGGCGGCGCCCGCGCCCGTCGCTGCACGAGCTCGTGGAGCGCGGCGAGATCAGCGACGCCGACCTCGCCGAGCGTGCCCGCGAGACCGTCCTGCGCATCCTCACCGCGGCACCGAAGAGTCGCGCGGAGCTCACGCAGTCGCTCGCGCGCAAGGGCTACCCGGAGCACGTCGTGCTGCCCATCCTCGACCGCTTCGAGGAGGTCGGGCTCGTCGACGACGCGCAGTACGCGGAGATGATCGTCCGCACGCGGCACGCCGAGCGGGGGCTGTCCCGCCGCGCGATCTCGACCGAGCTGCGCCGGCGGGGGATCGACGGCGAGGTCGGCGCGGTCGCGCTCGAGCAGGTCGACGACGACTCCGAGGCGGACGCCGCCCTCGCCCTCGCGCGGGCACGCCTCGCCAGGACGCGCGGCCTCGACCGCGACGTGCGCGTGCGACGGACGGTCGGCGCGCTCGCCCGCAAGGGCTACAGCCCCGGGCTGGCCTTCGAGATCGTGCAGCGCGAGCTCGACGCGGAGGGGTGACCGCTCGACCGGCCCGGTCGGGGCGCCTGCGGCCCACCCTGCGGCAGAGCGGCCCGTCGCCCGCCCGAGCACGGGCGGGCGACGGGTGCGTCAGCGCACGGTGGACGTGGCCGGGGCGTCCTCCGTGGGGCCGCCCGCGACCGCCGTCGGGTTGCCGATGCCCGGTCCCGCAGCCGTGGCACCCGCGGTGCGCCCGCTGAGGAAGCGTGAGAGCCACTGGGCCAGGGCGGTCAGGGCGTAGTTGATGACGATGAAGATGACCGCAGCGACCGTGAGGGTCTGCAGGGTGTTGCCGAAGGCCGTTCCGAGGATCTGCGCGGCCCGCAGCAGCTCGGGGTACGTGATGATCTGCCCGAGCGCGGTGTCCTTGAGCACGACGACGAGCTGGGACACGAGCGCGGGCAGCATCGCGATGAGCGCCTGCGGCAGCTGGATCGACCGCAGGGTCTGCCCGCGCGTCAGGCCGATCGCCACGCCGGCCTCGCCCTGGCCCTTCGGCAGGTTGCCGACGCCGGACCGCACGAGCTCGGCGATCACCGAGCCGTTGTAGAGCACGAGGGAGATCACGACCGCGAGGAACGGGGCGTCCGGGACCTTCTGCAGCCCCAGCAGGAGCCAGAAGAAGATCATCATGAGGAGCACCGGCACGGCGCGGAAGAACTCGACGACGACACCGCACGCCCAGCGCAGCGCGCGCACGTGCGAGAGCCGGCCGGAGCCGAAGACCAGCCCGAAGATCACGGCACCGACGATCGCGAACCCGGCGGCGCGCAGCGTGTTCTGGAGGCCCGGCAGGAAGAAGTTCTCCCACGCGTTGGCGGTGAAGACGGGACCCCACTGATCCCACGAGAGCTGGCCCTTGCGTCCGAGCTCCAGCAGCACGAGCACGGCGATCCCGATCACGATCACGGCGCCGATCACGTTGCCGACGGCGATCGCGCGCCGGGCCCGGGGCCCGGGGGCGTCGAAGAGGACGGACTGACGCGGGGCGCTCATCGGCGGACCGCCAATCGGGTCGAGAGCGAGGTGGTGAGCAGGCCGATCGGGATGACGAGGATCACGTAGCCGATCGCGAAGGTGAGGAAGATCGCGTAGATGTAGTTCGAGTTGAACTCGATCATCGTGCGCATGAGGCTCGACGTCTCCGTCGTGACGCTCGCGGCGGCCGCGACGGTGGAGTTCTTCAGCAGCGCGATGAGGGTGTTGCCGAGGGGGGCGATGGCGCCGCGGAACGCCTGCGGGAGGATGACGAGGCGCGCGGCGGGAGCGAAGGAGAGGCCGATCGCCCGCGCCGCCTCGGCCTGGCCGATCGGCACCGTGTTGACGCCCGAGCGGATCGCCTCGCACACGAAGGCGGCGTGGTAGACGGTCAGGCCGATGACCGCGAACCGGAAGAAGTTCGTCGGGAAGTCGGGGGACAAGCTGATCTGCAGCTGGGTCCACACCGCGAGGACCATGAACGTCATGATGATCGTCAGCGGCGTGTTGCGCAGGAGGTTCACGTAGGTCGAGCCGGCCCACCGCAGGCTCGAGACGGGGGAGATCCGCATGAGCGCGAGCGCCGTGCCGAGGATCAGGGAGAAGATCGCAGCCCAGAACGTCAGCTGGATGTTGACCCAGAACGCTCCGAGCACGTCGTAGGTGCTGAGGAGCTCGGTGAACTGGGAGAGGTAGTCACCCACGGTTGGTCATCCTCCGGGAGGGCGTGGTCGTGGACCGACCGGACGAGGCCGGGGAGCGGAGCGCGGCACGCCGCGCTCCGCTCCCCGGCAGAGAGGTCAGGCGCAGGGGTCGACCGTCGGCGGGTTCTCGCTCGCGTTCGGCGTGTACCCGGTGCCCTCGGTGTTCTTGCTGACGAACTCCTCCCAGGAACCGTCCTCGATCATCTTCTCGATCGCGGCGTTGACGTCCTCGCAGACGTCGTTGTCCTGGGGCAGGCCGACGCCGTAGCGCTCGGTCGAGAACGGCGCCCCGACCACCTTCACCTTGCCCTGGTTCTGCGGCTGCGCCGCGAGGCCCGCGAGGATGATGTCGTCGGTCGTGACGGCGTCGACCTGGCCCGCCGTGAGCGCGGTGACGCACTCGGCGTACCCGGGGCGCTCGAGGAGCTGCACGCCCGCGGCGTACTCGTCCTTGATGCGCTGCGCCGACGTCGAGCCCGTGACGGAGCAGAGGTTCTTGCCCTCGAGCGACTCGGGGCCGGTGATATCGGTGTTGTCCTCGGCGACGAGCAGGTCCTGACCGGCGACGAAGTACGGCCCGGCGAACGCGACGGTCTCCTTGCGCGTGTCCGTGATGGAGTACGTCGCGAAGATCATGTCGACCTGCCCGGTCTGCAGCATCGTCTCGCGCTGCGCGGACGGCGCCTCGACCCACTCGATCTGGTCCTCGGAGAAGCCGAGCTCGCCCGCCACGTAGGTCGCGACGTCGACGTCGAACCCCGTGTACGACGACCCGTCCTGGAACCCCAGGCCGGGCTGGTCGAACTTGATGCCGATCTTGACCGTCTCGCCGCCGCCGTCGCCGCTGCCTCCGGCGGACTGCTCGGGGTCCGTGGTCGTGCTGTCGTCGCCGACGTCGCCGCTGCTGCACGCTGCGAGCGTGAGCGCGGTGAGAGCGGCCAGCACGGCAGCACCTGCGTGTCGTGTGCGCATCGTTCCTACCCTTCGTGAGTGGTGGTCGTCCGACGACGGTGTGCCTCGTCGGTCGGCCGGGTGTGGGGGGCCGGGCGGCCCGGTCCGTGGTGGTCGGTGCGTGGTGAGGGTGCGGGACCTCAGTGCGTGAGGATCTTGGAGAGGAAGTCCTTGGCCCGCTCGCTCTTCGGCGCGGTGAAGAACTCCTCGGGGTGCGCCTCCTCGACGATCTGGCCGTCCGCCATGAACACCACGCGGTTCGCGGCCTTCCGGGCGAAGCCCATCTCGTGGGTGACGACGATCATCGTCATGCCCTCCCGGGCGAGGGAGACCATGACGTCCAGGACCTCGTTGATCATCTCGGGGTCGAGCGCCGACGTGGGCTCGTCGAACAGCATGACCTTGGGCTTCATCGCGAGGGCCCGGGCGATGGCGACGCGCTGCTGCTGGCCGCCCGAGAGCTGCGCCGGCATCTTCTGCGCCTGGTTCTTCACGCCGACCCGGTCGAGGAGGGCGAGGGCGCGCTCCTTCGCGTCCTTGCTCCGCTCGCGCCGCACCTTGACGGGCCCGAGCGTCACGTTGTCGAGGATCGTCTTGTGCGCGAAGAGGTTGAAGGACTGGAAGACCATGCCGACGTCGGAGCGCAGCCGCGCGAGCGCCTTGCCCTCCTGGGGGAGCGGCTCGCCGTCGACGAGGATCTCGCCCGAGTCGATCGTCTCGAGCCGGTTGATCGCCCGGCACAGGGTCGACTTGCCCGAGCCGGAGGGCCCGATGACGACGAGCACCTCGCCGCGCCGGACCGTGAGGTTGATGTCGCGCAGCACGTGGAGCTCGCCGAAGTGCTTGTTCACGTCGCGCAGCTCGACGAGCGGCTCACCGAGGACCTGCTCGGCGGGGAGGGGCTGAGCGTCCTGAGCGCTGCGCTGCGCGTCGGACGGCGAAGGGGTTTCGTCGGCCATTCCTGGACACTATGTCCCTTCTGTTGCACGGTGCCACCTCATCCGGCAACAACCGGGCAACAGTTCAGTAACACGGCACCCGGAGCCGTACCCTGGACGGTGATGTCCACGATCGCCCCTGCCCCCGTCCCGGCCGCACCCGCACCGCACGCCACCGCCGCTGCGCCGGCCGACGACGCGCACCCCCGCACCTACGTCGTGCGCACCCTCGGGTGCCAGATGAACGTCCACGACTCCGAGCACATGGCGGGGATGCTCGAGCAGGCGGGCTACACGCGTGCGAGCGCGCAGGACGAGGCCGCGAACCGCGCGGACGTCGTCGTCATCAACACGTGCGCCGTGCGCGAGAACGCCGCGACGCGCCTGTACGGCAACCTCGGCCAGCTCGCCTCGGTGAAGGCCGCGCGACCCGGCATGCAGATCGCCGTCGGCGGCTGCCTCGCCCAGAAGGACCGCGGCACCATCGTCGAGAAGGCCCCCTGGGTCGACGTCGTGTTCGGCACCCACAACCTCGACGCCCTGCCCGTCCTGCTCGAGCGCGCGCGGCACAACGAGGCGGCGCAGGTCGAGATCGCCGAGTCGCTGCAGGTGTTCCCGTCCACGCTGCCGACGAAGCGCGAGTCCGTCTACGCGGGGTGGGTGTCCATCAGCGTCGGCTGCAACAACACGTGCACGTTCTGCATCGTGCCGCACCTGCGCGGCAAGGAGCGCGACCGCCGTCCGGGTGAGGTCCTCGCCGAGGTGGGCGCGCTCGTCGAGGCCGGTGCCATCGAGGTGACGCTGCTCGGCCAGAACGTCAACAGCTACGGCGTCGAGTTCGGCGACCGCGGCGCCTTCGCCAAGCTCCTGCGCGCGTGCGGGACGATCGACGGGCTCGAGCGCGTGCGGTTCACGTCCCCGCACCCGGCGGCGTTCACCGACGACGTCATCGCGGCCATGGCCGAGACGCCGAACGTCATGCCCCAGCTCCACATGCCGCTCCAGTCGGGCTCCGACCGGGTGCTGCGCGCGATGCGCCGCTCCTACCGCTCCGAGCGGTTCCTCGGCATCCTCGACCGCGTCCGGGCCGTCATGCCCGACGCCGCGATCACCACCGACATCATCGTGGGCTTCCCCGGCGAGACCGAGGAGGACTTCGCGGAGACGATGCGGGTCGTCGAGGCGTCGCGCTTCTCCTCCGCGTTCATCTTCCAGTACTCCCCGCGCCCCGGGACGCCCGCCGCGACGATGGACGGCCAGCTCCCCAAGGAGGTCGTCCAGGAGCGCTTCGAGCGGCTCCAGGCGCTCCAGGAGCGGATCGCCGGCGAGGAGTCCGCACGCCAGGTGGGCCGGACGATCGACGTCCTCGTCGGCGAGGGCGCAGGGCGCAAGGACGGCGCGACGCACCGCGTGACCGGCCGCGCCCCCGACAACCGCCTCGTGCACCTCGCGCTCCCCGCGGCCGTCGTGGCCGGGGCGCCCGACGACGCCCCGTCCGACGGGACCGGCACGCCCGGGTCCGTCGACCCGCGCCTCGCGGACGACCTCGACGTCCGCCTGCCGCGTCCCGGCGACGTCGTCACCGTCGAGGTCACCCGCTCCGCGCCGCACCACCTCATCGCGGACTCGGCGCTCGCGGGCGGCACTTTCGCCGTGCGCCGCACCCGCTCCGGCGACGCGTGGGCGAAGCGTGAGCGCGCCCGCCTGGGCGGGGGCGACGACGACCACGGCCACGGCGGCGGCGCGCCGTCCGGCCCGGTCGCCCTGGGGCTCCCGACGCTCCGCGCCTGAACGGCGGGGTCCAGGACCCCGACGGCGGGCGCGCACGACGGCGCCAGGACGTCAGTCGTCCAGGGTCCCCGGCGGGAGCTGGGCGCCGATGGCGTGGAAGAGCTGCACGGCCGTGCCGAGCCCGCACGAGACGGTCTGGGCGAGCTGGTCGTCGGTCGCGCCGTGCTCGAGGTCGACGGAGACCTCGGCGTAGAGCGCGAGACGTCCGCCCTCCTCGCGCACGTAGACCTTGGGCCAGATGCGCTCGCGGTTCCAGTCGTTGACGGTCTGGAGCGTGACGAGGCGCGACTCGACGGGGAGCGTCGTCGACCAGCGGCCGCGGACCTGGAGGATCTCCGACCGGTCGCCGAGCAGCAGGAACCAGAAGCGGTGCCCGTCCCAGGTGCCCGTGATGTCGCCGTCGTCGTCGACGCGGAAGTGGTAGCCGCGGCGCGTCAGGTGGTCGCCGATGCGCGCCATCGACAGCGCGCGCGGCAGCTCCTCCTCGCGCGGGAGCGAGTCCGGCGCCTTGGGCCGGCGGTTGCCGAACAGGCGCGTGAACCAGTTGGTGCGGGCCTGCGTCATGGCGCCTGCCTCGCGGGGTCGGGGTAGAACTCGTCGAGCGCGTCGAAGAACATCGATCCCGTGCTCAGGCCGCACTGGAGGAGCTGGTCGAGCTGGTCGTCCGTCACGCCGTGCTCGAGGTCGACCGTGACCTCGGTGAAGACCTGGATCATCCCGTTGTCGCGGACGCGCGTGTAGGTCTTGGGCCAGATCCGGTCGGCGTTCCACTCGTTGCAGAACTCGAGGATCTCCTCGAGGCGCTCGAGCGCGAGGTCGCGGTTCCACTGGCCGCGCACCTGGAGGATCTCGTCGTCGTTGCCGAAGAGCAGGAAGTAGAACAGGCGGCCGTGCCACAGCCCGCCGACGTCGCCGTCGGAGTCGACGAAGTAGCTGTACCCGCTGTCGGTGATCCACTCGACGACCCGCGAGAGCGTGAGCGGTGTGGGAGGCCGCAGGACGTCGGTCGCGACCTGACCCAGCTCGCGTGCCAGCAGGTCCTCGACCTGCGACTGCAGGTCGTCCGCCGGCCGGGCCGCGCCGGACCGGCCCCCGTCCTGCGCCCCGCCGGGATTCCCGTCCCGCCGGTCGTCGTCGTCCCGCGCCCCGAAGAACCTCACCTCCCTACCGTACTCGCGCGCGCCCGCGGACGCCGCATCGCGGGCCGTCCGGGGAGGCGCGGCGAGGGTGGGGGAGCGGGCACCACTACGGTGGGACGGTGACCGTCCGCGCCGTCGTGCTCCCCGGAACCGCCCTGCTCGTCCCGGGAGCGGCCGGTGCCGCCTCGGTCCTCGGGCCGGTGCGCGACGCCGCGCTCGCGGCGCTCGCCGACCTCGTGGCGGGCCCGCCCGGTGAGGCGGGTGCGTCGGCCGTGGTCGTGGTCGCCCCGGGAGCCGCGCGCGCCCGCGGCGCCGCCCGGGCCTCGCTCGCCGCGGCGGGTGTCGCGGACCGGTGGATCGACCCCGCGTGGGCCGCCGCCACGCGACCGTTCGACCGGCCGGTCGCCGGGACGGCTGCCTCCGTGGCGCTCCTCGCGCTCGCCGGTGCGGGCTGGACCGGTCCCGTCGACGTCGTCGAGCTCGGTGGCGCGGCGACGCGGACGGCGGCAGGCACGGGCACGGAGACGAGCTTGGAGACCAGTACGGAGACGAGCTCGGGGACGAGCACGGAGGCGGGTGCGGCGACGGAGACCGCCCTGGACGCAGCCCGAGAGCTCGGTGCGGAGCTCGCCCGGGAGGGGGCGCGGCTCGTCGTCGTGCACGACCCGCGTGCGCCCCTGCCGCAGGCCCTGCTCGACGGGTTTGTCGCCGCGGCGGGCGCCCAGGCCGCGCCGGTCGCGACGGCTGACGAGCCGGACCCCGCCGTGGCGGTCCGGCGGTACGAGGTCCGCGCCCCCGCAGCCGCCGCCCGACCGGCGGGGCCCGTCGTCAGCCGCTGAGGCCCGTCCCGACGGCAGCCGCCTCGTCGTCGCGCCCGAGCCGGCGCAGCGCCGCGACCATCTCGTTGCCGACCATCGCGCGCGACTCCGCGTCGTGGACGATCGCGAAGCCCTCCATGGCCGACTCGAGCAGCTCCACCGCGTCCGTGTCCTTCCCCGCCGCGCAGCGCGAGCGCCCGGCGAGCCAGAAGGCGTGCGCCGCGTCGCGGACGTCCCCCGCACGGGCGAACTCCTCGGCGACGGACTCCGCGAGCGTCGCCGCCGCGTCGAGGTCGCCCGCGGTCGCGAGGAGGCGGGCGCGCGTGTCGTCGAGGTCGCGGCGCTCGCGAGCGTCGGCCGCCGCGTCGCGCTCGACGAGCTCGACGGCCCGCGGCGCCGGCGCGACGTCGGTGCCCTCGCCCGCTGCGGCCAGGTCGTCGAGCGTGCGCTCGACCTGGGCCAGGGCGGCGGTCACGTCGCCCCGCCCGGCCTCGAGCCGCGCGTAGGCGCGCACGACCTGCCCGACGAACCGGGGAGCGACACCGCCGGCCCGCAGGAGCGCGAGCGCGTGCAGGAACGCGGGCGCGGCGCCCTCGTCGTCGCCCTCGAGCGCGGCGAGCTGCGCCGCCTCGGCGAGCGCGAAGCCGGCGCGGTCGAGGTGGCCGGAGCTCTCCAGGTGCGACGACGCGCGACGCAGGAGGCGTGCCGCCCGGACCGGGTCGTCACCCGCGACGTCGTCGGCGAGCGCGAGCAGGCCGTCGGCGTCGGTGGGCTCGTCGGTGCCCTCCGCCGGGGCTCCGCCGGTGACCGCGGACTCCTCCGGCGCGAGCCCGGCGGGGAGGTCCGACGGACCGCTCGTCGCGACCTCGGCCCCGGCGACGGGCCGCGGCGACGCAGGCGGGACGTCCAGGGAGAGCACCGCCAGGTCGACGGGGAGCGTGCGCGCGCCGCGCTCCCACGCGGCGCGCAGCCGTTCGGACGCCGCCGTCGTGCCGTTGCGCGCGTCGAAGGACTGCGCGAGGGCGGCCGCCTCGCCGCGCACCCACGCGTCGAGCTCGCCGAGCGTCGTGGCGGGAACGTCCCGCAGGGCGAGCGCGGTGTCGCCGTGGTCGGCCCGCAGGACGCCCGTCGCGACGCTCACGCTCGTGAGGAAGCCGAGCCGGTCGCCCGGCGAGTCCGCCTCCGTGAGGAACGCCTGGCGCTCCACGAGCAGGCGCAGCGCGCGCGACGCGTTGCCCGTCCGGGCGAGGAACTCCACGTGACGACCCTTCGGGCCCGTCATCGTCACCCCGGTGTCGAGGTGGCGCAGCCCGCGGCGGTGCGTGCGGGCCGCCGCCTCGGCGTCGCCGACCTCCACGTACGCGAGCTGGAGGTGGGACAGCATGTCGCCGGGCTCGGTGGCGCACGACGGCGATCCCTGGAGCACGCCCTCGAGCAGCCGGATGCCCTCGTCGTGCCGGCCCGTCTCGAAGAGGTACGCCGCGCGGTCGCCCGGCTCGCACGCCTCGCACTGCGAGTAGTCGTCGCGCGGGGTCGCGACCCACGCGCGGTACGCGTCCTCGACGTCCGCGCCGCCACGCTCGCGCGCCCACTCGAAGCGCTCCAGGGCGACCGCGTTCGTGCCGTTGCCCGCGAGCGCGTACCGGCGCGCCATGTCGTCGAGCGTGCGCTCGATCTGCGCGGCGGGGACGTCGGGGAACTCCATGAGGTGCCCGACCATCCACTTGAACGACCAGAACAGCGAGTGCGTGTCCTCGGCGTCGAAGTGCTCGGGGTGCTCGTCCCACCAGCGCAGCATCTTGGTGAACGGCAGGTACGCCTTGGTCACCTCGCCGCCCCACACGTACGACTCGACGAGGACGAACTGCGCGTAGGCGCGCGCCGCGTCGGGGCCCTCGGCCTCGACGCGCTCGAGCTCGGCCGCGGCGGCCGTGGAGCGCGCGAGGCCGTAGGGCATGCGGCGGACGTCGTACAGGGCGGCGTTCACCTGGTCCACGGACCGGGTCATCGGTTCTCCTCGTCGGCAGGGGGATCGGGTTCCGTGGCGGGGTCCTGCCCGGCCGCGAGGGCGCGGGCGAGCAGGAGCGACAGGGAGTCGTTCATGAGGGTCGCCTCGACGGGCTGGAGCGCCTTGCCGGACGCGAGCACCGCCGTGACGTAGAGGGAGCGGGCACCCGCGGCGCGCACCTGCGCGTCGGGGCTCGTGAGCAGGTCGCGCACCGTGGCGTTGGCGTCGTTGAGGACCAGGCGGCGGGGGCGGGCCGGGGCGCTGAGGCCCGCGAGGATCTCGCCCCACAGGTCGTCCGTCTCCGCGACGCGGGCAGCCTCGCGCGCGTGGTCGCTCTCGCGGTCGTGCAGGAGCATGGCCGGGAGGGCGTCGGGCTCGTACCGGCGCAGCACGACGTCGCAGTCCTGCTCGGCGAGCGCGGCGTCGAGCGACGCGAGCGCGTCGGCGACCTCGAGCTCGCGCAGCGGCTCGACCTCCGTGAGGACGTGCGCGACGTCCGCGGCCGACACGGGCGACAGCCGCCACTGCGGGAACCGCGCCGCGACGCGCTCGAGCAGGTCGGCGTCGTAGACGTAGCCGCCGTTGACGACCGCGAGCCCCTGCGCCGCCGCGACGGGCGCGATGCGCCGGAACTCCTCGACGCTCGCCGTGTACAGCAGGCGCCCGTCGAGGTGGTCCGTCGCGAGGTCGGCCAGGGTCGTGGACCCGGCCGTCGTCTCGAAGGGCAGCACACGCGCGGCGACGTCGAGCATCTCGTCGTCGGTGAGCGCGAGCGCGCGCACGGCGAGGTGGTGGGTCTCGAGGAAGCGCCGAGCGAGGACCGAGCCCGTCGCGAGCGTCTCCAGCAGCCACCGGCGCACCTGCGCCCCGAGCGCGTCGCGGGTCGCGAGCAGGACCTCGTCCTCGTACAGCCCCTCGCGCGACGCCGTCGGGCGCAGCACGGACGCGTCGAGGACGCACCGCACGAAGAACGCCCACGGGGGCAGCAGGTCGTCGACCGCGCTGCCCAGGAGCATCCGCTTGAGGTAGACCCGGTGCCGCGACGTCGTGGTCGGCGCGACCGCGGCCGGGAGCACGTACGCGACGCCCGTCAGGCCGGCGAGCGGCAGGTCGAGGTCGATCCGTGCGAGCGGGGTGAAGCCGAGCGTGCGCTCGGCGTAGCCGGCGAGCGCGGCGTCGCGGGCCGCGGGCGTCAGGTGCGCAGCGCGCCACGGCAGGTCCTCCCCGCTGAGCCGGCGCACCGCGACCGGGGCGTCGGCGCCCGCGCCGCCGTCACGGTCCTCGCCGGGGCCGCCGTCGAGACGCGTCTCGACGAGCAGCTCGACCGGCAGGAGCGAGCCGAAGTCCTGGGCGAGCGCGACCACCGACTCCGGGGCGAGCCAGTGCTCGGTGTCCCGCCGCGGGTGCAGCCGGACGACGCTCCCGGGCTCGGCGGGTGCCGCCGGGTCGTCCGGCGCGAGCTCGACGAGCTCGTACCGGCCGTCGGCGCGGCCGCGCCAGCGCACAGGGACGGGCGCGTCGCCCGCCGCCGTGGGGCGCGCGGAGCGCGAGACGAGCTCGATCTCGTCGGCGACCATGAACGCGGACAGGAGCCCGATGCCGAACTGACCGAGGAACTCCTCGCGACCCGTCCCGAGCTCGACGTCGCGCTTGGAGCTGCGCCCGATGGTCGCGAGCAGCTCCTGCGCCTCGTCCCGCGTGAGGCCGACGCCCGAGTCGTGCACCTCCAGGCCGCCGTCGGGCAGCGGACGGAGCAGGATCCGCGCCGGCGCCTGCGGTCCCTCGAGCCCGGCGCGCGCGGTGATCGCGTCGACGCCGTTCTGCAGCAGCTCGCGCAGGTAGACGCGCGGGCTCGAGTACAGGTGCCGGGCCAGGAGGTCGACGACGCCCCGCAGGTCGACCTGGAAGGCCGTCGTCGCCTCCTCGCCCGGGGCGCCGTCCGGAGCGCTGCGGCCCGCGGTGGTCTCGTGCGTGCCGGTCACCGCGCGTCGACGTCGGCGCCGCCCTCGGCCACGGTCTGCGCGGCCGTGTCGGGGAAGCGGGCGTCGAGCGCGTCGAAGAACTGCAGTCCCGTGAACAGGCCGCACTCGATGAGCTGGCCGAGCTGGTCGTCCGCGACGCCGAACTCCAGGTCCGTCGCGACCTCGGTGTAGACCGCGAGCTGGTCGTCCTCGACGCGCGCGTAGACCTTCGGCCAGATCTTGTCGCGGTTGAACTCGTTGGCGACGAGCGCGACCTGCGCCTCGGCCGACGCCGGGAGCGTCCGGTTCCACCGGCCGCGGACCTGCAGGATCTCCTGCTTCTCACCCATGAGGAAGAAGAAGAACACCTTGCCGTCCCAGTTGCCGCCCAGGTCCCCGTCCGAGTCGACGAAGTACCGCCACTCGCGGCTCGTGAGGAACGCCTCGACGCGCTCGCGCGTCAGCGGCGCGTTCTGGCTCGTCGGTGCGGCGTCCGGCTTGGTGAAGAAACCCATGTTCTCGAGTCCTTGTCGTCTGAGAGGTCGTGCGAGGTCGTCGTGCTGAGGTCGTACGCGTCGGTGCGCGCTGGCGGACCGACCACCGGACACCCTACGCATCCTCGCCCACACGCCTCGGGCCGCCGGCCGCCCGGACGGTACCGTTGCGCGGGTGAAGACCGAGCACGACCCCGCAGGCCCAGGCGTCGTCGTCGCCGTCGTCGGCCCGACGGCCACGGGGAAGTCCGACCTCGCCCTCGACCTCGCCGAGCGCCTGTCCGTCCCCGGGGCGCCCGCGGAGATCGTCAACGCCGACGCCTACCAGCTCTACCGCGGCATGGACGTCGGGACCGCGAAGGTCCCCGTCGCCGAGCGCCGCGGTGTGCGCCACCATCTCCTCGACGTGCTCGACCCCGCCGAGGACGCGTCCGTGGCCCGGTACCAGACCGAGGCCCGCCGCGTGCTCGACGAGATCGCCGCCCGGGGGGCGCGCGCCGTCGTCGTGGGCGGCAGCGGGCTGTACGTCCGCGCCCTCCTCGACGACATGCGGTTCCCGGGCACGGACCCCGCCGTGCGGGCGGCGCTCGAGGCGCGCGCCGAGGAGCAGGGCCCGCGCGCGCTGCACGACGAGCTCCTCCGGCGCGACCCCGCGGCCGCCGCGAGCATCGGCCCGGCCAACACCCGCCGGCTCGTCCGGGCGCTCGAGGTCATGGAGCTCACCGGCGAGCCGTTCACGGCGAACCTCCCGCGCCAGGTCTACGTCCGCCCGACCGTGCAGATCGGCCTCGACTGCGACCGGGCCGTGCTCGACGCGCGGGTCGCCGGCCGCGTCGAGCGGATGTGGGAGCAGGGCCTCGTGGCCGAGGTGCGCCGCGTCGAGGCGCACGGCATGGGCCGCACGGCCCAGCGCGCCGTCGGCTATGCGGAGGTGCTCGCCGCGCTCCACGGCGAGACCACGCAGGACGCCGCGCGCGAGGCCGTCACCGCGAACACGCGGCGCCTCGCACGCAAGCAGATGGGCTGGTTCGGCCGGGACCCGCGCGTCGGGTGGCTCGACGCGCAGTCGCCGACGCGCGTCGAGGACGCTCTCGCGCTCGTCGCCGCGGCGGACGAGCGCGCTGCCGCGCAGGGCACGGACGGGCACGAGTCCGCGACCGTGCCGGGCACCGCCGTCGGGCCGGACGAGGCGGACAGCGGCGCGCCCGTGCGCCGTAGTCTGGGCTCATGACGCGCACCCGCTTCACCAAGGGCCACGGGACCCGCAACGACTTCGTGCTCCTCGCCGACACGAAGGGCGAGCTCGACCTCACGCCCGAGCTCGTGCGTGCGCTCGCCGACCGCCGCGGCGGCGTCGGGGGGGACGGCGTCATCCGCCTCGTGCCGACCGCGCTCGTCCCGGAGTCGCGCGACGTGCTCGCGGAGGACCCGCACGCCATCTGGTTCATGGACTACCGCAACGCCGACGGCTCGGTCGCCGAGATGTGCGGCAACGGGGTCCGCGTCTTCGCGGCCTTCGCCGAGCGCCTCGGGCTCGTGAGCTTCGCGGGCGGCACCGAGGTCCCGGTCGGCACGCGCGCGGGCGTCAAGCGCGTGCGCAAGGAGGACGACGGCTGGTTCGCCGTCGACATGGGCCCGTGGTTCCTCCCCGGCGGGCGCCCCGCGCTCCAGGACGGCTACGACGCGACAGTCGTCGTGCGGGGCTGGGAGGTCCCGCGCCCGGCGCTCAGCGTCGACCTCGGCAACCCTCACACCGTCCTCGCCGTCGCGCGCGAGGACGTGCTCGAGCGCGCCGACCTCACCGAGGCGCCCGTCGTCGAGCCGCACCCGTCCCACGGGACGAACGTCGAGCTCGTGGTGCCCCTCGGTGAGACGACCGCGGACGACGGCACCGTCGTCGGGCACGTTCGCATGCGCGTGCACGAGCGCGGCGTCGGGGAGACGCCGTCGTGCGGCACGGGCGCGTGCGCGGCGGCGCTCGCGGTCCGCGTGTGGGGCGGCCCCGACGCGCCGGACACCTACCTCGTCGACGTCCCGGGCGGCACGGTGCGCGTGCGGGCGCTCCCGGGCGGCCGCGTCGAGCTCGCCGGTCCCGCGGTGCTCGTCCACGCGGGGGAGATCGACCTCGCCGCGCTCGTCCCGGGGACGCCGGTCCCGCCGGAGGACGACGCGCACCAGGGCGCGGACGGCCTCGTGACCGCCCCGCCCGCCGAGCCGGTCGCGGCGGCGTCCGAGGGCGACCGCGCGCCGGTCTGACCGCCGGCTCAGCGGGGCGCGACGACCTCGAGGACGCGGAACCCCTTCGCGCTCGCGGCGCGCTCGACGACCGCGCCCGGCAGGAGCGGGGGCAGCGCCTCGGCGAGCCAGCGCTGGAGCGAGTCCGAGCCCAGGTTGCGCTGCACCACGAGGTGCGCGCTCGCGCCCGGCGCGAGCCGGGGCAGCCAGTGCAGGAGCATCCCGTGCAGGACGTCCTTGCCGACCCTGATCGGCGGGTTCGACCACAGCGCGGCGAGCGCGACGTCGTCGGGCACGTCGTCCGGGAGGACCGCACGGACGTTGTCCAGCCCGAGCCGCTGCGCGTTGCGGCGCACGAGGTCGAGCGCGCGCTCGTTGACGTCGACGGCCCACACGGTCGCCTCCGGCGCCTCCAGGGCCATCGTCAGGGCGACCGGGCCCCAGCCGCAGCCGAGGTCGAGGACATGGGCGGGGCCGTCGTCGGGCCGGGCCGCGAGGACGTCGTCGAGCGGCGGGGTGGTGCGCAGGAGCACCTGCGTGCCGAGGTCCAGGCGGCCGGGGGAGAAGACGCCCGAGGCGACCTCGACCTCGACGTCGCGGCCCGCGAGCCGCACGGAGATCGTGCGGCGCTCGGCGGCGGACGCGGGCCGGGCGGTGAAGTAGTGGTCCGCCGCGCCGTCGGGCGCGGCGTCGACGGCGGGGTCCTGGTCCTCGGTCACGTCGGCCGATCCTACGCGGGCGCGCCCACGTCAGGAGGCGGCGCGGCGCGTCCGGGCCGCCCGTCGTGGGCTTAACCACTGGCCTCGGGACGATTTCGCGTGCCACGCTTGTTGTCACACCCGGGACGCACGAGCGCCCACCACCGACGGAAGGCGGCACATGAGCCCAACCCCTGCGAACACTCCGAACCCCACCTCGGCTCAGGACGAGCCGACCGGCGCGACGCGGGACATCGCGAGCGACGTCGTGGCGCGGGTGCTCGCTCGGGCCGGGACGGCACGCGCCGAGGGCGGCACGGTCCACACGGAGCACGACGGCGAGCAGCTCGAGCTCGAGGAGCGCAGCGCGCTGCGCCGCGTCGTCGGCCTGTCGACCGAGCTCGAGGACGTCACCGAGGTCGAGTACCGGCAGCTGCGCCTCGAGAAGGTCGTGCTCGTCGGGCTCTGGAGCCCCGGCTCCGACCCGCGCGAGGACGGCGCGCCCACGTCCGCCGAGGAGGCCGAGATCTCGCTGCGCGAGCTCGCCGCCCTCGCGGAGACCGCGGGCTCGCAGGTGCTCGACGGCGTGATCCAGCGCCGCGCGAAGCCCGACCCGGGCACGTACCTGGGCTCCGGCAAGGCCGCGCAGCTCGCCGACGTCGTCGCCGCCAGCGGCGCGGACACGGTCGTGATCGACGGCGAGCTCGCGCCCTCCCAGCGGCGCGCGCTCGAGGACATCGTCAAGGTCAAGGTGATCGACCGGACCGCCCTGATCCTCGACATCTTCGCCCAGCACGCCAAGTCGCGGGAGGGCAAGGCCCAGGTCGAGCTCGCCCAGCTCGAGTACCTCCTCCCGCGCCTGCGCGGCTGGGGCGAGTCGATGTCCCGCCAGGCCGGTGGCCAGGTCGGCGGCGCCGGCGCGGGCATGGGGTCGCGCGGTCCCGGTGAGACGAAGATCGAGCTGGACCGCCGGCGCATCCGCAACCGCATGGCCAAGCTGCGCCGCGAGATCCAGGCGATGGCCCCGGGGCGCGAGACGAAGCGCGCGTCGCGCAAGCGGCACGCCGTGCCGTCCGTCGCGATCGCGGGCTACACGAACGCGGGCAAGTCGAGCCTGCTCAACTCCATCACCGGCGCGGGCGTGCTCGTCGAGAACGCGCTGTTCGCGACGCTCGACCCCACGGTGCGCCGCACGCGCACCGACGACGGCCGGGTCTACACGCTCGCCGACACCGTCGGGTTCGTGCGTGCGCTGCCGCACCAGCTCGTCGAGGCGTTCCGCTCGACGCTCGAGGAGGTCGGCGACGCCGACCTGCTACTGCACGTGGTGGACGCGTCGCACCCCGACCCGGAGGGCCAGATCGCGGCGGTGCGCCACGTCCTGGCCGACATCCCGGGCGTGGAGGACGTGCCCGAGGTGATCGTGCTCAACAAGGCGGACCTCGCCGACCCGGAGACGATCGCGCGCATCCGGCTGCGCGAGCGCCGCACGGTCGTCGTGTCGGCGCACACGGGCGAGGGGATCGAGCACCTGCGCGAGCTCATCGCGCACGAGCTCCCGCGCCCGGACGTCGAGATCGACGTCGTCGTGCCGTACCACCGGGGCGACCTCGTGCACCGCGTGCACACCGAGGGCGAGATCGACCACGAGGAGCACACGCCCGAGGGCACGCTCCTGCGCGGCCGTGTCGCCCAGGCGCTCGCGACGGAGCTCGTGGGCGCCTCCGCCGGGAGCTGATCCGCCCCCCAGCCTCCCGGCGGCGCGGCGGCCCCGCCCCGCGCCGGACCCGGCGCCGGCCCACGCACGACCTCGCGCAGCCACGGCTGCGCGGGGTCGCGTGCGTCCCGGGCCGGTCCACAGGGCCCCCGCCGCGTGGGTGCCCGACCGTAGAATCGGCAGGTGCCCCCCTCCACCCGTACCGCTCCCGTGCCCGACCGTCCGGACACGGAGGCGCCCGGGCAGGCGGCCGGTGACGTGCCCGCCGTCGAGGAGCTCCTCGACCTCGCGGTCACGCGCCTGGGCGGCGCGCGGCGCGACGGCCAGCGGACCATGGCGCGTGCCGTCACGGACGCCATCGAGCGTTCCGAGCACCTCGTGGTCCAGGCCGGGACCGGGACGGGGAAGTCGCTCGGGTACCTCGTGCCGGCCGTGCGCCACGCGGTCGCGACCGACGAGCGCGTCGTCGTCTCGACGGCGACCCTCGCCCTCCAGCGCCAGGTCATCACGCGGGACCTCCCGCTCGTGGCCGACGCCGTCGCCGACCGCCTCCCGCGGCCCGCGTCGATCGCGCTCCTCAAGGGCTGGCACAACTACCTGTGCGTGCACAAGATCGCGGGCGGCTACCCCGCGGACGAGCCCACGCTCTTCGACCTCCCCGGCGAGGCGGCGGGCGCCGCCGACCACCCTGCCGCGCGCGGGGGGACGAGCATGGCGGCCCTCGGCGAGCAGGTCGTGCGCCTGCGGGAGTGGGCCGACGAGACGCCCACGGGCGACCGGGACGACCTCGTCCCCGGCGTGAGCGACAAGGCGTGGCGGCAGGTCTCCGTCACGGCGCTCGAGTGCCTGGGCCAGCGCTGCCCGCTGCTCGCCGAGTGCTTCCCCGAGCGGGCGCGCGCCGCGGCGCGCGAGGCCGACGTCGTCGTGACGAACCACGCGATGCTCGGCATCGCGGCCATGGGGTCGCCCGGGGTGCTGCCCGAGCACGACGTCCTCGTCGTCGACGAGGCGCACGAGCTCGCGGACCGCGTCACGGCCGCCGCGACGGTGGACCTGTCGGTCCCGGCGATCGAGAGCGCGGCGCGCCTCGCGCGCCGCCACGGCGGGGTCACGACGGACGCGCTCGACGCCGCGTCCGCCGCGTTCGGCACGGTCGTCGGGTCGCTGCCCGCCGAGCGCTTCCCCGACGGCCTGCCCGACGCCGCGCGCTCGGCCGTCGCGGCGGTGCGGGACGCCGCGCGCGAGGTGCTCTCCACGCTCAAGCCCGAGACGGGCGTGACCAAGCCGGCCCAGCCGGACACGGGCCTGAAGATGGCGCAGTCGACGATGCTGCAGCTCTTCGAGGTCGCCGAGCGCATGGCGGCCGACCCCACGGGCCACGACGTGCTGTGGTGCTCGCGGCCCGGGGAGGGCGGCTGGTCCGGCGACCGCTTCGGCGACGGCGCGAGCCGCCTGCACGCCGCCCCGCTCGGCGTGGCGGGCCTCATCCGCACCCACCTGCTCGCGGAGCGCACGGGCGTCTTCACGTCCGCGACGCTCGCGCTCGGCGGGAGCTTCGACGCCGTCGCGCGCACCTTCGGGCTCGGCCCCGCGGCGACGGGCGGAGCCGCGGACGCGGGCGACGGCGACGCGCCGCGCTGGCGCGGGCTCGACGTCGGGAGCCCGTTCGACTACCCGCGTCAGGGCATCCTCTACGTCGCGAAGCGCCTGCCGACGCCCGGCCGCGAGGCGTCGACCGAGCACCAGCTCGACGAGATCGCGGCGCTCGTCGAGGCCGCCGGTGGTCGGACCCTCGGCCTGTTCTCCTCGCGGCGCGCCGCGGTGGCCGCGGCCGAGGCGATGCGCGAGCGGCTGGACGTGCCGGTCCTGTGCCAGGGCGACGACCAGCTGCCGACGCTCGTGCGGGAGTTCGCCGAGGACCCGGCGACGTGCCTGTTCGGCACGCTCTCGCTGTGGCAGGGCGTGGACGTGCCCGGGCCGTCGTGCCAGCTCGTGCTCATCGACCGCATCCCGTTCCCGCGCCCGGACGACCCGGTGAAGTCGGCGCGGGCTCGCGCCGTCGAGGCCGCGGGCGGCAACGGGTTCATGCAGGTCTCCGCGACGCACGCGGCCCTCCTGCTCGCGCAGGGTGCCGGGCGGCTAGTACGGTCCACGGCCGATCGCGGGGTCGTCGCGGTCCTGGACCCACGGCTCGTGACGGCGCGCTACGGGTCGTTCCTCACGCGGTCCATGCCGGGGTTCTGGCAGACGACCGACCGCGACGTGGCCACCGCTGCGCTCCGCCGCCTCGCCGCCCTAGGCTGAGCCCTTTCCAGCGACTTCACGGAGGCGACATGACGAGCACGTCACCGCAGGGCACCGGCGACGCGACCACGGGCGGTCCGGGAGGGGGAGCGCGGACGACGAAGCTCGCGATCGTCGGCGCCGGTGCCGTCGGCTCGACGCTGGCCTACGCCGCGCTCATGCGCGGTGCGGCGCGCACGGTGGCGCTCCTCGACGTCAACCGCGCGAAGGTCGAGGCCGAGGTCCTCGACCTCCAGCACGGCATCCAGTTCATGCCCATGGCGCGCGTCGAGGGGTCCGACGACGTCGCGGTGTGCGCGGGCGCCGACGTCGTCGTGGTCACGGCCGGCGCCAAGCAGAAGCCGGGCCAGACGCGTCTCGACCTCGCCGAGGGCACGATCGGGCTCATGCGGACGATCCTCCCGGGCCTCGTGGAGGTCGCCCCGGACGCCGTCTACGTCATGGTGACCAACCCGGTCGACATCGTCACGTACGCGGCGCTCAAGTTCTCGGGCCTGCCCCCGACGCAGCTCTTCGGCAGCGGCACCGTGCTCGACTCCTCGCGGCTGCGGTTCCTCGTGGCGCAGCACTGCGGCGTCGCGGTGCAGAACGTGCACGCGTACATCGCGGGGGAGCACGGCGACAGCGAGATCCCGCTCTGGAGCTCCGCGACGATCGGCGGCGCGCCGCTGCTCGAGTGGCAGGGCATCGGCGGTCGGGGACCGCTCACGGGCGACGTGCGCGACGAGATCGCGCGCGAGGTCGTGCAGTCGGCCTACCGGATCATCGAGGGCAAGGGTGCGACCAACTACGCGGTCGGGCTCGCGGGCACCCGGATCATCGAGGCGGTGCTCGCCGACGAGCACCGGGTGCTGCCCGTGTCGACGCTCCTCGACGGCATCTACGGGCTCGAGGACGTCTGCCTGTCGCTCCCGACGCTCGTCGACCGCCGGGGCGCGACGGAGCGCGTCGAGGTCCCGCTGGCGGACGACGAGCTCGCAGGCCTGCGCTCGTCCGCGGAGTCGCTGCGCGCGGTCGCGCGACGCTTCGGGCTCTGAGCCACGGGCCCGTCGGGCCCGGCACGACGAGAGCCGGGCGGTCGAGGGACCGCCCGGCTCTCGTCGTGTCCCGAGCCTGCCCGGAGGGGCGCCCGGAGCCGCTCGGGGACCGTTCAGAGGCTGCGCAGGACGGAGACGACGCGCCCCAGCACCTGGGCGTCGTCGCCGGGGATCGGGTCGTACGCGGCGTTGTGCGGCATGAGCCACACGTGGCCGTCGGCGCGCCGCAGGCTCTTCACGGTGGCCTCGCCGTCGATCATGGCGGCCACGATCTCGCCGTTCTCCGCGACCGGCTGGCGCCGCACGACGACCCAGTCGCCGTCGCAGATCGCGGCGTCGATCATCGAGTCGCCCTGGACGCGCAGGAGGAAGAGCTCTCCCTCGCCGACGAGCTGGCGCGGCAGCGGGAAGACGTCCTCCACGACCTGCTCCGCGAGGATGGGGCCACCGGCGGCGATGCGGCCGACGACGGGGACGTACGACGGCGCGGGGTGGGCCTCGTCGTACGCGGGCTCGGGGGCCGTGCCGGCCGGCGCGAGCGGGGTGGCGCGGCGGGCGTCGTCGGGCTGGACCACCTCGATGGCGCGCGGACGGTTCGGGTCGCGCCGCAGGAACCCCTTGCGCTCGAGCGTGGTGAGCTGGTGCTTGACGGAGGACGGGCTCGTGAGCCCGACGGCCTCGCCGATCTCGCGCATGCTCGGCGGGTAGCCGCGCTGCTCGACGCACGCGCGGATGGTCTCGAGCACGAGCCGCTGGCGCGGGGTGAGCCCGTCACCCCCTGCCGACCCGTCCGGCAGCTCGCGCACCTCGGCGAGCCCCCGTGCCCTGTCCGTGCCTCGTCCCGCCATGGTCGCTCCGCCCTCGTCCGTCGCGTGCCGCCGGCGCCAGCCGGGCCTGCGGCCTCCCCTCCCCGGGGCGTGTGCCCCGGGACCTCGGTCGCCCCTCCGGGTCCGAGCGGACATGTCCGGCGAACCGACCTGACCCCAGGCTAGGGGAGGATGCGACACGAATCAAACACCTGTTCGAGCATGTCTCGACTCTGTCGGCCGTTCGTGATAGACCTTCGTACAGATGTTCTACGTACAGGTGTTCGACCGCAACGGGTCGGCGTGGAGATGAGACGGGCGCGCGGGTCCGATCGACCGGGGAAGGCGATCGGGCTCGCGGGCCGGGACGGAGGGGACATGGACACGGTGGCGATGGCGACGGCAGCGCCGTCCGCACTCGGGCGGGGCGGCGCAGCGGAGCGAGGCGCCCGCCCGGAGGCTCCGCTGCGGCTCACGCGACGCGGCCGTGCGGTCCTCGTGCTCCTCGTGGCCGTCGTGCTCGTCCTCGCGGCGCGGGTCGGGCTGGCCGTCGCGAGCGGGCCCGGGGAGCCGGTCGAGGTCCGCGTCCACGTCGTGAGCGCGGGGGAGACGCTGTGGGAGCTCGCCCAGGGCGTCGCGACCCCGGGGGAAGACCTCCGTGAGGTGGTCAGCGGGCTCGTGGAGCTGAACGGCCTGTCCTCGTCCGGCGTGCAGGCCGGCCAGACCATCCTGCTCCCGGTCGCCGAGCGGTGACGCGACGCGCGGGCGGCGGTCCAGGTCCTGTGACGCAGCACACGGCGCCGACGCGCGACAGGTTGCGGCCGAGGGTTGCGCCGGCGCCTTAGGTCCGCCTAAGTTAGTGTCACCTCACACGCCGGCTGGGGGGCTGGGCGGACGAGGCGAGGAGTGTGCGGACCACCGCGACTCCTGTGCACGTCGCCGCGCGCGAGGCGAGTCGCGCGCGAGATGGGGACGGGGGCGTCCCGACGGGGGCGGTCGACTTCGACCGCCCCCGTTCTGCTGCCCAGGGCCGGGCGCGTCGTCGGCGTGTTGCACCGCGCGCCCGCGACGACATACGTTCGTCGCGCCGACCTGTCGGCGCGACCCGCGGAGGAGCCCGCCATGCACTGCCCGTTCTGCCGTCACGCGGACTCCCGCGTCGTCGACTCCCGCACGTCCGACGACGGTGCCTCCATCCGCCGGCGACGCCAGTGCCCGGAGTGCAACCGCCGCTTCACCACGATCGAGACCGCCAGCCTGTCCGTGGTCAAGCGGTCCGGCGTGACCGAGCCCTTCTCGCGCGAGAAGATCGTCAACGGCGTCCGCAAGGCCTGCCAGGGGCGCCCGGTGAACGAGGACGACCTCGCCGTCCTCGCGCAGCGCGTCGAGGAGACCATCCGCGCGAGCGGGAGCGCCGAGCTCGACGCCTACGAGATCGGTCTCGCGATCCTCGGGCCGCTGCGTGAGCTCGACGAGGTCGCCTACCTGCGCTTCGCGAGCGTCTACCAGGCGTTCGACTCGCTCGAGGACTTCGAGAGCGCCATCACGTCGCTGCGCGTCGACCGGGAGGAGCGCGAGGCGGCGGCGGGCCGTGCGGCGGCCGAGGCCACCGACGACGTCGCGACCGACCGCGAGGCTGCACCCCAGCCCTGACAGTCACGCGACGGTCCCGCGCCCCGCGCTCGGTCCGAGGTTCGGTCCGCACAGCCGGACACGGCTGCGCGCGGCCGCGGCGCTACAGGTCGCTGGACCGCGACGCCCAGATGTTGATGCCCGTGTCCACGGGGAGGGCGTCGACGGCCGCGATCTCCTCCGGGGAGAGGTCGGGGGCGTCGAGGGCCGCGAGGTTGTCGTCGAGCTGGCGCGTCGAGCTCGCGCCGAGCAGGACCGACGTGACGCGCTGGTCGCGCAGCGCCCAGCGGATCGCCGTGGACGCGAGCGTCCGTCCGTGGGCGCGTGCGAGCTCGTCCAGGTGGCGCACGCGGTCGATGTTCTCCTCCGAGAGGAACGCCGGGCGCAGGGGCCCGCCGCGCGCTGCGCGCGACCCGTCCGGGACCCCGTGGAGGTAGCGGTCCGTGAGCATGCCCTGGGCGAGCGGGGAGAACGCGACGACGCCGAGCCCTTCGTCGCCCGCGACGTCGAGCACGGTGGCCCCCGCCTCGTCGTGCGGGTCGGGCGCCTCGATCCACCGGTTGAGCATGGAGTAGGAGACCTGGGTGACGACGAGCTCGACCCCGGCGTCGGCCGCGACCCGCAGGGCCTCGCGCGTCCGCCGCGCCGAGTACGACGAGATGCCGGCGTAGCGGGCGCGCCCCGACCGGACCGCCGTCGCCAGCGCACCGATGGTCTCCTCGAGCGGGGTGGAGGGGTCGTAGCGGTGCGAGTAGAAGATGTCGACGTGGTCGAGCCCGAGCCGGCGCAGCGACGCGTCGAGGGACGAGAGCAGGTACTTCCGGGACCCGCCCTCGCCGTAGGGGCCGGGGCCCATGCGGTAGCCCGCCTTGGTGGTCACGACGAGCTCGTCGCGCACGGGCCGGAGCTCGCGCGCGAGCAGCCGGCCCAGCGACTCCTCCGCGGCGCCGCCGGGCGGCCCGTAGTTGTTCGCGAGGTCGAGGTGCGTCACGCCACGGTCGACGGCGCGCAGCACGATCTCGCGCTGCGTCGAGAAGGGGTCGGCGACGCCGAAGTTCTGCCAGAGCCCGAGCGCGACCTCCGGCAGGCGCAGGCCGCTCCGGCCGAGCGCACGGTGCGGGAGCGCGGCACGCGCCGGCGCGGGACCGCCTGTGGTGGGCGCTCGCGGCGCGGTCCCCAGCGCCGGCGCCCGCAAGGCCGGGACGGCCGGTCCGAGCGGACAAATGAGGTGGCGTCGGGCCGCCCGGTGAGGGAGGCTGGCGGGGTGCCCGCAGCGTCGGGCCGACCGCAGTGCCCCCACCGAGTTCCCCGTCGACGAGGAGACCGCCATGGCGTCCGACCAGCAGCGACCCGCTGCAGAGACCGCACCGACCGAGGAGGCCAAGGCGAAGTTCCGGGAGGCGCTCGACCGGAAGAACGCCGCGCGCCACCGCACGGCGGACGGCGAGTCGAACACGGGCTCCGTGCACGGCTCGGAGACCGTCGGACCGGTCCAGCGCACCTTCCGCCGCAAGTCCGGCTGAGCAGCACCCCCGACGTCCGGTCGTCCCCTGCGGGGCGGCCGGACGTCGTGCGCCCGCTGGACTAGGGCTCCGCGCGCGCGAAGCGTCGTCCGGTGAGCTCGTGGGCCTCGACCACGACCCACTCCTCGGTCGGGACGTCGACGGTGGGGACGAGCGGGTCCGCACCCTCCCGGACGGGATCCACCTCGTGCTCGGTGCGCAGACGGTGGGCGGTGCCGCGCGCGACGACGCTCCACGCCCCGTCGTCGTCGACGTGGTCCCACTCCAGGGCGACCCGCTCGTTGATGGCGAGCGTCGCGAGCTTCGTGCCGGGGACCGTGCGGAACGCGAGCGTGCGCTCGTGCGCCCGCACGGTCACGGGGTAGATGTCCGGCTCGCCCCGCACGCTCACGGCGAGGCGTGCGACGTGGGTCCCCTCCACGAGGTCCCACGACGCGTCGGCGTCGAGGATCTGCGGCGCGTCGTGCGTGTATCCGGTCATGCCTCATCGTGGCACCGGCGCGCGAGAGGCGCTCAGCGGCGAAGGTCACGGCCGCCGAGGACCTTCGCCGCGTGCGGACGGGCCGCGCGCGGCGAAGGGTCCCGGGGTGCTGGGCCGCGTCAGTCGAGGACGCGCAGGGCGATCGTCTGCTCCATCGCGGCCAGCGCCTCGATGACGGCGGGCTCCACGCGCGAGCCGACGTCGGTGACGACGTAGCCGATCTCGCCGCGGGTGGCGAGGAGCTGGCCCTCGATGTTCGTCCCGTGCTCGGCCAGGGTCGCGTTGACGGCGGCGAGGACACCGGGGGTGTTGCGGTGCAGGTGCGTGATGCGCGTGATGCCCGTCGTCTGCTCGAGCGCGAGGTTCGGCACGTTGACGCTGAGCGTCGTGGAGCCGGTGGTGAGGTAGTCGCGCAGCTTGGCGGACACGAACTGCCCGATCGCCTCCTGGGCCTCCTCCGTCGAGCCGCCGATGTGCGGCGTGAGGATGACGTTCGGCAGGCCGCGCAGCTCGGAGTCGAACGCGTCGCCCTTGCGCTTGGGCTCGTGCGGGAAGACGTCGACCGCGGCGCCGGCCACGCGGCCCTCGACGATCGCCTCGCGCAGCGCGCCGTAGTCCACCACGAAGCCGCGCGACAGGTTGAGGAAGATCGAGCCCGGGCGCATGCGGGCGAACTGCTTGGCGCCGAAGAGCCCGGCGTTGCCCTGGCGCCCGTCGACGTGGAGCGTGACGACGTCGGCCTGCTCGAGCAGCTCGTCGAGCGTGTCCATGCGGCGCGCGTTGCCGAGCGCGAGCTTCTCCGCCGTGTCGTAGAAGACGACCGACATGCCGAGGTTCTCGGCGACGACCGAGAGCTGCGTGCCGATGTTGCCGTAGCCGACGATGCCGAGCGTGCGGCCACGGACCTCGTGCGCGCCCTCCGCCGACTTGTCCCAGCGGCCCTCGTGCAGCGCGCGGTCGCGCTCGGTGAGGCGGCGCGTGAGCGCGATGATCTCGGCGAGCGCGAGCTCGACGACGGAGCGCGTGTTCTGGAACGGCGCGTTGAACACGGCGACGCCCTGCGTCGCGGCCGAGCGCAGGTCGATCTGGTTCGTGCCGATGCAGAACGCGCCGAGCGCCACCAGGTCGGGGGCGTTCTCGAGCACGTTCGCCGTGACGTTCGTCTTGGACCGGATGCCGAGCAGGTGGACGCCGTCGAGCGCCTCGATCAGCTCGGACTCGTCGAGGGCCCCGGTGCGGACGGTGACGTCGATGCCCGCGGCCTCGAGGTTCGAGGCGGCGAGGGGGTGCAGGTTTTCGAGGAGGAGGGCGCGTAGCACGCCCCCATGGTGCGCCCGTCCCGCGGTCCGGACCAAACGGGTCTTGACCCTCGGGACGAGGTGACCCCGCGCCCGGACGCGACCGCTGTCAGGCTCCGGCGCCCCGTGCGTCGTCCGACGGCGCGGGGGCGACGCCGGCGGGCAGCGGGCGCGCGTGCACGACGACGAGGCGCTGGGTCGGCCGCGTCATGGCGACGTACAGGTCGGACGGGCCCGAGGGCCCGGTCGCGACGTCGGCGGGCTCGACCAGCACGACGGCGTCGAACTCCAGCCCCTTGACCTGAACCGGGTCGAGCACGACGACCGGGTCCTCGCCGCCCGCGTCGGCGAGCCCGAGCGCGGCCCGTAGCGCGGGGACCGCGGGCGCGGCCGCGACGACGGCGACGCGGCCGGACTCCGCGGCGACGAACTCGGCGCGCGCGGCCTCGGCCTCGGCCCGGACGCGTGCCTCCAGCGCGCCCGGTGCTACCTCGACCACGCGCAGGGCGTCCTCGACGTCGCGCGCGGACGTGAGCGGCGAGACCGGGAGGCCGGCCGCGACGGCCGCGCGTCGGGCCGCGTCCGCGACGGAGGCCGGCGTGCGGTAGTTGACCGTGAGCTCGGCGAGCCGCCACGCGTCGCGGAAGACCGGGTCGAGCATGCCCTTCCACGACCGGGCGCCCGCGAGCGAGGACGTCTGGGCGACGTCGCCCACCACCGTGAACGACCGCGTCGGGCACCGGCGCACGAGCATGCGCCACGCCATGGCGGACAGCTCCTGCGCCTCGTCGACCACGACGTGGCCGTAGGTCCACGTGCGGTCCTGCGCGGCGCGCTCGGCGGTGGTCAGGCGCGGGCCGCTCGCGGCGAACCGCTCGGCGAGGACGTCGGCCCCGACGATCCCGCCGCCCGCACCGGACGACTCGAGCACCTGCCGCGCGTACTCGAGGTCCTGCGCGCGCTGCGCCGCGCGCGCGGCGGCCTCGGCCCGCTCCGCCTGGTCGTCCTCGCCGAGCAGCTCCGCCGCCTCGTCGAGGAGCGGCACGTCCGCGGGGGTCCACGGCGCACCCTTGGGCCGCTCGAGCAGCCGCCGGTCCTCGGGCGAGAGCTCGGGCGCGGCCTCGGCGAGCCGGTGCGGCTTGGTCCACAGGTCCTCGACGAGGCGCTCGGGCGTGAGCGGCAGCCAGGCCAGGTTGAGCGCGACGCGCACGTCGCGGTGGGAGCGCAGGTCCTCCAGCGCGAGCGCGCGGTCCTCGCCGACGAGCGGCTCGCCGAGCTGGCGCCCGTACTGCTCGACGAGGCGCGAGAGCATCTCGCGGACGAACGTGACCCGCGCGAGGTTGTGCGGCTTGTGGGTGCGCCGCGCCTTCGCGATGGCGTCGCGCACGTCGCGGCGGCGGATGACGAGGTCGTGGCCGTCGAGCCGGACCGGCACGTCGGCCGCGGGCACGCGCTCGCGTGCGCGCACGGCCCGGCGCACCGCACGGGCCATGACCGCCCGACCCTTGACGCGCGCGACGCGCGGGTCCTCCTCGCCGTCGGCGACGACGCCGGGCAGGAGGTCGGCGATGGTCGTGCTCACGACGCCGGTCTCGCCGAGCGACGGCAGCACCTGGTCGATGTAGCGCAGGAACGAGAGGCTGGGGCCGACGAGCAGCACGCCCGAGCGCTCCAGCAGCCGCCGGTGCGCGTACAGCAGGTAGGCCGCGCGGTGCAGCGCGACCGCCGTCTTCCCCGTGCCGGGCCCGCCCTGGACGACGAGCGCCCCCGCGAGCTCGGAGCGGATGATCGCGTCCTGCTCCGACTGGATCGTGGCGACGATGTCGCCCATGCGTCCTGTGCGGCCCGCGGCCATCGCGGCGAGCAGCGCGCCCTCGCCCGAGAGCGTCGTGCCGGTCACGGCCTCCGGGGCGTCGAGGTCGAGGAGCTCGTCCTCGAGCCCCGTCACGGCACGACCGCGCGTCACGAGGTGCCGACGGCGCACGACGCCGTCCGGGTGGGCCGCTGTCGCGCGGTAGAACGCCTGGGCGGCGGGCGCGCGCCAGTCCGTGAGGAGGCTCGAGTGCTCTTCGTCGGTGAGGCCGATGCGCCCGACGTAGCGCAGGGTGCCGTCGTCGAGGTCGAGGCGGCCGAACGCGAGGCGGTCCTCGACCGCGTCGAGCTGCGCGACACGGTCCTCGTACAGCGTCGCGAACGCGTCGCGCTCGCTGCGGTTCTGCGGCGAGCCCGACGGGCCGGACCGTCGGACCTCGTCGAGGCGTGCCCGGGCGGCCGCCCGCAGCTCGTCGAGGCGCGCGTAGAGGGTGTCCACGACCTCCTGCTCGAGCCGGAGCTCGTCGTTGCGTCCCACGCTGTCCCTTCCTCGACCGGCGCCGCGCCGCCCGCGCGGCCGTCCATTATGGCGTACGACGGCCGTCCCGGGGACCGACGACCGGCGCGTCCTGGCGCCGTGACCGGGCCGGACGCGCGCCTGCGGCTAGGATCGTGGCCCATGGCGACCAGAGGGGAGCGGGCGTCGTGACCGGGAGTGAGCGTCGAGCCCCGGGCCGACCCTCCGCGCGCGGCGACGACGCCGCCGGACCGGACCAGGCGCACCCGGGGCGTGCCGTGCTGGCCCCGACGGACGAGCTCCGGATCCTGCTCGTGGAGGACGACGACGCGGACGCGATCCTCGTCGAGGAGCTGCTGGCCGACGGCAACCTCAAGGTCGAGCTGCACCGTGCGACGACCCTGGACGGTGCCCTCGAGATGGTCGTCTCCCACGACGTCGACTGCGTGCTGCTGGACCTGGGCCTGCCCGACTCCGTGGGCCTGTCCGCCGTCGAGCGCGTGCGCGCGGGGGTCGCGGCCGCCGGCGCTCGTCGTCCTGACCGGCCACTCGGGCATCGACCTCGGCGTGCAGGCGGTCGCCGCGGGCGCCGACGACTACCTCGTCAAGGGGGAGGTCGACGGCGACCTGCTCGGGCGGTCCGTGCGCTACGCGGTCCAGCGCCGCATGTCCGTCGAGCAGCAGCGCGCGCTGTACCGCAGCGAGGTCCGCGCGGCAGAGACGGCGCGCCTCGAGCGTGCGCTCCTGCCGACCCCGCTCGTGCAGGACGACCGCCTCGACGTCATGGTCGGCTACGTGCCGGGCGGCAACGGCCTGCTCGGCGGCGACTTCTTCGACGCGGTCGAGCGCCCGGACGGGACGGTCCTGTGCGTCATCGGGGACGTCGCGGGGCACGGCCCGGACGAGGCCGCGCTCGGCGCGACGCTGCGCACGGCCTGGCGCACCATCGTCCTCAGCGAGACCCAGCCGGAGGCGATCCTGCCGCTGCTCGAGCGTGTGCTCGTGCCCGAGCGCGCGCGCCCGGAGGTCTTCGTCACGCTGTGCCAGGTCGTCGTCTCCGCGGACCGACGCAGCGCCGAGGTCTACCTCGCGGGCCACCTCGCGCCGCTGCTGCTGCGCGACACGGCGTCGGAGATCACGCCGACGTCGCGCGGCCGCGCCCTGGGCATCCCGGTCGCGGGCGGCTGGACGTCGCAGCCGGTCGAGCTCGGCGAGCGCTGGGCCCTCATGCTCTACACCGACGGCCTCGTCGAGGCGACCGTCGCGGGAGCCGGGGCGGGCGACGCACGGACCCGCCCCGAGCGCGTCGGGGTCGACGGCCTGCGCCGCGCCGTCGACAGCGCGCTGGAGCAGGGCGTCGAGGGCGTCGTCGAGCGGGTCTTCCGTCGCGTGCGCGACCTCCACGGCGGCCCCCTCGCGGACGACGCGGCCCTCCTCGTGCTCGGGTGGGACGGCGACGGCACCTCCCCGGGCGAGCGGTCGGCCACCCTCGCGGACTCGGACGAGTGGGCCCGGTGAGCGCCGCCGGCGACCGCAGGCGCGCGGGCGAGCGTCGCGCCCCGACGCTGCGTCGGCGCCTCGGCTGGGCGCTCGTCGTCGCCGGGGTGATCCTCCTCGGCGTGCTCGCGACCTCCGCGATCGCGCTGTCGCGCGTCCTCACCCTCCAGACCGACGTGACCGGGCCGTTCTTCGACGCGGTGAGCGAGGCGGACGGCGCGTACGTCGGCCTGCTCGACGCCGAGGTCGCGGTGCGCGCCTACGTCGCCACGGGCGACGCGACGGCGCTCGAGGCCTACACGCGCGCGGTGGGCGTCGACGCCGAGGGCGTCGTCCCCGACGCCGCGCTCGTCGACCGCCTCGGCCTCGACGACGAGCTCGCCGGGACGCTCACCCAGGCCGAGTCCTCGGTGCGCGCCTGGGTCTCCGACGCGGCCGAGCCCGCCATCGCGACCACCGAGGCCCAGGGCCCCGGGCGCGTGCGCGCCGTCGACCAGGCGCGCGGCGCCGAGCTCTTCGCGGCGGCGCGCGCCGACACCGCGCAGTACGTCGACCAGCTGCGCGACGAGCGCGTCGAACGCCTCGACGCGCTCGACCGGTGGAGCCGCGCCCTGTTCGGGAGCGTCCTCGTCCTCGTCGGCTCGGCGCTCGCGGTCGGCATCATCCTGTGGGTCTGCCTCAAGCGCTGGGTCACCGAACCCATGGCCGAGCTCGCGCACCGCGTGCGGCGCGTGAGCTCCGGGAGCCTCGACGAGCCGGTCGTCACGTCCGGGCCCGCCGAGATCGCGGACCTCGCGCAGGACGTCGAGCACATGCGCGTCGAGCTCGTCAGCCAGGTCGCGGAGATCAAGGCGTCGCACGAGGACGCGGCGCGCTCGCACGAGCTGCTCGCCGAGCAGGCGCGCGAGCTGGAACGCTCGAACCGCGACCTGGAGCAGTTCGCGTACGTCGCCTCGCACGACCTCCAGGAGCCGCTGCGCAAGGTCGCGAGCTTCACGCAGCTCCTCAAGAAGCGCTACGGGGGCGAGCTCGACGACCGCGCCGACCAGTACATCGACTTCGCGGTCGACGGCGCGAAGCGGATGCAGCGCCTCATCCAGGACCTGCTCGGGTTCTCCCGCGTCGGCCGGACGGGCACCGAGCGCGTCGACGTCGACCTCGAGGACGAGCTCCGGGGCGTGCTCGAGGACTTCTCCGAGAAGATCGCGGAGTCCGGGGCGCGCGTCACTCACGACCCGCTCCCCGTCGTCGTGGGAGAGCAGGCGCTCCTGCACCAGCTCCTCGCGAACCTCGTCGGCAACGCGCTGAAGTTCCGCCACCCCGACCGAGCGCCCGCCGTGCACGTGGGCGTGCTCGCGCGCGACACCCACTGGGAGCTGTCGGTCGAGGACAACGGGATCGGCATCGACGCGCAGTACGCCGACCGCGTGTTCGTCATCTTCCAGCGCCTGCACGCCAAGGACGTGTACGAGGGCACGGGCATCGGCCTCGCGCTGTGCAAGCGCATCGTCGAGTATCACGGCGGGCGCATCTGGATCGAGCCGCGCGAGGGCGGCACGACCATCCGCTTCACGCTCGCCCACGCCTACGTCCAGGCGCAGGTCGGCTACGCTCGCTCCGACCCCGGCGGCGCCGGTCCGGACGCTCCGGCCCCCGCGCGCCCCGACGACGAGGAGAGCCCCGCATGAGCCACGGCAGCAAGCCGATCGACGTCCTCCTGGTGGAGGACGACCCGGGCGACGTGCTCATGACCCGTGAGGCGTTCGAGGACCACAAGGTCACCAACCGCCTCTCGGTGGTGTCCGACGGCGTGAGCGCGCTGCAGTTCCTGCGCAAGGAGGGCGAGCACGCGGGCGCCCCGACGCCCGACCTCATCCTCCTCGACCTCAACCTGCCCCGGATGGACGGGCGCGAGGTCCTGGCCGAGCTCAAGGCCGACGACGCGCTGCGCAAGATCCCCGTCGTCGTGCTCACGACGTCGGAGGCCGAGGAGGACGTGGTGCGCAGCTACTCGCTGCACGCCAACGCCTACGTGACCAAGCCCGTCGACTTCGACCGCTTCATCGACGTCGTCCGGCAGATCGACGACTTCTTCGTCTCCGTGGTGCGGCTCCCCGGTCGCTGACCGCCGCCACCGCCCGGCCGGGAATGATCCCCGGCCCGGGTCGCGTTACCTCGTCAGGCCCGCAGCGCGCCACCGGCGGCGCACGGGCGAAGGACGTGACGAGGAGGATGCATGCTGGACCCTCGCGGGATCTACGAGCTCGACGAGCAGGCCGTGGCGCGCCTGTGGCCCACGCCGCCCGAGGCGGGCTCCGGGCCGGTGCTGCTGCACGCGGTCGCGGGGTTCGTCGACGCGGGCAGCGCGGGAGAGGTGGCCGTCGACCACCTGCTGGAGATCGGTGAGGTCACCCGCCTGGTGACGTTCGACGCCGACCAGCTCATCGACTACCGCTCGAAGCGGGCCACGATGACCTTCAGCACGGACCGCTGGTCCGACTACGACGAGCCGTACCTCGTCGTCGACCACGTGCGCGACGCCGAGGGCACCGGCTTCCTGCTGCTGCACGGCGCCGAGCCGGACGTCCAGTGGGAGCGCGTGGTCGCCGCGGTGCGCGACGTCGTCGAGCGCCTGGGCGTCTCGCTCGTCGTGGGCTTCCACGGCATCCCGATGGGCATCCCGCACACGCGGCCGCTCTCGGTGACGGCGCACGCCACGCGCCCCGAGCTGCTCGGCGAGCACACGTCGTGGTTCGGGACGGTCAAGGTCCCGGCGAGCCTCGCCGCGCTGCTCGAGCTGCGGCTCGGGCGCGCGGGCCACGACGCCGTCGGCTACACCGTGCACGTGCCGCACTACCTCGCCCAGTCGTCGTACCCGCCCGCGGCGGTCGTCGCGCTCGAGCACGTCCAGCGCGTGACGGGTCTCGACCTCGCCACGGGCGGCCTCGCGGAGGCGGTCCAGGACGCGAAGACCGAGGTCGAGCGCCAGGTGCGCGACTCCGAGGAGGTCGCGGCGGTGGTCCGGGCGCTCGAGGAGCAGTACGACGCCTTCGCCCGCTCGGTCGGGCGCACGAGCCTGCTCGCCGAGTCGGCGCCGATCCCCACGGCCGACGAGCTCGGCGCGGAGTTCGAGCGCTTCCTCGCGCAGCAGTCGGGGGAGTGACCGCGCCCGCTGCAGAGCCGGGGACTATGTGCCGAAAAATCGGCACGAGAGGGCCCGTTCTCCATGGCGGACCTGACGTGGTCCATGCCACACTGTGACCCGTTGCAGTGACGTACTTGCGCACGACCCGGTACAGGGCCGGAACGTGGGTCCGCCCGGCGGGGCGGTCCGGCGTCGGGCCTGCCGGCCGCACACGGCCGGGACGCCGGCGAAGGACGTGGGACATGGCATTGCGGCGCACGGGGGTGGACGAAGGGTCCGCCTGCTGATGTCCCCGGATGGACAGAAGGTCAGAGGAACAGCATGGCGCAGGGTTCTGTGAAGTGGTTCAACGCCGAGAAGGGCTACGGCTTCATCGCGCAGGACGGCGGCGGTGCCGACGTCTTCGTGCACTACTCGGCGATCGAGTCGAACGGGTACCGCACGCTCGACGAGGCGCAGCGGGTCGAGTTCGAGATCACCCAGGGGCCGAAGGGCCCGCAGGCGGAGAAGGTCCGCCCGCTCTGACGTCCACGACGTCCTGCGGTCGGGTCGCCCGGTCGTAGCAGCAGCGCAGGAGCCGCGTCCCCTCCCGGGGGCGCGGCTCCTGGCGTGTCAGCCCTCGCGCGTCGCCCGAGCGTGCTCGTCGGGCGCCGGCCGCGCGGTCGTGGCGTCCCCGGGAGCGGGCCCCTCGAACGTGGGGTCGGCGGACCCGGGGTCCGCGGGCGCGGGGTCCGGGAGGGGCGCCGCCGGGCCGACGAAGGTCCGCAGCTCGCTCCCCACGAGGAGGCGCGCCGGCACGGCCAGCGAGCGCACGGTGCGCGCGAGGCCCGGGCCGGTCAGGGCAGGCTCGGCACCGCCCGGCGCGACCGCGGCGAGCACGACGTTCCCGTACCGGCGGCCCTTGAGCTGTGCAGGCTCGGCGATCGCTGCGACACGCCCCTCCTCCACGGCGCCGTCGCCCGTGCCGCCCGCGAACGCGGCGGCGAGCGTCGCGAGCTCGCGCCGCACCGACGCGAGCGGCGGCCGGTCCGCGCAGTTGACCAGGTAGACGCCCCCCGGTCGCAGGACGCGCCGCACCTCCTCGGCCATGCCGAGGGTCACGAGGTGGTCGGGCGTGCGGTCGCCGTGGAAGACGTCCCGGACCACGACGTCGAACGACGCGTCGGCGAGCCCCTCCACCGCGTGCCGGGCGTCGTCGGGCCGCAGCCGCAGCCGCGGGGAGCGCGGCAGGTCGAACCAGGTGCGCACGAGCTCCAGGAGGCGTGCGTCGAGGTCGACCCCGAGCTGCGTCGAGCCGGGCCGGGTGTGCTCGACCCAGCGCGGCAGGCTGCACCCGGCGGCGCCGAGGTGCAGCGCACGCACGGGCCCGGGGTGCAGCTCGTCGACCACCGCGGCCATCTGCTGCATGTACTCGAACGCGAGCATCCCGGGGTCGTCCAGGTCGAGGTACGAGCTCGGCACCCCGTTGACGTAGAGGGTGACCGCGGACGGGCGGTCGGGGTCGCGCTCGACGCGCGCGGTGCCCGTCGTGGTCGCGACGGGCTCGTCCGGGAGGTCGGACGCCGCGGGCCCGCCGCGCGCGGGGCCCCGACGCCGGGGCGGTGTGGGTGGTGCGGGGGACCCTGGAGGGCGTCGGGAGGTACGGCGAGCCATGTGCCCCACGGTACGGGCTGTCGGCGTCCGGCACGTTGACAGGATCGAACAGGTGTTCGATAGTGGAGCAGGAGGTGCGCGATGTCGAACGAAGCAGGCGCGAGGGCGCAGGTCGTGGTTCCCGCCGAGGTCCGGCGGCTGCTCGCCCGCGCGGACGCGGAGCTCGTCGCTGCGGCGCTCGCGCAGGACGCGGGGGAGCGGTTCGTCCACGCCCACCTCGGCGCGCTGCGGGCAGCCGCCGCGGTCGTCGCGCTCCGTGCGCGCCCCGTGCGGCGCGGGCGCGCCCGCTCGGTGTGGGAGCAGCTCGCGGACGCCGAGCCCGCGCTCGCCGCGTGGTCGGTGTACTTCGCGAGCGGCGCGCGCGTCCGTGCCGCCGTGGACGCCGGGCGGTTCGACGAGGTCGACCCGCGTCGCGCCGACGAGCTCGTCGCGTGCGCCGAGGACTTCCGCGACGAGGTCGCGATGCTCGTCGACCCGGACGCCGGCTTCGTCCGGCTGCCCGGGCTGCGGACGGTGGCGTCGTGACGACCCGGCCGGTCGGCCCGCGGGCACGGTGAGCACCCGATGAGCCGGGGTCCTCGTGCCGTCGTCCGCCGGGACTGGGGGGACGACGAGAGCGGCTGCTCGATCCTGCACGTCGACATGGACGCGTTCTTCGCCTCGGTCGAGCTCGCGCGGCGTCCCCAGCTCGTCGGGCGACCGGTCATCGTCGGCGGTGCCGAGCGGGGCGTCGTCCTGGCCGCCACCTACGAGGCGCGCGCGTTCGGCGTCCACTCGGCGATGCCCATGACGACCGCGCGCCGGCTGTGCCCGCAGGCGGTCGTCGTGCCGCCGGACCACGCGCGGTACCACGAGGTCTCGCGCTCGGTCATGGTCGCGCTCGGGGAGATCACCGCGCTCGTGGAGCAGGTGAGCGTCGACGAGGCGTTCCTCGACGTGAGCGGCGCGCGGCGCCGTCTCGGGCCGCCCACGCGGATCGCGGCCGCGCTGCGGCGTCGGGTCCAGGCGGACCACGGGATCACGTGCTCGGTCGGGATCGCGACCACGAAGTTCGTCGCGAAGCTCGCGTCCACGCACGCCAAGCCCGACGGCATGCTGCTCGTGCCCGCCGCGGCGACGGTGCCGTTCCTGCGCACCCTGCCGGTCGGGGCGCTGTGGGGCGTGGGCGAGCGCACGGAGGCCGTCCTCGCGCAGTGGGGCATCCGGACGGTGGCCGAGCTCGCCGACACCGACGTCGCGTCCCTGCAGACGGCGGTCGGCAAGGTGTCCGGGGCGCACCTGCACGACCTCGCGTGGGGTCGTGACCCGCGCCCCGTCCAGCCGGAGCGCTCGGAGCGGAGCGTCGGCGCGGAGACGACGTTCGAGCACGACCTGCGTGACCTCGCCGCCGTGCAGGCGCGCGTGCTCGAGCTCGCCGACCGGTGCGCCGGGCGGCTCCGGCACCAGGGCCTCGTCGCCCGCACGGTGAGCGTGAAGGTCCGCACGAGCGACTTCCGGACGGTCACGCGCGCCCGCACGCTCGGCGCCCCGACGGACGTCGCGCGCGAGATCTACCTCGTCGCGCGCGAGCTCGTCGCGGGGGTGGACCTGCGAGGGCTCGCGGTCCGGCTCGTGGGGGTGCGTGCGGAAGGTCTCGAGCCGCGCGCGGAGGCCGTCGTCCAGCCCACGCTCGAGGAGGCCGTGGTGGGGACGAACGCCGTCCGACGGCGCGCGGAGGAGGCCGTCGACGCCGTCCGCGGCCGTTTCGGGGTGAGATCCATCGCGATGGGGCCCGCCCGGGCCCGCTCGACTACCACCCCCGCGGATGTCGATCTATCCTGAGGGTGTCACACGACCACCGTGGAGAATCGGGGTGCTCATGCCTCTGTCTGAGTACGAGCAGCGGGTCTTGGAGCAGATGGAGCGCGCGCTCACCTCGGACGATCCGCGGTTGGCGAACACGCTCCAGGCCCCTCGACGTCGCTCTGCGCTGCGCTACGTCCTGGCCGGTGTCGGCGTCGTGGGAGGGCTGCTCCTGCTGGTGCTGGGCGCCGCGCTCTCGCAGACCTGGCTCGGCGTCATCGGCTTCGTCCTCATGTTCGCCGGCGTCGTGCTGGTCTTCCAGGCACCGCGCGCCTCCCGCAAGGGACCGGTCGGCACCGTCGAGGCCGACGGCACCGTCCGGCCGGCCGCAGCGAGCAGGACCTCGCGCAAGCCGTTCCTCAGCCGACTCGAAGAGCGCTGGGACCGTCGGCGCGAGCAGGACGGTCGCTGAGCGACCTCTCGATCCCCTCGACGGCGGCGTCGACGAGCGCCTGGAGACGCTCCGGGGTGACCGTCTCGCGCGGGCGCGGGGCGTAGCGCTCCGCCTCGAGCGCCGCCGCGAGGGCCGTGAGCGCCTCGGCCAGGTCCTCGTCCCCGGCATCGGTCCCGCGTCGCGCCTGCAGGGTCGCGACGACGACGGCGGGCACGCGGCGCGGCGTCGTGGACGACGGCCACCGCACGTCCAGCGCACCGAGCCGTGCCACGAGCTCGGCCCAGGCGTCCTCGGCGTCCCGCAGGCTCTCCGCCTCGGTGCGTCGGCGCAGCACGAACCACAGCCCTGCGGCGAGCACCGCCGCGACGAGCAGCGCCACGCCCACGACGAGCGGCCACGAGGTGGAGTCCTCCTGCGTGCCGCCCGTCGTGCCGGCCCCCGGGGCGGTGGGTGCCGGCGTCGCCGGCGCTGACGGCGCGGCCGTGGTGGCGCCCGGCGTCGGGACGTTCCCCGGGTCTGCCGGGCCGCCGGGCGTGACGGCGACCGGGGTGGCCCACGTCGGCGTCGGACCGGTCTGCTGGGCGGGCGTCGGCTCGAAACGCACCCAGCCCTGGCCCGGGAAGTACAGCTCGGGCCATGCGTGGGAGTCGCGACCCGTGACCTGGTAGCTCGACTCGTCGACCCGCTCGCCCGGCAGGAACCCGACGCCCAGCCGCGCGGGGATGCCGAGCGTGCGGGCCATCATCGTCATCGACGTCGCGAACTGGACGCAGTAGCCCGTCCGGTCCTGGAGGAAGTCCCAGACTGCGTCGCCCGAGGTGCCCGGCGGCACCTCGGTGGAGTACGTGAACTGCGAGATGTCGCGGAAGTAGGTCTGCAGCGCGAGCGCCTGGTCGTAGCGCGTCGTCGCGCCGTCGACGACGGACGTCGCGAGGTCGCGGATGTCCTGCTCGTGCTCCGTCGCGGGCACGTCGAGGTAGTTGGGGTCGTCGGGGTCCGCGCCGCTGGCGCCGCGCAACGCGTCGGCGTCGAGCGGCCGCGGGAAGACCGTGACCTCGTAGGACGTGCCCGCGCCCGTCGGCTGCTCACCGAGCACCTCGTCGCGCACGTCGTCGTACGCCCAGTCGCCGTCGATACCGACGGCGCGCGGCTCGGTCGGCAGCGGCAGCTTGGTGTCGCGCAGCGACTCGAGCGTGACGCGCAGCGACGTCGGGTCCCCGGTGGCGCCCGGGTCGTCGGGCCACAGGACCTGCTCGCCGCCGTCGATGGGGGTGCCGTCGCGGTCCGCGCCACGGCGCCAGTTGGTGCCGTCGAAGCCGGTGAGCGTGAAGACCCGCAGGGGACCGACGCCCTCGCCGTCGGTCCGGTAGCGCAGGACCACCTCGCCCGAGCGCTCGGCGAGGTCGCGCCGCATGTCCAGGTCGTCGGAGAGCCGGACCGTCTGGCCGGTCGAGGAGAACAGGCGCGACCACGACGCCGACGCCACCTCAGGGAGCGAGGCGCTCGCCGACCCGAGCCCGAGGGCGGTGACCGCGACGGCGACGGCCACGACGAGCGCGCCCGCGGCACGCAGGCCTCCGGCGGCGCGGTCCTCCGGGCGTCGCGCGGACGCCCCGCGGCGGACGGCGCGGTGCGGGTTGTCCACGGCGAGGAGCAGCACGAGCGCGGTGACGGTCACGACGAACGCGAGCGGCGGGACCTCGCCGACGATGACGAGCCCGGGCACCCACAGGGCGAGGAGCGGCAGCGCGACCCCCGCGCCGAGCCGCAGCCCGCCGGCCATGAGGTCGGCGACGACGAACACCACGACCGCGCCGCCGACCGCCAGGAGCGCGATGGGCAGGCTGGGGTCGATCGGGGCGACCTCCGCGAGCGTGAGGTCGCGCGCGGTGCCCAGGCGGGACAGGACGCGGTCGACGTTGGACAGGCCGATGAGGAGCGAGAACCGGTCCGTCGGCCCGCCGTACAGCCCGAGCAGGGCCCACAGCCCGACGACGAGCCCGGCGAGCGACGGCAGGAGCGCCGCCGGCGGGGCGAGCACCTCGCCGCGCGCCGCGTGGCTCCGCTCGAGCGCCCAGCGGCTGAGGCCGGTGACGAGCGCGAGGACGACGACGACGCGCACGACCGTGCCCGTCCAGCCGCCCGGCCCGACGACGCTCCCCAGCGCGTACGCCGACGCGACGACCGCGGTGGCGACGAGCGCGCTCGTCGCGAGCACGCGCAGGCCCGCGGAGCCCGAGGTTTCCGGTCGGGGTGCGGTCATCGTGAGCCTTCCGCGAGCAGGGTCCAGGCGTGCTCGAGCGACGCGGACGGGTCGACGAGCGCGGCGTGCCACCCCGTCGAGCGGAGCGCGGCGACGGTCTCGACGGCGTCGGCGTGCTCGGGCGCCCAGGGCCGGGTGCTCACCACGAGCGCGCGGTGGACGCCGTCCCCGGCCATCGCGGCGACGGTGTGCCGGGCCACGGAGCCGAGCGGGCCGAGCACGGCGACGGTGATCTCGCCCGGGCGGCGGTCGCGGCGCAGCGCCTCGGAGGTCGTGACGACGGAGCGGTCGGCGTCCGCCACGACCTGGTGCCCGTGCAGGTCGACCGTGGCGTCGAGCAGGTCGGCCGGGCCCTCGCCGGACCGGTTGACGCGGAAGCCGGTGCCGGGGACCACCGCGGCGAGCGACGTGGGGACGAGGCGGACGGGGTGCCCCGCCTGGAGCAGCGACACCCCGATCGACGCCGCGCACTCGACGGCCCACTCGCCGTCGGCCAGCGCGCGCGGGCTCGACGCGGCGAGCTCCGGGTGGGGCAGGAGGCCGCGGTCGAGGAGCACCGTCACGGGCGGCAGGCCCGCGCTCTCGTCGGAGCGCACCATGAGCTGGCCGCGGCGCGCGGCGCTGACCCAGTGCACGCGGCGGGGGTCGTCACCGGCGACGTAGTCGCGCAGGACCGAGTCGTCGCTCGACGCGAGCCGGGCGCCGGAGGCCGAGCGCTCGTGCTCGCCGAACGCGCGGCTCCCGCGCACGGGCAGCTCGACGGTGCGCGGCCAGACGGCCACGGCCGTCGGGTCGCCGAGCTCCTGCGTCGCGCTGACGAGGCCGAACAGGTCGGTCCGCGTCGTGAGGAGCGGGCCGAGCGGCCACCGGCCGCGGCGCAGCGGCCGCAGGCGGTACCGCACGGCGATGTGGTCGCCGACCGTCGCGACCTGCGCGCGCAACGAGCCCTGGTCGGACAGCTCGTGCGCGGCCTGCTCGCTGATGCGCAGGCGCGCGAGCGTGGAGGCCGTCGACGACGTCGTGCGCGCCGCCGCGACGGTCAGGCGCGCGGTCGTGAGCTGGCCGCGCACGGCGGGGTTGGGCTGCACCCGGCGCGTCACGTGCAGCGCGCCGCGCCCCCGGTCGATGCGCCGGGCCGCCATCCAGCACCACGCGGCCCCCACGGCGAGAAGCCCCGCCGCGCCGAGCCCGACGAGGTCCGGCAGGCCGAGCGTGACGCCGAGCACCACGAGCGCGGCGCCCGCACCGAGGACCACGGTGCCGCGGCGGGTCGGGCGCGCGCTGGCGAGGCTCCTGGTCCTGCGTCGGAGCCGCGCGAGGAACGACGGGCCGCGCACGTCAGCGTCGCTCGGTCGCGTCCAGCGCGGGGATCGGCGTCTGCGCCACGAGGGACGCGACGACGGCCTCGGCGTCCTGGCCCGAGAGCCGTGCCTCGGTGGTGACGACGAGCCGGTGCGCGAGCACGGGCACCGCGAGGTACTGCACGTCGTCGGGGAGGACGTGGTCGCGCCCCGCCATCGCGGCCAGGGCCTTCGCCGCGCGCAGGAGCTGGAGCGTCGTGCGGGGGGAGGCGCCGAGGCGCAGGCCCGGGTGCTCGCGCGTCCCGGTGACGAGCGCGAGGACGTAGCGCTTGACGGCCGTGGACGCGTGGACCGAGCGCGCGACCTCGGCGAACCGCAGCACGTCCGCCCCGGTGGTCACCGGCCGCAGGTGCGCGAGCGGGTTGTCCGACTCCTGGCGGTCGAGCATCCGCAGCTCGGCGTCGACGTCGGGGTACCCCACGGTCAGCCGTGCCATGAAGCGGTCGCGCTGGGCCTCGGGGAGCGGGTAGGTGCCCTCCATCTCGACCGGGTTCTGGGTCGCGACGACGAGGAACGGGCTCGGGAGCATGTGGGTCGTGCCGTCGACCGTCGTCTGGCCCTCCTCCATGCACTCCAGGAGCGCCGACTGCGTCTTGGGGGAGGCGCGGTTGATCTCGTCGCCGATGACGATGTTGGAGAAGACGGGGCCGGGCCGGAACTCGAACTCGTGGTTCGCGGCGCGGTAGATGTTGACGCCGGTGAGGTCGCTCGGCAGGAGGTCGGGCGTGAACTGGATGCGGCCGACCTTGCAGTCGATCGTGCGGGCCAGCGCCTTGGCGAGCGTCGTCTTGCCGACGCCGGGGACGTCCTCGACGAGGAGGTGACCCTGCGCCAGGAGGACGGCGACGGTGACGGTCACGAGGTCCGGCCGCCCGGTGACCACGGACTCGATGCCGGAGCGGATCCGTCCGGTGGTCTCGACCAGCTCGTCGAGACCGGCGAGGCGACCTGACCCGGGCTCGTCGGAGGGCGCGACAGGGGCGATGTCGGGGAGCACGGGGACCTCCGTCGTCGGTGGCGCAGGGCCGCGGACCGGCGAGACCGCGGGTGGGAAGAGCCTAGTAGACGGTGGGAGGTCCGCCGACCCCGGCCCGGTGGCGCGGGCCGTCCCGACCGGCCCGTGCCCCTCCCTCTCCCTCCACGGGCACCGGGCGCCGCCGCCCAGGACCCGCCGAACGGCTCCCGGAAGCGGTCGCCGCCCGACGGCGGCCCCGCCGGACGCGGCCGCGACGCGCCCTGGGGAGTCCTCCCCTCCACCGCGCTCCAACCCGTCTGACCTGCGGAGATCCTGCGAAGACGGGTGAAACCCGTGAGTTTCGCCGAGAGCGGTGGAGGGAAGTGGAGTACCGTGGAGCAGAAGGGAGCAGGAGGGGAGGTGCCAGGTGCATGTCCGGCTTCGTGGACGACGTGCTCGGCGGTTCCTCCGGCCTGCTCCTAGGCACCTTCACGCCGCGTCTGGACGACAAGGGGAGGCTCATCCTCCCCGCGAAGTTCCGGTCGCGGCTCGCACCGGGTCTCGTCATGACGCGGGGGCAGGAGCGCTGTCTGTTCCTGCTGCCGATGGACGAGTTCCGGCGCATGTACGACCAGATCCGGCAGGCGCCGGTGACGAGCAAGCAGGCCCGGGACTACCTGCGCGTCTTCCTCTCGGGGGCGAGCGACGAGATCCCGGACAAGCAGGGACGTGTCTCGATCCCCGCGCCCCTGCGGGCGTACGCGGGGCTCGACCGCGACGTCGCCGTGATCGGCGCCGGCACGCGCGTCGAGATCTGGGACGCGCAGGCGTGGGAGACGTACCTCGCGGAGCAGGAGTCGGCGTACTCCGACACCGCGGAGGAGGTGTTCCCGGACCTGCGCTTCTAGGGCCGAGCACCCCCGGCCCCGCACGGTGAGGCCTCCTCCCGCCCGGTCTGGCGCACTTCCCCGGCGCCAGAAAGGACGCGGAGGGAGACCTGACCGTACGGGGCCCGCAGCACAGCACGACCAGCAGCAGCACCCGAGCACGACGACCAGCACGGAGAGGAGGAGGACGTGACGAGCACCCCCGACGACGCCGCCGAGCGGCACGTCTCGGTCCTCCTCCAGCGCTGCGTCGACCTGCTCGCGCCCGCGCTCGGCGAGCCGGGCTCCGTGCTCGTCGACTGCACGCTCGGCATGGGCGGCCACACGGAGGCCGTCCTGGAGCAGGTGCCGACGGCGCGCGTGGTCGGCATCGACCGCGACCCCGAGGCGATCGACCGCGCGTCGCGCCGGCTCGCCCGGTTCGGCGACCGCTTCCGCGCCGTGCACGCCGTGTACGACGAGATCGAGGACGTCGTGGCGGACGTGGTCGGCGCACCGGTCCAGGGCGTGCTCATGGACCTCGGCGTCTCCTCGCTCCAGATCGACGAGACGGAGCGCGGGTTCTCCTACGCGCAGGACGCCCCGCTCGACATGCGCATGGACCCGACCGTGGGTCTCACGGCCGCGGACGTGCTCAACACGTACGACGAGCGCGCGCTCACCCGGATCCTGCGCGACTACGGCGAGGAGCGGTTCGCCCAGCGGATCGCGCGGGCCGTGGTGCGCCGGCGCGAGCAGCAGCCGTGGAAGCGCAGCGCGGACCTCGTCGACCTCGTCCGCGCGTCGATCCCGGCGGCCACCCGCACGACGGGCGGCAACCCCGCCAAGCGCACGTTCCAGGCGCTGCGCATCGAGGTGAACGGCGAGCTCGAGGTCCTCGAGCGCGCGGTCCCCGCCGCGGTGGACGTGCTCGCCGTGGGCGGGCGCATCGTCGTCGAGTCGTACCACTCGCTCGAGGACCGCATCGTCAAGCGCGTGCTGGCCGCCGGCGCGACGATCAGCGCGCCCGCCGGCCTGCCGGTCGTGCCCGAGCAGGACGAGCCGTACCTGCGCCTGCTGACCCGGGGGGCCGAGGAGGCGCCGGCCGGGGAGCGCGAGACGAACCCGCGGTCCGCGTCCGTGCGCCTGCGTGCCGCCGAGCGCACCCGCCCGACACCGCCGCACCGCCGCCCGTCCGCCGCTCGCCGCCCGCCGGCGCCCGGCCACCGACCGACCGACCGACCGCACGACCCGGGGGAGACGACACGATGAGCGCACAGAGGTCGACCGCCGCCCGCCCGCTCCCGCGCCCGGCCCGGCCGGCGCCCGCACCGCGCCCGTCGCTGACCGCCCTGCCGGGCGGCGCGTCCGAGCGGGCGCTGCGCTCGCGTCTCGAGCTCGTCCGGGCGCCGCTGCAGGCGCGGTCCAAGGTCCCGTTCCTCGTCGTCTGCATGTCGATCCTCGGCGCCGCGCTCCTGTGTGCTCTCCTGGTGAACACGACGATGGCGCGCAACTCCTACGAGATGTCGGAGCTGCGCCGGGAGGTGAGCCGCGTGGCCCAGGACACGCAGAGCCTGCAGCTGCAGGTCGCCGAGCAGAGGACGGCGCTGCCGGAGACCGCGCGCGGGCTCGGCATGGTCGAGGCGCAGGACCCGGCGATGGTCCGGCTGTCTGACGGCACGGTGCTCGGCGTGGCGCAGGAGGGGGCGGGGGAGTGACGCAGGGCACGGGCGCCGGGCGCACCGGCCGGTCACGACCGGCGGCGGGCACCCCGCGTCCCCGTCCCGCCACCGCGGCCTCCCGGGCCTCCTCGGGGGGCCGTCCTGCGTCCGCCGGTCGGGCCGCGGGTGCTCGCTCCGGAGGTCCCGTGCCCGCGCGCACCGCCTCGACGGGCACCGCCTCGGCGCGCGCCACGTCCGGTCGCGCCGCGACGGCGCGCGCCACGTCCGGTCGCACGTCGACCACGCGCAGCGCGTCGGGGCGCGCCCCGGTGTCGAGCGCGTCGCGCGGCGCCGGCCGCCCGCCGGCCCGTCCGACCCGGGGGACCCGCGAGCCGGGCCGGCCCGAGCGTCGGCAGCGCTGGCTCATCGTCGTCGCGGGCGTGATCACCGCGGTGTTCATCGCGCAGCTCGTCAACGTCCAGGTGCTCCGCGGGCCCGCGCTCGCGGCCGAGGCTCAGAACGACCGCACGCGCAGCTCGACGACGATCGCGCACCGCGGCGACATCACGGACGCCGACGGCGTGGTGCTCGCGACCTCGGTGGACCGGTACACCGTCGCGGCCGACCTCCAGGCGATCGCGCGCTTCGAGCCCCGTACCGGCGACCTCGTCAACGGCGAGCCGCTCGAGGAGGGCGGCGCGGTGGGCGTCGCGAAGCTGCTCGCCCCGATCCTCGACCGGTCCGCGGTCGAGCTGGCGGCCGACCTCGTCGGCACGTCGCGGTACCTCGTCCTGGAGAAGGACGTCACGCCCGAGGTGCAGCGCCAGATCGCCGACCTGCGGCTGTCCGCGTTCGTCAGCACGACGATGACGAGCGAGCGCACGTACCCGGCGGGCACGGTCGCCGGCAACCTCGTGGGCTTCGTCAACGACGAGCAGACGGGCGGGGGCGGCATCGAGGCGTCGTACGACGACGTCCTGGCCGGGACGCCGGGCTCGCGCCGGTGCGAGGCAGGGCTCGGCGGACAGCTCATCCCGACGGGTCGGTGCGACGTCGTCGAGGCGGTGCCCGGCCTGAACGTGCGCCTCACGACCGTGCGCGACGTGCAGTGGAAGGCGCAGGACGCGATCGACCGGGCGGTGAGCGAGACGGGGGCAGAGTACGCGATCGCCGTCGTGCAGGACGTCCGCACGGGCGAGGTGCTCGCGCTCGCGGACTCGGGCACCGTGAACCCGAACGACCGCTCGACGGACGCCGTCGCCCGCCCGAGCCGCGCCGTCGCGAACGTGTTCGACCCCGGGTCGACGGGCAAGGTCATCACGATGGCCGCGGCCATCGAGGGCGGCCACGCGGACGCCGGGTCGCGGTTCGAGGTGCCCGACCGGTACACGACCCCGAACGGTCAGACGTTCAAGGACTCGCACGACCACCCCGTCGAGCGCCTGACGCTCGCGGGCATCCTCGCGGAGTCGTCGAACACGGGCACGGTCCAGGTCGGCGAGAAGATCCCCAAGCAGGTCCGCTACGACTACCTGCGGAAGTTCGGCTTCGGCCAGAAGTCGGGCCTCGGGCTGCCCGGCGAGTCGGCGGGCATCCTGCACCCGGCGGACTCGTGGGACGGCCGCACCGAGTACGCCGTGCTCTTCGGCCAGAGCGTGTCGGTCAACGCGATCCAGGCGACGAGCGTCTTCTCGACGATCGCGAACGGCGGGGTCCGCGCGACGCCGAGCATCGTCGCCGGGACGACGGACGAGCGCGGCGAGCTCGTGCCCGCGGAGCGTCCGGCGCCGGAGCGCGTCGTGTCCCAGGAGACGGCGGACACGGTGCTGCACATGATGGAGTCCGTCGTGGAGGAGGGCACCGGCTCGAGCGCCTCGGTGCCCGGCTACCGCGTCGCGGGCAAGACCGGCACCGCGGAGGCGGCGGGCGACGACGGGCGGCTGTCCGGGATCATGGCGTCGTTCATCGGCGTCGCGCCCGCGGACGACCCCCGGTTCACCGTGTCGGTCTTCCTCAAGAACCCGCACTCGTCGATCTTCGGCGGCGTCGTCGCGGCCCCGGTGTTCAGCGAGATCATGGGCTTCACCCTCGAGCACGAGGGCGTCCAGCCGAGCACCGAGCCCTACGTGCCGCTCCCGACGACGTGGTGAACCTCACCGCCCCTCTCCCGGTCCCCGGTGAAGGTCCCGTGAAGCGCGCCCCGGCCCGGGTGCAGCGCCCCGCGGGCTTGCGGGGCGGCCCCTCCCGGCACGGTAGGTTCTACACGTGACATCCCCGATCGACCGTCTTCGCCCTGCCACGACCACCCGTCGGTCGGTGGCGGACCTGGCAGCACGGTTCGGGCTCGACGTCCGTGCGGGTGGCGCGGCCGCCGCACCGGGCTCCGCCGAGGTGTGGTCGGTGGCGTCGGACGACCGCGCCGCCGACGCGGGCGACCTCTTCGTGGCGCTGCCCGGCGCCCGCGCGCACGGGGCGCGGTTCGCGCCCGCCGCCGTGGGTCGCGGCGCCCGTGCCGTCCTCACGGACGCCGAGGGCGCCGACCTGCTCGCGGACGCCGGCCTCGACGTGCCGGTGCTCGTCGCCCCCGACCCCCGCGCGCTCCTCGGCCCCGTCGCGGCCTGGGTGTACGGCGCCCCCGCGCAGGACCTCACGACGTTCGGCGTGACGGGCACGAACGGCAAGACCACGACGACGTACCTCGTCGACCACGCGCTGCGCGCGCTCGGCTGGACGGGCGGCCTCATCGGCACCGTGGAGATGCGCTCCGGCGACCGGGTGCTGCCGAGCCGCCTCACGACCCCGGAGGCGGCCGACCTCCAGGCTCTGCTCGCAGCGATGCGCGAGGACGGCGTGCGCACGCTCGCGATGGAGGTCTCGTCGCACGCGCTCGCTCTCCACCGCGTCGACGGGCTCGTCTACGACGTCGTGGGCTTCACGAACCTCAGCCAGGACCACCTCGACTTCCACGGCGACCTCCAGGAGTACTTCGAGGCGAAGGCGCTGCTGTTCACGCCCGAGCACGCGCGCCGCGGCGTCGTCGTGGTCGACGACGCGTGGGGCGAGCGCATGGTCTCGGCTGCGCGCGTCCCCGTCGCGACGCTGCGCGTGAGCCCGACCGCGGCGGGCGACGAGCAGCCCGCGGCGGACTGGACCGTGCACGACGTCGAGCCGTCGGAGGCTGGTGGCTCGGCGTTCACGCTGCGGCACCGTGACGGCCGCAGCGTGCGCACGACGACGTCGTTGCCCGGGCACTTCAACGTCGCCAACGCCGCCCTCGCCCTGGCCCTCGTGCTCGAGGCGGGCACGGACGCGCGCGACCTCGAGACGGCCCTCGCGGCGGCCGGCGGGCTCGACCCGGCGGTCCCGGGCCGCATGGAGGTCGTCTCGCAGCCACCCCACCGGCCGCGCGTCGTCGTCGACTTCGCCCACAACCCGGACGCTCTCGCCCTCGCGCTCGACGCGCTGCGGCCCACCACGACGGGCCGGCTCGTGGTCGTGTTCGGCGCGACCGGCGACCGGGACCGCGGCAAGCGGCCCACGATGGGCGGCGTCGCGGTCGAGGGCGCCGACGTCGTGGTCGTGACCGACGACGACCCGCACGGCGAGGACCCGGCCGCGATCCGCGCGGAGGTGCTGCCCGGCGCCCACGCGGCGCGCGAGGCCGCGGCCGCCGCACCCGAGCCGCGCGACGTCGTCGTGCTCGAGGTCGCGCCCCGCGCCCGGGCGATCCGCGAGGCGATCCTCGCCGCGGGCCCGGACGACACGGTGCTCGTCGCGGGCCGCGGCCACGAGGTGTGGCAGGAGATCGCCGGCGTCGACCACCCCCTGGACGACCGCGTCGAGGCGCGGGCCGCGCTCGAGGAGCGCCCCGCGACGACGCCGCCCCACGACACCCCCGACCTGAAGGAGCACCACGCATGATCGAGCTCACTGCGGCGCAGGTGGCCGCAGCGACCGGCGGACGCCTGTCCGCCGACCCGGAGGTCCGGGTCGGGGGGCCCGTCGTCGTCGACTCGCGCCGGGTCGCGCCGGGGTCGCTCTTCGTGGCGCTGCCGGGCGAGAACGTCGACGGTCACGACTACGCCGCCGGTGCCGTCGAGGCGGGCGCGACGCTCGTCCTCGCCGCGCGCGAGCTCGACGTGCCGTGCGTCGTCGTGGACGACGTCCAGGCCGCGCTCGGCGAGCTGGCCCGCCACGTGCTCGCGACGCTGCGCGAGCGCGGCGACCTGCGCGTGGTCGGCGTCACGGGCTCCGTGGGCAAGACCACGACGAAGGACCTGCTCGGCCAGCTCCTGCGCCCCGAGGGCCCCACGGTGGTGCCGCGCGGGTCGTTCAACAACGAGATCGGCCTGCCGCTCACGGTGCTGGAGGCCGACGAGTCCACGCGCTTCCTCGTGCTCGAGATGGGCGCGAGCGGCGTGGGTCACCTCACCTACCTCACGCGCATCGCGCCCCCCGACGTCTCGGTCGTGCTCGTCGTGGGCAGCGCCCACCTGGGCGAGTTCGGCGGGATCGAGGCCGTGGCGCGCGCCAAGTCCGAGATCGTCACGGGCCTCGCGCCCGGCGGCGTCGCCGTGCTCAACGCGGACGACCTGCGGGTCGCGGCGATGGCCGACGTCGCGCCGGGGGAGGTCGTCACGTTCGGGACGATCCCCGCGGCGGACGTGCGCGCGGAGGACCTGGGCATCGACCGCACGGGCCGGGCGTCCTTCGCGCTGCGCGTGCGCCCCGGCGCGTCGGGCGACGCGACGCGCAGCGAGGGCACGAGCGCGCGCGTGACCCTCGGCCTCGTCGGCGAGCACCACGTGACGAACGCGCTCGCGGCCGCGACGGCCGCGCTGCGCCTCGGCGTCGCGCTGCCGGACGTCGTGGCCCGGCTGTCCGACGCGCGCGCTCTGAGCCCGCACCGGATGCAGGTCACCGAGCGTCCCGACGGCATCACGGTGATCGACGACTCCTACAACGCCAACCCGGACTCGATGCGCGCCGCGCTCAAGGCGCTCGCCGTCATGGCGGGGCGCGACCGGCGCTCCGTCGCGGTGCTCGGCGAGATGCTGGAGCTCGGCGAGGACTCGCGCGTCGCGCACGACGACATCGGCCGGCTCGTGGTCCGATTGAACGTCAAGCTGCTCGTCGTGGTCGGCGAGGGTGCCGGCGGGATCCACGACGGCGCGACCCAGGAGGGTTCGTGGGGCGACGAGACGCGCTTCGTCCCCGACGTCGAGGCGGCGTCCGCGCTGCTGCGCGACGAGCTGCAGGAGGGGGACGTCGTGCTCGTGAAGGCCTCGAACGGGTCCGGGCTGTGGCGGCTCGGCGACGAGCTGGCGGCCGCGGGCGCCGGTGCGGCAGGAGGTGAACGCGCGTGATCGCGATCATCGTCGCGGCGGGCGTCTCCCTGCTCGTCGCGCTCTTCGGGACGCCGCTGTTCATCCGGTTCCTCGTGCACCGCAACTACGGGCAGTTCGTCCGCCAGGACGGCCCGACGGCGCACTTCACCAAGCGCGGGACGCCCACGATGGGCGGGGTCGTCATCATCGGCGCGACGCTGCTCGGCTGGGCGATGTCGTACGTCGTCTCGGGGCGGTTCCCGAGCGTGTCCGCCCTGCTCGTCCTGTTCCTCATGACGGGGCTCGGGATCGTCGGCTTCCTCGACGACTTCACGAAGATCCGCAAGCAGCGCAGCCTCGGGCTCACGGCCAGGGCGAAGATCATCGGCCAGGGCGCGGTCGGGATCGCGTTCGCGGTGCTCGCGCTGCAGTTCCCCAACGAGCACGGCCGCACGCCGGCGTCGACGCGCATCTCCTTCCTGCGCGACACGAACCTCGACCTCGCGTTCGCGGGCGTCACGGTCGGGCTGATCCTGTTCGTGCTCTGGGCCAACTTCCTCATCACCGCGTGGTCGAACGCGGTCAACCTCACCGACGGTCTCGACGGGCTCGCGACGGGCGTCTCGCTCATCGTGTTCGGCTCGTACGTGCTCGTGGGCATCTGGCAGCTCAACCAGACCTGCCAGCGCCTCGCGTCGGCCGGGCCGAGCTGCTACGAGACGCGCGACCCGCAGGACCTCGCGATCGTGGCCGCCGCGATCGTCGGCGCGTGCTTCGGGTTCCTGTGGTGGAACGCGAGCCCCGCGAAGATCTTCATGGGCGACACGGGCTCGCTCGCGCTCGGCGGCGCGCTCGCCGGCCTGTCGATCCTCACGCGCACCGAGTTCCTCGCGCTCATCATCGGCGGGCTCTTCGTCATCATCGTGCTCTCCGACGTCATCCAGATCGGGTTCTTCAAGATGACCGGGCGCCGCGTGTTCAAGATGGCGCCGCTGCACCACCACTTCGAGCTGTCCGGGTGGGGCGAGGTCACGATCGTCATCCGCTTCTGGCTCATCGCCGGGCTGTTCGCGGCGCTGGGCATCGGGATCTTCTACGCCGAGTGGGTGGTCGGCTAGTGGCGCGCGACCCCCACGACCTCGCCGTCCCGCTCGAGCGTGCGCGCGTCGTCGTCGCCGGCCTCGGGGTGTCCGGGCGCGCCGCCGCGGCGGCGCTCCGCCCGCGCGCGGCGTCGGTCGTCACGCTCGACGACGGCGCCGCCGACGCCGACCTGCACGACGCGGCGGACGTGGACCTCGGGGCGACGGACCTCGTCGTCGTCTCGCCGGGCTGGCGTCCGAGCCACCCGCTGCTCGTGGCCGCCGCGGAGCGCGGCGTGCCGGTGTGGAGCGAGGTCGAGCTCGCGTGGCGCCTGCGCGTCGCCGGACCGTCGGGGCGGCCCGCGCCCTGGCTCGCCGTCACCGGGACGAACGGCAAGACGACGACCGTCGAGATGCTCGAGACGATCCTGCGGACCGCGGGCCTGCGGACGGCGGCGGTCGGCAACGTCGGGACGCCCGTCGTCGAGGCTGCGCTCGACCCGACGCTCGAGGTGCTCGCGGTCGAGCTGTCGAGCTTCCAGCTCCACTTCACGCACACCACGTCTCCCGAGGCGGGCGCCGTCCTCAACGTCGCCCCCGACCACCTCGACTGGCACGGCGGGATCGACGCCTACGCGGCCGACAAGGGCCGCGTCTTCGAGGACGTCCGGGTCGCGTGCGTCTACAACGTCGCGGACCCTCGCACCGAGGCGCTCGTGCGCGAGGCGGACGTCGTCGAGGGGGCCCGCGCCGTCGGCTTCACGCTCGGTGCCCCGGCGCGCGGCCAGCTCGGCGTCATCGAGGACGTGCTCGTCGACCGCGCGTTCCACGCGCCCGCGGACGCGCCGGACCGGCACACGCACGCCGCCGAGCTCGCGACGCTCGGCGACCTGGCGCACCTCGCGGGCGCCGACGGCGTCGTGCCCGCCCACGTCGTGGCGAACGCGCTCGCGGCGGCCGCCCTGGCACGGGCGCACGGCGTCCCGGCCGTCGCGGTCCGCGACGGGCTGCGCGCGTTCCGCACGGGGTCGCACCGCATCGAGCAGGTCGCCTCGGTCGACGGCGTCGCCTACGTCGACGACTCCAAGGCGACCAACGCGCACGCCGCGTCCGCCTCCCTCGCGGCGTTCGCGCCCGGGACCGTCGTGTGGGTCGCGGGCGGCCTCGCGAAGGGAGCGTCGTTCGACGAGCTCGTCGCGGCGCGCGCCGACCGGCTGCGTGCGGTGGTGCTGATCGGCGTCGACGCCGAGCCGTTCGCCGGTGCGCTCGCCCGACACGCGCCCGATATCCCCGTCGTGCGCGTGGATCCTGGCGACACTGGGACCGTGATGCCCCGCGCCGTCGACTCCGCCCGCCGCCTCGCGCAGGCCGGCGACACGGTGCTGCTCGCGCCCGCCGGCGCGTCGATGGACCAGTTCCGCTCGTACGCCGCCCGCGGCGACGCGTTCGCCGAGGCGGCGCGCGCCCTGCGCCCCGACCACGGGTAGGCCGGGCAGCCCATGACCCAGACCGCGAACGGGCGAGGCGCGCCCTCGACGCGCACCGTCCCCCGGGCCGGCACGAGCCGGACGGTGCCGCGGGGCCGGGCGACGACCCGCGAGCCGCGACGCCCCCGGCCCGAGCCCGCCGAGCGCCCGTGGCTCGGCCAGTGGAACAGCACGGTGACGAGCTACTACCTGCTCGTCGGCGCGACGGCGCTGCTCGCGATCATCGGTCTCGTCATGGTGTTCTCCAGCTCGGCGGTCACGCAGATCGCCGCGGGCAAGTCACCCTTCGGGGCGTTCCTCGAGCAGGCGAAGTTCGCCCTCATGGGCCTGCCCGTCCTGCTCGTCGCCACGCGCGTGCCGGTCGACTGGTACAAGCGGCTCGCGTGGCCCGCGCTCTTCGTGGCGCTCGGGCTGCAGATGCTCGTGTTCACGCCGCTCGCGAAGAACGTCAACGGCAACACCGGCTGGATCGACCTGAAGCTCTTCACGTTCCAGCCGGCCGAGGTCGCGAAGCTCGCGCTCGCGCTGTGGCTCGGTGTCGTCCTCGGGCGCAAGCAGCGGATGCTCGGGCAGTGGCGGCACGTGCTGATCCCGGCGGTCCCCGTCGCGGTCGCGGTCGTGGGCCTCGTGCTCGCGGGTCACGACCTCGGCACGGCGCTCGTCGTCATGGCGATCATCGCGGGGGCGTTCTTCGTCTCGGGGGCCGACGGGCGCCTGCTCGCCCTCGGGGCGGGCGGTGCCGCGTTCGTCGTCGGGTACGTGTTCATCCTCAACCAGTCGGGCGGCGACCGGCTCTCGCGCATCATGGCGACGTACCGCGAGTGCACCGACACCCTCGGCGAGTGCTACCAGTCGATGCACGGTCTGTACGCGCTCGGCACGGGCGGGCTCACGGGCGTCGGCCTGGGGGCGAGCCGCGAGAAGTGGTCGTACCTGCCGGAGGCGCACAACGACTTCATCTTCGCCGTGATCGGCGAGGAGCTCGGGCTGCTCGGCACGCTCCTGGTGCTGGGGCTGTTCGTCATCGTCGGCGTCGCGACGAGCCGGATCGTGCGCCGCCACCCCGATCCCTTCGTGAAGATCACGACGGCCGGGATCGCGTGCTGGATCGTCGGCCAGGCGTTCATCAACATCGGCGTCGTCATCGGGCTCCTGCCCGTGATCGGGGTCCCGCTGCCGCTCGTCTCGGCCGGCGGCTCCGCGCTCATCATGACGATGGCCGCGCTCGGCGTGCTCATCTCGTTCGCGCGCTCGGAACCGGGCGCGGCCGAGGCGCTCGCCGCGCGGGGGAGCGTCGTGCGGCGCTCGCTCGCCGTCGTCGGCCGGGCGGCGCGCCCCCGGCGCCGGACCGCGCGATGACCTCCCCGGCCGTCGCGGCCGCTCCGGCCGCGACGCCGGACCCGTGGGGCGCCCCGCGCCCCGCACGACAGACCTCCGCACGACGGACAGGACGCGGCACCTGCCGCAGGGAAGGACGACGAGGTACGTGACGACGATCGGTTCGGTGGTGCTCGCAGGCGGCGGGACGGCGGGGCACGTGAACCCGCTCCTCGCGGTGGCGGACGAGCTCCGGGCGCGTGAGCCCGGCGTGGTGGTGACCGCGCTCGGGGTCGCGGGCGGCCTGGAGGACGACCTGGTCCCCGCCCGGGGCTACCCGCTGCGGCACGTGCCGCGCGTCCCGCTCCCGCGCCGCCCGAGCGCGGAGTGGGTCAACCTCCCGGGCCGTCTCAAGTCCGCCGTGGACGCGGCGGGCGCCGTCATCGACGAGACCGGCGCGCGCGTCGTCGTCGGCTTCGGGGGCTACGTCTCCACGCCCGCGTACCTCGCCGCGCGCCGTCGCGACGTCCCGGTCGTGATCCACGAGCAGAACGCGCGCCCCGGCCTGGCGAACCGCCTCGGTGCCCGGTGGGCCGCGCGCGTCGGCGTGACGTTCGAGGGCACGCCGCTCAAGGGCGGCGTCGTCACCGGGCTGCCGCTGCGCCGCGAGATCCAGGACCTCGTGGCCGCGCGGGCGGCGGACGCCGCCGGGGTGCGCGCGGACGCCGCGGCGCGCCTCGGCCTCGACCCCCGCGCGCGCACGCTCGTCGTCACCGGCGGCTCGCTGGGGGCGCAGAGCCTCAACGAGGCGGTCTCCGGTGCCGCCGGCGCGCTCCTCGGGGCGGGCACGCAGATCCTCCACCTGACGGGCAAGGGCAAGGACGGCGCGGTGCGCGAGGCGGCGGCCGGTGCCGTCGCGGGCCACCCCGGCGCGCGCTACGACGTGCGCGAGTACCTCGCCGAGATGCAGCTCGCGCTCGCGGTCGCGGACCTCGTCGTGTGCCGCGCGGGCGCGGGCACGGTGGGCGAGCTCGCGGCGCTGGGCATCCCGGCCGTCTACGTGCCGCTGCCCATCGGCAACGGGGAGCAGCGGCTCAACGCCGGCCCCGTCGTCGCCGCGGGTGGCGGCCTGCTCGTCGACGACGCGCAGCTCGACGCGGCGTGGGTCGCGCGCGAGGTCCCCGCGCTGCTCGGTGACCCGGGCCGGCTCGACGCGATGGCCGCGGCCGCCGCGGGAGCGGGTGTGCGCGACGGCGCCGCGCGGGTCGCGGACCTCGTCGCCGAGGCCGTCGCCGGTGCGCCGGGGGCACGACCGTGACGGCGGCGTCGGGCGAGGGCCCGCTCGCGCTCGAGGCGCTCGGCACGGTCCACCTCGTCGGCGTCGGCGGGGCGGGCATGTCCGTCGTCGCCCGTCTCCTCGCCGCGCACGGCGTGCCCGTCCAGGGCTCGGACGCGCGCGAGGGCGACGCGCTCGCCGCGCTGCGCTCCGACGGCGTCCGGGTGTGGGTCGGCCACGACGCCGCGCACGTCGCTGGCGCGGACACCGTCGTGGTGTCGAGCGCCGTGCGCGAGACGAACCCCGAGCTCGCGGCGGCACGCACGGCCGGCCTGCGCGTGCTGCACCGCTCGCAGGCGCTGGCCTCGCTCATGGCGCGCGGCCGGTCCGTCGCCGTGGCGGGCGCGCACGGCAAGACCACGACGTCCGCGATGATCGCGACCGTCCTGCGCGGCGCGGGCCTCGACCCGTCGTTCGCGATCGGCGGCACGGTGCTCACCGAGGACGGCCCCGTCGCGGGCGGCCACCTCGGGTCGGACGTCCTCGTGGCCGAGGCCGACGAGTCGGACGGGTCGTTCCTCAACTACGCCCCGGACGTCGCCGTCGTCACCAACGTGGAGCCGGACCACCTCGACCACTACGGGTCGCGCGACGCGTTCGAGCAGGCGTTCGTCGACTTCGCGGCGCGGATCGTCCCGGGCGGGACGCTCGTCGCGTGCGCCGACGACGCGGGGGCGCGCGCTCTCGCGTCGTCCCACGCCCGGGCCGGGGGAGCGGTGGTCACGTACGGCACGGCCGCGGACGCCGACGTGCGCCTCGCGGACGTGGCCCCCACCGACGAGGCGGGCCGACCCGGGGTGACGGCGTCGCTCACGGGCACGGTCGGTGCGGCGCGCCTCGACGGGCTCGCGCTGCTGCTGCGCGTGCCGGGGCACCACAACGCGCTCAACGCGACCGCGGCCGTCGTGACGGCGGTCGTGCTCGGTGTCGACCCGGCGGCGGCGGTCGCGGCCGCGCGCGGCTTCCTCGGCACCGGCCGCCGTTTCGAGGCTCGCGGCGAGGCGGGCGGCGTGCGGGTCGTCGACGACTACGCGCACCACCCGACCGAGGTGGCCGCGCTGCTCGCCGCCGCCCGGCCGGTCGCGGCCGGCGGCCGGGTGCTCGTGCTGTTCCAGCCGCACCTGTACTCGCGCACCGCGACGTTCGCGCGCGAGTTCGCGCAGGCGCTCGCCGGAGCGGACGAGGTCGTGGTCACGGGCGTCTACGCGGCGCGCGAGGAGCCGGACCCGGCCGTGAGCGCGCGCACGATCACCGACCTGGTCGACGCCCCCGGCGTGGTCGTCGCCGCGGTCGAGGACCGCGTCGAGGCGGCCCACCGCGTCGCGGACGCCGCCCGCCCGGGCGACCTCGTGCTCACGGTCGGTGCGGGGGACGTCACCGAGCTCGGCCCCGTCGTCCTGGAGCGCGTCCGCGCGCGTCGCGACGGCGCCCCGGCGCCCGGAGGAGGCGAGGCCTGATGCGTCCGCCGCCCCAGCCTCGTCCCGCCGCGCCGCGGCCGGGCCGGTCGGGCGCGGGCGAGCGGGCCGGACGGCCCGCGGCCCCGGGCCCCGCGAAGCCGGCCCCGAGCTCCGCGAAGCCGGCCCCGCCCGCGGGCGCGCGCCGGGCGCCGGTCGAGGACACGCCGACGCGGCCGGTGCGCCGCGTCGCGGCGCCGGGCTCCGAGCTCGTGCGCTCGTCGGGCGGCCGACCCGGCACCGGTCGTCCTCCGGCCGCGCGCGGTGGCGGCAGCCGGGGTGCGGGCACGACGACGTCGGTCCCGCGCGGCGCGTCGGCCGCCCCGATCGGGGTCGTCTCGCACGGCATGGCCGAGCGGCTCGCCGAGCGCGACGCGATGCGCCGCCACCGCGTGCGCACGCGCGTCCTCGGCTGGGTCGCGGGGCTCCTCGTCGTCGCCGGGCTCGCGTGGGTGGCGTTCTTCTCGCCCGTGCTCGGCCTCGACCTCGACAAGGTCACGGTCTCCGGCGAGGGCACGGTGATCGACCCGCAGCAGGTCCGCGACGTGGTCGCCGCCGCGGACGGCGTGCCGCTGCCGCGGCTCGACACGGTCGCGCTGCGCGAGCAGGTGCTCGACCTCAACGGCGTGCGCGACGTCGAGATCCGGCGTGCGTGGCCCTCGGGGCTCGCTGTGCTCCTCGAGTCGCGCGAGCCCGTCGTGGCGGTGCCCGTGGACGACGGCTTCGCGCTGCTCGACGCCGACGGCGTCCACGTGCGCACCGACCCGGTCGTGCCCGAGGGGCTGCCGGAGATCGACGCGCCGCTCGACGACCAGGGGGCGCGGGCGCTCGACGCCGCGCTCGTGCTGCTCAACGCGCTCCCGGCGGACCTCCACGCGCAGGTCGCGGAGGTCTCGGCGCCGACGCGCGACGCGGTCCGCATGACGCTGCGGGACGGCGTCGTCGTCGAGTGGGGGAGCTCCGAGGAGGCGGCGCTGAAGGTGCGCGTCCTGCAGACGCTCCGGGCCGTCCCGGAGAACGCGGGGGTCACCGTGTACGACGTCTCGGCCCCACGGCTCCCGGTGACGCGGTGAATGCGCGCGTGGCGATCCCCGACACGCGCGAGACGGTCGTTGATGATGGGCACGTCGACACCTACGGTCGACCCATGAACGACCTGACATAACTATAACCCTCTACTTGAGGGTGAAGGTTCAGGGCTGACCGATCGAGAGGCATTGACGTGGCAACTCCGCAGAACTACCTAGCAGTGATCAAGGTGGTCGGCATCGGCGGTGGGGGCGTGAACGCCGTCAACCGGATGATCGAGGTCGGCCTCAAGGGTGTCGAGTTCATCGCCATCAACACGGACGCCCAGGCGCTCCTCATGTCCGACGCGGACGTCAAGCTCGACGTCGGTCGCGAGCTCACGCGCGGTCTCGGCGCCGGCGCCGACCCCGAGGTCGGCAAGAAGGCCGCCGAGGACCACGCCGAGGAGATCGAGGACGTGCTGCGCGGCGCGGACATGGTCTTCGTCACGGCGGGCGAGGGCGGCGGCACCGGCACGGGCGGCGCACCGGTCGTCGCCCGCATCGCGCGCTCGCTCGGCGCGCTGACCGTCGGCGTCGTGACGCGGCCCTTCACGTTCGAGGGCCGCCGCCGCTCGGTCCAGGCGGACCAGGGCATCGAGAACCTGCGCAACGAGGTCGACACCCTCATCGTCATCCCGAACGACCGCCTCCTGTCGATGTCGGACCGCAACGTCAGCGCGCTGCAGGCGTTCCACCAGGCCGACCAGGTGCTGCTGTCCGGTGTCCAGGGCATCACCGACCTCATCACGACCCCCGGTCTCATCAACCTCGACTTCGCGGACGTCAAGTCCGTCATGCAGGGCGCGGGCAGCGCCCTCATGGGCATCGGCAACGCGCGGGGCGACGACCGCGCGGTGCAGGCCGCCGAGATGGCGATCTCGTCGCCGCTCCTCGAGGCGAGCATCGACGGCGCCCACGGCGTGCTGCTCTCCATCCAGGGTGGTTCCGACCTCGGCCTGTTCGAGATCAACGAGGCGGCGCGCCTGGTCCACGAGGCCGCGCACACCGAGGCGAACATCATCTTCGGCGCCGTGATCGACGACGCGCTGGGCGACGAGGTCCGTGTCACCGTCATCGCGGCCGGCTTCGACGGCGGTGCCCCGCAGGTGCGGGGCGACGCGCGGGCGCTCGGCCAGGTGGCCGGCGCCCAGCGCCCCGCGACGAGCGCGATCCCGGTCGTGCCCGCCGCGCGGGCCGTGCCGCCGGCACCGACGACGGGCGCGCACACGCTGCCGCGGCCGGTCGTGCCGATCCAGCCGGAGGCCGACGACGTCCCCGTCACGCTCGACGGCGGTCACGGCCCGGTGCCGGTGCAGCCGGTCGCCCCCGCGCCGTTCACCGTGGTCGGTTCCGGCGACGCCGGGAACCACAACGCGGAGGCCGTGCCGGGCGGGCAGAACGAGGGCGTCGACGTGCCCCCGCGGATCTTCGACGAGGAGCCCCCGCGCCGCAAGGTCGAGGAGCTCGACGTGCCCGACTTCCTCAAGTGACGGTGCGCGACCGCGTGGCGCGGTGCGGGGCCGTGTGAGCGCCGGGACCGTGCAGGACGGGAGGGGTGGTGCCGACGGCGCCGCCCCTCCCGTCGTGCTCGAGGTGGACCTCGGGCCGGGGGTGCGCGCCGGCTTCACGACGCGTGACGGCGGGCTCTCGCCGGCGCCGTGGGACACGCTCAACCTCGGGCTGAACGTGACCGACGACGCCGACCGGGTGCGCGCGAACCGCGCGCGGGCAGCCGCGTGGCTCGGTGCGGACCCGGCCTTCGCGACGCAGGTCCACGGCACCCGGGTCGCGACGGTGGAACCTGCGCCGCGCGGTGCGGACCCCGTCGACACGGTGGGGGAGGCGGACGCCCTCGTCGCCGCGTCCCGCGGCGCGGGCCTCGGCGTTCTCGTGGCCGACTGCGTGCCCGTCCTCCTCGCAGACGCCGAGGCGGGCGTCGTCGGCGTCGCGCACGCCGGGCGCCGCGGCCTCGCGCACGGGGTGGTCGACGCGGCGTTGGGCGCCCTGGTCGCCGCCGGTGCGCGGGTCGACCGGGTGCGGGCCGCCGTCGGGCCGAGCGCGTGCGGGCGGTGCTACGAGGTGCCCGCGTGGATGCGCGACGACGTCGCGCTCGCGCGTCCGGCCACGTGGTCGACGACGTCCTGGGGGACGCCGGCGCTCGACCTGCCCGCCGGGGTCGTCGCGGACCTCGTCGCGGCGGGGGTGGCGGACGTCGTGCGCGTCCCGGCGTGCACGATCGAGGACGAGCGGTTCTTCTCGCACCGTCGGGCGGCGCGTCGTGGCACGACGACCGGCCGGTTCGCCGGGCTCGTGACGCTCACCGGCACCTGAGCGGGCTCGGTCCGACCTCCGCACGAGGTTGCGCACGCCGGGCGTGTCGTCCGGGGCTCGCCGCGCACCCTCGGTTAGCGTGAACGCACCGGTCCGACGGCCGGTGGACCGAGGATCGATCGAGGACGGAGCAAGGCCCATGGCGGGAGCGCTGCGCAAGACCATGCTGTATCTGGGCCTCGCTGATGATCGCGGCGAGGACGAGCAGGAAGAGTACGTCGACGAGCTCGACGAGACGGGGGCGGACGTGGCGCACGACTACCAGGCACCGGTGACGCCGCTGCACCGCGCGCTCGGGCCGCGCGAGGTGCCGCAGACGAGCATGTCGGCGGCCGAGCTGCGGCGGATCACGACGGTGCACCCGCGGTCGTACAACGACGCGCGCGTGATCGGCGAGGCGTTCCGCGGCGGCACCCCCGTGATCATGAACCTCTCGGACATGGACGACGCGGACGCGAAGCGCCTCGTCGACTTCTCCGCGGGCCTCATCTTCGGGCTGCACGGGGCCATCGAGCGCGTCACCAACAAGGTGTTCCTGCTCTCGCCCGAGCACGTCGAGATCACCGGCGAGGAGCAGGCCGCCGCGCCGGCCCCCGGTCGCGCGGGCTTCTACAACCAGAGCTGAGCGTGCGCGCGGCGCGGTGCACCCGCCGAGCACGCGCCGCACGCACGGAGGGACGGACGCGGTGACGCGCCCGTCCCTCCTGCGCGTCCGCCCTGGGCGTAGCGCGTGTCCCCGGCGGGGCCGGGGGCGGTGCGTCTGGCACAGTTGACCCGTGATCTGGGACCTCATCACAGGCATCGTCGGATTCCTGCTCTGGCTCTACCTGCTGCTGCTCATCGGTCGGCTCGTGTTCGACTGGGTGCAGTTCTTCGCGCGCGACTGGAGGCCCCGGGGGGTCCTGCTGGTGCTCGCCGAGGTGATCTACTCGGCGACGGACCCGCCCCTGCGCGCGCTGCGCCGGCTCATCCCGCCGCTCTCGCTGGGTCAGGTGCGCCTCGACCTCGCGTTCATCATCCTGTTCTTCGCGGTGACGATCGCGGCGCAGATCGTGTCCTCGCTCTGAGACGCACGTCACCCGACCAGGGTGTCCGGACGGCCCGTACCGGGCCGCTACGTCCGGTTCGCCCCGACCCCCACCGCACGCCCGCGCACGCTGCACGCCGTCGGCACGGTTCCGACGGCGCGCGACGGCGCGGCTGCACCCGCCCCTGAGGGCAATGTCCGCTACTTTGGAGTCTGGTGATCGCGAGGTCGCCCGGACCGACACGCAAACGCTATGAGGTGAACCGATGGCACTGCTCACTGCAGAGGACATCCTGAACAAGAAGTTCTCGGCGACGAAGTTCCGCGAGGGCTACGACGTCGAAGAGGTCGACGACTTCTTGGACGAGGTGGTGAGGACCCTCAACTCCGTGCAGGAGGAGAACGAGGACCTCAAGTCGAAGCTCGCTGCGGCGGAGCGTCGTCTCGCCGAGCTCAGCCGGGCCGACGCGTCCAGCGCTGCGGTGCAGCCCCCCGTCGTCGAGACGCCGAAGGCGCCCGAGCCGGAGCCGGAGCCCGTGCGCCCCGCCCCGATCTCGCAGGCCGTCGTCACGAAGAACGCGGCGGAGCCCGAGTCGGCGACGGGCATGCTCCAGCTGGCCCAGAAGCTGCACGACGACTACGTGCGCTCCGGCCAGGAGGAGGGCGACCGCCTCATCGCGGAGGCCAAGGAGGAGGGCTCGCGCATCGTGCGCGAGGCCGAGGAGACCTCGCACCGCACGCTCTCGCAGCTCGAGCAGGAGCGTTCGCTCCTCGAGCGCAAGATCGACGAGCTGCGGATCTTCGAGCGCGACTACCGCACGCGTCTCAAGAGCTACCTGCAGAACCTGCTGGGCGACCTGGACAACCGGGGCAGCGCCCTCCCGCCGCGCAGCAACGTCGGCGGGGCGAGCCGCACGAGCGACCTCGCTCCTGGCATCTAGCACCTGCGTCGACCGTCCGGCAGCGGCCGGTACGCCTCGCACCTGCGCCTTCACTCCCGCCTCGGCGGACCGGCGTGGTGTGTTGTGCGTACCGGCCGCTGCGTCTACTCTCGCCTGACTCGAACTTGGAGGGGCGACATGACCAAGCTCACCACCGCGGCCCGTTCGGCCGTGCGCGACCGTTTCCCGAACCTCGCGAAGGACGTCAAGTCCTTCCCCGTGCGCGACGGGGAGGAGCCCTGGACCCTGCGGGAGGCCGAGGAGCTCGCCGCGGAGCTGCTCGCCGAGAAGGAGCGGCTGGAGGGGGAGCTCGCCGTCGCGGACGAGGAGCTGTCGAACCTCCTGCGCCACTCCGGTGACGGCGCCGGCGACGACCAGGCCGACTCCGGGTCCAGCGCCCTCGAGCGCGAGCAGGAGCTGACGCTCGTCAACAACGTGCGCGACCTCCTCGCGCAGACGTCGCACGCGCTCGACCGCATCGCGGCCGGCACGTACGCGACGTGCGAGGAGACCGGGCTGCCGATCGGCAAGGCGCGCCTGCAGGCGTTCCCGCGCGCGAACCTCTCCGTCGAGGCCAAGCAGCGCGCCGAGCGGCGCTGAGCACCGGGCCGTCGCGGGGCCGCGTCGACCGGGGCGACGACGTGGCAGACTTGCCGCCGATGTCCACCTCCGCGCGCCCCGAGCCCACCGACCCCGCCGACGCCATCCCGCAGGCGACCGCCGACCCCTCCGCAGGAGCCGTCCGGCGCGGTCCGCGACGCGTCCTGGTCGTGTGGACCGTCGTCCTCGCCGTCCTCGTCCTCGTGCTCGACCAGCTCACCAAGTGGTGGGCGGAGTCGAGCCTCACGCTGGGCGACGACACGATCCCGCTCGTGGGGTCGCTGCTCGGCCTGCGGCTCATCTACAACCCGGGCGCGGCGCTCTCCATCGCGACGGGCATGACCTGGCTACTGACCATCGTCGTGGTCGCGGTCGTGGTCGTCATCGTGCGCATGGTGAGCCGCATCGGCTCGCGCGCGTGGGCCGTCGCGCTGGGCCTCCTGCTGGGCGGCGCGCTCGGGAACCTCGTCGACCGCTTCTTCCGCGAGCCCGGCTTCGCGCGCGGGCACGTCGTCGACTTCATCGCCTATGCGAACTGGTTCGTGGGCAACGTCGCGGACATCGCGATCGTGGCCGCGGCCGTGATGATCGCCGTCCTGTCGGTGCTCGGCATCGGGCTGGACGGGACGCGCCACGGCGGCGACGACGCGGACCCCGGGACGAGCGCCGACGACGCTGTCGAGCCGACGTCCGGGCCCGCACCCGAGCCGACCGCCACGCGGACCGACGACGAGGGGGCGCGGTGAGCCTCCGGTCGCTCCCGGTGCCCGACGGCCTCGCGGGCGAGCGGGTCGACGCCGGGCTGTCCCGGCTCCTCGGCCTCTCGCGGACGCGGGCCGCCGAGCTCGCCGCGGGCGGCGCCGTCCGCCTCGACGGACGCGAGGTCGGCAAGTCCGACCGGCTCGTCCCGGGCGGGTGGCTCGAGGTGGACGTGCCCGACGCCGCGCCCGCCGTCGAGGTCGTCGCGGAACCCGTGCCGGGCATGGGCATCGTGCACGACGACGACGACCTGGTGGTCGTCGACAAGCCCGTCGGCGTCGCGGCCCACCCGTCGCCGGGCTGGACGGGCCCGACCGTCGTCGGCGCCCTCGCGGCCGCGGGGTACCGGATCTCGACGTCGGGCGCCGCGGAGCGCCAGGGCATCGTGCACCGCCTCGACGCCGGGACCTCGGGGCTCATGGTCGTCGCGAAGAGCGAGGTCGCGTACACCGCGCTCAAGCGCGCCTTCAAGGAGCGTACGGTCGAGAAGGTCTACCACGCGCTCGTCCAGGGCCACCCCGAGCCCACCACCGGGACGATCGACGCGCCGATCGGGCGGCACCCCAGCGCGGACTGGAAGTTCGCCGTCACGGCGGAGGGCAAGCCCTCGGTCACGCACTACGAGGTGCTCGAGATGCTGCCCGCCGCGTCCCTCGTCGAGGTGCACCTCGAGACGGGTCGCACGCACCAGATCCGGGTGCACTTCTCCGCGCTGCGGCACCCGTGCGTCGGCGACCTCACGTACGGCGCCGACCCGGTGCTGGCCTCGCGCGTGTCCCTGACGCGCCAGTGGCTGCACGCGATGCGCCTCGGGTTCGAGCACCCCACGACCGGGCAGTGGCTCGAGCTGACGAGCGAGTACCCGGACGACCTCGCGCACGCGCTCGAGGTGCTGCGCGGGGCGTACGCGTGACCGTGGCCGCCTCGGGGCCGGGCGACGCCCGGCTCGCCGTGGAGCGCGTGGTCGACGACGCCGGGCTGGCCGGCGCGCACGCGCTGCGGCTCGCGGTGTTCGTCGACGAGCAGGGCGTCCCGGTCGAGGAGGAGATCGACGACCTGGACACCGCGGGGACGACCACGCAAGTGCTCGTCCGGGACCGCGAGCGGGACGGGGAGGTCGTCGGCACGGGCCGGCTCCTCACGGACCCCGCGCACCCGGGAGAGGTGCACGTCGGCCGGGTCGCGGTCGCCGCGGTCGCGCGCGGCACCGGCGCGGGCGCCGCGGTGATGCGCGCGCTGGAGGAGGTCGCGCTCGCCGAGCACGCGGCCCCCGCACCGGACGGACGCCGCGCCGTGCGCGTGCTCCTCTCCGCCCAGGTCCAGGCGATCGGCTTCTACGAGCGGCTCGGGTACGCCGTGTCCGGGCCCGTCTACCTCGACGCGGGCATCGACCACCGCGACGCTGCCAAGACCCTCACGACCGACGCCTGACCGGTCTCGGCGGGGTGCCGCGGGTCGTCCGCGTGACGTGCCGCACGACCCGCCGCGACCTCGCGGGAGTGTCGGTGGGGCACGCCTAAGATCGGTGCATGCCCACCGCGACTGAGGACTTCGTCCACCTCCACGTCCACACCGAGTACTCGATGCTGGACGGCGCGGCCCGGATCGGGGACCTGTTCGACGAGGTCGAGCGCCTGGGGCAGAAGGCCATCGCGACGACGGACCACGGCTACGTGTTCGGGGCGTTCGAGTTCTGGTCGCGGGCGCAGGCGAAGGGCATCAAGCCGATCATCGGCGTCGAGGCGTACGTCACGCCGGGCACGAGCCGGTTCGACCAGACCCGCGTGCGGTTCGGGCAGCAGGGGCAGGAGTCCGACGACGTCTCGGCGCGCGGTGCGTACACGCACATGACGCTGCTCGCGAAGGACAACGAGGGTCTGCACAACCTGTTCCGGGCGTCGTCGCTCGCGTCGCTCGAGGGGCAGATGGGCAAGTGGCCGCGCATGGACCGCGACCTCCTCCAGCGGTACGGCAAGGGCCTCGTCGCGACGAGCGGGTGCCCGTCGGGCGAGATCCAGACGCGCCTGCGCCTCGGACAGTGGGACGAGGCGGTGCGGACGGCGGGCGAGCTCCAGGACATCTTCGGCCGCGAGAACTTCTTCGTCGAGCTCATGGACCACGGGATCGACATCGAGACGCGGGTCACGAAGGACCTCCTGCGCCTCGCGGAGACCATCGGCGCGCGCCTCGTCGCGACGAACGACCTCCACTACGTGCGCGAGGAGGACGCCTCCAGCCAGGAGGCGCTGCTGGCGATCAACTCCGGCTCGACGCTCGACGACCCGGACCGGTTCAAGTTCGACGGCACCGGCTACTACGTGAAGTCAGCGGCCGAGATGCGCCGGGTCTTCGCGGAGCTCCCCGAGGCGTGCGACAACACGCTGCTCATCGCCGAGCAGTGCGAGGTGTCGTTCAACACGAAGGCGAACTACATGCCGCGGTTCCCCGTCCCCGAGGGCGAGGACGAGACGAGCTGGTTCGTCAAGGAGGTGGAGCGCGGGCTGCACCGCCGGTACCCCAACGGCATCCCGGACGCGGCGCGCAAGCAGGCGCAGTACGAGACCGAGGTCATCATCCAGATGGGCTTCCCGGGGTACTTCCTCGTGGTCGCCGACTTCATCAACTGGGCCAAGGACCAGGGCATCCGCGTCGGCCCGGGCCGTGGCTCGGCCGCGGGCTCCATGGCCTCCTACCTCATGGGCATCACCGAGCTCGACCCGCTGGAGCACGGGCTGATCTTCGAGCGGTTCCTCAACCCCGAGCGTGTGTCGATGCCCGACGTCGACGTCGACTTCGACGAGCGTCGGCGCGGGGAGGTCATCCGGTACGTCACGGAGAAGTACGGCGACGACCGCGTCGCCCAGATCGTCACCTACGGCACCATCAAGGCCAAGCAGGCGCTCAAGGACTCGGCGCGGCTCCTCGGCTTCCCCTTCGCGATGGGGGAGAAGCTCACCAAGGCGATGCCGCCGGCCGTGATGGGCAAGGACATCCCCCTGTCGGGGATCTTCGACCCCAAGCACGAGCGGTACTCCGAGGCGGCGGAGTTCCGTCAGCTCCACGACACCGACCCGGAGGCGCAGCGCGTCGTCGAGCTCGCGCGGGGTATCGAGGGGCTGAAGCGGCAGTGGGGCGTGCACGCGGCGGGCGTCATCATGTCGAGCGACCCGCTCATCGACATCATCCCGATCATGCGCCGTCCTCAGGACGGCGCGGTCATCACCCAGTTCGACTACCCGACGTCCGAGGGCCTCGGCCTCATCAAGATGGACTTCCTCGGGCTGCGGAACCTCACGATCCTCGACGACGCGCTCGAGAACATCGAGATGAACGGCAAGGAGCCGATCGAGATCGAGTCGCTCACGCTCGACGACAAGGCGTCGTACGAGCTGCTCGCGCGCGGTGACACGCTCGGCGTGTTCCAGCTCGACGGCGGCCCCATGCGCGCGCTCCTGCGCCAGATGAAGCCGGACAAGTTCGACGACCTCTCGGCCGTCATCGCGCTGTACCGCCCGGGCCCGATGGGCATGAACTCGCACACGAACTACGCGCTGCGCAAGAACGGGCTGCAGAAGATCGAGCCCATCCACCCGGAGCTCGAGCAGCCCCTCGCGGAGATCCTCGACGAGACCTACGGCCTCATCGTCTACCAGGAGCAGGTCCAGAGGGCCGCGCAGATCCTCGCCGGGTACTCGCTCGGACAGGCCGACCTGCTGCGGCGCGCGATGGGCAAGAAGAAGAAGGAGATCCTCGACAAGGAGTTCGTGCCGTTCCAGGCGGGCTGCCGGGAGCGCGGGTACTCCGACGCCGCGATCCAGGCGGTCTGGGACACGCTGGTCCCGTTCGCGGGCTACGCCTTCAACAAGGCGCACTCCGCCGGGTACGGCCTCGTGGCGTACTGGACGGCGTTCCTCAAGGCGAACTACCCGACGGAGTACATGGCGGCGCTCCTGCAGAGCGTGCGCGACGACAAGGACAAGCTGGCCCTCTACCTCAACGAGTGCCGGCGCATGCACATCACCGTGCTCCCGCCGGACGTGAACGACTCGGCGGCGAAGTTCACCGCGGTGGGCGGCGACATCCGCTTCGGCCTCACGGGCGTGCGCAACGTCGGCGCGAACGTCGTCGACGCGATCATCCGCACGCGCGAGGAGAAGGGCGCGTTCACGTCGTTCACCGACTTCCTCGACAAGGTGCCGGCCGTGGTGTGCAACAAGCGCACCATCGAGTCGCTCATCAAGGCAGGTGCGTTCGACTCGCTCGGCCACGCGCGGCGCGCCCTGCTCGTCGTGCACGAGCAGGCCGTCGACTCGGTGATCAGCGTCAAGCGCAAGGAGGCGGAGGGCCAGTTCGACCTCTTCGCCGACTTCGGGGGCGCCGACGCCGAGGACGGCATGTCGTTCTCCGTCGACGTGCCCGACCTCCCGGACTGGGACAAGAAGCAGCGCCTCGCGTTCGAGCGCGAGATGCTCGGCCTGTACGTCTCCGACCACCCGCTGTCCGGGCTCGAGCACGTGCTGACGCGCGCGGCGGACACCGGGATCGCGAACCTCCTCGCCGACGAGGGCCGGCCCGACGGCTCCACCGTGACGATCGCCGGCCTCGTGACGTCGCTCCAGCGCAAGATGAGCAAGAACGGCAACCCGTGGGCCGCGGTGACCATCGAGGACCTCGAGGGCGCCGTCGAGGTCATGTTCTTCGGCGAGACGTACCTCGCGTACTCGACGGTCCTCGCCGAGGACCAGGTCGTGGTCCTGCGCGGGCGCGTGCGCCGGCGCGACGACACGATGCAGCTCCAGGCGATGGAGGTCTCGCTCCCGGACATCACCGTGGGCGCGGAGTCGCCGCTCGCCGTGAAGGTCTCGCACACGCGCTGCGTCGAGCCGATCATCCTGCGCCTGCGCGAGGTCCTCGCGACGCACCCCGGCTCGGCCGAGGTGCACGTCCAGGTCCTCGAGCCCGGCAAGACCACGGTCGTGCGCGCGGGCGACGGGTTGCGGGTCGAGAAGTCGCCGGCGCTGTTCGGCGACCTCAAGGCGCTGCTCGGGCCGTCCTGCCTGCTCTGACACGCCGACGCCGTCGGTCCGGCACTGCGCACGGTCCCGCCGAGCAGACGGTGCCACGGCCCGGGCGGTGCCGTCCTCCCCGCGCTGCGGCGCACCCAGGACGGCGCACCCGCGGCGGCTCGTCGGCGGCGTCGTGTGACCACCGGCACGAGACGGCTCCGGCCGGTGCCGGGCGGGCCGCGCCTAGACTCGCGAGCGTGATCCGACTCAACCCCGAGCAGCGCGTCTTCGTCACCGAGCGGCACCTGGCTACGCTCACGACCCTGCGCGAGGACGGGAGCCCGCACGTCGTCCCGGTGGCGTTCACCTGGGACCCGGACGCGGGTGTCGTGCGGATCACGACGAACCGTGGGTCGGTGAAGGCGCGCAACGCCCGCCGGACCGGCCAGGACGGGGCGCACCCGCGCGCCGCGGTGTGCCAGGTCGACGGCGGGCGGTGGCTCACGCTCGAGGGGACGATCGAGGTCGTCGAGGACGCGGAGGAGGTGGCGGACGCCGTCGCGCGCTACGCCCGCCGGTACCGCCCGCTGACGCCCAAGCCGGAGCGCGTGGTGCTGCGCCTCACGCCGGACAAGGTGATGGCCTCGACGTACATGGCCTGACCGTGCCCGACGAGTGGTACCCGCCGCTCAGGCGACGGTCGCGCTCTCCCCGCCCTGCGGCCGGTCCACCGTGACGACGTCGCCCCGGTGCAGCTGGCGTCCCCGGCGCGTGTCCACCTCGCCGTTCACGCGCACCTCGCCCTCGGTGACGAGCTCGCGCGCCTCCGCGCCGGACTCGGCGAGCCCGGCGAGCTTGAGGAACTGGCCGAGGCGGATGACGTCGTCGGAGATCTCGACCGGGCGGGCGTCGTCGGAGGCGTTCATGACGCCATTCTCCCCGGCGCCGCGTGCCGCGACGACACGACTCCCGACGAGTACGCGCCGGCGCAGGGCGGCCGCCAGGACGACCGGTGGGCGAAACGCGCTCGTCGCGGACCTCCCGGGCTCCTAGACTCGTCGCATGATCTCCCGCATCGATCTCCGAGGGCGTTCCCTGTCCGCACGCGAGCTCGCCGAGGCCCTGCCGCGCGCAGAGGTCGGCGTGGAGGACGCGGCGCATCGGGTCGCGCCGATCCTCGAGGCGGTGCGGACGCGCGGGGCCGAGGCCCTGCGCGAGTACGCCGAGCGCTTCGACGGCGTGCGGCCGGAGCACCTGCGGGTCCCGGCCGACGAGATCGCCGCGGCGCTCGCGGCGCTCGACCCGCAGGTCCGGGCAGGGCTCGAGGAGTCGATCCGCCGGGTCCGGCTCGTGCACGCGGCGCAGCGCCCGCAGGACTTCACGGTCCAGGTCGCGCCGGGCGCCCAGGTCCGCCAGCGGTGGGTGCCCGTGCGCCGCGTCGGGCTCTACGCGCCCGGTGGCCTGGCCGTCTACCCGTCGTCCGTCGTGATGAACGTCGTCGCGGCGCAGGAGGCGGGCGTGCCGAGCCTCGCCGTGGCATCACCGCCGCAGCGGGACAGCGGCGGCCTGCCGCACCCGACGATCCTCGCCGCGTGCGCGCTGCTCGGCGTCGACGAGGTGTACGCCGTCGGCGGGGCGCAGGCGGTCGCGATGTTCGCGTACGGCGCGGCCGGCAGCGAGCCGCAGGACGGCGACGTGCTGTGCGAGCCGGTCGACGTGGTGACGGGCCCCGGCAACGTCTTCGTCGCGGCGGCCAAGCGGCTCGTGCGAGGCGTCGTGGGCATCGACGCGGAGGCGGGCCCCACCGAGATCGCGGTCCTCGCCGACGCCTCCGCGGACCCGGGGCACGTCGCGGCCGACCTCATCAGCCAGGCGGAGCACGACCCGCTGGCCGCCGCGGTGCTCGTGACCCCGTCGGTCGAGCTCGCCGCCGCGGTCGAGGCGCGCCTCGCGGACCTCGTGACCGCGACGAAGCACGCGCAGCGCGTCGCGCAGTCGCTCGCGGGCCCGCAGTCCGCGATCGTGCTCGTCGACGACCTCGAGCACGGGCTGCAGGTGGTGGACGCCTACGGCGCGGAGCACCTGGAGATCCAGGCCGCGGGGGCGGCCGAGCTCGCCGAGCGCGTCACGAGCGCGGGGGCGATCTTCGTCGGGCCCTGGTCGCCGGTCTCGCTCGGCGACTACATGGCCGGATCGAACCACGTCCTGCCGACGGGCGGCTGCGCGCACTTCTCCAGCGGGCTCGGCGTGCACAGCTACGTCAAGGCCGTCCAGGTGGTCGAGTACGACCGCGACGCCCTCGAGGACCTCGCAGACCGGATCGTCGCCGTGGCGAACGACGAGGACCTCCCGGCGCACGGCGAGGCGGTGCGGGCGCGGTTCCTGTGACCGCCGGTCGGTCCGGCGCGCCGCACGACGGCGGCCCGAACGACCCAGCACGGCGGCACGACGGCGGCCCGCACGACGAGGCCCTGCACGACGAGGCCCCGCACGACGGCGCCTCGCGCGACCAGGCACCGCTCGACGGCGGCCCGCACGGGGTCTCCGCGCGGGACGCCGTCGTGCCGGTGCGGCGTGCCGTCCCGCGTGACGCGGCCGACCTCGTGTCGTTACGCGTGCACCTCATGCGCGCGATGGGCGAACCCGGCGCGGAGGACCCGACGTGGCAGGGCCGGGCACACGCGTGGTTCGCCGCAGGTCTGGCGACGCCCGACGTCGTCGCGTTCGTCGTCGACGCACCGGGACGCCTCGCGGCGTGCGCGCTCGTCGAGCTGCACCGCTCCGCGCCGTCGGCGCGCAACCCGCGCGGCACGACGGCGCACCTGTCGAACGTCTGCACGCACCCGGCCGACCGCGGCCGGGGGTTCGGGCGCGCGTGCGTCGGAGCAGCGCTCGACTGGGCCCGCACGGCGGGCGCGGACTCGGTGTCCCTCCACGCGACGCCGGAGGGCGAGCCGCTCTACCGCTCGCTCGGCTTCGTGGACACGACGTACACCGAGCTGCGCCTGCGCTGGTGACGCGCCCGGTCGCCGGGCCGAGCCCGCGTCAGCGCACCCCGAGCACGAACGGGTGCACCGCCGCCGCCCCGGCGCGGCGCAGCAGGCGTGCCGCGACCGTGAGGGTCCAGCCCGACTCCGTGTAGTCGTCGACGAGCAGCACGCGGCGGCCGGCGAGTCCCGCGCGCGCGGCGTCCGACAGCTCGAGCTGGAGACGGCCCGCGACGCCCGCGAGACGCGTCGCGGAGTTCACGTCGTGCCGGCCCGGCTCCTCGCGGCCCGGGACCGGCCCGACCGCGCCGATGAGCGGCTTGCCGAGGTAGCTCGCGAGCCCGTTCGCCAGGTGGAACGTGAGCCGCGGACGCGTCGCGGAGCGGACCGCGACGACGCCGTCCACGAGGAGCCGCCGTTCGGCCGGGGCCGTGCCGTCAGGAGAGTTGTCATCGACCCCGGTCTCCGGGTCCGGCTGCGGGGCGGACTCGTAGAGCTCCGCCCAGTCGTCGAGGACGCGCGCGGCGGCGCGCCGGAGCGCGACGGGGGTGTCGCCGTCGGGCGTCGTGGCCGCGAAGAGCTCGCGCAGCGGCGCGGACCAGCCGAGCCCGTCGAGGCGCGCGACCGCGCGCCCGGTCTCGGCGAGCTCGTCCGCACCCAGGCGCCCGCGCAGGTCGAGCCCCAGGCGGTCCATGCCGCTCGGCCACTGCCGACGGGCCACGACCTCGACGCCGGGGCGGTCCATGTCGGCGCGCGCGGCGGCGACGGCCTCCGCGTCGGGGAGCGCGGGCAGCGTCACGCCGCCGCACGTGTCGCAGCGGCCGCACCGCCACCCGTCCTCGAGCTCCGGGTCGTCGAGCGCGGCGCGCAGGAACGCCATGCGGCACCCGTCGGTGGCCTCGTAGTCGAGCATCGCCTGCTGCTCGGCCGAGCGCGTGGCGTCGACGCGCTCGTAGCGCTCGGCGTCGTACGTCCAGGGCTCGCCGGTGGCCTCCCAGCCGCCCTTGACGCGCCGGACCGCGCCGTCGACGTCGAGCACCTTGAGCATGCCCTCGAGGCGTGACCGCTTGAGGTCGACCTGCGTCTCGAGCTGCGCGACGGACTGCGTGCCGCCCGCGCCGAGGGCGTCGAGGGTCGCGCGCACCTGGTCCTGCGGCGGGAACGCGGTGGACGCGAACCACTCCCAGATGCGGCGGTCCTCCTCGCCCGGCAGGAGCACCACGACGGCCGAGTCCACGCCACGGCCCGCGCGCCCGACCTGCTGGTAGTACGCGATCGGCGAGCTCGGTGCCCCGAGGTGGACGACGAAGGCCAGGTCCGGCTTGTCGAAGCCCATCCCGAGCGCGGAGGTCGCGACGAGCGCCTTGACGCGGTTCTCCTTGAGGTCCTCCTCGAGCCGCTCGCGCTCGGCGGGGTCCGTCTGGCCCGTGTACGACGCCACGGCGAGACCGGCGGCGCGCAGCTGGCTCGCGACCTGCTCGGCGGCGGAGACGGTGAGGCAGTACACGATCCCCGAGCCGTCGACGTCCTGGAGCGCCTCGACGAGCCACGCGACGCGCGTCGGCTGGTCGGGCAGGCGCAGCACGGCGAGGTGCAGCGACTCGCGATCGAGGCCGCCGCGCAGGACCAGGACGTCCTCGTGGGCCGCCCCGCCCGCGGCGTCGCCGGCGGCCCCGCCCGCGGCGTGCGCCGCCGTCACGCCGAGCTGCTCCGCGACGTCGGCGGTCACGCGCTCGTTCGCCGTCGCGGTCGTCGCGAGCACCGGGATGCCGGGCGGCAAGTCGGCGAGCAGGGTGCGGATGCGGCGGTAGTCCGGCCGGAAGTCGTGGCCCCAGTCCGAGATGCAGTGCGCCTCGTCGATGACGACGAGGCCCGCGTCTGCCGCGAGCCGGGGGAGGACCTCGTCGCGGAAGCCGGGGTTGTTGAGCCGCTCCGGCGAGCACAGGAGCACGTCGACCTCGCCGTCCGCGATCGCGCGGTGGACGTCGTCCCACTCGGTGACGTTCGCGGAGTTGATCGTCACCGCCTTGATCCCGGCGCGCGCGGCGGCCGAGATCTGGTCCCGCATGAGCGCGAGGAGCGGGGACACGATCACCGTCGGGCCGGCGCCGCGGTCGCGCAGCAGCCGGGTCGCGACGAAGTACACGGCCGACTTGCCCCACCCGGTGCGCTGCACGACGAGCGCACGACGGCGGAACGCCACGAGCGCCTCGATCGCGCGCCACTGGTCCTCGCGCAGCGTCGCGTCGTCGCGCCCCACGAGGGCGCGCAGCGCGGTCTCGGCGTCCTCGCGCAGCGACTGCCCGTCGAGGAGGCCGCGCAGCATGGCGAGCTTGGCGCGCTTGGCGGCCTCGCCGCCGCCGGCCGCCGGAACGGGCGCGGGGTCGGGCGCGGGGTCGCCGCCGCGAGCGTCCGCGCCCGCGCCGCCGGCCGTGCGCGCGGCGGGAGCCGCGGTCGCCGGTGCCTCCGGCGCCGTCCCCGCCCACGGGTCGCCGAACGGGTCGGCGGGCTCGTCGAGCGGAGGCTCGTCGGCCGGGTCGAAGGGCAGGTCGGCGTACGGGTCGGTGGGGCTCACCCGCACGATCGTAGGCGCACCCGCCGACCCTCGGGCCGTCGTGCACAGCCCCGGCCCGCGACCCGGTCGGGGGTCACGGGCCGGGACGACGCGAGCGGCAGCGGCGCGACGTCAGGAGCGCATGTCCATGACGACGCGCCCGTCGATCCGGCCCTCCTCCATCTCGGCGAAGATCGCGTTGATGTCGTCGAGCGGACGCACGGTGTACGTCGGGGTGATCTTGCCGCGCGCGAAGAAGTCGAGCGCCTCGGCCATGTCCTTGCGCGTGCCGACGATCGACCCGCGCACGGTCAGGCCGAAGAGGACGGTCGTGAAGATGTCGAGCGGGAACTTCTCCGGCGGCAGGCCGACGAGCGAGACCGTGCCACCGCGGCGCAGCGCCCCCACGGCCTGCGGGAACGCGTGCGCGTTGACGGCGGTGACGAGCGCGCCGTGGACGCCGCCGCCCGTCTGCTCGCGGATCTCGGCCGCCGCGTCGGGCGACGTCGCCGCGTTCACCGTCACCTCCGCGCCGTGCTTGCGCGCGAGCGCGAGCTTCTCGTCGTCGACGTCCACCGCGGCGACGCGGCGGCCCATCGCGACCGCGTACTGCACCGCGATGTGCCCGAGCCCGCCGATCCCCGAGACCAGCACCCACTCGCCGGGCTGGGTGTCCGTGACCTTGAGCCCCTTGTAGACGGTGACGCCGGCGCACAGGATCGGCCCGACGGCGGAGAGGTCGACCCCGTCCGGGATCACCGGGCAGTACCTCGAGTCGACGAGCATGTACTGGCCGAACGAGCCGTCGACCGAGTAGCCGCCGTTCTTCTGCTGCGGGCACAGCGTCTCCCAGCCCGTCTCGCAGTACTCGCACTCGCCGCACGCGCTCCAGAGCCAGGCGTTGCCGACCGTGTCGCCCACGCGCACGCGCGTGACCTGGTCGCCGACCGCGACGACCGTGCCGACGCCCTCGTGGCCCGGCACGAACGGGGGAGCGGGCTTGACCGGCCAGTCGCCGTGCGCGGCGTGCAGGTCCGTGTGGCACACGCCGGTGTAGTCGACCTTGACCAGGGCCTCGTGGGGCCCGGGCGACGGGACGTCGAGCTCCTCGACGACCAGCGGGTCGGTGAACGAGCGGACGACGGCGGCACGCATGGCGGGCACGGAGATCACCTCGTTTTCTCGGGGAGAGGGGCCGGGGGACCGTGCCGACGGTCCTCCCTTCCCTCTCGACGCTACGCGTGCGCCGCCGCTCCGGCGCCCCGGACGGCCGGACCGGCGACCGACGTCCGTCCAGGTCGGGACCTCCGCCTCTCGTCGGCGAGGCCGACCGTCCCGGTCGACCGCGCGCCGACCGCGCCGACCGTCCCGGGCGGCCGCCGTCAGAAGGTCGCCCCGGGGTGCCCGCGTGCCGGACGTCACGGGCGGCCGCGCGCCCACGCTTCGTAGACTGTCGGGGTGACCCCACCCTCCGTCGCGGGACGACCCCTGCTCCCGCTGCGCCCCGAGCTCGCCGGCGTCGAGCCGTACGGTGCGCCGCAGCTCGACGTCCCGGTCCTGCTCAACGTCAACGAGAACCCGCACGCGCCGAGCGAGGCCGTCGTCGCGACCATCACGCGCGCGGTGCACGACGCCGCCACCGGGCTGAACCGCTACCCCGACCGCGACTTCCTCGGCCTGCGCACCGACCTCGCCGCCTACCTCGGGACGGAGGCGGGCGTCGTGCTGGGGGCGGAGCAGCTCTGGGCGGCGAACGGCTCGAACGAGATCATGCTCCACGTGCTGCAGGCCTTCGGCGGCCCGGGGCGCACGGCCGTCTCCTTCGCGCCGACGTACTCGATGTACCCGGAGTACGCGCGCGACACGCACACGGCCTGGGTCGTCGGGCGCCGCGCGGAGGACTTCACGCTCGACCCGGAGCACGCCCGCGAGGTGATCGCGCGCGAGCAGCCGTCCGTCGTCCTGCTCGCGAGCCCGAACAACCCGACCGGCACGGCGCTGCCCGCCGCGACCGTCGAGGCGGTGTGCGAGGCGGCGCTCGCGGTGCGCGTCCCGCTCCCCGGCGGGCAGGAGGCGCCCGCCGTCGTCGTCGTCGACGAGGCGTACGGCGAGTTCCGGCGCGCCGGGACGCCGTCGGCGCTCGAGCTGCTCGAGCGCTACCCGAACCTCGCGGTGACGCGCACGATGTCCAAGGCGTTCGCGCTCGCGGGCGCCCGCGTCGGGTACCTCGCGGCGTCGCGCGAGCTCGTCGACGCGCTGCGCGTCGTGCGCCTGCCGTACCACCTGTCGGCCGTGACGCAGGCGGTCGCGCGCGCGGCCCTCGCGCACTCGGGCGAGCTGCTCGCGCAGGTCTCCGCGCTGCGCGAGCGCCGCGACGAGACCGTCGCGTGGCTGCGCTCGCTGCGGCACCCGGACGGTCGTCCGGTCGAGGTCGCGGAGTCCGACGCCAACTTCGTCCTGTTCGGCACGTTCGCGGACCGGCACGCGGTCTGGGCGGCGTTGTTGGAGCGGGGCGTGCTCATCCGGGAGACTGGTCCCGACGGCTGGCTGCGGGTGTCGATCGGCACCGGCGACGAGATGAGGGCCTTCCGTCAGGCCCTCGTGGAGGTGGCAGGACTGTGAAGCGCACCGCGCGCATCGAGCGCGCGACGTCCGAGTCGAGCGTGCTCGTCGAGCTCGACCTCGACGGGACCGGACGGACCGAGATCTCGACGACCGTCCCGTTCTACGACCACATGCTCACGGCGCTGGGCAAGCACTCGCTCATCGACCTCAAGGTCGTCGCGACGGGGGACACCCACATCGACGCGCACCACACGGTGGAGGACGTCGCGATCACGATCGGCGAGGCGCTGCGCGTCGCGCTCGGCGACAAGGTGGGCATCGGGCGCTTCGGCGACGCGACGGTCCCGCTGGACGAGGCCCTCGCGCTCGCCGTCGTCGACGTGTCCGGGCGGCCGTACCTCGTGCACTCGGGCGAGCCGGAGGGGCAGGAGTACCACCTCATCGGCGGGCACTTCACGGGGTCGCTCACGCGGCACGTGCTCGAGTCGATCGCCCACCACGCGGGCATCTGCATCCACGTGCGCGTCCTCGCGGGCCGCGACCCGCACCACATCGTCGAGGCGCAGTTCAAGGCGCTCGCCCGGGCGCTGCGCGCCGCCGTCGCGCCGGACCCGCGCGTCGAGGGCGTCCCGTCCACGAAGGGAGCCCTGTGAGCACGCACGACGACGACGCGCTGGACGGCGTCGAGATCCCCGACGACCTCTCGTCGCTGACGGCCTCGGCGGTCCCCGACCTCGTGGCGCTCATCACGCAGATCGCGGGCGCGGAGCCGCTCGCGGCGGCGTGCTCGCTCGCGCAGGTCGAGGCGGACGTCGTGCCGACCGACGTCGGTGCCGTGGCGGTGCTGCGCGACCCCGCGGGCGACGCACCCGCGCACGCGGCCGCCGCCCTGACGACCCTCGTCAAGGGCGTGCCGCTCGTGCTCGTCGAGCGCAGCGGCGAGCAGCTCACGATGACGCGCTGGGCGGACGGCGTGCAGGGCGACACCCTCGCGCCGGGCCTCGTGCTCGGCGGTGCGCCCGAGTCGCTCGAGGACCTGCTCACCGGCACGACGACGCTCGCCGACCAGGACGGCGTCGTGGCGAGCTCGTCGATCTCCCGCTGGAAGGCGATGCGCCTGCTCACGTCGGCGGCGCGGCGCGCACGGAAGGACGGCGCATGACCGAGCCCACCGCGGCGGCGCCCGCCGCCCGCCGCCCGTCCGTCGTCGTGCTCGACTACGGGTTCGGCAACGTCCGCTCGGCCGTGCGCGCGCTCGAGCGCGTCGGCGCGGACGTCGAGCTGACGGCGGACCGGGCGCGCGCGCAGGACGCGGACGGGCTCGTCGTCCCGGGCGTCGGCGCGTTCGCCGCGGTCATGACCGGTCTGCGCGGCGTGCGGGGCGACGAGATCGTCGGCCGGCGGCTCGCCGGCGGGCGGCCCGTCCTCGGGATCTGCGTGGGCATGCAGGTCATGTTCGAGCAGGGCGACGAGCACGGGACGCTCACCGACGGGCTCGGGGAGTGGGCGGGCCTCGTCGACCGTCTCGAGGCCGACGTCGTGCCGCACATGGGCTGGGACACCGTCGACGTGCCCGAGGGCAGCGTGCTGTTCCGCGGGGTCGAGCACGAGCGCTTCTACTTCGTGCACTCCTACGCGGCCCGGTCGTTCACGACCGGCCAGGACCTCCCGGCGGACTCGCCCGTCCGGCGACCGCTCGTCACGTGGTCCGAGCACGGTGGCCGCTTCGTCGCGGCCGTCGAGAACGGCCCGCTGTCCGCGACGCAGTTCCACCCCGAGAAGTCGGGCGACGCCGGCGCGACCCTGCTGGAGAACTGGGTCCGCTCGCTCTGACCGTCCGCGCGCCGAGGCAGACCGCCCGGCGCGCACCACCCGGCGCGAGCGACGCGCCACCGCCTACACCGATGGAGACCCTCGTGACCGACCGCCTCGTGCTGCTCCCCGCCGTCGACGTCGCCGACGGCCAGGCCGTCCGCCTCGTCCAGGGCGAGGCGGGCTCCGAGACCTCGTACGGCGACCCGCTCGCCGCCGCGCTCGACTGGCAGTCCGGCGGCGCGGAGTGGATCCACCTCGTCGACCTCGACGCCGCGTTCGGCCGCGGCTCCAACGCGGAGCTGCTCGCCGACGTCGTCGCGCGCCTCGACGTGCAGGTCGAGCTGTCCGGGGGCATCCGGGACGACGCGTCGCTCGAGCGCGCGCTCGCCACCGGCGCGCGCCGCGTCAACCTCGGCACCGCGGCGCTCGAGAACCCCGAGTGGACGGCGAAGGTCATCGCGGAGCACGGCGACGCGATCGCGGTCGGGCTCGACGTGCGCGGCACCACGCTCGCCGCGCGCGGGTGGACGCAGGAGGGCGGCGACCTCTGGGAGGTCCTCGACCGCCTGGAGGCGGCCGGGTGCGCGCGGTACGTCGTCACGGACGTGACGAAGGACGGGACGCTGCGCGGCCCGAACCTCGACCTGCTGCGCGACGTCGCGGCGCGCACCGAGGCGCCCGTCGTCGCGTCCGGCGGCATCTCCAGCCTCGAGGACCTCGAGGCGCTGCGCTCGCTCGTGCCGGCCGGCGTCGAGGGCGCGATCGTGGGCAAGGCCCTCTACGCGGGAGCGTTCACGCTCCCGCAGGCGCTCGACGTCGCGGGTCGGCCGTGACGACCGACCACGAGCCCGCGGGCCCGGGCAAGGCGCTCCCGCCGTCGTCCGGCTTCGCGGGCGACGACGGGTCGGCGGACCCGGCGCTCGCGGGGCTCCTCGACGCCTACGCCGCGGGCTCCGCCTCGCTGTCCGACGTCGTCGCGCGCCTCGGCGAGACGCGCGTGCTCGTGCCGATCCTCGCCGAGCTCGAGAGCGCGGGCGAGGGCGAGCACGGGCACACGGTGGACAAGGAGGCGTCAGCCGGGGTCGTCGCCATCGAGGCGCCTGACGGGCGCCGTGCGCTGCCCGTGTTCACGTCCGTCGCGGCGATGGCGGCGTGGCGTGCGAGCGCGCGGCCGGTGCCGGTGGACGCGCGCCGCGCGGCGCTGTCCGCCGTGAGCGAGGACTGGTCGCTGCTCGTGCTCGACCCGGCTGGACCGGTCACGGCGCTCGTGCCGCGCCCGGCCGTGTGGGCGCTCGCGCAGGGCAAGGACTGGTCGCCCGCGGTCGTCGACGGAGTCGTCGTGCCGGAGGTGCTCGCCGCCGTGCAGGGGTCGCTCGCGGGCGTGCCGCACGTCGCGCGCGTCTGGGCCGAGCCGGGCCGCCGGGCCGAGGTCGCGGTGGTCCTGCGTATCGACGCCGGTCTCGACCGCGCCGGTCTCGACGCCGTGCTCGGGCAGGTCAACGCCGCGCTCGCCACGGACGCCGTGGTGTCCGAGCGCGTCGACGGGCTCGAGCTCCGCGTCGGCCGGGCCGACTGAGGAGACCGGTCGACCCGGACCGCCCGCGCGGACGCGCCGGTCGAACGGTCGGGGCAGCCCCCTCCGGGCTCAGCGCCGGCGCAGTCGGCTGAGGCCCCACGCGAGCGCGGCCGAGAACGCCACGACCGCGCCCAGGGCCTGCCCGCCGAGGATCACGCGGTTGAGGTCGAGGGCGGGCTGCCAGCGCACGCCCGCGTCGTCGACGACGTAGACGCCCTTCGCGACGACGCGCACCCCGAACCCGCCGCCACCGCCCGAGCCCTCGCCGCCCGCCTCGCCCCCGGCGTTGCCGGAGCCCGGGTCGGAGGTCGAGCCGCCGTCCACGGTGCCGTCGTCGGGACCGGCGTCCGCCCCGCGCGCTGCCGCGCCGACGCGACGCCGCCAGTCCGCCGCACCCTTGCCGGAGAGCTCGCCGGTGCCGGACCCCCAGCCCGAGCCCGTGCCGCCCCAGACCGTCGCGACGGGGATGACGAGCGTGCCGTCCCGCTCGTACGACTCCCCGAAGACGCGACGCACGGTCAGCGTGTCGCGTGCCGCGTGGGTGATGTGCGCCGGGTCGACGGGGGGCGTGTCCGAGCTCGCGTGTGTGCTCATGGCACGAAGGGTAGACCTGGGGCCCCCGGTGCGCGCGAGAACCGCGCGCACCGCCTCGCCGTCGAGGTCGTCGGTGCGCGGACGCCGGGACGGGTCAGGCGTCGCACTCCGGGAGGGCCGTGAACGCGGACTCGTCGCCGAGCATCGTCTGGAGGGTGCTCACGGGCACGAGGAGCGACTTCTCCGTCGACGTCTTCGCGTAGACCACGCCGATCACCTCGCCCGCCTCGTTGAGCGCGGCGGACCCGGAGCTGCCCGGCTCGACGGGGGCGTCGGTGACGAGCACCTCGCCGAGGTTCTCGTGCAGCGGGTCCGTCGTCGTGCCGATGACCGAGCCCTGCGTCACGGTGAGCCGCCCGCCCTCGGGGTACCCGACGACCGTCACCGCGTCGCCGGGCGCCGGGTCGGCGGCGGCCAGGGTCGGGGCGGACGGGAGGTCCTCCGCGGTCCGGACGATCGCGAGGTCCGCCAGGCCGGCCACGCTCGCCGTCTGGGCGGCGATGTCGCGCCCGTCGTAGGTGAGGAGCTGGAGCGAGCGCGACGAGTCGACCACGTGCTTGTTGGTGATGAGGGTCCGGGAGTCGACGGCGAACCCCGACCCGGTGGACAGGCCGTCGCACCGGACGTTGCGGATGCGCACGGCCATGCGCTGGACGGCGTCGAACCCGTCGGGGGAGAGGTTCTCCGAGCCGGCCGGGTCGTCGGGCGCCACGAGCGACGGCACGACCGAGCCCGGCACCGGCTCGGGTAGCTCCGGCAGGACGCCGCAGGCGCCGAGCGAGCCGCCCGCGAGCGACAGCCCGAGCAGCGAGCCGAGGACGCGCACCGCCGCGCGCCGGGACGGGCGGCGCGTCATCCGGCGAGCTCCTGCTGGAGCTGGGCGTTCGCGTCGGTGGCCTCCTGGCAGAGCACCCCGACCTGGTCGGCGAACCGGTCGATGTCGGCGGGGTCGTAGGCGTCCCGGTTGTTGAGGTACCCGATGAGCTGCGTCTGCGCCGTCGTGCACTGCCCCAGCGCGGCGGCTACCTTGCCCGCGGCGTCCGAGACCCGGCTCTGGTAGTCCAGGTACTGCTGGGACGCCTCGTTCTCGTCGCCCAGCTGGGCCTTCTCGTTGGCGAGGTCGCTGATGCGGTCCTGGGCGGCGGTGAGCTGGGTGCGCGCGGACTCGAGCTCCGCGTTCGCGCCGTCGAGCTCGGTGCGCAGCTGCGCGACGTCCTGCCCGAGGCCGCGCGCCTGCGCCTCCCACCCGGCGCTCGTCTCCTGCCAGCGCGTGGTGGTGAGCCACAGGTACGCGCCGACGCCCAGCGCCGCGGCGAGGGCCAGCGCGAGCACGACGATCGCGACCACGGCCCCGCGACGCCGTCGAGGCCGGGCCGCCGCGGTGTCGCCGCTCGCCGGCGCGCCGTCGCCCGGCGCGGTCGCCGTGGCGGACGCCGCCCCGGGTGCGGCACCCCCGGGGCCGGCCGCCGCGGGCGCGAACGACGGCGCCCCGACGGCGCCCGGTCGGGCCGTCGGGACCGCGTCGGCCGGGGTGCCCCGCGGCACGCTCTCGGGCGGGTGCGGCGGGCCCGCGGGACCGCCGTGCGGGGGCGGGACCGGGGGCGTGCTCAACTCACGGCGCCCGTGTACTTCTCGCCCGGCCCCTCGCCCGGGGCGTCCGGGTAGACCGACGCCTCGCGGAAGGCCAGCTGGAGCGAGCGCAGCCCGTCGCGGAGCGAGCGGGCGTGCTGGTTGCCGATGTCGGGGGCGCTCGCCGTGACGAGCGCGGCGAGCGCGTTGATGAGCTTGCGCGCCTCGTCCAGGTCGAGGTGGCCCTGCTCCTGCGCGTCCTCGGCGAGACCGCACTTGACGGCGGCGGCGCTCATGAGGTGGACGGCCGCGGACGTGATGACCTCCACGGCGGCCACGTCGGCGATGTCGCGCACCGCGTCGGTGGTGGGGTCGGGGACGGCGGCGTTCTCGGTACTCATGGCGACCATCTTTCCATCCGGCGGGGGGAGCGGTGGCCCGGTGCGCGGGAAGGACGGCCGACGCCCCGGGCCGGGGACGACGTCGGCCGCCGCCCCCGGCGAGGGGCGACGGCCGACGGGGTGCGACCGCCCCGCAGGGCGGCCACGACGGCTCAGACGCGGACCGGCTCCGCGGCCGTCCCGGGCTGGCCGCCCTCGAGCGGGGCGTCCGCGGCGGCGAGGGCCGCACGCAGCTCGCGACCCAGGTTCGCGTCGACGTACGTCCAGTACTGCACGGCGCGCTCGCGGATGTCCTCGCTGCGCACGGCGCCGACGTGGCCCGTGATCGTCTCGAGGAAGCGCGCGCGGGCCGCGTCGTCGAAGACCTCGCGGTAGAGCGTGCCCGCCTGGCCGAAGTCGTCGTCCTCCGGGTGCAGCGTCGCGGCGCTGCGCGTCAGCTCGCCGTCGGCCTCCCAGCCGGCGGACTCCGCCGCGCGGGTCGGGTCGGCGTGCGCGCCGCCCCGGCTGTTCGGCGCGTACACCGGCGTGGTCGCCGACGAGAACGAGTAGCGCATCGACCCGTCCTTCGCGTACGAGTGACCGGCCTCGGCCGCGGCGTGCGGCGCGTTCACCGGGAGCTGGGCGTGGTTCGTGCCCACGCGGTACCGGTGGGCGTCGGCGTAGGAGAAGATGCGCGCGAGGAGCATCTTGTCCGGGCTCGTCGCGATGCCCGGGACGAAGTTGCTCGGCGCGAACGTCGCCTGCTCGATCTGCGCGAAGTAGTTCTCCGGGTTGCGGTTCAGCTCCATGACGCCCACCTCGATCAGCGGGTAGTCGGCGTGCGGCCACACCTTCGTGAGGTCGAACGGGTTGAACCGGTAGGTCTTGGCGTCCTCGTACGGCATGACCTGGACCGAGAGCGTCCAGCGCGGGAAGTCGCCCCCCTCGATGTGCTCGTACAGGTCGCGGATGTGGTGGTCCGAGTCCGACCCGGCGAGCTGCGAGGCCTCGTCCGCCGTGAGGTTCTTGATGCCCTGCTGGGTCTTGAAGTGGTACTTGACCCAGAACCGCTCGCCCGCCGCGTTGATCCACTGGTAGGTGTGCGAGCCGAACCCGTCCATGTGGCGCCAGCTCGACGGGAGGCCGCGGTCGCCCATGAGCCAGGTCACCTGGTGCGCCGACTCGGGGGAGAGCGACCAGAAGTCCCACTGCATGTCGTTGTCGCGCAGGTTCGAGCCCGGCAGGCGCTTCTGCGACCGGATGAAGTCGGGGAACTTGATGCCGTCGCGCAGGAAGAACACGGGCGTGTTGTTGCCGACGAGGTCGTAGTTGCCCTCGGTCGTGTAGAACTTCAGCGCGAAGCCGCGGGGGTCGCGCCAGGTGTCGGGCGAGCCCTGCTCGCCGGCGACGGAGGAGAAGCGCGCGAGCATCTCGGTCGTCGTGCCGGGCTGGAACAGCGCCGCGCGGGTGTACGCGCTGACGTCCTGGGTCACGGTGAACGTGCCGAACGCACCGCCGCCCTTGGCGTGCACGACGCGCTCCGGGACGCGCTCGCGGTTGAACTGGGCGAGCTTCTCGACGAGGTAGTGGTCGTGCAGGACGATCGGGCCGTCGGCGCCGACGGACTGCGAGTGGGCGTCCGAGGCGACGGGCGCGCCGGCGTTCGTCGTGGTGAAGGGGGCGGTCATGGGTCTCCTTCCGTGAGCCGCGGGTACGGCTCGTGTGGCGTTCTCAAACAGTGCATCCGTGAGGAAACGGACGCGCTCCGGGTGCACGAGGCCCCGGGGCGGGTGGTGCGGGGTCAGTCGGCGCAGTCGGGGCAGAGTCCCCAGAACGTCACCTCGGCGGTGTCGATCCGGAACCCGGCGGTGCTGCTGGGGGTGAGGCACGGGGCGTGGCCCACGGTGCAGTCCACGTCGGCGACGGCGCCGCAGCCCCGGCACACCACGTGGTGGTGGTTGTCGCCGAGCCGGCGCTCGTAGCGGGCCGGGTGCCCGGCCGGCTCGATGCGGCGCACGAGCCCCTTGTCGGTGAGCGTGTGCAGGACGTCGTAGACCGCCTGGACCGAGACGGAGCCCAGCGCGGTGCGCGCGGCGCGCAGCACGTCGTCGGCGTCCGCGTGCTGCTGCACCTCGACGGCGTCGAGCACGGCGAGGCGTGCGGCGGTGACGCGCAGGCCGTGGTCGCGCAGCTCGCTCTCGTGGCGTGCGCGGCGGGGCCCGTCCTCGAGGCCGGTGCCTGCGGTCGACGTCGCGCCTGTGGTCATGGCTCCCACTGTACCCCCCTATTCTGGAAGAGTTCCATTGATGGATCGGATCAGATGTCTGCGCGTGCGGTCGGCTCGCCCTGCACGCCCGCTCTGCTATCCTTGACAGCTGACCGACCCGTTCGTGTCCGCACCTCCCGGTTCCGGGTGGTGCGGAAGACGTGCGGGTGCGCAAGTGGATGACATCCCACCCGGGCTTCGACCGCCGACTCGCGTCGCGACAGAGGCCGGGTCCTGGTCCGGAGCGAGCCCCTCGGGGACCGTTCCGCCGTGGTCGTCGCGTTCGCGTGACGTCCCGACCTGATGGCCTCCGCCCTGCGCCAGGGACGGAGGCCTTCTTCGTGTCCGGGCGGTCTACCGACGACTTCCTAGGAGCATCACATCAGCGAGCCTCGCATCAACGATCGGATCCGCGTCCCCGAGGTCCGACTCATCGGTCCCGGCGGGGAGCAGGTCGGCGTCGTCCGCACCGAGGTTGCCCTGAGCCTTGCCCAGGACGCGGACCTCGACCTCGTCGAGGTCGCCCCGGACGCCCGGCCCCCCGTCGCCAAGCTCATGGACTTCGGCAAGTTCAAGTACGAGTCCGACATGAAGGCGCGTGAGGCGCGGCGCAACCAGGCGAACACGGTCCTCAAGGAGATCCGTTTCCGCCTGAAGATCGACCCGCACGACTACGGCACCAAGAAGGGCCACGTCGAGCGCTTCCTCGCGGCGGGCGACAAGGTCAAGGTCATGATCATGTTCCGCGGCCGTGAGCAGTCGCGCCCCGAGATGGGTGTCCGCCTGCTCCAGCGCCTCGCGGACGACGTCGCGGAGCTCGGCTTCGTGGAGTCCATGCCGAAGCAGGACGGGCGCAACATGACCATGGTGCTCGGTCCGGTGAAGAAGAAGGCCGACGCCAAGAGCGAGCAGCGCAAGCGCGCGCAGGAGGCCGAGCCGCGTCTCACCAAGTCCGCCCAGCGCGCCGCGGCGCGCTCGGGCGACGACGCGGACGAGACCGAGGCGGTCGAGACGCAGACCGTCGAGGCCACCGACGCGGTCGAGGCGACGGAGACCACGGACGCGGTCGAGGCTGCCGCCCCGGCCGAGGAGCCCGCCCCGGCCGAGGCTCCGGCGCAGGCCGCTCCGGCCCCGCGCTCCGCTCCGGCCCCGCGGTCGGCTCCGGCCCCGCGGTCGGCTCCGGCTCCGCGCTCGGCGCCTGCCCCGCGTCCGGCGGCTCGACCGGCCGCGGACTCGAAGCCGGCGGCGCCGCGCCCGACGCCCGCGGCCTCGCCCGCGTCGTCGGACGGCGCGAAGCCCGCAGCACCCCGGCCCGCCGCGCCGAAGCCGGGCGCCCCGCGCCCCGCGCCCAAGCCGGCACCCAAGCCGACGCCGCGCGGCAAGGCCGGCTGACACCGGCACCACGGACGGACCCTGCTCGGGGTCCGGGCCCACCGGCCCGGACCCGAACACGTCGGCCACCGCGAGGTGGCTGACCGGACACAAGGAGAGACGGCAGTCATGCCGAAGAACAAGACGCACTCGGGTGCCAAGAAGCGCTTCCGCATCACGGGTTCCGGGAAGGTCATGCGCGAGCAGACCAACGCCCGTCACTACCTCGAGCACAAGGCGACCAAGCGCAAGCGCCGCCTCGCTGCCGACCAGGTGGTCTCGCCCGCCGACGTCAAGTCCATCAAGAAGCTGCTCGGCAAGTGACCCGGCAGGTGGCGGGACCCGCCACCGACCGGCTCACCCCTGAGCCCCGAACTGCAAGGAGCATCACGTGGCACGCGTGAAGCGGGCGGTCAACGCCCAGAAGAAGCGCCGTACGACCCTCGAGCGCGCCAGCGGCTACCGCGGCCAGCGCTCGCGCCTCTACCGCAAGGCGAAGGAGCAGGTCACCCACTCCCTCGTCTACTCCTACCGTGACCGCAAGGCGCGCAAGGGCGACTTCCGCAAGCTGTGGATCCAGCGCATCAACGCTGCGTCGCGCGCCCAGGGCCTGACGTACAACCGCCTCATCCAGGGCCTCAAGGCCGCGGGTGTCGAGGTCGACCGTCGCCTGCTCGCGGAGCTCGCGGTCAACGACGTGGCGGCGTTCAACGCGCTCGTCCAGGTCGCGAAGGACGCGCTCCCCGAGGACGTCAACGCGCCCAAGGCCGCAGCCTGACCAGCGCCTCGCCCGGCCGCCCGTCGGCCACGGACGCCCGTCCGGCGCCCGGCCCGCTCGACCCCACGCTGACGAACCCTCGCAGCGACCGGGTCAAGGCGGTCCGTGCGCTGGCCGGGCGTCCGGCGCGTTCACGGCACGGACAGCTCCTCGTGGAGGGCCCGCAGGGCGTCCGCGAGGCGGTCCGGCACGCCCCCGACCAGGTCCGTGACGTCTACGTCACGCCCGCCGCGGCGGACCGGCACCCGGAGATCGTCGCCGACGCGCGCGCGGCCGGGCTGCACGTGCACGGCGCGACGCCCGAGGTGCTGGCGGCGATGAGCGCCGACGCGCAGGGCGTGCTCGCCGTCGTGCGTGCGGACGCGCTGCGGCTGGAGGACGTCGTCGCGACGCTCGCGCGGCGCGACCGCCCGGCGCTCGTCGCGGTGCTCGCGACGGTCCGGGACCCGGGCAACGCGGGGACCGTGGTCCGCGCGGCGGACGCCGCCGGGGCCGACGCCGTCGTGCTCGCCGGCGAGAGCGTCGACGTGCACAACCCGAAGGTCGTGCGGTCGACGGCCGGGTCGCTCTTCCACCTCCCGGTCGTCACGGGCGTGAGCCTGGCCGAGGCCGTGGCCGCGCTGCGCGGCGCGGGGCTCACGGTCCTCGCTGCAGACGGCGCGGGGGAGCTCGACCTCGACGACCTGCTCGACGTGGCCGGCACCGCGGGCGCCGGTACGGAGCGCCCGGTCGACCTCGCCGCGCCGACGGCGTGGGTCTTCGGGAACGAGGCGTGGGGGCTGCCCCCGGAGGACCGCGCGCTGGCCGACGCCGTCGTGCGCGTGCCGATCCGCGGCCGGGCCGAGTCCCTGAACCTCGCGACCGCGGCGACGGTCTGCCTCTACGCCTCCAGCCGCGCGCACCGGCCCGCCCGAGGCCCGGGCGCCGTCCCGGAGGGCGGCGCGTGAGGCTGTTCGCCGCGCTCTACCCGAGCGCCGCGGCGCTCGACCACCTCGCGCTCGCCCTCGCGGACGCGCACGCCCAGGAGGCCCGCCGGCCCGACGGCGCACCACTCGTCCGCTGGACGTCCCCCGAGCTGTGGCACCTCACGGTGTCGTTCTTCGGCGACGTGCCCGAGGGGGCCGTCCCCGACCTCGCGGCGGCGCTCGAGCCGGTCGCGCACGAGGCCGCGCCGCTCGACCTCCGGCTCCGGGGCGCGGGCGTGTTCGACCGCCGCGTCCTGTGGGTCGGCGTCGGCGGGGACGGCACCGACGCCCTGCGGGCGCTGAGCGCCGCGGTCGCCGAGGCGGCGGGAGACGCGGGCGTCCGGGTGGACCGCCGTCCCCGGCAGCGCGCGCACCTCACCGTCGCGCGGGCCGCGGCCGGGGCGCGCCAGGCGAACCGCCGGGCGCGCGGTCGCGGTGCGACCCGGCCCGACCGCACCGCGGGCGACCCGCTCGCCGCGCCCGCCGCGGCCCTCGCCGTGTACGCCGGCCCGGGGTGGACGGCCGACGCCCTGCACCTCGTCGAGTCCGACCTCGGCGACGCGTCCGGGCACCCGGTGCACCGGACGCTGCGGACCCTGCCGCTCGGGCCCGCCGCGCGGTGAGCGCCGCCGTCGTCCAGGTCCGCCCGGACCGGCCTGTGCGAGGATGGGGCGCATGAGCCTGCGCGGTGGTCGTCGATTTCCCGGGCCCGTCACGGGCCCGCGCGACTGACGCGTGCTCCCCGCCCGCCTCGTGGCGGGACGGTCCTGGCCCGGACGGGCGCCCTAGAATGACGGCGACGCGCGCACGTGCGCGCCCCGCACGCCCCGCCCCGAGCGGCGCGTGCCGCGGGTCGACGCCGGCCGTCGTCCGCTCCCCGCAGTCCCGCCCTCGCCAGGAAGGCACGCATGTCCAGCCCTGACGCCGACGTCGTCACCCCCCACGCGGGCGACGGCGGACCGGACACCCCCTCCGCCCCCTCCCCGCTCGACGCCGACGCGCTGCAGCGCGCGCTCGACGCCGCGCTCGCCGCCGTCGCCGCGGCCGGCGACCTCGACGCGCTCAAGCGCGTGCGCACCGAGCACGCGGGCGACCGCAGCCCGCTCGCGCTCGCGAACCGCCAGATCGGGTCGCTCGCCCCCGCGGACAAGAAGACCGCGGGCAAGCTCCTCGGCCCGCTGCGCGGCCGGCTCAACCAGGCCCTCGCCGCGCGCCAGGCCGAGCTCGAGGCCGAGCGTGACGAGCGCGTCCTCGTCGAGGAGGCCGTGGACGTCACGCTGCCCGTGGACCGCGTCCCCGCGGGCGCGCGGCACCCGCTCGAGACGCTGCAGGAGCGCGTCGCGGACTTCTTCGTCGGCATGGGCTGGGAGATTGCCGAAGGCCCCGAGGTCGAGGCGGAGTGGTTCAACTTCGACGCCCTGAACTTCGGCGTGGACCACCCCGCGCGCCAGATGCAGGACACGTTCTACGTCGCCGGCCCGGACGGCGAGGACGGCGCGGAGCCGTCGAACCTCGTGCTGCGCACCCACACGTCGCCGGTCCAGGCCCGCTCGCTGCTCGAGCGCGGCGTGCCGCTGTACGTGGCGTGCCCGGGCAAGACGTTCCGCACGGACGCGCTCGACGCGACGCACACGCCCGTCTTCCACCAGGTCGAGGGCCTGGCGATCGACAAGGGCCTGACCATGGCGCACCTGCTCGGCACGCTCGACGCGTTCGCGCGCGCGATGTTCGGCCCCGACGCGCGCACGCGCCTGCGGCCCGCGTACTTCCCGTTCACCGAGCCGAGCGCCGAGATGGACCTGTGGTTCCCCCAGAAGAAGGGCGGGCCGGGCTGGATCGAGTGGGGCGGCTGCGGCATGGTCAACCCGAACGTGCTGCGGTCCGTCGGGGTCGACCCCGACGAGTACTCGGGCTTCGCGTTCGGCATGGGCATCGAGCGCACGCTCATGCTGCGCCACGGGATCGCGGACATGCACGACATGGTGGAGGGCGACGTGCGCTTCTCCGCCCAGTTCGGAACGGAGATCTGATGCCGTACGTCGCCATCGACTGGCTGGGCGACCACGTCGAGCTGCCCGCGGGGCTCACCGCCGAGCGGCTCGCCGCCGACCTCGTCCGCGTCGGCCTGGAGGAGGAGGCGATCCACGGCGCGGCCGTGACGGGTCCCCTCGTCGTCGGGCGCGTCCTGGAGATGACGCCCGAGCCGCAGAAGAACGGCAAGACGATCAACTGGTGCCTGGTCGACGTCGGGCCGGAGCACAACGCCGCCGAGATCAAGGGCGTCGAGCCGGCCGACGTGCCGGCGGGCGGTGCGCGCGGCATCGTGTGCGGCGCGCACAACTTCGCGCCGGGCGACCTCGTCGTCGTCGCGCTGCCGGGCTCCGTCCTGCCCGGTCCGTTCCCCATCGCGAGCCGCAAGACGTACGGGCACGTGTCCGACGGCATGATCTGCTCGCAGCGCGAGCTCGGGCTCGGCGAGGACCACGACGGCATCATCGTGCTGCCGCGGCTCGGGTACGCGGCCGAGGACCTCACCCCGGGGCAGGACGCGGTCGCGCTGCTCGGGCTCGGCGACGAGGTGCTCGAGATCAACGTGACGCCCGACCGCGGGTACGCGTTCTCCTACCGCGGCGTCGCGCGCGAGTTCTCGCACTCGACGGGCGCGCGCTTCACGGACCCGGGCCTGCCCGGCTCCCTGCCCACGCCCCCGCCCGCGGCGACGCCCGACGGCTTCCCCGTCGAGGTCGACGACGCGGCTCCGGTCCACGGCGTCGTCGGGTGCGACCGGTTCGTCACGCGCGTCGTGCGCGGGCTCGACCCCGCGGCGCAGACGCCCGCGTGGATGCAGCGCCGCCTCACGGCGTCGGGCATGCGGCCCATCTCGCTCGCGGTCGACGTGACGAACTACGTCATGCTCGACCTCGGGCAGCCGCTGCACGCGTACGACCTCGAGAAGGTCGCGGCCCCCGTCGTGGTGCGGCGCGCCGCTCCGGGCGAGCGGCTCACGACGCTCGACGACGTGGACCGCGCGCTCGACCCGGAGGACCTGCTCATCACCGACAGCCCCGACGGTGCGCGCGGCGCGCGCGTGCTGGGTCTCGCCGGCGTCATGGGCGGTGCCTCCTCGGAGGTCGGGCCGGAGACGACGGCGGTGCTCGTCGAGGCCGCCCACTTCGACCCCGTGACGGTCGCGCGCACGTCGCGTCGCCACAAGCTGTCGAGCGAGGCCGCGAAGCGGTTCGAGCGCGGCGTGGACCCGCTGCTGCCCGCGGTCGCGGCGCAGCGCGTCGTCGACCTGCTCGTCGAGCTGGGCGGCGGGACCGCCGACCCGGCCGTCAGCGACCTCGACCGCGTGACCGCGCCCGCCCCGATCCACCTGCCCGTCGGCGAGGCCGAGCGCCTCGTCGGCGTGCCGTACACGCTCGAGCAGGTCGTCGGGACGCTCGGGGCGATCGGGTGCACCGTCGATGCGGACGACGCCGCCGCGACGGGCGTCGTCGTCGTGACCCCGCCGTCGTGGCGCCCCGACCTCACCGAGCCGGCCGAGCTGGTCGAGGAGGTCGCGCGCCTCGTCGGGTACGACGAGATCCCGTCGGTGCTCCCCTCGGCGCCCGGCGGCCGCGGGCTCACGCGCGAGCAGCGCGTGCGCCGGTCGGTCGCCCGCGCGCTCGCCGAGCACGGGTTCGTCGAGACGCTGAGCTACCCGTTCGTCGGCGAGGGCGAGCTCGACGCGCTGCGGATCCCCGCGGACGACGAGCGCCGCCGGGCGCTGCGCCTGCTCAACCCGCTGGCCGACGACCGCCCCCTGATGCGCACGGACGTGCTGAGCACGCTCCTGGAGACGACGCGCCGCAACGTGGGCCGCGGGCTCGGGGACGTCGCCGTGTTCGAGGTCGGCCTCGTGACGCACCCGCGCCCTGGCGCCCCGGCCGCGCCGTCGCTGCCCGGCGGGGTGCGTCCCTCCGACGACGACCTCGCCGCGATCGAGGCCGCGCTCCCGGCGCAGCCGCGCCACGTCGCGGGCGTCCTGGTCGGTCGTCGCGAGCGGGCGGGCTGGTGGGGCCCCGGACGTCCCGCGGACTGGACGGACGCGCTCGACGCGGCGCGCCTGGTCGCGGACCGAGCCGGCCTGCGGGGGGACGACGCCGTGCGCGTCGTCGCGGACACCGCGCGGGCCCCGTTCCACCCGGGCCGCTGCGCGCGCCTCGAGCTCGCCGACGGGACGGTCGTCGGGCACGCGGGCGAGCTGCACCCCAAGGTGCTCGAGAACGTCGGCCTGCCCGCCCGCTCCGTGGCGTTCGAGCTCGACCTGTCGGCGCTCGTCGCGGGCGCGTCCGACGAGCCCGTCCAGGCGACCCCGGTCTCCGGGTTCCCGGCGGCGAAGGAGGACCTCGCGTTCGTCGTCGCCGCCGACGTGCCGGCCGAGGCGCTGCGGGCCGCGGTCGTCGAGGGCGCCGGCGAGCTCGCCGAGGAGGTCGCGCTGTTCGACGTCTTCACGGGCGAGCAGGTGGGCGCCGAGCGCAAGTCGCTCGCGTTCTCGCTGCGGCTGCGCGCCGCGGACCGCACCCTCACCGCCGACGACGTCGCGCGGGTCCGGGAGGGCGCCGTGGCCGCCGCGCGCCAGCGCGTCGGGGCGGAGCTGCGCGCATGAGCGGCGCACCGGGGCAGGGCGCGACGCCGGACGTGGCGCCCGCGCGCACCGCGCTCGTCACCGGGGCGTCGCGCGGCATCGGCCGCGCGGTCGCCGTCGGGCTCGCCGCGTCCGGTCTCGACGTCGCGCTCCTCGCGCGCGACGCGGGCCGGCTCGCCGGGGTGGCCGACGAGATCGCCGCGCTCGACGGCGCGGGCCGGGCCGTCGTCGTCACGGCGGACGTGACCGACGCGGGGGCGGTGGCCGCGGCCGTCCGCGAGGCCGAGGCCACGCTCGGGAGCGTGGACCTGCTCGTCAACAACGCGGGCCGGGTCGACGCCGAGGTGCCGCTCTGGGAGGCGGACCCCGACGAGTGGTGGGCGGTCCTGGAGACCAACGTGCGCGGGCCGTTCCTGCTCGCGCGCGCCGTCGTCCCCGGGATGCTCGCGCGCGGCGGCGGCCGCGTCGTCGACCTCAACAGCGGCGCGGGCTCGCACGACATGGAGGGCGCGAGCGCGTACAACGCGAGCAAGACGGCGCTGCTGCGCCTCGGGGCGAACCTCCACCGCTCGGGCCACGCGCTCGGGCTGCGGACCTTCGAGGTGTCGCCGGGCGTCGTGCAGACCGACATGACGGCGTCCATGGTCATGCACGAGGGCCGCACGGAGTGGACACCCGTCGAGCGCACTGTCGAGATGGTCGTCGCGATCGCCCGCGGCGAGCTCGACGCGTTCTCGGGGTCGTTCGTGCGCGTGACGCACGACTCGCCCGGGTCGCTCCGCGCGGCCGCCCAGGAGGCCGCCCGCGCGGGCGTCGCGCTGCCCGGTCCTGACGGCCGTCGGCTGCGCGTCACGCGCTGGGGCTCCGACGACCCGATGCCGGGAGAGCTCCCCGCCCGCTGAGCGCACGCACCCCGCACGGCCGACGCCGCCCGACCCCCCGGTCGGGCGGCGTCCGTGCGTCCGGGCACCGGGTCACAGGGGGACGCACGTGTCCCGGTCGACCCACACGTGCCACAGGCCCCGCTCGGGGTGCTCGTACTCGAAGGCCACGAGGCCGCCCGCGTCGTGCGTGACGACGCCCGTGAGCACGACCCGCCGGCCGTCGCGGTCGAACGTCGTGCAGAGGGCGGGCACCTGGACCGGGACGGGCGCGTCCGGCAGGAAGGGGCGGGTCGCGGGGGCGACGTGCTGCGTCATACCCGGAAAGACGCGCGCACGCGCGTCGTCTCACGCGTCGGGGCGGGTGAAAAGCGCACGGGTCGCCGCGTAGCATGGCCCGCGACACGGGGTGCCCCGCACCGGGGCTGAGATGAGACCCGTCGAACCTGATCTGGCTCGTACCAGCGAAGGGATGTCCGCGCGATGACGCTCGCCCTGCCTCGGCACACCTCCGACCCGCTCCGCGCCCCCGCGGACCGTGACCGCAGACCCGACTTGGGCCGCGGGCCCGACCGGGCCCCGTCCCGCCCCCGCGTCCTCTCCGTCGCGGGGACCGACCCGACCGGCGGCGCCGGGATCCAGGCCGACCTCAAGGCGTTCTGCGCGCACGGGGCCTACGGCATGGCCGTCACCACGGCGCTCGTCGCGCAGAACACCCACGGCGTGCGGTCGGTGCACGTCCCCGGGCCGGCGTTCCTGCGCGCGCAGCTCGACGCCGTGTCCGACGACGTCGAGGTCGACGCCGTGAAGATCGGCATGGTCGCGGACGAGGCGAACGCCCGCGCCGTCGGGGAGTGGCTCGACGACCTCGCCGCGGCGCGCGCCGCCGCTGGTGCTCTGCGGCCCTGGGTCGTCCTGGACCCAGTGATGGTCGCGACGTCCGGCCACCGCCTGCTTGACGCGGGCGCGGAGCAGGCCGTGCGCGACCTCGCCGCGCGCGCCGACGTCGTCACGCCGAACCTGCCCGAGCTCGCCGTCCTCGGCGGGCAGGAGCCCGCGACGACGTGGGACGACGCCCTGCGCCAGGCGACGGCGTACGCGACCGCGAGCGACGCCGTCGTGCTGCTCAAGGGCGGTCACCTCACCGGACGCACGTCGCCCGACGCGCTCGTCGTCCCCGCGCCCGGGCCGACGACGGGCCGCGCGCCGGGGGCGGTCACCGTCACGACGTTCGACGCCGAGCGCGTCGACACGCCCCACACCCACGGCACGGGGTGCTCGCTCTCGGCGGCGCTCGCGGCGCTGCGGCCGCAGCGCGCGAGCTGGGAGGAGTCCGCGCGCGAGGCGAAGGAGTGGCTCACGGGCGCGCTGCGTGCCGGCGCCGCGCTGCGGGTGGGGACGGGCCGGGGGCCCGTGGACCACCTGCACCGCTCGGCGCCCGTGCGGCGGGGCTGAGCCTGGGCCGACCGGCCGAGCCCGGGCTGCTGCGACGTGCCTGGCCCCGGCCCGCGGGACGCGCTCAGGCCGTGGGGCGGCTCGGTGCGTGGTCGGCCCTGCGGCCGACTCCGCGGTCGGTGTCGAGATCGGCCAGCGCGTCGCGGAGCACGGCGAGCGTCGCGCGCGCGACGGCGAGGCGCTGCGCGGGCGGGGCGTCCGCGGGCCGCGTGGTCACCTTGGCGCCGACGAGCGGGACGGGCCCCGCCGCGGCGAGGAACTCGCGCACCTCGGCCGGGCCGAGCATCGACTCGTCCGGGCCGGGGAGCGCGGGGTCCGGGCCGTGGGGCGGCACGTGCGCGTCCGCCCACGGCGCGCCCCACCGGCCGGGCCGGCCGGCGGCACCGGAGAGCATCGCGCTCGCGAGGAGGCCGGCGCCGGCGGCCGCCCGCGCGTGCTCGACGGGCGTCGCGGCGCTGCGCCCCTCGATGGCGGACCGGCCCCAGTTGAGCCCGACGTGCAGGGGGTGGCCGGTGTCCCGGGCCGCGCGCGCGACGGCGGCGATCTCGTCGTCGAGCGCGAGGAAGCCCTTCTCCGCGACGCCCCACGGGCGGGGCGCGTCGCAGTGCTCGACCACGAGCGGCAGCCCGGCGGGCGCGACGGCGGCCAGCTCGGTGAGGCTGCGCGCGAGCGCCGCGCCGGAGCCGCGGCCGGGACCGGGCGCGGACTGGAGCTCGACCGCGACGACGCGTCGTCGACCCTCCGCCTCGGCGAGCCGCGTCACGGCCGCGAGGACGCGCGCGACGCCGTCGACCGCCTCGCGCCGACCCTCCTCGTCGTCGGACGCGAGGCCGTAGGAGCGGTCGGCCCCGGCGCGGCGGGCCGTCGCGGCGACCGTCGTCGGCAGCAGCGCCCAGTGCGCCGGGAGCGCGGCCGCGGTCGTCGCGAGCGCGTCCGCGTCGTCCGGGTCGACGGGGTGCTCGAGGCCGTCGAGGCCGTCCCCTCCGAGGGCGGCGTACCAGCCGCCCGGGTCGGGGACGCCCGCGAGGGCGTAGGCACCGAGCAGGGTCAGGGGGCGGTCGTGCAGGTCGGTCATCGGTCCTCGTCGGTCGTGGTGGGGGTGCCTCACGCGTCAGGCGCGGGCGACGTCCTGGTCGGCGGTGGCGTACTCGCACGCGTAGCCCGGCGGGACCCAGCGCCACCGTGCCTCGACGTCCTGCACCGCGACGCCCGCGGGCCGGTCGGCGACGCACGCGTCCGCCTGCTGGCGCACCGCCACGGTCACGTAGTAGACGACGAACACCGCGGTGAGCAGCACGGCGAGCACGGTCACGGTGCGGCGCAGCGCGGGGGAGGGGCCGCCGTCGGAGCCGTCCTCCTCGCCCGGGCGCGGCGGCACCCAGTCCCAGCTCACGCGGTCCCGGTCGTCGTGCCGGTCGTGGTCCCGGTCGTGGTGGCGGGAGCGTCGTCCGCCCCGGCGGGCCGGAGCAGCACCTTGCCGGTGGTCGCCCGTCCCTCGAGCGCGCGGTGGGCGTCGGCGGCGTCGGCGAGCGGGAACGTCGCGCCGACGCGCACGTGCAGCGTGCCGCCCGCGACGGCTCCGAGCACCTCGGTCGCGCGCTCGACGAGCTCCGCGCGCGTCGCCGTGTGGTCGGCGAGCTTGGGCCGCGTGAGGAACAGCGAGCCGCCCGCGTTGAGGCGCTGCGGGTCGAACGGGGGGACCTGCCCCGACGAGCCGCCGTAGAGGACGAGCGTGCCGCGGCGGCGCAGCGACGCGAGCGACGCGTCGAACGTGTCCTTGCCGACCGAGTCGTACACCGCCGCGACGCCCTCGCCGCCCGTGAGCCCCCGCACGACCTCGGGCAGCTCGGCGGTGAGGTCGGCGAACGCCGTGTACTGGATCGCGTGCTCGGCGCCCGCGCCGCGGGACAGCTCCGCCTTCTCGGGGGTCGAGACCGTGGAGATCACGTGCGCGCCCCGCGCCACGAGCATCTGGGTCAGGAGCAGCCCGACGCCGCCCGCGCCCGCGTGCACGAGCACGCGGTCGCCCGGGCGGACGGGGTACGACGACGTGCACAGGTAGTGCGCCGTGAGCCCCTGGAGCGCGACGGCGGTCGCGTCCTCGAGCGAGACGGCGTCCGGCACGTGCAGCGCCTGCCCGGCATCCACCACGACGAGCTCCGCGTACGACCCCGGCGCCTCGGTCCACACGACGCGGTCGCCGACGGCGAACCCCTCGACCCCCTCGCCCACCTCGGCGACGACCCCGGCCCCCTCGCTCCCGACGACGTGCGGGTACTCCATCGCGTACACGCCGGAGCGCTTGTACGTGTCGATGAAGTTCACGCCCGCCACCGCGGAGCGGACGAGGAGCTGCCCCGGGCCCGGCGACGGGTCGGGCAGCTCGGTGTACTCGAGGACCTCGGGACCGCCCGCCGCGCGGGCCACGATCGCGTGCATGGCCTCAGCCTAGGGTCGCGCGGCGGTCACGGTCGCCCTCGGTCGGCGACCTTCGCGTGCACGGACGCGAGGTGCTCGCGCGCCGCCGCCGCGGCGCGGCCGGTGTCCCGGTCGCGGACGGCGTCGAGGATCGCCTCGTGCGCGTCCTGGTCGTCCCGGTGCGTCGTGCCCGTCCGGTCGAGGTCGACCATGGCGACCATCGCGCGACGCAGGCGCGGGACGAAGGTCGCGAAGAGCTCGGCGAGCACCGCGTTGTGCGCGGCGTCGACGACCGCCCGGTGGAACGCGAGGTCCGCGTCCACGTACTCGGCGGGCGACGCCGTCGCCGCGACCTGCCCGCGGCGGGCGAGCGCCGTCGTCATGGTGCGCAGGTCCGCGGGCGTGCGGCGCACGGCGGCGAGCCCCGCGGCCTCCGCCTCCAGCGCGGTGCGTACTTCGAGCACGTCGACGATCTCGCCGCGGCGCAGCACCTCGTCCCAGTCGTCGGCGGTGTCCGTCGAGACGACGTACACGCCCGAGCCCTGCCTGCTGTCGAGGACGCCGCGGCCCGCGAGCTGGCGGATCGCCTCGCGGACGGTCGACCGGCCCACGCCGAGCTCGGCGGCGAGCGCCTGCTCCCCGGGCAGCCGGTGGTCGAGGGGCCAGGCACCGGAGCGCACGCGTTCGAGCAGGAGCTCGGCGGCCTGGTCGGCCAGGGGGCGTCGCTGCAGCGCGGTCACGGAAACCTCTCAGGTTGTCTGAGGACTTGATCGGCGCTAGCGTACCCCGCATGTCCTGGACGGCGCTCCTCCTTCGGCGCCACGGCGGGGTCTGACCGGACCGGCCCCCCGCCGTGGGGGTCCGTCGTGCGCCGGTCGTCCCGCGCCCCGCCACCCCGGGGCTCCAGCCGAAGGACCGCCATGACCGTCTCCGCCACCCCCGTCCGCACGGACCGCCCCGCCGCCACGACGACGCCGTCGTGGAACCGGCAGCGCCCGTCGCCCATGCCGTCGTCCCGCTACGCCGACGTCCACGCCCGTGTCGACGTGCCCGACCTGCCCGGCCGCCGCTGGCCGAACCGCCGGCTCACCCAGGCGCCGCTGTGGGTCCCCGTCGACCTGCGCGACGGCAACCAGGCGCTCGCGGAACCGATGGACCCGGCGCGCAAGCGCCGCTTCTTCGTGCTGCTCGTCGCGATGGGGTACACCGAGATCGAGGTGGGCTACCCGTCGGCGTCGCAGACCGACTTCGACTTCGTGCGCCTGCTCGCCGAGACCGACCTCGCGCCCGAGCACGTGACCGTCGTCGTGTTCACCGCCGCGCGCGCCGACCTGATCGCGCGCACGGTCGAGTCCGTGCGCGGGCTGCGCAACCCGGTCGTCGTCCACGTGTACGCCGCGACGGCGCCCGTCTGGCGCGACGTGGTGCTCGGCCGCGACCGCGAGGAGCTCGCCCGGCTGATCACCGACGCCGGGACCGAGGTGCTGCGCCACGCCGGCGACGACCCGCGCGTCCGGTTCGAGTTCTCGTCCGAGGTGTTCAACCTCACCGAGCCCGACTACGTGCTCGACGTGTGCGACCGCATGACGACGCTCTGGGACGCGACGCCCGAGCGGCCCGTCGTCCTCAACCTCCCCGCCACGGTCGAGGTCGCGACGCCCAACGTCTACGCCGACCAGATCGAGTACATGGACCGGAACCTCGCGCGGCGCGAGGGCGTGATCCTCTCGGTCCACCCGCACAACGACCGGGGCACCGGCGTCGCGTGCGCCGAGCTCGCGGTCCTCGCGGGTGCGCAGCGCGTCGAGGGGTGCCTGTTCGGCAACGGCGAGCGCACCGGGAACGTCGACCTCGTGACGCTGGGCCTCAACCTGCACGCGCAGGGCGTCGACCCGATGGTCGACTTCTCCGACCTCGACGCGATCCGCGACGTCGTCGTGGCGTGCAACCGGATCGACGTCCACCCGCGCCACCCGTACGTGGGCGACCTGGTGCACACCGCCTACTCCGGCACGCACCAGGACGCGATCCGCAAGGGGATGGCGCGGCACCGGGCCGACGCCGCGGCGGCCGGCCTCGACCCCGCGGCCGCGCCGTGGCGCGTGCCGTACCTGCCGGTCGACCCCGCGGACCTCGGGAGGTCGTACGAGGCCCTCGTGCGCGTGAACAGCCAGTCCGGGAAGGGCGGCGTCGCGTACGTGCTGCAGTCGGTCCACGGCCTGGACCTGCCCCGGGGCCTCCAGGTGGACCTCGCGCGCCGCGTCCAGGAGCACGCCGACGCCACCGGTGCCGAGGTGACGCCCGACGTCCTCCTCACGCTGTTCGACGCGGCCTACGCGCGCCCCGGCGCCGTCGAGCCCGCCGCGTGGACGAGCCGGCGCGCCGACGACGGGACGGAGCACCTCGACCACGAGGTCACGGTCGACGGCGAGCGCGTCGCCGCGTCCGGGACGGGCACCGGCGCGGTCGACGCCCTCGTCGACGCGCTGGCCCGCCTCGGCCGCCCGGTCGAGGTGCTCTCGCTCACCCAGCAGTCCGTCGGCAGCGGCAGCGACGCGACCGCGGTGACCTACCTCGAGCACCGCGGCCCCGACGGCACCCCGTGCTGGACCGTGGGTCGTGACACGTCCGTCCTGGGAGCGGCCGTCCGCGCGGTCTGCGCGGCGACGGCCTGAGGCCGCCGGGTTGGGGACTCTCGTCGGAGGTGTGCGCGCGGTGACGAGAGGGGAGAAGTGGCCCCGCGAGCGGGCCCCGAAGGGGCCACTTCTCGCCTTTCGGTGGAGACGCTCCCCGCCGAGGTGGCAGGCCCGACCGGACGGGACCGCCGAAGCTGAGCGCAGGTCGTGCGGTGACGGACAGGACGAGCGGTGGGGTCGGACCGTGTGCGAAGGACGTCAGAGGCGCACTCCTCGAACCCACGCCCGCACGACCGAGGTGACGGTGCGCCAGTCCGAGCACACGGTCCGACCCCACCGCGGACCCGACCCCGCGGGCCGTCGACCGATCCCAACCGCGGTCCTGACCGTGACGGGCCGTGGACCCCACCGAGCACGGAGCCGACCCCGCGTACCGTGGGGCAGGACCTCCGGCCCGACCGTTGCATAACTATGTATAGTGATGCATATGACGATCAGAGTCGCGGTCGCGGGTGCGTCCGGGTACGCGGGCGGGGAGACGCTCCGCCTGCTCGCCGGGCACCCCGAGGTGGAGATCGGCGCCGTGACGGCGCACAGCAACGCGGGCACGCTCCTCGGCGAGCACCAGCCGCACCTGCGATCCCTGGCCGACCGCGTCCTCCTGCCGACGGCGGTCGAGCACCTCGTGGGGCACGACGTCGTCGTCCTCGCGCTGCCGCACGGTGCCTCGGGCGAGATCGCGGCGCAGCTCCCGGACGACGTGCTCGTGCTCGACCTCGGCGCGGACCACCGGCTCGAGTCCGCGGCGGACTGGTCGGCGTTCTACGGCTCCGAGCACGCGGGCACGTGGCCGTACGGGCTGCCGGAGCTCCTGCTGACGCACGCGGCGGGTGCCGCGGCGACCGAGACCCGGCAGCGTGAGCGGCTCGCCGGTGCGCGGCGCGTGGCCGTCCCCGGGTGCAACGTCACGGCCGTCACGCTCGGCATCCAGCCGGGCGTCGCCGACGGGCTCGTCGAGGGCACGGACCTCGTCGCGGTGCTCGCCAACGGGTACTCGGGCGCGGGGAAGTCGCTCAAGCCGCACCTGCTCGCGTCCGAGGCGCTCGGGTCGGCGCAGCCGTACGCCGTCGGCGGGTCGCACCGGCACATCCCGGAGATCGCGCAGAACCTGCGGGCCGCGGGGGCCCCGGCCGTGAGCATCTCGTTCACGCCGACGCTCGTGCCCATGTCGCGCGGCATCCTCGCCACGGTGACGGCGCGCCTGTCCGACGACGCCGCGCGCCTCGACCCCGCGGCCCTCGACGCGCGCGTCCGCCAGGCCTGGGAGGACGCGTACGTGGGAGAGCCGTTCGTCCGCGTGCTGTCTGCGGGGCAGTGGCCGACGACGGCGATGACCCTCGGCGCGAACACCGCGCTCGTCCAGGTCGCGGTCGACCACGCGGCGGGCCGCGTCGTCACCGTCACGGCGATCGACAACCTCGTCAAGGGCACCGCAGGCGCCGCGGTGCAGTCCATGAACATCGCGCTCGGCCTGCCGCAGACGGCGGGCCTCACGACCGAGGGGGTCGCCCCGTGACCGTCACCACCCCGCAGGGCTTCCGGGCCGCCGGCGTCGCCGCCGGGCTCAAGTCCACGGGCGCGCGCGACGTCGCGCTCGTCGTCAACGACGGGCCGCTCGACGTCGCCGCGGCCGTCCTCACGACGAACCGCGTGTTCGCGGCGCCGGTCGCCTGGACGCGCCAGGCCGTGCGCGACGGGCGCGCGACGGCCGTCGTGCTCAACTCGGGCGGCGCGAACGCGTGCACCGGGCCGGAGGGCTTCGCCGACACGCACCGCACGGCGGAGCACGTCGCCGACGTCCTCGCGACGTCGGCGGGCGACGTGCTCGTCTGCTCGACGGGCCTCATCGGCGTGCGGCTGCCCATGGACACGCTCCTCGCGGGCGTCGACGCCGCCGCGGCGGCGCTCGCGGACCCGGTCGCCGCGGTCGACGGCGGCGGCGACGCCGCGCTCGCGATCATGACGACGGACACCGTGCCGAAGACGGTGGCGGTGGTCCGCGAGGTCACCGACGCCACCGCGACGGACGGCGCCGCGACGTGGTCCGTGGGCGGCATGGCGAAGGGCGCGGGCATGCTCGCGCCGGGCCTCGCGACCATGCTCTGCGTGCTGACGACGGACGCCGTCGTCGACGCCGCGACGGCCGACGCCGCGCTGCGGGCCGCGACCCGCACGACGTTCGACCGCGTCGACTCCGACGGCTGCATGTCGACGAACGACACCGTGATCCTGCTCGCCTCGGGCGCGTCGGGGGTCGAGGTCGGTCTCGACGCGCTCACCGACGCCGTCACCGAGGCGTGCGGGTCGCTCGCGCGCCAGCTCGTCGCCGACGCCGAGGGCGCGAGCCACGACGTCGCCGTCACAGTTGTCAACGCGGCCAGCGAGGACGCCGCGGTCGCCGTCGCGCGCGCCGTGACGCGGTCCAACCTGTTCAAGGCCGCGATCTTCGGCAACGACCCGAACTGGGGCCGCATCGTGTCCGCCGTCGGGACCGTCCCCGAGGACGTCGCGCCGTTCGACGCGCTCCTGCTCGACGTGTCGGTCAACGGCGTCCAGGTCTGCCGGGCCGGGGGAGTGGGCGAGCCCCGCGAGCTCGTCGACCTCGCGGCCGAGCGCGAGGTGCGCGTCGAGATCGACCTGCACGCCGGCTCCGCGAGCGCGACCGTCTGGACCAACGACCTCACGCACGACTACGTCCACGAGAACAGCGCGTACTCCTCATGAGCGACCCCACCACGCCCACGCCCCACCCGGACGACGCCGCGTTCGACACCCGCACCGACCTGCGCCCCGGGCAGAAGGCCGAGGTGCTCGTCGAGGCCCTGCCCTGGCTCGAGGAGTTCGCCGGCGCGCTCGTCGTCGTCAAGTACGGCGGCAACGCCATGGTCGACGACACGCTCAAGGCCGCGTTCGCCGAGGACATGGTGTTCCTGCGCCGCGTCGGGCTGCGCCCGGTCGTCGTGCACGGCGGGGGCCCGCAGATCTCCGCGATGCTCGACCGGCTCGGCATCGAGTCCGAGTTCCGCGGGGGCCTGCGCGTGACGACGCCGGAGGCGATGGACGTCGTCCGCATGGTCCTCACCGGCCAGGTGTCGCGCGAGCTCGTCGGCCTCATCAACGCGCACGGCCCGTACGCCGTCGGGCTCTCGGGCGAGGACGGCGGCCTGCTGCAGGCCCAGCGCCGGCACGCGACCGTCGACGGCGAGCCGGTCGACGTCGGGCTCGTCGGCGACGTCGTCGAGGTGCACCCGTCCGCGGTCCAGGACCTGCTCGACGCCGGCCGCATCCCCGTCGTGTCGACCATCGCCCCCGACCTCGAGGACCCGACCCAGGTGCTCAACGTCAACGCGGACACCGCGGCCGCGGCGCTCGCGGTCGCGCTCGGCGCGAAGAAGCTCGTCGTCCTGACCGACGTCGAGGGCCTGTACACGTCGTGGCCGGACCGCGGGTCGCTCGTCGCGCAGATCACGCGCTCCGAGCTCGCGGCGCTCCTGCCGTCGCTCTCGGCGGGCATGGTCCCCAAGATGGAGGCGTGCTTGCGCGCCGTCGAGGGCGGGGTCCCCGCGGCGACGGTCATCGACGGCCGCGTGCCGCACTCGACGCTGCTCGAGGTCTTCACCACCCAGGGCAACGGGACGATGGTCGTCCCCGACGCCGCGGGCGCGCCGGCGCCCGCGCTCACCACGACCGCCGGAGGGGCCGCGTGAACGCGCTCGACCACCCGACGGGCGCGCCCGCGCCCGCACCGACGACCACCGTGACGGCCCCGGCCGACGGCTCCGTCGCGCAGTGGACCGACCGCTACACCCACGCGGTCATGGACACGTTCGGCCCGCCGCAGCGCGTCCTCGTGCGCGGCGAGGGCGCGTACGTGTGGGACGCCGACGGGAAGCGGTACCTCGACCTGCTCGCGGGCATCGCGGTCAACGCGCTCGGCCACGCCCACCCGACGCTCACGGCGGCGGTCTCGGCCCAGCTCGGCACGCTCGGGCACGTCTCGAACTTCTTCGGCACCCCGACGCAGATCGCGCTCGCCGAGCGCCTGCTCGCGCTCGCGGAGGCGCCCGAGGGGTCGCGCGTGTTCTTCACGAACTCGGGCACGGAGGCGAACGAGGCGGCGTTCAAGATGACGCGCCGCACGGGCCGCACGCGGGTCCTCGCGCTCCAGGGCGGCTTCCACGGCCGGACGATGGGCGCGCTCGCGCTGACGTCGAAGGCCGCGTACCGCGAGCCGTTCGAGCCGCTCCCCGGCGGCGTCGAGTTCGTCGCGTTCGACGACGTCGCCGCGCTCGAGGAGGCCTTCTCGCCCGCGGCCGTGGCGGCCCGCGGCGAGGTCGCGGCGCTCGTCGTCGAGCCCGTGCAGGGCGAGGCCGGCGTGCGCGCGCTCTCGCCGGGCTACCTCGTCGCCGCGCGCGAGCTCACCGCGCGCCACGGCGCGCTGCTCGTCCTCGACGAGGTGCAGACCGGCGTCGGGCGCACCGGCTCGTGGTTCGCCTACCAGCAGCCGGAGGTGGGCGGCGGCGTCGTGCCCGACGTCGTCACGCTCGCCAAGGGCCTCGGCGGTGGGTTCCCCGTCGGCGCGGTGGTCGCGTACGGCGAGCGGGCGGCGACGCTGCTCGGCCGCGGCCAGCACGGGACGACGTTCGGCGGCAACCCCGTGGCGGCGGCGGCGGCGCTCGCGACGCTCGGGGTGATCGAGCGCGACGGGCTGCTCGAGAACGTGCGGGCCGTCGGGGCGCTCCTGCGCGACGGCATCGCCCGTGCGGGGAACCCGCTCGTCGCGGGCGTGCGCGGCCGCGGGCTCCTGCTCGCCGTGCAGCTCACGCGGCCCGTCGCGGCCGACGTCGCGCGCACGGCGCTCGACGCGGGCTTCGTCGTCAACGCCGTCGCGCCCGACGCGATCCGGCTCGCGCCGCCGCTCGTCCTCACGCCCGACCAGGCGCGCGACGTCGTCGCGTTCTTCGCCGCGGTCGCGGTCCCCGAGGACCCCGCCGCCCCGGCCGGCGCACCCACCACCCCCACGACCGACCCCACGACGAGGAGCTCCTGATGGCCCCCCGGCACTTCCTGCGCGACGACGACCTCACGCCCGCCGAGCAGCGTCAGGTCCTCGAGATCGGCCTCGCGTTCCGCGACGACCGCACGTTCCGCCAGCCGCTCGCCGGGCCGCAGGGCGTGGCCGTCCTGTTCGACAAGCCGACGCTGCGCACGCAGCTCTCGTTCGCGACGGGCATCGCCGAGCTCGGCGGCTTCCCGGTCGTCGTGGACGGCCGGCTCGCCCAGGTCGGGGTGCGCGAGTCCGTCGCGGACGTCACGCGCGTCCTCGACCGGCAGGCGTCCGCCATCGTGTGGCGCACCTTCGGCCAGGACCGGATCGAGGAGATGGCGGCGATCAGCCGGGTCCCGGTCGTCAACGCGCTCACCGACGACTTCCACCCGTGCCAGATCCTCGCGGACCTCCTGACGATCGCCCAGCTCCGCGGCGGGACGGGCGCGCTCGCGGGCCAGACGCTCGCGTACGTCGGCGACGGCGCGAACAACATGGCGCACTCCTACCTGCTCGGCGGCGCGACCGCGGGCCTGCACGTGCGGGTCGGCACGCCGGACGGGTACCCGCCGCACCCGGTCTTCGTCGCCGACGCCGAGCGGATCGCGGCCGAGACCGGCGGCTCGGTGCTCGTCACGGCCGACCCCGTCGAGGCCGTCGCGGGGGCGGACGTCGTCGCGACCGACACGTGGGTGTCGATGGGCGACGAGGCGGAGGCCGAGGACCGCGCCCTGCCGTTCGTGCCGTACCAGGTGAACGACGAGCTCCTCGCCTACGCGCAGCCCGACGCGATCGTGCTGCACTGCCTGCCCGCATACCGCGGCAAGGAGATCACCGCCGAGGTGATCGACGGCCCTCGCTCGGCGGTGTGGGACGAGGCGGAGAACCGGCTGCACGCGCAGAAGGCGCTGCTCACGTTCCTCCTGGAGCGGTCGTGACCGAGGCCCGCACGGCGACGACGAAGACGGCGCGCCACGCGCGCATCGCCGAGATCGTGCGCCGCACCGAGATCCACTCCCAGGCGGAGCTGGCGCGCGAGCTCGAGCGCGAGGGCCTGTCGGTGACCCAGGCGACGCTGTCGCGCGACCTCATCGAGCTGCGCGCGGAGAAGGTGCGCGGCGCCTCGGGCGCGCTCGTGTACGCGGTGCCGGGGGAGGGCGGGGACCGCAGCGTGCAGACCGCGGAGTCGCCCGAGTACCTCGCGGCCCGGCTCGCGCGCCTGTGCTCGGAGATGCTCGTGTCCGCCGAGGCGTCCGCGAACCTCGTCGTGCTGCGCACGCCCCCGGGTGCCGCGAACTACCTCGCGTCGGCGATCGACCACTCCGTGCTCCCGCACGTGCTCGGGTGCATCGCGGGCGACGACACGATCCTCGTCATCGCCCGCGACCCCGACGGCGGCGCGGACCTCGCCCGGCGCTTCCTCGAGCTCTCCGGACCCCACGGCGGGCCCGTCCCCGGCACGCCGGACTGACCGCCGTCGGCCCACGCCCCGCGCGGCCGCAGCGCCCTGCGAGACTGGACCCCGGACCCCACCCGCACGTCACAGAAAGAGACCGTCATGACTGAACGCGTCGTGCTCGCCTACTCGGGCGGCCTGGACACGTCGGTGGCCATCGGCTGGATCGCCGAGGCCACGGGCGCCGAGGTCGTCGCCGTCGCGGTCGACGTCGGCCAGGGCGGGGAGGACCTCGAGGTCATCCGGCAGCGTGCCCTGGACTGCGGCGCCGTCGAGGCGTACGTCGCCGACGCGCGCGACGAGTTCGCGGCGGAGTACTGCATGCCCGCGCTGCGCGCGAACGCCCTGTACCTCGACCGGTACCCGCTCGTCTCGGCGCTGTCGCGCCCGGTCATCGTCAAGCACCTCGTGCGCGCGGCGCGCCAGTTCGGCGCGACGACCGTCGCGCACGGCTGCACGGGCAAGGGCAACGACCAGGTGCGCTTCGAGGTCGCGACGACGTCCCTCGCGCCCGAGCTCAAGACGATCGCGCCCGTGCGCGACCTCGCGCTGACGCGCGAGAAGGCCATCGAGTACGCGGAGAAGCACGCGCTGCCCATCGCCACGACGAAGCACAACCCGTTCTCGATCGACCAGAACGTGTGGGGGCGCGCGGTCGAGACCGGCTTCCTCGAGGACATCTGGAACGCGCCGACCAAGGACGTCTACAACTACACCGACGACCCCACGTTCCCGCCCGTCGCGGACGAGGTCGTCGTCACGTTCGAGCAGGGCGTGCCGGTCGCGCTCGACGGCGTCGCGGTGACCCCGCTGCAGGCGATCCAGGAGATGAACCGCCGCGCGGGCGCCCAGGGCGTCGGGCGGATCGACATCGTCGAGGACCGGCTGGTGGGCATCAAGTCGCGCGAGGTCTACGAGGCGCCGGGCGCGATCGCCCTCATCGCCGCGCACCAGGAGCTCGAGAACGTCACCCTCGAGCGCGAGCAGGCCCGCTTCAAGCGCGGCGTCGAGCAGCGCTGGACCGAGCTCGTCTACGACGGCATGTGGTTCAGCCCGCTCAAGCGCTCGCTCGACGTGTTCGTCGACGACACCCAGCGCTACGTGTCCGGCGACGTGCGCCTCGTGCTGCACGGCGGGCGCGCGACCGTCACGGGCCGGCGCTCGGACGCGAGCCTCTACGACTTCAACCTCGCGACGTACGACGAGGGCGACTCGTTCGACCAGTCGCAGGCCAAGGGATTCATCGAGATCTACGGTCTCACCGCGAAGCTCGCCGCCGCGCGCGACGAGAAGTTCGGCAACGGTGTGGACCTCGGGACGGGAGAGCTGTGAGCACGCACGACGACCAGGACGGCACCGCCGTCGAGCCGACCGAGACGGCGCGCGTCAGCCTGTGGGGCGGCCGGTTCGCGGGCGGCCCCGCCGACGCGCTGGCCGCGCTGAGCAAGTCCACGCACTTCGACTGGCGCCTCGCGGGCCAGGACGTCGCGGGCTCGAAGGCTCACGCGAAGGTCCTGCACGCCGCGGGCCTGCTCGACGACGACGAGCTCGACGGCATGCTCGCCGCGCTCGAGCGCCTGCGCAAGGACGTCGCGTCGGGCGCGTTCGTCGCGGCCGACGACGACGAGGACGTGCACACCGCGCTGGAGCGCGGGCTCATCGAGCGGGCCGGGCCCGAGCTCGGCGGCAAGCTGCGCGCGGGCCGGTCGCGCAACGACCAGATCGCGACGCTCACGCGCATGTACCTGCGCGACGAGGCGCGCACGATCGCGCGCCTCGTGCTCGACGTCGTCGACGCGCTGATCGAGCAGGCCGCCGCACACCCGGGCGCGGCCATGCCCGGTCGCACGCACCTCCAGCACGCCCAGCCGGTGCTCCTCGCGCACCACCTGCTCGCCCACGCGTGGCCGCTGCTGCGCGACGTCGACCGGCTCATCGACTGGGACGTGCGCGCCGCGCGCTCGCCGTACGGGTCGGGGGCGCTCGCGGGCTCGTCGCTGGGCCTGGACCCGGCGGCGGTCGCCGCCGAGCTCGGGTTCGACGGCCCGGTCGAGAACTCGATCGACGGCACCGCGTCGCGCGACGTCGTCGCGGAGTTCGCGTTCGTCGCCGCGATGCTCGGGGTCGACCTCTCGCGCCTCGCGGAGGAGGTCATCCTCTGGGCGACGAAGGAGTTCGGCTTCGTGCGCCTGCACGACTCCTACTCCACGGGGTCGAGCATCATGCCGCAGAAGAAGAACCCGGACGTCGCCGAGCTCGCGCGCGGCAAGGCGGGCCGCCTCATCGGCGACCTGACGGGCCTGCTCGCGACGCTCAAGGGCCTGCCGCTCGCGTACAACCGCGACCTCCAGGAGGACAAGGAGCCGGTGTTCGACCAGGTCGACACGCTCGAGGTGCTCCTGCCCGCGTTCTCCGGCATGGTCGCGACCCTCGAGTTCGACACCGACCGCATGGCGTCGCTCGCGCCGCAGGGGTTCTCGCTCGCGACGGACGTCGCCGAGTGGCTCGTGCGCGAGGGCGTGCCGTTCCGCGTCGCGCACGAGGTCGCGGGCGCGTGCGTGCGCGCGTGCGAGGAGCGCGGCATCGAGCTGTGGGACCTCTCGGACGACGACCTCGCGTCGATCTCCGAGCACCTCACGCCGGGTGTGCGCGACGTGCTGAGCGTGGAGGGCTCGCTCGCGTCGCGCGACGCCGTGGGCGGCACCGCCCCGGTGCGGGTCGCCGAGCAGCTCGAGGCCGCGAAGGAGCGCTCGGCCGAGTACCGCTTCTGGGCCCAGGACTGACGGTGCCCCGGCTCGCGGTGCGGCAGGCGTGCCCGGCGGTGCGGGTGTGAGCGTCGGTCCGGACGTCCTCGCCGAGCTCGTCCGCCGGGTGCGCGACGCCGTCCCGCGCCTCGGTCCGCCCGGCCCGGGCGCGGTCGCCGCGGGGGAGTGGACGGCGTCGGGCACGCGCCTCGTCGTGGTGGACGGGCCCGCGGGCTCGGGCAAGACGACGCTCGCCGCCCAGCTCGAGGCCGCGCTGCCCGCCCAGGTGCTCCACATGGACGACCTCTACGAGGGCTGGCGCGGGCTCGAGCCCGCCTGGGCACGGCTCCACGCGTGGGTGCTGACGCCGCTCGCCGCGGGCCGGGCCGGGCGGTACCGCCGGTACGACTGGCACCTCGACCGCTTCGCCGAGTGGCACGACGTCCCGGCCGCGCCGTACCTCGTGGTCGAGGGCTGCGGGGCGGGGCGGCGCGCGGCCGACGAGGTCGCGGCGCTGCGCGTGTGGGTGGAGGCGCCGGACGACGTCCGGCTCCGGCGCGGCCTCGACCGGGACGGCGAGGACCAGCGTGACCACTGGCTCGCATGGATGGTCGCGGAGCGCGAGCACTACCGCCGCAACGCCACGCGCGAGCGCGCGGACGTCGTCCTCGACGGGTGGGGTCGGCTCGTGCGCACCGGGCGGACGGCGCCCGGCCCGGACCCGATCGCGCCCCGCACGGGCGTGGGCGGCGAGGCGTAGATTGCCCGGGACGGGAGGTGGTGGCATGCCGGCGGAGGCCTGGACGGACAGTGCGGCAGACATGGTGACGAGCACTGCGACGGACGCTGCGGCGGACGCGCCGACGGGGACGATCGGGGCCGGGGGCGCGCGCGTCGTCGGGCCGTGGGACGCCCCGGCGCGCGGCTGGTACGCGCGCGACGTGCACGAGGTCGCGCGCGACCTCCTGGGTGCCCTGCTCACGCGGCGCAGCGCCGCGGGCGACGTCACGCTGCGGATCACCGAGGTCGAGGCGTACGACGGCGAGCGCGACCCGGGCTCCCACGCGTTCCGCGGGCGCACGGAGCGCAACCGCGCCATGTTCGGCGAGCCGGGCCGCCTCTACGTCTACCGCCACCTGGGTCTGCACCACTGCGTCAACGTCGTGTGCGGGCCGGTGGGCCGCGCGTCCGCCGTCCTGCTGAGGGCCGGGGAGGTGACCGACGGCGTCGGGCTCGCCCGGTCTCGCCGGGTGGCCGCGGGCCGGTGCGACTCGGACCGTCAGATCGCGCGCGGCCCGGCGCGCCTCGCGGTCGCGCTCGACCTCGACCTGCGCCACTACGGCGCGGAGCTGACGGACCCGGACGGCGAGCTCGTGCTGCACCGGGCGACGGACGGGCCGCACCGGCCGCCGATCGCCACGGGACCGCGCGTGGGCGTGTCGGGCGACGGCGGGGACGGCGAGCTGTTCCCCTGGCGCTACTGGCTCGCGGGGGACCCGACGGTGTCCGCCTACCGCCGCGTGAGCGCGCGCTCCCGCTGAGCCGGGGCCATCGACCCGCGGCACCACGGTCCGGCGCCGCCCGCGAGGTGGGCGGTGGCCGGGCGACGGCGTCCGGCACGGCAGACTAGGACCCGCGGCCCGGAAGGGGCCGCACCCTCGTGCCCGCACGGCGGGCACTCGACGAAGGAGCAGAAGTGAGCGACGTTCTCGACGAGCTGCAATGGCGAGGCCTGGTGGCGCAGTCCACCGACGAGGCCGCGCTGCGCGCCGCGCTGGCCGAGGGCCCGATCACCTATTACTGCGGCTTCGACCCGACGGCGCCGAGCCTGCACCACGGGCACCTGGTCCAGCTCCTCCTGCTGCGCCACCTCCAGCTCGCCGGCCACCGGCCGATCGCGCTCGTGGGCGGCGCGACGGGCATGATCGGCGACCCGCGCCAGTCGGGGGAGCGGGTGCTCAACTCGAAGGAGACGGTCGCCGACTGGACCGAGCGCCTGCGCGGCCAGGTCTCGCGCTTCCTGGACTTCGAGGGGGAGAACGCGGCGCGCGTCGTCAACAACCTCGACTGGATCTCGGAGATGTCGGCGATCGACTTCCTGCGCGACGTGGGCAAGCACTACCGCCTCGGCACGATGCTCGCCAAGGACACGGTGGCGCGCCGCCTGAGCTCGGACGAGGGCATCAGCTTCACGGAGTTCAGCTACCAGATCCTCCAGGGCATCGACTTCCACGAGCTCTACCTGCGCCACGGGGTCACGCTGCAGACGGGCGGGAACGACCAGTGGGGCAACCTGCTCTCGGGCGTCGACCTCATCCGCCGGACGGAGGGCGCGTCGGTGCACGTCATGACGACGCCGCTCATCACGAAGGCCGACGGCACGAAGTTCGGCAAGACCGAGGGCGGCGCGGTCTGGCTCGACGCCGACATGATGAGCCCGTACGCGTTCTACCAGTTCTGGCTCAACGCGGCGGACGACGACGTCGTGCGGTTCCTGAAGATCTTCACCTTCCGCTCGCGCGAGGAGATCGCGGAGCTCGAGGCCGCGGTCCGGAAGCGGCCGGGCGCACGGGAGGCGCAGCGCACGCTCGCCGCCGACGTGACGACGCTCGTGCACGGGGCGGCGGCGACCGACGCGGTCATCGCGGCGAGCCAGGCGCTCTTCGGGCGTGGCGAGCTCGACGCCCTCGACGAGCGCACGCTCGAGGCGGCGGTCGCCGAGCTGCCGCGCGCGACGGCGCAGGTCGGCGACCCGGTCGTCGACCTCCTGGTGGCGGCGGGCCTCGTCGCGTCGAAGGGGGCGGCACGCCGCGCGGTCGCGGAGGGCGGCGCGTACGTCAACAACGTCAAGGTCACCGGTGAGGACGCGACGCTCGGGGCCGACGACCTGCTGCACGGACGGTTCGCGCTGCTGCGCCGGGGCAAGAAGACCCTCGGGGTCGCCGTCGCCGGCTGATCCGGAGGGCGAGGGACAGGAGGGGCCGGGCCGCGTCGAGCGGTGCCGGCCCCTCCTGCGTCGGGTCCCGCGAGGGCGGCACGGAGCGGATTTGGCACTCCCGCGGAGCGCGTGTAGTGTTCTCGACGTTCGCCCGGCAGGGAGGAACGGACACCGGGTCTCGATCATCCGAGACGGTGGCTGGTCCCCCGGGCGGTCCCCTCGAAGATCGACAGGGTGCTTCGCGCGCCCTGAGGATGTTCGAGGCTGCTGGCTCCACGGCCGGCCCTCCGAGCTCGGAACGCCGAGTTGGAAGGGACACCGAGGATCTGGTAGATTAGAGAAGTTGCCCCAAGCGAGGTTCTGCCCGGTCGGGTGGTGCTGAGTTGGTGTGTGTCGGTTGTTTGAGAACTCAACAGTGTGCTTGTTAGTCAATGCCAAATTTTTTGTCCCTGTGGCATGGCTGGCCTGGTTGCCCGTCCGGGTGGTTGGGTTGGTTGTGTCTGGGATTCCTTTGGTTGATTTCGGAAGATGATGTCATCTTTCGTGTTGATGCCAGTTTTGTGAACCCTGTTGGGGTTCGCTTCGTATGGATTGTTCACTGCTGGGTTTTGTCCTGGTGGTGGGCGTTGTTCATTTACGGAGAGTTTGATCCTGGCTCAGGACGAACGCTGGCGGCGTGCTTAACACATGCAAGTCGAACGATGATGCCCAGCTTGCTGGGCGGATTAGTGGCGAACGGGTGAGTAACACGTGAGTAACCTGCCCTTGACTTCGGGATAACTCCGGGAAACCGGGGCTAATACCGGATATGAGCCGTCCTCGCATGGGGGTGGTTGGAAAGTTTTTCGGTCAGGGATGGGCTCGCGGCCTATCAGCTTGTTGGTGGGGTGATGGCCTACCAAGGCGACGACGGGTAGCCGGCCTGAGAGGGCGACCGGCCACACTGGGACTGAGACACGGCCCAGACTCCTACGGGAGGCAGCAGTGGGGAATATTGCACAATGGGCGAAAGCCTGATGCAGCGACGCCGCGTGAGGGATGAAGGCCTTCGGGTTGTAAACCTCTTTCAGCAGGGAAGAAGCGCAAGTGACGGTACCTGCAGAAGAAGCGCCGGCTAACTACGTGCCAGCAGCCGCGGTAATACGTAGGGCGCAAGCGTTGTCCGGAATTATTGGGCGTAAAGAGCTCGTAGGCGGTTTGTCGCGTCTGGTGTGAAAACTCGAGGCTCAACCTCGAGCTTGCATCGGGTACGGGCAGACTAGAGTGCGGTAGGGGAGACTGGAATTCCTGGTGTAGCGGTGGAATGCGCAGATATCAGGAGGAACACCGATGGCGAAGGCAGGTCTCTGGGCCGCAACTGACGCTGAGGAGCGAAAGCATGGGGAGCGAACAGGATTAGATACCCTGGTAGTCCATGCCGTAAACGTTGGGCACTAGGTGTGGGGCTCATTCCACGAGTTCCGTGCCGCAGCAAACGCATTAAGTGCCCCGCCTGGGGAGTACGGCCGCAAGGCTAAAACTCAAAGGAATTGACGGGGGCCCGCACAAGCGGCGGAGCATGCGGATTAATTCGATGCAACGCGAAGAACCTTACCAAGGCTTGACATGCACGAGAAGCCACCAGAGATGGTGGTCTCTTTGGACACTCGTGCACAGGTGGTGCATGGTTGTCGTCAGCTCGTGTCGTGAGATGTTGGGTTAAGTCCCGCAACGAGCGCAACCCTCGTCCCATGTTGCCAGCGGGTTATGCCGGGGACTCATGGGAGACTGCCGGGGTCAACTCGGAGGAAGGTGGGGATGACGTCAAATCATCATGCCCCTTATGTCTTGGGCTTCACGCATGCTACAATGGCCGGTACAAAGGGCTGCGATACCGTAAGGTGGAGCGAATCCCAAAAAGCCGGTCTCAGTTCGGATTGGGGTCTGCAACTCGACCCCATGAAGTCGGAGTCGCTAGTAATCGCAGATCAGCAACGCTGCGGTGAATACGTTCCCGGGCCTTGTACACACCGCCCGTCAAGTCACGAAAGTCGGTAACACCCGAAGCCCATGGCCCAACCGTTCGCGGGGGGAGTGGTCGAAGGTGGGACTGGCGATTGGGACTAAGTCGTAACAAGGTAGCCGTACCGGAAGGTGCGGCTGGATCACCTCCTTTCTAAGGAGCTACCAACCCTCGCCTTGCCGGTGTTTGCTGGTGGGTGGGTGGTTCAGGTGCCACGCCATCGCCGTCCGTGTGGTGGGTGGTTGCTCATGGGTGGAACATTGACGAAAGAGCTTCTTGGTCTTGCTGGTGTCAGTACCTGCCGGCTCGCATGTTCCTCTTGGGGTTCGTGCGGGTGGTGGTGGAACATCACGGGTGGGGCTGGGGGGCTTGTCGAGCACACTGTTGGGTCCTCAGGTCACCGGCCACCGGTTGGTGGGGTGCCTGGTACGGGCCGGTCCTTGGACCACGAACCGCTTCGTCTGCGCTCTTGTATGAGGGTGTGGGTGGGGTAGGCGGGTCTGGTGGGGTCGGGGTCGTTGGTTGTTTGAGAACTGCACAGTGGACGCGAGCATCTTTGTAAAGATCAAGACGCACCCTCTTGGGGGTGTGGTTCTTGGTTCTCTGCAGTTTTGTTGTTTTTGTTGAAGTTTTTAAGGGCACAGGGTGGATGCCTTGGCACTAGGAGCCGAAGAAGGACGTGGTAGCCTGCGATAAGCCTCGGGGAGCTGGCAAACGAGCTGTGATCCGAGGGTTTCCGAATGGGGGAACCCCGCACGAGTCATGTCGTGTGACCCGCACCTGAATATATAGGGTGTGTGGAGGGAACGTCGGGAAGTGAAACATCTCAGTACCGACAGGAAGAGATATTCCGTGAGTAGTGGCGAGCGAAAGCGGATGAGGCCAAACCGGGCGCGTGTTCAAGCTGTCAGGCGTTGCGTGTTCGGGGTTGTGGGACCCTTCTGGTGGATCTGACAGTCCACCGGGGAGTAAGAAAGCCGTGTCATAGTCGAACCGCATTGAAAGGCGGACCATAGACGGTGCGAGTCCGGTAGACGAAATGGTGCGGCCTCCCGAAGGGGATCCCAAGTAGCACGGGGCCCGAGAAATCTCGTGTGAATCTGGCAAGACCACTTGCTAAGCCTAAATACTACCTAGTGACCGATAGCGGACCAGTACCGTGAGGGAAAGGTGAAAAGTACCCCGGGAGGGGAGTGAAATAGTACCTGAAACCGTGTGCCTACAATCCGTTGGAGCCTCCTTGGCTGGGGTGACAGCGTGCCTTTTGAAGAATGAGCCTGCGAGTTAGTGCTCAGTGGCGAGGTTAACCCGTGTGGGGAAGCCGTAGCGAAAGCGAGTCCGAACAGGGCGCCCATAGTCGCTGGGTCTAGACCCGAAGCGAAGTGATCTAGCCATGGGCAGGTTGAAGCGCGGGTAAGACCGCGTGGAGGACCGAACCCACCAGGGTTGAAAACCTGGGGGATGACCTGTGGTTAGGGGTGAAAGGCCAATCAAACTTCGTGATAGCTGGTTCTCCCCGAAATGCATTTAGGTGCAGCGTCACGTGTTTCTTGCCGGAGGTAGAGCTACTGGATGGCCGATGGGCCCTACAAGGTTACTGACGTCAGCCAAACTCCGAATGCCGGTAAGTGAAAGCGTGGCAGTGAGACTGCGGGGGATAAGCTCCGTAGTCGAGAGGGAAACAGCCCAGACCACCGGCTAAGGCCCCTAAGCGTGTGCTAAGTGGGAAAGGATGTGGAGTTGCACAGACAACCAGGAGGTTGGCTTAGAAGCAGCCACCCTTGAAAGAGTGCGTAATAGCTCACTGGTCAAGTGATTCCGCGCCGACAATGTAGCGGGGCTCAAGTACACCGCCGAAGCCGTGGCATCTGCGCTCAACTCAGGCCTTCGTGGTCCAGAGGCGCAGGTGGGTAGGGGAGCGTCGTGTGGGCGGTGAAGCCGCGGGGGAACCCAGCGGTGGAGCCCACACGAGTGAGAATGCAGGCATGAGTAGCGAAAGACGGGTGAGAAACCCGTCCGCCGAATGACCAAGGGTTCCAGGGCCAGGTTAATCCGCCCTGGGTAAGTCGGGACCTAAGGCGAGGCCGACAGGCGTAGTCGATGGACAAGGAGTTGATATTCTCCTACCGGCGAAGAACCGCCCATACCGAGCCCGGTGATGCTGACCGCCCAAACCTGCCCATCGACCCTTCGGGGTCACCGGGCAGGGGCGCGCGGGACCCAATCCGGTAGTAGGTAAGCGTATTAACAGGGGTGACGCAGGAAGGTAGCCCGGCGTGGCGATGGTAGACCACGTCCAAGGCTGTAGGCCGTCGGGTAGGCAAATCCGCCCGACATGAAGGCTGAGAGCTGACGGTGAGCGCACAAGCGCGAACTGGGTGATCCTATGCTGCCAAGAAAAGCCTCGACGCGAGGTTCTAGCCGCCCGTACCCCAAACCGACTCAGGTGGTCAGGTAGAGAATACTAAGGCGATCGAGAGAATCGTGGTTAAGGAACTCGGCAAAATGCCCCCGTAACTTCGGGAGAAGGGGGGCCCGAAGCGTGAACACCCTCGCGGTGGGAGCGTGGACGGCCGCAGAGACCAGGGAGAAGCGACTGTTTACTAAAAACACAGGTCCGTGCGAAGTCGCAAGACGATGTATACGGACTGACGCCTGCCCGGTGCTGGAAGGTTAAGAGGACGGGTCAACCCTTCGGGGTGAAGCTCAGAATTTAAGCCCCAGTAAACGGCGGTGGTAACTATAACCATCCTAAGGTAGCGAAATTCCTTGTCGGGTAAGTTCCGACCTGCACGAATGGCGTAACGACTTCTCCGCTGTCTCAACCGCGAACTCGGCGAAATTGCACTACGAGTAAAGATGCTCGTTACGCGCAGCAGGACGGAAAGACCCCGGGACCTTTACTATAGCTTGGTATTGGTGTTCGGTGCGGCTTGTGTAGGATAGGTGGGAGACTGTGAAGCCCGTACGCCAGTGCGGGTGGAGTCAACGTTGAAATACCACTCTGGCCGCTTCGGATGTCTAACCTCGGTCCGTGATCCGGACCAGGGACAGTGCCTGGTGGGTAGTTTAACTGGGGCGGTTGCCTCCTAAAATGTAACGGAGGCGCTCAAAGGTTCCCTCAGCCTGGTTGGCAATCAGGTGTCGAGTGCAAGTGCACAAGGGAGCTTGACTGTGAGACTGACAGGTCGAGCAGGGACGAAAGTCGGAACTAGTGATCCGGCGGTGGCTTGTGGAAGCGCCGTCGCTCAACGGATAAAAGGTACCCCGGGGATAACAGGCTGATCTTGCCCAAGAGTCCATATCGACGGCATGGTTTGGCACCTCGATGTCGGCTCGTCGCATCCTGGGGCTGGAGTAGGTCCCAAGGGTTGGGCTGTTCGCCCATTAAAGCGGTACGCGAGCTGGGTTTAGAACGTCGTGAGACAGTTCGGTCCCTATCCGCTGCGCGCGCAGGAAACTTGAGAAGGGCTGTCCCTAGTACGAGAGGACCGGGACGGACGAACCTCTGGTGTGCCAGTTGTTCCGCCAGGAGCACCGCTGGTTGGCTACGTTCGGAAGGGATAACCGCTGAAAGCATCTAAGCGGGAAGCCTGCTTCAAGATGAGGTTTCCATACCCTACGGGGTGAGAGGCACCCAGCAGAACACTGGGTCGATAGGCCGGACGTGGAAGCGGGGACGAAAGACCCGTGCAGCTGACCGGTACTAATCAGCCGACAACTTCAACACCAAACACTTTGCTACGCGTCCACTGTGCGGTTCCCGAACCACCAACACCACACCCCACACGGGGTGCCCCGGGTGTTGACACGGTTCAACAGAGTTACGGCGGTCACAGCGAAGGGGAAACGCCCGGTCCCATACCGAACCCGGAAGCTAAGCCCTTCAGCGCCGATGGTACTGCCCTGGAGACGGGGTGGGAGAGTAGGACGCCGCCGGACAACCCTTCACCGAAGGCCCACCCCACACGGGGTGGGCCTTCGGCATATCCGCATACCCCCACACCGCAGACGGGGCGAACCCGTCGTGGCTGACCCTCTCGTCGGCGTCGGCGTCGGCGCTGGCCCCGGCGTCCGCCCGAGCCGTCGCGGAGCGGGGGTGTGCCGGCGTCGAGCCGGAGCAGAGGCAGCGCCCCCGGGCGCGCACCTCGCACCACGCTTCTCCGGACGCCGGACAGAGCGGTGTTGCTGCGCCACCGAGCGTCGGCAGACGCAGGCTGATCAGGCTGCGGGCCGGCCGGAGGCGGGCCACGGCGCGTGTCCCCACTAGAATGGGGGCATGTCCACCATCTCCCGTGACGAGGTCGCGCGCGTCGCCGCGCTGGCCCGCATCGATCTGCGACCCGAGGAGCTGGACCGGCTCTCCGGCGAGCTCGACGTGATCGTCGACGCCATCGCCAAGGTCAGCGAGGTCGCGACGCCCGACGTCCCCGCGACGAGCCACCCGATCCCGATGTCGAACGTCTTCCGTGACGACATCCCCGAGCCGCCGCTGCCCGTCGAGGACGTCCTCGCGGGCGCGCCCGCGGCGGAGGACGGCCGGTTCTCCGTACCGCAGATCCTCGGGGAGGAGTGAGATGACGGACCTGACACGGCTCTCCGCGGCCGAGCTCGCCGAAGGGCTCGAGGCGCGCGACTTCTCGAGCGTCGAGGCCACCCAGGCGCACCTCGACCGGATCGGCGCGGTCGAGGGCGCGGTCAACGCGTTCCTCCACGTCAACACCGACGAGGCGCTGGCGACGGCGCGCTCGGTCGACGACCGCCGCGTCGCGGGCGAGCCGGTGCACCGGCTCGCCGGTGTGCCGATCGCGGTCAAGGACGTCGTCGTGACGAAGGGCATGCCGACGACGGCCGGCTCCAAGATCCTCGAGGGCTGGGTGCCGCCGTACGACGCGACGCTCGTCGAGAAGATCCGCGCCGCCGGGCTGCCGATCCTCGGCAAGACGAACATGGACGAGTTCGCCATGGGCTCGTCGACCGAGCACTCCGCGTACGGCAACACCCGCAACCCGTGGGACCTCGACCGGATTCCCGGCGGGTCGGGCGGCGGCTCCGCCGCGGCGGTGGCGGCGTTCGAGGCACCCCTCGCGATCGGCACGGACACGGGCGGCTCGATCCGTCAGCCCGGGGCCGTCACCGGCACCGTCGGCGTCAAGCCGACGTACGGCGGCGTCTCCCGGTACGGGCTCATCGCGATGGCGTCCTCGCTCGACCAGGCGGGCCCCGTCACGCGCACGGTGCTCGACGCCGCGCTGCTGCACGAGCTCATCGGCGGCTACGACCCGCGCGACTCCACGTCGATCCCCGGGCGCGGGCCGGCGCTCGTCGACGCCGCGGTCCAGGGCGCCACGGGCGACCTCTCGGGCCTGCGCGTCGGCGTCGTCAAGGAGCTCACGGGCGAGGGCTACCAGGAGGGCGTGAGCGCGCGCTTCGCGCAGTCGCTCGACCTCCTGCGCGGGCTCGGCGCCGAGATCGTCGAGGTCTCCTGCCCGCACTTCGAGTACGCGCTCGGCGCGTACTACCTGATCATGCCGTCGGAGGCGTCGAGCAACCTTGCGAAGTTCGACGGCATGCGCTTCGGCCTGCGCGTGGAGCCCGAGGAGGGCCCCGTGACCGCGGAGCGCGTCATGGCCGCCACGCGCGGCGCGGGCTTCGGCGACGAGGTGAAGCGCCGCATCATCCTCGGCACCTACGCGCTCTCGGCCGGCTACTACGACGCCTACTACGGCAGCGCGCAGAAGGTCCGCACGCTCATCCAGCGGGACTTCGCCGCCGCCTTCGAGCAGGCGGACGTCCTCGTCTCGCCGACGGCGCCGACCACGGCGTTCCGGTTCGGCGAGAAGCTCGACGACCCGCTCGCCATGTACCTCAACGACGTCGCGACGATCCCCGCCAACCTCGCGGGGGTCCCCGGGATGTCGGTGCCGTCGGGCCTGTCGGACGACGGCCTGCCCGTCGGGTTCCAGATCCTCGCGCCGGCCAAGGCCGACGACCGCATGTACCGGGTGGGCGCGGCCCTCGAGGCCGCCCTGGTCGGCTCGTGGGGTGGCCCGCTGCTCGACCGCGCGCCCGCGCTGCCCACGGCCACGAACGCACAGGAGGGCCAGGTCGGATGACCGCCACGACCGTCGACCTCGTCGACTACGCCGACGCCACGCGCCGCTACGACCCCGTCATCGGGATCGAGGTGCACGTCGAGCTCGGCACGCTGACCAAGATGTTCTGCCCGGCCGAGGTGAGCTTCGGCGCCGAGCCGAACACCCAGGTGACCCCGGTCTCGCTCGGGCTCCCGGGCGCCCTGCCGGTCGTCAACGGCAAGGCCGTCGAGTATGCGATCCGCATCGGCCTCGCGCTCAACTGCCAGATCGCCGAGACGTGCCGGTTCGCGCGCAAGAACTACTTCTACCCGGACGTCCCGAAGAACTTCCAGACGTCCCAGTACGACGAGCCCATCGCCTACGACGGGTGGATCGACGTCGAGCTCGAGGACGGGACCGTGTTCCGCGTCGAGATCGAGCGCGCGCACATGGAGGAGGACGCCGGCAAGAACACCCACGTGGGTGGGGCGACCGGTCGCATCCACGGTGCCGAGTACTCGCTCGTCGACTACAACCGCGCCGGCATCCCGCTCGTCGAGATCGTCACGCGGCCGATCACGGGCGCGGGCGACCGCGCCCCCGAGGTCGCGCGCGCGTACGTACAGACGCTGCGCGACATCTTCCGGGCGCTCGACGTGTCCGAGGCGCGCATGGAGCGCGGCAACGTCCGCGCCGACGTGAACCTCTCGCTGCGCCCGACGCCCGAGTCGCCGCTCGGCACGCGCACCGAGACGAAGAACGTCAACTCGTTCCGCTCCGTCGAGCGGGCCGTGCGCTACGAGGTCTCGCGCCAGGCCGCCGTGCTCGACGCGGGCGGCACGGTGATCCAGGAGACCCGGCACTGGCACGAGGACACGGGCATCACGACGTCGGGCCGCGTGAAGTCGGACGCCGAGGACTACCGGTACTTCCCGGAGCCCGACCTCGTCCCGATCGCGCCGCCGCGCGAGTGGATCGAGGAGATCCGTGCGGGGCTCCCCGAGCTGCCGGTCGCGCGCCGCCGTCGGCTCCAGGGCGAGTGGGGCTACGCGGACGCCGAGATGCGCGACGTCGTGAACGCCGGTGCGCTCGACCTCATCGAGGCCACCGTCGCCGCGGGCACCAGCCCGGCCGGTGCGCGCAAGTGGTGGATGGGGGAGCTCGCGCGCCGCGCCAAGCAGGACGAGGTGGCGCTCGAGGCGCTGCCCGTCACGCCCGCGCAGATCGCCGCGCTGCAGGGCCTCGTCGACGCGGGCCGGATCAACGACAAGCTCGCGCGCCAGGTGCTCGACGGCGTGCTCGCCGGCGAGGGGGACCCGGAGGCGGTCGTCACCGCCCGGGGCCTCGAGGTCGTCTCCGACGACGGTGCGCTGCTCGCCGCGATCGACGAGGCGCTCGCCGCGCAGCCGGACATCGTGGAAAAGGTCCGGGGCGGGAACCTCGGGCCCGTCGGGGCGATCATCGGTGCCGTGATGAAGGCGACCCGCGGCCAGGCGGACGCGGGCCGCGTGCGCGAGCTCGTCCTCGAGCGGATCGGCTGACCGCCGTGACGCGCGGACCGGTCGTCCTGGGAGAGATGGTGCGTCTGCGCCCGATCGAGGCGCGGGACGCGGACCGCATGTGGGAGTCGTTGCAGGACCCGGAGGCCAACCGGCTCACGGGGACGACGGCGACCTTCACGCGCGAGCAGATCGACGAGTGGGTGGCGACCGTCAGCGACCGGGACGGCCGGTACGACTGGGCCATCACGCCGGGCGCGGTGCGTGACGGGCAGCCGGTGAGCGACGAGCTGATCGGCGAGATCGTGCTCAACGACCTCGACGAGCACGCGCGCTCGGCGAACCTGCGGCTCGCGCTGCTCCCGAACTACCGCGGGCGCGGCTACGGTCGCGAGGCAATCTTCGAGGTGCTGCGGTTCGCGTTCGACGGGTCGACGGACGTCGACGGCGTCCGGCACGAGGGACCGCGCCTGCACCGCGTGAGCCTCGACGTGCTGAGCATCAACCCCCGCGCCCGGATGCTCTACGAGTCGTTGGGCTTCCGCGAGGAGGGTCGGCTGCGCGACGTCTACCGCGACGGCGACGGGTGGGCGGACGCGACGGTCATGAGCATCCTCGAGGACGAGTTCCGGGCGGGCCTCGGCGCGTCCTGAGCCGTCCGCGGGCACGACCGCACGAAGGGCCCGGCAGCATCCGCTGCCGGGCCCTTCGTCGTCCCGTCCTGCACCAGCTCCTCGCCGCGCGGACGCGCCCGTCAGGCGCGGTACGCCTGGCGCAGCAGCTCCACGCCGTCCTGCGTGCCCTCGAAGGAGGTGCCACCGGTCATGACGACGACGAGCTCCTGGTCGGGGAAGAGCGCCAGGAGCTGGCCGCCCAGGCCGAGGGCGAAGACCATGCCGAGGTCCGGGTCGGCCCACCAGTGCCAGCCGTACGCGCCGATCCAGGGGTAGGTCCGGGTGCGGGGGCGCCAGCACTCGCGCAGCCAGTCGAGCGGCGCGACCTCCTCGCGCAGCACGGCGGTCCCGAGGCGCGCGAGGTCGGTCGGGAGGAGGCACAGCCCGTTGCCCGCGTGGCTGTAGCCGTTCCGGTCCGCGTAGAAGCGCCAGCGGCGGATGCCCGACGGGCGGAAGAGGTGCTCCTCCGCCAGCTGCTCGACGCTGCGACCCGTGCGCCGGTGGAGCACCGCACCGAGCAGGTGCGAGGACCCCGTGGAGTACCACATCGTGCGTCCGGGCTCGTCGACCAGCGGCCGCTCCACGACGGCGCGCAGCAGGTCCTTGCTCGCGGTGAGCGGCGGGGCCGAGCCGCGCCAGACGCCGAACTCCGGCCACTCGAGCCCCGACGTCATCCCCAGCAGGTGCTCGACGGTGATGGCGCGCTTGCGCTCGTCGTCGACCGGCACGTGCGGCAGGTGCGCCAGCGCCGAGGACGACAGGTCGACGTCGACGAAGCCCGCGAGGATGCCGGTGACGCTCTTCGTCACCGAGTTCAGCTTGGCGAGGCGGTCCGCTCCGTCGTGGCGGCGGAACCACGTGCGCTCGGTGGTCCCCGCGTGCACGACGACGAGCGCGTGCACGCCGGCGGTGCGCAGCCGCCGCTCCCAGCGCCGGCCGGTCCAGAGGTCGTCGATCATGGGGCAGGAACGTAGCGGCTCCGGCTCGCGGCGGACGACAGGACTACCGACGCGCGGCCGGACCGCACCGTGGTTGACATCACCCGACCCACGACGTACATTCATAAGACGGAAACAAACTTCCGAGATGTGGAATCCACTCCGAAGGTTGGGCGGTCGAGCCGCCCGGCCCGGTCGTCGAGAGGGAACGCAGCGATGACGCTGGACGAGTTCAACCGGTGGTCGCCGGACGAGGCGCGGGACGCGCTCCTCGCGTGCGCCCACGTGGACCGCTGGGCCGAGGAGGTCGCGGCCGGTCGCCCGTACGCGACCGTGGAGGACGCCGTCGAGGCGGCGCTCACCACCGCCGACCCGTGGACGGACGACGAGTCCGACTCCGCGCTGGCGCGCCACCCCCGGATCGGCGAGCGTGCCGAGGGGGAGGCCGCGGACGCGAGCATGTCGCGCTCCGAGCAGGCCGGGGTCGACACCTCCGACGACGACGTGACGCGCCGGCTCGCCGAGGGGAACCGCGCGTACGAGCAGCGGTTCGGCCACGTGTTCCTCGTCCGGGCCGCCGGGCGCAGCGCCGAGGAGATCCTCGAGCAGCTCACCGAGCGGCTGGGCAACGACGCCGAGACCGAGCGGGCGAACGCCGCCCGCAACCTGCGCGAGATCGCCGCGCTGCGGCTGAAGGGAATGCTGACGGCATGAGCACCCACGCCAGCCACATCACCACGCACGTACTCGACGCGGCCAGCGGTAGGCCCGCCGAGGGGATCACCGTCCGCCTGGAGGCGGCTCCGGAGATCGCGGAGGGGACGACGGGGCAGGGCTGGTCCCTGGTGGCGTCCTCCCGCACGAACGACGACGGTCGCGTGCCCCAGCTTGGGCCCGAGACCCTCGTCCCCGGTACGTACCGGCTCGTGTTCGACACGGCCGAGTACTTCGACCGGCGAGACACCGTGTCCTTCTACCCGGAGGTCGTCATCGTCTTCCGGGTGGCGAGCGCTGAGCAGCACTACCACGTCCCCGTCCTGCTCAGCCCGTTCGCCTACTCGACCTATCGAGGGAGCTGACATGAGCACCACCACGACTGCCGAGCAGTCGGCGGCCACGCAGAGCAGCGGGGCCATCGTCCTGGGCGACAACCAGTGGGGCAAGGCGGAGGTGCGCCTCGTGCGCGTCGACCGCTCCACGCCCCGGCACGAGATCACGGACGTCAACGTCTCCTCACAGCTGAGGGGCGGGCAGGAGGCCACGCACCGCGAGGGGGACAACTCCCGGTGCGTCGCGACGGACACGCAGAAGAACACGATCTACGCGTTCGCCCGTGACGGCGTCGGCGCGATCGAGGACTTCGCCATCCGCCTCGGGCAGCACTTCGTCGAGGACTTCGAGTGGATCGAGGGCGGGCGCTGGGAGATCGAGCAGTACTCCTGGAACCGCATCGAGACCTCGGCCGGCGAGCACGACCACGCGTTCGTCCGCAACAACCAGGAGACGCGCACCACGGTCGTGCAGCGCGACGGCGACGAGGTCTTCGTCGTCTCGGGCCTCACGGACCTCGTCGTCCTCAAGTCGACGGGCTCGGAGTTCCACGGGTTCCCGCGCGACCGCTACACGACGCTCGTCGAGACGGACGACCGCATCCTCGCGACGTCGGTCACCTCGCGCTGGCGCTACACGACCACCGACGTCGACTTCGACGCGGTGTACGCGAAGGTCCGCGCGATCCAGCTCGAGGCGTTCGCGACGACGCACTCGCTCGCGCTCCAGCAGACACTCTTCGCGATGGGCAAGGCCGTCCTGGAGGCCGTCCCGGAGATCGCGGAGATCAAGTTCTCGATGCCGAACAAGCACCACTTCCTCGTGGACCTGGCGCCGTTCGGCCTCGACAACCCGAACGAGGTCTTCTACGCGGCCGACCGCCCGTACGGCCTCATCGAGGCGACCGTCCTGCGTGAGGACGTCCCGGCCGAGCCGCGTGCCTGGGCGACCGTCACCGGGTTCTGCTGAGGCGTCATGACGGACGGACGCGCCCTGCCCGGCCGCGGAGCCCCCGCGGCCCGGCAGGGCGCGCCCGCCTCAGGGCGCCGCGGTGATGAGCTCGCGCGTGAGCTCGCTCGCGACGCGGTGCAGCACCGGGACCGCGTGCTCGCCGAACTCGTACGTCACGCGGGCCGCGGGCCCGGAGACGGACAGCGCGGTGGGGGTCGGGGCGTCGGGCACCGCGACGGCGAAGCAGCGCACGCCGAGCTCCTGCTCGCCGTCGTCGATCGCGTACCCGCGCTCGCGGGTCGCGGCGAGCTCCGCGAGGAGCGCGTCGACGTCGGTGATCGACTGGTCCGTCGCGGGCGGCATGCCGACGCGGCCCATGATCTCGCGCACCGTCTGGTCGGGGAGCTGGGCGAGGACCGCCTTGCCGACGCCCGTGCAGTGCGTGTAGACGCGCCGTCCGACCTCGGTGAACATGCGCATCGAGTGGCTCGACGACGCCTGGGCGACGTAGACCGCCATGTCGCGGTCGATCATCGCGAGGTTCGCCGACTCGCCGAGGTCGTGGGCGAGGCGCTCCAGGTAGGGGCGCGCGCCGGCGCCGAGCTGGCGGCCCGCCGACTCGCCGAGCCGGATGAGGCGCGGGCCGAGGGTGTACCGCCGCGACGGCGTCTGGCGCACGTAGCCCTGGGCGAGCAGCGTGCGCAGCAGGCGGTGGATCGTGGGCAGGGGGAGCCCCGCGTGCTGCGCGAGCTCGCTCAGGCCGGACTCGCCGCCGAAGTCGGCGAGCAGCTCGAGCAGCTCGATCGCGCGGTCCACAGACTGCACGCCCCCGGCCGGCTTCGCCGGCCGCGTGCCCGGGGCGCTCTCCGTCGGCTCCGTCGCCGCCGAGGTCTCGGCCATCTCACCATCTCCTGTCCACCAGGTGCCGCCCGACGGCGGGCGCACCTCGCCTGAGCAGTGCGGGAACCTCCCGCGCTCCCTTCCGCATCACGGAAGACACGCATCAGCATACGAGAAGAAGGAACGAACATGACGTCCGAGACGAAGGCCCCGGAGACGCAGGCCGCGACGGCGAAGAACGCCGCGACCAGCCCGAGCTACTCCATCACGCTGCGCGTCGAGGCCCCCAGCGGTCACCGCACCGCGAGCGACCTCGTCGCGGCCGTGAGCGCGACGGGTGCCGCGATCACGGGCGTCGACGTCTCGGAGTCGGGCGCCGACCGCCTCGTCGTCGACATCACGGCCGACACCGTCGACGCCGCGCACGTGGAGCAGATCCGGGACGCGCTGAGCGCGCTCGACGGCCTCACCGTGCGCCACGTGAGCGACGCGACGTTCCTCATGCACCTCGGCGGCAAGCTCGAGGTCAACCCCAAGGTGCCGCTGCGCCACCGCGCCGACCTGGCCCGCGCCTACACGCCAGGCGTGGCGCGCGTGTGCCTCGCCATCGCGGAGCGGCCCGAGGACGCGCGCCGTCTGACGGTCAAGCGCAACACGGTCGCGGTCGTGACCGACGGCACCGCCGTCCTCGGGCTGGGCGACATCGGTCCCGCCGCGGCCCTCCCCGTCATGGAGGGCAAGGCCGCGCTGTTCAAGCAGTTCGCGGGCGTCGACGCGTGGCCGGTGTGCCTCGACACGACCGACACCGAGGAGATCATCCGCACGGTGAAGGCCATCGCGCCCGTGTACGGCGGCATCAACCTCGAGGACATCTCCGCGCCGCGCTGCTTCGAGATCGAGCGCCGCCTGCGCGAGGAGCTCGACATCCCCGTGTTCCACGACGACCAGCACGGCACGGCGATCGTCGTGCTCGCGGCGCTGACGAATGCGCTGCGCGTGGTGGGCAAGGCCATCGAGGACGTGCGCATCGTCGTCTCCGGCGTCGGCGCGGCGGGCAACGCGATCATCGCGCTGCTCCAGGGCCAGGGCGCGGGCAACATCGTCGCGTTCGACCGCCAGGGCGCGATCCACCCCGGCGCGAGCCTCACCGACGAGCACCGCCGCCGCCTGGCGGAGACGACCAACCCCGACGGCTTCACGGGCACGCTGCGCGAGGGCCTGGCCGGGGCCGACGTCTTCATCGGCGTCTCCGGGCCGAACATCCTCACGGGCGACGACGTGGCCACCATGGCCGACGACGCGATCGTCTTCGCGCTGGCGAACCCCACGCCGGAGGTCGACCCGATCGCCGCGGCGCAGCACGCGACGGTCGTCGCCACGGGCCGGAGCGACTACCCGAACCAGATCAACAACGTGCTCGCCTTCCCGGGCCTCTTCCGCGGCCTGCTGGACGTCGGCGCGAGCGAGATCACCGACGAGATGCTGCGCGCCGCGGCCGTCGCGATCGCCGACGCCGTCGCGCCCGAGGAGCTCAGCGCGAGCTACATCGTCCCGAGCGTCTTCGAGCCGGCCGTCTCCACGGCCGTCGCGCGCGCCGTCGCCGAGGTCGCGGAGCGCGACCGCGCGGGCCAGGCTCAGGAGAGCAGCACGTCGGGCCACCACGTCGGGTCGGCAGCCCGGTCCTGACGCACCCTCGTCAGCCCGGCCCGCCCCGCAGAAAGGACACCACCATGACCACCACCACGGCCGTCGCCGTCCACGGACCCGCCGTCGAGCGGTCCGACGAGATCCTCACGCCGGACGCGCTCGACTTCGTCGCCGACCTGCAGCGCCGGTTCGGCGCCCGCCGCGACGAGCTGCTCGCCGCCCGGGCCGCGCGGCGCGAGCAGGTCGCCCGCACGGGTCGCCTCGACTTCCTGCCCGAGACCGCCGACGTGCGCGCGGGGGACTGGACGGTCGCCGGCGCGCCCGCGGACCTCCGGGACCGCCGCGTCGAGATCACCGGGCCCCCGACGCCCAAGATGGCGATCAACGCCCTCAACTCGGGCGCGAAGGTCTGGCTCGCCGACCTCGAGGACGCGTCGACGCCGCATTGGAGCAACGTCGTCGGGGGGCAGGTCGCCCTGCACGACGCGACGCGCCGCACGCTCGCGTTCACGTCGCCCGAGGGCAAGCAGTACGCGCTGCGCCCGGAGACCGACGGCGACCCGCTCGCCGTCATGGTCGTGCGGCCCCGCGGCTGGCACTTCGACGAGGTGCACCTCACCGTGGACGGGACGCCCGCCGTCGGCGCGCTCGTGGACTTCGGGCTGCACTTCTTCCACAACGCCGCGGAGCTCGTCGCGCGCGGCTCCGGGCCGTACTACTACCTGCCGAAGATGGAGTCCCACCTCGAGGCGCGCCTGTGGGACGAGGTCTTCACGCACGCGGAGCAGACGCTCGGCATCCCGCACGGGACGATCCGGGCGACGGTCCTCATCGAGACGATCCCGGCCGCGTTCGAGATGGACGAGATCCTCTACGAGCTGCGCGACCACGCGTCCGGGCTCAACGCGGGCCGCTGGGACTACCTGTTCTCCGTGATCAAGTACTTCCGCGACTCCGGGCCGTCGTTCACGCTGCCCGACCGCGGGTCCATCACGATGACCGCGCCGTTCATGCGCGCGTACACCGAGCTGCTGGTGCAGACGTGCCACCGGCGCGGCGCGTTCGCGATGGGCGGTATGGCGGCCGTCATCCCGAACCGCCGCGAGCCCGAGGTCACCGCCCAGGCGTTCGAGAAGGTGCGCGCCGACAAGCAGCGCGAGGCCGGCGACGGCTTCGACGGGTCGTGGGTCGCGCACCCGGACCTCGTGCCGGTGTGCCGCGAGGTGTTCGACGGGGTGCTCGGCGAGCGACCCAACCAGCTCGACCGGCAGCGCCCCGACGTCCACGTCACGGCCGACCAGCTCCTCGACGTGGCGTCCGCGCAGGGCGACGTCACCGAGGCGGGGCTGCGCAACAACCTCTACGTGTCCGTCGCCTACGTCGCGGCGTGGCTCGCGGGCAACGGCGCGGTCGCGATCCACAACCTCATGGAGGACGCCGCGACCGCGGAGATCTCGCGCTCGCAGGTGTGGCAGTGGGTGCGCTCGGGCGCGTCGTTCACCGCGGGCGAGAGCGCGGGCACGACCGTCACCACGGACCTGGTCCGCACGCTCCTGCGCGAGGAGACCGCGCGGCTGCGGGACGACGTCGGGCACGAGGCCTACGACGCCGGGCCGTACGACCGGGCGGCGGCGCTCGTCGAGGACATCGCGCTCAACGAGCACTACGTCGACTTCCTCACGCTGCCCGCGTACGAGGACGTCGTCGCGCACGAGCAGGACGCGTCCTGATGCCGGCCGGTCCCGAGGCGGGCTCGGTCCGCGGCTTCAGCGAGGAGGGCGTCGCGGCGCTGCACGCGTCGCTCGACGGGCTGCTCGCGCCCTGGGACGCGGAGCTCGCGGCCCGCTACCCGGGCGACGACGGCTCGCGCCAGCCCGTGCACACCGTCTACGTGCCGGGCGACCGGTACGCGGCGGGCCTCGCGCCGGAGTGGGCGGCCCAGGCGCGCGAGGCGGTCGACGGCGCGGGCGGCGTCCGTCGCCTCGTGGACCTGCTGGGCGTCGGGGAGGGAGCCGGGGGCGACCTCGCGGACGCCGTCGCGGAGCGCGTGAGCGCGAAGCTCGCGGTCGAGGCGATCGAGGACCTCCGGATCGACTTCGAGGACGGGTTCGGCGACCGCGGCGACGCGGCGGAGGACGCCGCGGTGATCGCGGCGGCGCGCGAGCTCGTCCGGGCCGAGGCGCAGGGCACCGCGACGCCGTTCGCGGGCATCCGCATCAAGTGCCTCGAGGAGGCGACGCGCCGACGCGGCGTGCGCACCCTCGCGCTGTTCGTCGCGGAGCTCGTCGCGGGTCGCGCCGCGGCCGGCGAGGCCCGCGCCCTGCCGGACGGGTTCGTCGTGACGCTCGCCAAGGTCACCGCGCCGCAGCAGGTCGAGGCGATGGCGCGCGCGTGCGAGCACGTCGAGGACGCGAACGGCCTCGAGCCGGGCACCCTGCGGTTCGAGGTCCAGGTCGAGACGCCGCAGGCGCTGCTCGCGGCCGACGGCACGGCGACGGTCGCCCGCCTCGTGCACGCCGCGCCGGGTCGTGTCACGGCGCTGCACTACGGCACGTACGACTACTCGGCGTCGCTCGGCATCGCCGCTGCGTACCAGTCGATGGAGCACCCCGCGGCCGACCACGCGAAGTCGGTCATGCAGCTCGCCGTCGCGGGCACGGGCGTGCGCCTGTCGGACGGGTCGACGAACGTCCTGCCCGTCGGCGACCCCCAGGCCGTCGACGCGGCGTGGCGGCTGCACGGGCGGCTCGTGCGCCGCTCGCTCGAGCGCGGGTACTACCAGGGCTGGGACCTGCACCCCGCGCAGCTCCCGAGCCGGTTCGCCGCGACGTACGCGTTCTACCGCGAGGGCGCGGCGTCGGCGCTCGCGCGCCTCGCGGCGTACGTCGGGTTCGTGCCCGACGCCGGGGGCGTCCTCGACGAGCCGGCGACGGCCAAGGCGATGGCCTGGTTCCTCGGACGCGGCGTCGACTGCGGCGCGCTCACCGAGACCGAGGTCCGCACCGCGACCGGTCTCGACCGTGCCGGGCTCGACGCGGTCCGCGTCTCCGGGCGCGCGCCGCAGCCCGTCGCGGGCTGAGCGCCCGCCCGCCCTCCCATCCTTCCCGCCGCCCGCCGTGGCACCGCCACCGGCACGGCCACGACCTCCGAGGAGTGACCCCATGACCCAGACCACCCCCTACTACACCCCGCAGGGTGGCCTGCCCGGCCAGACCGAGCTGCTCACCGACCGCGCGATCGTCACCGAGGCGTACACGGTGATCCCGCGCGGCGTGCTGCGCGACATCGTCACGAGCAACCTGCCCGGGTGGGACAAGACCCGGCTGTGGGTGCTCGCCCGGCCGATCGAGGGCTTCGCGACGACGTTCGCGCAGTACGTCATGGAGGTCTCGCCCGGCGGCGGGTCGGACCAGGGCGAGGACGAGGAGACCGTGCAGTCCGTCGTCTTCGTCACCGAGGGCACGCTCGTGCTCACGCTCGCCGGGGTCGAGCACGTGCTCGAGCCGGGCGGGTACGCGTACCTGGCGGCGGGGGAGCGGTGGGCGCTGCACAACCGCTCGGACGCGAAGGCCGCGTTCCAGTGGATCCGCAAGGTGTACGAGCCGATCCCGGGCCACACCGCGACGTCGTTCGTCACGCGCGAGCAGGACGTCGAGCCGCGCGCGATGCCGGACACGGACGGCGTGTGGGTGACGACGCGGTTCGTCGACCCCGACGACCTCGCGCACGACATGCACGTCAACATCGTGACGTTCCAGCCCGGCGGGTCCATCCCGTTCGCGGAGACGCACATCATGGAGCACGGCCTCTACGTGCTCGAGGGCAAGGCGGTCTACCGCCTCAACGGCGACTGGGTCGAGGTCCAGGAGGGCGACTTCATGTGGCTCCGCGCGTTCTGCCCGCAGGCCTGCTACGCGGGCGGCCCCAAGCCGTTCCGCTACCTGCTCTACAAGGACGTGAACCGGCAGGTCAAGCTCGACCGCCGGCGCTGACGCGACCTGACGTAGCACGACGAGGGCCCGGTTCCGCACGCGGAGCCGGGCCCTCGACGTGCTTCGGTTTTTCACCCGGCGCGGCGGCAAGATCATCCGGCTCCGAACGGTTCTCGGTCCGTCGGCGGTGCCACAGTGAGGTGTACAGCAACGGATCACGTGAACCGATGGAGTGTTCATGGCACCGCGCTACAACTCCCCGCCCAACTGGCCGCCGCCCCCTGTCGGATGGTCACCGCCGCCAGGCTGGTCGCCTGACCCCGCATGGGGACCCGCGCCGCAGGGGTGGCGGTTCTGGGTCGATGACGCCGGGGCCGGTTCTTCCGATCCCCGAGAGGCGCTCGCCGAGGTCGGTGTCGGCGAGGAGAGCGTTGGCGCAGCACAGAGGAAGTCCTGGATAGCGCGGCACAAGATCCTGACGGGAGCAGGCGGTGTGGTCCTGCTCATCGTCGTCATCGCGGCGTTGGTCGGCGGGAACGCCGATCCAGGCGAAGAGCCCGTCGTCGTCGCGACGACGCAAGGTGCCGATCAGGGCGAGAAGTCGGCTGACGAGATCGCTGCGGAGGAGCAGGCAGAGGCCGAGCGCCTCGCCGAGGAGGAAGCAGCGGCGGCGGCGGAAGCCGAGGAGGAGCGGCTGGCGGAGGAGCAGCGACTCGCTGACGAGGCGGCTGCTGCAGAGGCGGCCGCTGCCGAAGCGGCGAGGATCGGGTCGGTCGCGCAGCAGAATGCGTACCGGTCGGCCTTGAGCTACCTCGACCTGACGGGGTTCTCGCGTTCGGGCCTCATCGGGCAGCTCGAGTTCGAGGGTTTCAGCACGGCCGACGCCGAGTTCGCCATCGTTCGACTCGAGGCCGAGGGCGGCGTTGACTGGAACGCGGAGGCGGCCGAGTGCGCGGCGAGCTACCTCGACTTGATGTCGTTCTCGCGAGCCGGTCTCGTCGACCAGTTGCTCTTCGAAGGATTCACGCCGGAGCAAGCCGAGTACGGAGTGAGTACCACGGGACTGTGACTCAGGCCCGGTCCCGACCGGTCGCCGTCATGCGTCGTGGAGGACCAGGCCGCACGTCGATCCCGCCTGTCGACGGACGTCCCTGTAGCGACGAGGTTTGTGCCTCCGTCGAGCCTCGCGTTCTGCGCCTCCATGAAGGCCACGCCCGCCCACTCCTCGAAGAGCACCGCGACCGGCCCCTGACCTCCTGACCGAGCGGCAGCGCGTCTCGCCTTCGCCATCCCGATGATGCACGACGTCTGAACGTCGCCGAGCGCGACTCGAGCGCGCACGCCGGAAACGGGAGCCGTCGCACGACCCGCCTTCGTGGGTCTTGTGAGAGCGGACGAGAGCAGCGCGCGAGCCCAAGTTCGTCGCCCTCTCCTGCCACCGTCGTCGCCGGGTCTGCACCCGAGGTCTGGGAGAGGTTCAGCCTTGCGCGCCCTCGTGAGACTCCGCTGACGGGCTTCCCATCGCACCAGCTACGGGAAGGCGCCGACGGCCTGGACGTCGCACCGAGGCCTCTTCGACGGTTGACGCTCTGCACGGACGGCGTCTACACTTCCATACAGCAGAAGAAAAGTTCCGCAGAATGGAATCGCAACGCAGCGAGGCGCGGACGGACCCAGGGAGACGACGATGAGCCCCGCACCGACGTACACCGTCAACTGCTCGATCCTGCTCACGGACCTGCCGCTGCTCGAGCGGCCGGCCGCCGCCGCGGCGGCGGGGTTCCGGGGCGTCGAGTTCTGGTGGCCGTTCGCGTCGCCCACGCCCGCCCGCGACGAGGTGGACGCGTTCGTCGGCGCGATCGAGACGGCGGGCGTGCAGCTCACGGGCCTGAACTTCGACGCCGGGAACATGCCCGGCGGCGACCGCGGGCTCGTGTCGTGGCCCGCGCGCTCGGCCGACCTGCGCGCGAACCTCGACGTCGTCACCGCGATCGGGGAGCGCACCGGCTGCCGCGCGTTCAACGCGCTCTACGGCAACCGCCAGGAGGGTGAGACGCCCGAGGCGCAGGACGAGCTCGGCGCCGAGAACCTCGCGCTCGCGGCGCGGGCCGTCGGGCGCATCGGCGGGACGGTGCTCGTCGAGCCCGTGAGCGGCGCGCCGGCCTACCCCCTGAAGACCGCGGCCGACGCCGTGCGCGTCATCGACCGGGTCGCCGCCGACCACGGCGAGACGAACCTCGGTCTCCTGTTCGACGTCTACCACCTGGCCGTGAACGGCGACGACGTCGACGCGGCTCTGTCGACCTACCGCGGTCGCATCGCGCACGTGCAGGTCGCGGACGCGCCCGGTCGCGGTGAGCCCGGCACGGGCGACCTGCCGATCGAGCGCTGGACCAAGGACCTGCGCGCCGGCGGCTACGACGGCTGGATCGGCCTCGAGTACAAGACCGCGGCCGCCGACCCGTTCGCGTGGCTCCCCGCCGCCGAGCGCTGACGCGACCCCCGGCCGTCAACCGGCCGCGTGCCGACCGTCCGTCGGCCGCCCCGACCCCCGACCTGAACCACCCAGAGGAGCACACCATGGCCTCCATCGCCTTCATCGGACTCGGCATCATGGGCAGCCCCATGGCCGTCCACCTGCAGAACGCCGGGCACGACGTCGCGGGCTACAACCGCAGCCCCGAGAAGACCGCGCCGCTCGTCGAGGCGGGCGGTCGCGCGGCCGAGTCGGTCGCCGACGCGGTCTCGGGCGCCGACGTCGTCGCGATCATGGTCCCGGACTCGCCCGACGTGGAGGCGGTGCTCACCGGCGACGACGGCGTCCTCGCGAACGCGAAGCCCGGCGCGCTCGTCGTCGACTTCTCCTCGATCCGCCCGGACGTCACGGTCGCGCTCGCGCAGCAGGCGAAGGACGCGGGCCTGCGGATCGTCGACGCCCCCGTCTCGGGCGGCGAGGCGGGCGCGATCAACGCCGCGCTGTCGATCATGGTCGGCGGCACGCCCGAGGACTTCGAGGCGGCGAAGCCGTTCCTCGACGTCGTCGGCAAGACGGTCGTGCACGTGGGCCCGAACGGCTCCGGCCAGACGGTCAAGGCCGCGAACCAGCTCATCGTCGCCGCGAACATCCAGGCTCTCGCCGAGGCGGTCGTCTTCCTCGAGGCCTACGGCGTCGACACCGAGGCCGCGATCGAGGTCCTGGGCGGCGGCCTCGCGGGCTCGGCGGTGCTGAACCAGAAGGCGCGCAAGATGCTCGACCGCGACTTCGGCCCCGGCTTCCGGATCGAGCTCCACCACAAGGACCTCGGCATCGTCACCGCCGCGGCCCGCGAGGCGGGCGTCGTCGCGCCGCTCGGCGGCCTCGTCGCCCAGCTCATGGCCTCCGCCCGCGCGAACGGCGACGGCGGCCTCGACCACTCCGGCCTGTTCCGCGGCGTCGAGCGCCTGTCCGGCCGCGACGGCTCCTGACCTTCCCTCTGACGACGACGTCACCTCCAGCAAGGAGAGAAACCATGCCTCGTATGCGTGCGGTGGACGCCGCAGTGGCGATCCTCGAGATCGAGGGCGCGACCCAGGCGTTCGGCCTGCCCGGCGCCGCCATCAACCCCTTCTACTCCGCGATGCGCGCGCACGGCGGCATCGACCACGTGCTCGCCCGCCACGTCGAGGGCGCGTCGCACATGGCCGACGGCTACTCCCGCGCGAAGCCGGGGAACATCGGCATCTGCATCGGCACGTCGGGCCCCGCGGGCACCGACATGATCACCGGCCTCTACGCCGCGTGGGCCGACTCGATCCCGATGCTCTGCATCACGGGCCAGGCGCCGGTCGCCAAGCTCGACAAGGAGGACTTCCAGGCCGTCGACATCGCGAGCATCGCCGCTCCGGTGACGAAGATGGCCAAGACCGTCCTCGAGGCCGGGCAGGTGCCGCAGGTCTTCCAGCAGGCGTTCCACCTCATGCGCTCGGGCCGCCCGGGTCCGGTGCTCGTCGACCTGCCGATCGACGTGCAGCTCACGGAGATCGAGTTCGACCCGGCGACCTACGAGCCGCTGCCCGTGCACCGCCCGACGGCGACGCGCGCCCAGGCCGAGAAGGCGATCGACCTGCTGCTCGCGGCGGAGCGTCCCCTGCTGGTCGCGGGCGGCGGTATCGTCAACGCGGGGGGCGAGGACCTGCTCGTCGAGCTCGCCGAGACGCTCGGCGTCCCCGTCATCCCGACGCTCATGGGCTGGGGCGTCATCCCGGACGACCACGCGCTCATGGCCGGCATGGCCGGTCTCCAGACGTCGCACCGCTACGGCAACGCGAACCTGCTCGCGTCCGACTTCGTGCTCGGCATCGGCAACCGCTGGGCCAACCGCCACACGGGCGGCCTCGACACGTACCGCGCGGGCCGCACGTTCGTCCACGTCGACATCGAGCCGACGCAGATCGGTCGCGTGTTCGCGCCCGACTACGGCATCGTGTCGGACGCGAAAGCGGCCCTCGAGCTGTTCGTCGAGGTCGCGCGCGAGCGCCGCGACGCCGGCCGTGCGCGCGACTACGCGGGCTGGGCGGCCGAGTGCGCCGAGCGCAAGCGGACGCTGCAGCGCAAGACGCACTTCACCGAGATCCCGATCAAGCCGCAGCGCGTGTACGAGGAGATGAACAAGGCCTTCGGCCCCGAGACGCGCTACGTCACGACCATCGGGCTCTCGCAGATCGCCGGTGCGCAGTTCCTCCACGTGTACAAGCCGCGGCACTGGATCAACGCGGGCCAGGCCGGGCCCCTCGGCTGGACGGGGCCGGCGGCGCTCGGCGTCGCGAAGGCCGTGCCGGACGAGCCGATCGTCGCGCTCTCGGGCGACTACGACTTCCAGTTCATGATCGAGGAGCTCGCGGTCGGCGCGCAGTTCAACCTGCCGTACGTGCACGTCGTCGTGAACAACTCCTACCTGGGCCTGATCCGCCAGGCGCAGCGGGCCTTCGACATGGACTACCACGTCCAGCTCTCGTTCGAGAACGTCAACTCGCCCGAGCTGGGCGGCTACGGCGTCGACCACGTCAAGGTGGCCGAGGGCCTGGGCTGCAAGGCGATCCGCGTGACCGACCCCGAGGGGCTCGGCGAGGCGTTCGCGAAGGCGCAGGCCATGGCGGCGGAGTTCCGCGTGCCGGTCGTGGTCGAGGTCATCCTCGAGCGCGTCACGAACATCGCCATGGGCGTCGAGATCACGGGCGTGAACGAGTTCGAGGACCTCGCGATCTCGGCCGAGGACGCCCCCACCGCCACCGCGCTGCTCGACTGAGCGCGCCGCACCCCAGGGAGCAGGAGACATGACGGAGGGCGCGATGGGCACGGGTGAGGTGAGCGGTCGCGAGCACGAGTACGACCTCGTCGTGCGCGGCGAGCGCGTGCTCGTCGCCGGCGGGGAGCACCCGCGCGAGGTGGGTGTCGTCGGGGGAGTGGTCCGCGCGATCGAGCCGCTCGGCGCGGGGCTCGACGGCGAGCGCGTCGTCGAGCTGGGGCCGCACCAGGTGCTGGTGCCCGGGCTCGTCGACACGCACGTGCACGTGAACGAGCCGGGGCGCACCGAGTGGGAGGGCTTCGCGTCCGCGACGCGGGCCGCCGCCGCGGGCGGGGTGACGACGATCGTCGACATGCCGCTCAACTCGATCCCGCCGACGGTCGACGTCGAGGCGCTCGAGACCAAGCAGAAGGTCGCGCGCGACCAGGCGTTCGTCGACGTCGGGTTCTGGGGCGGCGCCGTGCCCGGCAACGCGGACGAGCTGCGGCCCCTGTGGGACGCGGGCGTGTTCGGGTTCAAGTGCTTCCTGCTGCACTCGGGGGTCGAGGAGTTCGGGTACCTCGAGCCGGACGAGCTGGAGGCCGACCTGCGCCTGCTCGCCGACTTCGACGGGCTCATGCTCGTGCACGCCGAGGACTCGCGCGCGATCGAGCGGGCGCCCACCCCGCACGGCGACCACTACGACACGTTCCTCGCGTCGCGCCCGCGCGGCGCGGAGAACGTCGCGATCGCGGCGGTGATCGAGGCGGCGCGCTGGACCGGGGCGCGCGCGCACGTGCTGCACCTGTCGAGCTCGGACGCGCTGCCGATGATCCGGAGCGCGAAGCGCGAGGGCGTGCGTCTCACGGTCGAGACGTGCCCGCACTACCTGGCGCTCGCGGCCGAGGAGATCCCCGACGGCGCGACGCAGTTCAAGTGCTGCCCGCCCATCCGGGAGATCGACAACCGGGAGCTGCTCTGGGAGGGGCTGCTCGACGGCACGATCGACTGCATCGTCTCGGACCACTCGCCGAGCACGCCGGATCTCAAGGAGCTCGACACGGGCGACTTCGGGACGGCGTGGGGCGGCGTGTCGTCGCTCCAGCTCGGGCTCGCGATCGTGTGGACCGAGGCGCGGACGCGCGGCGTCCCGTTCGCGCGTGTCGTCGAGTGGATGTCGGCTCGCCCGGCGGCCGTCGCGGGCCTGCGGCGCAAGGGCTCGATCGCGCTGGGCTTCGACGCGGACCTCGCGGTGGTCGAGCCGGACACGGCGTTCGTCGTCGACCCGAAGGCCCTGCACCACAAGAACCCCATCACGCCGTACGCCGACCGCGCGCTCTCGGGCGCCGTCGTCGCGACGTACCTGCGGGGCGAGGAGATCACCCTCGACCGCCCCACGGGCCGCCTGCTCGCGCGCGGCGACGCGTGAGGGGCTGAGACTCCCGTGCTCGGCCGCGGGGGCCGGGCACGGGGAACCACCTGACCCGCGCACGACGAGGGGCGGCACCGCTGGTGGGTGCCGCCCCTCGTCGCGCGCGAGGTAGAGCGCTGGTCGCCCGAGGTAGAGCCGTGGTCGCCCGAGGTAGAGCCGTGGTCGTGACCACGGCTCTACCCCGGCGGACCAGGGCTCTACCTCGGCGGGGTGGAGGGCGTGGGGTCAGGACTGCGCGAGGAGCTCGTCGAGCTGCTCGTAGCCCTCGCGCACGCCGACCTCCATGCCGCTCGCGACGAAGCCGTCGCGGCCCTCGAACGAGTCGACGAGCGACGTCGCGGTGAGCCGGCTGCGGCCGTCGGGCAGGTCCTCGAACACGAGGCGGTCGAGCGAGACGCCGTCGGGGAAGCCCTCGAACGTGAACGTCTGGACGATGAGCTCGTCCGGGCGCACCTCGTGGACGCTGCCGAAGAACGCGTACTCGTTGCCGTCCGGGTCGACCTGGACGTACCGGTACGCGCCGCCCGTGCGCACGTCCCAGAGCTCGTTGCGCTGGGTGAGGTAGCGCGGGCCGTTCCAGCGCGCGAAGAGCTCCGGGTCGAGGTGGGCGCGGAAGACCTTCGCCGCGGGCGCGTCGAACTCGCGCACGATGCGGACGATCGGGAGGTCGGTGGGGACGACGATCTCGGTCTCGTGGGTGCCGGTGGTGGTCATGGTGCTGCTCCTGTCGTCGGGTCGTTCTCGGTGGTGCCCGGTCGGTCGGGCAGGTCGCGCAGGACGTCGTCGAGGCGGCGGTAGCGGTCCTCGGCCTCGCGCCGGTAGCGCTCGATCCACTTCGTCATGAGGTCCAGCACCTCCGCCTCGAGGTGCACGGGGGCGCGCCGGGCGTCCGTGGTGCGGGTCACCAGGCCGGAGTCCTCGAGCACGCGCAGGTGCTTGGACACCGCCTGAACGGACATGTCGTACGGCCGGGCGAGCTCGCCGACGCTGGCGTCTCCCGACGCGAGCCGGGCCACCATGTCGCGGCGCGTGGGGTCGGCGAGCGCCGAGAACACGCGGGAGAGCGGGTCGGCCGTCACGGGACCTCCTCGTGGGGCGCCGGGGTACGGCGTCCGGTTCTTCAACTCATCGGTTGACAGCGACGCTACGCCGCACCCGGCAAGTCGTCAACCCTTTGGTTGAGAAGAACGCGTCAGGCGCGCCGGGCCCGCTCGAAGTCGTCGAGCGAGACCTTCCGCTCGACGGCGTGGTCGACGATCCGCTCGGGGTACCCGGCCGGCTGCTCGCGCAGCGTCCACGGCTCGTGGACCGCCCGGCCCTCGACCTCTCGCAGCTCCGGCACCCACCGGCGCACGTACGTGCCGTCGGGGTCGAACTTCTTCGCCTGGGTGACGGGGTTGAAGATGCGGAAGTACGGCGCGGCGTCGCGGCCCGTCCCGGCGACCCACTGCCAGTTCAGCTGGTTCTGCGAGACGTCGCCGTCCGCGAGGTGCGCCATGAAGTGCTCCGCGCCGCGCTGCCACCGCACGTGCAGGTCCTTGACGAGGAACGACGCGACGACCATCCGCACGCGGTTGTGCATCCACCCCTCGCCGAGGAGCTGGCGCATCCCGGCGTCGACGAGCGGGTAGCCCGTGCGGCCCTCGGCCCACGCGGCGAGGTACGCGTCCTCGGCGGCGCCCTCCGCCCACGCGTCCTCCGGGACGACGGTCCGCAACGACTGCTGCGCCGCCCCCGGGTGGTGGAACAGGACGTCGGCGTGGAACTCGCGCCAGGCGAGCTCGGAGCGGTAGGCGAGCGCGTCGTCGGACGGCGCGGACCCATCGTGCAGGGCGCTCCGCACGTCGGCGAGGAGCGTGCGCGGGTGCAGCTCGCCCCACTTCAGCGGCACCGACATGCCCGACGTCGCGGGCCGGTCCGGGCGGTCGCGCTCGGTCGCGTAGCCCGCGAGGTGGTCCGCGAGGAAGTTGCGCCAGCGCCGTCGCGCCGCGGCCTCGCCCGCCGCGGGGAGCCGGGCGTCGGTACCGGGGTCGGCGGGGACGCCGTCCGACCGGAGCGTGGCCCACGGCACGTCGCGCGGCCTCGGCGCCGGGTCGCGCCAGCCGTGCTCGACCCACGCGTCGCGGAACGGCGTGAAGACCTGGAACGGGGTCCCGGTGCGCGTGCGCAGGCGCCCCGGCGCGACGGCGTAGGGCGAGCCGGTGCGCACGAGGTGCGCGTCGGCGTCGGGCAGCGCCTCCTCGACCGCGACGTCGCGGGCGACGCCGTAGGGCTCGAACGACGCCGCGACGTGCACCTCGCGCGCCTCGACCTCGCGCGCGACGGCGGGCACGACGGCGCGCGGGTCGCCGTGCCGGACGACGAGCCGGCCGCCCGTCGCCTCGTCGAGCGCGGCGAGGCTGCGCGCGAGGTAGGCGCGGCGCGGGTCGCCCGCGGCGCCCCACAGGCGGGGATCGAGCACGTAGAGCGCGACGACCTCGTCGTCCGCGTCCCGGGCGGCCTGCACCGCCGCGACGAGGGCCGGGTTGTCGGCGAGGCGGAGGTCGCGGCGGCACCACCAGAGCGTCGGCATCCGGCCACGCTAACGGTCGCAGGCGGTGCACGCCGGTGGGAGCATCGCAGGATGGGTGGTGACGACCGACGAGAGCAGGACGACGCGCGACGCCGTGCGCTCGGGCGCGAGGCGCGCACCGAGCCGGAGGCCGGGGCACCGCCCCTCGGGCCGGGGACCGCGGCCGGTGTAGGGGCCGCCGAGGGCCCCGCGGCGGGGGCCATCGTCGGGGACCACGCGTTCTTCGGGCACCCGCGCGGGCTGCTGACGCTCTTCACCACCGAGCTGTGGGAGCGGTTCAGCTACTACGGGATGCGCGCGATCCTGCTGTTCTACCTCACGGACACCGTGGCGAACGGCGGCCTGGGCATCGGGGAGACGACGGGCCTCGCGCTCGTGTCGATCTACGGCACCAGCGTGTACCTGCTGTCCGTCGTGGGCGGCTGGCTCGCGGACCGCGTGATCGGGTCCCGGCGCTCCGTCCTGTACGGCGGCATCATCATCGCGGCCGGGCACGTGAGCCTCACGGTCCCCGGCGCGGGCTTCTCGATGGTGGGCATCGCGCTCGTCGCGCTCGGCACCGGCCTGCTCAAGCCGAACGTGTCGTCGATGGTCGGCGAGCTGTACGCGCGCGACGACCCGCGCCGCGACTCGGGCTTCTCGATCTTCTACATGGGCATCAACCTCGGCTCGTTCGTCGCGCCGTTCCTCGTGGGCGCCGCGCGCGCCTGGGGCGGGTACCACGCGGGCTTCGCCGTCGCGGCGGTGGGCATGGCGGTCGCGCTCGTGTTCTTCGTCGCGGGCCGGCGCTACCTCGGCGAGGCGGGGGCGCACGTGCCCAACCCCGTCCGCCCCGAGGAGCGCGCGAAGATCGCGCGGATCTTCCTCCTCATCGCGGGCGGCGTGGTGCTCGTCGGTCTGGTCGCCGTCCTCGTCGCCGGCGGGTTCGAGATCTCGACCTTCATCGACACGATGTCCTACCTGGCGTTCCTCGCGCCGATCGCCTACTTCATCGTCATGTACCGCTCGCCGCGCGTGACGGACGCCGAGCGGCCGCGCGTCATCGCGTACATCCCGCTGTTCGTCGCGGCGATGCTCTTCTGGATGATCTTCGAGCAGGCGGCCACGACGCTCTCGGCGTTCGCGAAGGACCGCACCGACCTGACGTTCTTCGGCGTGGGCATCAGCCCCGAGTTCTTCCAGTCGGTGAACCCGCTGTCGATCATCGTCCTCGCGCCCGTGTTCGCGTGGATCTGGCTCAAGACGGGCGACCGCCCGACGACGGCCAACAAGTTCGCGATCGGCCTCACCCTCGCGTCGGTGTCGTTCCTCTTCCTCGCGGCCGCGTCGGCCGTCGTCGGCGACGGCAAGGCGCCGTCGTGGGTGCTCGTGCTCGTCTACGTGATCCAGACGCTCGGCGAGCTGTGCCTGTCGCCGGTCGGCCTCGCCGCGACGACCCTGCTCGCGCCGAAGGCGTTCCGGTCCCAGGCGATGGCCCTGTGGTTCCTCGCGCCCGCCGCCGGGCAGGCCATCACCGCGCAGGTCGTGCAGGTCACCGAGGGTGCCTCCGACACCGCGTACTTCGGCGGCATCGGCGCCATCACCCTCGTGTTCGCGCTCGCGCTGTTCGCGCTCGCGCCGTGGGTCACGCGGCACATCCGCCACGCCGACGAGCTCGAGGGCGCGCACACCGCCGGGGCCTGAGGGCGGCGTCGGACGACGGAGCGGGGCCGCGACGTCGCGGCCCCGCTCCGGTCCTGCACCCGTGGTGGTGCCAGTCCCGCGGCGCGTCAGCGCAGCCAGGCCGCCCGGCGCACGAGGGGGAGGGCCGCCCAGCGTCGGCCGAGGCCCCACGTGTCGCCCGCGAGCGTCGTCGCGAGGACGGCGAGTAGCAGGATCACGAGGACGTGGTCGTCGACGACCGGGTTGTTCGAACCGGCCGCGAGCGGCCACTGCGAGAGCCACAGCATCGCGAACAGGACCGTGCCGCTCACCGCGGCGACCCGCAGGCCGATCCCCAGCAGGAGCGCGAGGCCGACGCCCAGCAGCCCGAGCATGAAGAGCCAGTCGGTGACGGGGCTCGCCATCGCGGCGAACGTGCTCGCGAGCGGGCCCTGGGCGCCGTTCTCGAGGTAGCCCTGCGTGGGTGCGCCCCCCGCGAGCCACGCGCGCTCGCGCGGGGTCGCGTACCCGAGGCCGACGAGCTTGTCGGTGAACGGCCACAGGAAGACGACGGCCGTGCCGATCCGCGTGAGCGCGAGGGCGTGGCGGGCCGACGAGCGCGTGACGACGTCGTCCTGGGTGACGGGGCCGGTGGTGCGCGCTGCGGCCCCCGGGGTGGCGCCGGGCGGCGCGGCGGTGGTGGACGTGGACATGGAGGTGCCCCCTCGGGAGAGAAGTGGTCGGGTCGGGGCCGGCGAGGACCCACCCCGACCCGAGCGGTGTGCCGCTCCCCGTCGAGGCGTCGCGGTGGTCGTCCGGCCGTGACGTGCTCGCCCACGGTGGCAGGGGTACGGGAGGCGGTTCAACCCTTACGTCCGGATCGCGTGGACATCCCGTAGGTCCCTCGGGGCTACGTACGTAGGCCGCACGACCACGAGACGGACGCCTCGGCCGGACCGCCCCGACGAGGCGTAATGTGACCCGGCGGCCGGAGGATCGGTCGCAGCACCCCGTCGAAGGAGCTGACCCGGAATGAGCCGCCCCCTGCGCTCTCGGACGTCCACCCACGGCCGCAACATGGCCGGCGCCCGCGCCCTCTGGCGCGCGACCGGCATGGGCGCGGAGGACTTCGGCAAGCCGATCATCGCGATCGCCAACTCGTACACGCAGTTCGTCCCCGGCCACGTCCACCTCAAGGACATGGGCGACCTCGTCGCCTCCGCGATCCGCGAGGCCGGCGGCGTCTCCAAGGAGTTCAACACCATCGCCGTCGACGACGGCATCGCCATGGGCCACGGCGGCATGCTCTACTCGCTCCCGAGCCGCGACCTCATCGCCGACTCGGTCGAGTACATGGTCAACGCGCACTGCGCCGACGCCCTCGTGTGCATCTCGAACTGCGACAAGATCACGCCCGGCATGCTCAACGCCGCGCTGCGGCTCAACATCCCGGTGATCTTCGTGTCCGGCGGGCCCATGGAGGCGGGCAAGGCGGTCGTCGCGGACGGCGTCGCCAAGACCCCGCTCAATCTCGTCAACGCGATCAACTACTCGGCCGACGACGCGGTGTCCGACGCCGCGCTCGCGCAGGTCGAGGAGAACGCGTGCCCCACGTGCGGGTCGTGCTCCGGCATGTTCACCGCGAACTCGATGAACTGCCTCACCGAGGCGCTCGGCCTGTCGCTCCCCGGCAACGGCTCGACCCTCGCGACGCACGCCGCGCGCAAGGAGCTCTTCCTCGAGGCCGGGCGCACGATCGTCGGGCTCGCGAAGCGCTACTACGAGGACGAGGACGACTCCGTCGCGCCCCGCTCGATCGCGACCAAGGCCGCGTTCTCCAACGCCATGGCGCTCGACGTCGCGATGGGCGGCTCGACGAACACCGTGCTGCACATCCTCGCCGCCGCGCAGGAGGGGGGCGTCGACTTCGACCTCACCGACATCGAGCGCATCAGCCGCCAGGTGCCGTGCCTGTCCAAGGTCGCGCCGAACCACCCGAACTTCCACATGGAGGACGTGCACCGCGCCGGCGGCATCCCCGCCCTCCTGGGCGAGCTCGACCGCGCGGGCCTGCTCGACCACGACGTCACGAGCGTCCACACGCCGACGTTGCGCGAGTGGCTCGACGACTGGGACGTCCGGGGCGGCAAGGCGACCGAGCGGGCCGTCGAGCTGTTCCACGCGGCGCCCGGGGGAGTGCGCACCACGCAGGCGTTCTCGACGTCGAACCGCTGGGAGTCGCTCGACACCGACGCGGCCGAGGGCTGCATCCGCGACCTCGAGCACGCGTACACCGTCGAGGGCGGGCTCGCCGTGCTGCGCGGCAACCTCGCCGAGGACGGCGCCGTGTTCAAGACCGCCGGGGTAGACCCGGACGTCTTCCACTTCGTCGGCACGGCGCTCGTCTGCGAGTCGCAGGACGAGGCCGTCGAGAAGATCCTCACCAAGCAGGTCCAGCCCGGCCACGTCGTCGTCGTGCGCTACGAGGGGCCCGCGGGCGGCCCCGGCATGCAGGAGATGCTGTACCCGACGTCGTTCATCAAGGGCCGCGGCCTCGGCAAGGTCACCGCGCTCGTCACCGACGGCCGCTTCTCGGGCGGGTCGTCGGGCATCTCCGTCGGCCACGTCTCGCCCGAGGCTGCCGCGGGCGGCGTCATCGGCCTCGTCGAGGACGGCGACGAGATCGAGATCGACGTCGACACGCGCCTGATCCGCCTCAACGTGCCCGACGACGTGCTCGCCGAGCGTCGCGCCAAGATGGAGGCGCGCGAGAACCCGTGGCAGCCGGTCGACCGCGACCGCTACGTCTCGCCGGCCCTCCAGGCCTACGCCGCCATGGCGACGTCCGCCGACCGCGGCGCCGTCCGCGACGTGTCGCTCATCAAGCGTCGCTGACCCGACGACGACGGGCCCGCACCTCCCGAGGTGCGGGCCCGTCGTCGTGCCCGGGCGCGGAGCCCTACGCGGCGAGGGTCAGCACTCCTCCTCGGACTGCTCGGTGACGACCCACCGCGCGCCCTGCGGCGCCATGACGGCGGTTCCGCAGTCGCCGCCGTCGTAGACGACGGACAGCACCGTCGCGTCGGCGCGCTCCTCGCGAACGCCGACCTCGACCTCCGGCACGTCGCCCACGGCCGCGTAGAGACCGGCGGTGGTCGTGGTCATCGACGCGCAGTCCGTGATGCCCGGCCACCCCTGTGCCGTCATCTCCGCGACCATCCGGTCGACGAGCTCCGGTGCGAGGTAGCCGCACGCGACCTCGACGTCCGGCGCGCGGCTCGCGGCCAACCACGCGCGGAACGACTCCTCGGGCGTCTCGCCCTGCCCCTCGGGAGCCTCCTCGGCGCTCGCGGTCTCCGTCGCGGTCGCGGCGTCGTCAGGCTCCCCGGTCGTCGCGTCCGGTGCGGGGGCGGACGTCGCGGAGGCAGGAGAGCCGGGGCTCGTGCCCGACGGCGCGGGAGCCGCGCACGCGGCGGTCGCGGCCAGGGCGAGGACAGGCAGGAGGGCTCGGACGGCTCCGGGGCGTGTGTGCACGGCCCCATGATGCCGTGCGCCTCGCACCGCGGTCGGCCCGTCTCGGGCCCGCACGGCCGGGCGGGCGTCCGTGCCGCGGCGCGTCCGGCGCGTCCCGCCGCGCCCCGCGCCGGTGCCGTTCCTAGAGTGGGGTCATGACTGGGCACACCTCGGGGTCCGACGCCGGACCCGACCTCAAGCCGCGTTCCCGCCAGGTCACCGACGGCCTGGAGGCGACGGCGTCGCGCGGCATGCTGCGCGCCGTCGGCATGGGCGACGAGGACTTCGCCAAGCCGCAGATCGGCATCGCGAGCTCGTGGAACGAGATCACGCCGTGCAACCTGTCGCTCGACCGGCTCGCGCAGGGCGCGAAGGAGGGCGTGCACGCGGGCGGCGGGTACCCGCTGCAGTTCGGGACGATCTCCGTCTCCGACGGCATCTCCATGGGCCACGAGGGGATGCACTTCTCGCTCGTGAGCCGCGACATCATCGCGGACTCGGTCGAGACGGTCGTCCAGGCGGAGCGCCTCGACGGGACGGTCCTCCTCGCCGGGTGCGACAAGTCCCTGCCGGGGATGCTCATGGCGGCCGCGCGGCTGGACCTGGCGAGCGTGTTCCTCTACGCGGGCTCGATCATGCCCGGCTGGGTCAAGCTCTCCGACGGCACGGAGAAGGACGTCACGCTCATCGACGCGTTCGAGGCGGTCGGCGCGTGCGCGCGCGGGCTCATGAGCCGTGAGGACGTGGACCGCATCGAGCGCGCCATCTGCCCCGGCGAGGGTGCGTGCGGCGGCATGTACACGGCGAACACGATGGCGTCGGTCGCCGAGGCGATGGGCATGTCGCTGCCCGGCTCGGCGGCGCCGCCGTCGGCGGACCGGCGCCGGGACGCGTTCGCGCACCGCTCGGGCGAGGCCGTCGTCAACCTGCTGCGGCTCGGCATCACGGCGCGCGACATCATGACGAAGGAGGCGTTCGAGAACGCGATCGCCGTCGTCATGGCGTTCGGCGGCTCCACCAACGCGGTGCTGCACCTGCTCGCCATCGCGCACGAGGCCGAGGTCGACCTCACGCTCGCCGACTTCGACCGCGTCGCGAGCCGCGTGCCGCACCTTGGCGACCTCAAGCCGTTCGGGCGCTACGTGATGAACGACGTCGACCGCATCGGCGGCGTGCCCGTCGTCATGAAGGCCCTGCTCGACGCCGGCCTGCTGCACGGCGACGCGCTCACCGTGACGGGCCGCACCGTCGCGGAGAACCTCGCCGAGATCGACCCGCCCGACCCGGACGGCAAGATCCTGCGGGCCCTCGACGACCCGATCCACCACACGGGCGGCATCACGATCCTGCACGGGTCGCTCGCACCCGAGGGCGCCGTCGTGAAGTCCGCCGGGTTCGACGAGGACGTGTTCGAGGGCACCGCCCGCGTCTTCGAGCGCGAGCGCGCGGCGCTCGACGCCCTGGAGGACGGCACGATCACCGACGGGGACGTCGTCGTCATCCGGTACGAGGGGCCGAAGGGCGGCCCGGGGATGCGCGAGATGCTCGCCATCACAGGCGCGATCAAGGGCGCGGGGCTCGGCAAGACGGTCCTGCTGCTCACGGACGGCCGCTTCTCCGGCGGGACGACCGGCCTGTGCGTGGGGCACGTCGCGCCCGAGGCGGTCGACGGGGGCCCCATCGCGTTCGTGCGCGACGGCGACCCGATCCGGCTCGACGTCGCGAACAAGACGCTCGACCTGCTCGTCGACGCCGACACTCTCGCCGCGCGTCGCGACGGGTGGGCCCCGCTGCCCCCGACGTTCACGCGCGGCGTGCTGGCGAAGTACGCCAAGCTCGTCCAGTCGGCGTCGCGCGGCGCGATCCTCGAGTGACCGCGGAGCGCGCGGGCGTCGGAGGCGCGCACTAGCGTGGTGTCGCACCTCGCCGCAGCGACGCACCCCGGAGGACGGCCATGACCCAGACGGCGGACGACCGCATCACCGCGCGCCAGTTCCACGACAGCGACGGCGTCGAGGACTGGCGGTTCATCCTCAGGACGGTGCAGACGCTGTTCCGCACGGGGTCGTTCACCGCGGGGGTGGAGCTGGTCGACGCGATCGGCGAGCTCGCCGAGGCGGCGAACCACCACCCCGACGTCGACCTGCGGTACGGGACGGTGACGGTCCGGCTGACCTCGCACGACGTCGGGGGCGTCAGCGCGCGCGACGTGGCCCTCGCCCGGCAGATCTCCGCGGCGGCGCGGGAGCTCGACCTCGTCGCGGACCCGACGGCGGTGCAGGACCTCGAGATCGCGATCGACACGCTCGTCGGGACGGCGGTGCAGCCGTTCTGGCGCGCCGTCCTCGGGTTCGACGAGGGCGCCCCGGAGCTGCCCGCGCCCGAGCTCCGCGACCCGAGCGGGCGCGCCCCCGCGTTCTGGTTCCAGCAGATGGACGCGCCGCGCGAGCAGCGCAACCGCATCCACGTGGACGTGACGGTCCCGCACGACGTCGCGGAGGCGCGCGTCACCGCCGCCATCGCCGCGGGCGGGCACCTCGTGTCCGACCGTCGCGCGCCCGCGTTCTGGGTCCTGGCCGACGCCGAGGGCAACGAGGCGTGCGTGTGCACCTGGCAGGCGCGCGACTGACCGCGCCCCGTGGCGCCGGGGGTGAGACGAGCGCGCAAGAACCGTCCGGCCCCTGCGAGGCTGGTCCCGTGAGCGCCCGTCCGGAGAGATCGCCGCGCCGTCGTCGAGCCGCGTCCGCCGTCGTCCCGCTGGCCATCGTGACGGCCGCGGTCGTCGCGCTCGGCGGGTGCACGGCCGCCGGGGAGCCGGAGGCCGCTCCGGGGTCCTCCGCCCCGAGCCCGACGGCCACCGAGGACGCGCCGGGCACGCGCGACGAGCCGTCGGAGGAGACGACGCCCGAGGTGGTCGACCCGCTCGCCGACCGTCCCTCCGCGCCACCCGCCCAGGCGGTGGACGCGGGAACGGTCGCCGCCGGTGCACCCGCCGCGGCGAGCGGGACGGGGAGCGCCGCCGTGACGTTCGCGCGCGACGGCGACTTCGCCGTCGTCGTGCACCTGGACTGCGGTGACTGCGCCGGGACGCGCGCGTTCATGGCGCCGACGGACGTCACGCCGTACCCGGGCGCGCTCGGTGAGACGACCGGGTCGTACCTCATGGACGTCTTCGAGGACTCCGCGCCGCAGCAGTCGATCTGGCTCGAAGCGTCGGGGGAGTGGTCCCTGCGGTTCGAGAGCTGGAACGACCTGCCGCCCGTCGCAGGGCCGCAGTCGGGCACGGGGCCGACCGTCCTGCGGCTCGACGGCAGCACGACGAGCGCGGAGGTGTCGTGGACGCCGGCGGCCCCCGAGGACTCGTTCCAGGGCCGGTACTTCGGGGTCACGCGCGAGGCGTCGCGCATGTTCGGCGACACCGAGGCGTTCACCGAGACGTACGACCTCGCGCTTCCCGGTGTCCTCGCCGTGAAGACCGCCGGCACGTGGAGCGTGACCCCGCAGGGCTGACGCCCGATGTACCGCTGCCGATTCCCGCCCTGCGGGTCAGGCGCGCGCGACGACCAGCTGGTCGTAGCCGGGCACGAGGACCCGGCGCTTGGCGCGGCGCGACACGGCGCGCAGGGGTGCGCCGTCGTCGTACAGCGCGTGCAGGAGCGCGGCGATCTCGGCGCGGGCGAGCGCGGCGCCGAGGCACAGGTGGCGCCCCGCGCCGAACCAGAGCTGGCGCGTCTCGCGCACGTAGGGGCGGTCGGCGCGGAACGGCCCGGCCGCTGTGTTCGCCGCCCACGTGAGGATCATGACGCGCTCCCCGGCGCGCAGGGTGCGGCCCGCGACCTCGACGTCGGCCGACACGCCCCGGCCGATCACCGACGCCGGGCTCGTCACGCGCAGACCCTCGCGCACGGCGTTCTCGACGGCGTCCGGCTCGCCGGCCGCCCGCTCGACGGGGTGGGCGCGCTCGTCGGCCAGGAGCCGGAGCAGGCGGTGCTGCTCGCCCGTGTCGATCAGGAGCGCGGTGGTGCGGGCCATGGCCGACGCCGACGTCTCGGTGCCCGCGACCATGAGCAGGCTCGCGAGCCCGGTCGTCTCCTCCAGCCCGAGGCCGAGCTCGCGGCACCGGCCGAGCAGGCGGTCGGCCGGCGCGTGCCGCCACCCGTCCGGGACGCCCTGGGTCAGCTCGGCGACGATCTCCCGCGCCGCCGCGACCTGGCCCGGCGCGAGGTACGTCGAGCCGGCGCTCCCGAGCGCGATCGACGCGAGCCGCTCGCCCGTCGCGAAGGCCGCGAGGGCGTCGTCGTCCGTCGGGACGGCCTCCGGCGTCGCGCCGGTCCCGGCGCCCGCCGCTGAGCCCGCCGCTGAACTCGCCGCTGAGCCCGTCGCTGAGCTCGCCGCTGAGCCCGTCGCTGTGCCCGGCCCTGAGCTCGCCCCGGTGGCCGCCGGGGACGGGATGCCGAGCAGCGAGATCATCATCCGGCCGACGAGCACGCGCGCGAGCCGGCCGACGTCGACCGACCCGCCCGCGGCGAGGGTGCGGCGCGCGTCGTCGAGCGCGAGCGACCACGCGCCGTCGACCAGCGCCGCGGCGCTCGCCTCGGTGAAGAGCTCGCGCGAGCGGGTGCGCAGGTCGTGGTGGCCGGGCCCGTCGAACAGGTCGAGGACCCAGTCGCCGAGGATCTGGGCCCACAGGTGCCCGACCCCGCCCTCGCCGACGATCGTGAAGTGCCGGTGGTCGGTGAGGATGCGGCGACCCACGGTCGGGTCGGCCGTCACCCACCCGAGGCCCGGGACCCGGCGCAGCCCTCCGCCCGGACGCGGCCCGGTGAGCGCGCCGCCCACGAGCAGCACGCCGGCCATCGCGGGGCGCGCGGCGGCGAGGACCTGCAGCTCGTGCCGGGTCGTGGGCAGGGCGCGACGTCGTTCGCGGGTGGGCACGGGTCCGGTCGTGGTCGCAGTCACGGGGTCAGTGTGGCGCACCGGCAGGGCCACGGGGCGGCCGCGCCGCCGTCCGGGGATGGGCACTTCACCCCATCGGAACCTGTGGACGACCGCCGTCCGAGAGGGTCTGCTTGGCTACTGTGTCGCGCGTGCCAGAGAACCCACCCCGCCCGGTAGCCCCCGGGTCCGCACCCGTGCGTCCCGCGGCGGTGATCGCCGCCGTCGGGGTCCACCTGCCCGAGCGCGTGGTCGACGTGCGCGAGGTGGAGCGCGCGCTCGCGGAGCGCAACCCGGGCGCGGCGCCGCGCGTGCCGATGGTCTCGCGCCTCACGGGCGTGCGGCAGGTCCACGTGCTCCCCGACGACTGGGACGCCTCCGACCTCGCCGTCGCGGCCGCGGAGAAGCTGCTGGCGACCCAGGGCCTCGCCCCCGACGACGTCGACCTGCTGCTCTTCGCGTCGGCGAGCCAGGACATGGTCGAGCCCGCGACGAGCCACATCGTCGCCGCGAAGCTCGGGGTCCGGGCGCCCGTCATGGATGTCAAGAACGCGTGCAACTCCGTGCTCAACGCGATCGAGGTCGCCGAGGCGCTCGTCGCGACGGGCCGGTACGGGACGGTCCTCGTCGCGTGCGGGGAGGCACCGTCGCGCGCCGTGCGCTGGGACGTCCCCGACCGTGCGACGTACCTGCTCTCAGCCCCGGGCTACACCATGTCCGACGCCGGGGCCGCCGTCCTCGTGCGCCGCGCCACCGCGGCGGAGGCCGACGCGCGCGACGGCTCCGGCGCCCCCGCGCCCCGCGGCATTCTCGCGAGCGCGTTCGGCGCCGAGTCGACGCACTGGGACGTCGGCATGCTCCCCGGGGGCGGCACCGCGCACCCGCGCGACCTCGAGCGCACCTACTTCGAGATCGACGGGTCCCGGCTCCGGGACGCGTTCCTCGCGCTCGGGCCGGGTGTCGTCCTCGACGCGCTCGGCCGTGCGGGGCTCACGTGGGACGACGTCGCGCTCGTCGCCGTGCACCAGGTCGCCGTCGCCTACCTCGACGACGTGCACGCCGCGCTCGGCCTGCCGACCGGCCGCACGCTCGTCACCGTCGCCGACCACGGCAACGTCGCCTCCGCGACGCTCCCGCTCCAGCTCGCGACCGCGCTTGAGACGGGTCGGGTCGGGCCGGGCGACGTCGTCGTGCTCGTCGGCCTCGCGGGCGGCATCAGCATCGGTGCGACGGTGGTGCGGCTGTGACGCGCGCGCAGGGTCCGGCCGAGGCGCGCTGGCGCACGGATCGCGTACGGAGCGCGCTCGACGGGACCAACCCGACCCTCCTCGCCCGGCTCGACGCGGCCTTCGCCGTCGTCGGCGACGTCCAGTTCCTTCCCGGGTACTGCGTCGCCCTCACGGACACCCCCGGTGTCGACAGGTTGAGCGACCTGCCGCGTCCCCGCCGTCGGCGGTTCCTCGCGGACACCGAGCTGCTCGCCGAGGCCGTCGAGATCGTGTGCGCCGGGCGCGACACCGCGTTCCTCCGCGTCAACATCGAGATCCTGGGCAACAGGGACGCCTTCCTCCATGCGCACGTGTGGCCGCGGTACGCGTGGGAGCCGGCCGAGGTGGTCGTCCGCCCGGTCTGGGACCACCCGTCGGCACGGTGGGACGACCCGGACACGGCACTGGGCCCGCAGCACGACGAGTTGCGTCGTCAGCTGGCGACGGAGCTGGGACGGTTGCGCGCGCTCGACGGGGGTGACTCGTGAGCACCCGGCGGTTCACGCGAGGAGTGGCGAGCACGCAGCGGCTCGCCGTCGTGGTGCCCGCGCGCGACGAGGCGCACGGGATCGTCGCGACGCTGGAGGCGCTGCGCGACCAGCAGGACACGGACTTCGACCTCGTCGTCGTGGACAACGGGTCGTCGGACGGCACGGGCGACCTGGCGCGCGCGACCGCGGCGGCGTGGGGCATGACGCGGTGGCGCGTCGTCGACGAGCCGCAGAAGGGCACGGGCGCGGCGGCCGACACGGGGATGCGGGCGGCGATCGCGCAGGGCGCGACGCACCTCGCGCGCACCGACGCCGACTGCCTGCCGCTGCCCGACTGGACCCGACGCGTGCGCGCCGCGTTCGCGAGCGGGCACGACCTCGTCGCGGGACGGCTCGTGCCGCGCACCGACGACCGCCCGGTCTCGCGCGTCCAGCAGGGCGTGCTCTCCGCGGCGGTGAGCGTCGCGAGCACGTTCGGGCGCTTCCGCCCCGGCAACCAGGACCCGTCCTACCTCGGGCCCTACGTCATGGCGCCGGGCTGCAACATGGCGATCACGGCGGCGCTGTACGAGGCGGCGGGCGGGTTCCCGCGCACCGCGATCGAGGACGTCCACGAGGACCGGGCGCTCGTCAACGCGGTGCGCCGCCTCACGCGGCGGTACGGCGCGCACCGCGACGTCGTCGTGCGGGCCTCCACGCGCCGGGCGCACGCGTGGGGCCTCGTCCGCACGCTCGGCTGGTATGCCGACCACCGCTACCGGCCCGAGCTCGTGGACATCCGATGACCGGCACGGCGCTGGCCCCCGCGCCCGCCGGGCTCGCCGCGGCGATGCGTTGGGAGGAGAGGGTCCAGCGCGGGGCGCACCCGCTCGTCTACCCGGCGATCCGGGCCCTGCGGCACCGCGGCCCGGTCGTGCGCGTCCCCGGGATCGGGGTGGTCGTGTCCGACGCCGCGACGGCGCGCGCCGTGCTGCTCGACAGCGAGCACTTCTCCAAGGTGGGCCCGGGGTCGCCGTCGGACCTGTGGACGCCCGTGCTCGGCCCGTCCGTGCTCCTCAACATGGAGGGGGCCGACCACGCGCGCCTGCGCCGGGCGCTGTCGGGTCTCTTCACGCCCCGAGCGGTGCGCGACCTCGTCGCGGTGAGCGTGCCCGACGTCCTCGCGGGCCTCGCTCCGCGGCTGCTCGCGGGCGAACGAGTCGACCTCGTGGCGGAGACGGCGACCATGGCCGGGACGGTCGTCTGCGCGATGACCGGGCTGCCACCGACGGACGCCGCCGTCCGCGAGGCGATGACGGCCGCGCAGTCCGTGGTCGGGCTCGTGCGCCTGCACCGGCGCAGCCTCACCGCCGGCCAGGTGCGGCACGCGCGCGCCGTCCTCGCACGGCTGTCCGCACCGGCGCGCGACGCGTACCGCGCGGGGGACCCCGCGACCGTCCCCGGGCGCATGCGCGAGCTCGGGCTCTCGGAGGACGAGGCATTGGGCGCCGTCGGCGCGTTCGTCCTCACGGGCACCGAGACCATCCAGTCGTTCGTGCCGCGCCTCGTCGCGCTCGCCGCCGACACCGGCTGGCTCGACCAGCTCCTCGCGGCCGACCCCGGCGCCGGGCCGGAGGCCGCCGCGCTGCGCGGCCGCGTCGTCGAGGAGGCGCTGCGCGTCACGGCACCGACCCCCGCGATGCTGCGCTCGGTGCGCGCCGACGCGACCGTGGGCGACGTCCGCGTCCGCGCGGGCGACCGGGTCGTGATCGCGACGATCTCCTGCTGCAAGGACGCCGGCCCCTTCGACCCGGACGCCCCCGTCGACCCGGCGGTGCGGCACCTGTGGTTCGGCGCCGGACCGCACTTCTGCCTCGGCATGCCGCTCGCCGTCGCGCAGGTGGACGCGGTGCTGGACGCGCTGCGTCCCGTCGTCACCGCGGGGCGGAGCATCGAGGTCGTCGACCGCGCCGTCGCGCGCGGGGTGCTCATCCCGGCGTACCGCTCGCTCGTCGTGCGGGCGGTCGGCGGCGAGGTGCGCGCGCCGGGCCAGGTCGCCGGATCGGCCGCGTCGTCGGCGGGGGAGGCGGCGTGACCGCGCCCGACGACGTGGCCCGCCACCTGCTCGCCCCGATCCTCGCCCGCGGGGCCGCCGGGCACGCGTCCGCCGACGCGCTCGCGCTCCGGCGCTGGACGCGGCCGGGCCGCCGCGGTGCGCGCGTGCGCGAGGAGGCCTCGTACGCCGACCTCGCGCGGCGCGTCGAGGCGACCGCGACGGCGCTCGCGGCCGATGGCCTCGCGCCGGGCGATCGCGCCCTGTTCTCGGTGCGGCCCCGGCCGGAGGGCGTCGTGCTCGCGTTCGGGGTGGTCCGTGCGGGCGGGACCGTCGTCTTCGTCGACCCCGGCTCGACGCCGGAGCTCTTCGCCGCGCGCGTGGGTGCGGCCGGGCCGTCGCTCGCGACGACCGAGTCGCTGCTCTACGCCGTCTCGCGCGGGCCGCTGCGCCGTCTGGCCCGGTCACGGGGCCTGCTCCTGCCCGACTACGCGAGCCTTCCGCTGCGGCACGTGCACGCCGGCCCGTGGCTCCCCGGGGTGCCGCGCGGCTCGCGCGCCGCCCGCCGCCTCGCCGCGAGCCCGGTCGACCGCGCGTCGCTGCCGCCGCTCGACCCGGACCGTGAGGCGCTCACCGTCTTCACGTCCGGCACGACGGCGCAGCCGAAGGCCGTCGTGCACACGGCCGGGTCGCTGCTCGCCGGGTGCGACCTGCTGCGCGACGTGTTCGCGCTCGCGCCGGGCGACGTCGTGCACACCGACCAGATGCTGCTCGGCGTCCCGGCGCTGCTCGCGGGTGCCACGTGGTCCGTGCCGGCCGACCCGCCGAGCCGCGACATCACGACCTTCGCGCGCCAGCTCGACGGCGCCGCAGGCACGTACCTCGTGCCCGCGGACGTCACGGCGCTGCTCGACGCGATCGAGGCCGGGGCGGTGCCCGCGCACGGGCCGCGCGTCGCGCTCGTCGGCGGCGCTCCCGTGACCCGCGCGCTCCTGGAGCGCGCGACGCGCGTGCTGCCCGGCACGCGGTGGGTCGCGGTGTACGGGATGACGGAGATCCTGCCGGTCGCGGTGGTCGAGGCCCGCGAGAAGCTCGCGTACGGGGGCGACGGCGACCTCGTCGGCGTCCCGCTGCCCGGCACGGTCGCGCGGCTCGACCCGGTCGAGGACGAGGAGCCCGAGGAAGGCCGGGACACCGTCGTCGGGGAGCCCGGCCGCGACGACGTCGTCGGTGAGCTCGTGCTGTCCGGGCCGTCGCTCATGGCGGGCTACCTGCACGACCTCGACGCCCCCGCCCGCGGCGCGGGCGCACGGGCCGCGGAGCACCGCACCGGCGACCTCGCACGCCTCGACGACGCGGGACGGCTCGTCCTCGTCGGCCGCGCGCGGGACATGATCATCCGCGGCACGACGAACATCTACCCCGGCCTCTACGAGCCGCGCGTCGCGGCGCTCGACGGCGTCGGCGAGGCGCTGCTCGTGGGGGTGCCCCAGGTCGACGGCGACGAGCGGGTCGCGCTCGTCGTCACCTCGGCGTCGGGAGACTGTCGGCCGGACGCGGGCTCCGGGACCGATCCTCGGCCCGACGCCGGTGCGGCGGTGCGTCTGGACCCGCACCACCCGCTCGTCGACCGGGTGCGCACCGCGCTGCCGAGCGTTCTCGACCACGACGCGCTGCCCGACGTCGTGCTGCACGCCGACCGCGTGCCGCTCGCCGGTCGCTCGCGCAAGCCCGACCGGGCCGCGCTCTCGCGCGCCGCCGCGCCGCTGGTGCCCGCCGCGCCGCTCGGGAGCGCCGCGCCGACCGTGCCCGCTGCGCCGACCCTGCCCGCTGCGCCGACCGCGCCCGCTGCGCCGACCGCGCCCGCCGCGCCGACCGGGCCCGCCGAGCCGCTGGTGGCCGCCGCGCCCACCGCCGTCGGCCGAGACACCCCCGGCACCCGCGCGTGAGGGTCGTCGTCACCGGGGCGTCGGGGTTCGTCGGGGGAGCGGTCGCGCGCGGGCTGGTCGCCGACGGCCACGAGGTCTGGACGTCCTCCCGCCGCGACCCGGCGGTCGACGGCGCCCGGCACCTCCCCTGGGACCTCACCACCGGTCCGCTCGCCGACCCGCCCCCGGTGGACGCCGTCGTGCACGCGGGCGCCGCCGTGTCCGACTGGTGCGCGCTCGACGTCGCGCGCGCCACGAACGTCGCCGGGACGCTCGCGGTCCGCGACACGTTCCCCGGCGCGCGGTTCGTGCACGTCTCGTCCGGCAGCGTGTACGACCCGTACCGCCCGAGCGTCCGCGCCCGCGAGCACGAGGCGCCGGTCGCCCGGTACCTCGACGCCTACGGCTCGACGAAGGCGGAGGCCGAGCGCGCGCTGGCCCGCGACGTCGCGCGCCACCCCGACCGAGGCGCTGTCGTCGTGCTGCGCCCGCACGCCGTCTACGGGCCGGGCGACACGACGCTCCTGCCGCGCGTCGAGGCCGCCGTACGGCGCGGACGCCTCGTCCTGCCGGGCGGCGGGCGCGTGCTCCAGTCCCTGACCCACGTGGACACGCTGCTCGCCGCGGTGCGCGCCGCCGTCGTGCTGCCCGATGCCGCGGCCCGCGCGCCCGGCGGCGAGGGAGGGCCCACCCCGGGGTGGCTCGTCGCGAACGTCGCCGACGCCGAGCCGGTGGTGCTGCGCGACGCGCTCGCCGACGCGCTGCGCCGCCGCGGTACCGCCGTGCGGGTCGTCGCCGTCCCGGTGCGCCCCGCCTGGGCGCTCGCGGGCGCGGTCGAGACGGTCGCCCGGCGGCTGCGCCGCCCGGAGCCGCCGCGCCTCACGCGGTACGCGCTGAGCCACCTCGCGATGGAACGCACCTACGACCTCACGGTCCTGCGCGACGTCCTGGGCGTCGACCCGCCCCCGACGTCGTTCGCCGGGGCGCACGCGTGGTGAGCGCCGCACCGGTGCTCGCCCCGTCCTTCGACCCGGTCGTGGGAGACGTCCGCCCGGCGTGCCGGACGCGCGCCCCGCGGCGCGGTCGGGCAGGGTGAGGGACGAGACCTGGAGCAGAGAGGACCGACGATGTCGCAGCACGCCCGGACCGAGGCCGAGGACGCACGCCGCGGGGGGTGGCCCGGCGCCGAGACGCCCGGTGACGCCCCCTGGTGGACGCGCTCGGTCGTCTACCAGGTGTACCCGCGCTCGTTCCAGGACACCGACGGCGACGGCATCGGGGACCTCCCGGGGATCACGCGACGCCTCGACTACCTGGAGCGGCTGGGCGTCGACGTCGTGTGGCTGTCCCCGGTGTACCGGTCGCCGCAGGCGGACAACGGCTACGACATCAGCGACTACGAGGACGTCGACCCGCTGTTCGGGTCGCTCGCGGACCTCGACGCCCTGATCGAGGGCCTGCACGCGCGCGGGATGAAGCTCGTCATGGACCTCGTCGTCAACCACACGAGCGACGAGCACCCGTGGTTCGTCGAGTCGCGCTCGTCCGCGCAGAGCCCGCGGCGCGACTGGTACTGGTGGCGCCCCGCGCGCGAGGGCATGGAGCCCGGCGCCCCGGGTGCCGAGCCGACGAACTGGCGCTCGTTCTTCGGGGGCAGCGCGTGGCGGTTCGACGAGGCCTCGGGTGAGTACTACCTGCACCTGTTCGACCCCAAGCAGCCGGACCTCAACTGGGAGAACCCCGACGTCCGCGAGGCGGTCTACGCGATGATGCGGCGGTGGCTCGACCGCGGCGTCGACGGCTTCCGCATGGACGTCATCAACCTCATCTCCAAGGACGTCGCGCCCGACGGCTCGCTGCCCGACGGCGAGGTGCACTGGGGCACGTACGGGGACGGGAGCCCGCACTACACGGACGGCCCGCGCGTGCACGAGTTCCTCGCCGAGATGCACCGCGAGGTGTTCGCGCCGTACCTCGCCCAGGGCCGGGAGATCCTCACGGTGGGGGAGACGCCGGGCGTGACGGTCGAGCACGGCGTGCGGTACACCGACCCGGACCGTCGCGAGGTCGACATGGTGTTCCAGTTCGAGCACATGGGCATCGACCACGGCGCGACCCGGTACGACCCGGTCCGGTGGGACCTCGCCGACCTCAAGGCGACCCTCGGCCGCTGGCAGGCGGGCCTCGCCCACCGGGGCTGGAACGCCCTCTACTGGGACAACCACGACCAGCCGCGCGTCGTCTCGCGGTTCGGCGACGACTCCCCGGAGCACCGCGTCGCCTCGGCGAAGGCGCTCGCCCTCCTGCTGCACCTGCACCGCGGCACGCCCTACGTCTACCAGGGCGAGGAGCTCGCCATGACGAACGCACCGTTCACGCGGATCGAGCAGTACCAGGACGTCGAGTCGCTCGGGTACTTCCGCGAGCTCACCGGTCGCACGGGCGCCCCGCGCCTGCGGACCGACGGGGAGATGCTCGCCGTGCTCGCGCACGCGAGCCGCGACCACGCCCGCACGCCCGTGCAGTGGGACGCGAGCGCGAACGCCGGCTTCACGACGGGGACGCCGTGGCTCGAGGTCAACCCCAACCACACGACGATCAACGCGGAGGCCGCCTGGGCCGACGAGGACTCCGTGCTGCACTTCTACCGGCGGCTCGTCGCGCTGCGCCGGGAGGAGCCGGTCGTCGCGCTCGGCGACTTCCGCATGCTGCTGCCCGACCACGAGGCGGTCTACGCGTTCACGCGCGCCCTCGACGCGACCGGGCCCGACGGGACGACCGTCCGGGACGAGCTCCTCGTGCTCGTCAACGTCGGCGGCGTCCCGCAGGACGTCCCGGCCGGGACGCTCACGGGCTGGGAGGACGCGTCGGTCCTCGTGACCACGCACCCCGGGCGTGCCGACGACGGCACCCGGCCGGGCGCCGTCGGGCACCTGGAGCCGTGGGAGGGACGGGTGCTCCGGCGCACCGGGCCGCGCCCCGCACGTCCCAGTGCGTGAGACGGCCGCCTCGACACGTGACATCACCGGGACATGGGCGTACAGTCCCAGACGTGCAGACGATCCTCCTTGTAGTACTTCCTGAGCGCGCCGGCTGAGGCCACGCCACCAGGCTTCGTCAGCGCGCTCACCCCTCGTCCAGCCCGGCATCCCGGGTCCGAGGGGTTTTTTGTTGCCACCACAACGCCATCAGCACGGCAGACAGACCGCGGCAGGCCTACCCGGCCACCGCGAGCGCCGCACCCGCGAGACCCGCGAGGACCGGCACCCGCACACCGCGACCAGCACGACCGCACCACCACGGTCGGCTCCGGCTCCCGGCGGAGCGCCCCACGGGGCGCCCGCCGGGCCGAGGCCACGACACGCAGGAGACACCATGGCCCAGGGTCCCACCCCGGCACCTCCGCGACAGGGCGCCCCGGCGCCCGCCGCCGCGGCGCCGAAGCCCGCCCCGACACCCGCGTCGGTCGCCCCGCGCGGCGACGTCCGGCGCGCAGCCACGGCTCGCCCGGCCGGCGCCTCGAACGGCGCCCCGACGGGCGAGGAGATGACGGGCGCGCAGTCGATCGTCCGCTCGCTCGAGGAGGCCGGTGCCGAGGTCGTCTTCGGCATCCCGGGTGGTGCGATCCTCCCGACGTACGACCCGCTCATGGACTCCCAGCGCCTGCGCCACATCCTCGTGCGCCACGAGCAGGGCGGCGGCCACGCGGCGCAGGGCTACGCCCACGCGACCGGCCGCGTCGGTGTCACGATGGCGACGTCGGGCCCGGGCGCGACGAACCTCGTGACCCCGATCGCCGACGCGAACATGGACTCGATCCCGCTCGTCGCGATCACCGGCCAGGTCGCCGAGTCGATGATCGGCACCGACGGCTTCCAGGAGGCGGACATCGTCGGCATCACGATGCCGATCACCAAGCACTCCTACCTGGTCACCGACCCGGACGACATCCCGCGCACCATCGCCGAGGCGTTCCACATCGCCTCGACCGGCCGCCCGGGCCCGGTGCTCGTGGACATCGCGAAGTCGGCGATGCAGTCCCGCACCACGTTCTCCTGGCCGCAGGACGTGCAGCTGCCCGGCTACCACCCGGTGACGAAGCCGCACAGCAAGCAGATCAAGGAGGCCGCGCGCCTGCTCGCGACGGCCCGCCGCCCGGTCCTGTACGTGGGCGGCGGCGTGATCCGCGCGAACGCGTCGGCCGAGCTGCGCCGCCTCGTCGACCTGTCGGGCGCGCCCGTCGTGACGACGCTCATGGCGCGCGGCGCGGTGCCCGACACGCACCCCCAGAACCTCGGCATGCCCGGCATGCACGGCACCGTGCCGGCCGTGGCGGCGCTGCAGAAGGCCGACCTCGTCGTGTCGCTCGGCGCTCGCTTCGACGACCGCGTCACCGGCGCGCTGTCGAGCTTCGCCCCGCACGCGCAGGTGGTGCACGCCGACATCGACCCCGCGGAGATCGGCAAGAACCGCGACGTGGACGTGCCGATCGTCGGCGACCTCAAGGAGGTCATCACCGACCTGCTGCCCGAGCTCGAGCGCGAGCACGAGGCCAAGGGCAAGCCGGACGTCGAGGCCTGGTGGCGCCAGATCGACGACTGGCGCGAGACGTACCCGCTCGGCTACACGGAGCCCGACGACGGCCACCTCGCCCCGCAGCACGTCATCTCCCGCCTGGGCGAGATCTCGGGCCCCGAGTCGATCTACGTCGCGGGCGTCGGGCAGCACCAGATGTGGGCGGCCCAGTTCATCCGCTACGAGCACCCGCGGACGTGGCTCAACTCCGGCGGCCTCGGCACCATGGGCTTCTCGATCCCGGCGGCCATGGGCGCGAAGGTCGGCCGCCCCGACGCCACGGTGTGGGCGATCGACGGCGACGGCTGCTTCCAGATGACCAACCAGGAGCTCGCCACCTGCACGATCAACGAGATCCCCATCAAGGTCGCGCTGATCAACAACAGCTCGCTCGGCATGGTGCGCCAGTGGCAGACGCTGTTCTACGACCAGCGCTACTCGAACACGGACCTGCACACCGGCCACGGCACGGCGCGCGTGCCCGACTTCGTCAAGCTCGCCGACGCGTACGGGTGCGAGGGCATCCGCGTCGAGTCGATGGGCGAGGTGGACGCCGCGATCAAGCGCGCGATGGAGATCGACGACCGCCCGGTCGTCATCGACTTCAACGTCTCGCGCGACGCGATGGTGTGGCCGATGGTCGCCGCCGGCGTGAGCAACGACGACATCCAGTACGCGCGGGGCATCTCGCCCGCCTGGGACCGGGAGGACTGAGCGGAATGCAGCGGAGGTTGAGGGCCGCAGCGAAGCAAGGCACTCGGCTGCAGCGCAATGCAGCCTCGATCCGACCCCTGTCCCTGGAGGACTGACCGATGTCCCGCCACACCCTCTCCGTGCTCGTCGAGAACAAGCCCGGCGTGCTGACGCGCGTCGCGGGCCTGTTCGCCCGCCGTGCCTTCAACATCCACTCCCTCGCCGTCGGCCCCACCGAGCACGAGGAGATCTCGCGCATCACCGTGGTCGTCGACGTGGAGGAGCGCCCGCTCGAGCAGGTGACGAAGCAGCTCAACAAGCTGGTCAACGTCATCAAGATCGTCGAGCTCGACTCGTCCGCGTCGGTGCAGCGCGAGCTCCTGCTCGTCAAGGTGCGTGCCGACGGCGCCCACCGCACCGGCGTCCTCGAGGTCGTCAACCTGTTCCGCGCGAAGGTGGTCGACGTCGTCCCCGACGCCGTGACCATCGAGGCGACGGGCACGGGGGAGAAGCTCGACGCGCTGCTCGGGGCCCTCGAGCCCTACGGCGTGCGCGAGATCGTGAAGTCGGGGACCGTCGCCGTCGGGCGCGGTTCCCGCTCCATCACGGACCGTGCGCTGGAACGAGTCGTCCGCTCCGCCTGACCATCGCCTACCCTCGCACCGAGACCCCCGTGGGCGTCGGCGCGCACCGGTCGCCGTTCCGCGCGACACCGCAACAGACCCCTGCACCGCAACGAAGAACCGAGGAGATCCATCGTGGCTGAGCTGTTCTACGACGACGACGCCGACCTGTCCATCATCCAGAGCAAGAAGGTCGCGATCGTCGGCTACGGGAGCCAGGGCCACGCACACGCCCAGAACCTGCGCGACTCGGGCGTCGAGGTCGTCGTCGCCCTGCGCGAGGGCTCCAAGTCCGTCGCGAAGGCCCAGGACGAGGGCTTCGAGGTCAAGTCCGTGGCGGACGCCGCCGCGTGGGCCGACCTGATCATGATCCTCGCGCCGGACCAGCACCAGCGCTCGATCTACAACGACGAGATCAAGCCGAACCTCGCCACGGGCAAGACGCTCGCGTTCGCGCACGGGTTCAACATCCGCTTCGGCTACATCGAGGCCCCCGAGGGCGTCGACGTCATCCTCGTCGCCCCGAAGGCGCCGGGCCACACGGTGCGCCGCGAGTTCGTCGCGGGCCGTGGCATCCCGGACATCATCGCCGTCGAGAAGGACGCGTCGGGCCAGGCCTGGGACGTCGCGCTGTCGTACGCGAAGGCGATCGGCGGCACCCGCGCGGGCGTCATCAAGACGACGTTCACCGAGGAGACCGAGACCGACCTGTTCGGCGAGCAGGCCGTGCTCTGCGGCGGTGTGTCGCAGCTCGTCCAGTACGGCTTCGAGACGCTGACCGAGGCCGGCTACCAGCCGGAGATCGCGTACTTCGAGGTGCTGCACGAGCTCAAGCTCATCGTCGACCTCATGTGGGAGGGCGGCATCGCCAAGCAGCGCTGGTCCGTCTCCGACACCGCCGAGTACGGCGACTACGTCTCCGGCCCGCGCGTCATCGACGCCCGCGTCAAGGAGAACATGCAGGGCGTCCTCGCCGACATCCAGTCGGGCGCGTTCGCCAAGCGCTTCATCGACGACCAGGACGCCGGCGCGCCGGAGTTCACGGCACTCCGCGAGAAGGCCGCGCAGCACCCGATCGAGAAGGTCGGCAAGGAGCTGCGGTCGCTGTTCGCGTGGAAGCAGCAGGACGCCGACTACACCGAGGGCAGCGCCGCGCGCTGACCACTCCGCTCCACCGGGGGTGGGTGACCGACTCGCGCGTTCCGTGCGAGGGGTCGCCCACCCCTTCGTCGTCCCACCGGTCGCCGTCGCGACCGGCCGGTGAGCGGTGCGGGTGGTGCGCGGCCCCGTGCGCCAGGATGGGGGGCATGACCCGACAGGCGGACGAGGGAGACCCGGTGACGGACGACGTGACGGTGGACGAGCGGGCGGCGGAGATCCTGGCGTTCTGGGAGCTGGCGCGGCCCAGCGCGGGCATGGCGCGGCTCGGCGTCGTCACGGGCACCACGGTGTCCGAGAGCGTGCCGCCTCCGGCGTGGTCGTTCGGGGACAACCCGGCGCTGGCGGACGACCTGCTCATGGCGGTGCTCACGGGGGAGAAGACGGCGACGTCGTCGGCCCTGTGGGAGTACGAGGAGACGGGCGAGGCGGTGCCGCGCGTCGGCGAGCTGTCGATCCTGCTCGACGGCGCGGGCCACCCGCGTGCGCTGATCCGCACGACGTCGGTCGAGGTGGTCGCGTTCGAGGACGTCGACGCGGATTTCGCGCACGCGGAGGGCGAGGACGACCGGTCGCTGGAGTCGTGGCGCGTCGAGCACGAGAAGTACTTCCGTCGCGTCCTGTCGCGCGAGTTCGCGCCGGACATGCCGCTGGTGTGCGAGCGGTTCGAGCTGCGCTACCCGCGCTGAGCGCGGCGAGGATGAGCGGTGGCCGGCCGTGCCACGGTCGGCCGGCCACCGCTCGCGAGGTAGGTGAAGAGGACTACCCCGGGACGGAGGGCGCGACGACCGGGTGGTCCGGTCGTCCCGCGGCGGCGAGCAGGAGGGTGCGCACGTCCTCGGCGACGACGGAGCGCGCGCCGCGCAGGACGGCGAGCTCGGGGACGGCGCTCGCGACGACCGCTCCCGTCCGCTGATCGGTGCCGCGCAGGACGGCGGCGGTCGCGTCGGCGAGCGGCGCACCGCACGCGACGCCCGTGGGCCCGCCGAGCACGACGGCGTCCGGCTCGAGGATGGCGACGACGGGCTGGAGGACGATCGCGACGCGGAGCGCGAGGTCCTGCACGAGGTCGTGCACCGCGGCGCTGTCGCGGTGCGCGGCGAGGGCGGCGACGGCGTCGCCGTAGGAGGAGCCCGCCTCGGTGATGCCGGGGACCCCCGCGCGGGCGCACAGCTCGACGAGGCGGAGACCGCCGACGAGGTCCTGCACGTTGACCGAGTCGTCGATGCCGGCGGCGGGCACGGGGAGGTAGCCGATCTCACCGGCGCCACCCGCGGTGCCGTGGTGCACGCGGCCCTCGAGCCACGCGCCCATGCCGATGCCCTCGCCCAGCCACAGCAGCGCGAAGCTCTCCTCGTCGCGGCCGGCGTCGCGCTCGGCGATCGCGGCGAGGTTGACGTCGTTCTCGACGTGGACGTCGATGCCGAGCGCGTCCTCGAGGTGTGCGCGCAGCCCGCGACGCGGCCAGCCGGGGAGCTCTCCGACGAGGGCGATGTCGCCGGTGCGCGGCGCGACGGCGGCCTGCACGCCGACGACCGCGGTCGCGACACGGGAGACGGGGATGCCGGCGTCGGCGCAGGCCTCGTCGCGCGCGGCGAGGACATCGGCGGCCGCCGAGCGCTCGGGACCGGCGGCGACGGTCGTCTCGCCGAGCGTGCGGCCGAGCGCGTCGACGACGCTGGCGCGCACCCCGCCGGGCACGACGTCGAGCGCGAGTCCCACGACGACGTCCGTCCGGGCGGCGTACTGCGTGGCCTGGGGGCCGCGCGCCCCCTGCACGGAGCCCGTGGGCTCGATGAGCCCCGACTGCTCGAGCCGTGCGACGATCTGCGAGGCGGTCGGTCGCGAGACGCCGGTGCGGTCACCGATCTGGGACCGGGTCAGCGGCCCGACGTCGAGGAGGAGCTCCAGGGCCGCGCGGTCGTTGATGGTGCGCAGGAGCCCCGGGGTACCGGGGACCCTCGACGTGGCGGGCGCGGTCATGGTCGGTCCTTCGACGGGCTTTAGGAAAGTTTACTAATAGTGGACCGCCTGAGCGCGGAACGCAACTCGACGCCCGTCCGAGACGTGAGACCACCGTCCCGAAGGGTGGCGGCGCGGCGTAGGCTCGCCGACATGACGCGCACCATTGATCTGGCAGTCGTGGCCGGCGACGGCATCGGGACCGAGGTCGTCGAGCAGGGGCTCGCCGTGCTCGAGGCCGCCGTGGCCGGCTCGGACGTGAAGGTCTCCACGACGCCGTTCGACCTGGGTGCGCGCCGCTGGCACGCCACGGGGGAGACGCTCACCGACGCGGACCTCGACGCGATCCGCGGGCACGACGCGATCCTCCTGGGCGCGATCGGCGACCCGAGCGTCCCGTCCGGCGTCCTCGAGCGCGGCCTGCTGCTCAAGCTGCGCTTCGCGCTCGACCACTACGTCAACCTCCGCCCGGGCAAGCTGTACCCGGGCGTCACGTCGCCGCTCGCCGACCCTGGCGAGATCGACTTCGTCGTCGTGCGCGAGGGCACCGAGGGCCCGTACGTCGGCAACGGCGGCTCGCTGCGCACCGGCACGCCGCACGAGATCGCGACCGAGGTCTCCCTCAACACGGCGTTCGGCGTCGAGCGGGTCGTGCGCGACGCGTTCGCCCGCGCCCAGGCGCGTCCGCGCAAGCACCTCACGCTCGTGCACAAGCACAACGTCCTCGTGCACGCGGGTCACCTGTGGCGCCGCACGGTGGAGGCCGTCAACGCGGAGTTCCCCGACGTCACGACCGACTACCTGCACGTCGACGCCGCGACGATCTTCCTCACGACGAAGCCCTCGCGCTTCGACGTGATCGTCACCGACAACCTGTTCGGCGACATCCTCACCGACCAGGCCGCCGCGATCACGGGCGGGATCGGCCTCGCCGCGTCCGCGAACATCAACCCCGACCGCACCGCGCCGTCGATGTTCGAGCCCGTGCACGGCTCGGCACCGGACATCGCCGGGCAGGGCAAGGCCGACCCGACCGCCACGGTGCTGTCGGTCGCGCTGCTCCTCGACCACCTGGGCCTCGGCGACGAGGCGCAGCGCGTCGAGGCGGCCGTCGCCGCCGACCTCGCCGAGCGGGGGAGCCGAGTACGCTCGACGGCCGAGGTGGGCCGCGAGCTCGCCGCTCGCGTCGCCGGCTGACACGCCGTCACGGGCCCCTCGCAGGCCCGGGCACCGGTTCGCCGCAGTCCCCGCACCTCGGTCGTCATCGCCCCAGGACCGGATCCCTCCCGTTCTGACCCGGTGGCGCCCCGCGTCGTCGTGCCCTCGCGCGGATCCCCGCACGAGCCGCACCGGCGTGGAAAACTAGGCGGAGACCACCCGGGTCGCCAGGTGAAAGGCCTCATGATGAGCACCCTCGCAGCGCAGCACCAGCCGTCCTCCTCGGCGGAGGACCTCGTCGCCCTGTTCGACGTCCGCCCCACGGACTCCCCGACGCCGCCCGCCGAGCGCGAGGCCGCCATCGCGGCCCCGAAGTTCGGCACCGTCTTCACGGACCACATGGCGCGGATCAGCTGGAACTCGACCGACGGGTGGGTCGACCGCCGCGTCGAGAGGTACGGCCCGCTCCTCCTGGACCCGGCGACCGCCGTCCTGCACTACGCGCAGGAGATCTTCGAGGGCATGAAGGCGTACCGCCACGCGGACGGGTCGGTGTGGACGTTCCGGCCCGAGGCCAACGCGGCGCGCTTCGCCCGCTCGGCGCACCGCCTCGCGCTGCCCGCGCTGTCGGTGGACGACTTCGTCGGCTCGATCACGGCGCTCGTGCGCACGGACGTCGACTGGGTCCCGTCGGGCGAGGAGGCGAGCCTCTACCTGCGCCCCTTCATGTACGCCTCGGAGGCGTTCCTCGGCGTGCGCCCGTCGCTCGAGGCGGAGTACCTCGTTATCGCGTCGCCCGTCGGCCCGTACTTCTCGGGCGGCGTGAAGCCCGTGTCCATCTGGGTGGACCGCGAGTACAGCCGCGCCGGCGCGGGGGGCACCGGCGACGCCAAGTGCGGCGGCAACTACGCCTCGAGCCTGCTCCCGCAGGTGGTCGCGCAGCAGCACGGGTGCGAGCAGGTGTGCTTCCTCGACTCCGCGACGCGCACGTTCCTCGAGGAGCTCGGCGGCATGAACGTGTTCGTCGTCAAGGCGGACGGCTCGGTCGAGACGCCGGAGCTCAGCGGCTCGATCCTCGAGGGCGTGACGCGCTCGTCGATCATCCGATTGCTCACCGACCGCGGGCACGAGGTCGTCGAGCGCCGCATCCCGCTGGCCGACGTCCTCGCCGGGATCCGGGACGGCTCCGTCACGGAGGTCTTCGCGTGCGGCACGGCCGCCGTGATCACGCCGATCGGCCGGCTCGCCGGCTCGGACTTCGACCACACGATCGGCACCGGCGAGGCGGGCTCGCTGACCATGACGATCCGCACCGAGCTCACGGACATCCAGACCGGTCGCGCCGCCGACCGCCACGGCTGGCTGCGCCGGCTCGCCTGAGCGTCGGCTCGCCCGAGCCGGCCGGCACGACACGGGGCGCCCCTCCCGCGGGAGGGGCGCCCCGTCGTCGTCCGGCGTGCGGCGCGGCTGGTGCGCCCGGGTGATCCAGGTCAGACGACGGGCGCGGGCCGCGCGACGATCGTCCGCCCCGCGACGCCCGCGAGCAGCGACCATACCGCGACGCCGATGAGCAGGTTGATGAGCCCGGACAGCGCCGCCGCGGTGACGTCGCTCGACCACGCGAACGGCAGGACGGCGATCGCCACCACGACGAGCGCCATGATCCAGCCGAAGAACGCGCGCGGCCGGGGCGTGCTGAGGATGAGCAGGTGCAGCACCCCGGCGGCGAGCAGCGCGAGGATCGCGCCGTCGATCGCCCACGCCGCCTGGCGCGACCCCGTGGCGAAGAGGTCGGGCGGCGGGACGAGGGTGATCGCGAAGATGCGCTCGAAGATGATCACGCCGAGCAGCCCGATGAGGGCGGCGACGAGCGCGGTCGCGGCGGCGCCCGCCCAGAACCGGCCGGCCTCGACCGTGAGGCGCGGGTCCGCCGGGCTCACCGGGGTGCGGGGCTCGGGGAACTGGGCCTGCGGGTCCGTCGGGCGGATCGCCGGGGGAGGGGACTGCGGGGGGACCGGCGGCTGGCCGTAGCGCCGCGTCGGAGGGTTCTGCGGGTCGTAACCGCCCGGGGTCGGGTCGCTCATCGTCACTCCTCGCTCGGTCGCCGTCGCGCCGACGGGCGGCGGGCGGCTCAGTGGATGGACGCTCTGGTCCATCCTGGCGGAACCTGTGGCACCATGTGCCCTGTGACACACCTCGTCTCCCAGCTCATTATCGAGTAGCGCGCCCGGTAGCACCCACCGGACGCGCAGACCTCCCGCACCCTCGGGGGGTTTTTTTGTTGCTGGGCACCACCTCCGCCCGGCGGCACGGACGCCGGGCCCACCGCCTCACGAGGGCCCCCGCCCGGCGTCGGGAGACGCACCGCAGGGGCGGGCGCAGCGACGCCCGCGACACGACGAACGGCAGGAAGAGGCACCATGACCTCGGCGACGACCCCCGTGACCGGCCCCCACGAGCCCCGGGTCTTCCACGTCTACGACACGACCCTGCGCGACGGCGCGCAGCAGGAGGGCATGAACCTCTCCGTCGCCGACAAGCTCGCCATCGCCCCGCTGCTCGACGAGCTCGGCGTCGGCTTCATCGAGGGCGGCTGGCCGGGCGCCGTGCCCAAGGACACCGAGTTCTTCCGTCGCGCGGCGAAGGAGCTCGACCTGCGGCGGGCGGTGCTCGCGGCGTTCGGCGCGACGCGCAAGGCCGGGCTGCGCGCGTGGGACGACCCGCAGGTGCGGGCGCTCGTCGACTCCGAGGCGCCGGTGGTCACGCTGGTCGCGAAGTCCGACGTGCGGCACGTCGAGCGCGCGCTGCGCACGACGCCCGACGAGGGCCTCGCGATGATCACCGACACGGTGGCGTTCCTCGTGGGCGAGGGGCGCCGGGTCGTCGTCGACGCCGAGCACTTCTTCGACGGCTACCGGTACGACGCCGCGTTCACGCGCGCGGCCGTGCAGGCCGCGTTCGAGGCGGGCGCCGAGGTCGTCGCGCTGTGCGACACGAACGGCGGCATGCTCCCCACGTGGGTCGCCGATACCGTCGCGGAGCTGCGCGACGCCGTCGGGCTCCCGCACGGGCGCGACGCGCTGCCGGGGGGCGCGCTGCTCGGGATGCACGCGCACAACGACTCGGGCTGCGCCGTCGCGAACACGCTCGCCGCCGTCGAGGCGGGCGCCGCGCACGTGCAGGGCACGGTGAACGGGTACGGGGAGCGCACGGGCAACGTCGACCTGCTCACGGTCGTGGCGAACCTCGAGCTCAAGCACGGGGTGCGCACGCTCACGGGCGAGGGCCTGGAGGAGGCGACGCGCATCTCGCACGCGATCAGCGAGATCACGAACATCTCCCCGTACGCGCGCCAGCCGTACGTGGGGGCGAGCGCGTTCGCGCACAAGGCGGGCCTGCACGCGAGCGCCATCAAGGTCGACCCGGACCTGTACCAGCACATCGACCCGACGGCGGTGGGCAACGACATCCGCATGCTCGTCTCCGACATGGCGGGCCGGGCGTCGATCGAGCTCAAGGGCCGCGAGCTCGGGTTCGACCTGTCGGGCCAGGGTGACCTCCTCACCCGCGTGACGAACCGCGTCAAGGACGACGAGGCGCGCGGCTACACGTACGAGGCCGCCGACGCGTCGTTCGAGCTGCTGCTGCGCGAGGAGATCGCGGGGGAGCGCCCGCCGTACTTCCGGGTCGAGAGCTGGCGCACGATCGTCGAGCGCGCCGGGTCGCGCGGCACCGAGGCGACGGCGGAGGCGACCGTCAAGCTGCACGCCGGGGGCGAGCGCATCGTCTCCACGGGCGAGGGCAACGGCCCCGTCAACGCGCTGGACCACGCGCTGCGGCTCGCGCTCGGGCGCGTCTACCCGGAGATCGAGGTGTTCGAGCTCATCGACTTCAAGGTGCGCATCCTCGACACCGAGCAGGGCACGGACGCCGTCACGCGCGTGCTCATCGAGACGACCGACGGCTCGACGTCGTGGTCGACGGTCGGCGTCGGGCCCAACCTCATCGAGGCGGCCTGGGAGGCGCTCACCGACTCGGCGATCTACGGGCTGGTCCACGCGGGCGTCGAGCCGCGCTGAGCCGGAGGTGCGCGCGTCGGGCTTAGGGTGGACGCGTGCGTGGTGAGTACAAGGTCCCCGGTGGCAAGCTCGTGGCGGTCGACGTCGAGGTGGAGGCCGGGCGGCTCGCCCGGGTCGCGGTCAGCGGCGACTTCTTCCTCGAGCCGGACGACGCGCTCGAGGACATCGACGGCGCCCTGACGGGGATGCCGGAGACGGCGACGGTCGCGCAGCTCGCGAGCGCCGTGCAGGCCGCGCTCGGCCCCGACGTGACGATGGTCGGGTTCTCGCCCGAGGCGGTCGCGATCGCGGTGCGCCGGGCGCTCGGCCGGGCGACGGGGTGGGGCGACCACACGTTCGAGATCGTGCACGAGGGGCCCGAGGAGCCCGCGATGCACCTCGCGCTCGACCAGGTGCTCACGGAGGAGCTCGACGAGGGCCGTCGTGGCCCCACGCTGCGGATCTGGGAGTGGGCGTCGCCCGCGGTGATCATCGGCTCGTTCCAGTCGCTGCGCAACGAGGTCGACCCGGAGGGCGCGGAGCGGCACGGGGTGACGGTCGTGCGGCGCATCTCGGGCGGGGGCGCGATGTTCGTCGAGCCGGGGAACACCATCACCTACTCGCTGTACGTGCCGGGGTCGCTCGTCGAAGGGCTCAGCTTCGAGCGCTCGTACGCGTTCCTCGACGACTGGGTGCTGGGCGCCCTCGCCGACCTGGGCGTGGAGGCGACGTACAAGCCGCTCAACGACATCGCGTCGCCGGCCGGCAAGATCGCGGGCGCGGCGCAGAAGCGGCTGCGCGGGGGAGCGGTGCTCCACCACGTGACCATGGCGTACGACATCGACGCCGACAAGATGACCGAGGTGCTGCGCATCGGGCGCGAGAAGCTCTCGGACAAGGGCACCACGAGCGCCAACAAGCGCGTCGACCCGGTGCGCTCGCAGACGGGCATGGCGCGCGAGGACGTCATCGAGGCGTTCAAGGACCACTTCCGCTCGCGGTACCGCACGGTCGAGGGTGCGGTCACCCCCGAGGAGCGCGAGCGCGCGCAGGAGCTCGCGCGGACGAAGTTCTCCACGCCGGAGTGGACCGCGCGCGTCCCGTGACGCGCGGGGTGCTGCGCGGGGACGTGCGCGGCCGGCGCGGGATTGTGACGCCCGCCCGCGGGCAGGGCCCCGCGGCCTGAGCGGTCGCCAGAGCCGGGCGACGCCCGGCGATTGTTAAGAACGTGCAACATCTGCCGCCGTGGCTTCCGTTCCCGCACGCGTGGCAGTAATCTCCACACATACGTCCACTGATGGAAGTAAGTTTCACACCGCGGGAGCCGACCGGCCGCGCGGGACCGTCAGGACACACGACCCGGCCGTTCCCCCGACGGCCGACCAGAAAGGAAGTGTCACGGCATGCAGCGACGCAGCACGGTGGCCGTCACGGGCACCCTCGTCCTCGCGCTCGGCCTGGCCGCGTGCAGCTCCGGCGGCGGGTCCGGCTCCGAGGGGACCGGTGGCGACGACGCGACCGACTTCTCGGGCGAGACCCTCACCGTCTGGATCATGGAGGGCACCAACCCCGACGCGGACGCGTTCTTCGACGAGGTGACGACCGCGTTCAAGGACGAGACCGGCGCCGACCTCCAGATCGAGTTCCAGCCGTGGGCCAGCGCCCACGACAAGTTCACGACCGCCATCGCCGGCGGCACGACGCCGGACGTCGCCGAGGTGGGCACCACCTGGACGGGCGAGTTCGCGGACGTCGGCGCGCTCGCCGACCTCTCCGACCGCATCGCGGACGCCGGCCTCGAGGACGACCTCGTCCCCGGGCTCGTCGAGTCCGCGACCCTCGACGGCGGCGTCTACGGCATGCCGTGGTACGCGGGCGTGCGCTCGGTCGTCTACCGCGCCGACCTCTTCGAGGCCGCGGGCATCGAGACCCCGACGTCGTGGGACGAGCTCGTCGCCGCGGCGGACGCGCTCAAGGCGGCGAACCCGGAGATCATCCCGTTCCCCGTCGCGGGCGACAGCCAGTACGGCGCCATGCCGTTCGTCTGGGGTGCGGGCGGTGACCTCGCGGTGAAGGACGGCGACACCTGGACGTCGGAGATCAGCTCGCCGGAGTCGGTCGAGGGCCTCGAGTTCTACACCGGCCTCGCGACCGAGCACGGCTTCTCGACCGCCGCCGCGACGACGTGGAAGGAGACGGACCTCCTCGCCGCGTTCGAGCAGGGCCAGGTCGGCATGATGATCTCCGGCAGCTGGACGCCGGGCAAGATCCTCGCCGACGTCCCGGACATGGAGGGCAAGATCGGCGCCTTCCCGATCCCCGGCCAGACCGAGGGCCTGTCCGACTCGTTCCTCGGCGGCTCGCACCTCGGCGTCTTCGAGGCCAGCGAGAAGCAGGACCTCGCGTGGAAGTTCGTCGAGATGATGACGACCGGCGAGTTCGCGCAGGCGTGGGGCGAGCAGTCCGGCTACTTCCCGGGCCAGACGTCGCTCCTCGAGAAGGTCATCGAGGAGGACGACCCGATCGTCGCGCCGTTCGCCCAGCAGATGGTCGAGGCCGGCCGCTCGGTCCCGGTCACGCCGCTCTACGGCCAGATCCAGGGCAAGAAGACGCTGGAGACGATGCTCCAGTCCGTCCTGTCGGGCAGCGCGACCGTCCAGGAGGCCGCCGACACCGCGGCCGCCGACATGGACGAGACGTTCGGCTCCTGACCTGACGCGTCCGGCCGCGGGCAGCCCGCCCGCGGCCGGACGCCGCCTCCGCCGGCACCCGACCGCCGGCGCCCGCACCACGCCCCGCACCCCGCGACAGGACCTCTCCCATGGCAGACCTTCGAGCCGCGCCCGGCGCCTCGCCGGCCCCGGCCGCCCCGGCCGACCGGCCGCCGTCGAGCACCGTGCCGACCGCCGCACGACGGCGCCGCACGGGCCTCGGCCACCGTTCCCCGCTGCGCCCCTGGCTGCTGCTGGCCCCGGGACTCGTCGTCCTCGGCGTCCTGCTCCTGTGGCCGCTCGTGCGCGTCGTGCTGCTCTCGCTGCAGGACTACGGCCTGCGGCAGATCGCGAGCGGCGAGTCGAACTGGATCGGGCTCCAGAACTACGCCGACCTGCTCGGCGACAGCTATCTGTGGACCACGGTCCTGCCCAACACCGTGCTGTTCGCCCTCGCGTGCGTCGTGCTCACGGTCGCGCTCGGGACGGCGGTCGCGCTGTTCCTCAACACGCTCGGCGGGTTCTGGCGGGGCGTCGGCGCGACGGCGATCATGGTCGCCTGGGCGGTCCCGGCGATCACGGGCACGTACGTGTGGGTGTGGATCTTCGACCCGCTGAACGGCCTCGTCGCCTCGGTGCTGGAGGGCGTGGGCGCGATCGAGCCCGGCACGGTCAACTGGTTCACGGAGCGCCTGTCGTTCTACGCGATCGCGACGCTCAACGTGGTGCACCACGGGTTCCCGTTCGTCGCGATCACCGTGCTCGCGGGGCTCATGACGATCCCGCACGAGCTGCACGAGGCCGCCAAGGTCGACGGCGCGACGGCGTGGCGCCGGTTCTGGGCCATCACCGCGCCCATCCTGCGCCCCGTGTTCGCGGTCGTGACGATCCTGTCGACCATCTGGGACTTCAAGGTCTTCACGCAGATCTACCTCATGCCCGGCGGCAACGGCGGGAACAAGGACGTCTTCAACCTCGGCGTGTGGTCGTACATCCAGTCGTTCGCGCAGGGCAAGTACGGCATGGGCGCGGCGATCGCGGTCCTGCTCACGCTCATCCTGCTGGGCATCACGCTCGTGTACATGCGCACCCTGTTCAAGGAGGAGGAGCTGTGAGCGCCGCCGTCGTCGACACCCGCGCCACCCCCGGGCCCGGCGCCCGCACCGAGCAGGTGCTGCGCGCCCGCCGCCGTCGTCCCGGCGTCGCGGCAGCCAAGACCGTGGGGATCGTCGCCCTCCTCGCCTTCTCGCTCTTCCCCGCCTACTGGATGTTCTCCTCGGCGATCGACCCGGAGGCCGCGACGCGCGGCGCCCGGCTCCTGCCCGCCGGCGTCACGTGGGACAACTTCGTCACCGTGATCGACGACGGCGGGTTCGGCCACTACCTGCGCAACTCGGTGCTCGTCGCGCTCGGCACGGTGCTCGCGTCGTCGGTCGTGGCGCTGCTCGCGGCCGTCGCGGTGAGCCGGTTCCGCTTCCGGTTCCGCAAGTCGATGCTCGTGCTCATCCTCATGGTGCAGATGGTGCCGCTCGAGGCGCTCGTCATCCCGCTGTTCATCCAGATGCGCAACCTCAACATGCTCAACTCGCTCCTGGGCCTGGCGGTCGTGTACCTCGCGTTCGCGCTGCCCTTCGCGATCTGGACGCTGCGCGGCTTCGTCGCCGCGGTCCCGGTCGAGCTCGAGGAGGCGGCGTTCCTCGACGGCGCGTCGTGGGGGCGCATGTTCTGGAAGGTCCTGGTGCCGCTCGTCGCGCCCGGGGTCGTCGCGACGAGCGTCTTCTCCTTCATCACCGCGTGGAACGAGTTCATCTTCGCGCTGACGTTCCTCCAGCAGTCGAGCAAGTACACCGTGCCGATCGGGCTGCAGAAGTTCTTCGGCGAGAACACGACCGACTGGGGCGCCGTCATGGCCGCGTCGACGATCATCACGCTGCCCGTGCTCGTGTTCTTCGTCCTCGTGCAGCGCAACCTGTCCTCGGGCCTCACCGCCGGGTCGGTGAAGGGATGAGCGGCGCGACGCCTCCGGCCGCGGCCCCGACCGGGGCGCAGCGCGCGGCCGACGTGGTGCGCGCCGTGAACGGCGTGCTCCTGCCCGGGTTCACCGGCACGGACGACCTGCCGGCGTGGCTCGTCGACGCGGCGCGCGACGGCCTGGCCGGGGTCGTGCTGTTCGGGCACAACACGCCCGACGTCGCGACCACCGCGCGGCTCACCGCGCGCCTGCGCGGCGCGTCGCCCGACCTGCTCGTCGCGGTCGACGAGGAGGGCGGGGACGTGTCCCGGCTCGAGGCCGCGACCGGCTCGAGCCTGCCCGGCAACGCGGCCCTCGGGCTGGTCGACGACGTCGCGGTCACCGAGGAGGTCGGCGCCGCGCTCGGTCGTCTGCTCACCGCGACCGGTGTCGACCTCGACCTCGCGCCCGACCTCGACGTGAACTCCGACCCCGACAACCCCGTGATCGGCGTGCGCTCGTTCGGCGCGGACCCCGCGCTCGTCGCCCGCCACGGCGCGGCGTTCGTCCGCGGACTGCACGCGGGCGGCGCGGGTGCGTGCGGCAAGCACTTCCCAGGGCACGGCGCGACAAACGTCGACTCGCACCTCGCCCTCCCGGTCGTGGACGCGAGCCTCGACGAGCTCCGCGCGCGCGACCTGCCCCCGTTCGTCGCGACCATGGCCCCGGACGCCGGACCCGGCGACGTGCTGCTCGACGCCGTGATGACGGCGCACGTCGTCGTCGCCGCGCTCGGCGCGCTGCCCGCGACGCTCGAGCCCGCCGTCGGCGCGCTCGTGCGCGAGCTCGGGTTCGACGGCCCGATCGTCACCGACGCGCTCGACATGGGCGCGGTCGCGACGTTCGCGGCGGACGGCGCGGGCTCCTCGTCCCGTGCCGACGACGCCGCGCCGCACGGCATCGGCGAGGTCGCGGTCCGCGCGGTGGAGGCCGGCGCCGACCTGCTGTGCCTGGGCACGACCGTCGGTCGCGACGACGAGGTCCTGTTCCGCCAGGCGCAGCGCGCGCTCGTGGACGCCGTCGCGTCCGGCCGGGTCACGGTCGAGCGCCTGCACGCGTCCGCCGCGCGCACGGCGCGCACCCTCGCCGCGGTGCGCGCGCGCCAGGCCGCGAGCGGCGTCGTCCCCTCGCCGGAGTCCGCGCGCGCCGCGCTCGACGCCCTCGACCAGGTGGGCGCCCGCGTCGCGGCGCGCGCCGTCCGGTTCGCCGGGCCCGCGCCGCAGGATCCGCCCGTCCCCACGGCACCCGACGTCGTCGACCTGCGCCTGCGGTTCGACCACGCCGCGGGCCGCACCGCGCAGCACGTCCAGCGCGCGCTCGACGACGCGTTCGGCCCCGACGTGCGGCACCTGCGCCCGGCCGACGCCGAGGCGTGGGCGCGCACGCTCGACGCCGTGCGCGCGGGCGACCGCCCGCTCGTCGTCCTCACGCGCGAGCCGGTGCCCGGCTCGGGCGAGCACGAGCGGCTCACGGAGCTGCTCGTCGCGCGGCCGGACGCCGCCGTCGTGCACACCGGGTTCCCCGGCGCCGTCGGCTCGTGGTTCGGCGCGGGCCGCACGGTCGTGGTCGCGTGCGGGACGGGGCGCGCCAACGCGCGCGCCGCCGTCGCGCTCCTGCGGGGGACGACGGGCCCCCGCGCGCGCACCGGTACGGAGACACCTCGAGTCGACCCGACCGTCGGCGTGCAACGGGAGGGAGAGCGATGATCGTCCTCGGACTGTCCTCCGGCACGTCGGTCGACGCGATCGACGCGGCCGCGGCCGACCTCACGCTCGGCGACGACGGCGTGCTGCGCATGCGGCCCCTCGGCCACACGGAGTACGCGTGGCCGCGCGCCCTGCGCGAGCGCATCCTCAAGGCGCTGCCGCCCGCCGCCGTCGACGTGGCCGAGGTGGCCCAGCTCGACACCCTCATCGGGCAGGAGCTCGGCCGTGCCGGTCGGCGCGCGATCGACGACGTCGCCGGCGGCGACGTCGACCTCGTCGCGTCCCACGGCCAGACGATCTACCACTGGGTCGTCGGGGCGCGGGCCCGCGGCACGCTCCAGCTCGGCAACGCCGCGTGGGTCGCCGAGCACGTCAAGCGCCCGGTCATCAGCGACTTCCGCGTGGCCGACGTCGCGGCGGGCGGCCACGGCGCGCCGCTCGTCAGCGTGCTCGACGCGCTCTGGCTCGGGCGCGAGGACGCGGGCGCCGACGCGACCGCGGACGCCGGGCTCACCGCGGCGCTCAACATCGGGGGGATCGCGAACGTGTCCCTCGTGGGGCGCGTCGACGACCCGGTCACCGGCTGGGACACGGGCCCGGGCAACTGCCTGCTCGACGTCGCGGTCGCGGCGCTCACCGACGGCCGTCTCGCGTACGACAAGGACGGCGAGCTCGCCGCGCAGGGCACGGTCGACCCGGTGGCGCTCGCCGCCCTGCTCGACGACCCGTACTTCGCCGCGCCGGCCCCGAAGTCGACGGGCCGCGAGCTCTTCGACACGACGTACACGGCCCGCCGGCTCGCGTCCGTGCGCCCGGGGCTCACCGGCCCCGACCTCGTCGCGACGCTCACCGAGCTCACCGCGGTCAGTGTCGCCGACGCGCTCGCGGGCCGCGACGTGCGCCGCGTCGTCGCGTCCGGCGGGGGAGCACGCAACCCCGTGCTCCTCGACCGGCTGCGCGCGGCGCTCGCCGAGCGCGTGCCGCACGCGTGCGAGGTCGTGACGTCCGAGGCGCTCGGCCTGCCGGTCGACGCGAAGGAGGCGTACCTCTTCGCGCTCCTCGGCTTCCTGTCGGCCCACGGACTGCCGGGCACCGCCGCCGGCGAGCACCGCCGTCGGGCGACGGGGGCCCGCCGCGCGGTCGTCCTCGGCTCGCTCACCCCGCCCACGCCGCTGCCGTGGCCCGCCGCGAGCGGCCCGGTGCGCCGTCTGGCGCTCGCCAACACCCCGCACGGCCTGCACCCGGGCCCGCGCACCCAGGGTCCGCTGCCGGACCCGACGAAGGGAACCTCCCGATGACCGACCCGACCGTCGCCACGAGCGGCACTCCGAGCGGGGCTGCGAGCACCACCTCGAGCCCCGACGAGTGGCAGGAGCTGGTGCGCCTCGCCTCGCCGACCGAGGAGCGCAACCCGCGCACGACCGACGTCGACCTGCTCCCGACGGCGGACGTCGTCCGGCTCATCACCGAGGAGGACGCCGTCGTCGCGGACGCGGTGCGGGCCCAGCGCGGCCGCATCGCGCAGGCCGTCGACCTCGCCGTGGAGGCGCTGCGCTCCGGCGGCCGCGTGCACTACGTGGGGTCGGGCACGTCGGGCCGCCTCGGCGTGCTCGACGCCGTCGAGCTCCTGCCGACGTACGGCGTGGGCGAGGAGTGGTTCGTCGCGCACCTCGCCGGCGGCGTGGGCGCGATGATGCTGGCCGTCGAGGGGGCGGAGGACGACGTGGCGCTCGGGCGCGCCGACGTCGACGCGGTCGGCCCGCGCGACGTCGTCGTCGGGCTCGCGGCGAGCGGCCGCACCCCGTACGTGCGCGGGGCGCTCGACGTCGCGCGCGAGCGCGGGGCGCGCACGGTGCTCGTCTCGGCCAACCCCGACGCGCCGCTCGCGGCCGGGGTGGACGTCGCGATCCTCGTCGACACGGGCCCCGAGGTCGTCACGGGCTCCACGCGCATGAAGGCGGCGACGGCCCAGAAGCTCGTGCTCAACACGTTCTCGACCGCGACGATGATCCGCCTCGGCAAGACGTACTCGAACCTCATGATCGACGTGCGCCCGACCAACCAGAAGCTGCGCGCACGCATCGTCCGGATGCTCGTGCAGGCGACCGGGCTGGGCTCGGCGGAGTGCGAGGACGTGCTGCGCGCGGCCGACGGCGAGGTGCACGTCGCGCTCGTGATGCTCCTCGCGGGCGTCGAGGCCGACGCCGCGCGCGAGTCGCTGGCCGGCGACGGCGTGGCCGGCGTCCGCGGCGCGCTCGCCCGGCTGGGCGCACTCCCCGCGCGATGACCACCCTGCCGAGGGAGAGGCCGGGTACCGCGAGGTAGAGCCGTGGTCGCGACCAGGCCTCTACCTCGGTCTACCTGGCCTCTACCTCGGCGTGCCGGGGCTCTCCCTCGGCGGGGTGGGGCGGGGGCCGAAGACGGCGGTGCCGACGCGGACGATCGTCGCACCCTCGGCGACCGCGAGCTCCAGGTCGCCGCTCATGCCCATGGACAGCGCGCGGGCGTCCGCGGTCCCGGGCGCGCCCGACCCCACGACGGCGTCGCGCACCGCGCGCAGGCGCGCGAAGCCCGCGCGCACCACGGCCTCGTCGGGCGAGTTCGCACCGATCGTCATGAAGCCTGCGAGCCGCAGCCCGTCGAGCGCGGCGACCGCCGTCGCGAGGGCGGGCGCGTCGTCGGGCCGCACGCCCGACTTCGACTCCTCGCCCGAGACGTTGACCTGCACCAGGACGTCGAGCGCGCGGCCGTCGCGCGCGCAGCGCGCCGCGAGCGCCTCGGCGAGCGCGAGCGAGTCCACGCTCTCGACCCCGGTCGCGGTAGCGAGGACCTGGTTCACCTTGTTGCGCTGGAGGTGGCCGATCATGTGGACCTCGACCCGCCCCGCGGCGACGAGGTCGGCGAGGTCGGGCGCCTTCGCGACGAGCTCCTGCACGCGGTTCTCGCCGATGAGGTCCGCGCCCGCCTCGACCACCGCGCGGACCGCGTCGGCAGGCTGGGTCTTCGTCGCCACGAGCAGCCGCAAGTCCGACGCCGCACGCCCGGCCGCGCGCGCGGCGTCGTCCACCCGGGTCCGCACCCGGGCGAGGTTCTGCGCGATCTGCGCGGGCAGCATGGACGACGGCTCGGGGAGGGGCATGCGGCCAGTCTAGGTAGTCACTCCTCGTGCATCGCCAAGCGACTGGATCGAGCCCTCCTCCCTCCACGCGCCGAGAGAGATGGTGAGTATGGGTAGCTGTCGAGAGGCCGCTACGTCCGCACACAGCGCTCCGCCGAGTGCATGGCAGACGTTCTCCCATGTCCCGTCCCGCGTCCAGTCGGCGAAGTGGTGGGACGCGGTGCTCGTCGAGCCGTAGGCGGCGCGCAGCGTCGGCCAGGAGGCGCCCGTGCGGACCTTGGCAAAGATCGCGTCAACGCTCCTGCGGGCGCGGTCTCCTCGCCCTCGGGAGAACAGAGGAGCGATGGCCCCCCACTCCTCATCCGACAGATCCCGGGGCAATACGCCGATTCCGTGCTCTCTGTGCCACACCTCGGCGGCACACGGGGCTCCTCCGCGACGGGCTTCGCGGTCCTCGAGGACCGCCACGGTGGCGTCCAGTACGTTCAACGCGACGTGGCGGAGCTCGGGCCGCTTGACCGCGCGCAAGGACCCGAGCGTCCCGTCGTCAGCTGCAAGACTCGACACGTGCTCAACAAGGTCGTCGGCACCACGAGCTTCCACCATGTCGCAGACTGAGAGCCAGACGTGGTCTTCCACGAGGTCGGCATCGAGTGACGCGCATGCGCACGGAGGAACGTCGGCCTGGTAGCGGCCCCTGCAGCGATATCCACGGTAGCCCCAGGAGAGTGTGCTCGAGTCGGCGCCCGTGTACGTCCTGCCGCACGGAGAGGTCATCCTCCCGGAGAGTGGGTACGCCGAGCGCCTTCGCGACGGGGTTGTTCGACGAAAGCGTGCTACGAGCGCGTCCGCGTCGCTCTCGCTGACGATTCTCGGTAGAGAGATCCTGACGCTCTCGCCCCAGAGCGGCTCGCCGTCCCGTCCACGGAGAGCATGCCGCCCCCGGAAGTGGATGACGGCGTCGATGGTCGCGGTGGAGAGGACCCTGCTCCGCAGGTTGCCCTCGGTCCAGGGGCGTCCCGAACGGGTTGGTCGACCCTCGATGTTGAGCCTGGCTGCCGCCGCGGCGAACGACACGCCGTCGCGGAGAACGAGGTCGACCGTCTCGGTGATCGTCCGAGCCTCCGACTGGTCGATCTCGAGGTGCGGTGACGAGAGCTGGTCTCTGGCGACGCGGTACCCGAAAGGCGGTCTTCCGCCGATGTGAGGGGCGCCGGTCGATTGCGCCTTTGCCTGAAGTCCACCTTGCGTCCGACGGCGGATGTCATCCACCTCGGCAGCAGCGCGTGCAGCGAGGACCTCCACCACCGCGCGCCCCAACCGGCACAGATCGTCGACCCTCAGCGACGACACGGCGAGCGCGACCCCAGCGGCGGCCAACGCGTCCACGGTGTCCCAGATGTCTCGTCCTGAACCGAGCCGGTCGATGCTGTCGATCACCACGACCTCGAAGTCGTGTCGCTCGGCAGCGGTCACGAGCGCCGAGAACCCAGGCCGTCGGGAGGGCGCGGAGAGTCGTGAGACACCGAGGTCGACGAAGGATCGAAGGTAGCGCCAGGAACTGTCGTCCGCGTAGGCACGGACTGCGTTCTCCTGGCGAACGAGGCCGAAGCGAGCTGCCTGACGCCTCTGACTGACTCGTTGATACCCGACCGCGCGCGAGCCCGCTGACACGTTGGATGAAGACTCCACGGTGCACCCCTGCTGCTCCTGAACGGCCGACCATCGGCACATGTGTTGGTCGGGAGAGTAGCCATCGCCCCCGACACGCGCGGTGAGCCGCAGGAGTGCTGTACTACCTCGCGATCGGGGCGGCCGTGCCCGCGGTGAGGCGCAGCAGGTCCGCGGGCGCCAGGCCCAGGTCGAGCCCGCGGCGCCCGCCCGAGACGTAGACGGCGTCGAACGCGAGCGCGCTGTCGTCGAGGAACGTGCGGTGGGGCTGCTTCTGGCCCAGCGGCGAGATCCCGCCGACGACGTAGCCCGTCGCGCGCTCGGCGGCGGCAGGCTCGGCCATGCTCGCCTTCTTGCCGCCTGCGGCCTTGGCGAGCGCCTTCAGGTCGAGCTGTCGGTCGACCGGCACGATCCCCACCACGAGCGGGCCGCCGTCGACCACGGCGAGCAGCGTCTTGAACACCTGCTCCGCGGGCACCCCGATGGCCGCGGCCGCCTCGAGCCCGAAGGACAGCTCGCTCGACGGGTCGTGCTCGTACGGGTGGAGCGTGTGCGCGACCCCCTCGCGCTCGAGGAGGGCGACCGCGGGCGTGCCGGCGTGCGCGGAGGACTTCGACTTCTTGGCCACGGCCCGATTCTGCCGCAGCGGCGAGCTAGACGTTCACGTCGAGCAGCGAGCCGATCGCGTACGTCACGCCCATCGCGACCGCGCCGCCGACGACGGTTCTCACCGTCGCGCGGCGCGTCGGCGCGTTGCCCAGGCGCGCCGACCCCCAGCCGGTGAGGACGAGCGCGAGCACGACGGCGACGAAGGTGAGCGGGATGCGGATGGTCGCCGGGGCGAGGAGGATCGCCGCGAGCGGCAGCAGCCCGCCGACGGTGAACGACACGATCGAGGCGACCGCGGCCTCCCACGGGCTCGTGAGCTCGTCGGGGTCGATGTGCAGCTCGGCGTCGGCGTGCGCGGCGAGCGGGTCGCGCTCGGTGAGCTGGACGGCGACCTGGCGTGCGAGGTCGGGCGTCAGGCCCTTCGCCTCGTAGATGCCGGCGAGCTCGTCGAGCTCCGCGTCCGGCATCTCCGCGAGCTCGCGGCGCTCGGTCGCCAGCAGAGCCTTCTCGGTGTCGCGCTGCGTGCTCACCGAGACGTACTCGCCCGCCGCCATGGACAGCGCGCCCGCGAGCAGCGCCGCGCCGCCCGCCGTCGCGATGACGGGGATCGACGTGCTCGTCGCCGCGACGCCCACGACGACGCCCGCCGTCGAGACGATGCCGTCGTTCGCGCCGAGCACCCCCGCCCGGAGCCGGTTGAGCCGCGAGCCCGTGCTCTCCGGGTGGTGGGGCTCGCCGGGGTGCCGACCGGTACGGGGCGTGTCGCTCATGGTCTCACCGTAGGGTGCCGCCGCCGAAGCGCGACCGGTGGCGCGAGACCGTCGACCGCGACCGCCGCGCGTCCTCTACCCTGCTCCGCGTGACGCAGGGGAACTCCACGGACGACCGGCCGACGACGCGCGCGGAGCGCTACGAGCACGGGCGGGCGGTGTTCGGCGCGGTCAACGAGGCGGCGCCCGGCGCCATCGCCGAGGCGCTCGCCGACGTCTCGCCCGAGCTCGAGCACCAGATCTCGGCGTGGGCGTACGGCGAGATGTACGCGCGCCCGCACCTGGAACCGCGGGACCGCCAGCTCGTCACGCTCGGGATGCTCGCCGCGCTCGGCGGGTGCGAGGCGCAGCTCGACATCCACGTGGGCACCGCGCTCGACGTCGGGCTGACGCCCCGGGAGATCGTCGAGGCGCTCCTCCAGTCGGCGGTGTACTGCGGCTTCCCGCGCGCGCTCAACGCGACCGCGGTCGCGAAGGAGGTCTTCGGGCGGCGCGGGCTCCTGCCGGTCGAGTGAGGGCGGGGGCCGGCGCGCCCTCCGGTCTCGCCCGGCCTACAGCGGCCCGACGGCGAGCACCGTCACCACGGGCTCGCCCGCCTCGTCGCTCGCCGCGAGGTCGACGCTCGCCGTGATCGCCCAGTCGTGGTCGCCCGCCGGGTCGTCGAGCACCTGCCGCACGAGCCACGTGCCCGCGGGCACCACGCCGCCGGGGGCGTGCTCCGCCGTCGGGCCCTCGTGGCCTGCGGGCAGCTCGGCGCCCGCCTCGACGACGCGGAACAGCGCCGCGGAGCGGGCCCCGGGCCCGATACCGATCGCGTCGTCCCCCTGGTCCTCGAAGAGCGGGTCGAGCGCGTCGCCCCACGCGTCCGCGTCCCAGCCCGCGCCGCCGTCGAGCGCGCCGAGCGCGCGGTAGTCCTCACGCGCGGCGAGCTCCACGCGCTTGAACAGCGCGTTGCGCACGAGGCGGCGGAACGCGCGCGGGTTGCCTGTGACGGGACGTGTCGGCGCCTCGGCCCCCGCCCCGGAGAGCGGGCCGTCGCCCACCTCGGTGTCCGCGTCGTCGTCGACCGGGTGCGCCAGGCGCTCCCACTCGTCGAGGAGCGACGAGTCGACGCCGCGCACCAGCTCGCCGAGCCACTCGACGATCTCCTGCACCTCCTCGGTGCGGTGCTCCTCGGGGACGACCTGGCGCAGCGCGCGGTAGGCGTCCGCGAGGTAGCGCAGCACCACGCCCTCCGTGCGCTCGAGCCCGTAGACGGACACGAACTCCGCGAACGTCATGGCGCGCTCGACCATGTCGCGGACCACGGACTTGGGGGAGAGCTCGGCGTCCGCGACCCACGGGTTGGACCGCTTGTACATCGCGAACGCGGGCGCGAGCAGCTCCTCGAGCGGCTTGGGCCACGTGATCTCCTCGAGCAGCGCCATGCGCTCCTCGTACTCGTACCCCTCGGCCTTCATCGCGGCGACGGCCTCGCCCTTGGCGGCGTTCTGCTGGGCGTAGAGGACCTGGCGCGGGTCGTCGAGCGTCGCCTCGATGACGGAGACGACGTCGAGCGCGTGGGTCGCGCCCTCGACGTCGAGCAGGTCCAGGGCCGCGAGCGCGAACGGCGACAGCGGCTGGTTGAGCGCGAACTCGCGCGGCAGGTCGCCGACGAGGCGCACGCTCGGGCGGTAGCCCGCAGGGCGCGACGGGTCGGGGACGCGCACGCGCTCGACGATCCCCGCGACGCGCAGCGAGCGGTAGATGCGGAACGTCTGGCGCACGTGCTCGCGGCGCTGCGACTCGGTGTCGTGGTTCGCGAGGAGGAGGTGGCGCATGGCCTCGACCGGGTCGCGGCGCGGGTCGCTCGCGTCGGCCTGGCCGCCGCGACCGTGCTGCGCGGTGCGCGCGAGGACGTTGAGCACCATGGCGTGCGTGACGGTGAAGTGGCTCGTCAGCGGCTCGGGCTCGGCGTCGCGCAGGCGCTCGAACGTCGCGTCGGTCCAGTTGACCGAGCCCTGCGGCGCCTTCTTGCGGACGATCTTCTTGAGCTTCTTCGGGTCGTCGCCCGCCTTGGCGAGCATCTTGCGGTTCTCGATGACGTGCTCGGGTGCCATGACGAGCACCTCGCCCACGGTGTCGTACCCGGCGCGGCCCGCGCGCCCCGCGATCTGGTGGAACTCGCGTGCCGTGAGGTGGCGCATGCGCTCGCCGTCGAACTTCACGAGGCTCGTGAGCAGCACGGTGCGGATCGGCACGTTGATGCCGACGCCGAGCGTGTCCGTGCCGCACACCACCTTGAGCAGACCTGCCTGCGTGAGGCGCTCGACGACGCGCCGGTACTTGGGCAGCATGCCCGCGTGGTGCACGCCGACGCCGTGGCGCAGGAACTTGCTGAGCGTCTTGCCGAACCCGGTGCCGAAGCGGAAGTCGCCGAGCTCGGCGGCGATCGCCTCTTTCTCGGACTTCGTCGCGACGTTCATCGACAGCAGGGACTGCGCGCGCTCGACCGCGTCCTTCTGCGTGAAGTGCACGACGTACACGGGCGCGCGGCGCGTGCTGACGAGCTCCTCGATGACCTCGGTGAGCGGCTCGACGACGTAGCTGAAGTGCAGGGGGACCGGCCGCTGCGCGGTGGTCACCGCGGCGACGGGCCGGCCGGTGCGCTCCTCGAGCTCCTCGACGAACCGGGTCGTGTCGCCGAGCGTCGCGGACATGAGCAGGAACTGGGTGTTCGGCAGCTCGAGCAGCGGCACCTGCCACGCCCAGCCGCGCTGCGGGTCGGCGTAGAAGTGGAACTCGTCCATGACGACCTGGGAGATCGCGTCCTCGTCGTCCGCACCGGCGTTCTCGCCGCCGCGGCGCAGCGCGATGTTCGCGAGGATCTCGGCCGTGCAGCAGATGATCGGCGCGTCGGGGTTCACGGCGGAGTCGCCCGTCGTCATGCCCACGTTCTTGGAGCCGAACGCTGCGACGAGCGCGAAGAACTTCTCGCTGACGAGCGCCTTGAGCGGCGCGGTGTAGTAGGTCCGGCCGCCGCGACCCGAGCGGTGCGCGGCGAGCGCCGCGAACTGGGCGCCCATCGCGACGAGCGACTTCCCTGACCCGGTGGGCGTCGAGAGGATGACGTGCGAGCCGGTGACCAGCTCGATGAGCGCCTCGCTCTGGTGGGGGTAGAGCTCGAGACCCTGCTCCGTGGCCCAGGTGGTGAACCCCTCGTAGAGCGCGTCCGGGTCGGGGGCCTTGCCCGTCGGGGCGGGCACGTGCGCGAGGAGAGCCGGGGTGCGGCCGGTCGTGGTGGTCACGGGACGAGTCTGTCAGGTGTCGCGCAGGCGGGTCGCCGGACCGCAGCCCGGGGCGATCGGCGAGGAGCGAGACGGGGGTTGATAGCGCTGTCAACGTGTGCGAGGGTAGCCCCGGACGTGCACGGGACGCGCGTCCGGCCTCCGCGTCACCGACGACCACCGAGCCCACGCCGCCGTGGGACGGAGGGAGCACCCCGTGCGGTCACCCGCAGATCACCCGCTCGTCACCTGCCCCTGACAGGGTGGCGCGGGCCTGCCCCGGCCCCCCGCGCCATCCCACCCCCTGACCGACCCTGCCGCCCCGGCGCCCCCGCCGGCGGCCCCTGCCCGAGGACACCATGGCCCCCAGCCTGCCGACCCCCCGATCCCTGCACCCCAGACCCGTGACCCCCGCGACCCCGGACCGCCCGCGCCGGCCCGCCCCGCGGCTGGTCGCGGGCGCGCTCGCCGTGGCGCTCGCCGTCGTCGGCCTCGCGCCCGCGACCGCCGCGAGCGCCGCCCCCGAGCCGCCGTCGGCCGACTACGCGTCCCTGGTCGACGTCTTCGTCGGCACCGAGGGCGACTTCGGCAACGACATGCCCGCCGCGCAGGCGCCGAACGGCCTCGCGAAGGTCAACCCGCGCACGACCCCGGGCCGCAACAACACCGGGTACGACTACGCGCAGTCGAAGATCTCGGGCTTCACGCACACCAACCTCGACGGGGTCGGGGGCTCCGGCGGCGGTGGTGACCTCCTCGTGGTGCCGACGTCCGGGTCGTACACGGCGCGCCCCGGCACGGGCACGTACGCGCACCCGTTCTCGCACGACGACGAGGACGCCGGACCGGGCTTCTACTCCGTCGAACTCGGCAACGTCGCGGGCACGGACGGCGCCATCACTGGCGCGCCGGGCACGATCGAGGCCGAGGTCGCGGCCACCACCCGCTCGGGCGTGCACCGCTACGCGTTCCCCGCGGGCTCGACGCCGAGCCTCGTCGTGGACCTCGAGACGAACAACACGAGCCGCCGGTCGTCGTCGGTGCAGGCCGAGACGCGCGCGGACGGCACCGTGGAGCTGTCCGGACAGGTCACGGGGTACTTCTACAACGCGGCCTACACGCTGTACTACACCGCGCGCACGCTGCAGCCTGCGACCGTGCAGACGTGGGGCGACGACGACAAGCTCGTCGACGCGACGTCCCAGGACGGCGTCGACACCGGCGCGATCCTCACGTTCGACCCGGCCGACGCCGAGGAGATCGGGCTTCAGGTCACCCTGTCGCCGGTGAGCGTCGAGCAGGCGCGGATCGACCAGCAGGTCGAGCTCGGCGACCTGTCGTTCGACGCGATCCGCGACCGCACGCGCGCGGAGTGGAACGCGACGCTCGGGCGGGTCGCGATCGACGCGTCGACGGCGACGGACCCGACGGGCGAGCTCCAGCAGCTCTTCTACACGCACCTCTACCGCATGTTCGCCATGCCGATGAACGCGACGAGCACCTCGGGCACGTACCGCGGCGTCGACGGCGCGGTGCACGCCGCGCAGGGCTTCACGTACTACGACTCGTGGGCCACGTGGGACGACTTCCGCAAGTTCTCCGTCATCGCGTACATCGACCCGGCGCTGTACCGGGACATGGTGCAGTCGCTGATCTACCTGTTCGCGGACGCCGAGGCGACGGGCACCGGCGGCGGTCTCGGCGGGTTCGTGCACTCCGTCCCGACGGTGCGCTGGGAGCGGTCGTCGGTCGTGGTCGCGGACGCGATCGCCAAGGGCTTCGACGGGTTCGACCGCCTCGACGAGGCGTACCCGGCGCTGCAGCGCCTCGTGGGGCAGTACGGCGCGGACGAGCTCCGGCGTGGCTACGTGGCGGGCAACCCCGGCGCGTCCGTGCAGCGCGGCTACGACCAGTACGGCCTGTCCGTGATCGCGGACGAGCTCGGGCTGACCGACGAGGCCCAGACGCTGCGCGAGCAGGCGTCGTGGCCGATCGAGAAGCTCACCAAGCCGGGCGCGTGGACCGCGGCCGACGGCACGCAGGTTGGCCTCCTCACCCCGCGCGCCGCCGACGGGTCGTGGCAGAGCGCCGACTATGCGAAGTTCGAGGCCGCGAGCCTCTACCAGGGCACGCTCTGGCAGTACCACTGGTACGACGCGTACGACATGGACGCGCTCGTCGAGGCGATGGGCGGCCCCGAGGCGGCGCGCCTCGCCATGCGACACATGTTCGGTGAGCACGCGCCGGACGACGGCACGGCCATGCTCCACTCGAACGCGAACGAGATCGACCTCCAGGCGCCGTACCTGTTCAACTACACGGGCGAGCCGAGCCTCACGCAGAAGTGGGCGCGCGCGATCTACACGAAGGAGACCTGGAACCGGTACATCGCGACGGGCTCCTCGAGCGCCGTGCCGAGCGGTGGCGGCGAGTTCACGCCGCCCGTGAAGACGAAGGTCTACCAGCTCGACCCGCGCGGGATGCTCCCCACGATGGACAACGACGCGGGCACGATGTCGACGATGTTCGTCGCCGCGGCCGTCGGCCTGTTCCCGGTGACCGCGGGCTCGTCCCAGTTCCAGGTCGGGTCGCCGTTCTTCGACTCGACGACCATCACGTACGACGACGGCAGCGCCTTCACGGTCACGGCCGACGGCGTCTCGGAGGACGCGTTCTACGTCCAGTCCGCGACGCTCGACGGCGCGACGTTCGGCAACACGTGGGTCGACTACGCGACCGTGGTCGGGGGCGCGGACCTCGCGTTCCGCATGGGCGAGCAGCCGAGCGACTGGGGCACGGACACCGCGCCCGCGTTCTCGATGAGCACCGCGACCGACGAGCCGGCCGAGGGACCTCGCGTCAGCGCCGACCCGACCACCGTGCAGACCCGCGACGGCGGCGCGCTCGACGCGACCGTGACGCTCACGCTCGACGGCGCCCGCCTCGCCGCGCCCGCCGGCACGGACCTCGTCACGAGCGGGACGGCGAGCGTCGTCGGGCTGCCCGACGGCGTCACGGCGGCCGTGACGGTCGCGTCGCCGACCGCGCTGACCGTCTCCCTGACGGGGACGGCGTCCGCCGACGCGCGCTTCTTCGTGCACCTGCGCGACGCCGCGCTCGCCGACGGCGTCGCCGCGGCGTCGCTCCAGGGACAGGGCGTCTCGGTGCGCTCGCCCCTGCGGCTGTCCGTGGCGTCCGCCGAGCGCGACGCGCTCGCCGCGCTCGTCGACGACGCCGTGCTCGTGCGGCACGGGAACTACTCCTCGGTGACGTTCGACCGGTTCTCCACCGCGCTGACGAAGGCGCAGGAGGCCCTCGGTGACGAGGCCGCGACGAGCATCGCGCTGCGGTTCGCGGCCGACCGGCTCGGTGCGGCGGCCGACGCGCTCGACCTCACGGGCGGCGGGTACCGCACGCTCGAGGCCGAGCAGTCCGAGGCGTGGTCGGGCGGGGAGCTGAAGAACGAGGCGAACAGCTCGTCCGGCAACCTCGGCGGCGTGCGCTCCGGGTCGTGGGTGCAGTACCGCGACATGACCTTCGAGACCGCCGCCGGGGACACCCCGCCGCGCTTCCTCACGGTCCGGTACGACACGAGCTTCGCCCCGACGGACACGCCGAGCACCGTGCGCGTGCACGCGGGCGACGTGAGCGGCCCTGTGGTCGCGACCGTCGACCTGAAGGGCACGAGCGGCTGGGGCAAGTACACCGAGGTCACGGCGGAGCTCGGCGACGTGCAGGCGCTCGTCGACGCGCAGGTCGTCACGTTCGAGCTGCTCGCGCCGTCCGGGCGGAGCTGGGTCGGCAACTTCGACTGGTTCCGGTTCAGCGCCGAGGACCCGGCTGCCCCAGGTCAGCCGGGCGAGTCCCCGACGGTGACGATCGAGGCCGAGGACTGGACCGCGAGCTCCGGTCGCGGGCTCAAGAAGGAGTCCTCGACGTGGACGAGCGGTCCGGTGACGAACGTCGGCGGCACCGCGGACGGCGAC